>Ga0222421_100020_pt1 | contig 454502 bp, 434 predicted proteins | sample 3A1ome_2_FD_182473 | JGI IMG/M metagenome (GOLD analysis project Ga0222421, IMG submission 182473) | Enriched microbial communities from leaf-cutter ant dump, University of Wisconsin, Madison, United States - 3A150A (version 2) | ecosystem: Environmental > Terrestrial > Nest > Insects nest >... | reverse complement strand
CACGTTCGACCTCGCGGGCGATCAGGCCGTAGGCGACATAGGAGGCGCCCGCGCCACCATATTGCTCCGGCAGGGTGGCGCCCAGCAGGCCCAGTTCGCCCATTTCATTGAAGATGGCGCGGTCGGTGTGCTCCTCGCCATAGGCCTTCAGTACGCGCGGCATCAGGGAGCCTTGCGCATAATCATGCGCCGCTTCCATGATCATCCGCTCGTCGTCCGTCAGTTGCTCAACGAGCAAAAACGGGTCATTCCAGTGAAACATAACTATTCCTTGCATTCCTTATTGGCGCCGCCGAGGGCATTCAGCCCGGTTTTCGACACCGCTTCATTGTGGCAAAATAGCGAACGCCTGACGGACAGGGTGGCGCGGTCATTGAGGTTGAAAACGAACGGCTTGTTGCCGCGGAAGGTCGAGCGCATCACCTGCACCCGCGCCTGTCCGTCGATAAAAATCGCATCGTCCGTATGGTTATTGAAAGCGACCTCGCTGAGGTCAGTGCGGGTTTCGGCGTAGACCGCCAGACCGGAATAGGTGTTGCCGTCAACCGTTGATTTTCGCAAGTTGAGCCGCGCCCGTTCGTCTGTCCAGATGCCGACGCCATTGTGCGCGATGGTCAGCCCCGCCGCATCGGCGATGCCATCTTCACGCACCACCAGGGCCATCTTGGTCACGCCTTCGATGGTCAGGTCACGCAGGTGCGTCCGGCCGCCAATCTGAAAGATTCCGTGGCCGTCATAGATGTCATCCTTCGTATCGACCGCATGGAAATTACGGATCGTCAGCCCCGAAAGCGTCACCTGCCCGCCCCGGATCACGAAAGCGCTCGTCGCCACGCCATCATCGGCGTCGTCGAGCACGGCCCCCTCGCCTGTGATCGTCAGGCGGCGGTTATCGAGCACGACAAAGCCGCGTATCGTCAGCTTGCCGTAGGTGATATCGCGGTAAGCCGCCGGTTTGTAAACGCCAGCGCCAAGGTGAAGGATATCGCCGTCAGCGGCGGCATCGACCGCCGTCTGAATATCGCTGTAGGCGCAGGCCTGCGGACAGACCTCCAGGGTACGCGCCTGCGCTCCAGCGGCAAGACACCCGCCCGCCGCCGCCATCAGGATCATTTTCAGGCGCATGATCAGGCCGCCACGTCGAGACGCATGGCCCGTGCCAGAGGCTTGCGGAAGACCATCAGGATGACCGCGCCCGCCGCCACGATGGCGCCGTGCATAAGCCAGAAATGGCCCGGCGTCATGTGTTCATAGAACCGGCCCAGCCAGCCACTGGCCACGCCGCCGACAAAGATCGACAGGTAATAGGCCCCCAGCATCATGGCGTTGACCGGCGCGGGCGCCGAGCGCGAGATCGCCGCCAAAGTCACCGGCCCGGCATAGAGATAACCCCAGGCGCAGATGAAGTGAAAGACCACCGGCCAGATCAGCCACACCTTGCCGCCGCCGGCGATCAGTTCACCGATGGTCAGCAGCCCGCAGGCCAGTGCGAAGACGCCGCAGCCCATCGCCACCTTGACCAGTTCGACCGGTTCCGTGCGTTTTTTCGCCTGCCATTTCCAGTAGGCGATGGCTACCGGCGTCAGCACCAGCACGGCCAGTCCGTCGAGCGACTGAAACCACGTCACCGGAATCTCGAAGCCCAGGAAATTGCGGTCGAGCCGGTCGCGCGCCCAGATGGCGTAGGTGTTCCAGACCTGCGATTGCGCCACCCAGTACAGCGAGGTGATCAGCAGCATCAACAACGTGGCGAAGATGGCCAGTCCGTCGCCTTTTTGCAGTTTGGCGGCGGGTTCGCCCTTGATGCGTTTGGCGTCGTCAGGCAGGTATTTCGCGCCGCGCAGGTAAACCAGCGTGCCGATCACCATGCCGATGCCTGCCGCGCCGAAGCCATAGTGCCAGCCGTAAAGCTCGCCCAGAGTGCCGCAAACCAGCGGCGAGACGAACACGCCGATATTGATAGCCATGCAGTAGAGCGAATAGCCCTGATCGCGGCGGCTGTCGGTTTTGGCGTAGAGGCTGCCGACCTGCGCCGCCAGATTGCCCTTGAGCAGCCCGCAACCAAGTATGATCAGCAGCAGCGCGAACAGGAAGGCCGCCTCGAAGGCCATCATGAAGTGGCCGATGGCCATCAGGATCGCGCCCGCCGCCACCGCCGCCTTGCGGCCGGTCAGGCGGTCACCGATCAGTCCACCCAATACCGGCATCAGGTAGATCATGCCGACATAGAGGCCAAAGACCTGCGAGGCCAGGGCCTGGACGGACAGCGGCCCGAAGACGCCCTCGACCGCCGAACGGAACGCGCCGAAGCCCAGCACCTTTTCGGCGAATTCGGGCTTGAACAGGTGCCCGGCCATATAGAGGACCAGAAGCGCCTGCATCCCGTAGAAGGAAAACCGCTCCCACGCCTCGGTGAAGACGATATAGCCCAGCCCCTTCGGGTGGCCCCAGAAGCTTTTATCCTGGGACAGGTCAGTGGTGATATCAGTCATGCGCCCAGGCCTTTTTCCATTCGATGCCGTGGAAATCGCGGCCGACTTCCCAGTAGAATTTGCTGCGTGGCTTATCGACATTGCCGATCTCGTTCATGGTGTTCGAGTCGTACAGATGGCCGTTGACCAGGGTGTAGCGCACGGTGTTGGAGTTGCGGATATCGTCCAGCGGATTGGCGTCAAGTACGATGAAATCAGCCAGCTTGCCGGGTTCGATGGAGCCGATCTCCTTGTCGATGCCGAGTGATTTCGCGCCGTTGAGCGTGGCGGCGCGCAGGACGTGCTGATTGCTCATACCGCCCTGGGACAGCAGCCACATTTCCCAGTGCATTCCCAGCCCCGGTATCTGGCCGTGCGACCCGACATTGATGGTGACGCCGGCGTCATCGAGTTTTTTCATCGAACGGGCCACCGAGCGGAAGCCGATGTTCCACAGTTCGTCCGCCACCTGTACCGTCGTCATGTTGCGCACATAGGGCGGTGCGCCGTAAGGGGCGGCCAGCGGCCCGTAACCGCTGGTCGTGACCTGGATAAAGGTCTGCGCCTTGGGGTCTTTCCACGCCTCGGTCGTTTCGTACATGTAGTTTTCGCCCATCATTTCGCCGAACAGGACTATCAGGGTGGGCGTATGCGAAACCTGCGAGCGCGACCATAGCTGCACGATATCGTCATAATAGGTGGCGATCGGCAGGTTGTGCTGGACGTTGAAATGGCCGTCCTGCAACATGGTCATGTTGTTGAACAGATGGCTCTCGCCCTCGACATCCATCATCACGCCGGATTCGCGTCCGGCCTTGATCAGCATCTGGCGCTGCTGGCGCATCGGCTGGCGATAGCTCTTGACGGTCAGGCCGCCCAGGGCGTTCTTGCGGCGCATCAGGGTCTGCGCGTCTTTGAAGTCATTGACCGGCAGGTAAACGGCATCCGATTTGCCGGTGCGGCCATAGGCGACCATGCCGGCATCGATGGCGCGCGGCCCGACCATAAGCCCGGCCTTGGTCATCTCCTCCATCTCGTAGACCGGCAGTTCGGAGCTGTACGGATCGTAATTGGTGGTGACGCCATAGGCCAGTTCGGCATAGCGCGGCGGCTGTTTCTGCGCGGAGAGGCCAGCCGACGAATAGTAGCAGACATCGATATGGCCGTGCATATCGACCATGCCCGGCATAATGGTCTTGCCCGACACGTCGATCTGCTTCGCTCCCGCCGGAATGGTGATGGCGGCGGCCGGCCCGACAGCGGTGATTTTATTGCCCTCGACCAACACCGTACCGTGCTCGATGACCTCATCGCCCTTCATGGTGATGATGCGCGCATCGGTGAAGGCCAGCGAACCGGCGGGCACATCGCCCGGCACTTCGAGGTCGATATCCTGCGGCGCCAGCACCTGGCCGCCGGTCGTGGCGCTCTGGATTTCGGCGCCCCGCGCCCAGCGGATCGTTCGGGAATCCGCCGACCAGACGATGCTGTAACCGCCGTCCGCACTCAGCTTCCTGACCGGCGCCCGCGTATCCGCCGCCGAAATAATGACCGGCGAACCAATGGGCGAAAAGGCCGTCAGGTAATATTGCTGGTGGTCCTTGAAGGCGATCCATTTCAGGTCCGGACTGACGCGCAGTTCGGAGGTATCGGCATCGAGCGTCTTCGCATGGTCGCGCGGCGTGCCGCCGTTGAGATCGACGCTCGACAGCGTGGCGATGCGATCATCCCCGACGAAATCATCCTTGACGAAATAGAGGCGCTGGCCATCCGGCGAGAAGACCGGATGATCGCCCGCCGTGGTGACGTAGCGCGGTTCGCCGCCGGTCACGGGGATGAGATAAAGACCCTGATTGGTCGAATGGCCACCGAGGCAATGATCACCGTTATCGATCTTGTAAACGATCGTCTTGCCGTCCGGTGAGAAGGCTGGCTGGCGGATCACGCCGGTGGTCGCCAGCAGCGTGCGCACCGTCGCGCCGGTCACGATCTTCAGAGATGAACCCTTTTCATCGTCCCACTCGACGAAGGCGACCGATTTGCCATCGGGCGAAAAGGCCGGCTCGAATTGCGGGAAGGCGCTGGCGGCCAGTTTCACCGGCTTGCCATCCGCCTGCTTCCACAGCGCCCCCAGCGCCTGGAACAGGGTGGTGCGGCCATCGGGCGAAACGGCCAGTTGGCGGATGATCTTCGCCTTGACCGTGGCGGGTGCGATATCGTGCTGGAAACGGACCGGTGTGGTCAGTTGCTGGCGGACATGCACACTGAAAGGAATCTCCTCCGCCTGCCCGGTCTGCGTATCTATCTTGCGCAGCTTGCCATCGGCCCAGATGACGATATGGCGGTTATCCGGCAGCCAGTCATATTGCGGATAGTACAGCCCCTGCCCGATGAAATCGGCCTGGTCGTCACGCGAAAGCGCATCATAAACAGGGCGTTGCTCACCGCTTTTGATATCATAGTTAAACAGGACCGTCTTGGCCTGCACACGCCGGACAAAGGCGATCTGTTTGCCGTCGCGTGACACGACCGGCGTGGTGGCGCCGCCGAATCCCCTGATCAGTTCATCGGTCTGACCGGTCCGCAGATCGCGCTGCATGATGGCGTAGTTCATGTGGTTGCCGTCGATATAGACATGCGACGCGCTGGGGCCGGTGACCTTTTCGGTGTAGTAGGCATAGCGACCGTCGGGCGAAAAGGCTGCTTCGTGAACATTCTCGCCGCTGGCCGGCTGGGCGAGCAGGCGGCCTGCCCCGCCGGCCGGATCGTACAGCCGGATTTCCGAATTATGCAGATGCGCCACGGTGGCGTCCATGCGGGCCGCGGCGATGGTGCCTTGCGGTCCCCAGGCCGGGCCGGTCATCTGGCTCGTGGTTTCGTGGGTGATCTGGCGGGCGTTGCGGCCATCCGGATCGGACATCCACACATTGTCGCTGCCGGAGGCGTCGCTGATATAAAGCAGATGCCGGCCGTCGGCGCTGAAGCGTGGGCTGCGCTGCATGGCCATGCCGTCGAGGATCGGCGTCGCCGACCCGCCGGTGATCGGCATGGTATAGATGTCGCCGAGCATGTCGAATACCAGGGTCTTACCGTCCGGCGACACGGCGACCGTCATCCAGGTGCCTTCGTTGACGGTGAAATCGGCCTCGGTCGTCGGCTGTCCGGTGTTGCTGACATCCCATGTTTGAGCCAGGGCGGGCTGGGCGGCCAGAAGGGCGATCAGGCTGAAACAGGCTAATTTTTTCATGATCATTGCCCCGTCCAGCTTTCGTTCCAGTCGATGCCGTTGCGATCCTGAAGCTCCCAGTAGAACTTGGTGCGCGGCTTGTTGTAATTGCCGATTTCATCCATCGACATCGAGTCATACAGCCGCCCGTTGAGCATGGTGTATTTCACGCTGTTGGTATTGGCGATATCCTCCAGTGGATTCCGGTCGAGCACGATCAGATCGGCCAGCTTGCCCGGTTCCAGCGATCCCAACTGGAAGTCGAAGCCGAGCTTTTCCGCGCCCCCCATCGTAGCGGCGCGCAGCACGCGGGCATTGCTCATACCGCCATCGGCCAGCATCTGCATTTCCCAATGGATGCCGAGGCCGGGGAAATCGCCGTGAGACCCGACAGCCAGACGCGCGCCAGCGTCATCGAGCTTCTTGGTGGCGCGCGAAACGGCCAGCACGCCGATATTGTAAAGCTCATCGGCCACATGGATGGTGGTCATGCCGCGCACATAGGGCGCGCCGCCGCCCGGCGTCATCAACGGACTGTAGCTTGAGATCGTTTCCTGAACATAGGTCTTGACCTTCGGGTCATCCCAGCTTCGCGTGCGCTGGTACATGTAGTTTTCACCGAACAGTTCGCCGAAAACGACATTGAGCACGGTCGTGTTGTTGACGCCCGATTGCGCAAACAACTGCACCACATCGTCATAATAGTTGTTGAGCGGCAGATTGTGCTCCAGCGCCGTATGGCCGTCGAGCAACATACTGATATTGTTATAGTAATGGCTCTCGCCTTCGACCGCGACCATAATGCCCTGCTCGCGCGCCGCCTTGATCAGCATCTGGCGCTGATAGCGGAAAGGCTGCTTGTAGCTCTTGATCGCGATGCCCCCCATAGCCTTCTTGCGCGCCAAAGCGGCCTGCGCATCGGCATAGGTGTTGATCGGCACGAAGGTATAGTCGGCCTTGCGCGACCGGCCATACATGACCAGCCCGGAACCGATCCAGCGCGGACTGACGATGACGCCGGCTTCCTGCGCCTCGGTGCTTTCGTAGGTCGATTGCTCATTGGAATAGGGATCGAAGGTGGTGGTGACGCCGAAGGCCAGTTCGGCATAGCGTGTCGGCTGTTTCTGCGGCACCGCCCCCATGCCGTAACAGCAATCGACATGGCCGTGCATCTCGACCAGCCCCGGCATAATGGTCTTGCCGGTAGCGTCGATGATCTTGGCGCCCGCCGGAATGGCGGTGTCCGCGCCGCCGATGGCGCTGATTTTATTGCGCTCGACCACCACCGTGCCGTTCTCGATCACTTCCTCGCCCTTCATGGTGATCAGGCGGGCATGGGTGAAGGCGATGGCGCCTTCAGGCACGTCGCCCGGTACGGTCAGGCCAAGTTTGGTGTAAGCCTGCGGCAGGGGCGCATCCGGCGTCCGGTAGCGAGCGGGATCGGCGCTGAAAATCTCTTCGCCCAGCGTCCAGTAGAGCTTCGAGGAATCGCCCGCCCATACCAGCGAATAACCGCCACGGTCGGTCAGTTTTGCCGCCGGCACCTCGTCATTGAGCGCGCTGACCGACAAGGTTTCACCCGTCTCGACATAGGGCATGACGTAATATTGCTGGCGGTCGCGGAAGGCCAGCCATTTGAGGTCCGGGCTGATGCGCATGTCGGTCGTGTCGGCATCGGGCGTCTTGGCATGGACGCGCTTGTCGAGGCCGTCGAGCGTGACGCTTTCCAGCCGCTGTGAATTGCTGTTGTCGATGCCGTCATAATCGCTGAGCACATAATAGACGCGCTTGCCGTCCGGCGAAATAACCGGCGTTTCGCCATTGGCGGCCAGGAACTTGCTGTCGCCGCCAGCCGTCGGCACGACATAGACCCCGGCCTTGTCACGGTAGCCGCCCATCGATTTGTCACCGACCTGGACACGGTAGGCGATGGTCTTGCCATCCGGCGAGAAATACGGATCACGGATCACGCCGGTCGAGGTGGCGATAACCTTGCCGCCCTTGCCGCTCGCCGGACCGACCTTGAGCGACGAGCCTTTCTCGTCGTCCCACTCGATATAGGCCAGTTGCTTGCCGTCACGCGAAAAGGCCGGATCCTGTTCGTTGGCCACCGCGTTCGTCAGGCGCACCGGCGCGGCGTCGCCCGTCTTGCGCCACAGGTGATCGAGCGCGGTGACGATGATCGACTTGCCATCGGGCGCCGGGGCGATCTGCGGCATGGTGCGCACCACAACCTCGGAAGGCGCCAGGTCGGTCTTGACCCTGATCGGCGTCGTGATGCGGTGTTTGGCGTTGACAGTGAAGGGGATTTCCGTCCGCTCGCCGGTATCCATATCGACCTTGATTATCTTGCCCTGTGCCCAGATCGCCACATGGCGGTTATCGGGGAACCAGTCGAAATGCGGGTAATACTGGCCCTGCGGCACGAAATCGGCCATGTCGTCGCGGTCGAGGCCGTCGAACACCGGGCGCTGCTCGCCGGTCTTGATATCGTAGACGAACAGGATGGTCTTTGCGCCTACCCGGCGCACGAAGGCCAGCCGCTTGCCGTCATTCGACACCGCCGGATCGACCGCGCCGCCGAAACCATCTATGAGTTGCGTCACCTCGCCGGTTTGCAGGTCACGGCGCTTGATGGCGAAATTCATGTGGTTGGCGTCGACATAGATATGCGGCGCGGTAATGCGTTCGGAATAGTAGACGTAGCGGCCATCGGGTGATGGCCGCGCCTCCTCGACATCGCGGCCATTGGCCGGCGCATCGACCACGACGCGACCGTCACCACCGGCCAGATCGTAAAGCCGCAGTTCGGAACCATACATCTGCTGGAAGGTCGTCTTGGTGCGGGCGGCAATAACGCCGTCGCCATTGGCCGTCCAAGTCGGGCTGGCCAGGATGGCGCCGTCTTCGTGGGTGATCTGGCGGGCGTCCGAGCCATCGAGGCGCGACGACCAGGCGTTATCGACACCATCGGCATCGCTGAGGTAAAGCAGGCGCGAACCGTCCGGGCTGAAGCTGGGAATACGCTGCGTGGCCGGGCCGCCGTGAACCAGGGTGGCCGTACCGCCGGTTACCGGAATCGTATAGATATCGTTGAGCAGATCGAAGGCGATGGTCTGGCCATCCGGGCTGACATCGAGGCTCATCCAGGTACCTTCGGTCAGCTTCAGTTCGACATCCTTGTAGGGTTGTCCGGTATTGGTGATATCCCAGTTGGCGACGGCGCCAGCCGGTCCCGCCACGCTCAAAACAAGGGCGATGGCCCCAAAAGATACGGTTGAAAGCCAGCCCTTGCACGTCATTTTCAGTCCCCTTCACGCTACTGCGAACATCCTGATTGTCCGTGGTCGGATCGTCAAGGGCGCGCATTTTATGATAGGAGTGTTGCAGACCTTCCGGGCTTCGCCAGACGCCTTTGATGCGCCGGGCGGTGCGATGAAGTCACCACCCTTTCGTCAGGCCTTCAACGCCTGCGCCAACAGGTCCATGCCTTCATCGAACACAGCGTCGGAAATGGTCAGCGGCATCAGGAAACGCAGGGTTTCGCCATAAACGCCGCAGGAAAGCTGAATAAGTCCCATTTCGAGCGCGCGACCGGTGATACGTTTGGCCATCTCGCCGTCCGTGACATCAAAGGCCATCATGGCGCCAAGGCCGCGAATATTCCGCGCCTGCGGCCAGCCGGCGAAGCGCGCGCGCATTTTTTCGCCGAGCGTTTCGGACCGCGCCAGAAGCTGTTCATTTTCAATTACATCCAGCACCGCCAGAGCCGCGGCGCAGGATAGCGGCGAACCGCCGAAGGTTGATCCCAGTCCACCCGGATCAACCGCATCCATGATATCGGCCTGGCCCAGCAGGCCCGACAGCGGAAAGCCGCCAGAGAGCGATTTGGCCATCGTCACCAGATCGGGTTCGACGCCGGAATGTTCGATGGCGAACATCTTTCCGGTGCGGGCAAAACCGGTCTGGACCTCATCGGCGATCAGCTTGATGCCATGCGCATCACATAGCTTCCGCAAGGCGACCAGCAGTTCAGCGGGCGCGACATGGAAACCGCCCTCGCCCTGCACCGGTTCGATTATGATGGCGGCGATGCGCGACGGATCGACGTCGACGCGGAACAGGGTATCCAGCGCTTTCAGGCTGTCGGCGACCGTGACGCCGTAGTGTTCGACCGGGAACGGCACATGCCAGATTTCGCCCGGCATCAGGCCGAACTGTTTCTTGTAAGGCGCCACCTTGCCGGTCAGGGCAGAGGTCATGATCGTGCGGCCGTGGAAGGCGCCGCTGAAGGCGATCACACCGCTGCGGCCGGTGGCCGCGCGGGCGACTTTCACCGCGTTTTCAACGGCTTCAGCGCCGGTGTTGAAGAAGATCGTCTTGGCCGCCCCCTTGAAAGGCGCGATGGCATTCAGGCGCTCCGCCAGGGCGACATAAGGCTCATAAGGCAGAACCTGGAAACAGGTATGGTGAAAGGCGTGTAACTGCTTCTCGACCGCCGTCAGGATACGCGGATGGCAGTGGCCGGTATTCAGCACGGCTATGCCGCCGGCGAAATCGATATAGCGCCGCCCTTCGATATCCCACACTTCGGCATTGAGCGCCCGCGCCGGAAAGACGGAACTGCCATTGGCGACACCACGCGGGATCGCGGCCAGCCGACGGGTCATCAGATCGGAATTGAGGGACATCGGTTTACTCCTTAGGTGCCGGTTCTTACGCCGCAGCAATGGCTTCGATTTCGATCTTCCAGCGCGGATCGAACAGACCAGCAATAATGGTCGTGACCGTCGGCTGGATATTCGGGCCGAAATGCTGGCTGCGCACGGCGGCCATCGCCTTGCCGTAGCTCTGATCGGTCAGGAAAATGGTCAGCTTGACGACATTTTCCAGCGTCATATCGGCGGCGGCCAGTTGCACCTTGAGATTGGCCCACACCAGATGCGACTGCTCGGTGATATCCTCCGGCACAACGCCATCGGCGCCCGCCGGCACCTGGCCGCTGATGAAAAGGAATTGCGTGGCGCCGGCCACCTTATTGGCCTGCGCCCAACCGCCGGGGGTGACGCTGTAAGCTGTCTTTTGCATTTCTAGTCCTTAATTCAGGCCGCCAAGGGCCAGATATTTGATCTCGACAAAATCATCGAGGCCGTAGCGCGAGCCTTCGCGGCCCTGGCCGGATTCCTTGACACCGCCGAAGGGTGTACCCGGATGGCCGGACAGGATTTCATTGACGCCGACCATGCCGTATTCCAGCGCTTCGCCGACACGAAAGATACGGCCGATATCCCTCGCCCAGAAATAGGACGCCAGGCCGTAAGGCGTGTCATTGGCCAGTTGGATAACCTCCGCCTCCGTCTCGAACGGATAGAGCGCCACCACCGGACCGAAGATTTCCGCTGCCGTAATTTCCATGTCGGGCGTCAGGCCGGTCAGGATGGTGGGGGCATAGAAATTGCCGCCGAGTGCATGGCGATCGCCGCCGAGCGTCGCCTGCGCGCCCTTTTCCAGTGCGTCGGACACAAGACCGGACACCTTGTCTATGGCGGCTTTATTGATCAGCGGGCCGACGCGGGTTTGGGCATGGAAGCCGGACCCGACCGGCAGTTCCGAGATCGCCTTGGTCAGACGCGCGGCGAAATCAGTCATCACCGATGCCTGCACGTAGAAGCGGTTGGCCGACACGCAGGTCTGGCCGGCATTGCGGAACTTGGTCGCCAGCGCCCCCTGCACGGCCGCGTCGAGGTCGGCGTCGTCGAAAACGATAAAGGGGGCATTGCCGCCCAGTTCCAGCGACAGCTTTTTCACGGTCGAGGCGCACTGCGCCATCAGGATCTTGCCGACGCGGGTCGAGCCGGTGAAGGACATCTTACGCACATCGGGGTGCGAGGTCAGCACACCGGCCACTTCCGGCGCGACGGATGCCGTAACGATATTGATAACGCCTTCCGGGAAACCGGCCTGTTCGGCCAGCATGGCAAGCGCGAGCGCTGACAGGGGCGTATCCTCGGCGGGCTTGAGCACGATGGTGCAGCCGGCAGCCAGCGCCGGGGCCACCTTGCGGGTGATCATGGCGCTGGGGAAGTTCCACGGCGTAATGGCCCCAACCACGCCGATGGGCTGTTTCAGCACCAGGCAGCGGCGATCCGGCATATGGGGCGGCACTATATCGCCATAGAGGCGCTTGCCCTCCTCCGCGAACCATTCAACGAAACCCGCCCCGAACGCCACCTCACCGATACCTTCCACCAGCGGCTTGCCCTGCTCAAGCGTCAGCAGATGACCGAGCGCGTCCTTGTGCTCGATGATCAACCCATGCCATTTGCGCATGATGGCGGCGCGCTCATTGGCGGTTTTCGCCGCCCACAGCGGAAAAGCAGCCTTCGCGGCAGCGATGGCGGCATGGGTTTCCTCGGCGCCCATATCGGGCACGTCGGCGATATGCGATCCATCGGCCGGATTATAGACGGCGAAGGACTTGCCCGTTTTGAAACGGTCGGCAAAGGCCAGGACCTGATCCAGCATCACAGCTTCCCCAGCGTGCGCGCGGCCTCATCCAGCCCTCGCGTCAGGATGGCGATCAGGTCATCGACCTCATCGCGGGTGATGACCAGCGGCGGACTGAGCACGATGGACTGCATCACGGCGCGGACGATCAGGCCGTTGGCGTAGCAGAACTCACGCACCTGAATGGCGGCATTGTCCTCCATGGTGCAGAGTTCGCGCGTCGCCTTGTCACGCACCAGTTGCAGCGAGGCCATCAGCCCGACGCCGCGCCGTTCGCCGACCAGCGGATGCTCGGCCACCAGCTTGTCGAGTTTGGCGGTAAAGTACGGCCCGATATCGTCACGGACACGCTCGACCAGCCCTTCGGCCTTGATGATCTCGATATTGGCCAGCGCCACCGCGCAGGCGACGGGATGGCCGGAATAGGTATAGCCATGGGCGATCAGGCCGCCCTGCCCCAGGGTTTCCGAAACCCGTTGGCTCAAGCCGATGGCGGCGATCGGCACATAACCGGAAGAGAGGCCCTTGGCCATCGGCATGAAATCCGGCGCGATATCATAGGTCTGCGAGCCGAACCACTGGCCGGTGCGGCCAAAGCCGCAGATGACCTCATCGGCTATCAGCAGGATGTCATACTGACGGCAGATGCGCTGGATTTCCGGCCAGTAGGTCGCGGGCGGATCGATGACCCCGCCAGCGCCCTGCACCGGCTCAGCGATAAAGGCGGCGACATTTTCAGCGCCCAGTTCGAGGATGCGCGCCTCAAGCGCCCGCGCCGCCTTAAGGCCGAAATCCTCACACGACAACTCACCGCCATAAACATACCAGTGCGGGTGTTCGATATGGGTAATATCCGGCAAAACGCCGCCGTCCATGGCGTGCATGTGCGACAGGCCGCCGAGGCTGGAACCGGCCAGGGTCGAGCCGTGATAGGCCATGGTACGGCTGATGATGGTCCGCTTGGTCGGCTGCCCCTTGATCTGCCAGTAACGCCGCGCCAGACGGACAACCGTGTCATTGGCTTCCGAGCCGGAATTGGCGAAGGCGAACTGCTCGATGCCCTCCGGTGTCAATCCGGCCAGTACCTCCGCCAGTTCGATCATTTGCGGCGTCGCGCTCTGGAAGTGGTTGTTATAATAGGACAAGCCCGTCATCTGCGCATGCGCGGCATCGGCCAGTTCGCGGCGGCCATAGCCGATATTGACGCACCACAGGCCGGCCATGCCGTCGAGGATCCTGCGGCCGTCACTGTCCCAGACATGCGATCCCTCGCCCTTGACGATGATCCGCGAGCCTTGCGTTTCGATCACCTTCGGATCGGTAAAAGAATGCAGGTGGCGGCGGGCGTCGATAGCCTGCCAGGTGGCGGTGCCGGTATTGGGACGGGGCATGGCAATGTCTTTCATTATAAGCGACGGCTTCAGGTGTAGGACCACGCTGCCCGCTTCAAAAGATGACAAAGGCGGAACGGGTGGTGCGCCAAAGTCACCAAGGACTTTTTTGCAGCTCAATCGCCGCCATCCCTCTAAAATAGAATGGGCTTCTCGCAAAAGCTCGGGCGGCCGGGCGGCCTTGCCAAGATGCGTTGAGCGCATCTTGGAATTAACCGCCCTTACGCGCACTCTGACGATGACGAGCGATCCACATGGCAACACCCAGCGCGCCCATGCCGAGCAGCCACAGGCCGATTGCGCAAGCCAGTGCGCGCCCCAAGGAACCGAAAGCTTCACCGGTATGGGCCGGATAGAGAAATTTGGTGAACTGCCGCGCCAACGGGGCCTTCAGCGGATCATGCGTTTTCAGCACCTGTCCATCCGTGCCGACCCAGACCTTGGTTCGGCCATAGGCCTTGACCGGTTCGGCCGATTGGCGCAGCGTGATGGTGTACCAGGGCGCGTCCGCCGACGGGAAACCGATGCCGGAGATAGCCGCCGCCGGATAGAGCGGCAGGGCTGTCTTTATAGCGGCATTCAACCCGATCGTCGGCGTGACGGCAATGACCTGCGCGGCCTCCGGACCGTCTGCTTTGACACCCAGCCAGCCGCCAATTTCATCCTCGAACGCTTCACCAACGCCAAACAGCACCATGACCATGGCCGGGAAAGCCAGCCACAGCCCGACGGCCCGGTGCCAGGAAAACAGCTTCACCCGCAGATTACCGAGACTGGCCGGTTTCAGCGCGTTAAGCGCCTGTCCCTTGCGCGGCCAGGCCATTTTCAGGGCGATGATGATATTGCTGATCAGCAGCATACCGCTGACGGCGATGATCCACCGCCCGGCGTCCCCCATGAACAGGGTATAGTGCAGCCGCGTCAGGGCATTGAAGAAATGACTGCCGCCGCCGTCCTCGCTGACCGGGCCAACCTGCAAGACCTGTCCCGCGCCATCGACGCGCCAGTAGCGGTTGCGGCTGCCATCCGGCGTATCGAGCACGATATCGAAGCGGTGCGCGCCACTGCCGGACGCCCAGATCGAATTGCGCGTCCAGCCGGGATTATCGTGCTCCAGACGGATCAGGGTCTGCTCGACAGCGGCCATGTCGATCGGCTTTTGCGCGCCGGGAATGAGGGCGTCATAGATTTCCAGCCGGTAGACCAGCAGGACGCCGGTCAGGGCCTGCACCAGCCAGAAGACCGCGCAGGCCAGGCTCAGATAGCGGTGCAGCCTGACCAGTAACGCACGCACGGTCAGCTTTCCAGCGCCCGAACCGTGGCATTGAAGAAATCATTGTCGAGTATGGCCTCGGCGCCTTTCGGCTTGGCGCGCGAACTGAGGACGGTGATCAGGATTTTACGGCGCGGATTGACATAGATATACTGGCCGAAAATGCCACGCGCCGAAAAGGCGCCGTCATCAAACGATCCCTTCGCATCCGCCACCGGCCACCACATATAGCCGTAATCGACACGCTTGCCGCCGATCAGGCGCGGAGACGCCGCCTCGCGCAACCAGTTTTCCGGCAGGATACGGTCGCCATCGATGACGCCATTATCGAGAATGAAACGGGCAAAGCGGGTATAGTCGCGCAAGGTGGCGCAGATGCCCGACCCGGCCACTTCCAGCCCCTCCTTCGCCTCCAGCCACCAGCAGGCGTCGGCTTCCATGCCGAGGCGCGACCAGATCTTTTCCGACAGGTAATCGGAGAGCCACTTGCCGGTGGCGGCCTTGACCAGCGCGCCGACCACATGGGTTTCGCCAGTCGAATAGTTCCACACCGTGCCCGGTTCGGCAGTCCGTTTCAAAGTCGCCATATAGCGCATGATGGCGTCAGGCTTTTGCGCCACCTGGAGTTCGAGCATATGGCGGCGTTCGGAATTCGGGTCGGTATGGGTGTCGTCCCAGGCCACGCCGGAGGTCATCTGCATGAGTTGCCGGATGGTGACGCCATCATAGGCCGTGCCGATCAGTTGCGGCAGATAGCGTGTCAACGCGTCTTCGACACCGCCGATCAGGCCATCCTGGATGGCCGCGCCAATCAGGGTGGTGGCGAACGACTTGGCCATCGACATCGACAGCCAGCGCGAAGTTTCGGTCATGCCGAGGTCGTAGTGCTCCAGCACCACCTTGTCGTCCTGCATGACCAGCAGACCGGAAACGCGATTGCGTGACACATAGTCGTAGAGATCATATTCCGTGCCGCCGGCGTCGATCGGGAAATCCTTGAGGAACTGCGCGCCATAGGCCAGCGGCCTGACCATCCCGCCCCGCCGGATGGTGCGCGTGGCAAAGGCATATTCGGTATTTTGCAGGGTATGGGCCTGGAAATCCGGCATCAGATTGCCGGCGTAGAGATCGACCATCGACCCTACCTGCCCCTCGGTAAAATCGGCGCTGCCGGATTTGGACCTGAGTGATGACTGTTCGCGGGGGGTCCAGACCGTGCGGTCGGATCGCGGGCCGTTCGGATGCAAGCTCAGGTCGTTCAACGCAGGTCCCCTGTCGGAAAGAATACCCCTAAAGCCCTACAGGCAAGCGGCGATCTTACGAAGGTGCGTAGCGATGAAACGGCGGTGCGCGTGGAACACCACGAGGACAAACAGTTGTTTTCTAAAGACTTCACATACGCAAAATGCCTCGCTTACCGGTAGCGAGGCAGATTAAACCGAAGCGTGAAAAGGCGTGTCTAGGCTGCGTTGGCCTGCTTGCCGAGCGTATCGATCAACCACCGGCGGTAGCGGCGGATCAGCGGCGTATCCCAGCGGTCAGCGCGGCTGTAGATCAGGTACTTGCCCTCGGCATAGGGCTGGAAGGCCGGATTGCCCTTGCCGACCTCAACCAGTTCTCCCGATTGCAGGAAGCTGTCGGCGATCAGGTAATTGATCAGCGCCACGCCGCGTCCGTGAATGGCGGCGTCAAGCGTCAGGTGGCCTTGCCACAGGCGCGGACCGGTCAGGTCGAGTTCGTCATAGACGCCGTGCGCCGCCAGCCAGTGCGCCCAGGTGTCGAAATCGTATTCGTGCAGCAGGCGCTGGCCGACCAGATCGGCGGGCGCCTCTATCGCCGGCGCCGAAGCCAGATAATCGGCGCTGGCCACCGCGATGATCGGCACGGTGGCGACTTCCTGAAACTGCATCCCCGGCGCCGGCTTGGACAGGGTGCGGTAGGACGGCACGAACCGGATCTCGATATCGGTTTCGTAAAGCCCGTTTTCCGGGCTGCGGTCGGTCGGGCGCAACTCGATCTCGACATCTGGATTGAGCTTCTCGAACATGCCGACACGGCGCGACATCCAGTGCAGGGCAAAGCCGGGCGCGCAGGAAATATGCAGGTGATTGTGATAGCCGCGCCGCATCAGATCGATGGTGGAGGCGGCAATGGAATCCATCGCGCTGGCGATTTCCTTGTGATAGCGGCGGCCGTCCTCGGTCAGGGCTACGCCGCTGGGCGTCCGTTCGATCAGCTTGGCGCCGGTCCATTGTTCGAGCGTCTTGAGGTGGCGGCTGATAACGGCGTGATCGCGGCCAAGACTACGCGCCGCCTGGCGGACGCCGCCGAGACGCGCCACGGCGTCGAAAGCGCGCAGGGCCTCGAAAGGCGGGATCGTCTTGCGCGAAGGCGGGCTGTAGGCCGGTTCGTTACGCTCTTCCCTCAGTCGTTCCATAAGCTACGCCACCTTTTACAACAGACAATGATTAACACCCAAAAGCCGCGACCTGTAAAGGGACGCCGGCGAAGAGGGGCTTCGCCGGCGCAGGATACGCTACACATCAGGTTCCGTGATATCAGAACGAATATCCGATCTTGACGCCGACGACGCGCGGACGCGTGCGGTTGGCATTGGCCCAGCCCTGGTAAGGGTCGATGGACTTGTTCTGATCGAACAGGTTAGTGGCGTAGAGTTCATACGATACCGGTCCGACCACGGCGCCCAGGCGAACATTAACCAGATCGAGCGGGTCCGATTCCTGCGGCAGCGCCGATGGCTCAAATGACGAACGGTCGATATAGGTCACCTTGTCGCGGTGGCTGTAATCGATGCGGGCAAAACCGGGGACATTGGGCGCCCAGTCGAAGTCGTAATTGGCGCCGAGCGTATAGCTGTATTTCGGCGTGTAATCGACGCGATCACCGACGATATTGACCTGATCGGTGGCGTCGGTGGCGGTGATCACGCTGTCAAGATAGGCCGCATTGGCTGTCAGGGTCAGATGTTCGGTGGCCCTCCATGCCAGACTGCCTTCCACTCCCTTGATCTCCACCTCACCGATATTGCTCGATTCCGACAGATAGGCCCCGTCCACATTTGTCAGACGACGACGTACCATGTCGCTGTATTGCGTGAAGAAGGTGGCGACATCGAACTGAAGCCTGCCGCCGGCAGCGACGCCCTTGGTGCCGATTTCGTAGGTAATGACTTTTTCCGGCCTGTAGGGGGCGAACGGCGCCGAATTGAAGCCACCGCTGCGGAAACCCTTAGCGATGCTGGCATACAGGTTCATCTTGGGGGCGTATTTGTAAGAGATATAAATGCGCGGGTCCGTCGACTGGAACGTCGCCTCCTGCGGTGTTTCAGCGCCTGTCGGATGGCTGTACAGAATAAGACTCGTCTGATCGTCATGGAAATAACGGATACCGCCGCCGATCGTCAACTTGTCGGTGATATGATAGTCGGCATCCGCGAACAAGGCGTATGATTTTGAGCTTGAGGTCGAGTAGTAGTAGAGGCCGTCATAAAGTGTACCGCCGTTGGTATAGAGGTCACCGGATGGCGCGTAGATGTAAGCGTAATCGTCATCCATGGTCCGTTCGCCATCGGCATAATAGGCGCCGATAGTCCACTCAAATGGTTTGCCCGATGATGACAGACGGACTTCCTGGGTAAGTTGCCGGGCATCGACATAGCGGTTGTCATTGCCCTCGACATAACCGTAAGAGTAATTGCCCGGACGCGCGATATAGGTAAACGGATACTCATGATGGTGCGTGGCGAAGCTGGTGGAACTGGTCAGCCTGGCGAAACCGAAATCATAATTCATCTCGATATTGTAGACATCGAAATTGAAAATCTTCGGGATCATGACAATGGAAGGATCGATGGCGATATCGACCGTGCGGTCGGCCTCTTCATAGCCCATGCCGAGTTCGGTTTCGGCACGGTGGATCTGGATCATCGCTTTGGCGTCGAAGTTTTCGGTCGGCTTCCACAGCAGGGTGGCGCGCACATTGGTCAATTCGGTGCCGTTGCCGTTCTCGATGCCGGCTTCCGGCTGGTCGATCCAGCCACCGCCGCTTTCATAGGAACCCGCGACACGCAGGGCCAGCTTGTCCTCGACGAGCGGCACATTGATCACGCCGGTGACCTTGCCGCCAGCCTCGCCATGCGCCACGCCATAGCCTTCGGCCTCGATGCTGCCTTCGTAACGGTGGAGGTTCGGCTGATTGGTGATGTAGCGGATGGTGCCGCCGGCCGAACCCTGGCCGTAGAGCGTGCCTTGCGGGCCTTTCAGCACTTCGACGCGCTTGAGATCGAGCGCGACCGGGCTGAGCTGGTCATAACCGCTGAGCGACAATGGCGCTTCATCGAGATAAAGCGAAACCAGCGCGCCAGATCCCGACTGGTTGGCCAGACCGCGGATAAAGACCGTATAAGAACCGGGACCATCTTCACGCATGGTCAGGCCGGGGACTTGGAAGGACAGATCCTGGATGCTTTCGATGCCCTTCTTCTTCAGTTCCTCACCGCCAACGGCGGTGATGCCCATCGGCACGTCGATCAGGCGCTGGCTGCGCTTCTGGGCAGTGACGATGACCTCGACCGTATCATTTGCGGGCGTGGCGGCGGCCTCCTGAGCGGCGGCGGCGAAGGCCATGCCTTGCGTCAGCGCCAGACAGGACGCCCCCAACAACGCGGTTTTCATTCCGGTAAGCTTCATTTCAACAAATCCCCTGTGCCTGTGGCTATTCCACTGAGGCCCAGTGTTGTGAGTGTGACCAATTTATGAACAGGCGCTGAAACGGTCCCCTGCGGTGCGTCATGCGCACCACAGGGGTGCGGCCTATTGACGTTTGCCGGTTTGCTGCCACTGGCCGGGATTGATCACAAGCTGTCCGGCCGTCTTGAAACTCAGCACCAGGGGATACCGTCCGGGGATGAAATATTCTCCGTTATCAAGGGGTTGCAGCTCCGTTTTCGCGTCCGTGGCGATGGCGAACGCCTTACGCTGGCCAGTCGCCTGGGCATACAGTCTGCCGCCCTCATTCGTCACCTTCACCGAGACGAAACTGGAGAAGCGATAGTCGCCGGCATAGGCCTTGAGTGTCTTTTCCGACACAGTTATCCCCTTCACCGGTACCGGCTGGGCAGGCTGTTCGGGCACCGAATTGAGAATGGCGTCCCACATCACGTCCGAAATCAGCGCGCCCAGTTCCGGATTGATCAGGCCTTCGGGCGCATCGATTTCGCCGGTCGAGATGGCGTAAAGCACATCGCCATCGCCCATCGAGGCGAAGGGCTGGATACCGCGCGCCATCGAGGTATGGACCTGGACGGCCAGGCGCTGGAGTTCGGACGGGTCCATCTTCTGGTTGACGACGATCAGGCTGATGGTGGTGTTGCGTTTCGGTCCGCTGACCGTATCCCAGCCAGCCTTCCGGCTTTCCGGCAGATTTTGCATCAGATCGGTGACGGTAACGTCCTTCGGCCATGACGGATCATTATTGCAGGCCGCGATCGTACCGTCGCGGTTGGTGACCACGCCATAAGCATTGACGACCGTGAAGGCGGCGATCTTCAGATCACCGACCTGGCGAAAGGCGCCCCCCTGCCCCGAATGGGCCTGGCAGCCAAAAAAATCGCCGGTTTCGGCCATGCGTCCCGCCCCTGCGGAGCCATTACGGAAAACACCCGGAACCGCGGCGCGGAAAGCCGCCTGGGCCAGTTTCTTGTCCGGATAGATTTCATTAAGGCGGCGCGGGCCATAATCATAGATGATTGATCCGACCGACATGGCTACGCTGTCCCAGTTGCCGCTATTGAAGCCATCATCCTTTAGCGCGGTGCCGACCGCCGTGGCAGTTTCCAGCCCGTACCACGAGCCGCCGGAAAGCACGACGGCGTTCACTTCAGGCACATTGTAATGCAGGTTGAGATACTCGGTATTGACCGTGCCCGGTCCGCCGCCGCGCACATCGACCGCGCCCAGTACTTTGCGCCCAAAACGGAATACGGTCACGCCGGTCGGCCCTTCGCTGTATTCGCCGGTACCGATGCTCAGCATGGGCCAGTCGAAGGTCAGCGTCTTGCCGCCGGCATTGACCACCGGCCTGAGGTCGGCCTGGGAATCCGGCGGCAACGGCGCATCCGCCGCAAAGGCCGGTGTAAAAAGAACAGCGCCGGCAAGCAGCGCGGACAGGCAGGCATTGAGTTTCAGCATCGCTATATATCCCATGAATGGTTGTGCGCCGAACTTGCGCCAATACAGCGCGGGCGCGGATTGCGAAAAGGGTCGGTGACGGTGACCTGAAGTCACCACACATCGCTTCAATCCCGCTTTCGGTGATGGATACGCACCATTGCATACCGCTTTCGCATCTTCCGCAAGCGCGCGACGCGGCATATGAGTTGGAAATAACCGCTGTTTCGTGAGTAGCCCATGGCCGAACCGACCTTTCCGCCCCCATCGCAATATGCCGAAGGACCTTATGGCGCCGCCGAACCGGCGGCCATTGTCCGGCAATATCCGTTCGCCACGCTGATCTCACCCGATCTGCACGTTACGCTGACCCCGGTCATTTTTGAACATGACGACAGCGAAACCACAATGATCGGCCACGTGGCGCGCCGCAACCCCCACGCTGAGACGCTGGCCCAGGGGCAAGCTGTTCTGGCGGTTTTCAACGGGCCGCACACCTATATTTCGCCGCGCTGGTATGCTGAAAAGCCGACGGTGCCGACCTGGGACTATATCAGCGCCCGCGTGCGTGGCCTCCTGGAACCGATCGACGATGATGCCTCTCAACTGGCCATCCTGCGCCGGACGATCGCCCTGATGGAATCGCACTGGGCCGATCCCTGGACGATGGAAGACGCCCCGGAAGGCAAGATCGCGGAACTTCTGCCGATGATCCGTTCGTTTCGCATCCACGTCAAAAGTATCGACGGCACCACCAAGCTCAACCAGACCCATCCGGCTGGCGACCGCCGCAAGGTGATCGACGGTCTGACCGCAATGCCGGGAGTGAGCGACGCTCACGCCATCGCCGAACTGATGCGCGCCCTGCCAGAGGAGATGCCGGATTGACGTGCAAAAATTTTGCGCGTCTTTGGGCAATTTTTCGAGAACGTCGCGCCGTTTTCGCAGTTTCGCCTATAGTCCGGCAGCACATCCCGCCATTACTGACATAGGCTTGCCATACCGCTTCCCCGGACTGATACCATGCATACTTCACTCGGATCACGCGCCCTCGCCGCAGGGACCGGCGGCTACCTTACGATCGACCTCGGCGCACTGGCGGCCAATTACCGGCAACTGTCAACACAGGCCGGAAACGTACAAAGCGGCGCGGTGGTCAAGGCCGACGCCTACGGACTTGGGGCCATCCGGGTATCGGCCGCCCTGTACGCCAGCGGTTGCCGGCATTTCTTCGTCGCCCAGGCGCGTGAGGCCTTCGATCTGCGTCCGCACCTGCCGGCCGACGCCGCGCTCTATGTTCTGAACGGCCTACCGGAAGGCAGCGAAACCGTCTGCGCCGACCAGGATATCATTCCCGTTCTCAATTCGCCCCGACAAATCGAGCGCTGGGCCGAAGTGGCCAAGACTCGCGGTGTGCGCCTGCCCGCCGTGGTGCAGTTCGATACCGGCATGGCGCGGCTGGGCCTTTCCCCGGAAGAGACGCGCCTCCTCGCCGCCGCGCCGGACGTCCTGACGCCGCTCAATATCCGCTTCATCATGAGCCACCTCGCCTGCGCCGATACGCCGGAGAATCCCGCCAATACCGCGCAACTGGCGCATATGCGCGAAGTCGGCGCGCTATTCCCCCACCTGCCGGTCAGTTTCGCCAATTCCGGCGGCCTGTTCCTGGGGCCGGCTTTTCCGCAACACCTGACCCGTCCCGGCATCGCCCTTTACGGCGGCGCGCCCAATGACAATGGTCCCAATCCGATGCAGCCGGTCATCAGCCTGCATGTGGCGGTCATCCAGACGCGCACCGTACCCGCCGGCACCCAAATCGGTTATGGCGGCGCCTATACCGCCCCACGTAACATGCGGCTGGCGACTATCGGCGCCGGTTACGCCGACGGCTTGCCGCGCGCCCTGAGCCGGCGCGGCGCGGCGTGGTTCGGCGATGTCCGCCTGCCTATCGCCGGACGTATCTCGATGGACAGTCTGATGCTCGATATCAGCGCCCTGCCCTCGGATCTGCCCGCCGGCAGTTTTGTCGAACTGATCGGCCCGCACCAGCCGATCGATACCATCGCCGCTGATGCCGGCACCATTTCCTACGAAATCCTGACGGCGCTGGGCCGCCGCTATTACCGCGAATATGTGGGGCTTGAATGAAAATTCTTATTCTGGGAGCCGGCGTGATCGGCGTCACCTCGGCCTGGTATCTGGCGAAAGCCGGTCACGAGGTCACCGTCATCGATCGCCAGTCCGGCGCCGCGCTGGAAACCAGCTTCGCCAATGCCGGCGAAGTCTCGCCCGGCTATGCCTCGCCCTGGGCCGCGCCCGGCATCCCGCAAAAGGCGCTGAAATGGCTGTTCATGAAACACGCGCCGCTGATCGTGCGGCCGACCATCGATCCGGCCACCGTGCGCTGGATGCTCTCCATGCTGCGCAATTGCACGGAAGCCCATTACGCCATCAATAAGGGCCGCATGGTGCGTATCGCCGAATATGCCCGCGACTGCCTGATCGACCTGCGCGCCGAAACCGGCATCCAGTATGACCAGCGCACTCAGGGAACGCTTCAGGTCTTCCGCAGCCAGAAGCAGATCGATGGTATCGGCAAGGATGTCGAGGTCCTGAAGGCCGGCGGCGTTCCGTTCGAGATACTGGACACCGCCGGTTGCGCCCGCGCCGAACCGGGCATCGACGCCAACAAGATTGTCGGTGGCCTGCGCCTGCCCAATGACGAAACCGGCGACTGCTACAAGTTCACCACGGCGCTTGCCACCCTGGCCGAAACAGCGGGGGTGCGCTTCATATATAATGTCGATATCCGCGGCCTGCGCCGTGATGGCAGGCGGATCGCAGCGGTCGAAACCGATCAGGGCTATTACGAGGCCGATGTGTTTATCGGCGCGCTGGGCAGTTATACGCCGAAACTGGTGAAACCGCTGAGCCTCGACCTGCCGGTCTATCCGGTCAAGGGCTATTCGATTACCGTGCCTATCATAAATGAGGCACGCGCTCCCGTCTCGACCGTCATGGACGAAACCTACAAGGTGGCCATCACCCGTCTGGGCGACCGTATCCGCGTCGGCGGCATGGCCGAGATCGCCCGCTTCAACACCGACCTGCCACCTGCCCGCCAGGCCACGCTCGTCCAGTCGGTCGAGGCCCTGTTCACCGGGGCCGGCGATCAGTCCCAGGCGACGTTCTGGTGCGGCCTGCGCCCGATGACGCCCGACGGCACGCCGGTGATCGGCCGCACACGCTATGATAATTTCTGGCTCAATACCGGTCACGGCACGCTGGGCTGGACCATGAGTTGCGGCTCGGCACGCGTGCTGGCCGATTTGATCAGTGGGCTGAAACCCGATATCGAAACCGCCGATCTGTCCATAGACCGTTATCGCTAATCATCGGCGACAAAAGCCGTCGTCTGTCATAAAAAACTGGCGCTTTCTGTCTTTACAAAAAGCGCTCCGGAAAAGCCCGGAGCGCTGTGTACCAATGCACGCAATACCACAATCACTCAAAAGGCTGTTTTTATTGATATTTTTTTGAAAAAAAGCGTGGCTGGGGAACTAGGACTCGAACCTAGAATGACGGTACCAAAAACCGGAGTGTTACCATTACACCATTCCCCAGCATATAGCCGGTCCCGCTGGCGAAGCATGTCGCCGCGAGAGGCGTGGAAATAGCGCAAGGTTTTGACTAACGCAATCCCCCGCAACAACTTTTTCACAACGAGACGCCACTGCAAATCGATTATTTGTGGATCATTGGCCAAATCGGTTGCGTTTTAAGGCTTCCGGCGGTTGATACCCTCATGCGGCCTTACCTTCTGCCCTCGGTCATTGCTTATAATCGTTTGATGGCGAACAGCTTTCAGCGCTTTACCGGCGAGTCGATTGTAAGCGCGGCTGATACGGCCTGTCTCGATGACGCCACACTGGCGCAGGCGATATTCGATGCGCCGCAGGCCATAGTCTCGCACGGCGCCGAAGCCGATCCCGTATTCCGATACGCCAATGCTCAGGCGCTGAAACTCTGGGAAATGGATTGGGACGCCTTCACCCGCCTGCCCTCCCGCCTCAGCGCCGAAGCCACTGGCGATATCCAGTCCGATCGCGACGCCCTTTTGAAAGCGGCGCTCGTCAAGGGCTGGGTCGATAACTACACCGGAATCCGCATTTCCAGCACCGGGCGGCGATTCGATATCCGAAATACGGTTCTGTGGAATGTAGTGGATGATGCCGGTGTCCGTCATGGTCAGGCAGCTTTCATCCGGGATTGGCGCTATCTCTGAAATATGCTACCTGCGCGCCATGTTTGAAACCGCGCCCACTCAGCCGCCTGTCGTTATCGCCGCCTTCTACCATTTCTTCGATTTCCCCGATTTCGAAGCGATGCGGATGCCGCTTTACGACCACCTGAACGGCCTGGGCATCAAGGGGTCGCTGCTGATCACCGCCGAGGGCGTCAATTCGACCATGGCCGGCACGCGCGCGGCGATAGACAGCTTTCTCGGTTACCTGCAAAACGAGTTGATCGGCGCACCCGTAACCTGGAAGGAATCCTATGCCGATTACCAGCCCTTCGGCAAACTGCGTGTCCGGCTGAAGAAGGAAACCATCGGCATCGGCGAGCCGGTTTCGATGAAGCGTTTCGGGCAGTATGTCGAGCCGAAGGACTGGAACGCCCTGATTACGCGCAATGATGTGGTGATCATTGACACACGCAACGATTACGAGGTCAATCTCGGCACCTTCGAGAAGGCCATCGATCCCGATATCCCCAATTTCAAGCATCTGCCGCAATGGACGCGCGATAATGCCGAAATGCTGAAAGGCAGGAAGGTCGCCACCTTCTGCACCGGCGGCATCCGCTGCGAGAAATACACCTCCTGGCTGATCGATCAAGGCATTGAGGATGTTTATCATCTCAAAGGCGGCATCCTGCAATATTTCGAGGATGTGCCGGTCGAGCAATCACTATGGCAGGGCGAGTGTTTTGTCTTCGATGAGCGCATCGCCGTCGATCACCATCTGCAACCTTCGCAGACCGCCGTGCTCTGCCTGCATTGCGACCACGCCCTGACGGCCGAAGACCAGCGGCAGCCCAGCTATATCAAGGGTATTTCCTGCCCGCATTGTGAAGGCGATGCCCGCCACGCCCATGATCGGTCACCGACGCAGAAGCGACCCGGCCGCGTCAAATTCTGACAGCCGGGAGCGGGTATTTGATGTCCGGCCGCCACATAACGGCCCGCAACCGCTGATATGACACGCTCTTCATTTGACGTACCGGCATTAAGGCTTATGCTGTGGATCAAATATTTTCGGGGGGCTTTGGGTTACGCATGAAACAGTTCTTTATAACACTGGCCGCTGCCGTCGTGGCGCTGCTGATCGTCTTTGTCGTTTTGCCGATCGGCGCGGTCGTCGTGATCGCCTCCGCCGCCAAGCCCAAGGTGCCTGAGGCTGTCGTCCTGTCGCTCGACCTGCGCCAGAAGATGACCGATCAGAGCCGTAACTCTCCCCTCGCCTTCCTGACCGGAAAAGGCCTCTCGACCATGGATGTGGTCACCACCCTGCACCATGCCGCCGATGATGCGCGGGTCAAGAGCGTCTTTATCCGCCTGCCCGAAGGTGGTATTTCGCCTTCCGCCGCCGAGGAAATCCGCAACGCCATCGTCTATGTCCGCCGCGCCAACAAGCCGGTGATCGCCCACAGCCAGGGCCTCTATCCGGACACCATGGTCGTGGCTTCCTATATGCTCGGCGCCTCTTCCGGCAATCTGTGGATGCAGCCCCATGCCTCCTTCCAGGTGACGGGCATCGCCACCTCGACCATGTTCCTCAAGCGCGCCTTCGACAAGTACGGCGTCAAGGCCGAATACGAACAGCGATATGAGTTCAAGAACGCCGTAAACCCTTATCTATATAGCGATTATACGCCCGCGCACCGCGAGGCAACGCTCGGCTGGATGAACAGCATCTATCATTCGATGCTCAGTAATGTCGCCACCGACCGCCGCACAGACGCCGGCAAACTGCAAACCACGCTGGAGGCCGGTCCCTATGGCGCCGAAGAAGCGCTCAAACTTGGCCTGATCGACCAGCTCGGCCAGGTCCAGGACGCCCAGGACGCCGCCGTCAAGCGCGCCGGCGAAGGCGCCAAAGTCATGGATATTGGCGATTACGAACGTACCCTGACGCCCTCCTTCTCCGGCGAAACCATCGCCGTGATTGACGGCGAAGGCGCCATAATGACCGGTCGCGCCGGCAGCAGCGGCGGTTTCAATAGCGACCCCGGCATGATTTCCGATGAGATCGCTAATGCTTTCTACAAGGCCGCCAAGGACAAGAGCGTCAAGGCCATCGTCTTCCGCGTTTCCTCCCCCGGTGGTTCGGATACGGCCTCGGAACAGATCGCTGAAGCCATGCAGGCCGCCAAGGCCGCCGGCAAGCCGGTCGTCGTCTCTATGGGCGAATATGCCGCTTCGGGCGGTTACTGGGTATCTTCCGGCGCCTCATCGATCGTCGCTAATCCCAGCACGCTCACCGGCTCGATCGGTGTTTTCGGCGGCAAGTTCGCCATCGGTGACGCGCTGGCGCGCTTTGGTGTCGATAATCGTGACATCTCGGTCGGCGGCGATTACAGCCGGGCCTTCAGCCAGACGCAAGGGTTCAGTCCGGCACAACGCGCCGCCATCTCCGGCTGGATCGACGAGATCTATAACGGCTTCGTCACCCATGTCGCCACCGGCCGCAAGTTACCAGAGGCAACCGTGCGCGATATCGCCAAGGGCCGCGTCTGGACCGGCGAACAGGCGCTTGGCCTGAAACTGGTCGATAAGCTCGGTGGCTTCTATGATGCCGTCGATGTCGCCAAAGGCCTGGCCAAGATTGACAGCAAGGCCGAGGTGCGGTTGGTCAATTATGACACCGAACCCGGCCTTTTCGGGGGCGCGAAACAGAGCATCCATATGGGGATGAGCGGCATCAAGGCACTATCCTTCCTCGGCTGGGCCATGAGTGACCCGAAAGCTGAGGCGGTCATGTCCCAGGTCCGTGACGAACGCCTGCGCGAACAGGGTGCCAGCGTCCTGGCCCCGGAAGCCTATCAGGTGACCGTAAGATAATTAAAAAGCCCGCCGAGCAATCGGCGGGCTTTTTTAGGTCAGCCATAATAGGCTTTTCGGAACTCTTCCGTAAAGGCCTTGTAGGCTTCAGATGCCCCTATGCGTGCCGTCGAAATCGGTGACCGTACTTGGGCCATGCTGGCTGTCGTGACAGTCCGCGTGGACTTATGCGGTTCAAACACCTGTGGTTCTTCCGGCAATCCCGTAAAGGCCATTATCTGCCTGATCCAGTCCTGAGGATTGGAAACCAGTTCTTCATAAGGCACGGTCATGATCCGATCTGGATACATTTTTGACCAATGTACGTACAGCCTATCTTCAGCGCGAAAAAAATCGGCTATATCTGAAGGCGAATAGGTCCAGGGCAGCGTGCCCAATTGAGAATAAAGCCGATAGATAGACAGGGCATTATCTTCCGGCCTGCGTCTCAACCAAAGCACCTTGGCTTTCGGTAAGCTATGCATGAGAAGCCCCATAAAACTGCCTATATTCAAACTTTTATCGACAACAAGGCCATTATCGCCAAAGCGTTCGGTTACCATATGCAGATAATCCCGACCGATATCGCCCCAAGGGTCTGAGCTGGATGTACGATTTTGGTAGACAATCGCATCCTCAAAAGTGAAATCCCCGGAAACAGCGGATTGGCGGATTGGCTCTGCAGGCTTATATACCGCCGCACTGTTAAAACCCGGCTCTCCTACGGGCATCAATGCGATTGGAAGCAGGTTCAATTCGGCTCCATCGCTGACTTTTGAATGGCTTGCCAGGATTTGCTCAACCAGAGTCGTTCCGGAACGGGGAAAACCCGTGACAAAAATCATCCGGCTGCCATCCGCACCGGATGGTTTCAGAGACTCCAAGTTTTCTCTGTTATAACCCGCTATTAGACGGGTGATGAAGTCATTCCATCGCTTGCCATCCGGCACGCCCCCCGCTTGACGCATAAGTATCGCGCCCTGAGCATAGGCCCAACTCGCTTTTGCATAATCCCGCACATCATCACAGGCTTTGCCAAGCGCATAAAATAACTGCGCCCTCACCTCTGCCGGAGCCCGCCCAACCCTTGGCAGCACCGCTTCCATCTGGGCAAAATCTGGATCGCCCAGCGTAAACTTCTTTGCAACCGACAGGGCTAGCCATTGCACGGGAGCGGGGGAAACAGCGATAGCGCGCCGGATCAGGGCTTCAGCACCGGCGAAATCGCCTTGCCGGGTGGCGGTCATCGCCCGGAAATGCAGCACTGCCGGATGCCCCTGATCTTCTGGCGGCAAGATATCCAACTGGCGAACCGCGTCATCATGCCGCCCCATGCGTGACAAGATCATCGCCGAAAAAAACACACGGTCCATGTCACGCGGCGCAGTTGCCGTATAGCGGCGAGCGGCTTCCAGAGCCAAACCATATTCTCCCAACTGCGACGCCAGATCAGACACAGCCCGCCACTCATCGCCAGAGGGCGCTCCAGCGACCAGATCTTCACGAATAATCGCCGCCGCGCCCCGGCGATCAAGCGCCTTGCGTGCAGCCAGTATAGCTGAGATGCGCGGCTTAGGGTTGGAAGGTATCATCATGTCTCTCAGTTGTAAGTCGGTCTGGTTATCATTTCCTTCCCCGTTTACGAGGCCCGTAAACGGGGAAGCTGTTGGCGCTTTAGCGACGACATAAGGAAGATACGAACGGCTTCCCCTATCCGTCACCTCGTTACACGAGGCGCCACCTTCCCCGTAAATGGGGAAGGAAAGTTGGATGTTTCAATCTAAAATCATAACGCTACGCGAACCAGGTTTCATAAAAAATAACGGCGGAAGGTTTCCCTTCCGCCGTCGTTTCAGATGAAAACCCGAAGGTCCTGATCTTAGTAGGTGATATCGAAACCGATACGCATATAACGCGAACTATTGAAGCTGACCGGCTCCCCGAAGTTCGAATTATGCGTGAACAGGTTAGGACCAGAACTATTGAATTGCCCCAGATCGGAAGTCATATCACGAGCCAGAACTTCCTTGTCATTGAACAGATTGAAGATATCTGCGCGCAGAACCAGCTTGCCACCCATGATCACCTCATGCGGGAGGGTATAGGAGAGGTGCAGATCGACCGTCTTGATCCAGTCGGACTTGCCGCCCTTACCCATAGGTGACGGGTCAGAGGTCATGCCGCCAGAGGCGGGATAGCAGAAGTGCGACACCGCGCCATAATCCGATGCGGGATTAGTGATGTCAGGATAGGTGCCGAGGCAGGAGAAATAGGCCGGCGAGATCACCTGCAAATTAGCCCCGACCAGGAAGTCCGACGTGACGGCATAAGTGCCCATCAGTTTGAACTGATGATCGTGGTTGTTCGCCAGATATCCCGTCGCATATTCCTGCAAGCCCGGATAGTCGTAGAGAATGGTCGAGCCGGCATCTTCCTGAGATGTGCCGTCGCCAATCGTCAGGACGGTGCCTTCATAATTGCCGTAGGACTTGGACCAGGTATAGGACCCCTGAAGGCCCCACTTGCCGTCAAACGCACGGTTGAAATCGAAGGTCAGAGCATCATAGTCGCGCTTCGGCTTTGCAAAAGGAAGGTCGGTGAAGGTCAGTTGCGTCGTACCATCCGGCAAGGCATTTTGCGGGAAGATATTAATGGTAACCGTGCTGCCCGGATTCCAAACGTGATATTCGTTGGAATACTGGCAAGCTCCGTCTTCCAGCTCGGCTTCCGTAGCCACGGTTTCGCAATAGGCATTGATTTGCGGCGCGAAATCGGTGTCTTCCGAAACACGATCCAGCGAGCGGTGAACATAGCTCAGGCCCAAGGTCCACATATCGTTGGCGCGGTAGTTCGCACCGAGGGTGATTTCCTTTTCCCGCGTCGCCTTCAAACCGACCGCCGCCTTTTGCGCCGCCGGTTCCTGAGTGCCGTTCCCGAAGACAGCGCAATAATTGCCGCCGTTGATCAGCTTGACAGGGGCGCTTTCGACATCGCTGTCCGGGCACACCGAGTCACCATAGATGGCCCCGTTCGGCGTTCCCATATCGATCGGCAGACCCGTGGTCGGATCATAGGTGTAACCGCCTTCCGGCATATCATAGCCCTCGGCGAAATAGAGATCCTTGCCACGGAAACCCATATTCATGGCCGGCGGGATGAAATATTCGCCATAGGATCCGGTGAAGCGCCACTTCGAATCTTCTGAAGGCTTCCAGCTAAAGCCGAGGCGCGGCGCCAGATTGCCTGTCAGGTCCATATACTTCTCGCCCGACAGGTTATATTGCAGGAAGTCGTCGTTACGCAGACCGATTTGCAGGTTTAGGGTCGAGGTTACGTCCCACGAATCCTGGATATAGTAGGAGGTCGCCTTGCCGGAAACGTGGCCCCCCATATGTTCATAGATGATAAAACCATAGGAGTAATCCGGGAACAAATAGTAGCGGATCGGCTGCGCGCCCGGCAATTGCAGGGTCTTGTCCATGCTCACGTCTTCATGGTCGAAACCAAAACGGACATGGTGCCTGCCCAAACCTTCAAAACGAATATCGACATCGCCGCGATAGAATTTACGTTCCCAGTCATCCTGGGACGTAGCGGCGCTATAGGGTTGCAACACCGAAATACGGTCGTAACGACCGGTATCGGGATTATAGGAAACAGCATAGGGCTGGCTTGTATCCGCCGCGCCAAAATCGTTGGTATCCTTGGTATCACCATAGGCCGCCGAAACCGTCAGCCAGTCAGTGATATTGCCGGTATATTTGGCCACCCAACTTGGACCGCCATTTTTCTGCACTGCTTCGCCGATTTTATCGCCGATTGCCCCGTCGGAGCCATCAACCGCGCTGCCCGTATAGTCATAACGCGTCTGCTTCTGAGTCGTCGTCGTATCGAAATAGGTCAGTTCCAGATGCTGGCCCGGTGTGATGTACCAGTCGGCCTTCAAGCCATAGAAGGGATCGCTGTCCTGATCCTTTTCCCAATAGTGAGAAGACGTATTGGCGAACGAAGACTTGTTGTCATTGAACTGCACCAGGCCATAGAGGAACAGCTTGTCCTTAACCAAGGCACCACCGGATTCGACCGTGAGCGAGTTCAGATCGTTCTTGCGATACTTGACCGGGCTGGTGGTGTTATCGCTGGCGAAACGGTCGGCGCGCAAGGCTTCCGGCGCGAAATTGCCGTGAACGGCGAACATGAAGTCATTGGTGCCCGACTTGGTGGTGGCATTGACAACACCGCCCGCCGCACGGCCAAATTCCGCCGCATAGCCGGAAGTCTGAACGTCAATAGTCTTGTAGAAATCGAAAGGCACAGACGCGCCGCCGACAAAAGTATCCGGGTTGGTAACGTTCAGACCATTGATATAAAAGGCGTTTTCAGCTGCCGAACCGCCGCCGATCGAAGGCTCATCGAAGGCGGTCGAGTTCACCGCAGTCGGGGCAAGCAGGGTGACGGCTTCGACGCTGCGGCCAATGGCCTGCTGCGAGGTCAGGGTGGTCAGGTCAACCGAAAGGCCCTGGGTGGTTTTTTTGAAATCCTGACGGACGCGCTTGCCCTTGACCACAACGGTCTGGGTCGCGCCGGTCGTATTCAGAGTATAGGTATAGCCAACCGATTGAGACACAACGACCGTAGCCGTGCTGGTATAGTCATCATAACCACCGGCGGTGATGATGACATCGTATTCACCCGGCGCCAGACCAGTGGCGCTGGCCGAACCGGAAGCGCTGGTGGTCAGGGTCTTGGTGATGCCTTGGGCTTGCGATTTCAGCGTCACGGTCGCACCGGCGACCGGCGCACCGGAGAAATCGTCAACAGAGATGGTCACCGCACCCGAGGTATAGTCCTGGGCCTGGGCCGTGGCGGGCAGCATAGTGGCGACGGTAGCCACCAGGGCACCGCCGACCATTGTCGACAACGCTGCACCGCAGATCGTCGTCGTGGCCAACAGGCCAGATCGCAAAGATAGTTTTTTCACTTGTTTCTCCGGGTTACATGAGGGTGTAGGCGCACCCACCGCAGTTTCCAGCATTACACGCTGTTAATGAAGTTAAAGACCCCTGTCGTATATCCGTCAATCACACGACACATTTTTGTCTATATCAATTGCAACCTGTTTCAATAAAGTCACATCGGAAACATTACCTTAGGGAAACTATTTTTACACCCCGAAGGTTAATTTGATCGGAACAAAATCAGTTAAAATAACAGAAATATTTTACACTTTTTTATAAAAAATCAGCATTTTGTATCGAAAACATAAAACACTTCCTCATCGCCTTCACAGCAAGAAAATTCACCCGCAAACAGGGAATTTGCCGAAAAATCATTTCAGACGATTTCGCAGCGCAATCGCACATAAAAAAGACGGAATCACGCAACAGGTGCAGATACGACGCAGGCTATTCAGCGCGTCACCTGGACATGCGTCACCTGCGAAACCGGTTCCGGCGTACAACCGGCAATGAGAATATGTATCAAAACAAGACTGAGCACAGCGGCGGCAATTCGCTGGGAACGTTTTGAAATATAAAGAAAAATGATGCCGACCATACCGCCCTGTCCTGAGGAGTGACAGGATGACAGCAAATGACAAGCCAGGCCGATCAGTCAGTCGTAACGGGCGCAACCGGCATGGCCTTGATTTTCCGGATAATTTCGGTCACGCGGCGGCAATTGGCACCGAGATCGGGCATATTGTAGCGACTTATCGAACGCACATCGACGCTGCGCGGATCAATACGAATCTCGATGTCGGACTTGAAGCCGTAAAAATTATCCTGGTAGGTCGCCTCGATACGCCAGGGCGAGGTGCCGAAAACCGTGTAGCCGCTTTGTTTGAGCATCGACACTATCGCCGGAATCTCGTCTTCGGTGATGATCCGGTTCTCTATCGTCTTCGCCGCCGGGCAAGTGGCTTCATTGATCGCCGCGACCGTTTTCCCGCCCCAGTCCAGCGACTCATTGCGCGGTACCCGCGGCAAATCCTCGATCGCCAAAGCATCCCTGCCCCTTTGCGCGACCAGCTTTTCCGAATAGCTCAGCGGTCTGTCCCAATTGGTGGCGACATCGGCAATAGGCGGATAATCCTTGAGCAATTTATGATACCAGGCATAGCCGCCGAGAATCCCGCCGGCGATCACAACCGCGGCGAAAGCCCAGGGTGCGCAACGGGTCGGGCACATGAAAAGCGAAATCAGCAGGGAAAGCGCCGCCACAGCCAGGGCCGCCATCGCCATGCGCGGCCCGATTCCCAAGGTCAGCACCTTGAATCCGGTATCCAGGCTGACATAGCCCAGATGCGTGATCATCATGGCGCCCAACAGGAACAGGGCCGTGATGACCGAAACCATGAAAGCCAGATGCGCGAAGGCAAACCCCTTCTTGCGCGGCCGGACCGGCGGCGGGGTTTGATAGGCATCCTCGGTATGCGGATCGGACACTCGGCAACTCCCAGATTGCGGCGGGTTATCGTTGACGCCTGAGACAGGGTATCCCCTGGAACGTCAACGTCACGTCCTTACCTTCAAAACGCGAAAAAACAATAACAGGAAAATTAAATATTCAACTTTCCCACACACGCCCCACAGACCACGATGCCTGGAAATCCGACTGTTTTCAGGGCGCGACGGCGCTTTCAATATGCCATGAAATCATTGTCAGATCAATATCTTGCTGATCTCGCGCGATCTCCGGCGTCGCATCCGAAGCGTCCTTCACCCTGGTCGCGACACGACCGCTGCGCACGTTCGCCGGCAGATCGAGCCACAGTCCCTCAAATATCAGGTTTTCGTTGCGCGCCAATTCGCCGCACCGGTCGCGCCAGTGGCCTTCACGAAAGGTCGCATCCAGCACAACGGATTGGCCGGCGGCCAGAATGGTCTTTGCCAGGTCGAACATATGATCATAGACCCGCGCGTTTTGCTTCGCCGTATAAGCTGCCGGCGGCAGGGTTTCATATTCGGGACAGGCCCACAGCCGTTTGCGGATTTCATCGCTGCGCAGAACGATCGCACCGGGCACCGGGCCGATAGCCGGGGCTTCCTTGCGGGCGCGCGTGCTTTTGCCGGAGCCGGACAAACCACCGATCGCCATCAGCCGCGCGGGGGGCGTCTCCAGAAACGCCTGCGCCGCCTTGAGATAGAGACGCGCCTGGTCCAGCCCATAATGCGCCTCGCTGCCATAGTTGGCATTGACATGACAGCGCACGGCCGCGCGCATCGACATGTATAAGGGCAGCAGCTTCAGCCCCGCATGGATCATGCTGGCGTCTTCTTCAAGCCGTGACGCCTGTTCCAGCCAGACATTGAGCACCCGGTTGGCGGCGGCTTCGTGCCCCCTCACCCACAGGTCCATCAGCAGGAAAGCCAGGTCGTACAGCACATCGATCTGGCTCAGGCGATCGTTGAATTCGATACAATCGAACAACACCGGCTGGCCGCTTTCGACCAGTATATTGCCGAGGTGCAGATCGCCATGACAATGACGGACAAAGCCGTTTTCAAAGCGTTCAAGCACATCCGGCTCGACAGCGGCGTAAGCCGCACGCGTGGCAGCATCATAAGCATCGACCGCCCCGGCGCCAAGCTGTTCCCGGAAAGCAGCAATATTTTCGCGATTGGAGTCAATAACATATTTGATGTTGTTGATGTGCTGGATATCATGGCACACTTCCGAACCGGCGTGAAAGCGGGCCACCTGTTGTCCGAGATCGTGCATAACCGCCATGTCCGGCGACCAGTCCGCCTGCATGGCGCTTTGCTCCCCCAGGACACCGGCCGTATCGAAGCGGCGCATGACCAGAATGCTTTCTCCATCGATCTCTTCGACGCCAAGATAAATATCCGCCGCCATCCGCTGATTGAAACGCAATTCCTTCAGCAGGGCCGCCCGGCGCTTTTCCGGCGTGGTGAAATCGAGAAAGCCGTAATCGACGCTTTTCTTGATCTTGTAAGCTTTCGCGCCCTTGAGCACGACAGTGGCGCACGAGGTTTCGATCACCTGATCGGCGCCTTCCTTGAGACGAAGCAGAACCTGACTGAGCGACACGCACCGGCCTCACGGCAATTACAAACCGGCCTCCGGGCTAAGCTGTTTTTACCGCCTTGGCAACCGAATTGGGCTTGATCTTCCCAGGTCCGGCGACCAGATGACAGATATGACGCTCCCCGCTCTCCTGCCCGCCGGTATCCAGGCCATCATCTTCGATTGCGACGGCACACTGGCCGATACATTCGGCGCCCATTTCCGGTCTTTCCGTGATGTGCTAGCGGACTACAAGGTCCGGTTTGAAGCGGAGTTCTATCACGCCCGCCTGGGACTTTCTCGCTATCAGTTGCTGGAAGCACTCGCCAAATTCGAGGGCGTGGCGTTCGATGACGCCGATGTGGCCCGCCGCAGCGCCATCGCTTTCATCGGCCACCTGCCTCTGGTGCGCGCCATTCCCTTTACGCATGAGATTTTGCACAGCCATCGCGGCAGGCTGAAACTGGGTGTCGCTTCGGGCGGGCAAAGGGATATCGTCACCGCGACCCTGAAAACCATCGGTGTTTATGAACTGATGGATACGGTTGTGACCATTGAGGATTCGGGAATTGGCAAGCCGGCGCCGGATCTGTACCTGATCGCAGCGGAGCGTCTCGGTGTGGAACCGCAGTTCGTGCAGGCTTACGAAGACAGCGACGAAGGCATCGAAGCGGCCGAACGTGCCGGCATGAGCGTTATCGATATTCGGCCCCATTACCGGACCGATCCAGCCAACTGGTAATCACGGATACAGTTTCGCGCGCGACCAGCCGCCGGTAATCGTTTCGCGGCGAAACTGCACCCGGTCATGCAGGCGGAAGGGTTTATCGCGCCAGAATTCCATGGCGAGCGGCGCAACGCGGAAGCCGGTCCAGTGCGGCGGCCGGTCAATCTGCCCCAGACCGAATTTCAGGCCATATTCCGCGACCTTCTTTTCCAGCGCGAACCGGTCCTCCAAGAGCCGCGATTGATCGGAAGCCCAGGCGCCGATCCGGCTCTGGCGGGCGCGGCTGTGGAAATAGGCGTCGGCTTCGGCATCGCTGACCCGGCTGACTTCCCCCCGGATACGCACCTGCCTGCGCAGGGATTTCCAGTGAAACAGCAGGGCCGCCTTTGGATTTTGCGCCAGTTGTTGACCTTTTGCGCTTAAGGTATTGGTGTAAAAGACAAAACCTGTTTCATCGAAATCCTTCAAAAGCACCATGCGGACATCCGGCAGGCCATCGGCATCAACCGTGGCAACCGCCATCGCATTGGGGTCATTCGGCTCTTTCGCACCGGCGTCCTTCAGCCATTGACCGAACAGGGCGAAGGGTTCGGCCGCGTCTATTTCAGCCTCGTGCGCCGCGTGAACGGCCGCATACTCATCGGCGGACGGACTGGGCGGGATCAGCGAATCGGTCATGGCGGTCTTAAGACTTTAAAAAGGATAATCAGGCATTAATTTTGGCTGCGCGACGCCGGAAACATGGCGTCGTCTCCACATGATTTCAGAATGGACTTTGGGGGCCAGAACTTCAAGATGGCGGTATTAAAAAGTCATGCGGAAGCCTTGACCGAACTGGGCTTAAGCGAAACCGCCCAGGACGAAGATATCCGCCGCGCCTTTCGCCAGCGCCTGAAACAGGCTCATCCGGATATCAACGGCGGCGCGGATATCCGGCTACGGCGCCTGATACTGGCGCGCGATCTTTTAATGTCGGATATCAGGAAAACGCCGGAACCCATTCAATTCAGCGATGACTATACATTAACGCTTGCCATTACACTGCGGCAAGCGCTTTCAGGAGGCACGGTGACGGTTGAAGCGCCCGCCCTTGAATTCTCCCATGCCGGCGAAACCCTGACGTCCCTGACCCAGACCAAAATCCTGCGTCTTTCTCTGCCACGGGGGCTGCGCGATGGCGAAAAGGTCCTTCTGCCTTACGAAGACGCGACTGGCCGTCAGGCCCTCTTCCGTATCCATATCGAACCGGAGACTGATTGCCGCGTCTGGGGCGATGACATCTGGATGACCGCCAGACTGGAAAATCGCCTGTTCCGGCGCGGTGGCATGGCCACTATCGATACGCCACATGGTCCCCAGGATATTCATATCGACAGACATACCCCATACGGCTCAAGCCTGTGCCTGACAGGCAAGGGCTTGCCGGCCACCGGGACCGCACCGGCCGGTAATCTTTACATAAGGCTGGAAGCCGCCCCCGATACGGTCAGGCCGGTTGTCCATATGCTCAGCGAATTCCGCCAGCGCTGGGCGTCATAATTTTTTACAATATGGTATTTGGGGAAAGCGCGCATCCCGTGCGATGGGAAGGCTCCCACAGGAGTCGCGTCATGTCCGTCACGCTCGATACCTTCAGTGCCTCACTCGATATCCGTCAGGACGCTTTCGGCAATCCGGTCGGCAAGCCTCTTCCCGGCTGGCAAGGTTGTGCGCGGCTGCCCGACACAACACTGACAGGTCGCACCTGCCGTCTCGTTCCCTATGAAAAAGCCTACGCCCAGGGCCTGTACGACGCCTATGCGCAGGATGATGGACGCATGTGGACTTACCTGGCCTACGGCCCATATGACACTCCGAACGCCTTGCATGAGAGCATAGAAGACTGGCAGGACAACAAAGGCTTGCATACTTTTGTTATCCTAAAGGACGAAAAACCTGCCGGTCATGCCAGCTTCATGCGTTATGATCCGGCGCATGGCAGCGTTGAGGTCGGTGGCGTCAGCTTTTCCCCCGCTTTACAGCGTAACACGGCAGCGACCGAAGCCATGTATCTGATGATGAAACATGCCTTCGATCACGGTTACCGGCGTTATGAATGGAAATGCGACCAGCTTAATGCCCCCTCCAGCCGGGCAGCCCAGCGGCTGGGTTTCCAGTTTGAAGGCGTCTTCCGGAACGCGACGATTTACCGGGGCCGCCGCCGCGATACGGCGTGGTATTCGGTCATCATCGAGGACTGGCCGCAAACTCGCGCGCGGTTGGAAGCCTGGCTCGATCCGGCCAATTTCGATGCCGAAGGCCGCCAGCGCCGCGCCCTTAGCGACATGCCAATTTAGAATTATCTATTTTCTCAAATTTCCGCCGCGGACACAGTCTTGGACGGCCGGGTCAATAGCGGCGACTCCGTCTCGATCAGGCCATTTTCACGCGCCACAAGCGTCGGCACCAGGATCTGGCTGGTGACGTTGGTGGCCGTGCGCATCATGTCGAGGATGCGGTCGATGGCCGCCAGGATGGCCAGGCCTTCCAATGGCAAGCCGGCAGTGGAGAGTGTCACCGTCAGCATGACCGTCGCCACACCGGGCACGCCCGCCGTCGCCAGAGATCCCAGAATCGAGGCCAGGGCGATCAGCAGATAATGCTGTGGCGTCAGGACAATATGAAAGTAGTTGGCGATGAAGATCGAGGAAATCGCCGGATAGATGGCGCCGCAGCCATCCATCTTCATATTGGCGCCGAGCGGCAGGGCGAAGCCGGCATAGGATTTCGGCAGTTTCAGGTTATCGACCGCCACGGCCAGCGATACCGGAAGCGTTCCGATCGAGGAACAGGTAAAGAAAGCCGTTTGTTGGGCGGTGAAAATACCCTTGTAGAAGCCGGTCACCCGCAGACCATGCAACTTGAGCAGTGTTGGATAGACAATGAAGATTTCCACCAGACAGCCAAGATAGATCAGGCCGATATAGGGAATCAGCGGCTTGAGCGCTTCCAGTCCGTAACTGGCCACCACCGAACCGATCAGGCCGAAAACGCCCAGCGGCGTCAACTGGATGATCCAGCGCGTCAGCTTGAACATCACCTGAGAACCTTGTTCAACTAGTTCTGATAAAGCCTTGGTTTTCTGGCCCAAAGCGCCGAGCGCCGCTCCCACCAGGATGGCGAAGAAAACAATGCTCAATATCTGGCCGTCGGCGAAGCTTTTGAAAATATTCGATGGCACGATGCCGGTGAGAACCTCGACCGGTCCAGGGATCGGCGCGTGCGTTTCAACCACCAGCGGCAGACCGGCCAGCCCCCTGCCAGGCTGAAAATATGTGCCGATGGCCAGACCAACCGATACGGCAATGGCCGAGGTGATCATGAACCAGATGAGGGTCTGGGCGCCAAGCTTGAGCGCGCGGCCGCCTGTCCCTTCCTCGCCATGCCCCAGACGTGCAATCGACGCCACGATGGTGAAAAAGACCAGCGGCGCCACCAGCATCTTGATGGCGCGAATAAAGACATCGCCGATCGGATTGAGGAATGGCAAGGCGTTCTTGCCCCAGAGCAGCGCCACGGCGACGCCCAGCGCGAAGGCAATCAGGGTTTTCAGCCAGAACGGGATTTTGCCGAGCCATGTCATGGGAATACTTTCGTTCGTAACCAGTTGCTGACTATATGGCTATTATACACGCGAATTACACACTAAAAAATTTGCGGCCTCGGTTAAACGGCGCTAAAGCCAGATGATAGTTTGTAATCAAGAAAAGCCCATGTCGCACAATACCTTCGGTCATCTGTTCCGTGTCACCACCTGGGGCGAAAGCCATGGGCCGGCGCTCGGCTGCGTCATCGATGGCTGCCCGCCGGGGATCGCCCTGTCGGAAAACGACATTCAGTGGGCCATGGACCGACGCAAGCCCGGCGGCTCGCGCTTCGTCACCCAGCGCCGCGAGGCCGACGAGGCAAAAATCCTCTCCGGCGTGTTCGAGGGCATCACCACCGGCACGCCGATCTCCATTCTGATCGAAAATACCGACCAGCGCTCGAAGGACTATGGCGATATCGCCCGACAGTTCCGTCCCGGCCATGCCGACTACACCTATTTCGCCAAGTACGGCGTGCGCGATTATCGCGGCGGCGGACGCTCCTCCGCCCGTGAAACCGCCGCCCGCGTGGCCGCCGGGGCCGTGGCGCTGAAAGTATTGCAGGTGCTGATCGGCGAACAGGTCAAGGTGCGCGGCGCTCTTAGCCAACTTGGCATCCACAAGGCGGCGCGCGGCAACTGGAACTGGGATGAAGTCGGCAACAATCCCTTCTTCTGCCCCGATCCGGCGTCGGTGACCCTGTGGGAAGGCTATCTCGACAGCATCCGCAAGGCCGGCTCCTCCATCGGCGCGGTGGTCGAGGTTCAGGCCGAAGGCATTCCCGCCGGTTGGGGCGCGCCGATCTACGGCAAGCTCGATTCCGAACTGGCCATGGCCCTGATGAGCATCAATGCCGTCAAGGGTGTCGAGATTGGTGAGGGCTTCGGCGCGGCCGAACTTTCAGGTGAGGAAAACGCCGACGAAATGCGCATGGGAGAAGACGGCCCGGTTTTCAAATCCAATCATGCCGGCGGCATACTGGGCGGCATCTCCACCGGCCAGACAATCGTGGCGCGCCTGGCGCTGAAGCCGACCTCTTCGATCCTCACCACGCGCGAGAGCATCGATCTGCAAGGCCATGAGGTCGAACTGCTGACCAAGGGCCGCCATGATCCGTGCGTCGGCATTCGCGCCGTGCCCGTGGCCGAAGCCATGATGTCATGTGTGCTGCTCGATGCTTACCTGCGCCATCGCGGCCAGACCGGTGGCGCACTCCATGCGGTCGGCAGTTGATTTCGGGCCTGTAACACAGGAGCCGTAAAACCGGCGGCATCGTACCGTACGTCTTCTCCGGCAGGGCCGCGAATATGGCGCGCGCCGGAGGATACACATATGCTGAAAAAATCGATTATACCCGTGGCGCTGGGCCTGCTGATGGCCGCCACCACCGCCTGTTCGGAACAACCGCCCGAAGGCGGCCCGCCACCGGAGGGAGCGCATCGCGGCCCGCCCAAGGCCGAGGACGTTATTGCCCGCCTCGACACCGACAAGGACGGTGCCATCAATAAGGCCGAGGCCGCCGCCAACCCGCGCCTGGTGGAACATTTCGACACGATCGATGCCGATCATGACGGCAAGCTGACCGCCGCCGAACTGACTGCCGCCTTCTCGAAAATGAAGCCACCCTCACCGCCTCAACAGTAAGCTTTTCTTCTTCAAGGCCGGAAGCTGGCGCTTCCGGCTTTTTTGTGCCTGTATGATCGGAGACACGCCTATTGTAATTGTATAAGTTACACTTATATACCGGGTCATAGTTCAAGAGGGAGAATTTCTCATGATCGATAAAAGGCCTTTCAATACGCTCGGCGGCGCCAACCACGGCTGGCTGAACGCCAAACACCACTTCTCTTTTGCCTCCTATTACGATCCGGCGCGGATGGGCTGGGGATCGATCCGGGTCTGGAACGACGACGAAATCGCCTCGCAATCCGGCTTTCCCCCGCATCCGCATGACAATATGGAGATCATCACCTATGTCCGCGAAGGCGCGATCACCCATGAGGATTCGCTCGGCAACAAAGGCCGGACGGAAGCGGGCGACGTACAGGTCATGTCCGCCGGCACCGGCATCCGTCACGCGGAATACAATGTCGAGCCGGTCAAGACGACCCTTTTCCAGATATGGGTCATTCCTTCCGAACGCGGCCATGAACCAAGCTGGGGCGCCCGCCCCTTCCCCAAGGGCGACCGCGCCGGCAGGTTCGTGCCGCTGGCCTCCGGTTTCGATGGCGACGCCGACGCGCTGAAAATCCATACGCCGGCCCGTTTGCTGGGAGCGACCCTCCTCAAGGACCAGTCGGAAACCTATAGCCCGATGGAAACCGGAGTCGCCCGGCATCTCTATCTGGTAGTCGCCAAGGGCAAGGTCAGCGTCAATGGCGTCGAACTGGATGAACGCGATGGCGCCGCCATCAAAGACGAAGCCACGCTCGACATCCGGGCGCTGGAAGACGCCGAGGTCGTGCTGCTCGACGCGGCATAACCGGCCTTGATCAGCCTCCGGAAGGTGCTAACCTGCACCTTCCGGAGGTATTTTCATGCTCACTCGCCTTTTTATCGCCGTCGCATTTTTTACGCTCGCGGCCTGTTCTCCAGCCCATAAGGCGGAGGTCGCCGGCGCGGAATCGGCCGCTGCCTCGGCAGTCATGTCGGCGATCACCCCTCCTGACAAAAGCCAGACTCATAGTCTCGGCGGCGTCGATCTCGGCAAATCCATTACCCTGCTCGGAACGGAGCCTTTCTGGAATATCCTGTTCGGCGATGGCCGCGTGATCTTTTCCAGCCCGGATTCACATGTCGGCCGGACCACGACCGCGCCCTTTATCCTGACCCAGACCGGTGCGAAATGGCATGACAAGGATATGGACATCTATCTCACCGCCGGCCGCTGCTCGGACGGCATGAGCGACCGGGGCTATCCGCTGAAAGCCACGGTTCATATCGGCGGAACGGTCCTGAAAGGCTGCGCCGGCTCTACCGCCTCTATTCGCCGTGCCAGTAATCCTTGAAGGTCTTTGCCTCGAAACGGATATCGCTGAAGGTAGCTGTAAATTCTTCGCCCAGCGGCGACTGACTGAGGAAACCGACCTTTAACGGCCTGGCCGGATCGATGGCGAAATCGCGCAGAATCTGCCAGTCCCTGCCATCGAGCGATGTATAGAAACAGACCGAATGGCCGGCGCGGACGATCTTGAGCCATACGGCATGAACATCGCCCGGTACACGGGTGTGATAGCTGTTATCGCTGACCGGTGTGGCAAAGCTGGACGACACGACGCTGTGATTTTCATCCAGACGCTCGAACAGCAGCTTGGCCCAGTAATCGTCACCATTCCACAGCACCAGACCGGGACCATCGTAATTGGCGGCGAAGGGGGCTTCCGCTTTGGCGGAAAAGATGAAATCACCCACCGCCGGGAAGGTAACGCGCGGGGCGGTCAGGGTACCATGGCCACCGTCTGCGGAGGTGTAAAGATCGCTTCCTTTGGGTGCTGTCAAAATCAGACGATCGCTGCTCATCTCCGCCTTGCCGGGATTATCAAGCGTCAGGGCCTGTGGCAGCGCGTTCAGATGCCCCGTTACAGGCTCAGCCATAACCGGTGCGGAAACGGCTGCAAAAGCCAGAATCGAAACGATGAATGCGCGCATGTCAGCCCCTATGTTTATATGGCACCGGTCATAAAACACCGTTCGAAATTGCGCAAGCCGGTTACTTCAGCCCCACCAGCTTGTGGGTTTGAACGCTCATGCGCCACTGCGGATGCGTCAGGCAATAGTCGATCACCGCCTGGGTATTGGCGGCCTGATCGGCGGAATCCATCGGCTGCAGGTAATAGCGCTCGAAATCCAGCGCCAGAAATTCCGCCGGATTGACGCCCGCCTGCGGCCAGACCAGTTTCAATTCCTGGCCATGCGTCTGATGCAGGCGGTTATCGGCCTTCGGGCTAACACAGATCCAGTCGATACCATCCGGCGCCTTCAACGTGCCGTTGGTTTCGACGGCGATAAAATAGCCGGCGGCCTTCACGGCCCGGACCAGTTCTTCGTCCAGTTGCAGAAGAGGCTCGCCACCGGTGAAAACCACGGCCTTTTGCGCCGGGTCCGCCCTTCCCCATACTGCATCGAGCGCCGCCACCACATCGGCCGAAGTCAGGAATTTACCGCCGTTCTCGCCATCCGTGCCAACGAAATCGGTGTCGCAAAAGGTACAGGCCGCCATGGCGCGGTCCCGCTCGCGGCCATTCCACAGATTGCAGCCGGCGAAGCGCGCGAAGACATTGACACGGCCTGCCTGCCCGCCTTCGCCTTGCAGGGTCAGGAAGATTTCCTTGAAAGAATACATCAGCGATCTACAGGCGTCTTCGCTTCGATAAAGTGCTCGAAGCCGGTCTTGCGCAACTGGCAGGCCGGGCAGTCGCCACAGCCATAACCCCAGGCATGGCGCTCGCCGCGCTCGCCCTTGTAACAGGTGGTGGTTTCCTCAAGGATCAGATCGACCAGCGGTTCACCGCCCAGATCTTCGGAAAGCGCCCAGGTCTGCGCCTTGTCGATCCACATCAGCGGCGTGTGGATTTCATAGGGCCGCTCGATACCGAGTTGCAGCACGGTCTGCATGGCTTGCAGGGTATCGTTGCGGCAATCGGGATAACCGGAGAAATCGGTTTCGCACATGCCGCCGACCAGGTGATCCAGCCCGCGCCGGTCCGCCACGGCGGCGGCATAGACGAAGAACACCAGGTTGCGTCCCGGCACGAAAGAAGACGGCAAGCCACGTTCGGTCATGACGATCTCGGTTTCGCGGGTCAGGGACGACTCCGCCACGGCGCCGAAACCGCGCAGATCGCAGACATGATCCTCGCCCAGGCGTTCCGCCCAGTGCGGAAAGACCTCACGGAACTTTTCCAGCACCGTGGTGCGCGTCGTCATCTCTATGGCGTGGCGCTGGCCGTAGTCGAACCCGATGGTTTCCACACGCTCGAAATGGGTCAGCGCCCAGGCCAGGCAGACACTGGAATCCTGTCCGCCGGAAAACAGGACGAGCGCGGATTTGGCGGCGGGAACATGATCCAGGGACGCGGACATGGGACGGAACTTTCAATAATGAGGCAGTCCTCATCTAAAACGCGTCTTTGCCGCTATTTGCAAGCTTTTTGACGTACATCCGAAACGGTTGCGCGTGACGTTTGCGCAGCCATGCCCCGACTATCGCCACTTTGTGAGCGATAAAAATAATCGTCTTTAAGGTGTATTTTTATATTGAACAATTTATAATTGTTGATACCCCTTAGGGTGGCGCCGCGATAGGGCGGTGTCGTGCATCCATTGATCCTGAGGGACCACACACCATGTCAAAAGAGAAAAAGATTAACGTTGCCAAAGCCTTGGCCGCTCAACTTCGTGTCACGGAAGAGGCGATCGATACCGCTCTGGCCGAGGCCGCCAATCTGATCGAAACCTATGTCACTTCGCGGCGCGCAATCCGCATGTCCACGATCATCGGCAATGACGCGCACCAAAATACCCTCAAGGCGATGCTGGCGCTCAGCACGGCACAGCAGCACATGACGATCGCCCATGCAAACCTGAGCCTGGTGCAGGAGCAGGTCGGACTGGGCCATGTCGCCATCCTCCCGGCCGAAGACAAACCAGAGAAAAAAGGCCAGCCGGTCACCAATGAAGCCGCCAATGAAACTGTCGGCGAAGAAGTGGTTATCGCCGCCGAATAGACTCTTCCGGTTCAGGCGGGAATCGCGGCTTAAATCGCCTGTGGTGACAGACGTCACACGGGATCGACCATATGCTGCATTCTCCCCTGGCCATTTTCGGGGCCGTTTTTCTGGCCTGCATCTGCCTGATGGCCCTTGTTCTGGGGTCATGGCGGGAAAAGACCGGCGCCGGCATCTACCTGACGGCCTATGTGGCCGCCAATGTGTTGAGCGTCCTCAGTCACTTTCAGGACCTGAGCCACACTATTACGGATATCCTATGCCTGACCGGTTTTGTCATCCTGTGCTGGAAATCGCCGCATCCCTGGCCATTATGGGCGGCTGGCTTTCAGCTTGCTTCCACCATGGCCGGCATTTGCGGCCTGTGGGTGGCCGGAATCGCGCAATGGGCCTATATGACGCTCCTTATCGTTTCGGCGTACGGTGTACTCTTGGCCTTGTTCGCCGGGACTTTAGCCGCCATGGTGGCCCGGCGGCGGATACGCGCAAACGGAAACGAATAAAATCCGTAAATTAGGTTGATTTTCCTATTATTAGATTTATTTTCCTTAAAATCTATAGTAATCCCTAAACTTTAGGGGGCCTGTTATGGCCCACCCCGACATGGCCTTTATATGACCCTTTCGCATCGCCACATCTGGGCCGCCATCGACGCCCTGGCGAACCGGCTCGGCACCACGCCCTCCGGACTGGCGCGCATGGCCGGCCTTGATCCGACAAGCTTCAACAAGTCCAAGCGCACATCGCCGGAAATCCCTTCGCGCCCGCGCTGGCCCTCGACGGAGAGCCTGGCCAAACTGTTGGAAGCGACCGGCATCAAGTTTTCCGAATTCGCCCTGCTGGCGGAAGGCCGGACGGACGGCCAGGGCATCCCGCTGATCGGCTTCGCCCAGGCGGGCAGCGAAGGATTTTTCGACGATTCAGGCTTTCCGCTCGGCCAGGGCTGGGATGAAATCACCTTCCCGTCGATCAATTCAGGCCTGTATGCGCTGGAAATTTCCGGCGATTCGATGCTGCCGCTGTATCGTGACGGCGACCGCATTCTGGTCGATCCGCATAACCAGAACCTGCGCAAAGGCGACCGCGTGGTGGTGAAAACCATCGACGGCGAGGTGATGGCCAAGGAACTGATGCGGTATTCCGTGCGCCAGATCGAGCTGCGGTCGCTGAATCCGGAATTTCCAAACCGGACCTTCGACCGGTTGCAGGTGGCGTGGATCGCTCGGATCGTGTGGGCCAGCCAGTAACACCCGCTAAAGCGGAAGGACTCTACGTTTCTTCGAGAAGCTCATATAACCGACATTGGCGCCAAGGCGGAAGCCGACGCCGGCGCGGATCGGCGCCAGCACGATACCCTCGGCGCGCTGATAGGTGATGCCCAGTCCACCGATGAAATAGGCCGAGCCTTCGACGCCGGGGAAGCGGCGATACATGAAGATCGGCTCGCGCAGATTATAAACCAGGGTAAAGACGCGCGAGGCATTGGCCCCGGTATCGAAACCGATAGAAGGCCCCTGCCAGTACATGTGGGTCGGTTCAGGCACATCCTTCATGAACAGGTTGCCCTTGCCATAGCGCACGCCGATCCCCACCGCGCCGGAGGCTTCGGTGCCGGCGATATAGGCGGTCGGGTGATCGCCATAGTCGGCGAAAATCTTTTCCAGCGCGCCGCCGAGCGCCTCGACCGTAACGCCCAGGAAATCGGAACCGGCGGTCAGGATTTCATCGCGGGTGTAATAGCGATATTCCTTTTCCTCAGCCGGTTGGTTTTTCTCGGTCGGATAGGTCTGCGCCATGCTCAGGCGCGGGGCCAGACCGGCAATCAGGGGCGTGGCGGCAGCGGCCGCACCGGACAGAAGAAACGAACGGCGCTCCATGGCGAAAACTCCTCAAACTTGATCGATGGGGTCTATAGCGGTCAAGGTTAACAGATGATTTACTAACATCCCCTTACGCGCGTATTTCCCGCTTCAGCGACAAGGTGCCCGCGCCGTGTGTCCTGAATAGGGCTTGATTTGCCGCGACTTCGCCGCAATTCTTAATGCAACCGCTCACCATCTGGTATAATCTCCAGCCATCAGGGGTGACATAACCGGGGGTTGTCCATGACAGAGGTTGGCGCTTTCCTTACATACCGCCAAGGCGTGAATATTGCGATACTGGCGAACTATGTCTTGCTCGCCGCACTGATCTTTATCGGTTCCGCCGCTTCTCCCTGCGAGCCGCCCGCTGCCCGCCTGATCGTCGTTCTGCTCTGGATACTGGTGGTTCTGTTGATCGCCTATGTCTGGGTCACAAGCCGCGACCGGCTGTGGTGGATGCTGCCGCAAATGCTGGCCCTGGTGGTCGCCATCATATCCATGGCCACCATGACCATGTACCAGTCATACGGCAATGGCGACATTTGCCTTTACGATCCCAATCCGATCAAGTTCGACCTGACGGAAAACTAAGCCGGAAAGCTCATTTGCGTTCGGCATCGGTGGTGTCGCGCGCACCTTTAAATTCCGAAGTATCGCGCCAGATGGGCCACTGATGCGAATTGGCCAGGGCCGATCCGATCCGGTAATAAAGCGTGGCGTCTTCAACCAATCCGCCCAGGTCCCAGTCCGCCGACCATTCGTCGCCCGGCTGGTGATAACGCTTTTCATTATAATCCTTTGACAGCGCCTCTCCCGCCGCCTTCCCGCCTTTCACCATATCGTCACCCGAATAGGCCACCAGCATCGGCACGCCGCGCTTGACCAGCGGGAAGTGGTCGGAGCGGAAAAAGCCGCCGGCTTCCGGACGCGGATCGGGGGTGATGGCGCGGCTCTGCTGGCCGCCATAGAGCGCAACCATGTCATCCAGCGACGACTGGCCGACGCCTTCGACAACGATATCCTTCGTCGGCCCATTGACGTTGAGCGCATCCATATTGATGCCCGCCACGGTTTTGCTGAGCGGATAGAGCGGATTGCTGGCGTAATATTCCGAACCCAACAGCCCGCTTTCCTCGGCGGTGAAGGCGATCATGACAATGCTGCGTTCAGGCTTTTCCGCTTTACCAAATGCCCGCGCCAGTTCCAGCAGGGTGGCGATGCCGGAGCCGTTATCGACCGCGCCATTGCAGATCTTGTCGGCCGCTTCCGGCGCGCAGACACCGAGATGATCCCAGTGACCCGTAAAGAGCACGGTTTCATCCGGATATTTCGTGCCCGGCAGGCGGGCGATGATATTGTGCGTGGTAATCTCGCTGGCCGCCACCTTGTAGCCGCCGCTTAAAGAGACATTCAGAGGCACCGGCTGAAAGTCCTTCGCACGCGCTTTGATCCGCAGTTCGGCCAGATCAAGCTTCGCCGCCTTGAAAAGCGCATCCGCCGTCTCGTGGGTAATCCACGACTCCAGTTTCGGACTGGCGGTCGAGGGGTCGGGCCGGACGATATCGAACTGCGGTCCCGACCATGAATTGCGGACCGTATCCCACCCATAGGAGGCCGCATCCGCGTCATGGATGATAATGACACCGGCCGCGCCTCTGCGGGCCGCTTCTTCATATTTGTAGGTCCAGCGGCCGTAATAGGTCATGGCCTTGCCGCCGAAGGTCATCAGTTGCGGTTCGACAAAATCCGGGTCGTTGATCAGTTCGACCAGGATATTGCCCTTCACATCCATGCCTTTGAAATCGTCCCAGCCGCGTTCCGGAGCTGTCACACCATAGCCGACAAAGATCAGCGGCGCCTTGTCGAAGCTGACATCGCCCAACGCCCCACGCGTCGAAGCGGTGATATCAACGCCCTGTTGCAGGTCCAGGCTGTGACCATCGGCGAACGTGAAGGCCAGCTTCGGATCACTGACGATGAACTGGCGCAGGTGAACCGCTTGTGTCCAGCCGCCGTTTTCACCCCCCGGCTGGAAACCGGCAGCGGCGAAGCCTTGTGACATATAATCGATGACTTTCTGCTCCGCCGGTGTGGTGATGCCGCGCCCTTCAAAATCATCGGAAGACAACACCTTGATATCCTTGGAAATGCGCGCGGCGCTGATATCCTGGCTGTACGCTGTCCCGGAGAAGCACAGCAGGGCCGCCGAGGCCAGAAGGACGGATTTCAACATAGCGCATCTCCCAAAATGGTTTCCGTTGATGCTAATTTGCCACCACCAGGAGTCAAGACGGCAATCGGCGGTGCAGGCCGTTTATACTTGCCCAGGACAGCAAACCCAGTCATAAAAGCCATTGATAGCGCTAACAATTATAATATCATTGGGAGAGTGAGATGGCCCTGTTCAGACTGACGCGACGCGACGCATTTGCCGCGGCCGTGGCTCTGGTGCTTGCCGCCCCCGCCTATGCCGCCACCGCGCCGCATTGGGTGACGGTCTGGTCCACCGCGCAGATGACGCCCGGCGCCGACAGTGCCCTCTCCCGAACCGACATGACCGGCGCCACCCTGCGTCAGACGATCCATATCGCCAAAGGCGGCAAAACCCTGCGTCTGCGCCTGTCCAACGCCATGAGCACGGAGCCGCTTTTCCTGCGCAATATCCATGTCGCGCCAGCGGCGGCCACCGGCGCTTCCGCCATCGACCCGGCCAGCGACCGGCCTGTCACCTTTGGCGGCCTCGGTGATGTCATCATTCCCGCCGGCGCCGATTATATTTCCGATCCGGTCGAACTGATCGTAGCGGACCAGTCCACCCTCGCCGTCAGTTTCCATATACCAGAAACGCCGAAGCAGCAGACCGGCCACCCCGGTTCACGCACCACCTCCTGGCTGATTTCCGGCGATCATGCCGCCGACGCCGATCTGGCCGATATCGGCGCGCAAAAGTTCGATCACTGGTTCAACATCGCCGCCGTCGATATAGATGACGGGTCAGCAAGCGCCGCCGTGGTCGCCTTTGGTGATTCGATCACCGACGGCTATGGCATAAAACCCAACAGTGATGCCCGCTGGCCGGACTTCCTTGCCGCGCGTCTGAAGGACACGCCCGTCGCCGTGCTCAATGCCGGCATTGGCGGCAACCGCCTGCTGCTCGATGGTCTGGGGCCTAATGGACAGGCGCGCTTCGACCGCGATGTGCTGAGCCAGAGCGGCGTCAAATATGTGATTGTGCTCGAAGGCGTGAACGATCTCGGCATGTTGACCCGCGACGCGCCGGTGACACAGGCGGCGCATGACGATCTGGTGGCCCGCATCAAGACCGCCTACATGCAAATGATCGCCAAGGCGCATAGCCATGGCCTCAAAATCTACGGCGGCACCATCACGCCTTTCATGGGCATGGACTATTACCATCCCGACACTTTGAACGAGGCCGACCGGCAGGCCGTCAATAGCTGGATCAGAACATCCGGCGCCTTTGACGCGGTGATCGATTTCGACGCCGCCCTGCGCGATCCATCCCGCTCCGATCGCCTGTCGCCAGCCTATGACAGCGGCGACCATCTTCATCCATCATCCGCCGGTTACAAGGCCATGGCGGAAGCGGTGGACCTGAAACTGTTCGAGAATTAACGGCTGCCGGCCAGTTGCGGCGCGGCCTGTCCGCCCGGCAGTTTCCAATTGGTGGTGAAACGCAGCCAGTCACCGGCCCCATGCCCCGGCTGACGAGTGTCGGTCTGCGCCCATTTCAGCACGGTGACCGCCAGCCCTTCGCCCAGGCCGTAGCCCGGCAGGCTTTCGGCGGCGATGACACACAATGTCAGGCCGCCATCATCACCAATCTGGCAATCGACTTCGGCCTGCCCCTCAACAGCGCTGACCTTCGCCGCCCTCGGATATTCGCCGGCCTGGCTGAGATCGCTGTCACGAGTATAGATGCGCGTACCTGCCGGAATAATGGGCGCTGCCGTGGGCGCGCACCTGACCCCGCCGCCGGTGGCCGTGGCGTCCTGCGCCAGCGCTTGCACAGCCATCAGGCCGCAGAGGATAGCCCCAGGGACGGATAGCGAAAAAACAACCGTTTTCATTAGCCCACACTCACAAGATTTTCCGTCAGTAAGCCACTTGTAAGCATAAGGGGGCAATATGGGGATTCCCGCAATCGTTAATTTTGAAACACGGTTAACCGGCGGGCGGCCTCTCCTTTAAACAATTGGAACCAGAGTGCCCGCCCCCTGGCTTTCCTTTCGCGGCGCATCATGCTATCGCCACGCGCATGAGCACAGACCTTTCCAAGATCCGCAATTTTTCCATCGTCGCCCATATCGACCACGGCAAATCGACCCTTTCCGACCGCCTGATTCAGTTCACCGGCGGCCTCACCGCGCGCGAGATGAAGGAACAGGTGCTCGACAACATGGATATCGAGCGCGAACGCGGCATCACCATCAAGGCCCAGACCGTTCGCCTGACTTACAAGGCGCATGACGGCGAAACCTATGTGCTGAACCTGATGGATACCCCGGGGCACGTCGACTTCGCCTATGAAGTGTCGCGCTCGCTGGCGGCGTGCGAAGGCTCGATCCTCGTCGTCGATGCCTCGCAGGGCGTTGAAGCGCAGACGCTCGCCAATGTCTATCAGGCCATCGACAACAATCACGAGATCGTGCCGGTCCTCAACAAGATCGATCTGCCCGCCGCCGAACCTGAACGCATCCGCGCCCAGATCGAGGACGTGATCGGCATCGATGCGTCGGATGCCGTACTGTGTTCGGCCAAGTCGGGCCTCGGCATCGAGGATGTGCTGGAGGCTGTGGTCACCCGCCTGCCCGCCCCCAAGGGCGACGAAAATGAACCGTTGAAGGCCTTGCTCGTCGATGCGTGGTACGATCCCTATCTCGGCGTCGTCGTTCTGGTGCGCGTCTTCAACGGCCGCATGAAGCCCGGTCAGCCGATCAAGCTGATGAACGCCGGCGCCACCTACAAGATCGACAAGCTGGGTGTTTTCCAGCCGAAGGCCACCGATGTCGAAAGCCTTGGTCCTGGCGAGATCGGCTTTTTCACCGGCCAGATCAAGGAAGTCTCCGACGCTGCCGTCGGCGACACTATCACAGACGAGCGCAAGCCGACCGCCACCGCCATGACCGGCTTCAAGGAAGTCCAGCCGGTCGTCTTCTGCGGCATCTTCCCGGTTGACGCCGCCGATTTCGAAGACCTGCGCTCGGCCATGGGCAAACTGCGCCTCAATGACGCCAGTTTCTCGTTCGAGATGGAAACCTCGGCTGCATTGGGCTTCGGCTTCCGCTGCGGCTTTCTGGGGCTGCTGCATCTGGAAATCATTCAGGAACGCCTGAGCCGCGAGTTCAATCTCGACCTGATCGCCACCGCGCCGTCGGTCGTCTACAAGATCTACATGAACGACGGCGAGGTCATCGACCTGCACAATCCAGCCGACATGCCCGATCCGGTCAAGACCGACCATATCGAGGAGCCGTGGATCAAGGCCACCATCTTCTGCCCGGACGATTATCTCGGCGCCATCATCAAGCTCTGCCAGGATCGCCGCGGCGAACAGGTCGACCTCTCCTATGTCGGCACCCGCGCCATGGTGGTTTATAACCTGCCGCTCAATGAAGTGGTGTTCGATTTCTATGACCGCCTGAAGTCCGTCTCCAAGGGCTATGCCTCATTCGATTACAATATCGAGGGCTACCGTGAAGGCGATCTGGTCAAGATGTCGATCCTGGTCAATTCCGAACCGGTCGATGCCCTCTCCATGCTGGTCCACCGCGATCGCGCCGAAATGCGCGGCCGGGGCATGTGTGAGAAGATGCGCGAACTGATCCCGCAACACCTCTTCGTCATCCCCATCCAGGCGGCCATCGGCGGCCGCATCATCGCCCGCGAAACCGTGCGCGCCCTGCGCAAGGACGTGACAGCCAAATGCTACGGCGGCGACGCCACACGGAAGAAGAAGCTTCTGGAAAAGCAGAAGGAAGGCAAGAAGAAGATGCGGCAGTTCGGCAAGGTCGAAATCCCGCAGGAAGCCTTCATCGCCGCGCTCAAGATGGATAATGATTAAGGGAAAAGCCGGGGGCCACTACTCTCGGCTTTTTTTAATGCGCCTTCTGATAGGCCACAGTCTCTTCCCTGGTCAGCGGCTCGACCGTATCGACCATGCAGGTCATCGGCACCACGGTCGTGATATCACCGGTAATATCAACATCGAGCGGACCGCAGATGCGTGTGCTGCCACGATATTCCATCTTGATGGCTTCGTTCTTCGTCATGCAGGGGCCGGTCATGTGCATTACCAGCGAATTGCCGCTGCGATCAACCAAAAGCAGGGTCTGACGATCGATCACCGTCGAATTTTCAAGCGGCGCTGAAACACACTGCGCGGCGGTTACCGAACGCACACCCGGATTGGGCTGGCGCTCGGCCTGCGACGTGGCGGCACAACCCACGACCACAACGGCCAAGGCCGCCGAAGTGCTCGCCAGGATCAGTCTGGGATGACGCATGTCTTAATCCTTATCCAGGGCGGCGGCTTCTTCACGGGTAATCGGCTCGACACTGTTGATCAGGCATTTTACCGGACGCTCGCCATTTTCGGAGCGCAAAATCATGGCGTCATGCGCCTTGCATATCTGGTTGGTGCCGTTGAATTCAAAACCGATCTGCGAAAAATCAGTCATGGACCTGCACGGCCCGCCGATATCCATCTTGTACGGATTCCCCCAGGTGTCATAGACCAGCAGGGTATGGTCATCGACCACATGCTTGCGGCCGATACTGCGCCCATCGAGACACTTCGGTGTAACGCGCGCCTGAGCGGCCGGCTGATCGCCGGCGGGCGGCGTGCCGGCGCAAGCTGTCACAATCAAACCGCCGACAACCAGGCCCGCCACCACAAAACCCGCCAGATACGTTTTTTTCGCCATCATCTTTACTCCCATTATTCTTTGATTATTCGGATTTCCCGCCTCTGGGTTTGATACCATAAGCTACCGCCTCTTCCGGTGTGAGGTGACGCACAGCCTGGATTGGACAGGTCTTGAGCGGCCGGTCGCCCATATCGCTGTAAACAATCTCACCGTCGAATGGGCCGCAGATATCGTTCAAGCCGCTGCCGCGCGACTTGATGCCGATACGGAAACTGGAATCCAGACCGATGCAGGCCGGTGTCATGGTCAGTTCATAGGCTTCGTTCCAGTTGGAAATGATGATGATCTTGTCATCCTTTTCCGTCTGGAAACTGCGTACCTGCGAAGAATCGAAACAGGCCCTCGGGTCACGGGCGGTCTTATTATCGGATGTCGGGCGTCCGGCCGACATCGCCAGCGCAGCACCCGTTACGACAACAATACCGAACCCGGCAGCGACAAGGGCGGCGATACAGGTCGACTTCTTCATAACGGCACCTCTTGTTACAAGTGGTAGGCTCTCGAAGCTGAACGCGGGATGAATATATTGTTTATACGTTGTCTTTGGCCAAAAGGCGTCGCGGATCGAGCATTTTTTTTGCGGCCAGCGGCAGGGCGAACGGTACGCCGATAATCTGATTTAGCAAGGCCTTCGCCAGCAAAGGCGCCAGGCAGAACCCGCGCGCGCCCAGACCGGTCAACAGCCAGACACCCTCATCCGTCCGTCCGGCAACCGGCAGATAATCGCGCGTCATGACCCTGATGGAAGCACGCGAGCGGAAGGGACCGCCAGATATCCGCGCGGCGCGTTCCGGCATGGCCCTGGCCAGACTGTCGAGATTGCGGGCACGGTCGGTTTCGCGCACATCAATGCCGCGATCCTCACGTTCATGGGTAGCCCCGAAGAGGAAACCATCCGCCAGGGGAATAGCGTAGCCGCCCCAGCTCAGGGCGCTTTCAGGCGGCATGGGGTCGGTCACGGTTTCAAGCTGGCCGCGCACCGGCCTCAGATCGTAACGCGCCTGATAGTCCGCCAGATCGAAAATGCCGTCTCCACACGCGAAAATGAGGGCATCATATCCCGCATGGCTCACCCCCGCAGTGGTGTTGAGTTCGTAACCCGCCTCCGAAAGGCTGTAGCCGGTGACTTGCCCGGATGTGGTGGTCTGCCCCCCCAGCAGGGCCGACAGGATTTCGGCCGGCTTCACCCATAAGGCCGTATCGAGGCGGATGCCGGCGGCCTGTGGCATATCGGACGCCTCTCCTCTTCCGAACAGACTTAGGTCGCCCTCCGCGAAGACGGTCTGCCGGGCGATCCGTTCAAAGCGCGAAACGTCCCGTGGCGTTGCCTCGCATTGATAAACCCCTTCCCCCACAATGGCCTGCGGGCACAGACGGCGATACAGCACCGAGGCATAGGCGAAGGCGTCGGCGAATAGGCCCGATATCTCGTTATCGCCGGCATCAAGACGCGGCGTCACCAGGGCGGCGGCATTGCCCGAAGCCCCGGCGCCGACCATCTGCGCCTCGAACAGATCGACGTTCAGCCCCAGTTGCCGCGCTTCATGAACCAGCGCACAGCCGGCTATGCCCGCGCCGATCACCGCCAGCCTTTCCGGGCGCGGCGCAACCGGTAAAGCCACGCCGCCGAATACCGCCTCCAGCCGTTCACGTTTGCGGCCGAAACCGGGGCGTTTCTCAACGGTAAAACCCGCCGCCCGAAGGCCACGCCGGACAAATCCCGCCACGGTGAAGGTGGCCAGGCGCGCCCCGCCTTTCGCCTTTGCTGAGATCAGGGCGAAGACATCATCCGCCCACATATCGGGATTGAGCGCCGGCGAAAAACCATCGAGAAATATGGCATCGGCCGGGCCTTCCCAGGCCGTCAGCGCGGCGCGGACATCCATCAGCCCAAGCGTCAGACTGACGCCCCATTGCGGGAAATCCATATAGTGAAAACCGCGCCGCGCTTTTGGCCATTGCGCCAGCAGGGCCTTCGTGAAAACCGCCAGTTCCGGCCATGCGGCCAGCGCCTGCCCGGCATCGGCGGTGCTCATCAGGAAGCCTTCGACGGAAAAAATATGCAGATGCCCGCCGGCTGGCCGGGTTTGCACCCACAGTTCCATGACCGCGGCGATATTCAGACCGGTGCCGAACCCCAGTTCCAGCAGGGTGAAATCACGTCGCCCGGCCCAGATATGCGGCATGTGGCAGCCGGCCAGGAAAACCGCGCGCGATTCGCTCAGGCCGTCTTGCAGGGAATAATAGATATCGCCAAAGCGGCCGGAACGCGGCGCGCCATCCTCGGCGAAATAGAGTTCAGGATCGTTAGGGATCGAGGATGACATAGGCCTTCCCTACAGCAGGCAATAAAAAAGGGCCACCCAAAGGCGACCCTTTTCACATCAAATGCCCGAAGGCGAATGATTAGGAAGAAACGGCTTCCGAAGCGACTTCCGAAGCGGCAGCCGATTCATCAACAACGGCTTCCGAAACGGCAGCTTCCGACGAAGCAGCAGCTTCTTCGGACGGGGCCTTCGGGGTGCAGGCGGCGACGGACAGAGCAGCGCCGGCAACGGCAGCGATCAGAGCGATACGAACGATCTTGGAGGTCATGGATCAATTCCCTTTGATTAGTTAAAGGCGCAGGACCATTCCTGAACCTATTGCCGGAGGCGATTACGCCCCCGTCAAATCTCGTGATTAGGAAGCGGCCGAAGCTTCGGCGGCGGCGGGCGAAGCAGCGACAGCGGCGTCAACGGCAGCAGCCGAATCGGTGGCGTCGGCCGGAGCGGCTTCAGGCGCCATTTCCGAGGCGGCAGCTTCTTCGGTGGCGGCCGGCTTTTGGCAGGCGGCAACCGACAGAGCGGCAACGGCAGCGGCGGCGACCAGAGCGGTACGAACGATCTTGGAGGTCATGAGATCAGATCCTATTATCTAACATTAGAGCCAGGAACTGATACCTAGGCCCAGCCTTTCCATACCTATTTTGACCGGTTCCCGCAAGAGCTTATTTCACAAAGCTGTGATCACCCTGCTGAAGAAAGGCATTTTTTTCATGAAAAAAGGCGTATTTCCTGCGAAAAACGGCTTTTTTAATCATTATTAACAGCAAAACGCCGAGCTGAGCACGGTAAAGCGCATGGCGGCCATCAAGCCTCGGCAGGGCAGCGGCTCTCGCTGCGCGCATCCTCGTCAGGACGCTTCGGCCGGAATGTTGTTAAGCGATTCTTCCATTTCCAGGAAGGTCGGCTGCATCGGTGAAGGAATACTGCCACGGCCGATTTCGACCGAGATTTGCGCCGCATTGCCATGCAGGTGCGCCACCAGTACGGACTGAATGATCCTGTAGAAGGATGAATCCTCCTCGACGATACCGGCCATGCGCGCGGAAAACGGTCCGGCCAGCCCGTAAGACAGCAAAACGCCGAGAAAGGTCCCGACCAGCGCGCCGCCGATCATGGACCCCAGGATTTCCGGCGGCTCGGTGATCGATCCCATGGTCTTGACGACGCCAAGCACGGCGGCGACGATCCCCAACGCCGGCAGGGCATCGGCCAGGGACTGCATGGCATGGGCCGGATGCAGAGCTTCGTGGTGATGCTTTTCAAGCTGCTTTTCCATGGCGTCCTCGACCTGATGCGGATCTTCAAGGTTCATGGTCATCATGCGCAGGGTATCGCAGATAAAGTCGGTGGCGAAATGGTCCTTCACGATCTTCGGAAATCGGTTGAAGATGCTTGATTCGTGCGGCCGTTCGATATGGCTTTCCAGGGCAATCACGCCCTTGGACTTCATGGTTTTGGTCAGCAGGAAAAGCAGGGACAGCAGATCGCGGTAATCCTTCGCCTTCCATTTCGTGCCGGCGAACACCTTGCCCATGCCGCTGCCTATGCCCTTGAGGGTGGTGACGCTGTTGGAGATCAGGGTGGCGCCGACCGCCGCGCCGCCGATGGCCATCAGTTCGTGCGGCAGGGCGTGCAGGATCGGCGCCATGTTGCCGCCGGAAATGATGTAGCTGCCGAACACCATGGCGAACAGGCAGACGATACCGATAATCTGAAACATTTAGATGAACACCCAGCGACTCACATATGTGAAGCGACTATCGGTGTTAATCATTAAGGCAGGGTTAGCCGTTAACCGCGTTTTTTAACTTTACCTGACTTCCGCCACGCCGCCGGTCATGACCACGAAGCGATTGGCCAGATCGAAACTGAGATAACCGTCCGCCGTCAGGTGATTGGCCTTTTGCCATTCGCGGATCGCGGACCGGGTGCCGACGCCGATGACCCCATCGATCACGCCTGGATCGAATCCCGCCGCCTTGAGCGCTTCCTGCGACTTGAGGCGCTGGTTGAGGCTGAGCGGCTGCTCGACCGGCCAGGGCGTGACCGGTCCCGGCTTGCCGGCGATGCCATCGGCCAGGAACCCGACCGCCAGGGCATAGGCGGTCGAATTGTTGTATTTGCGGATGACGTAATGATTCGGCAGGGCGAGGAAGGCCGGTCCTTTCGCGCCGGAAGGCAGCAGGATCGTCGCCGGCTCTCCGGTTTCCGCCGGCTTCCAATAACCGCCGTCAGCGCGTTTGACCCCCAGCGCCGCCCATTCCGCCGGTGTCTTTTTGGCGGTTTCAGCCAGGTAATAATCAAATCCGACCGGCAACATGACCTCGACGGCCCATTCCTGGTCCGCCTTCCACCCTGACTTGGCCAACAGATTGGCGGCAGAGGCCAGCGCATCGGAATCCGAACCCCAGATATCGACCTTGCCGTCATGATCACCATCGACGCCGAGCCGGAGATAGTTATCCGGCAGGAACTGGGTCTGGCCCATGGCCCCGGCCCACGAGCCTTTCAGGGTATCGCGGCTGATACCGGAATCGCGCAGGATTTTCAGGCAGGCGATCAGTTCGCTCTCCGCCCAATCGCGGCGACGGCCATTGTAAGCGAGCGTCGCCAGCGCCGACACCACATCTATATTGCCCTGCACCCGGCCGAGATCGCTCTCCATGGTCCAGATGCCGCCCAGGACTTCCGCGGGCACGCCGGATGTGCGGACGATTTCCGGCACATTGGCGTTGACGCCAAGACGCGCGCGGGCGGCGGCGAAACGCGATGCCGTCACCGTGTTGCGGATATAGGTGCTGGCCGGCTTGGAAAATTCCGGCTGCTGCGAATCGGACGAGGTGACACTGGCCTGCGGCGTCACATTGCTCAGGACCTGCGCCGTGAACACCGGGTCGAAGCCCTGCCCTGCCGCCTTGGCGATAAAGCTCCGTTTCCAGTCATCGAAGGTGGCATTGGCCGGCAATGGCGCGGATGCCACGGGGGGAGGCGTTTCACTGGCGGCGGAAGAAGACGATGAGGCAGAACCAGCCGCTACAGGCGGCGCGGCCGGGGTGGCGGGCACCGGCTCGGGTTGCGGCGTGGCTGTGCTGCACGCGGTCAGAAGGGCGAACAGGCTGATGTAACGTAACCGCATTAGAGTTCCTTTGGTCCTGGGCGAACAGCTAACCTCATTGCGTTCGCCTTTCCAAGTCCTTAAAAGCCTCACTTTGTTGTCAGAATGATGTGACAGGCTGAAAAAACAATGATTTCGGCAAATCACCGTTGACAATTCCGGACCTCTCCCCTAGATACCCGCCCTCTAACGAAGTTGGTCCATGCGCGCGGCCCGGTTGCGGTTGCCCAGTTTCCTGCTTCTTCGCAGCTATTTTTAAGATCAGGTGAAAACCAATGAAAGTCCGCAGCTCGCTCAAGTCGCTCAAGGGTCGTCACCGCGATTGCAAGATCGTGCGCCGCAAGGGCATCGTCTATGTCATCAACAAGACCGATCCGCGCTTCAAGGCCAAGCAGGGCTGATCCAGCCTCCACGCTTTGATAGATACGAATAACGCTTAAGGCGCACGCTTTAAGCGTTTTTTCGTGCGCGATCGCTTTAATCCACAGGCGAAGGCCATTTATCCTCAAGCCAGCCGTTGAGAAGCTGATTCGCAACCGCTATGGTTAAACGAACAGCTTTTACAGGATATCCGCCATGGCCGACGATGCCCCCCTCTCCTTTTCCGCCGACGATGTGATTTCCGGCGCCGCCCAGACCCGCCTGCGCACCATCATCGAGCGCATCGAGCGCCTTGAGGAAGACAAGGCCGGCATCATGGGCGACATCAAGGAAGTCTATGACGAAGCCAAGGGCGAAGGGTTCGATGTGAAGATCCTGCGCAAGGTCGTTTCCTTGCGCAAGAAAGACAAGGTGAAGCGCGATGAGGAGGAAACCATCCTCGACCTGTACCTGACCGCGATCGGCGACCGCTAACTGCTTCACTCCCAAAAGGGGCCGCCACTTTTTGAACAAAACCTGAGGCGCGAACAATACCTTGACGATATTCAAAGCCGTCCGCATGTTCACCGCATGAGGACGGCTTTTTCATGCGGGTTCGGCCATGGCTTTTAAGGCACCATCCAAACCCATGACGCGCACCAGGGGCTTGCAGACGACAAAGCCTTTGCAGACCAAGGCGCCATCGCCAACCGACCGGATCAAGGCGCAAAAGAAGGTCATGCAAGCCGCCACGGTCCGCGCCCTGGAAAAGGCCCGCCGCATCGCCGCCGAACAGGGTGTCACGCTTTCCGAATGGGAAACCGACTTCATCGATGGCGTGACCGAACGCGTGAAAACCTATGGCCGCGCCTTTGCCGATCCCGACAAGGGCGCCATGAATGGCACGCTTTCCCTGCGGCAAGGCATGAAGCTCAGGGAAATCCGTAAAAAAGCCCAAAAGGGTAAACAGGCTGGCCCGGAACCAGACAAGGATGAGCCATGACCTCCCGCCGCACCGTATTGACCGCCCTGACCGCCGCGGCGCTTTTGCCTTTCCGGGTCTTCGCCCAGGCGCGCCCGAAAAAGGAAGTGCTGGTCTTTTACTACGGCTGGTACGGCACCAGGGCGCGCTCCGGCCAGGATATCCATTGGCTGAACCCCGATCCGGCACGCCAGCATATCGCCGATTCCCCGGATTATCCGGTTGGGGGACCGTATGACAGTCTCGATCCGGCGGTCATTACCCGGCAGATGACGCAGATCAAGGCCGCCGGCATCACCGGCCTGATCGTTTCATGGTGGGGCCAGACGGACCGCACCAATGATCAGTTGCGCCGCTTGCTCGATGCCGCCGGCGCGCAGGGCCTGAAGGTGACCGCCTATGTCGAACTGGTGACCAGCGCCGAAAACGTCGCGGACGATACCCTTTACCTCTACAGGGAATATGGCCGCCACCCGGCCTGGCTGCGCCTCGACGGCAAGCCGGTCATCATGTATTTCGACCGCCTGATGCAGACGATCGGCCTCGATGGCTGGCAAAGGGCGCACAGCCTGATCGAAAAACGGGCACCCGACGCCATGCGGTTCATCGGCACGGCCAATACGCTGAAGGAAATCGAAGCGCGCCGATCGAGCTTCGATGGCCTGCATATCTATTCGCAGCAGTTCGAGGGCGCGGAGTTCCGCCTGCTACCCGCGCTCTGGCGCGCCAGCTATTACAAGGATTGGGTCAGGGCGCAGCAAGGCGCAAGGGTGACGACCGCCACCATCCTGCCCGGCTTCGACGACCGCCTGCAACCCGACCGCAAGGGCAAGCGTCCGGTCATCAAGCGCGAGGATGGCGGCCCGTTTCGGCGCTTGTGGAAAGCCGCCATCAACGCGAAACCGGACTGGATACTGATCGTGTCGTTCAATGAATGGCACGAGGCCAGCCAGATCGAGCCATCGACCGCCTTCGGCACGCGCGAACTGGACACCTGCCGCGAGATGAGCGCGCAATTCCTCGCCTTGTAATCGATCACAATTTTCGCGTGACAGCGCTTTCCAAAAAGGGTGCGCCCTGTTACCTTCGCGCCAACAAAATTATAAATGTTGGGAATGATGACTCAGGACGCGAAAACCGCCGCCCCGCCGGGCTGGCTGGAAAAGATCAGCTATGGCTCAGGCGATTTCGGCTTCAATCTCTACTGGACGACGATCAGCGCCTTCCTGCTGATCTTTTATACCGACAGTTTCGGCCTCAGCGCCGCCGCCGCCGGCACTATGCTGCTGACCACCAAGCTCGTGGACGCCTTCGCCGATCCGATCATGGGCGCCGTGGCCGACCGGACCCGCACCAGATGGGGCCGCTTCCGGCCGTGGCTTTTGTGGGCCGCCGTGCCCCTGGCCGCTTCCGGCGTGCTCACCTTCACCACGCCCGACCTCGATTCCGCCGCCAAGCTGATCTATGCCTACGCCACCTTCGCCCTGATGATGGTCATCTATTCGGTAATCAACATCCCCTACGGCGCGCTCTCCGGGGTGCTGACCAACGAACCGCAGGCGCGCACCCAGCTCAACAGTTTCCGTTTCGTCGGTGGTTTCCTGGGCGGCACCTTCGTCACCTATATGACGCCCAAGCTGGTCAAATATCTCGGCGGGACCAATGAGGTGCTGGGCTGGCAACTGACCATGACGCTTTACGGCGTCATCGCCTGCGCCCTGTTCGCCACCCTGTTCCTGACCGCGCGTGAGCGGGTCGAACCGGTCACCGAGCAAACCGTCAGCCCTTGGAAGGACATCGGCGACCTGCTGCAAAACCGACCCTGGCTAATCATGTTCGTGCTGGCCCTGGTGGTCATGGTGACGATCAGCACGCGTATGGGGGCCAGCGCCTATTACATCAAATACTATGTCGGCCGGCCCGAACAGACTGCCAGTTTCCTGACCGTCTATGGCGTGGCTCTGGCGGCAGGATCGCTGATCACACCCCTGCTCACGCGCTTTATCGACAAGCGCCGGCTGCTGATCATACTGATGGTACTGGTCGGCGTCCTGTCCTCGGCCTTCTTCTTCATTCCGAAGGACCAGATCATGCTGATGTACGGTCTGCAGATCGCCATCGGCCTGTGCCTGGGGCCGAAATCGCCGCTGACCTTTTCCATGTATGCCGATTGCGCCGACTATAACGAATGGAAGACCGGCCGCCGCGCCACCGCCATGACCTTCGCCGCCGCTACCTTCTCGCAGAAACTCGGCGGCGCGCTGGCCTCGTTCGTTATCGGCAGCGTGCTGGCCGGCCTCGGCTATGTCGCCAATCAGGCGCAAAGCGGCGCGTCGCAGACCGGCATCGTCCTGCTGATCAGCATCGTGCCGGGCGCGCTGGCCTTGCTGGCCGCCGTGATCATGTGCTTCTACAATCTGACCGACACACGCCTGGCCGAGATTCAGGCGACCCTTGCCGAACGGAAATCCCAATCGTGAGCCTTATCGAGTTCTCCGCCGACCGCTGCCGCCTGACCAGTCCCACCGCCCTGCCGCTCGCCGCCGGTTTCCTGTGGAACCCGCACATGATGATCCACATGACGGCGCGCGGTTACGCCACGGCGCAGTTCATGCAGCCGGAGCCGTCGAAATATGCCCGCGCCCAGATCATGGAGGCAAAACACTTCATGCTGCCGGAACAGGGCACCTATGCGCACCATCCCGGCCGCTTCTTTTACGTCAAGGACCGCGAAACCGGCGGGCTGTTCTCCGCCCCCTATGAACCGGTGCGCGCGCCGATCGAAGCCTTTGCGTTTGAAGTGACCCCCACCGATATCCGCTGGACAGTGGACCGCCCCGGTTTGCGCGTCGAGATCACCCTGACCCTGCCGGTCGATGACGCCTGTGAACTCTGGGAAGTGCGGTTGACCAACAGCGGCAAGCGCGACCGGAAGATCGGTTTTTATCCGGCCTTCCCGCTCGGCCTGATGAGCTGGATGAACCAGTCGGCAAAATATAACGCGACGCTCGGCGGCATTGTCGCCGACAGCATCACGCCTTATCAGAAAATCGAAGATTACTTCAAAAACAAAAACTTGAAGGATAAAGTTATCCTTCTGAGCGAACAGACGCCGCTGGCCTTCGAGACTTGTCAGGCGCGTTTTGAAGGCGAAGGCGGCCTGCACAAGCCCGACGCCATCATGGCCCCGCAGATGGCCGATGGCGTGGCGCTCTATGAAAACCCCATCGCCGCGATGCAATTCGATCACGATCTGGCAAAGGGCGAAAGCGTTACCCATCGCTTCCTGTTCGGTCCGGGTTTCGATGACGCCGAAATAGCCCGGCTGAAATCGACCTATCTTTCCGAGGCCGGTTTCGCCACGGCGCGCGCCGCCTACACCGCCTATATGGCCACAGGCGCGAAAGCCATCAATATTGACACACCCGATCCGCACCTGGATGCCTTTGCCAACAGCTGGCTGCCGCGCCAGGTCTATTATCATGGCGACACCCACCGCCTGAGCACCGATCCACAGACGCGCAATTTCCTTCAGGACGCGATGGGCAGCGTTTATGTCAGGCCGGAAACCGCCCGCAAGACGCTGCTGAAAGCCCTGTCGCAGCAACACGCCAACGGCTCCATGCCGGACGGCATCCGCATGTATGAGGGCGCGGAACTGAAATATATCAATCAGGTACCACATACCGATCACAGCGTCTGGCTGGCCCTTTTCCTCGAAGCCTATCTCGACGAAACCGACGACTACGCGGTTTTGGATGAATGGGTCACCGACAAGGAAACCGGCACGGCGCGGACGGTCCGTGACCGGATTTCCACCGCTAATCAATGGTTGATCCACGCGGTCGATCACCGCGGTCTGAACTTCATCGACCAGGGCGATTGGAACGACCCGATGAACATGGTCGGCTGGAAGGGCAAGGGCGTTTCCGGCTGGCTGTCGCTGGCCACCGCCCATTCCCTGCGTTTGTGGTCGCAGATTCTGGAACGAGACGGCAAGGACGGTTCTCTGTACGCCGAGGCGGCGCAACGCTTCAACGACGCCATGAACACGCATTTGTGGGACGGTGACTGGTATGGACGCGGCATCACCGACGATGATGTGAAGTTCGGCGTCAGGGCCGATACGGAAGGCCGCATCTTCCTCAATCCGCAGAGTTTCGCCCTGATGAGCGGTGCGGCCGATACGAGCAAGCAGAAGCGCATGGTGGCCGCCATCGCCGACCAGATGGAAACGCCATACGGCGTCGAGATGATCGCGCCGGCCTATACCCACATGCGTGAGAATGTGGGCCGCCTGACACAGAAATTCCCCGGCGTGGCGGAAAACGGCTCGGTCTATAACCACGCCGCCATCTTCTATATCTATTCATTGTATCAGGTGAACAAACCTGAAAAAGCCTTTGAATTACTGCGTAAAATGTTGACCGGCCCAAATGACGGAGATTATCTGCGCCGGGGGCAATTGCCGGTCTTCGTACCCAACTATTATCGCGGCGCGCATCGTCAGCACCCTGAAGCCTCCGGCCGCTCCTCCCATCTGTTCAATACCGGCACCGCGTCGTGGTTATATCGCAGCGTCATCGAAGGACTGTTCGGGCTGAAAGGTTGCCGCGAAGGCTTGCGCATCCGGCCGCAACTCCCGGCCGAATGGCCTTCGGCGCGGGTCACACGGCACTTCCGTGGTGCGACCTTCGAGGTGGAGATCACGCGCGGGGAACCCGGCCTTATGGTTGATGGGCAAGCCACCGCCGGCGACCTGATCCGCGATATCGCCGCCGGCAAGACCTACCGGGTACAGGCCAGTGCTTAGGCCACAGCGCCGATAAAGACCGGCTTTATTACCGCGATTTTCTGGTCCTTCGGCGTCAGCGTGCCGTCATCATTGACCGCGAACACGACCAGATCATTGCCATTTTGATGCGCCACCACGACGCGTTTTTGCGCTTCCAGCAGCAGGAAAAAGCGCGGCCAATCGCCCAGGGTCGGGGCAATCTGCCGCAGGCTCAACGCGCCATCCTTGCCGACATCGAAGACGGCGATGCTGTTATGGCCGCGATTGGAGACATAGAGCCGGTCGGCCGCCGCATTGAGCACGATATGCGCCGCCTGACTATGGCCCGTAAAACCTTCCGGCAAGGTCGCAAGGGTCTGGACCGCCTCGAAGCCCTTGTCGCTTTTGCGCAGGCTTATGACCGTATTGCCCATTTCCGTGACCAGGAAGGCATGGACGCCATCGGGATGAAAGACGATATGGCGCGGCCCTGCCCCGCCCGGCGCATGATAGGCCTCGAAGGCTTCGCCCACCGTGCCGGTTGAAGCGTCGAAGCTATAACCCAGCACCTGATCCGTACCGAGATCGATACTGTAGATATGCTCGCCATGAAACTGCACCCAGTGAGCGTGCGGCCCTTCCTGGCGGCCCTTGTCAGGCCCTGTCCCCGTGTTCTGACGGATGACCGGCGGCTGCGCCAGCCCGCCTTCCTCACCGATTTTGTAAACAATGATATTGCCCGACGAATAGTTGGCGACGGCCAGCCAGCCGCCGGTCGGGTCGATGGCGGCATAACACGGGCTGCTGCCCTGGCTGGAAACCTCATAGGCCCGGTTCCATGATTGATCATAGACGCCAATGCGGCCTTCATCCCTTTCATCGAGCAGGTAATAGCGCTTTGCAGCCGGGTTCCAGACACCGAAGGAAACATTCTCGATGGCCTGATTGGCCGCGCCAAGCGTCCAGCTATCGGTGGCGGCGGCATAGGTCAGGGGATAGACGCCTTTGGCTGTATCCGAACTGTAGGTGCCGACATAGAGTTTCACATCCGCCGCTTCTGCATTGGCGAGCACCGGCAAAGCCAGGGCAGCGGCGCTTCCCGCCAGAAAAATCCGGCGGTCGGGCGTGAGGGATGTGCGGGTCATGGCGGCCTCCGTATTTTTATATCGGGACACATTAGGCTGCCGCCGCGAATTAGGAAAGCCCGCCGCGCCCAATTTGTTCTTTCCACTTCGTTAATCGAATACAAGCCATAATAGCAAACGTACCCGTGGAATTCCGAAGCCCATGACACCTGTTTCCAGCGACAAGACCGCCTTGCAGGCGTACGAACCGATCCACGTCAGGGAGATCGCCAGCTACAGCCTCGGCGACGCCGGCTTCAATCTGTACTGGGCGCCGCTGTCGGCCTTCCTGATGATTTACCTGAGCGATGTCGTGGGCTTGAGCCTCATCAGTATCTCCACCCTGCTGATCACCATGCGACTGATCAGCGCCGTGGCCGATCCGATTTTCGGCGCCATAGCCGATCGCACCCACACGACCCATGGCAGGTATCGCCCCTGGTTCCTGTGGCTGTGCCTGCCATTGGCGGCTTCCGGCATCATGTTCTTTTCCATCACCAACGCCCCCGTGGAGGCGCGCCTCTTTGGCGCCTATGTCGGCCTGATCCTGATGAACCTGATTTATACGGCGGCCAACACCGCCTATAATGCGTTGTCCGGCGTCATCACACCCGATTCGTCACAACGTGAGCTGATCATGAGTTCGCGTTTCGGCGCCGCCTTTCTCAGCGCGGTCCTGATCACCTGGATCACGCCGAAACTGATCGTCCTGGCTGGTCGAGGCAATGCGGCGCTGGGCTGGCAGTTCGTCATGACCGTCTACGGCGTCATCGCCGTCGCCATCCTGATCAACCTGTTCCTGCAAACACATGAGCGCTTCGCCCTCACCTCGCAGCCCAACGGCAACCCCTTGCGCGATATCGGCGATCTGTTCAGGAACAGGCCCTGGGTCATCCTGTTCAGCCTGGCCTGCGTGGTGATGGCCGCTTCCATGCTGCGCACATCGGTATCGCCCTATTTCATGAAAACCTATGCCGGACGGCCGGACTTGATCGTCAGCTTCCTGATGACCTTCACCCTGGGCCTGGCGGCGGGGTCGGTGAGCGTGGCCTTCCTGACCCGCCTGCTGTCGCGTCAGGCCCTGATCGCCGTCATGCTCGGCGTCATCGCCCTGTCCGGCCTGGGCCTTTACCTTTGCGGTCCGCATCAGATTCTGCTGATGTTCGGCCTGCAGGCCATCAGCGGGGCGGCCTTCGGCTTTATCGGCACCCTGACCTTCGCCATGTACGCCGATACCGCCGACTACAATGCCTGGAAAACCGGCCATCGCGCCACCGCCATGACCTACTCGATGATCATGTTCTCGAAAAAGATCGGCGCGGCGGGCGCGGCCGCCTTTATCGGCTGGGCGCTGGCGGGTTATGCCGCCAACACGCCCGCACAGCCGCTGATCATGGACAATATCCGCCTGCTGATGGGGCTGGTCCCGGCCATCCTGGCGCTTTTCGGCATCGGCATCATCGCCCTGTACGACCTGACGCCGGAGAAGGTTGTCAAGCTGCAGGCGCAACTGCTTGGCGGTTTTGGCGCCAAGCCCGCCCAATCGTGACCGGCGCTTAACCCGCTTCCTTGACCAGCCCCTCCAGCCCGCAGTCGCGTACCTTGCGGTAAAGAGTGGAGCGGCCGATACCGAGACGGCGGGCGACTTCCGACATATGGCCGGCATAGACGCCGATGGCGTGTTCGATCAGATCGCGTTCGATATCCTCCAGCCGGCGCAGATGGCCGGCCTCGTCAAGTATACGCACCGGCGCGTCGTGCAGCGCATCGTGAACCTCTTCGGCGGCATGCGGTCCGGCCGGCAGGGCGAGTGCTTCGGACGCCACAGGCGCAGGGGCGACCTGGCCGCTGATCGCCGGAAAATCGAAAGCCTGCAAATGCGGGCTGTCGGCCAGGACGATGGCGCGGTAGACGGTATTTTCCAACTGGCGGACATTGCCGGGCCAGTCATAGGCGCACAGAAGCTGCATGGCCTCGCCCGAAACCCCGTTGATGCGCTTGCCTTCCTCAACGTTGAAGCGGCGGATGAAGTGATCGATCAGCGCCGGAATATCCTCGCGGCGCTCGCGTAAGGACGGCGCTTCGATCGGGAAGACGTTGAGCCGATAGAACAAATCCTCGCGGAAAGCACCGGCCCGGACCTGATCGGCCAGATTGCGGTTGGTCGCCGAAATGATACGGACATCGACCTTGACCGGGCGCTTGGCCCCGACCGGATCGATTTCGCCTTCCTGAAGCGCGCGCAGCAGCTTGACCTGCATGTCGAGCGGCAGTTCCCCGACCTCATCAAGGAACAGGGTGCCGCCATGGGCCTCCTGGAATTTGCCGAGATGCTTGTCGGAAGCGCCGGTGAAGGAACCTTTTTCATGGCCGAACAGGATGGATTCCACCAGGTTTTCCGGCAGGGCGCCGCAGTTGACCGCCACGAACGGCTTGCCGGCGCGTTCCGAACACCCCTGAATGGCACGGGCGATCAACTCCTTGCCGACGCCGCTTTCCCCAAGAATCAGCACGGGAATGGACGATTTGGCGGCGCGTTCGCCCAGACGGCGCACCAGCGCCATGGGGGCGGACGTACCGATCAGATCCTCGAAGGAAATGCGGTTGGCGGTGTGCTTCTTCAGGCGCGCCACCTCGGCCACCATGTCGCCCATTTGCAGAGCGTTGCGCACCGACACCAAAATACGCTCGGCCGAGGCCGGTTTGATGAAGAAATCCTGCGCCCCCGCCTGCATGGCCTTGACCACCGTATCGATGCCGCCCGAAGCCGTCAGCACCACCACGGGAGTGCGAATGCCGGCGGCGCGGATTTCCTTCAGGGTATCGATGCCGGACTGGCCAGGCATGACCAGATCGAGAATGACCGCATCGATGCCGGAATTCTGCGACAGGCGTTCATAGGCCTGCGCGCCGTTTTCCGCATGGAGCACCGAGAAGCCCTCGCGCTCCAGAACCGCCTGAATGAGGCGGCGCTGCGTCGGATCGTCGTCACAGATCAGGATCGTTTTCGCCATATCAATATCCACCATCGTTCTGATTGCCATGCCGCTGGTTTTCACGTCGCTGACACCGGCTTATTTTGAGACAAACCTAACCGGATGGAATGAAAATGGCGTGTAGAGCTATGGTTAATGTCCCGTTTTCGCACCGACGCCCCATTCGCCTCAATTTCGCACTGCCGCCGCTTTTCATGGAAAATGCGTGATGGGCCTCGATTTTTTACAGCTTTATGGCTATGTGCGGTTCCATGAACACGCACACAACCCTCTCCGCCGAATCCCTCCCGATCTGGGACCTCTCCGATCTCTATTCCGGCCCGGAAGACCCGAAAATCGCGGAAGATTTCGCCCGCGGGGCGAGTCACGTCAGGGAACTGGCGAAATTACAGGGCCAGTTCATTTCGGCGCGTGCCAATCCGGAACGGCTCGGCCTGCTGATCGATCAGGCGGCCGGCCTGTACGAAAAGGCGATGGACGACATGGGCGGCGCGCTGGCCTACGCGACTCTGGCCTCCACCATTGACCGCGAAAACGTCCGTATCGCCAAGATGCAGTCCGACCTCGGCACGCAGGCGGCGATGATTTCGGCCGACAGCCTGTTCCTGTCCCTGGAACTGAACCAGCTCGAAGACTGGGAAATCGAGAACGCGCTGAAAGCCACCGCCAGGGCGCAGAAATGGCGGCCCTGGCTGCGCCGTATCCGCGCCTCGCGCCCGCATGAGCTGACATCGGATCTGGAACGCCTGATGCTGGAGCGGATGCCAGCGGTCGGCCAATGGACGCGCCTGTTCGATGAAACCCTGACACGCCTGCGCGCCAGGGTGGGAAAGGAAAGCCTGACGCTCAATGAAGCCCTGACACGCCTTTCCGCCCCGCAAGCCAATATCCGCAAGGCCGCCGCCATCGGCCTCAGCGCCGCCCTGAAAGAACACGCGTCCGTCCTGGCGCTTTCCCTCAATACCCTTGCCTTTGAAAAACAGGTCGAAGACCGCTGGCGCAAATATGACGATCCCGCCGCCTCGCGCCATCTCGCCAACGAGGTCGACAAGGATGCCGTCGACGCCATGGCCGAGGCGGTCAGCGACTCCTACGTCAACCTGTCGCACCGCTATTATAAGTTAAAAGCCAGGATCATGGGCCGCAGGCAACTGGATTACTGGGACCGCAACGCCCCCCTGACTCAGAATGTCCAGAAACTCTACACCTGGGATGAAGCCAAAAAGATCGTGCTCGACAGCTTCGCCCGGATGGGACCGGAATTCGCCGAACTGGCCCGGCGCTTCTTCGATCAACCGTGGATCGACGCTGCCCCGCGCCCCGGCAAATCCTCCGGCGCCTATGCCCATCCGGTCACCGCCAATCGCCACCCTTACGTCATGCTGAACTTCACCGGCGATCGCCGCGAGGTTCTGACGCTGGCGCACGAACTCGGCCATGCCGTCCACCAGACCCTGTGCCAGCCGCTCGGCTCCATACTGGCCGATACGCCGCTGACTCTGGCCGAAACCGCCTCCATTTTCGCCGAGGGACTGGTCTTCGAACATCTGGTCGCCACCGCTTCGCTGGAAGAAAAGAAAGCGCTGCTGGCCGGCAAGATCGAGGACGGCCTGAATTCGGTCATCCGCCAGATCGCCTTCCACCGCTTCGAGGAAAAGTTCCACGCCGCCCGTCTCGAAGGTGAAGTGGCGCTCGACCGGATAAACGCCCTGTGGCTGGAGGTCATGGGCGAATCCCTGGGGCCTGCGATCAAACTGAATGACGGCTATGAGGTTTACTGGGCCTATGTCAGCCATTTCGTCCATTCGCCGTTTTATGTTTACGCCTATGCCTTCGGCGACCTGCTCGTCTCAGCCTTGATGGAAAAGCGCCGGGAGAACCCGGAAGCCTTCACACCGCTTTACCGCGAACTGCTGGCCGGCGGCGGCACCAGGACCTATGTCGAGGCGCTGGCGCCTTTCGGCATGAACCCGCGCGACAAGGCGTTCTGGAAAATGGGCTGCGCCCGTTTAGAGGGGCTGATCGAAGCCTTTGAAGCACTGGTTTGAAACCGATTGACCAAAACGGCGGGCTTTTGTAAGACCGATGCAGGAAACACTGTTTGCAGGGACACATCACCTGCCCGTTAAAGGATATGACCATGGCTGACCATCACGACGATTCCGAGTATGTACGCGGCCAGATGGATGTCCATCAGCAACAGCATTCCTACGAACTGTTCGCCAGCCTGACCAAGTGGAGCAGCCTGCTGACGGCTGTCGTACTGGTTTTCCTCGTGATCCTGACCTGCACAAAGCTCGGCTGGCTGACCGCCGTCATCGCCGCCGTGGTCGTCGCGGCTATCGGCTGGACCATGCTCAAAAAGAAACCTGACGCCGCCCACTAAGCCGCGGGGTGTCATGATCAATCTGACACCGAAGCAGGAAGCCTATTTCACGACGCTCACAGCCAGCCTTGAACGGGATACCGGCAAGTCTCTGTCAGCGTGGATTGAAATCGTGCGCCTGGAATGTCCTGAAACCGCCCGGCATGCACGCGCCGGCTGGCTGAAGGACAAATACGGCCTGGACCGGACCCGGATATACCAGATACTCAATGAAATCCTGCCACCCGATGCCGGCTGGACCGATCCCGATGCCCTGCGCGACGCCCTGTGGAAAACGCCGGCTTCCCTGACCTTCCTGACCGCTTTCGAGGCCCTCACCGCCCGGTTGCCGGATGTCATCCCGACTCAGAGAAAAGGCTACAGCGCCTTCAGCCGCAATGACCAGTTCGCGGCGTTGAAGCCCGTCCGGGGCGGCGTGCGCATCGGCCTGGCCGTGCCGCCGCAGGATGACCCAAGCCTGTTCCCCGCCCACAACGAAAGATGGTCGGCGCGGCTGCAATCAAGCCTTACCATGTCTTCGGCCGACGCCATCCAGGGCCTGCTACCGCTTGTGAAGCGTGCGCATGAATATTCATGACACCGGTGACAATTTAGTATTTATAACGATTGGCGCGATCAGATATCGCGTAACAAGACCCTAACAAGGCTTTGACTCGACGCGCGTTTGACCATAACAAACAGTGTAACGAACATGCGACTCCAGGTCGTAACATATACAACTATGCCGCAACTCAGAGGGAACACATTGTGGGACTAACCCTTGCCGTCACCACCGAACAAACCCAGGGGGAAACCCGCGTTTCCGCCACTCCGGATACCGTGAAGAAATGGGCCGCCGCCGGTCTGACCGTCAAGGTGCAGTCAGGTGCGGGCCTGGGCGCGTCGCTCACCGATGACGCCTACGCCACCGCCGGGGCCACACTCGTCAAGACCGCGAAGGACGCCCTTAAGGACGCCGATATCGTGCTCAAGGTGCGCGGCCCGGCAAAAGATGAAATCGCCGCTCTGAAAAAGGGCGCCGTCGTCATCGCCACGCTCGATCCCTACCGCGAGAAGGACACACTGAACGCCCTGGCGACTGCCGGCGCCTCAGCCTACGCCATGGAGTTCGTGCCCCGCATCACCCGCGCGCAGGTGATGGACGTGCTGTCGTCGCAGGCCAACCTGGCCGGTTACCGCGCCGTCATCGAAGCGGCCTCAGCCTACGGCAAGGCCTTCCCGATGATGATGACCGCCGCCGGCACGGTCGCCCCCGCCAAGGCGTTCATCATGGGCGTCGGGGTCGCGGGCCTGCAGGCCATCGCCACGGCCCGGCGCCTGGGCGCGGTGGTTTCGGCCACCGATGTCCGCCCGGCCACCAAGGAACAGGTCGAATCGCTCGGCGCCAAGTTCCTCGCCGTCGAGGATGAGGAATTCAAGAATGCCCAGACAGCCGGCGGCTACGCCAAGGAAATGTCGGCGGAATACAAGGCCAAACAGGCCGAACTGACCGCCTCGCACATCGCCAGGCAGGATATCGTCATCACCACGGCCCTGATCCCCGGCCGCGCCGCGCCGATTTTGGTGACCAAGGAAATGGTGGCTAGCATGAAGCCCGGTTCGGTGCTGATCGATCTGGCCGCGCCTCAGGGGGGCAATGTCGAAGGCTGCAAAGCTGATCAGGTGGTCGATGTAAACGGCGTCAGGATTATCGGTTTCTCCAATATCGTTTCCACCATCGCCGCCGACGCCTCGGCGCTCTATGCCAAGAATCTGCAGGCCTTTGTCGGTTTGCTGATCGACAAGGACGGCAAGCTGGCGCCAGACGCCGGAGACGAAATCCTCAAGGCCGCGCTGGTCACCTCCGGCGGCGCAATCGTTCATCCCAATCTGAAAGGCTGATCATGGAAGCCGTTGACCCCACCATCTTCCGCCTGGCCATCTTCGTCCTGGCCATTTTCGTCGGCTATTACGTCGTATGGAGCGTAACACCCGCCCTGCACACGCCGCTCATGGCGGTCACCAACGCCATTTCCTCGGTCATCATTGTCGGCGCCCTGATCGCCGCCGCCGCCCATGCCGATGGTGCGGGCATTGGCGTCTGGATATCCAAGGGCGCGGGTGGCCTCGCCTCGGCGCTCGCCGCCGTCAATATCTTCGGCGGTTTCATGGTTACACGCCGGATGCTGGCCATGTACAAGAAAAAAGAGAAGAAACCTGAGGGGGGCAAGTAAATGGATTTCGCTAATATCTCGGCCCTCGCCTATCTCGTTTCGGGCGTCCTGTTCATCCTGGCCCTGCGTGGGCTGTCCTCGCCGGAAACCAGCCGCAAGGGCAATCTCTACGGCATGGTCGGCATGGCCATCGCCATCGGCGTCACCCTGCTCTCGCTGCTCGGCAAGGGCGACCTCGATCCGGTCACCATCGTCATCATCCTGTGCGGCATCGCGGTCGGCGGCATCGCCGGCATGACCATCGCGCAGAAGGTTTCCATGACCTCCATGCCGCAACTCGTGGCCGCCTTCCACTCGCTGGTCGGCCTGGCTGCCTGCATGGTGGCGGTCGGCGCGCTCTATGCCCCGCAGGCTTTCGGCATCGATGACGGCGCTGGCGGCCTCAAGGCGCAATCATTGATCGAACTGTCTCTCGGCGTGGCTATCGGCGCCATCACCTTCACCGGTTCGGTCATCGCCTTCGCCAAGCTCAACGGCAACATGTCGGGCGCGCCGATCATCCTGCCGGGCCGCCATATAATCAACATTGCCATCGGCGTCGCCGTCGTGGCGCTGATCGTCACCCTGATCGTCACGCACGGTCTGGCCACCTGGGCCTTCTGGGGCATCTTCATCCTCGCCCTGGTGCTCGGCATCACCCTGATCATCCCGATCGGCGGCGCCGACATGCCGGTCGTCGTCTCGATGCTCAACTCCTATTCGGGCTGGGCAGCGGCGGCGCTCGGCTTCACCCTGGAAAATATCGCCCTGATCATCACCGGCGCTCTGGTCGGCTCCTCCGGCGCGATCCTTTCGTACATCATGTGCAAGGGCATGAACCGCAACTTCTTCAGCGTCATCATGGGCGGCTTCGGCGGCGATACCGCGGCGGCGGCCGGTGGCGCGGTTGAAACGCGCCCTGTGAAACAAGGCTCGGCCGATGACGCCGCCTTTATCATGAAGAACGCCTCCAAGGTCATCATCGTCCCCGGCTACGGCATGGCGGTGGCTCAAGCCCAGCACGCCCTGCGTGAAATGGCCGACAAGCTGAAGGAAGAAGGCGTTGAAGTGAAATACGCCATCCACCCCGTCGCCGGGCGGATGCCAGGCCACATGAACGTCCTGCTGGCCGAGGCCAATGTGCCCTATGATGAGGTGTTCGAGCTGGAGGATATCAATTCCGAGTTCGCCACGGCAGATGTGGCCTTTGTGATCGGCGCCAACGACGTCACCAATCCGGCTGCCAAGACCGATCCGTCCTCTGCCATTTTCGGGATGCCGATTCTGGAAGTGGAAAAGGCGCGCACCATTCTCTTTATCAAGCGCGGCATGTCGGCGGGCTATGCCGGCGTGGAGAATGAGCTGTTCTTCAAGGACAACACCATGATGCTGTTCGGCGACGCCAAGAAGATGGTCGAAGGGATTGTGAAGGGGCTGTAAAGGCAACTTGACCCCGTGAATATAGGCGCCTCTTCGTCAGCCGGCGGAGAGGCGTTTTCATTCAGGTCCCGTTCAGCCATAATTTCTACAATACAGGCCGTTATGATAAGGTCATGACAACGAAATAATGATGGTGCCTATGTCCAAGCTGATGAAAACCCTGTCGAAGGCCGTTCTGGCCGTTACCCTGGTCAGTTCCCCCCTGATGGCGCAGACCACGGATAATGGCGTCACCACGCAGGAAGCCGCCGCCTCGGACGCTTTTCCGGGACTGAAGGGATTCCTCAACCTGCCGGCTGCCGACCGCAGTCAGATCAATCTCTATTACGCGGCTCGTATCAAGCGCGCGGACCCGTCGGCCGTGAAGATTATCCTTACCCACAACGGCCAGAGTCAACCGCTCCATGTCGGTCCGGATGGACGCATCACCCCCCTGCCGACGCGCGAACAACTGAATGGCGGCGCGAAGATCAAGATCAGCGGTCCCGCCAGCGGCAGCTACGCCATGAAGCTGCATGTCTTCTCGACCCAGCCGAACGGCAAGACCTACGATGCCGCCGGCCTGATCACGGGCATCAAGCAGGGCAACGCGGCCATGAGCAAGATCGCCGGTCCACTGGCGCTGATGCTGCCGAAGCTCGATCGTGTGTATTTTATCGGTGGCGGCAATGGTGAAGCGGAGTTCGCCAATGGTCAGAAAAAGCCATTGCCGAAAACCACCTCAGCCGGCGAATATCCGACGGGCACGCCCTATTTCGTACCTTCGCAAATGAGCGGCGCCACCCGTCTGCTGTTCAGCAATACGGTTACCCTGGCTCATTACGACAATGCGCCGAAATAAGTATTGGTTGCCGAAATAGCTAAATTTCCGCCTGTTGCGATTTGATCGCCTTCTGTGCCGTCATGTACATGCCCAGCCAGCCGCCGGCCAGGGCGCAGATGCCGACAATGATCGGACAGATGACGAACAGCGTCGTCGTATACGGCAGGTGCAGCAGGTCGATCCAGAAATAGGCCGTCAGCAGGATTCCCGTCAGCCAGGCGGGAAACTGCCCGACCTTGCCCAGCAGGGTGGCAAAATAGCTTCCCACCAGCGTGCCCACCGCCCAGGTTATGGGGATGATGACGAAGACCTGCCCGGCCACCGTTTTCATCAGTTCCGCCTTTTGCTCGGCATCGACCATATAAAGCCCTGGCGGGAAGGGAAAAAGCTGATCCAGTATATATTTGGCGATCGTATAGACCAGCATGCCGAGCAGCAGCCCCGACAGCACGACCAGCACGACGACGAGCACCTGCCGCGTCTTGCCGTCATCCCACTCGCTGAGCCAATCCTGAAAGCGGTCGATAAACGACGATTTGGCCATATGGATACCCCTCATCCCTGCTAGATGACATATTGATGTCCCTGTTGGGACCTCCGGTCAATGCCTTATTGTTACCACAATTCCGGCTGGCTTGCCAAAGGTGATCTTTCAGCCCTTGACCGGACGCGGACGTCCCAGTTCGTCGATGGCGACGAAAGTAAAAATGGCTTCGGTGACGCGGACCTTCTCCTCACCTTCGCGCGGCCGGCGATAGGCATCGACCTTCATCCGCATGGAGGTGCGCCCCGTCGAGAGCAGCTTGGCGTAGACGGTCACCTCATCCCCCACCTGAACCGGCGTCAGGAAGACCATGCCGTCAACCGCAATAGTGGCCACGCGCCCTTTGGATGCCCGCGCGGCGATATTGCCGGCCGCGAGGTCCATTTGCGACATCAGCCAGCCACCGAAGATATCGCCCGACGGATTGGTATCGGCGGGCATGGCGGTGGTCAGGATGCCGAGATCGGCGGGATCTGGCTGTTCGGAATGATCGTGCGGGCTGTTCGCCATAAAAACATCTCCAGAGAAGCAGACAGCAAAAAGCGCTGAAAGCCGTGCTCTCAGCGCTTTATAACTTTATGTCTATCCGTTCAAAGCCTTAAAACGGATAAATCAACTAGGCGCGGACCGGGCGCGGCGTGGCGGGGGCGCCGCCTTCACGTTGCAGGCGCTTGCGGGCCAGCTTGCGGGCGCGGCGAACGGCTTCCGCCTGCTGGCGGGCGCGCTTCTCGGAGGGCTTTTCGTAGTGTACGTGACGCTTCATTTCGCGGAAGGAGCCTTCGCGCTGCATCTTCTTCTTCAGGGCTTTCAAAGCCTGGTCGACATTGTTGTCACGGACGAAAATCTGTACCAAAAGGTATCTCTCCATTCAGGGTTCGGAGGCCGGTAAGGACATGCGCCAGAAGGTCCCGGCAGCGGCCCCTCGGCCAATTGCGAAAAAGAAACTTGCGCCCGCAAACCAAAGGCGTGCAGGAAGATCGGCCTTGCCCTTACATGAGGCGAACTATCTTGTCCAGACAGAGCTGGCCTTAAAAGGGATTTTTGATCGCTTTTTTACCGTTTTTCTTTGTGGCTGAGGCCTTTAGGCCGTTCGCACATGCGACATTTTATTACCGTCGCCACCGACTTCCCCTCTTGGCGGCGGGCCGGACAGCGCCTATTGTAACCTCATGCCCCTATCCGCGCCCTTCACAGGCCTAAAGGCCGCCGAAACCCGTTTGGCCCATGCCGTGGCGGGCTATGTGCCACAACTGGGCCTGAACCGGATGAGCCTGGAAGCCGGCGCGCGCAGTCTCGGCATAAGCGACGGGGAACGCGACCTGATCGCCCCGCACGGTGCCGCCGATATCGCCGCCATCCTGTGGCGCGGCCATGATGCGGTTTTGCTCGATCCGAAAACCGCCGAATCGCTGCCCGGCATGAAGATTCGTGAAAAGATCGGTTTCTTGCTCAATAGCCGCCTCGATGCCGCCGCGGCTGATGAAAAGCTCACCCACCGCCTGATGGGCTATTTCGCCCTGCCCCACCATGCCGCGCTTTATCACCGCCTGCTGTGGGAAACCGCCGATATCATCTGGCGTCTCGCAGGGGATACGGCGCTCGACGAAAATCATTATTCCAAGCGCATGATCGTTTCCGGCATTATCACCACGGCGATGATAACCCGCCTGTCGCGCGGAAGGGACGCTCAGCTCGAACAGATCGACCGTAATATCGAGCAGGTCATGCAGTTCGAGACATTCAAGGCAAAGCTGCCGGTGAAGCCCGAAGAGATCATGCTGAACCTGGCCAAATCGCTCGGACGGCTGCGCTTCGGCCCCCAAACGCCTCAGACCGCGGCATGACGATCCTGCGCGCCCTGCTCGCCTGTGTCTGGGTGCTGTTTTCGCTGACGGCGACGGCCACTCCGTCGGCAATGGCCAGCGCCATGCCGTGCCATATGGAAACGACCGGCAAGCCTCATAAACCTGATGCTCCGGCGGTCCCTCAGACGGTCATGCCCTGTTGCAGCCAGCCCGTACTGGCCGCCGCCGCCGAACCGGTAGCGCTTTCGTCTCGGCTCTATGAAATGGTCCGCCTGATTCCGGCGGAGGCCGCGCCTTTGCGTAATCTGCCCACTCGCCTGGAGCCGCGTCCGCCGAAAACCGTTTGATGGCATAAACCCTTTTCCATCAAATATTTTCAGGAGACACCTTATGTCCCGCCTTAAAACAGCGGCCGCCACGGCGGCGCTTTTGGCACTGGCCGCGCCCGCCGCTTTCGCTCAGGATATGGACCACGATATGTCGGATCATGATATGTCAGGCATGAACCATATGGACATGTCCGCGCCGGATGCCGGTTGGCATGTCATGACCCACGCCGCCCTGACCTTCGTCGCCGACAATCAGGAGGGGCCGCGCGGCGGTTCCAAGACTTTCGCCGAGGGAATGGTCATGGTGATGGCTTCGCGCAGACTGGATGACCGCACCGACCTTGACCTTAACCTGATGCTGTCGCCCGACGTCTTCATGGGCAAGGGCGGCTATCCCCTGCTCCTGCAAACAGGTGAAACCGCCGATGGCGTGCATCATCTGACAGACGCTCAGCACCCGCATGATTTTTTCATGGGCGCCACCGCCAGACTGACCCATCGTTTCGATGGGGACAGCAAAGCCTTTGTATTGGTCGGCTGGCCGGGTGAATTTGGTTTCGGTCCCACAGCCTTCATGCACCGCGCCTCCGGTGAGAACTTCCCAACCGCGCCGATTTCGCATCACTGGCTCGATTCCGGTCACATCAGCATGGGCATCGTCACGGCGGGAGTCGCCAAAGGGCCGCTCCAGCTTGAAATGACACAGTTTACCGGCCGTGAGCCGGATCAGTACCGCTTCAATCTCGACACGCCGAAGCTCGATTCCACTGCCGTTCGCCTCACCTGGACGATCAATGACGCCCTGATGGCCCAGACCTCATGGGCGCGTCAGGTCAGCCCGGAACAACTGGCCCCGGATGAAAACCTGCAACGGCACTCGGTGAGCCTCGATTATAACCATGCCTTCAAACCCGGCACGCTCTATTCCACGCTCGCCTGGGGACGCAAACAGATCGAGCACGACGGCGAAAAACCGGCGGATGCCTGGCTTTTTGAGAATACGTTCAAATTCAACGAGAAATGGATGCTGCTTGGCCGTTATGAGCGCGTTTATAATGACGAACTGGTTCACGATAGCGCTTATCAGGTAGCCAAGACGGAAATCGGCGCGATCCGCACCTTCGACCTGAGCCATGACATGACGCTCGGCCTGGGGCTGGTGCGGCAGTTCAATGCGGTGCCGGAGGCTTTGAAACCGGTCTATGGCGATCATCCGAATGGCACGATCGGCTTCATCCAGTTCAAACTGCACCCGATGAGCGGCATGAAGATGTAAAGAAACAGCGTCGTAGCCGAGGGGAGGCACAGGCTTGTGGCCACCATCCCCTCACCCCGGCCCTCTCCCCTTATAAAAGGGGAGAGGGAAAAGGAAGGTTTAACCCTTAAGGCCTTCCAGGCCCTCGGCAGTCGAGGTAATGTTGACTTCGGCAATGGTGTAATCCGCCACGCCGTTCACATTGAACGGATCGCGTTTGATCATGGCCTCGATGGCCTCGCGTTCGCCCTGCGCGAAGATCATGCCTCCGGTGCGCGGCACGCGGCGGCCCGCGGCCAGGAACGTCCCCGACGCGTAGCCTTCCTTGAGCCAGGCCATATGGCCTTCAAGGTGGCGGTCAACTTCATCATTGGGGACCTTATAGGTCAGGGTCACGATATGCACGGGCAGTTCCTTTCGATAGTGCGAACGTCTCTGCCCCGCTTTTCGTCCAAGTGCAATTCGCAACCGCAATAAAAGGCTATTTTATGCGGTTGATATGGCCCATCTTGCGTCCGGCGCGCGGCTCGTCCTTGCCATAGACATAGAGGCGCGATTGCGGCTCTGCGGCGAGGGTCGGCCACTCAAGGATATCCCGCCCCAGCAGGTTGGTCATCTCGACCGTGCAGCGCGCCGAGGTATCCCCCAACGGCCAGCCGGCAACAGCGCGGATATGCTGCTCGAACTGGTCGCACAGGCAGCCATCCTGCGTCCAGTGACCGGAATTATGCACACGCGGGGCAATCTCGTTGAGCAGCAGCCGGTCACCCGGCAAGACGAATAGCTCGACCGCCAATACGCCGACATAATCGAGACCTTCCAGCACCTTGCGGGCAATCTCGTGAGCGGCGGCGGTCACCGCTTCGGACACCTGCGCCGGCGCCAGGGTGGTGGAGAGAATACCGCCGACATGGTGATTCTCACCGATCGGGAAAGTCCTGACTTCTCCGTTCCAGCCGCGCGCCGCCACAACCGAAATCTCGCGGATAAAGCTAGCCTTGGCCTCCAGTATAGACGGCCGCCCACCAAGCGAGGCATAGGCCGAGGCAACTTCATCCAGGCTGCGCACCCAGACCTGCCCCTTGCCATCATAGCCTTCGCGGCGGGTTTTCAGCAAAGCCTCCGAGGTCGGCGAATCTTTCATCGCGGCGGCCAGGTCAGCTTCGGAATTGACCTCGAAGAAATCGACCGTTCCGATACCGGCCTCACGCGCGAAGCTCTTTTCCAGCACCCGGTCCTGCGTAATGCGCAAGGCCCTGGACGACGGCGCCACCACCGCGCCCTTGCCGGTCAGGAAATCGAGGCTGGTGGCGGGCACATTCTCGAACTCGAAGGTAATGACATCGCAGCTTTCGGCCAGACGCGCCAGAACGGCCTCGTCCGTATAAGCCGCCACTTTCGAGGCCAGTGACACCTGCGCGGCGGGCGATCCCGCATCCGGCCCGAAGGTCACCACCTTGAAACCGAGACGCGAGGCCGCCTGAGACAACATACGGCCCAGTTGGCCGTCACCGAGAATACCGATCGTGCTGCCCAACAGCAGAGCTTCTTTTAGCATCTTAATCTTCAACCGTATCCGGAACACTGTCGGTTTGCGCCTGACGCAGGACCTCAATGCGTTCACTCAGCGCCGGATCATTCAGCGCCAGAATCTGCGCCGCCAGCAGGCCAGCATTTTTCGCGCCCGCCTCACCAACCGCCAAGGTACCGACCGGCACACCGCCCGGCATCTGGACGATGGAGAGCAGCGAATCGATTCCCTTCAGGCCATCGCGCACCGGCACCGGCACGCCCAGCACCGGCAGGGTGGTCATGGAGGCCGTCATGCCCGGCAGGTGCGCCGCGCCACCGGCCCCGGCGATGATCACCCTATAGCCTGCCGCTTTCGCACCGGTGGCGAACTCATAAAGACGTTGCGGAGTGCGGTGCGCCGAGACGACACGCGATATATAACTGACGCCCAGTTGATCGAGCGCGACGGCAGCGGCCTTCATCACGCCCCAGTCGGAGCGGGAACCCATGATGATGGCAACCTGCGGCGTATCGGCCATTTGAACATCCTGAAAGGGGGGATTTGCGAAAGGCGCGGAGTATAGTCGGAAGCTCCTGCACTGCAACCCCCTGCGCCCAACCGGCAATCCTTATTTTTCATTCCCGGATGCGCTGCATATTTTATATAGGCCTGCCGGGGATACGGCGTGAATATGGGCTTGCCCGCATTGCACATGACCGGCTTCCGTGCTTTCATAAGACCAGCGCCACCCTCATCAGATTTTCGGAAGAATGGGCCTAGATTCGCATCACCTGAAAACGGGGGCTTCTCCCGCATCCCATCCGCAGACGTCCGAAATGGCCGGGGAAAAACCTGCGCCTGCCACCACCGCCTCGATGCAGAGCCTGCTCGCCCAATATTTCACCTCCAATGACTTCAGTTCAAAGACGGCGCCGTTCGAGGCCGATCAAAGCCACGCCCTGAGTAACCCGCAAAGCGAAACTCGTGCTACGGACGCCGCCTTTGTGCCGATGCCCGCTCCGCCCGTCTCCTCCCCTTCTTCCCTGGTGGCTCAGCCCGACTGGCCTCCGGCGGCGCGGGCGCTGGTCGATTCGCTGATGCGGGAAAACGATTCCCTGCGCGAACAGCTCCAGCAACAGGCCATGCTCCTGCAAACCGCGCAGGGGCAGGCCGACAACGATGTCCTGACCCCCACGCTCAATCGCCGCGCTTTCCTGCGCGAGGTGCACCGCGCCATGGCGGATTGCCGGCGTTACGGCGAAGAGGCCTGCCTGATCTATCTCGACATGGATGGTTTCAAGAGCATCAACGACGCCTATGGCCATTCCGCCGGCGACGCGGCGCTGGTCTATGTCGCCCGGACGCTCAATGCCAGTGTCCGTGAAGGGGACAGCGTGGGCCGCATCGGCGGTGACGAATTCGCCATCCTGCTGCGGCACGCCGACCTCAAGGCCTCACGCATCAAGGCGATGCGGCTGGAAGCTGAACTGACCATGGGCACTTTCGAGTATGGCGGCCTCTACCTCAAGACCGGTGGCTCTTTTGGCGTGCGCGCCTATGCCGCGCAAGCCTCGGCAGAGGCCTGGCTGAGCGAGGCGGACGCCGCCATGTTCCTGGTCAAGAAATCGTCGCGTTGAGATCAGTAAGCAGAAGAACTGCTCGCGCTGGTGGATGAGGTCACCGTGCCGTCGGGTGAAACGGAACTGGTGGTCGTTTCGGTCGAAGCACCGGTGACGGTCCCATTCTGAGTAGTGACCGTGCTGGTCGTCGTGCTGGTTTCCGAACCGGAAGCGCAGGCCGCGAGCGTACCGGCGAGCGCGATCAGGACGGCGGCGGAAGCGGGCTGGATAAAGGTCTTGCGCATGGGGGCTGTTCCTTGCTGTCATCGGGATTGATATCGGCCGACGAACACCCGGCAACCCGCAGAAGAACGCCTTGCAGGTCGCGCACGCGCCCGTCAGCCCCGCCATGATGAACAGGAAATCGCAAAATCGCAGCGTGTTTGGCGGACAGCTTTGATAAAGGAAGCGTGTTCCGCCGTTCGCCGTCCTACCCCTCGAACGAAAACAGCCGCCGCTGTTCTTCGATGGCGAAAGCGTCGGTCATGCCGGCGATATAATCGCAGATCACGCGCGCCCGCGCCGTTTCGGTATCCTTCGCGCAGACCCGCTGGAACCAGTCGGTCGGCAGGGTGTCCGGTTCTTCCATGAACAGGCCGAACATCTCCTTCAGGGTCCGCTTGGCATGGCTACGGGTGCGGTTGAGCCGGTAATGCTTGTACATGCGCTCGAACAGAAAACCACGCAAACGTGACAAATCATCATAGACGGGCTTCGAGAAAGCCACCATCTGCCGCCGCGCCTTACGGACATCCTCGCCAGTTTCCACACCGTCCTCTTTCAGGCGGCGTGCCGTCTCGGCCAGCACGTCGGTCATCATGGTGCCGATCATCCGCCGCACCCCTTCAAGGCGCAACAGGCGGCTGTCGATCGCCGGCCAGTCCTTTTGCACGGAGGCCAGGGCCGGACCGATCAGCGGCACCTCCATCAGGTCGTCTATAGTGAAAAGCCCGGCGCGCAGGCCGTCATCGACATCGTGATTATTATAGGCGATATCGTCCGCCAGTGCGGCGCACTGGGCCTCCATCGAGGCAAAGGTATCGGTGCGCAGGTCCCATGTATTATTGAAATCAACGATGGATTTCCATGAAGGTTCCTGCATGTGATGGCTGACCGGCCCGTTGTGCTTGATAATGCCTTCAAGCGTTTCCCAGGTCAGGTTCAGGCCATCGAACGCCGGGTAGCGCACCTCCAGACGGGTGATGACCCGGAAGGTCTGGACATTGTGATCGAAGCCGCCCCACGGCCGCATACATTCGTGAAGCTGGTCCTCGCCGGCATGTCCGAAGGGCGGATGACCGAGATCGTGCGACAGGGCGATGGTTTCGGCCAGATCCTCGTTCAGCCCCAGCGAATGCGCCAGGGACCGGGCAATCTGCGCCACTTCCAGGCTGTGCGTCAGGCGGGTGCGGAAATAATCACCTTCGTTGGCGACGAAAACCTGCGTCTTGCCCTTGAGACGGCGGAAGGCGGTGGAATGGATGATGCGGTCGCGGTCGCGCGCAAAGGCGGTGCGGGTCGGACTTTCCGCTTCGGGATACAAACGGCCGAGGCTTTTTTCGACATCGGAAGCAAAGGGGGCCAGGGGCTTCATGATCTCTCCGCAGCAGGTTCAGCCTAAAGTCAAATCCGGGCTATACTGATTTCCCTTAAAAATCACTTGGGATTTTTTTGGGAAATCCACCGAGAGGGGCTGATTTTGCCGGCAAATGCGCCCATATTGCCGCCATGAGCCATAATATCACCCTTACCGCCGCCGCCGCGAAACATCTCAATGCCCTGAGCCGGGAAGCCGGACATCCCGTCATGCTGCGCGTCCTCGTTGAAGGCGGCGGCTGTTCGGGCTTTCAGTATGTGCTCGACCTAACCGATACGCCCAATCCCGATGAAAGCCGGATCAGCCATAACGGCGCCACGGCGCTGGTCGATGAAATCTCGGCGCCGCTGATGGCCGGCTCCATCATTGATTATGTCGAGGAACTGGTCGGCTCGCAGTTCAAGATACTCAATCCGCTGGCCGTGGCTTCATGCGGCTGCGGCACGAGCTTCTCACTTTAGAAAGATGTGGCATGACCGTTCCCGCCTCCATCGTTGCCAGGCCGTTCATGCCCGCGAAAGACTTCGCCCTCAGCAAGGCCTTTTATGAAGCGCTGGGTTTCGAGAAACGGCTCGACAGCGAGGTGGCCATCTTTTCCTGTGGCGGCGCTGGTGGTTTTATCCTGCAAAATGCCTGGGTGGAGCAATGGGCGCATAATTTCATGATGCAGCTGATGGTCGAGGACCTCGACACCTGGTGGACGCATATCGACAGCCTCGACCTGGCCGGCCGTTTCGGCGTCCAGCCTCCCAAAGCACCCCGGATGCAGCCTTGGGGCTTGCGCGTGGCTTTTGTCTATGATCCGGCGGGCGTGCTGTGGCATGTCTGCGAAGCCCGGCCGGATGCGCCGCAGGACTTCTCGTGATTGGGGTTGCCCGAATCCGGCGCACATCCTAAAACCATCACATGAAACTCGCCACCTGGAACGTCAACTCCGTCAATGCCCGCCTGCCGCTCCTGCTGGAATGGTTCCGCGAGGCGCAGCCCGATGTCTGCGGCTTGCAGGAAATCAAGTGCATCGACGAGAAGTTCCCGGTCGAAGCCTTTGAATCGCTTGGTTATAATTGCGCCGTCCACGGTCAGAAATCCTATAACGGCGTCGCCATCCTGTCGAAATATCCGCTCAGCGATATCCAGCGCGGCCTCGATGACGACATCGACGATCATGCGCGCTATATCGAGGCGGTCATCGAAGCGCCGGAACCGGTCCGCTTCGGCTGCCTCTACCTGCCTAACGGCAATCCGGTCCATACCGATAAATATGCCTACAAGCTGCGCTGGCTGGAGCGTCTGCACGCCCGTGCCGAAGCTCTGCTAAAGCTTGAAGAGATGACCGTTTTAACCGGCGATTTCAATATCATACCGACCAGGGCCGACCTGTGGAAGGAAGGGCCATGGCTCGATGACGCCCTCTATCAGCCGGCGGTGCGCCGCGCTTATCAGGGCCTGAAAAACCTCGGCTATACCGATGCGCTGGAGGCCATGCCGCCTGAGGGCAATCGCTACACCTTCTGGGATTATCAGGCCGGCGCCTGGCAGAAAAACGAAGGCATCCGTATCGATCACCACCTGTTGTCGCCTCAGGCCGCGGACCGCCTGTTCGACGTGGTGATTCACAAGGACGCACGGGGAATGGCGCATGACGAGGCCAAGCCTTCCGATCACGTCCCTGTTGTCGTTGAATTGACAACAAAATCTTAACCCGGCCGGCGCAGAATAAGGGTTCATTAGTTATAACCCCGATCTGAATGTCTGGCGTGATCTCCGATGGCCCATGCCGCGCGTATCCTGCTCTATTTCCTGTTCGCCGGCATCGGACTGACCCTGATCGCCTCCGGCCTGATGTGGTGGTTCGAGGCGTCGCGCCGGCTCGCCCGCGCCCTCAATACGGCCCTAGGCAAGACTGCCGATGCGGTGGTTTACGATCTCGGCGGCCAAAAGGCGGCCGGTCTTGATTTCACCGCTGGCGACCTCGCCATCATGTGGAAAACCGGCGCGCAGGGGCTGGTCTTCACTTTCGACGAAATCGAGGGCGCTGAACTGATCGTCGATGAACGCGTTGTCGCCCGCGCCCAGAAAGGCGAAAGCCGCAAAGTCCTCAACGAAACCCACGCCCAGGCTTCGAAGGTCACCCTGCGCCTGATGTTCAACGACGTGCAGACGCCGGAGTTCGAGGTCAACCTGTTCGGCGATGTCAGCCACAATCCGGTTCATGCCCAGACCGCCGCCGAAGCCGTCCGCATCGGCCGCAAATGGCTGTCGCATATCGATGCCGTGATCAGGCGCCTGCCCGCCGATGAGCGCTCCCCCTACCCGCCCGAAAAAGCGGAACCGGTACGCCAGCCCCCGCAAGTGAATGCCAAACCATCCTTCAGCGACCTGCCACCCTGGGAAGACGTGGAAGAAGAGGATGACACAAACGACACTTATGACGCGGAAAAACGGTAAGCGCGCGCTTAAGGCTTAACCTGACGGGCAAATCGTGGTTAACTTCCTGTTGATAAACTCACCGCCGCTACAGGTAACCCGCCTTGCCGACCTATCTGCCCACGCTCATCATCCTCACGGCGGCTGTGCTGGCCATTCTGGTCGTGCTGTACCGCCTTTATGACTCACGCGTCGAACAGCCGAAAAAGCTGGAGGACGAATTGCGCGAAGGCCTGGAAACCTTCAAGGCCGACGTCATGGTGCTTGAACCGGTGCGCAAGGCGGCGGCGGCCAGTTCCTTCGCCGGCGACCGTTTGATCATTGTCGAGGATTTCGGCAAGAAGCCGCACCGCCCCTACAAGATGTCGCAGCTCATGGGCATGGAAGTCATCGTCGATGACAAGGTTATAGGCCGCGTGATGCGCAGCGGCCCCCACACGATGCTGGACGATATCGCCCCCACGGTCCACCGCGTCACCATGCGCCTGGTGCTGGATGATCCGGCCTTTCCCAGCTTTGAACTCGTTGTCTGGGACCCGAACGATACCCTGACCGCACGCGCCGAAGGTCCCCGCGCCGCGATCAATAATGTCCGCAAGTGGTTCTACCATGTCGAGGCCGTCCTGCGCCGCACGATCAACGCGCCCCAGCCGGTCGTCGGCGCGCCGGCTGCCGCGGCCCCTGTACGCATGTCCGACTTTACCCCCGCCCCATCGCCCGCGCCGCCCGTGGCCCCGCCTCCCATGCTCGCCGCGGCGAGCCATTCGGCCCCGCTGCCCAGGCCGGAAGACGGCAAATCCGAAGGCGATGTCCTGAATGCGCCGCTGATCCCCTACATCTGATCCCTTTCACCGGCCGGTTTTCCACGGCCCCACGTGCGTTTCGCATGGCCATTCCCCAATCGCCGTGTTAGGCGTTGCTAAATCGAGACTGTTATACTGTCGGAAAGTGCTTTTATGTGGACTCTGGCACTTGCGTGCGCCTTCTTCCTCTGCATCCATTTGATGATCAGCGGCACGACGATGAAAGATCAGATCATCGCCAAAATCGGCGGGACCGCCTACTACATCCTCTTTTCCCTTTTCTCGATCGGCGGCCTGGCCTGGATGATCATCGCTTTCGGCATCGCCCTGGGCGATTCCCTGAACGTGGTGCTGTGGAAATCGGAAACCTTCCTGCGCGTCATCGGCCTGGCCGGTAATTTCCTAGCCTTCCTGCTGGTGGTGGTCGGCATCGTCACCCCCTCGCCGACCAACCTGCTGGCCCTGCGCCGTCGACCGGACAAGACGGTCTATGGCATCGTCCGCATTTCCCGTCATCCGATCCTCGCCGGTATCGGCATCTGGGCCTTCACCCACATGATCTGCAACGGCAATCTGGCGGCCTGGATATTCTTCGGCTCGATGCTGGCCCTGTGCGCGCTCGGCGCCAACAATATCGACCGCAAACGCATGGCGCTGATGGGCGAGACTTACGCCTCCATCAAGCGGCGGACATCCATCATCCCGTTCGTCGCCATTATCGAGGGCCGCACGGCCTTCGTGCCGGAAGAACTGGGAGTGGTGCGGATGCTGCTGGCCGTTTCCATGTATTCGGCCATCACGGTACTGCACGAACTGCTTTTCAACGCCCGCGCGATTTAGCCGATAAAATTGCCATTCCCAGCGCATGCCGTCCCGAAACGGGCCAATTTTCCGTTGATCTTATCACAATTGTTTGAACAAATGCTGCGAGAATGCCCCGGCATTTTGATCTGAAAATTCAGGCGGGTGGGTTTGCGTCGATCATGAAGCTCTCGGCTTTTACCCTGTTGTTGTTTTTCATAGCCGTGGCGCTGGTCATGGCCAGCCTGATCGGGCATTTCCGCACCGTTCCCCATATAAGCGAATATGCCTACTGGCTGATGACCGCCGCCTTCGGCGTCCTTACCTTCGGCATCATCTTCAAAGGACGAACGGGGTAATCTCCGGCGCCACTTCCTCGTCAATGGCCAGAGCCAGTTCCAACGCTTTCAGGGCCTCAGCGCCCGTGCATAACGGCTTTTCACGCACGCCGCGCACCGTATCGAGAAACCGGAAAACACTGGTGCCAAGCGGGTCCCTGGCGATATCCGCCTCGGCGAAACCGGCATTGAGGCGGAAAGGCGTGCTGTTCTCAAACCTGCGGTTCAACAGGTCGATATCGACCTCGCCGCTGGGATAAACGATCCGCATGGTGCGCTCACGGACCGGCGCCATGCGCGAAGCCCTGAAGCTCGCCTTCATGCCGTTCTCGAACTCAAGCTCGGCGCTGACCTCATCGCCCCCCACCGCCTTATAGCCCTCATCGGTGCGATAACGGGCCGCAGCTTCCAGCCCGCCCGGTCCTGCCCCCGCCAGGCTCTGGGCCAGGTCGAGATCGTGGATCATCAGGTCGAGCACCACGGACACATCGAGATTGCGCGTCGAGGCCGTGCCATTGCGCACCGCTTCCAGCCGCAATGGCCGTTCCGGCACATCATACAGCCCCATGGCCTCGAAAACCGCGCGTTCCTGATGCCCGCAGGCCAGGACCAGCCCCTTTTCCGCCGCCAGATCGACCATGGCATGACCGTCGGCCGCCGTGACGGCCAGCGGCTTTTCGCTGTAGACATGCACCCCGGCCTCAAGCGCCTTCAGCGCGACGGCGGCATGGGCGAAGGCAGGCGTGGCCACGGTAACAGCATCGATCAGCGAGAGGAACTGTCCCAGTTCGTCGCCGCCGAAGGCTTTCACGCCATGCTGCTCGGCCAGTGTTTCGGCGCGTGCCTTGTCGAGATCGTATATGCCGACGAATTCGATACCCTCGGCCTGCTTGTATTTATTGGCGTGATATCCGCCGAAAACACCAGCCCCCGCCACGCCCACGCGCAAAACTCCGGAACGCGAAACCCTAATCATGACAATCTCTTCTACCGTTGCTTCGTCCCTGCTTAACCCGCTTCGCCGCAAAAGAGGAATACTATTTAATTGTGCAAAGCCGCATAAACCGCTTTTTCGCCAGACTTATCGGGTCTAAAAGAACGCATTTTACCGTTTCCAGGCTTGGGCGCCGCCCTGAATCCTCCTGGCAATCGGGACCGCTTATCGGAGATTCGCCTGTGGCACGTCTGTTTGGCGCGTATGTGATCGTTGACTACAGCGCCGCCGAAGGCAAGAAAACCGGTGAATCCTCGGTGTGGATCGGCGTGATGAAGCGCGATGTCCGCTTCCGCCTGTCATACGAGTCGCATAATCCGGCGACACGCGCCGACGCCATGGCCCTCCTCGCAACCCTGCTTGCCGACCTGCACAAACGCGGCGACCGCATTTTCCTCGGCCTCGATTTCGCGCTGGGCTTTCCGCGTGGCACCGCCGCGCGCCTGCAACTGAAAGGCGCGCCCTGGGCCGGCATGTGGGCCTTTCTGGCGAAAAACGTCGTCGACAAGGCCGGCAACAAGAACAACCGTTTCCAGGTAGCCGCCAAGATGAACCGTCTGATGACCGATGAGGCCTGGCCTTTCTGGGGATGCCCCAAGAGTGACGCTCAAAAGTGGCTGTCCACACTCAAGCCGGAGTCATTGGGCGACTTTCCTGAATTCCGCCTCACCGAAGAGGCCGCCCGCAAGGCGCACAAGAAAGCGCAGGCCGCCAAGAGCCTGTGGCAGATGCACGGCGCCGGCGTCGTGGCCGGCCAGACCATGCTGGGCATTCCCGCCTTCAAAACGCTGGCGGAAAGCCTGGGAGACAGCGCCAGGATCTGGCCGTTCGAGACGGGCTTCGGCGCCCTGGATGAAGACAGCCTGCAAGGCATTTCAACTCTGATCGCCGAGGTCTATCCGGCGGTTTTCGATGGCGAGGCCGAAGCCGGGGAAGTCAAGGACGCCACCGGGGTGCGCCTGGCCGCGCAGGCCCTGGCCGAGGCCGACGACAAGGGCCAGTTGGGCACCCTGTTCGCCGCGCCGAAAGGATTGAGCGAGGCCGATCTGGAGGTCGCCGCCAGCGAAGAAGGCTGGATTCTGGGTGTATAGACCTTTCGCCGTCTATATCCTCGCCGCCATTGCCGAGATCGCCGGCTGTTACAGTCTGTGGTCAGTGCTCAAACTCGGGAAATCCTCTTTGTGGCTGATCCCCGGCGCGTTATCCTTATGCGCCTTCGCCTGGCTGCTAACCCTGATCGATACGCCCGCCGCCGGACGCGCCTATGCGGCCTACGGCGCCATCTATATCGCCGCCTCGATCGGCTGGCTGTGGCTGGTCGAGAAACACCGGCCTGATTTATGGGATCTGGCGGGGCTGGCCCTCTGCCTGGCTGGTTCGGCGGTTATCCTGTTCGCGCCAAGGCACGGTTAAGAATAGTTCTACGCCGGCATAAGCTGTCCGCCGTTGATATGTAAAATCTGGCCGGTGACATAACCGCTCATATTATGTGAGGCCAGAAATACAATCGGCCCGACACAATCCTCCGCCACGCCAAGCCGTCCCATCGGCACACTGTTGAGCATGGCCTGCATCCGCTCCGGCGGTGTCAGGTCGTGGAAAGGCGTCTTGATCACGCCCGGCGCGATGGCATTGACGCGGATATTCTTTTTCGCCAGGTCGCTGGCCATATGGCGCGTGACATTATGGACGAAAGCCTTGGCGCTGGCATACAAACCCGATCCCGGTGCGCCGCCGTTATTGCCGGCAATCGAACCGAGATTGATGATCGCCCCGCCGCCGCGCGCTTCCATGAACGGCACGGCGGCCTGTGACGCATTAATCACCGCGCGGACATTGAGGTTCATCACCCGCTCATACAGGGCGTCATCCCAATCCAGGAACAGGGTCCGGGTCATCAGCGAGCCGGCATTATTGACCAGTATGTCCAGTCCGCCAAGCTTTTCCGCCGCCGCCCGAACCAGAGGCCCGGCGGTTTCCGGTTCGGTCAGGTCGGCCTGCAACAGATGCGCCTCACCACCATCGGCGCTGATCAGATCGGCCACGGCGCGGGCCGCGTCCTTGCTGGCATTGTAATGGATGGCCACCTTCGCCCCCAGCCGCGCCAGCCCTTGCGCCGCCGCCGCACCGATGCCGGTGCTGGCGCCGGTGATCAGAACGCATTTGCCTTGCAGGTCTTCGAGCATGGTATCCTCCTGTCATGTTCCGGAGGTTATAACCGCCGCGCGCCGGTCAAGCCACAGGAAACGCGCCGTCTGGAAGGTGCCGGAGATCAGCGACGCCACCGCCACGGCCCAGATCAGGCCCGCCACGCCCCAGCCGAGCGTCAGGCAGAAGATGAAACCCAGCGGCAGCATGATCGCACCATAGGAAACATAATGGATCACCGTCGGGGCCAGGATATCCCTGCGCGCCCGCAAGGCCTGCGAGGCCACCACCTGAAGGCCGTCGGGGATAAAGAACCAGCACGACAGCAACAATCCCATCTGTACGGTTGGCAACAAATGGGGGTCATGGCTATAAAAACGCGAAACAATACCTGAAAACAACAGGGTGAAGATCACTACGCAAACCATGAATCCGGCGGCCGAAATGAAACTGACCCGTCCCATGCGCGCCACCGCGGCGAAATCTCCCGCACCGAACGCTCGCCCCACCAGCACCGAACAACCGGCGGAAAGTCCCATCGGCACCATGAAGACGACGCTGGCATAGTTGAGCACGATGGTCCAGCTCGCCACCTCTATCTCGCCGATATGACCGGCGAAAAGGGTCATGCCGGCAAAGGCCGCGACCTCAATGAAATAAGCCGCGCCCGTAGCATAGCCGATGTGGCGCTGCTCGACCGCGCCATGATGATCCGCTTCCTGCCGGCTCATCAGATCGAACGGCTTTGTTTCCTTCAGGCGCAGGATATGGATCAGCAGCCCCGCCGATTGCAGCGCCCGCGCGATCAGGGTAGCGGTCGCCGCTCCCACGGCGCCCTCGAAATGGATGCCGAACAACGTCACATGCCCCGGCACCAGCAGAAGCAGCAGGATAATGTTGACGGCGTTAGCGCACAGGGTCGCGATCAGGGTATCGCGTGTGCGGCCCAGCGCCTCAAGGAATTGCGTGCCGACGATCCCCGGAAGGAACAGCGGCATGGAACAGGCGAAAATGATCAACGGCACATGCGCGCCCCGCACCATCTCCGGCTGGACGACAAGCCCCAGAAACCCCGTCCCGCCGGTCAGCAACAACAGCATGAAACCCATGCCCAGACTCAGCGAATATCCCAGGCCACGCTGGAATACCGCCCCGATGCGATGCAGGTCATTGGCGCCAAGAAACTGCGCCGTCTTGACCTGCACGCCCATCAGCAGGCCCATCGAGGTCATGGCCGGCACCCAGTAGAGTGACTGCGCCAGCATCAGGAATCCGAGTTCCGCCGAACTATGCTGACCGACGACAATCGTATCCATCAGCGCCATCAGCATGACACCGACACGCGAGGCGATCACCGGCCACGACAGTCGAAAAAGGGCGGCAAACGCCGCCCTCATCTGAGGCTCAATCCGGGTGATCAGGGTTTTCATCGGCGCTCTGTAGCGGATTTTGTGATCACGTTCAATCTTACGGATAACAACAGAGCGACCAAGCGGCCGATATCCCCGTTTGGAAGTCTTTACGCTTTCACAGCCTTTCACGGACTGCCTGTAAAACTGGCGTACAGCGCAGGCCACACCTTTCGGATCAGCATTACCAGCGCTATCCAGAATAGGGCGGAAATAATGGATACCCCCAATATGGTCCAGCCCACAGGCGTCCTGGGTTCCTCGTCTTTCATGTGGTCGTTCCGTGCTCTTTGGCCCGGCCCGCAGGCGCCAGGCGGTTAGTCACGCGCGAACACGGTTGCACGTCCCACGTATTCCCCGCCCAGGGTTAATTACGCCCTTGGCATGGTGGGTATTTTATTCGGTGGGCCGCCTGACATAGCAGGGAAAACCCGTGTTCGTGCGCGACAATACGCATTGCAGGAGGTGACTAAACCTTCTGCAACACGACTGTTAGATATCAAGAAATTTATGGCGTCAAGCGGCTTTGCTTGCGGCCGCCTTGAGGCTGTGCAGACGCTCGGCCACCAGGAAGCTGAGTTCCAGCGCCTGATCGGCATTAAGACGCGGATCGCAGTGCGTATGGTAGCGGTCGCGCAGGTCTTCCTCGGAAAGCGCGAAGGCGCCGCCGGTACATTCCGTCACGTTCTGACCGGTCATTTCGAGGTGCATGCCGCCAGGATGGACGCCTTCCGACGCCGCGATATCGACGAAGGCGCGCACTTCCGACAGGATGCGGTCGAACGGACGGGTCTTGTAACCGTTGGCCGCCTTGACGACATTGCCGTGCATCGGATCGATCGACCAGATGACCGGCGAGCCGTGCGCCTTCGTGGCAGCCATCAGGCGCGGCAGGCGCTCGCCGACCTTATCCGAACCGAAACGGCCGATCAGGGTCAGGCGGCCCGGAATGCCTTCCGGATTCAGCGTATCGATCAGGCGCAACAGATCGTCCGGCTCGATGGTCGGCCCGGCCTTGACACCGATCGGGTTCTTGATGCCCTTCATGTAGTTGACGTGGGCGCCGTCAAGCTGGCGGGTGCGCTCGCCGATCCACAGCATATGGGCCGAGGTGTCGTACCAGTCGCCGCTGGTGGAATCGACGCGGGTCATGGCCTGCTCGTAGTTGAGCAGCAGGGCCTCGTGCGAGGTGAAGAAATCGACCTGGCGGATTTCCGGCTGACGATCCGGCGTGATGCCGATGGCCGACATGAAGCTGAGCGTTTCGGAAATCTTGTCGGCCAGAGCGCGGTAACGCTCCCCCTGCGGCGAACCGGAAACGAAGCCCAGCGTCCACTTGTGGATATTGTACAGATCGGCATACCCCCCTTGCGCAAAGGCGCGCAGCAGATTCAAGGTAGCCGAAGACTGGTGATAGGCCCTGATGAGGCGCTGCGGGTCCGGCAGGCGCGCTTCCGGCGTGAATTCCATGCCATTGATATTATCGCCGCGATAGCTTGGCAAGGTTACGCCGTCGATGGTTTCGATCGCCGACGAGCGCGGCTTGCCGAATTGCCCGGCGATGCGCCCCACCTTGACCACCGGCTTGCCGCCAGCGAAGGTCAGGATAACCGCCATCTGCAGGATCAGCCGGAAGCTGTCACGGATATTATCGGCCGAGAATTCCTTAAAGGATTCAGCACAATCCCCCCCCTGCAGCAGAAAGCCATTGCCTTCCGCCACCTTGCCAAGCGCACTCGTCAGGCGGCGCGCCTCGCCGGCAAAAACCAGCGGCGGCAGATGCGACAGCTCGCTTTCAACAGCGCGAAGAGCCTGCGCATCCGGGTAATCGTCGGGAATATGCAGGGCTGGCAATGAGCGCCAATCTTGGGGGGACCATGTTTTTTTCATTGTTCTATTTAAACTCTAAGCCGGCCAAACTCAACACTGAAACCGGACAGGATACATATAGGCCGGAAATTTTGTCTGTAAAGTCCGGCACTTGTAGTTAAATTCGTAACTTTATGCTTTCCCGCGCCGCCTTGACGGCCAGAATGGCGGCCATGACGGCGAAAGCGCCAAGGCAATAGAACCACGCCCGCCACAGTCCGTAACTGATCGTGCCGATGACGAGAAAACAGGTCGCCTGCGCCATCAGGTAGGGGCGAAAACGCACGGCGAGATTACCTTCGGCCGGAGCATGGCTCTTGTGATCCAGCGCCCGCAATTCACCCTCCAGCCCCTTTTCCTCAATCACTTCCCCCCGCACGCCCATATTCCAGAACAGCCAGAACCAAAATACCGCCAGAAGCAGCAAGCCCGGAACTCCCAGTTCCAGCCAGGCTTGCAGGGCCATGTCATGCGGGTGGTTGGGGATCATCGGATCGAATTGACGGGAGGATTCATAGCCCCAGCCCCAGACCGGCTTTTCCAGTGCGCGTGAGACGGCAAAGGTCCAGATATCGATACGCGCCGCCCAGGAGGGCAGCAGATCGGTCTTGATCTTCTGGGCCACCCCACTCTGCATCAAGCCGTAGATGATGGCTGGGAACAGCAGCATGGGGATCAGGCTTAAAGTCGCCATCACCCGCTCCGGCGCCAGGGCTTTCAGAGTGCGCGGCCAGTATTTCACCGCGAAGAACACCGCCGTCGATGCCGCCAGCGCCAGCAGGTGGGCGTTGGTGTCACTGGCAAAAGCCGCCGCGGTCAGGGCCACGGCGGTTATGGCGACGGTGACAGGCTTACCCCGCGCCATCTGGACCATGGCCAACGGCCAGAACATCATCAGAAGCGCACAGTTGGTGTTGGCGAAACCCACAATCAACATGTTGTCACGGCTGTGGGAAACGTTGGCGCTCAGCATCTGGCGCAGCCCGAAATGAGTGACCGCCTCCATGAACTGCACGAACGCCAGCGCCGCCAGGACGTAGACAAACCACTTGAACAAGGCACAGGCGCGCGCGTCGGTAAGCGACCGCGCCGCGAAGATCGATGCCCAGGCGATCACCCACAGAACCATCGGCACGGTAATCGTGACATCGCCGGTAATAACGAGTTGCGATCCCTTATAGGCCTGGGCCAGGGGTACGCCACCGGCCACCGCCTCGGCGAAATCAGAGCGCAACAGGCCAAGGATAAGCAGCAAGGCCGTCAGGACCATGAAGGGCGCAAACGCCTTCCAGGCCCCGCGCGACAGGAACAGATGCCCCAGAGTCAATAAGCCGATAAGCAGCAGCAGCGCCGGCAGGCCGGTGGTCGAGACATAGGCCCACAGGCCGAAGACCGTCAGTCCGCCATAGAGCACCCATGAGGTATAGCCCTCCCTGAGGCGCCGCCACAGGCTTTTGTTACGGTCGGCACTCAGCAACCCCAGCTTGTCCGTCATGCCCGCTTATCTTTCAGTGTTACCAATTCCTCAGCGGCGGTCGGGTGAACGGCGCAGGTGGCGTCCCACTGCGCCTTGGTCAGCCTTGCCTTGACGGCGATTCCGGCTAACTGGATGATCTCGCCGGCTTCACCGCCGACAATATGAACGCCCAGCACCACATCGGTTTTCCGCTCGACAATCAGCTTCATGAATATCCGGCTTTCTCCCAGAATGAAGGCCGTCTTCATCGAGCGGAAACGCGTCTGATAGACATCATATGCGATGCCCTTCTCAGTGGCTTCCGCCTCGGTCAGCCCCACCGTGCCGATCTGCGGCTGCGAGAAAACCGCCGTCGGGATATTTTCATAGTCATAAGCCGTCGGATTGTCTTTGAAGGCCGCCTCCACGAAAGCGATAGCCTCGCGGATGGCGACCGGCGTCAGGTTCACGCGATTGGTGACATCACCGATAGCGTAGATGTGCGAATGGCTGGTACGGGAAAATTCATCGACTGGCACGGCGCCATGCACATCCGGCGTGATGCCAATGGCGTCGAGGTTCAACCCCTCGGTCTTGGGCTTCCGGCCGGAGGCATAGAGCACCTGGTCGGCCAGCATGGTGCTGCCGTCATTGAGGCTGATTTCCATGCCTGTATCGGTCTTCTTCAGCGCTACCGGATCGATCTGGGTACGCACCTTGATGCCGCGCAGGGCCATTTCGCTGGCCAGATGATCGCGCACATCGTCATCGAAACCGCGCAGGATCTTCTGGCCGCGATAGAGCAAAGTCACATCGACGCCCAGACCGTGCATGATGCCGGCGAATTCAACGGCGATATAGCCGCCGCCGACAATGGCCAGCGATTTCGGCAATTCCGGCAGGTTGAACATCTCGTTCGAGGTCAGGCCATGTTCCGCCACGCCGGGGCAATGCTGCGGCAGGAAGGGCCAGCCGCCAACCGCGATCAGGATTGTCCTTGCTGAAACAATGCGTTCGCCGCCCTGCTTCGTGGTCAGGGTGAGGTGATGCTCATCCTTGAAAGCGGCATGGGCGGCGATGACCTCGACCCCGGCCTTGACCAGATTGGCCGTGTAAATCTGCGACAGACGGGTCAGTTCGATGTTATTTGTGTCGCGGAATTTGTTCCAGTCGAAAGCGCCGGTGCTGGCTTCGCTCCAGCCGAAGCCCTGTGCGTAATGCACCTGCTCGGAAACCTCCGAGGCATAGACCATGAACTTCTTCGGCACACAGCCACGCAGCACGCAGGTACCACCGGGGCGATCCTCCTCGGCCACTGCCACCTTCAGGCCCAGTTGCGCCGCCAGACGCGCCGCGCGCACCCCGCCGGAACCGGCGCCGATAACAAAGAGGTCGTAGTCGTACTTTTCCATACCGATACTTTCGCGCGGATGATCCGCTTTAATTTATAACCACGAACCACACGAACAGGCACGAACAAGAAACCACGAATACACACGAATGAACACGAATAGAACGCCAAGGGCGCTCAAGTCATACAAACCATTCTTGGTTATTCATGCTCATCGGTTTCGCCGAATTCGGTTTATGGTTCCCTGATTCCTTGTTCGTGTGGTTCGTGGTCAAACCTTCCAAATCCTACGGATGCAGGACCGTCACACCGTCCGGCCCGCCGATCAGGGCGACATCCGCCAGATCGAGGAACAGGCCGTGATCGACCACGCCGGTCAGGGATTTCAGCTCACGCGCCAGTCCCGCCGGCTCCTGGATCGCCCCACACGCCACATCAAAGATAAGATTGCCGCCATCGGTAATCCAGTAGTCGTCACCTTTCTTCCTCACCTTCGGCATCATATTGATATCGAACTCGACCAACACATCCGAAATGCGGTTGACCGTCCCCTTCCAGGCAAAAGGCTCGACCTCGATCGGCAGCGGAAATTTGCCCAGCACAGGCACATTCTTGGCGGCGTCGGCGATGACGATGCACGAATTGGCCTGCTCCCAGGTCAGTTTCTCGCGCAGCAGGGCCGCACCGCCGCCCTTAATCAGCGCCAGGCCGGGACCGACTTCATCCGCACCATCAACACACAGATCCAACGTCCCGACATCATTGATATCCTTGATCACCAAACCCAGGCTTTCAGCCAGTTGCGTTGTCTGGATCGAGGTCGAAACAAGGGTCAGTTTCATGCCGGCCCTGACCTTTTCCGCCAGGGCCTTGACGAACCAGGCCGCCGTCGAACCGGTGCCAAGGCCGACCTTCATGCCGTCCTTCACATAGTCTGCGGCCGCATCGCCGACCTGTTTTTTCTGTTCGTCAGCGGTCATTTTCTGGCTGCCTTTTCTGCTGCTTTTCTCTCACGGAAGGCCGTCGCCCAGCCCGCCTTTTCAATCTGTTGCGCGCGCTCGAAGGCCAGCGCGCCCGGCGCGACATCCGAGGTGATCACCGATCCTGAGCCGGTCATGGCGCCATCGCCCACCGTCACCGGCGCCACCAGAGAGGTATTGGAGCCGATAAAAGCGCGCTCGCCAATGGTGGTCTTGTATTTGAAATAGCCATCATAATTGCAGAAGATGGTGCCCGCGCCAATATTGCTGCCCGCCCCCACGCTGCCGTCACCGAGATAGCTCAGATGGTTGGCCTTGGCGCCGTCTCCGATGGTCACATTCTTCACCTCGACGAAATTGCCGATATGGACATCCCTGCCGATATCCGCGCCAGGCCGCAGACGCGCATAAGGGCCGATCAAAGCGCCCTCACCGACTTTGGCGCCTTCCAGATGCGAGAACGCGCGGACGACCGCCCCGGCCGCCACCGTCACGCCCTCGGCAAAAACGACATTGGGTTCGATGGTCACGCCCGGCGCGATCTGGGTATCATAAGAGAAGAAGACGGTTTCCGGCGCCGGCATATGGACGCCATTGTCCATGAATGCCTTGCGCACACCGTCCTGCCAGACCTTTTCGATCACCGCCAGTTCGGCCTGTGAATTGGCGCCCAGCACTTCGTTTTCCCCCGCGAACGTGACACGCGGCCGCAAACCCCGCGCACGCGCGAGGCCAACGATATCGGTCAGGTAATATTCGCCCTTGGAATTTTCATTCTTCACCTCGGCCAGCAACGCGAACAGCAACTCGCGGTCACAGGCAATGACACCCGAATTGCAGGCCTGGATTTTCAACTGCTCCGGCGTACATTCGCGCATTTCGATTATGGCATTGAGTTTGTCGTCATCCAGCACCAGCCGGCCATAGGCGGCGGGGTCCTCTGCGACAAAGCCCAGCACCACCATATCGGCTTCCAGCGCGAAAACAGGCTCCAGCACCTTGGCCGTCATCAAGGGGCTGTCGGCATAGGTGACGATGACCTTGCCGTCGAACCCCGCCAGCGCCTCGCGCGCCATATTGACCGCGTGCGCCGTGCCCTGTGGCGGATCCTGCGTCACGACATTTTCCGCGCCGACACGCCTGGTCGCCGTCTCGCGCACCGCAGGGCTGTGGTTGCCGACCACCACGATCACCTTTTCGCACCCGATCTCATAAGCCGCATCGATGGCGCGATCGAGCATGGTCCGTCCGCCGATCCTGTGCAGCACCTTGGGAAGCGGACTTTTCATCCGTGTGCCCTGCCCTGCCGCCAGAATGACCGCCGCGCGCCTTGTAACACTCATTTGACGACTCTTTTTTGTTTGCCAGTCAGGCCGATTTAGCCCAAAGCGAACCCGAACGAAACGACAAAACGGCTTTAGGTAAAATGAATCTCGACGGTTACATTCTGGCTTTCGATCTCGACGGCACGCTGGTGGACAGCGCTCCTGACATTATCAATGCCCTGAATGTGGTCCTCCAGGAACAGGGTGTGAAACCCTATCATCTCGATGACGCCCGTCCACTGATCGGCCGCGGCGCCATGGAACTGCTGCGCCGCGCCTTTGCGCTTGCCGGCGCGACCCTGCCGGCGGATCAGGAAAAGCCCCTGCTTAACCGCCTGCTGGAACACTACGAACAGCATATCAATGACCACAGCGTCATCTATGACGGCATGATCGAAGCCTTAGATACGCTCGAATCCGCCGGCGCGCGCTTCGCCATCTGCACCAACAAGCACAATTACCTGGCGGTCGAACTGATCAATAAACTTGGCCTGTCGCACCGCTTCGGCTCGATCAAGGGCGCGGACGTGGTGCCTCACAAGAAACCCGCCGCCGGCCACCTGCGCGCCTGTGTCGATGAAATGCACGGTGACATGTCAAAGGTCATCATGATCGGCGATTCCGAAACCGACTTTTTGACCGCGAAAGCGGCCGACGTGCCGTGCATCCTGTTCACCCACGGCTACAGCGAACGCCCGCTGGCCGAATTGAACGCGGACGCCCTGCTTGATCACTTCCGCGATCTGCCGGCGGCGGTTCAGGCGTGTATAAAATAGAAAAGCCTCTTGCGCGGGCCGATTTGGCAGGCTAAGACGCCGCTCCCTGCATTGGTTCGGACGCGTAGCTCAGCGGGAGAGCATTCGCTTCACACGCGAAGGGTCACAGGTTCAATCCCTGTCGCGTCCACCATTTCCTCATTTTCTTCGAAAATTCGAAAATGATTTTCTTGTTTGGCGCTCAGGGCCAAAGGCCCTTGGCGGCGCGCAGCCTGCGCTCCCGCTTGGTCGCTAGTCGCTTCGCTCCGGTTCGAGCTTTGTCGGCCTTACTGATGATTGAAACAACGTCTTGCCAAACATAATCGTGGCGGCTCGGCGCACACGTCCAAATATCTGCCTTTGGAAATCGTAAGTTATCATGCTTTCGCGGACAAACAGCGCGCCGGGGATTTCGAGCAATATTTGAAATCCGGTTCCAGACGAGCATTTCCAAAAAACGATTCTGGTAACTAATGACTACCGAATTGTCTCAAATCCCCCCTGACCACCCATAAGGCGGATCAATATGAATATCCGCATGGCCGCTGCGGCGGTCATGGCTTTCATCGATTTCCTTTATCAAGGCCAGGCCGCGCTCCTTTCCCACCAGTTCAAGCAGTGCGTCGATCTTGGCTTCCTGCCGATCACCGTTTTCCTTGGACGCCGGCAATCCGACATAAAGAAAATAGGCCAACCCGACCACCTGCCACAGCAGTTGCAAGGCCTCCGACTGCCAGTTCTCGAAGGTGTCACGCCCCATTTCGACCGCGTAGGCGGAAAACTGCGCCGCCTGATGATGGCTTTGCGCCTCGTCGACAAAAGCGTACCAGCCGAATACCCGGTGAAGCACAATCGAAACAGCGAAAAAGACCAATGTAATCCAGGCATGGGCATAGGCATAACGGCGCAAGATGTCAGTTTCCTTTAAAAAACCCAGCCGGAAGTCATCTGACGCGTAAAAAAAATCAGAATACAATCCGCCTTAGGGCAAGGGCCGCGCCGCCACGCCCTCATTGGTCATCACCACCGGCCTGATACTGCCGTCGGCGTTGAAATACATCCGTTCTATGGCCAGTTCGCGGTGATTACCGTCCGTCTCGTCCAGGGGCCGGCGATGATAAACGATATACCAGTCATCCGTGCCGGGAATGTTGACCACCGAATGATGCCCGGCCCCGCGCGCGATCCGCGTGTCCTGCTGCAAGATCGTGCCCTCGCTTTTGAAGGGGCCAAACGGTGAAGTGCTCCGGGCATAGGCCACGCGGTAGTCCGCCCCCGTCCATTCGCCTTCCGACCACATCAGGTAATAGACGCCCTCGCGCCTGATCATAAAGGAACCCTCGACATATTCGGGATCGGGGGTGATTTCCTTGTAGGTTTCGCCATCGGGAAAGGGCACCACGCTCATCAGGTCCGGCGCCAGCTTCACCACATTACAGTGCTTCCAGCCGCCGTAATACATGTAATACTGACCGTCATCGTCGCGGAAAACCATCTGGTCGATCGGCTGGGCGCCATTATGGATACCGCCGATCAGGGGCTTGCCAAGCGCGTCCCTGAACGGCCCTTCCGGGTGATCGGAAACCGCCACACCGATGCCGCCCAGTTCGCCTTCATGGACATCATTAGCACCAAAGAAAAGGTAATACTTGCCATCTTTTCCAATGGCCGAGGGCGCCCATAAGGCATAGGCCGCCCAGCTTACGTCCTTCACGTCCAGCACATGATCATGTTTTTGCCAATGCACCAGATCATCCGACGAAAAGGCGTCCATGAAAGTCTGTTTCAGGAAGGGCGACCATATCCCCGGATTGGCGCGCAGTTCTTTCTGCGCCTCGCTCAGTTCGGCCGGCTCGGCGGGCATCGTCTCATCGGCGGAAAGCGTGGGATAGATCCAGTACTGATGATTGAAAATACGGATTTCCGGATCGGCATACGAACCCGGCACGATCGGATTGCCGGCATGGGCCGAAAATACCGCCAGCCCCCAGATTGCCAGGGTCATGAAAAGGGATTTGCGCATCTATGATCCTCACTGCTTCCTCTAGGCTTCCTGCTGGTCCTCGCGCAGGATGCCTTCCAGTTCCTCGCGCGACAGCTTGGCGAAACTGATCATATCCGGCTCGCTCTCGAAGAACTCGAACGACCGCTTGAGCGTTTCGATGTCGTGATTGCGGAATTTCTTCGCCTTGCGCTCGATATCGGCCTTCGGATACCCCAGCGAGATCAGGGCGTCCCGCGCCATGGTCAGCGACGAATCGAGCAGTTCGCGGTGATAATAATCCGCGCCCGCCTGATCCAGTTCGTAGGCATGACGGCGATTGCGCGCCCTGGCGAAAACCTTGAGCCGCGGGAAATTCTGCTTGCTCAGCTTGACGATCTCGACGGCGCTGTCGGCGTCATCGACCGCCACCACCAGCATCCGCGCTTCTTCGGCCCCGGCCGAGCGCAGAAGGTCCAGGCGCGTGGCATCGCCGAAATAGGCCTTGGAGCCGAACTTGCGCAGCAATTCGACCTGTTCCGGACTTTTTTCCAGAACGGTCACCTGCACCCCCTGACTGACCATGAAGCGGCCGACAATCTGACCGAAACGGCCGAATCCGGCGATGATCACCGGATTGTTTTCGTCGATCTCATCGTAATTGCGTTCCGGCAACTGGCTCATGAACATCGGCTGGATGTATTTGCCATAGGCGGCGATCAGGATCGGCGTCAGGGCGATGGACAGCGCCACCAGCAGGACGAGAAACTTCTGGATATCCGGATCGATGATGCGCATTCCGCCGATCAGTTGCAACAGCACGAAGGCGAATTCCCCGCCCTGGCACAGCCCGAAAGCCAGCCCCAGAGCTGGCGCCGTATCCAGTTTGAAAATACGGCCCAGACCGAACAACACAAGCCCTTTCACCACCATGACGCAAACCACGGCGGCGATCAGCCCCACCGGATGCGCCAGCAGCACGGTGAAATCCATGCCCATGCCGACACTGATAAAGAACAGGCCCAGCAGCAGGCCTTTGAACGGTTCGATATCGGTTTCGATGGTGCGGCGGTATTCCGAATTGGCCAGAACCACCCCGGCGATAAAGGCCCCCAGGGCCGGTGACACGCCCACCAGTTCCATCAGGATGGTGACGCCGATAACCAGGGCCAGCGAAGCGGCGGTGAAGACCTCACGCAGATTGGCGCGGGCGATGGCGCCGAAAACATAGCGCGACAGATACTTGCCGCTGAAAATGACCGCCGCGATAACCGCCACCACCGCGACCGGCTGCAGCCAGGCCGGCCAATGGGCGATCAGGCTGGCGGTAGTCTCGCCATCCACCGGCAAAACACTGAGATGCAGGCTGGAGGCCAAAAGCGGAATAATGATCAGGATCGGAATGACGGCGATATCCTGAAACAGCAGGATGGCGAATGAGGTTTCCCCGACCTGCGTATGGGTCAGGTTCTTTTCCCGCAACATCTGCATGACCAGGGCCGTTGAGGATAGTGCCAGCGCCATGCCGACGGCCAGCGACGCCTGCCACGAATGGCCGAGCAGGACACCGGTCACCATCAGGGCCACGGCGGTCAGAGCCACCTGCAAGCCACCCAGCCCGACGATCTGCCGGCGCAGGCGCCACAGAATGGCCGGCTCCAGTTCCATGCCGATCAGAAACATCATCATGATCACGCCGAATTCGGCGAAGTGCATGACCTTTTCCGCCTCGCCGATCAGGCCGAGCGCGAAGGGGCCGATGATGATGCCCGCAATCAGATAACCGAGCACCGAACCGAGCTTGAAGCGCTGCGCCAGCGGCACGACCACGCAGCCCGCCAGCAGGAAGACGAACACATTGAGTAACAGGTGAATGTCCATGGCGCGCCCTCAGAATCTGCAAGGTCTACTATCCAGGAAACCACCCCGGTATGGCAAGGCTTAAGTCCTTGCGGATCATCGCTTGTCCTGCCAGAATATTGGCATGACCGATCATTTTTCCGATGTCGCCAAACAGTATGCCGAAGCTCGCCCGACCTATCCGGCGGCGCTGTTCGACTGGCTGGCCGACGCAGCGCCTGCCCGCGACCTGGCCTGGGACGCCGGTGCCGGTTCGGGACAGGCATCGCTGGCCCTGGCGGAACGGTTCGCGCGGATCCAGGCCAGCGATATCAGCGCCGCGCAACTGGCCTCCATGCCGCCGCACGCGCATATCGCCACCCATGTCGGCGACACAAGCGGCCTGCCGGATAGCTCCGCCGATCTGGTGACCGTGGCCCAGGCCCTGCACTGGTTCGATCTCGACGCCTTCTATGCCGAGGTCCGGCGTGTGCTGAAACCGGGTGGCATCATCGCCGTCTGGAGTTACGGCCTTCTGCGCACGGATGACGATGCCCTGACCGCCGCCGTCGACCATCTGCATAACGATATCGTCGGCCCTTACTGGCCCCCGGAACGCCATGATGTCGAAAACGGCTATACCAACCTCACCTTCCCCTTTGCCCGGATCGACACCCCTGCTTTTCAAATGACGACGCAATGGGACCTGCATCGCCTGCTCGGTTATTTCCGCAGCTGGTCAGCGACAGCGCGCATGGAAAAAGCGACCGGCGAAAACCCGATCGACGGCTATGCGCCGGTATTGCAGGCGCTGTGGGGTGATCCCGGCCATGTCCGCCTCCTGACCTGGCCGCTGATGATGAAGGCGGGACGCTCCTAATCTGCCCCGCCCATCTCCGTCAGATAACGCTTCCGGATAGTGATGATGTCCTTTGACAGCACATCATCCCCCTGGATACGCGCCCACCCCATAAAGGCCCGTCCTGCTTCGCCGGTCATATTCAGCAGATTGTCGCAACGCGCGTCACCACCAGTCTGACGCGCACTGAGGATGCGTTCCTTGATCGAACGCATGGCCTTCCAGAAACTGTAATAGGGCAGCTTGATCTTGAACATGAAGTTGGTGGCATCCTCGATCACGAAGCCTTCGACATGCTGGTCGTTGAAGCGGTAGTCCATGCCTGCGGATTCAACGGACGCATACCAGTCGGCAAAGCCGGACCAGTCCGTAAAGACCATCCCCTGCTGCTTGACCGCCAATCCCAGATCGGCCGCCAGAGACACCAGTGCAGAATAATCCAGCCGCCCAAAGGTCTGTGTCCGTGTCACAGCATCGAGGAGTACGACATGCGGTTCGGCATATTCGATCATATGCGGATCACGCGCCGGATCGTTGACCTCGAACACAAGCGACAGATTGTCATCGCGCAAGCGGGCTTTCAGTGTTTCCAATCTGTCTACACCAAGCTTCGCTGTCAGAATTTCGCGGAACCAGCCGGCAAATTCCGATTCCGGTGTCGATTTTGACGCAAAGAACAGGGCGTCTGTCTGGCGGTCGTACCCCAGCAAGCCAAGAAAGCCGTTCTCCTTGACATAAAGGGTCAGCGGAAAGACCAGCTTCGCCTGCAGGTTTCGCATCTGGGTTTCCGGCCGTTCCTCCAGATTGAAGAACTTGTCATAGGCCCGCGCCACAATGTGCCGCGCATCATCGACAAACAGCCCCCGTGCACTCAACGACGTGCCGTCCCAGCGGCCTTTTGAAAAGGCCGTCCGGGTGAAGTTGAACGAACTGATGTGCGGATAGCTGGCAAAGCGCTTTTCCTGCACATCGGCATGTTTGCGCAAGTCCGCCAGGCCGGCTTCCGACAAGCGCGATCCCTCAGCGACATCCCGGTGCCCCTGGGAGGCCGCAAACACCGTATTCACCACGCGAACTTCCTCGAACACCCCATTTCGGTCGAGCGTGACCACGCTGAGATCACCGCCAAACTCCACCTCCGATTCCAGGTTGAAGCTGCGTTCTCCCGCCCGCATTGGCAGCCTGGCCGAATTGCGGTGACCATGCACCTGTATCCAGTCTGTGCCCGCCATATTGGTGCTGAATACCTCGTCTACGGGATCGACATAAGCGCCGGTCCCCTTCCACAACTGCATGGACGGCATGACGGCAAAGCTGCCGGGCACACGCGCGATACCAGCGTGGGACACCAGCATCTTATGCGGACCATAGACATAGGTCATCACATCCTGGAGGCGCACTACAAGATGATGCGCTTCGCCACGGGTGAAGTTTGCTTCCAGCAATTGCGGCAGGGTCTTGTGCTCGAATTCGCCGCTGACCGGCGGCAAACCTTGGGCGTACCGCTGTATGTGATATTCGTGGTTGCCGTAAATCAGGGCCACATTGTCGCGCGGCAACAGTTCATCCACCACGAAACGGATGACCTGGCCGTTTTCAACGCCGCGATCGAGAAAATCACCCACGAAGATATAGAATTCGTCGTCGCGCAGACCATCGCGGAAATAATCCGCCAATGGCGCATAACATCCCTGAATGTCGCCGATATGATGCACCTTGCGGTAGGCATTGAGATCCTGCATCCGCGGTTCCAGAACCTTCATATCGAAGGCCTCCGGACGTACGATCACAACGCCATCCGGTATACGGCTGGCGGCAAAACGCTCATAGGCCCGGTCGATCACTTCGTCAGGCACCTGTTTCCACTCCGGCCGCATCCGGTTGCGCGTCTTGGCCAGGTCTGCCGGCACATCAGTGAAATCGACGCACCAGACGGTATAGCCATAGCGATGTGCCAGTCCCATCGGCATTTTGAAGTCACGGCTGTTCTGGAAGGTGGCGTCAAACACAATCAGTTCGCCACGCGCCATCTTCTGTTCAAGCAGGCGCTCCATTTCCAGCCAGACCTTGCGATCGTGCTGCGCCGAGATTGTCATGCGGCCTTCGGGCAGCATGATGATCCCGCCCATTTGCAGACGCAGGGTATCCGGAGACAGGGTGAACCCGTCCAGGCCATGTTGGGTGATGAAGGTGGATTTGCCGGCGCCTTGTGCACCGCGCATCAGGATGAGATGTCTCATAGTCTTGTCTTTTCGTACCGCCGCGCCCGTATGGCTTGGCCTTGCTTCTCGATGTTGGGTGGCGTTCCCTTACCGGAAAACACCGAAACTAACCATGGCAAAACTCGTTTCACGTGTATCCAGCCTTGACTTGCGACATAAAAGCCGCACACTTCCGTGATGCCAACAGACCGTCAGTCCGCAGATCACTCCGTCTTCGCATATACAGAAGGCACATCTCCCCTCGTCATCGCCGCACCGCATGTCGGCACCTATATTCCGCCCGATATCGCCGCCAGGCTCAATGACACCGGCCGGGCCGTGCGCGAAACCGATTTCCACGTCCATCGCCTGTTCGATTTCGCCCGCGAACTGGGCGCGACAACGCTCTGGGCCACCCATTCGCGCTATGTCGTCGATCTCAACCGTGATCCGGCCGGCGCCAGTCTTTACCCCGGCAAGTTCGAGACGGGCCTGTGTCCGGTCAGCGACTTCGACCGGAACCCGATTTATCCGGAAGGTTATGAACCTGACGCCGCCGAGATAGAGTCCCGCCGCGACATCTATTGGCGGCCCTATCATGACCGATTGAAAAGCGCGCTTGAAACGACCGCCGCCCGCCACGGCAAGGCGCTGCTGATCGACGCCCATTCGATCCGCGCGGTGATCCCCAGCCTGTTCGAGGGGCGCCTGCCCGACCTCAATTTCGGCACCGACAACGGCGCCACCCTGCGCGGAAACACGCTTAAAGCGTTACAGGATTGGCGCACAAAAACAGAGACTTACAGCCATGTGCTCGATGGTCGCTTCAAGGGCGGATACACCACACGCCATTACGGTGCCCTATCTGAACAGATTCAGGCCCTTCAGATAGAGATTGTTCAGGACACTTACCTAGACTCCACGTCCCCGCACCTGTATGACGCCGGGATCGCCGCCCCCTTGAGTCAAACCCTGCGCCCGCTGGTGGAGTCACTCGTCGCGGCCTTATAGCGAGGTATCCATGACCGCTTTTCACCAAATCACTGCCGAAGGCCCCAACGGGCGCGGCAATATCATCGACGGCGCGGGATATGCCAAATCCCTGCGCGACCGCCTGGCCATCCACGTCACCCATCTGAAAACCGCGCATGGTCTGACGCCCTGCCTGACCGTGGTGATCGTTGGCGAGGACCCCGCCAGTCAGGTCTATGTCAAGTCGAAGGGCGAGATGACCCAGGCCATCGGCATGGAATCGCGCACCATCCGCCTGCCCGACACCACCTCCGAAGACGAACTGCTGAAAATCATCGACGATCTCAACCGCGATCCGGTGGTCAATGGCATTCTGGTGCAACTGCCCCTGCCGAAGCATATGTCGTCGCTGAAGGTGATCGACGCCATTGATCCGGGCAAGGATGTCGACGGTTTCCATGTCATCAATGCCGGCAGGCTGGCGGTCGGCCTCGACGGCATCGTGCCCTGCACGCCGCTCGGTTCGCTGATGCTGCTGAAGGATGCCGCTCTGGCCCATGGCGACACGCTGGCCGGCAAGAACGCCGTCATCGTCGGCCGCTCGAACATCGTCGGCAAGCCGATGGCGCAATTGCTGCTGAACCAGGACTGTACCGTCACCATCGCGCACTCGAAGACGAAAAACCTGGCCGAGGTCTGCCGCGCCGCCGATATCCTGGTGGCCGCCGTCGGCCGTCCGAAATTCATCGCCGGCGACTGGGTAAAGGACGGGGCCTATGTGATCGATGTCGGCATCAACCGCATTGAAATCGATGGCAAAGGCAAACTGGTCGGCGATGTCGATTTCGACGGCGCGAAAGAGCGGGCGCTTGCCATCACGCCGGTGCCGAAAGGTGTCGGCCCGATGACCATCGCCTGTCTGCTCAACAATACGATCAAGGCCTTCTGCCTGCAAAACAAACTGCCGGTTCCGGAAGGCGTTTAATTTAAGTAAGAGACGCCACCACCCGCCCTTCGGGCACGAGCGAAGCGAGATGCGGTCGTGGAGTTTCTTCCTTTCTTTTGAGAGATCAAATGTCTGGAATAGTCATCATCGGTGCCGGTCATGCCGGTGGAACTGCCGCCGGCCTTCTGCGCCAGTACGGCCATGCCGGCTCGATCACCCTGATCGGTGCCGAACCTTACCTGCCCTACCAGCGTCCGCCGCTGTCCAAGGCCTGGCTCAAGGGTGAAGCCTCGCTCGATGACCTCTATCTGCGCGGCGATACTTTCTATGCCGATCAAAACATCGATGCCCACGTTAACACGCAGGTCCTGTCGATCGACCGCACCGGCAAGACCGTCACTCTTTTGGGCGGCATCGTCCTGCCCTACACGCACTTGATCATCGCCACCGGCTCCAAAGCGCGCCCCTTCCCGGTCTCCGGCGCCGACCGTGTGCCGCACCATCTGCTGCGCACGCTCGATGACGCCGAGGCGCTGAAAAACGCCCTGCAACCCGGCCACAAGATCGGCCTGATCGGCGCGGGCTATGTCGGTCTGGAAGTCGCCGCCTCGGCGCGTTATCTCGGCTGCGAAGTCACCGTCTTCGAACGCGAAACCCGTATCCTGGGGCGCGTCGCCTCGCAGGCCCTGTCGAACTTCTTCACCGAAATGCATATGGGACGCGGCGTCGGCATCTTCACCGAAGCGGCGATCACCGAACTGTCGCTCGGCGACGGCGACAAGAAGGTCGTCCACCTCGCCGATGGCCGTACGCACGCCTTCGACCTGCTGCTGGTCGGAATCGGCGCGCTGGCCAATGACGATCTGGCGCAAGCGGCTGGCCTTGAGTGCGCGAATGGCATTGTTGTCGATGCCGAAGCCCGCACCAGCGATCCAGACATTTTCGCCATCGGTGATGTCACCTCGCGTACCCTGTCGGTCTATGACGGCCGTTTCCGTCTTGAGAGCGTGCCCAATGCGCTCGAACAGGCCAAACAGGCCGCCGCCGCCATCACCGGTTATAAGCCGCCGGTGATCGAGACGCCGTGGTTCTGGTCGGATCAGTATGAATTCAAGTTGCAGATCGCCGGCCTGCTGCGCCCCGATTGCCGCGCCATTGTCCGGGGCGACCCCGCCAGCGGTGCGTTCAGCGTGTTTCACATTGACGCGGCGGGCCATCTGATGACCGCCGAATGCGTCAGCAAACCCGCCGATTTCATGGCCGCCAAGCTGTTGATAGCCAAGGGGGTTACCCTTGATGAGGCCATTGCCGACCCGGATGTGCCGCTCAAGCCCTATTTGCAAAAGTAACGATGCGGCGGCGCACAATTTGAAGTGACAATCGCCGTCATTTGCGCTTAGGTCAGGGCACAATCACACCTCCAAAAAGAGGATTCGATGTCTGCTTCCCCTAAAGTCTTTCCTGACGCCAAAACCGCCCTTGAAGGCCTGGCTTTCGACGGCATGACCGTCATGTCCGGCGGTTTCGGCCTGTGCGGCATTCCCGAAAACCTGATCGCCGCCCTGCGCGATTCCGGCGTCACCGGCCTGACCGTTATCTCCAACAATGCCGGCGTCGATGGCTTCGGCCTCGGCCAGTTGCTGACCTCACGGCAGATCAAAAAGATGATCTCTTCCTACGTCGGGGAAAACAAGGAGTTTGAGCGGCAATTCCTCGCCGGCGAGCTGGAACTGGAGTTCAATCCGCAAGGCACGCTGGCCGAACGCATCCGCGCCGGCGGGGCGGGCATCCCCGGCTTCTATACCGCCACCGGCGTCGGCACCATCGTGGCCGAGGGCAAGGAAATCAAGACCTTCAACGGCCGCGACTATGTGCTGGAAACCGGCCTCGTCGCCGACCTCAGCATCATCAAGGCGTGGAAGGGCGATGCGCGCGGCAATCTGATCTTCCGCAAGACGGCGCGCAATTTCAATCCGATGATGGCCACCGCCGGCAAGGTCTGCATCGCCGAGGTTGAGGAAATCGTGCCGGTCGGATCGCTCGATCCCGACAAGATCCATACCCCCGGCATCTATGTCGACCGCATCGTGCAGGGCACATTTGAAAAGCGCATCGAGCAGCGCACGATCCGTCAGAAGGAAACCGTTTAATGCCCTGGACCAGAGACGACCTCGCCGCCCGCGCCGCCAGGGAACTGAAGGACGGCTTCTACGTCAATCTCGGCATCGGCATCCCGACGCTTGTGGCCAACCATATTCCCGAAGGCATGACGGTCACCCTGCAATCGGAAAACGGCATGCTCGGCATGGGTCCCTTCCCGACCGAGGAGGAGATCGACGCCGACCTGATCAACGCCGGCAAACAGACCATCACCGAACTGGACGAGACGAGTTATTTCTCGTCATCGGATTCGTTCGCCATGATCCGTGGCGGACATATCAACCTGACCATTCTGGGCGCCATGGAAGTGGCCGAAAACGGCGACATCGCCAACTGGATGATCCCCGGCAAACTGGTCAAGGGCATGGGCGGCGCCATGGACCTGGTGGCCGGCGTCAAGCGCGTGGTCGTGGTCATGGATCACGCCAACAAGCACGGCGAATCCAAGGTACTGAAGGCCTGCACCCTGCCGCTCACCGGCACCCGTGTGGTCAATCTGATCATCACCAATCTCGGCGTATTCGAGGTCAAGCCGGATGGGTCTGGTTTGCGTCTGATCGAACTGGCGCCGGATGTGACCCTGGAAGAGATCGCCGCCAAGACCGAAGCGGCCTACGAAGTGGCGCTTTAGGCAAGGTTTTTATCCACAAATTGCACAGATTTGGCGGCCCAACAGGCCGCCTTTTTATCATCTCTGCCGGTGACGATATGGCTCAGATAATCTGTGTTAATCTGTGGATAAACCTTCTTATAATCCCTCAACCTTCTGCAAGGCCGACGGCTTGGCCATCTCCATCGGCGCCGCCGTTTGGGCATAATTGGCCAGGGCATCCTCGCTGAAATCGATCAACCCGGTAACCACCTGCGTGGTGGCCTGATTGTAGCCATCTGCCAGCAGGGACATATCGCTCTTGCGCACGGCAATATCGGCGCTGATAAACTTCTGCCCGACCACCAGCCTGTCCGACATACGGATCAAACGGGCATCCAGCGCCACCGAAACCGTTGGCCGCTTGCGCCTGTAATCCACCTCGAACCTGCGCACGCTGATATCAAGGCGGAAACCGGCCGCCGTCGGCCCGCGCGGTTCAAGTGTCACCGTCTGGCCGCCACGCGCGAAACCGGTGGAAACCGCGTCCCTGAACAGTCCCGATGCGGATGACGTCCAGCGCGCTTCCGCGATATAGGACGCCTGACTGCCCTCCACCGTCATGATGCGGTCGCCGGCGCTGTCCTGCGGAAAAGTCATCGTGCCGAAAACAATCCCCGTGGGGGACGTACCCACCGCGCGGCCGGCTGTTCCGGCGGCTTCGGCCTTCCGCTCCACCAGTTCCGGCGTATAGCCGAAGCGGTAAAGCTGGGCTGGCTTGGTTTTCGGCAACAGGGTCACGCAGCCGGTGAGCGCAAGCGCCGCACCCAGCACCACGGCAACCTTGAGGGGTTTCATAAGCGCTCTCATTGGCTCACCTTTCTTTCCTTGGCGACAGGCTTGTTGATCAGGCCCTGCGGGCTGGCCTGCACGGAATCGACGAGATCCTTCACCGATTCCGAGGCGTCATTGAGGTTGCGCAGGCTTTCCTGCAATTCCGGCAGGGTCGACGTGTTCAGTTGATCCGCCGGCGCTTTCATGGCGTCGGCCAGACTCGCCACATGATCGGCGGCATCGGCCAGCTTTTTCGTGGCGGCATTGATCTGCTCCAGCGTCTGCGGCAGCTTTTCCGACGCCACGCCATTGGTCGAATTGGCCAGTTTCGTCACCGCGTCAGCCGCCTCGCCTGCGCTGACGATCGCAGCATGGGCGTCATCGATCATCTGCTCGCGGCCCTTGAGCTGGGCGGTAATGGCTTCGAGATTGCTCAGGCTGTCCGAGAAGGTCTTGATGTTCTGGTCGGAAAGCAGCCGATTGACCCGGTTCAGGCTTTCATAGGTGTTTTCGATCACCGAACCGGACCCCGATAGCAGCTTCGAGAGCGCGCTTTCCTGGCTGTGGATCAGCGGCGGCGGCGCGCCCGGCTTGTGCTTGAGCAGCGGCGCATTGGCCGAACCGGGTGAAATCTGCATGTAGAACAGGCCGGTAATGCCCTGCGGCTCCAGCGAAGCGACGGAATCGACGCGCACCGGCGTGTTCTCGTCGAGCTGGACCGTGGCGATGACCTGGTGGGTATTGGCGTTACCGAGCCGCAGGCCTGTCACCTCCCCGACCTTGATGCCGTTGAAATGGACTTCCGCCCCCTTGGTCAGGCCATCGACCGGCGTATTGAACTCCACCTCATAGGTGCCGAAGCTCTTGTTGAAATCGAACTGGATGAACCAGAAGGCGAAGACCAGCAGCACAAGTGCCAGGGCAAATGTGGCGAAACCGACCAGAGCATAATGGGCTTGACGTTCCATATCGTGTTCCTAATCCTTCACCCGCCCGCGCGGACCGTGGAAATATTCGTGTATCCACGGATGTGTGGACTTTTCCAGTTGGGAGACAGGCCCCTTTTCCACCACATGCCGATCCGCCAGCACGGCGATTTCGTCACAGATGGCGTAGAGACTATCAAGATCGTGGGTAATCATAAAGACCGTCAGGTCCAGGCTGCTCGCCAGTTCGCGGATCAGCGTGTCGAAGGCCGCCGCGCCGATCGGATCGAGGCCGGCGGTCGGTTCATCGAGAAACAGCAGTTGCGCATCGAGCGCCAAAGCTCGCGCCAGGGCTGTCCGCTTGATCATGCCGCCGGAAAGCTCCGAAGGCGCCAGGTCGGCGGCGGTCAGCGGCAGGCCGGCCATCGACATCTTCAGCAAGGCCACGGCGCGCGCCTCGCGGCGGCTCAGGCGGGTGAATTCCATCATCGGCGCCATGATGTTTTCCGCCACGGTCAGGGTGGAAAACAGCGCTCCGCTCTGGAACAGCACACCGGTTTTGGCCTGGATTTGCCGGGTCGTATTGTCATCGCCTTCGTAAAGACGGTGGCCGAAAATATGGATATCGCCGGAAGTTGGCTTCTGCAGGCCGAGGATCGAGCGCAATAGCACCGTCTTGCCGGAGCCGGAGCCGCCGACAATGCCCAGTATTTCCCCGCGCTTGACGGTCAGGTCGAGGTTTTCATGCACCACATTGCTGCCGAACCTGTTGTTCAGGCCGGTGATCACGATCGGATCGGCGTTTTCATCAGCCAGCGGCGCCAGGACTTTTCTCTTCATCAGAACACGAACCCATTGAAGAGCATGGCGAAGATGGCGTCGATCATGAAAATCAGGAAGATCGACTGCACCACGGCCTTGGTCACCTGACGGCCGAGGCTGATAACATCGTCCTTGACCGACATGCCCAGGCGGCAGCCAACGATGGCTATGGTGATGGCGAAAACCGGCGTGCGGATCATGCCGACGAACAGGTTGACGGTCGGCACATAATCGTAAAGCCTTTGAACGAAATATTGCGGCCCCAGCCCCAGCGATCCCCATATGGCCAGCGACCCACCGAACATACCGGCCAGGGCGCCGATGAAGGTCACCAGCGGCGTCATGATGACCAGCGCCACGACGCGCGGCACCACCAGCGCCTCATAGGGATCGATCCCCATGACCCGCATGGCGTCGATTTCCTGGTTCATCTTCATCGAGCCGATTTCGGCGGCGAATCCCGATGCCGAGCGGCCGGCGATCAGCACGGCGGCAATCACCGGCGCGAACTCCCGCATGACGCCTATGGAGACGAAATCGATGGAAAACACCGCCCCGCCATAGGCTTTCAGCGACAGCACCATCAGGAAGGCCAGCACCGCGCCCACGAACATGTTGGTAATGGCGACAATCGGCAGGGCCTCAAGTCCGGCGCGTTGCATGATGTTGAACAGGGGCGCCCAGCGCACGCGCGACGGCTTTACGATGGACAGCATGATCAGCGTCATGACATGTCCCATGAAAACCGACTGGGCGACAAAGCCGCGCCAGAAACCTGACATCAGCCGGCCGAGATGGACCAGCACATAATAGACCGGATGCAGCCAGAACTTGCGCACTTCCGGATGTTCACGCGTATAGGTGTCCATGTTCGGACGATTGGCCCCGACCAGGGCATAAAGACGCGTATAGGCCTCATTGCCGGGGAATATCTCGCCTTCAAGCCTGTCATCCAGCCCGTAATGCAACGCGAAGGCGCCGGCGCTGTCCAGCGCTTCCAGGCCGTCGGTCGTCACCCGCACCTTGTCATAGCGCTTCAGGGCCGCCTGCATCCGGCCGGCGATGCCTTCCAGGCGCGTGATGATCCAGTGACCGCTGAGATTGAGCACCGCGACATCGCCGCCGCCTTTCGCGGGCGGCGTGACGGTAAACTCAGCCTTGATCGGTTTGGAGGTGGCCCTGTTCATTCTGACTTATGAAGCACTTCGTTCTGATCGCGTGAATGCCGATCATAGATGCCGCTTATTGATAAAATGGCAATAGTGAACACGAAAAAACCGTACAGGTCCGTTCACTTTTATGCAGACTGTGTTTCGTCCCGTAGCAACCGCACCCGGTAAATCCCTTTGAATCCTTCCGGTTCTATGGGCTTGCCCTTACGTAAAACCTCCAGCCTGCCCTGACGCGCCAGGCCGATAATAACGGCGCGCACCTTCGGCAATTCACGCCGCCAGTTGATGGCGTCTATTGCCTTGGCCACCTGATTGGGGCTAATGGATTCTCCTTTTCGCACCTGCGATAAAAGATCGAACAACGTCTCTTCGACGTGTTGGGACATGGGTATTTTCTCCGGAGTACGATAAATGAGCGCCGACGCCAGCCAGTATGAAAAAATAACCGAAGGCGAGTTTGCCGGCTGGGTGATTGCGCCCGAAAGCGACACCTTCAACGGCCTGGTCGGCCCCTATTACTACCAGTCGGACGATCCCGCCAACGTCAAAGTGGCCTTCAAGGCGGAAAAGCGCCATCTCAACGGCGGCGGCACGGTGCATGGCGGCTGCCTGCTGACCCTGGCCGACACCTCCCTGTTCATTTTCGCCCTGCCCCATCTGGGCGATGGCGGCGCGGTGACCCTGCAACTGGACTCGCAATTCCAAAGCCCCGGCCGCGAGGGCGACATCATCGTGGCGACCGGCGAGATCACCCGCGCCGGCAAGTCGGTTATTTTCGGCCGCGGCCAGTTGACCTGCGGCGACCGTATCCTGCTGAGCTATTCCGGCATCATGTCACGCATTGGCGCCAAGCCGTCCGGGGATGCCTGATCCGAACCTGTGTGCGTGTTATCTGTTGTCAGGATGAATCCACAGATTGCACGGATCCGAACGTACAAAACTAAAGCCCGTATACCGCATTCGGCAGAGCGCCGACCACCGCCGCCGACAGACAAGTGGCCAGGAAGGCCGCAGCCAGTCCCTTCCAGATCAGGCTGATGATTTCCCCCCGCCGGTCCGGCATCAGCGCACCGAAACCGGCCACGGTAATCCCGACCGAACCGATATTGGCGAAGCCGCAGGTGGCGTAGGTTAAAAGGATGCGCGTGCGCGGGGTCATGTCAGCCAGGGGAATCGCCGCCAGTTTCAGGAAGGCGACAAACTCCGTCAGCACCATCTTGATGCCGAGGATTTCCCCGCCCTTCGCCGCTTCTTTCCACGGCACACCGATCAGCCAGGCCAGCGGCGTGAAGATCACACCCAGTATGCGCTCCACCGTCACCGGCTGACCACCGATCGGCGGAATGACGCCCAGAATGGCGTTGGCCAGCGCTGCCAGCGCCACCATGACCACCAGTATGGCGGCAATATTGATGGCAACGGCCATGCCATCCATCGTGCCTTTGGAAACGGCGTCGATGGCGGAATCGTATTTCAGCGCGCTGCCGTAATCGAGCTTTTCAATCTTGTGATCGATCAGGTCGGGCACGATGATCCGCGCCAGCAACACGCCCGCCGGCGCCGAGACAACCGCCGCCGCCAATATATGGCCAGCGGTGTCAGGCAGGACGTTTTGCAGGATCAGCACATAGGCCACCATGGTCGAGCCAGCGACATTGGCCATGCCGACCACCACCAGCACAAACAACTCCGAGCGCGTCAGCTTGTCGAGATAGGCCTTGATGATGATCAGGCTCTCGACATTGCCGACGAAGATGCCCGACGCCACGCCCAGCGACGTGGCGCCACCCAGTCCGATCGTCTTTTCAAACACATAGCCAAAGGCGCGGATAACGATCTTGAGCACACCGATATGCCACAGCAGCGCCGACAGCGCCGAAATCACCAGGATCAGTGGCAGGACCTTGAGCGCGAAGACGAACAAAGCGCCGGAATTGGTCACCTGATAAGGCTGGTCGCCGCCCCCCATATAACCGAAGACAAACTGCATCCCCTGATCGGTGGCGTCGGAAAGCGCGCTCATGCCGTTGGCAATGCCGCCCAGCATGACGTGCGATTGCGGTATGGCGAACAGGGCCAGGATCAGCACGACCTGAATGGCAATGGCGCCGATAGTCAGACGAACCGGAAACTTGCGCCGGTTTTCCGACAGCCCCCAGCAAAACAGAACGATGACGACAATGCCGAACAGGCTTTGCAGGTTTTCCAGGCCGTAACGAAAAGGCAAGGCTGTCTCCGTCGGACAATACAAACCTTCGACATACAGGCCGAGTTTACAGCTTTTGTGACAACGGAACAAAAAGCGCCCATATCGTCCAAATCCTTTGTAAACGGATTGTCATATTACCGGAAACTACCTAGTATTCCGGCATCTTATCAGGGGGGATTCATGCGTCAGATTATTCAGGCCGGTCTGTGCGGGCTTGGCGCTCTGCTTGCCGCGCAGGCCGCGCAGGCATCCGAAACCTTGTCCTATGCGCCAGCCGGAAGCTGGGTGAAGGCCATAAGCCTGCCGGCTGCAACGGAAACCGCCAGGCCGGAGGGCGCCATCTCCATCCTGCTCGAAAACATGCAGCTTCGGCTCGATGATTCCGGCATGAGCTATTACAATGAATATGCCATGCGTATTCAGAGCGCTCAGGGCATGCAGGGCCTTCAGCCGAGCGTCCTGTGGAATCCGGCAACGGATACCGTCATCGTCAACAAGGTCCACCTTATTCGTGACGGACAGGTTATCGACCTGCTCGGCAAGGGGCAGACCTTCACGATCCTGCGCCGGGAGGCCGACCTGGACAAGTCCATGCTGAACGGTTTCCTGACGGGCGTTCTCCAGCCAGAAGGCGTCGAGGTCGGTGACGTTATAGACTACGCCTATACGCTCACCCGCAAGGATCCCGTTCTGCAGGATAAGGTCGAAGGACAGATCGGAAATGTATTCGCGGGAAACAACGTGGAACACATGGTCCTGCGGGCCGTCTGGCCCAGGGGCCGGGATATTCGCTGGAAGGCCACGCCCGATCTGGCCGTTAAGGTGAACAGGACGAGTGACGGCAGCGAACTGCTGGTCGATATGAATCATGTCAAGGCCGCCGACGCCGTTCCGTTCGCCCCGCCCCGTTTCAACCAGTCCGGCCTTCTGGAACTGACCCAGTTCGCGGATTGGCGGGAAATGTCCCGGCAACTGGCCCCGCTTTACCAGACGGCCGCCGCCCTGTCGCCGGAGTCGCCACTGAAAGCCGAAGCTGCGAAAATCAGGGAGGCCAATGCCGATCCGAAAGCGCAGGCCGCCGCCGTCCTGCACCTGGTTGAAGAGCGCGTACGCTATGTCTTTCTCGGCATGAATCTGGGCGGCTATGTTCCGGCCAGCGCCGATACGACCTGGACACGGCGCTTTGGCGACTGCAAGGGCAAGTCCGCCCTGCTGATCGCCCTGCTGCACGAACTGGGTATCGAAGCACAGGCCGTCCTGGTGAGCAGCAGTGGCGCCGATGGCTATAATGACCGTCTGCCCATGCTGGAATTGTTCGACCATGTGATCGTGCGTACCGAAATCAACGGCAAGACCTACTGGCTGGACGGCACGCGCTACGGCGATCGTGATCTGGACAGCCTGCCCATACCTAATCTCGGCTGGGGCCTGCCGCTCAGCCAGCCAGGCAGTGACCTGACAGAGCTTTTTCCGCCGCCCCGTGACAAGCCGCTAACTGAAACCTTTATTACCCTGGATGCCACTGCCGGGCTTGACGCAAAGGCGCCGGCGCACCTGGAGCGTATTTTCCGCGGCGACCTGGCGATCCAGTTCAATCTGGCGGTTCAGAATGTCACGGCGGCCGAACTTGAAAAGCACATGAAGGCGGCATGGAAGAGCGACTATGACTGGATCGAGCCTGACAGTGTTGCCGCCACCTTCGATCCGGTCACCGGTGAAGAAAAACTGGTCATGGACGGCCTGGCGCAGATGGACTGGGCACAGGCCCAGTATCCGCATGGCCGCCGCTACGAGACAGATGGCTACGACATGGGTTGGAATCCCGACCTGAAGCGCGATCCGGGGCCGCATGCCCGCGATCCTGTACAGCTGTCATACCCGTCCTATTTTGTCACGCACGAAACCATTCGCCTGCCCAATAAGGGACTGGGTTTCCAGGTCATTGGCGAGCCGTTCGATGCCACTCTGGCGGGCATAGCTTACAAACGTTCGGCGGCGATCGAGGATGGCGTCTTCTCAATGGATGCCTCCGTACGCTATCTGCAACGCGAAGTCAGTTACGATGAGGTCGAAAAGGTCGCCAAGGAGTTGAAAACCCTGTCGGACAGCGTTGTATATGTCGAAGCGCCGTCAAATTACAAAGCATCCGAGAAAGACGTCAAGGCCATTACCTCAAGCGATCCGAAAACCGCTGACGAATATGCCGCGCGCGCCGAAATGTTGCAACAGAACAATCAGTTATCCGCCGCCATTCGTGACTACGATGCAGCTCTGAAACTGGAACCGAACAACGACAGCATACTGGCCCGGCGGGGCGGCGCCAAATTTTTCAACAAGGACAGCGACGGCGCAAAAGCCGACTTTGATGCCGCCATAAAACTGAACCCGCGAACCTGGTCCGCCTATAATGGCCGGGGCATGGTCTACATGGCAGATCGTAAGTATTCACAGGCCATCGCCGCGTTCAGTCGCGCCATCGAATTAAATTCCGACAACAACTATGCCCGTGAAAACCGTATCAGGGCCTATCTGGCGATGGAGGATTACGACACCGCCATCGAGAACGCCGAACTCTACAGCACACTTCAGCCCGATTCACCTACGGCAAAGGCATTGGAGGCCTATGTCTATGTCCAGGCCGGCCAGCCGGAAAAGGCCGTGGCGATCTACGACGAGCGGATGAAGGCCGATCCGTCTAATGGTCAGTTGCCCGTGGAACTGGGCGACCTGCTGATATATTGTAGCCCCAGACTGCCGGACCAGGAGGCTTGCGCCGCCCAGCACAGGATGGGGCTTCATGCTTATGACCAGGCGATAGCAATCAAGCCAACGTCATATGCCTATACAGCACGATCGCAGGCACGCAGCGCCAAGGATTTCGATCTGAAAATGAAGGATATTGATGCCGCCCTGGCTCTGGATCCCAAGTCCGCCTTCACCCTGACCGCCAGGGCATCCCTGCACCTGAGCATGAAGGAATACGAAAAGGCACGTGCTGATGCGACCGCGGCCCTGGATACGGACCCTGATTTTGATCAGGCCTACCGTGTGCGCGCCATGGCTTATGACCTGCAAAACATGGTCGAAGAAGCCCAGGGGGATTGGGATCATCTCGCCGAGATGTTTCCCGACGACGCCGAGACGCTGAACAATGCCTGCTGGTTCCGCGCCACCCACAATATCCAGCTCCAGAAGGCCCTCAGCCAGTGCGATGCTGCGACGACCCTCCTGCCCGGCTCAGCCCATATCCTGGACAGCCGGGGCTTTGTGAAACTGCGCCTGGGTCAATTCGATGCGGCCATCGCGGACTATGACGCGGCCCTGGTTCTGGAACCCAAACTGGTGGCCTCGCTTTACGGACGTGGTATTGCCAAACGGCGCAAAGGCGACATGACCGGCGGCGATGCCGACCTGAAGACGGCGCGCGATATTTATACCGATGTCGACAAGATCTTCGCCGACTATGGCATATATCCTGACAATAAGGCGCCTCCGCCTGTTAAATCGGCATCCACAGATGGTACATAAGAGAATCACTGTCGCTCTTTACAAATCTCAACGAATAGTGATCAGTCAGGGACAACAAAGCCGGTTAGAGTCTTCCGCGTACTCTGACAGAAAGACATACCGATATGAGCTTGGCCGCTGGGCAAAGCACGCCCCAGAACGATGCGACCACCCGCCACTTGCTGGTGGTCGATGACGATGACCGCATCCGCACCCTGCTGAAGGAATTCCTGAGCCGCCAGGGTTTCCGCGTCACCGCCGCCGCCCATGCCGATGCTGCCAAGCGGATGCTGCAACTGCTCGATTTCGACCTGCTGATTCTCGATGTCATGATGCCGGGAGAGGACGGTTTTTCCCTGTCGAAATGGGTGCGCGCCAATTCCAACGTACCCATTCTGATCCTCACCGCGCGCGGCCTGCCGGACGACCGGATCATGGGTCTTTCCATCGGCGCCGACGACTACCTCTCCAAACCGTTCGAGCCTCAGGAACTGCTGCTGCGCATCGAGGCCATCCTGCGCCGTACCGGCGTCAAACCCGCCCTTCCGAAATCGATCAACATGGGGCCGTTCAGCTTCGATCTGGAGCGTTCCGAGTTAAGCAAGAACGGTACGCTGGTCCGCCTGACCGAAGCCGAATCGCAACTGCTGAAATACCTTGCCGAACGCGCCAATGTGCCGGTCGATCGCATGGACCTGGCCAAGGACAGCGTGGACACCACCGGTCGCGCCGTCGATGTCCAGGTCACCCGCCTGCGCCGCAAGATCGAGCAGGACCCCAAGAATCCGCGTTATCTGCAAACCGTGCGCGGCAAGGGCTATATGCTGGCCCCGGATTAAACGATGGCCGCTTCAAAGCGAAAACTACCCAGGATCAGATTCTGGCCCGCCGTCCTGAAACGCAACTTCCCGCGCACCCTGATGGCGCGCGTCCTGCTGATCATCGTTCTGCCGATTGCCATCATGCAGATCGCCGTCACCTGGGTCTTCTTTGACAAGCACTGGGAAACGGTCACCGCCAAGCTTTCGGAAGGCCTGGCCGGCGATATCGCCTGGGCCGTGCGCGCCTATGAGGAAAACCCAACCCCGGCCAACCTCCGCCAGATCAGCGATCAGGCGGAAAAGAGCATGCAGTTGTCGATCAGCCTGAGAAAAGGCGACAAGCTGCCCCTCCACCGCCGGGAATCGATCTTCCTGGCGCTCAATCGCACCATAGACAAGGCTTTGGGCGACCAGTTGGAGGAAGTCTACTGGTTCGACACCACCAAATATCCCGGTTTTGTCGATATCCGCGTGCAGGTCGATCAGGGTGTGCTGCGTTTTATCGCCCCGAAGGACCGCGCCTTCGCCACCACCGGCTATATCTTCATCTTCTGGATGCTCGGTGCCACCATCATCCTGACCACCATCGCCATGTTGTTCATCCGCAATCAGGTACGCGCCATCGAACGCCTGTCGCAGGCCGCCGAACGCTTCGGCCGCGGGGAAGAAGATGTCGGCTTCAAACCCTATGGGGCCACCGAGGTCAGGGCCGCCGCCGAAGCCTTCCTCAAGATGAAGGCGCGCATCCAGCGCCAGATCGAGCAGCGCACCACCCTGCTCGCCTCGGTCAGCCACGACCTGCGCACGCCGCTGACCCGCCTCAAGCTCGAACTGGCCATGGGCGCGCAGGACGAGGCCAATACGCGCATGAAGCAGGACGTTTCCGAAATGGCCTACATGATCGACGAATACCTAGCCTTCGCGCGCGGCGAAATGGCCGAGAACATCGACAATGTGTCAGTGCGCGCCCTGATGGATACGGTGACCAACAGCGTGGCCCGCGCCGGTCACAAGCTGCAAACCGAGCGTCTGGCCGAAGACCTGCGCGTCAATATCCGTGAGCTGGCGGTCCAGCGCGCCCTGACCAACCTGGTCATGAACGGCTTCCATTATGGCAAGCATGTCCGTTTCCATGCCGAAATCATCGCCGGGGAAAGGCTGCTGCTGATCATCGATGACGACGGTCCCGGCATTGCCCCGGAAAAACGCGAGGAAGCCTTCAAGCCGTTTTCCCGGCTGGACGATTCACGCAACCAGAATATCAAGGGCGTGGGGCTGGGCCTGGCCATTGCGCGGGATATCGTCCGCAGCCATGGCGGCGACCTGACGCTCGACACCAGCCCGCAGGGTGGCCTGCGCGCCGTGATCAGTCTGCCTGTTTCTCAAGGGTGATCCTGCGTAGAATCGTTGTGGACCACGAACCACACGAACAGACACGAACGTTTAGGCGCTTGAAACCACGAAACGTAGTCAGCGACAGTCAATGAACACGAATTTACACGAATGAATTGCGAGCTGCGCTCGCCCAAATTTTTAGAGCGAAACACAGGAACAAGAATCTAATTCATTCGTGGTTCCCCTGAATTTCCTGTTCGTGTGGTTCATGGTTTCATTTTACTCATATCGCTCACACGGCAACCTCTACCAGTTCCCGCGCCACGGCCTCGGCGATCTTGATGCCGTCGATGGCCGCCGAGAGAATGCCCCCGGCATAGCCCGCCCCCTCGCCAGCCGGATAAAGCCCCTGTGTGTTCAGGCTTTGCAAATCCTTGCCGCGCGTGATGCGTATGGGTGAGGATGTCCGCGTCTCCACGCCGGTCATCATCGCGTCCGGATGATCATAGCGCCTGATCTGGCGGCCAAAGACCGGCAACGCCTCGCGCATGGCTTCAATCGCAAAACCGGGCAGACATTCGCTGAGGTCGGTCAGGTGAACGCCGGGCTTATACGATGGCAGCACCTCGCCAAATTCAGTGGAAACGCGCCCCGCCAGGAAATCACCCACCTTCTGCCCCGGCGCCTTGTAATCCGAGCCGCCGGCGACAAAGGCCAGCGATTCCAGCCGGCGCTGCAATTCGATCCCCGCCAGCGGATGGCCCGGATAATCGCGCTCCGGATCGATACCGACGACAAAGCCGGCATTGGCGTTGAATTCCTTGCGCGAATACTGGCTCATGCCGTTGGTAACCACCCGGCCAGGTTCGGAAGCCGCCGCGACCACGCGCCCGCCGGGGCACATGCAGAAGCTATAGACGGTGCGGCCATTCCGGCAATGATGCGACAGACTGTAGGCCGCCGCTCCCAGATCGGGATGTCCGGCGCAATTGCCGAACCGCGCCTGATCGATCCACGATTGCGGATGCTCGATGCGCACGCCGATGGAAAAGGGCTTGGCCTCGATAAACAAACCGCGATCATACAGCATCTCGAACGTATCGCGCGCGCTGTGGCCGACGGCCAGCACCACCTGATCGGCCTCCAGATAGCCGCCATCATGCAGATGCAAGCCGCGCACCAGGCGGCCGCCATCCGGCGCGGCCTCGATGTCGATATCGGTCACGCGCGTCTGCCAGCGGTATTCGCCGCCAAGGTCTTCGATCGTCCGGCGCATATGCTCGACCATAGACACCAGCCGGAAGGTGCCGATATGCGGATGCGCCTCGGTCAGGATTTCCGGCGGCGCCCCCGCATTGACGAATTCGGTCAGCACCTTGCGGCTCAGGTGACGCGGGTCCTTGATCTGGCTGTAGAGCTTGCCGTCGGAAAAGGTGCCCGCCCCGCCTTCGCCGAACTGGACATTGGATTCCGGATTGAGTTGACTGCGTCGCCACAGGCCCCATGTGTCCTTCGTGCGTTCACGCACCACCTTGCCGCGTTCGAGGATAACCGGCCTGAGGCCCATCTGCGCCAGAATCAGCGCCGCGAACAGGCCGCACGGCCCGGCGCCGATCACCACCGGACGGCGTTTGCCGGTATCGGTCGCCTTGCCGATAAAGCGGTATTCTGTATCGGGGGCCGGTCTGACACTCTGGTCGCCGGCCAGCCGCGCCAGAACCCCGGCCTCGTCTTTTAGCGTCACATCCACCGAATAGATCAGCAGGATCGCCGATTTTTTCCGCGCATCGTTTGCCCTGCGAGCGATTTCAAACGACAACAATTCCTCAGGCGCGATGCCCAGGCGCGCGCAAACAGCCGCGGGCAAGGCTTCGGGCGCGTGATCGAGCGGCAGCTTCAGTTCGGTGATACGGAGCATGGCCGTGCAATAGCCGCAACGTCTCCGCCACGCAACCTGTCATTACCCCAGTTCTTTTGAGCGCTTGTGCGCGGCATCGACCGAGGCCAGGATCAGCTCGTCCAGCCCCGCACCCGGCTTGCACAGGATATTGAGCGCCGCCTCCGTGGTACCGCCGGGAGACGCCACCTTTTTGATCAGACTCTCCGGGTCCTCGCCGGTTTCATCGAGCAGGCGCGCCGCCGAGATCAGGGTGCCGCGCGCCAGGTCGCGGGCATGGCTCGATGACAGGCCGTTGGCCTTGCCCGCCTTTTCCAGCGCCCGCACGAAGGCGTAGACATAGGCGGGGCCGGAGCCGGAAACGGCGGTCGCCGAATTGATCTGGTCCTCGTCGGCCAGTTCAACCGTCTGGGCCATGGGGGCGAACAGGCCACGCGCCGCATCCATGCCCGCAACCGTGTCGGCATAAAGGCTGGCCACGCCCTTGCCAGTGGCCACGCCGGTGGTCGGCATGACACGCGCGATCGGGTGACCGGCAAAGGCCTGCTTGAGCTGGGTAGTGGTGACGCCGGCCATGACCGAGACGATCACGGCCGCCCGGTCGATATTGCCATTGAGAATCTGCGCCACGGCGTGCCAGCCCTGGGGCTTGACGGCCAGGATGATGGTTTTCGCCTTGTGCCAGGTTTCGGGTTGCGGATTGAGTTGCGCCCCATCGGCGGCATAGGCCTGTGCTTCCTCGCCCGGCTTGAGATCGAGGATCATCACATCCGATGGCCCCACATGCCCCTGAACGCGAAAGCCCTTGAGGATAGAGGAGCCGAGCGCGCCTGCGCCCACAAGAAGGATCGGTTTGGCGAGATTCATTTTTGGAAATCCTCAGACTGCTGCGTCTGTTCTCATTAAGCCTCACGGACCGCCGGCACAAGCATACGCCGGGCCGCTAAGTGACGAATTCAGGCCTCGCCCTTCGTCTCGAACAGACAGGCGGCGAAGGCGTCTGACGCCGTATCGACGCCCTTGAACCAGAAATCGAAAGCGGGGAAAAAGCGGTCGACGGCTTCGGCGGCGCTGTTGATCATGTGCGCGCTGGCCATCACCGAAGCGCGTTCCAGCGGATTTAGCGCCACCGTATGGCGGAAAATAACGTCATGGACACCCTGCCCGTCCGCCGCCTCGGTATCGCGGAAGACCTCGAAATGGCCGAACCAGACATGTGAATTGACCAGGCACAACAGTTCATAAAGTCCTGCCAGCCTGTTTTCAGGCAGAGGATGCCCGACACCGCTCTCGACATCGAGCGAACAGCACAGTTGCAGGCATTCGCCCTCCGGCCGCCAGGAGAACCACATTTCATAGGTCCGCCAGTCGCCGGCCAGCGCGAAGCCAAGGTCACCTTCCGGTGTGCGCTCGAATTCCAGACCTTCCTCGGTCAGGATGGATTCCACCATATCGAGCGGATCGAACGGGACATCGCTGTCGAGGGTTTGCAGGGTATTCATGTCAACTCGTGTGTATGAAATTCAGTCTTGCGGCAGATCGACGTCCGGTTTCACGCCCTTGCCCTTCGGCTTGATCGCCAAGGCCGCGACCATGGCGCGCAGTTCGGCCACCTCGGCCTTCAGGGCATCCAGTTCATCGCGGCGCACCAGGTCCATCTCGGCCACGAAGCGGTCGCCCTGCGCCCGGAAGGCCGCCTTGGCTTCCTCACCGGCGGCCTGTGCCAGCGACATGGCGCCCGTGGTCATCTTGGCCAGTTCGTCGAAGAAGGGATTTTGGCTTTGCATGGCGCGGCTCCATTGAAGATAAGGCTATCTATATAAGCCCTTATCTTATTTCCAACAAACTTTTCATGATTCTGACGCCACCGCCTCTCTTTTGTGGCGACGAGTCACAGGGAAGTTGTTAATAGGCGGATGCCGACTGATCACGGAGACATCCCCGAACATGCCAATGAACATGCCGAATATCGATCCGGTCCTGCTGCATCTGGGGCCGCTGGAAATCCGCTGGTATGCCCTGGCCTATATCGCGGGCATTGTCGCCGGCTGGCTCTATATATCGGCCCTGGTCAAGAAAGAAGCGCTGTGGATGCCGCGCCGCCCGCCGGTCGATAATGCCCAGCTTGACGACCTGATCCTGTGGATCACCCTCGGCATCATTCTCGGCGGCCGCGTCGGCTATATCCTTTTCTATGACGCCTCGATCATCTGGAAACAGCCGCTGGAGGTCTTCATGATCCAGCACGGCGGCATGTCTTTCCACGGCGGCTTCACCGGCGTGGCCGTGGCCACCCTGATCTATTGCCGCGCCCAGAAATTCACCCTGCCGCGCATGCTCAATCTCGGCGACCTGCTGGCCTGCGCCGCGCCGATCGGGCTGTTTTTCGGCCGCCTGGCCAACTTCATCAATGGCGAACTGTGGGGCCGCGTCACCCATGTGCCCTGGGGCATGGTCTTCTGTAACCAGTATATAGAGAAGCAATATAACGATATCTGCCCCGCCGGGTATGAACCGCGCCATCCCAGCCAGCTTTACGAAGCGCTTGGCGAAGGCCTGCTGCTGTTCATCCTGTTATGGGTGCTGGCCAATATCTATCGCAAATTCAACCGTCCCGGCCTGCTGATGGGTACCTTTATCGCCGGCTACGGCATCATCCGCATCCTGCTGGAAAATGTCCGCGAACCGGATGCGCAGATGCTCGGCTTCTTCAAAAACGTCATCACCATGGGGCAACTGCTTTCGCTCGTCATGCTGATCGTCGGCGGCTTCCTGATCTGGCGCGCCCTCAAAACGCCCGTGCCTGAGGCCGAACCGGAAGCCGAAACGGCTGAGCTTGACGGCTGATGTCGCTGAAAGACCGCCTGATCGAACAGATCACGCTCGAAGGCCCGATGCCGGTGGATGTCTATATGGCGCGCTGCCTGACCGATCCGATCGATGGCTACTATACGAAAAACGCCGCCCTCGGCGCGGAAGGGGATTTCATCACCGCGCCGCTGATCTCGCAGATGTTCGGCGAAATGATCGGCGTCTGGGTGGCGCAGACGTGGCTGGCCATGGGTTCGCCTACTCCCTTTCGCCTCGTCGAGATCGGTGGCGGCGACGGCACCCTGATCAGCGATATCCTGCGCGTGGCCAAACGCGTTCCCGGTTTGAGAGAGGCCGCGCGGGTAACGATGGTGGAAATCTCTCCGCCCCTGCGAACCCTGCAATCCCGCCATGTGCCTGAGGCGATCTTTGTACCTTCGCTGGATGGTGTTCCCGAAGACCTGCCGCTTATCATTATCGCCAATGAATGGCTCGATTGCCTGCCCGCACGCCAGTTCATCCGTACGGATACCGGCTGGTTCGAGCGCTGCATAGGCTTGCAGGATGGCGCCTTGACCTTTGGCCTTATTCCGGCGGGTGAGGATTTTACGCCCCCGTTCGAGGCGGCTATCGGCGATCTGGTGGAAATCTCCCCCGCCCAGACGCGTCAGGCGGAAAACCTGGCCCTGCTCGTCAAAAAGGCCAACGGCGCGGCCCTGCTGATCGACTACGGCCGCGGCACGCCCGAATCCGGCGACACCTTGCAGGCGCTCTATCGTCACCAGAAACATCATCCGCTCGAAGCCCCCGGCGAACACGACCTGACCGTCTGGGCCGATTTCCCGACCGTCGCGGCTGCGGCGGCGAATACCGGCGTCAAGGTCAGCCCGATCACCGCCCAGTGCGATTTCCTCGCCCGCCTCGGCATCGAAACCCGCCATGCGGCGCTGACCCAACGCAATCGTGATCAGGCCGAAAAACTCCGGCGTCAGTATGACCGGCTCATGGCGCCGGACCAGATGGGCACGCTGTTCAAGGTACTCGGCCTGGCCTTTCCAGGCGGCATTAACCTCTTCGCGCTTGAAGCCGGCGACACCTCCCTGTAAAATATATGCAGGCGCAAAAAGAGCCTCCTTTCCGGCGGACACAAAACCGCCGCAGCTTTCCGCAAAACACAAACACTCCCCGTATGATCGCGGCCGCAAGGTTTTGCGATCATGGTCCTTTTTTACAGTAACAGGTTTCCCTCATGTCCTTGCTGCCCTCGCGTATCCTGCACCCGCTCCTCGACCTTGCGCAGATTCAACACGGCTTCTTCACGCGTCATGGCGGCGTTTCGCAGGATATCTACGGCAGCCTCAACCTCGGCCTCGGCTCGAAGGACGATCAGGACGCCGTGATGGAAAACCGCAAGCGGGTGGCGGCGTCTTTCGGTCGCCCGGAAAACTATCTGTTGTCGCTCTATCAGGTTCATTCCAATATCGCGCTGAAGGTCAATGAGCCTTTCACCGGCGACCGCCCGGAAGCCGACGGCCTCGTCACCGCCCGCGCCGGCGTTATCCTTTCGGCGCTTTCGGCCGATTGCGCGCCGATCCTGTTCTGCGATCCGCAAAGCCGCGTGGTCGGGTCGTGCCATGCCGGCTGGAAAGGCGCGCTCGGCGGCATCATCGAATCCACCCTCAAGGCCATGTGCCAGCAAGGGGCCAAGATGGAACGCATCCGCGCTGTCATCGGCCCCTGCATCCAGCAGGCCTCCTATGAGGTCGGGGCCGATTACGAAGCCACTTTTGCGAAGGAAGACCCGGAAGCCCGGCCTTTCTTTATCGCCGGCAATGAAATCGACAAGCGGATGTTCGACCTGCCGGGCTATTGCCAGATGCGCTTGAAACGCGCCGGCATCGCCGAAAGCGCCTCAACCGGCCATGATACCTGTGCCGACAGCGCGCAATTCTATTCCAACCGCCGCGCGGTCAAAACCGGCGAAGCCGATTATGGCCGCCTGATCTCCTGCATCATGATCCGGGCCTGATTTTCCTTATGCTCGCGGCAAAATGATCAGGCCATATCACCGGGTCCTGGGACATGCCGGCATTTTGCGCATCGCCGCCAATGCGCCTGCGAACGATCCTCCGTAGCGCTCAATACGCTTTGCGTTGCCTGAAAGCCATGCGCCGGTCAGCTTAAGGCCATTGACCAGCATCATGGCCAGAACCGGCGATTTCAAACCGTACTTGCGCGCCACATAGGCCCGCGACCATGCCTGGTGATAACGGCTGAGATAGATCAACCCCTTGCGTGGCCGGCTGGAAGCCCCCCTCTTATGACGCGCCGTCGCGGCATGAACATATATCAGCGCCCGGCCACGATCCGACAAACGGCGGCAAAGATCATCATCCTCATAAAACAGGAAGATGTTTTCATCGAAACCGCCCAGTTCAAGGAACAGGTCACGGCGCATCATCAGGCAGGCGCCCAAGATCATCGGCGTACAGACATCGCCTTCCGGCGCCACAACGGTCCTGGAAGATAACACAGCGCCCGGCGTCAGATAGGATTCGGTCTTGAAATATTCCCGTCCATCGGGTTCAAAAATACGCGGCGCATACAATCCGGCCCTGGGATAACGTTGTGCCGCCATCAGCAAGGCGTCCACCGCACCCTTGTCAAGTTGAGCATCCGGATTGCAGATCAGCACATAATCCGTTTCGGCGGCGCGTATGCCGATATTGTTGGCGCGGCCATAACCCAGATTTTCCACATTGCGGATAACGACGGCCCCCATCGCCTCGGCCACCGGCACGGTGTCGTCATCCGAAGCGTTATCGACCACAATCACTGCCGCGCCATTCGCCTTCAGGGATGTCAGGCATGCCGGTAAAACTTCCGCGCTGTTGAAGGTCACAACAACGGCGGTTACCTGGGGCATGCGATGCGCCCGCACCCATGGATTTTCCTGCGGCAATATGGGAAAGCCCACACGACACAGTTATAGCTCCCCAAGCCTTCCATCACGCCTCCCCAAGTTGAATATGCCTTCAGAAAGGCCCGAAACTTGCGGGTAACACGATGTATTTCGACAGAGAAATATTATAAAACTCAATTACATATATTAATTAAAACCGTGGTTTTTCTTAAATACAACTATCAAGTATTTTATAAATTCTAATTCCCACTAATTTATGCAGAACAAACCACTCCATTTGCATAAATATATTTTGAAATCAATATGTTGCGTAACGGTGCGCATTTGCCCCCAACCAACTAATCCTCCCTGTGTTCCGTGTGGCGTAAAAACCACCGTTTTCGGGAGCATTTCCCTTTGAAAAGAAAGGCGATTTTATATGTTGATTGGCTATGCACGGGTATCAACCCATGACCAGAATGTGGACCTCCAGATCGATGCACTGAAAGCCGCCGGGTGCGAGCAGGTGTTTATCGAAACCGCTTCCGGCGGCAAAGCCGGGCGTCCCGTGCTAAAGGCCTCGCTGACCGCCGTACAGGCAGGCGACAGTCTGGTGGTCTGGAAACTGGACCGTCTCGCCCGGTCACTAAAACAGTTGGTCGAGACGCTGGAGGCGCTTCAGGCGCGCGATGTCGGACTGGTGTCCCTGACCGAGACGATCAATACGAAAAGCGCGGGCGGGCGGCTGGTGCTGCATATGTTCGGCGCCATCGCCGAGTTCGAGCGCACTCTGATCCGCGAACGCACCCTGGCCGGTCTGGCCGCCGCCCGCGCCCGGGGCCGTTTTGGCGGCCGGCCAAGGAAGGTGCTCCCACAGGCGGCGTGAGCCACAGATTTCATCTGCGTTTTTCTGAATGCCGCTCCCTTACCTGGCTATTTTTAACTTTTCATGACGTTTAGCTCTTGAACCGGCGCTTTCACCTGCTAAAAGCCGCCTCATATGACCAATTCGCCCAAAGCAGCTACGGGAAAACCCACCATGAAATTGCTCTCAGCCAATTCCAACCGGACCCTGGCCCAGAATATCGGTGACTATCTCGACATGCCGCTGTGCAAGGCGCGCGTCCAGCGCTTCGCCGACAACGAAATCTTCGTCACCATCGATGAAAATGTGCGCGGCGAGGACGTCTTTATCATTCAATCGACCAGCTTTCCGGCCAATGACAACCTGATGGAACTGCTGATCTGCATCGACGCCCTGACCCGCGCCTCGGCCAAGCGCATCACCGCCGTCATCCCCTATTTCGGCTATGCCCGCCAGGACCGTAAAACCGGCGGCCGCACGCCGATCTCGGCCAAGCTGGTGGCCAACCTGATTACCCGCGCCGGCGCCCATCGCGTCCTGACCATGGACCTGCATGCCGGGCAAATCCAGGGCTTCTTCGATATCCCGACCGATAACCTGGTGGCCATTCCCTTCATGGCCAAGGATATCCAGGCCAATTACAAGAACGCCGCCGAACTGATGATCGTATCACCCGATGTCGGCGGCGTGGTCCGCGCCCGCGCCCTGGCCGATCGCCTCGGCGGCGATCTCGCCATCGTCGATAAGCGCCGCCCGCGCGCCGGCGAATCCGAAGTCATGAACATCATCGGCGACGTCTCCGGTCGCGACTGTATCCTGTTCGACGATATCGTTGACTCCGGCGGCACCCTGGTCAACGCCGCGAAAGCCATTCTGGAGCGTGGCGCCACCTCGGTTTCGGCCTATATCAGCCATGGTGTCCTCTCCGGCGAAGCCATGAACCGCATCGACAAGTCCGTACTGAAGGAACTGGTCATTACGGACTCGATCGAGGCCACGGAAACCATCCGCAACCACCCCAAGGTGCGGATCGTCGGCGTGGCCCCACTGATCGGCGAAGCGATCCGCCGTATCGCCAATGAAGAATCCGTGTCGAAACTGTTCGATTAGGCCTGCAACCCACGGAAAACTTTTCGTGACGCAGCCGCTTCAAAATACCACATAATTAACCAAACAGGCCGTTGTTTTTATTCAACAACACCTCAATCTCGCAATGCAAGCATTAACCCTTTAAGGTGGGCAACGCCATAATTTCGGCGTTTTTGCTGTTGAACACTGCGCCATACGCGTTAAGCCTTTACTGAAGGAGGCTCCAACGCCTTCGTCACACAATATGGATCGTTATCCGCGGACGGGACGCCTCCTGCCGCGGACGCCTTGGAATCAAAGGGATACTTGCGTATGAAGCTGGCACTAACCAAGGGCTTTTGCACCAGCCTGATTGCCCTTAGCCTTGCCATGACCCTGGCGGGCTGCGCCACCGATGCGCCGCCACCGCCGCCACCGCCGCCACCACCGGCCCCCGCGGGACCGCCGATTGCGCTCGCCACGGAAATTTCGGACGTCGCCGCCGTCTATCAGGATTATATCGAAAAGGCGGGTGCCATGAGGGGGCAATATGCCGATGGCGCGGCCGTTCAGGCGCAACTGGCTTCGGCCGAGGCTTACGAGCCGAACCAGCTCGCTCACGGCGCCGTGGCCTACGCGGCGATCGTGGCCATGCAGGAACCGGCTTTCCGTTCCATATTGCGCACCTATGCCGCGAATGACGCAACCCGTGCCGATATCAAGGCGAAACTGACCGCCAATCCGGCCTATGCCGCCGTTATCCCCGGTGCCGATGCCGCCGCCCGCCGCGTTATCCTCGCCCTGTCGAGTGACGGCCAGTCGGTCTATCAGGCCGGCGCCGGCGTCAAGCAGGCCGCCTACGACATCCAGCGTGAGAAGTGGTCGAAGGAATTCGTGGCTGACCGTGACGGCCGCCTGGCCCTGGCCAAAAGCAGTGCGATCACCCTGGCCAGCGTGCAATCGGATGACAGCGCCAGATTGCTGGCCGCCGCCCTTTCCGGCGACGGCCTGATCACCAATGCCGCCACCGGCCAGTCAACCGGCCAGACCACTATCCAGTCAGGCCTTCCGCTGCAGGCAACACAACAAACCCCGGTCAATGGCGGCAATCCGGCACTGATCCCGGATGCCGGCACCGCGCCCGTCCCCGCCGAAGCCAGCGCCACGTCGGCCTCGACAAGCGTGTTCGATCGCCCGGACCTTTTCAACCAGCCCTACACCCAGGCCGTCAACCGCGCCCTGACCATCGCCGCCCTCGCCCTGCTCGGTGAAGGCGGGGAAAGCAACCTGCCGACCCTGACCAGCTTGCTCGATGACGGCGACGGCCAGCGCTGCCTGCAGATGAGCAAGCTCAACCTCTATCAGTGCCTGGCCGTGGCCAAGCCGCATTATGAGGATGTTTTCTGTGTCGGCCAGCACGTCCTGATGGATACCGGCCAGTGCCTGGGCAAGATGTCGAGCAATGCGCTCAGCTTCGCGCCGGTCACCCGCGTCGGTTTCAAGGCGGACGGCACCTCGGCCTATGGCGATCCGAAGCCCTATATCAAACCGGCACCAGTGAAAAAGGCCCCGGCCAAGAAAAAGACAACCGCCGCCAAGAAGAAGTAAGCGCGCGCTTTGTGCGAAATTTCAGGGCATGAGGCCAAAACAAGCCTCATGCCCTGTTCTTTTTGACACCATGGCCGTATTTACGGGCCGTTGCGGTTGCCTTTCGCGGGATTGTCGTGTATCGGGAGCGCCTCCAGAAATTCGGACCGCCGGGCCAATTGTGGTACCGGCGTATTTCTATTGAGGTTTATGGCCATGGCCGATATCATTCTTGACGTTGAAATTCGTGAACGCACCGGCAGCGGCGGCGCGCGTGAAACCCGCAATGCCGGCAAGGTGCCGGGCATTCTTTACGGTGGTGACAAGGCGCCCGTGCCGATCGCCGTCAGCCTGAACGAATTCAAAAAGGCGCTCTATACCGGCAAGCTGAACGGCCACCTGGTAACCCTGAAGTACGGCAAGGAAACCCAGAAGGTCATCGCCAAGTCGATCGACTTCCACCCGGTCACCGATGTGCCGATCCATTTCGACCTGTATCGTGTCGATGAACACGCCCAGATCAAGATCTCGGTTCCGGTTCACTTCAAGAACCACGAACTGTCGCCCGGCCTGAAGAAGGGCGCCGCGCTGAACGTCGCCATCCACGAACTGGAAATCCTCGTTCCGGCCGACCATATCCCGGAAGACATCATCGTTGACCTGACCGGCCTCGAAATCGGCCAGAGCGTCCATGTCAGCGACCTGAAGCTGCCTTCGGACGTCAAGGCGCATGTCGCCGGCTCGGAAGTCGTGGCGTCGGTCACCGCTTCGGGCGCGTCGAAGAGCGAAGATGCGGCGGAAGCCGCCGCCACCGAAGCTTAAGGGGTTTGGGGGCCGTGCCCCCAAAATCTTCTTCTATTCAATAAAAAAGCCTCGCCCTTTTAGGGTGGGGCTTTTTTATTGACAAGGGAAAGGCTTGGGGGCACAGCCCCCAAACCCCTTAAGTTTTCCGGAGACGTCCGTGTATCTGATCGTTGGCCTTGGCAATCCCGGTGCGCAATACGCGAAGAACCGCCACAATATCGGCTTCATGATGATCGACGAACTGATCCGCGGCCCCGCTTTCGGCCCGGAAAAGAAGAATTTCGACGGCATCACCTCGGACGGTCAGATCGAGACGGCAAAGGGCATGGAAAAGGTGCTGGCGCTCAAGCCACAGACCTTCATGAACCTCTCCGGCCAGAGCGTGCAGAAGGCGATGCAGTTCTACAAGATCAGGCCCGAACGCGTCATCGTCTTCCACGATGAACTCGACCTCGCTCCCGGCCGCCTGCGCGTGAAACTGGGTGGCGGCCACGCCGGCCATAACGGCCTGCGCTCGATCATGGCCAATATCGGCCCCAACTTCATGCGTGGCCGCATGGGCATCGGCCATCCCGGCGCCAAGGAAGAGGTGCTGCCATGGGTGCTTGGCGATTTCGCCAAGGCGGATCAGGGCTGGCTCAATGCCTTCAATGACGCCTGCGTGCGCGCCCTGCCCCTGTTGCTCTCCGGCCTGCCCGATGCTTCCGAACGCTACACGACCGAGGTGATGCGCCTCGCTCCCGCACCCAAGCTCGATACCCGGCAACTAAACGCGCAAAAGGACGGCTAGGACTGGCACACGAGCAAAAAATGCTTTAGGGAACGGCGCAATTTCCGTTTTCTGAAAAGCTTTTTCCATGGCCCTTAAAGTCGCTATCGTCGGTCTGCCCAATGTCGGCAAGTCCACCCTGTTCAACGCCCTGACCCAGACCGCCTCGGCCCAGGCCGCCAACTATCCCTTCTGCACCATCGAACCCAATACCGGCGACGTGGCCGTGCCCGAACCACGCCTTGAAGTTCTGGCGAAGATCGTTGGGTCCAAGGAAATCATCCCGGCACGCATGAACTTCGTCGATATCGCCGGCCTGGTGCGCGGCGCCTCCAAGGGCGAAGGCCTAGGCAACCAGTTCCTTGCCAATATCCGTGACTGCGATGCCGTCGCCTTCGTGGCGCGCTGCTTCGTCAATACCGATATCACCCACGTCGAAGGCCGTATCGACCCGATCAGCGACCTCGAAATCATCGAAACCGAACTGATGCTGGCCGATCTGGAATCGCTGGAAAAGCGCCTGCCGAACCTGGAAAAGCGCGCGAAATCCGGCGGCGACAAGGAAGCCGCCCTCACCGTCTCGCTGATCAATGCCGCGCTGGAGGAACTGCGCAACGGCAAGCCGGCTCGCATCGCCTTCGAGAAGGGCAAGATCAGCAAGGAAGACACCAAGGCGTGGGAGATGCTGCAACTGCTGACTTCCAAACCCGCCCTCTATGTCTGTAACGTCGAGGAAGACGCCGCCGCCACCGGTAACGACCTCTCCACGAAAGTGGCCGAACGCGCCAGGGCCGATCACGCCAACAGCGTCGTCATCTCAGCTCAGATCGAATCGGAAATCGCCCTGCTCGATGCCGACGAGCGCAAAGAGTTCCTCGAAACCCTGGGTCTGGAAGAGCCGGGCCTCAATCGCCTGATCCGCGAGGCCTACAAGCTGCTGGGCCTGCAGTCCTATTTCACGGTCGGCCCCAAGGAAGCCCGGGCCTGGACCATCCATGTCGGCGACACCGCGCCCCAGGCCGCCGGCGTCATCCACACCGATTTCGAGAAGGGCTTTATCCGCGCCGAAACCATCGCCTATGACGATTTCGTCAAGTACAACGGCGAAGCCGGCGCTAAGGAACACGGCAAGTTCCGCCAGGAAGGCAAGGAATATCTGGTTAAAGACGGCGACGTGATGAACTTCCGGTTTAATGTCTAAGTCGCATAATCTGACACCTCAGCACAAAAAACTGCTTCAAGCGGTTGATGAGATTCTGTTTTGGAAGTGGGACCCGATCGGTGTTAGCAGTCTAATTGACTCCGAAGTCCTTTATTGGCCTCGTGGCGAATACGCGAGCTATGTAGGGCCGATATTTTCCAAACTGATCGCCTCGGATATAACAGTTGAAGAGCTGGCAAATCATTTGGGTCAGATTACAATCAAACAAATGGGCCTCAGTGCCGTACCGGAACACGACAAGCAAATTGCTGAAATGCTTATTATGCTAGCCAATAATGGCGACAAGGTTAGTTAAAAAGCCCCCTCCGTCAGCGACACCGGCTCTTCGAGCCTCGCGCTGCCACCTCCCCCGCACGCTACGCTACAGGGGAGGAGAAAATGAAAAAGCCCGCCGGATGATCTCCGGCGGGCTTTTCTATTCTTGGTGCCACGCGGTGGAGGAGCGGCATGACGTGGCGAAAATGATTAGCTGTCGAGAACCGGAGCAGAGCGTACTCAAGTACCTGAGCACCGGCTCGCAGACAGATGATTATTTGCAGCCCGTCAGGGCGTTCCCGCCTTAATGTTTGCCACGCCAGACCTGACGGTAGGCCGCATAGGTCACACCGGCCATCAGCAGCAGGAACAGGATGACCGACACGCCCATCTGCTTGCGCTCGGTAGCGTGCGGATCAGCGGCCCATTCGAGGAAAGCCGCCACATCCTGGGCTTCCTGCTTCACGGTCGCCTTGGTGCCATCGTCATAGCTCACCTTGTCATCCGCCAGCGGAGGCGGCATGGCCAGAACCCCGCCCAGCGGCACCTTGTGCGCATCGCCTTTCCACGAAGTGGCCAATGCGCCATGGACATACGGATTGTAATGCTGGGTATCAGCGACATCCAGCCCCTGCGGCGTCGGCTGGAAACCGGCCAGCATGGAGGCGATATAGTTGGCCCCGCCTTCACGCGCCTTGGTGATGACCGACAGATCCGGCGGAATGGCGCCACTGTTCGAGGCCTTGGCCGCCTCTTCGTTCTTGAACGGTGACGGGAAGCGGTCCGAACTTGTGGCCTTGCGGGTGATCTCATCGCCGGTATCCGGATCGATATCGGCAACCTCGAATTCCGAGGCGATCTGCTTCACAATCGGATTGTCGTTCGGGTTCTTGTACTTCGGATCGTAGAAGGGACCGCCCTTCTGACCGAGGTTACGGAACGACATCAGGTGCATCGAGTGACAGGCCGAGCAGACCTCACGGTAGACCTTATAGCCGCGCTGCAACTGCGCCTGATCGAAGGTGCCGAACGGTCCCTCGAAGGTGAAGTGATGGTCTTCCGGTTCCTTGTAACCTTCCGAACTGGCGAATGCCGCGCCGGCGCTCAGGGAGAGGACCACCACCAGACCGGCGGCCACTTTGAGGGTTTTCGTCATAAACGTATTCATGTGACTTAGCCCTTCTTCTTGGCGTGAACGGCCAGTACGGCTTCGGAAATCGAGGCCGGCACGGGCAGCGGGTCTTCCTTCAGGCCGATCCACGGCATGATGATCAGGAAGAAGGCGAAATAATAAACGGCCAGCAATTGCGACAGCCAGACGACTTTCAGGCCGAGCGGATTGCCATGCGAATCCGTGGTAACCGAGAACACCAGGTCATCCGGCAGTTGCCCGCCGCACCAGCCAAGGCCAATGCAGGCCAGCACGAACAGGACGAAGAACCAGCGCATGACCGGACGGTAACGCATCGACTTGACCTTGGAGGTATCCAGCCATGGCAGGGCGAAGATCAGGGCGATGGCGCCGAACATGGCGCCGACGCCCAGCAGCTTCGCCGGTATCGGCCCGATGTCGAAGGTAATGGCGCGCAGGATGGCGTAGAAGGGCAGCATGTACCATTCGGGCACGATATGCGACGGCGTTTGTAGCGGGTTGGCCTTGATATAGTTGTCGGCATGGCCCATGGCGTCCGGCGCGAAGAAGACGAACACGGCGAACACGATCAGGAAGAAGATCATGGCCAGGCCGTCCTTGACCGTCGCGTAAGGCGTGAACGGCAAGGTATCTTCCTTCGACTTGATTTCGACGCCGGTCGGGTTGTTCTGGCCGACGACATGCAGCGCCCAGATATGCAGGATAACGACACCGGCGATCACGAACGGCAGCAGATAATGCAGCGAGAAGAAACGGTTGAGCGTCGGATTATCGACCGCGAAACCGCCTTGCAGCCAGGTCAGGATCGACGGCCCGACAACGGGAATGGCGCCGATCAGGTTGGTGATGACGACCGCGCCGTAATAAGACATCTGGCCCCAGGGCAAGACATACCCCATGAAGGCGGTGGCGATCATCAGGAAGTAGATGATGCAGCCCAGCAGCCACAGCACTTCGCGCGGCGCCTTGTACGATCCGTAGTAAAGGCCGCGGAACATGTGGATATAGACGGCGAAGAAGAACATCGACGCGCCGTTGGCGTGAACGTATCGCATCAGCCAGCCATAATTGACGTCGCGCATGATGCGCTCGACCGAATCGAAGGCCAGGTCAGCATTGGCGGTGTAGTGCATGGCGAGAATGATGCCGGTGAGAATCTGCACGCCGAGGCAGAGCGACAGGATGCCGCCAAAGGTCCACCAGTAGTTCAGGTTTTTCGGGGTCGGGTAATCGACGAAACTGTCATAGGCCAGGCGGACGATCGGCAGGCGCGAGTCCAGCCACTTTTCAATGCCGGTTTTCGGCTCATAGGTCGAGGGATGATCGCTCATTTAGCCCACCTTGATCTTGGTGTCGGACAGGAAGGTATACTCAGGCACTTCAAGATTCTTCGGCGCCGGCCCCTGGCGGATGCGTCCGGAAGTGTCATATACCGAACCGTGGCAGGGGCAGAACCAGCCGCCGTACTCACCGGTGCCGAAATTGGGCACGCAACCGAGGTGCGTACAGACGCCGATCAGCACGAGATATTGCTCATGGCCGGCCTTGACCCGTTCGGCATCGGTCTGCGGATCGCGCAGGGTCTTGATATCGACGGCATTGGCCTCGGCGATTTCCTTTTTCGTGCGGTAACGGACAAACAGGGGCTTGCCGCGCCATTTGACAACCGCCTGCATCCCCTCTTCCACCTTGGAGAGGTCGTACTCGATCGAAGCGAGCGCCAGGGTATCGGCGGCCGGGTTCATCTGGCCGATCAGCGGCACCGCCACCATGGCCGCAGCGCCCGCCGCGCCCGCACCGGCCGCAATGTAGATAAAGTCACGACGATTCGGATCTTGTCCGACGTCCGCCACAGGTTCGCTCACCTTGCCACCTCTTCGTTTCTCTAGCCGGGCGAACGCTTCACGCGTCCTGCCTGACTCCCTCAAAAATTCTTAATCACTCAAGACTGATTCCGTTAACAAAGACACGCTTCGCAACAGGCGCAGGTCGAGAATCCGGCACGTATGTTCATACCAATTGCGTCTATAACCACAATTCCGTGACGGATACAAACCGCCAAAACACTTTTCTTGTCTAAATTTCGCCGCACTCATGAGGCTTTCCGGACAAAATTCTGCGAATGGTTTGCAGCAAGGCGTTTTGGACTGGACATTACCGTGCCGAAGCGGTGAAAACGTCCCCGTTTTCCTTCCTCCCTCATAATGGCAAACCGTCATGCGCCTGGCGCTTTATCAGCCGGATATCCCGCAAAACCTTGGCGCCGCCATCCGTTTGAGCGCCGCTTTCGAGATTGCGCTCGATGTGATCGAACCGTGCGGCTTTCCACTCGGCGACAAGGCGATCAAGCGCGCCGCCATGGATTATGGCCGCTGCGCCAAAGTGTCGCACCATATATCATGGGCAGCCTATCTCGACTTCTTGCAGGCGGAAATGCCGGCGGCAAGGCTGGTGCTCTTCACCACCGGATCAGCCGAATCCGCCTATGGATTCACCTTCCGCCCGGACGATATCCTGCTGATGGGCCGCGAAAGCGCCGGGGTGCCCGATGAGGTCCACGCCCGCGCCGATGCCCGCCTGTTCATCCCGATCAGCTCTGAGGCCCGTTCGATCAATGTCATCAATGCCGCGTCCATGGCGCTTGGCGAGGCCCTGCGGCAGACGGACGGTTTTCCCGTTCGCTAGGCTGCGACAATCCGCCCTGCGGCAAACAGACGGCTTTGCGCCAGCTCTGCGTTAGGGGTATAGGCTGCCCAAACCATGTCCATGGAATATCCGATGACCCAAGCCGCCTCCCTCCCCGCCGACCATCTCACTGAACGCCAGACACACGCCTCGGCATGGTTCCGCTCCTTGCGCGATTCGATCTGTGCCGCTTTCGAGCAACTGGAGGACGAAGCCCCGGCCGCGCTCTATGGCGAAACCGCCGGGCGTTTCGAGCGCACGCCGTGGCAGCGCGAAGCGGGCGGCGGCGGCGAGATGTCGATCATGAAGGGCCGCCTGTTCGAGAAGGTCGGTGTCCACATCTCGACCGTTCACGGCAGCTTCTCGCCGGAATTCGCCAAATCTATCCCCGGCGCCGATGTCGATCCGCGCTTTCACGCCACCGGCATTTCGCTGATCGCCCACATGACCAATCCGCATGTGCCGGCGGTGCATATGAATACCCGCTTCATCACCACGACGAAAAGCTGGTTCGGCGGCGGCGCCGACCTGACACCCTTAATGAACGCCGACCGCCATTCCGACGCGCCGGACGCCATCGCCTTCCACAAGGCCTTCAAGGATATCTGCGATGTCGCCGATCCGGCCTATTACGAAAAATTCCGGGCGTGGTGCGAGGAATATTTCTACCTGCCCCATCGTAATGAACAGCGCGGTGTCGGCGGCATCTTCTACGATCATCTGAACAGCGGCGACCACGCCGCCGATTTCGCCTTCACCCAGGATGTCGGCCGGGCCTTCCTGTCGATCTATCCGCAGATCGTGCGCGGGCGCTTCAATCAATCATGGACGGAAGACGACCGCGAGGCGCAACTGATCCAGCGCGGGCGTTATGTCGAGTTCAACCTCCTGTATGATCGTGGCACGATTTTCGGTTTGAAGACAGGCGGTTACGTACCGTCGATCATGTCGTCCATGCCGCCCGTTGTGAAATGGCCGTAAGATATTCAGCGATCAATGCCACGTGGTAACGTTGCGATAACATACCGCCTTTCCGTGCCATTTGCACCAGGCTGGATAAAACGCCCACACGGTGAGCCTGAAAACGCAAGCCTTATAGGTTGCATGTCATTTCCACTTATCTTACGGTTTGTATGGATAAAAAGGTTTAATTGATGTCGTTTGAAGCACCGCCGCCTGAGGTATATCATGACTGTTACGTTAGCCCGGCAGTCAATTTCAGATTACAAGACTATACGTTTGAAGCTAAAAATTGTTTTCTGAGCCACCTGCGCCCAAATGGTGGAAAAATTGTGCATAACGAGAAACAGTCCGAAATGATGGACATTTCTGGATGCACGACCATTGAAGAAACTAGCTTTTATGCGGGCCCTCTTTATCCCCACTTTGGACACTTTTTAGCCGAAAGCATTCACCGGCTTTATGCACTTTCTGTTTTTCCCGAACTGAAAGGCGCAACTGCTTATTTTCATGGCGTGGTACGTTATGGAATTATGCCGTGGATGTACGAAATCTGCGATTTGCTCGATATCGAGAGGTCAGCCATACGCTTGATCGATAAACCTTATCATTTCAGGAAGCTGTACGCCCCTAAACAGGCCCGCAGCCTTGCCAGCGCGAATTTCATCCCAAACTATACCAAATATTTCCCGGCGCCGGTGAACTGGACGCGAAATGGCATCATCTACATGTCGCGTACAAAATTTGATCATAACGGTGGCGTCATTTTAGGGGAAAGGATTATTGAAAAGGCCTTACAAGCTTCTGGAGTCAGGGTAATCTATCCTGAAGATATTGGTGTCCGAAAGACAGTCGCGGCACTCAGAACGACAAAGGCGGTTATTTTTTCAGAAGGGTCCTCCATACATAATGTGGAGGCGGCAGGATTTCAGGACTGTAAGGTCTTTATGATCGGCAGGCGTCCTATGTGCCGAACGCGCTTTGAAGACGTCTTGGCGTCCTATTTCCCCCAACAGGAAATATATGAGGACTTAAAACTACTTTTCTCCCTTGATTTTGTCAGTGGAAAAATCAGCGGCAAAGGGTGCGTGGTTATAGATGTCCACGATTGCCTGTCTAAAATTTCAGCCTTTTGCGGCATCACTATTCCTGCCCCTTCCGATGAGGAGTTGGCGGCTTGTCTGCGTGAAGATGTTCTGCGTTTCATGGCGAGCAAGAACGTGGTGGTGGGGCAACCTACGGCCGAAGAAGAAGAAAAGCGACGATCCGAAATAATGAATAACCCCATAATTATGAAAATTATGGAAGGCCAGCGTCTCGAATTTTGAGTAGAAATTGTATGACCACAGCGCGATTTCAATTTGAAAACAGACGGTTACGCGCCACCAATCATGGTGTCCATTCAGCGTGATGCACCACTATCCGGTCCAACGCATCTTCATATAAATACCACCGGCTTTCAGTTCGTCCAGCATCTGCTCGATGCGCCTGTCGCGGGTTTCGGCACGTTTCGCCTGTCCGATCCAGCCTATATAGTCATTCTGTTGATACGGCGGACGTGCCTGATAAGCCTCCCACAAACCACGCTCATGCAGGCGCTGTCGGATATCGTCGGGGATGGGATGGATGTCGCGGGTCAGCAATCAGGCGCCCAGGAATTTCGAGATCGCGCCCAGCACATCATGGCGGTGGCTTGGCTTCTTCAACGTCTCGACGGCCTGATCCACAAGCGCCGAATCGATGCGGATGCCCCGGCGACTGATCAGCAGATCCGAGGCGAAGTCCTCGCAGAATTCCGGATGGCACTGGAAGGACAGGCCCTTACGCTGGGTATAGTAGAGCGCGCCGTGCGGGGTGAACTCAGACCCCGCCAGCACGATGGCGTTTTCCGGCTTTGTCACCACCTGATCCTGATGGGTAACGGCACAGGCGATCCGGGAAGCGCCCGCGCCGGCCAGTTCCTGCCACAGGTCATGCGCCTGAACCTCATATTCATGCAGGCCGATGCCCCAGCCTTTATGCGATTTCTCGACATGGCCGCCCCAGGCCTGCGCCATTACCTGATGGCCGAAGCAGATGCCGACCACCGGAATCTCAGCATCGAGCGCGCGCAGCCAGTCCATCAGGGCAGTGATCCACGGATCGGATTCATACACACCGGCAGGCGAACCGGTAATCACCACGCCCTTCAGGTTTTCATCCTGATCGGGAAGTTCGCCTTGCAATGTCTTGAAAATCTTGAAAGAACGCCCTTCGCTAGCCAACAGGTCCGCGAACATATCGGCATAGGTGCCATAGGTGGCGTCAAGCCCTGCCGGCGGAATGCCGGTTTCCAGGATGGCGATATAGTCGTTACGCATACTCATGATCCCCGAATGCGACTCAAGATTTGGCATCTTTCGCAATTGCGTCAAGAGCCGCTTCAATCACGCTTTGCGAAAAATCATGATTAAGCCATTCGGTTTCTATCTGCTTAAGGGCCTTGCCCACCTCAGGTCCGGCGGTCAGGCCGCGCGCGATCAGGTCCGCCCCCTTCACCGGAAAGACAGGGGTTTCCAGGCCTTCGAGCATCTGCATGACGTAGGCCACCGCCGCCGCTTCCTTCTTCTGGTGCGCCGCCGCCAGATAGACCGCATCTTCCGTAGCCTGACGACCATGCAGATACATCAGCCGGGCGAATGGCGCATTCTCAGCCAATCCGTCCAGCGCCCGACCGGCATCGCGCAGGCGGTTATACAGGCGCTGCGACCATTTCAGACGCGCCTGGCAGACATGGAGCGTGGCAGCCGATAGCCCCACGCCACTGTCGATCAAAGCGATCAGGCGGATTTCCGGCGCTTCGGTCAGGCCGATCACCGCCGCCAGTTCCGGCAAGGCCTCATCGCCCCTCTGCCAACCGGGCACGATATGCGGCATGATCCCGTTTGCCTGCATGGTGGTGAAAGCCGTCAGGGGCTGCGGCAAACTCAGGGTTTTCAGCACTTCCTGCTGGATGCGTTCGCCGGAAAGATCGTCTATACCATCCTTCAGCGCCACACAGGCCGCCAGCGAGTCCGCATCGATCTGCCCCGCATAACCGGCCGTAAAACGGAAAAAGCGCAGGATACGCAGATAGTCCTCACGGATACGCTGTTCCGCATCGCCGATAAAACGCACCCTTCCCGCCCGCGCGTCGGCAATCCCCTGCCCCGTCGGGTCGTAGACCTGGCCGTCGATATCGGCATAAAGCGCATTGAGGTAGAAATCGCGGCGCAGGGCGTCCTTTTCCCAATCGGTCGTGTATGTCACCACCGCGCGGCGGCCATCCGTCTCGACATCTTCACGCAGAGAGGTGATTTCATAGGGCGCGCCATTCATCACCGCCGTGATGGTGCCGAAAGACTTGCCGGTCGGCACACTGCGGATTCCCGCCGTTTCAAGCGCCGCTTCCGTCTCGTCCGGCGTCAGTTGTGTGGAAAGATCGAGATCGCTGACCGCTTTTCCCATCAGCAGGTTGCGCACGCATCCGCCGACAAAGCGCACGCAACCTTTTCCGCCCTTTGCCTCAAGCGCGGAAAAGACGGCGCGCGTGGCCGGAGATTGCATGTCTTCGGAGAGGAGAACTGTCGTCATGATTCTGACGTTAGGCGTTCACGCGTCAATGATCAAACAGCCTTGACGCTTCCTGGGCGGACCTTGCCGGCGAAAGCGATATCCGGCTGGCTGTAGCGGATCAGCAAACGCTTCGGATCAACCGGCCCCGGCAGGGTTATAGCCTGCGCCTTGTCGAATCCGAACGGCTTGAAATAGCTTTGCGACCCGACCAGCAGCACGGCGCGCAGTCCCTTGGCGAAAGCCGCCTCGACACAGGCGCCGATCAGCGCCTTGCCGATGCCCAGCCCGCGATGGGCATCATCGACGACGATCGGCCCCAGAAACGCCAGCGCCTCATATGTATTGGCGTCGACATCATGCACAAGGATCGGCCACATCCGCACGCTGCCGATCAAGGCCTTGCCCTGCATGGCCACGAAACTGAGATCGGGAATGATATATGAATGCTCACGCAGACGCTCGGCCGTCTTGACATAGCGCCCCGGCCCGAAGGCATGGTCGGTCAGTTCCAGAATGCGGTTTTCGAGATCCGGCGTCTCAAGACAAATCGTAAAATCCAAAGCCAGTCCGTCCAGCGCCAAGTGCCCGATCCTGTTTTACAATAGATGCGGCGTCAATACTGGCGGCGAAATAAGACGAATGACGGCCAAGGTCAATGAACCTGCCCGCAATTATTGCATCCGTTTATTTCGCCCGCCTATTTTGAAAGGAAAGCCCTGAAAGCCGCCTGCGCCTCCGGGCTGACCAGTTGCCGGCGGAAAATCGTGCCCTCGGCCCGGATCACCTGCCATAATTTTTCCGGATTGCGCATCAGCGCCTTGGTGTGACGCAGACCGGAAGGCGGCAGGTTCGCCAACCGGCGCGCCATATCCAGAACCGCCGCATCCAGCCCTTCACGCGGCACAATACGGTTGATCAGGCCAAGGCCTCTGGCCTCTTCGGCGCCGATCACCTCTCCCAGCGCCATCCAGGCAAAGGCGCGCTGATGGCCGATGCGCTCCGGCAGCAACAGGGTCGAACCGGCTTCCGGCACAAGCCCCAGCTTCAGGAATGGCAGACTCAGGCGAATATCATCCGCCGCCACGACCAGATCGCAATGCAACAGCAGGGTGACGCCGACCCCGGCCGCCTGTCCCTGAACAACGGCGACCAAAGGCTTGTCGAAAAAGGTGACGGCCTTCAGGAAACGGAAGACCGGCATGTCGTCATGATCGATGCCGTCATCCTGAAAGAGCGGTAAATCCCGCGCGAAATCGGCGATATCGTTGCCGGCGCAGAAATCGGCTCCCTCCGCTGCAATAACCACCACGCGCACGGCTTCATCGGCGGAGGCCCGCGCCAGCCCTTCGGTCAGGGCCGCATACATGGCCTTGGTCAGAGCGTTTTTCTTGGCCGGCCGGTTGAGCCTGAGTGTAAGCACACCGCTATCGATATGGTTGAGGATATCGGTCATTCGGATTCCCTGTTTAGAGCGACCCTAAACGAAGTTGACGTGAACGGCAAGATAAACCCAGGGCGTTTCATCGCCTTGCATTCGCCACACAGGCGCAATAAACTTATTGAAAATTAATTCGTGGCGGGGCAAACCGCGACGGTTCATTCACAGACCGGTACAGGTCTGGAGCAGCGGAGAGTCTCCTAAATGAAAATAACCTTTAATTTCCAAAAGATGGCGCACACAATGCGCGTCTTAGGGGCACAGAGCCTTGCCATCGCTTTCGGCCTTGCCATCCTTACCGGTACGAGTACGCAAACCGCTTTCGCCGCCGACAAAAAAGCCGAAACCGCTCCGAACGGTGAATTCAAAATCGATCCGGCTGTTCAGACCCAGAGCCTGACCGATATTCCGGCCATTATCGCGCTCGCCAAGGTCGATTGCGATCCGGTCGACGCTTACCTGCTTGGACCGACGGAATTCGACAAGGATGGCGCCAAGGTCAAAGGACAGCTGTACGAGGTGGCCTGTAAAACCGGTCCCGGTTTCATCGTCACCAGCGTTTCCCCCACCGAAGTCGGTCAGGCCTTCACCTGTTCGCTGGCCGATAAGCTGGCCGCCAAAAACCCCGGTTCCATCCAGTGCGTCCTGCCGGAAAACAAGCCGCACTATGCCTGGCTCACCCCCGTGGTCCAGCCCTACCTGCCGGGTTGCCAGATCAGCAATGCCCGTGTGATCGGCTCGACCTCAACCGACCCCCTGATCGACCGGTATGAAGTCGGCTGCGGCACTCAGGCCGGCGGCATCATCGACTACGCGCAACTGGGCGCCAAGGCGCCGACCGAGTTCAAGAGCTGCCTTGTGGTCGAAGGCACCAACTCCGCCTGTGAGTTCACCACCAAGGAACAGATGATGGCCGTTCTGAAGCCGGTCGCCGCCGCGGCTGACAAGGATTGCCAGGTCAACAATGTCCGCTTCGTTGGCGTCAACAAGGAAAACGACGGGATGTTCTATGAGTTCGGCTGCGCCAACAAGCCCGGCTTCATGGTCCTGACCAAGCTGGACAGCACCTTCCTGCGCAATATCCCCTGTGCCAGCGCCGCCGGCCTGGGCGGCTGCACCTTCACCGACGCCGGCGTGGCGGCGGCGGACGCCAAGGGCACCTACTCGGCGCTGCTGGCCAAGGGCGGCTTCCCCTGCACGGTCGATGATTACAATGTCGTCGGCACGCAGGAACAGACCAAGCGCGATTACATCGAGTTCAAGTGCAAGGAACAGCCCTGGGGCCTGATCGGTTTCGTGCCGCAGCCGGACAGCACCTCGACCCTGCGCGTCAATGATTGCTTCATCGACCAGACCAGCCGCAAGAGCTGCACCTTCGTCACCGAACCGCAACTGCGCGCCCAGCTAGACAAGCTGATCAAGATCGCCCAGCCGGGCAAGGACTGCGATATCAGCGATGTCCGTTATGTCGGTGAATCCGACGGCATCGAAGGCGCCGTCATCGTCGAAATCGCCTGCGCCAACAAGCGCGGCTATATCGGCATCCTCGCCGCCAACCGCAACAGCCTGACCGATACCGTGCCGTGCCGCATCGCCAAGTCACACGGCGACCCGGTCCAGTGCGAAATCCCCGGCAACGGCACCTACGCCGCCGCCGACTAAGCGGGAACGCCAACTGATAAGGCCCGCGGGGTATCTGCCTCGCGGGTTTTTTTCATGCCGGCTTTTCAGGCTTGGCTTTCCATGGCCGGTTTGACGCGGTAAAGCCATGAGATAGAACCTCCGGGGATAACGCGTTGGAGATGATGATGAGAGTATGGATCGGCGCGGCCATTGTGGCGCTTGTGACCCTGAGCGGTTGCGACCGTATAAGCGACCTGCTGGCCAAGCCTGAAAAAGGGCCGGCCTACGCCATTCCCAGGCCGTCCGGCAAGGGGGAGGTCCAGCTCTTTCCCGCCGCCGATGCTCAAACTTCCATGCCCTCCGTGCAGGTCCGGCCCGGCCCGTGCGACCGGGAACCCTGTGAAATCCTGGTCAAAAAGCACTGGCGTCCCCTGCCGCAGAAAGATGCGACGGGCGTCGCCTACCTGTCGGTGATGATGCCGGCCGGTTCAGCCTACAGCCCGGACCTGTGGCGTCCGGTCGGCGCCGGCGGCCGTTATGTGCTGGTCAGCCCGGCCGGTTTCGATGGCGTCCAGCGCGGCCTGTTCGACGGCTTGCGCATCGGCGTGCAGGACGCCAGCTTCGTCACCTATTTCACCGCCTATTCGGTCGAAGACGCGGACATGCTCAATACGTACGGTCTGTGCCCGCGCGACCGGGCGATCGATGACGGTGATCCGCTCAAGGCCGCCTGCGCGCAGAAAGTCGGCAACGACCGCTATGTCCTGCCAGTCAATGGCGAGGTTGTGATCACCGACGACAAGGCCTGGCTGCTGCAACGCCGCCCTGACCGTTCGGCCAATCTGGTTGATCTGTTCGCCCTGCCGCGCGGCGCGCCTGTCTGCCTGCCCGGCCTGATCATCGACACCGAAGGCAAATGGATGGGTACGCCCGATGTGGCCCTGTCGCCGGACCTGTTCGTTTCACGTTCGCGCCCCTCGCCGGAATATGAAGCGCATAAGGAAAAACTGCTGAGGGCCTGCGCCGGCGCCTGAAGTCAGAACCGGGCCTTACAAACTTTCCATGAAACGGCAGGATTCGCCGAGGCTCGGCCGCACGATCTCGTCGTCGCGCATCACCACCTTGCCGCGGATAATGGTTGCCTTCGGCCAGCCGGTGACCTCCATGCCGTCGAAGGGCGTCCAGCCGCTGCGCGTCCGCATGTCGGCATGACGCAGCACCCGCTTGTGATTGAGATCGACCAGGGTGACGTCGCCGTCAAAGCCTTCGGCCATCCGCCCCTTGCCCGCCACGCCGAAAACGCGCTGCGCCCCGGCCGAGGTCAGGTCGACCAGCCGCTCCAGCGACAGGCGGCCATTGGCGACATGGGTCAGCATGACCGGCAGCAGGGTCTGCACGCCCGGCATCCCCGAAGGCGACTGCGGATAAGGCTTGGCCTTTTCCTCCAGGGTGTGCGGCGCATGGTCCGATCCCAGCACGTCGGCGATACCGCCGGTGATGCCGTGCCACAAGCCATCGACATGATACTGATCGCGGATCGGTGGATTCATCTGCGCCAGCCCCTTGAGGCGCTCATAGGCTTCCGGAGCGACCAGGGTGAGATGCTGCGGCGTGATCTCAACCGTGGCGATGTCCTTGTTTTCAGACAGAAATTCGATCTCTTCCTTCGTCGTTACATGAAGCACATGGATACGCTTGCCCGCCTCGCGCGCCAGCCGCACCAGGCGGTGCGTCGATTGAATGGCCGATTGCGCGTCACGCACGAAATCATGGCTGGTCCAGTCATTCTCACGCGCCAGCGGCCGGCGTTCGGCCAGGCGGTATTCATCCTCCGAATGGAAGGTGGCGCGGCGGTTGACATTGGCCAGCACCTTGGCCACGCCCTCGTCATCGGCGATCAGCAGCGTGCCGGTCGAAGCCCCCATGAAAACCTTGACGCCGCAGCATCCCTTCAGGCGCTCCAGTTCGCCCAGTTCATGAACGTTTTCATGCGTCCCACCGACATAAAACGCATGGTCGCAGTGCATGCGGTGATGGGCGCGCTTCAGCTTGTCGGCGAAGGCTTCCGGATTGGTCGTGGTCGGGTTGGTGTTCGGCATCTCGAAGACCGCCACGACTCCGCCCATCACGGCGGCCTGCGAACCGGTTTCCAGATCTTCCTTCCACTCCAGCCCCGGCTCGCGGAAGTGAACCTGGGTATCGATCACGCCCGGCATGGCCAGCAGGCCGGTAGCGTCGAAAATCTCGCCCGCCGCGGCCTGCGACAGGTCGCCGAAAGCCGCGAACTTGCCGCCGGTAATGCCGATATCGCCCTTGCCCCGTCCCGCATGATTGATGATATCGGCATTACGGATGATCAGGTCGAAATTACGGGGCATGGCGGCGGTTCCTGAGAGTCGTTTGCGCGGACACTAGACCCCGCGCACCGCGAAGTGAAGCGAAACCGCTCAATCCGCCATTTCTTTTTCGATCGTCGCCGCCACATGGTCAATCGTCAGGTCGAGCATGTGGCAGACCGTCTGTTTCAGCTTGGGATCGACCGCCTGAATCTCCGCCAGACTGCGCGGCCCGCGAATGGTCAGCACATTGCCGCCGATCGGCGCATCCGCCTCATCCGAAGGTCCGAACAGGCCGAATGCCGGTATGCCGGCAGCCGCGGCCAGATGCAGCCACAGTTCGTCATTCCCCACGAACAGCACCGCCTGGCGCAGGGCGGCATAGGCGTTGAGCACAGTTACCTCGCCGCCGATCTCCATCACCTGGGCGCGCGGCGTGGCCATGCGCAGGGCCTGCAAGGTATCGCGCTCGGCTTCCGAGCCGATGATCAGCAGGCGGTGACTGGCGAAAGGCCCCTCCTCGCGCATCAGCCGCGTCGCCAGCACGGCGAAACGCTCGGTCGGCCAGCGGCGGCCCAGCCAGCCGGCGCCCGGCGCCATGATGATCAGCGGCGCGGTTTCGCGGCCATTGTCGGTCAGGGTGCGCACCTGGGCTTCACGGCGCGGCGATACGCGCAAGGTCGGTGTGATCTCCAGCGGGTTCAGCTTCAGCTTGGCGGCGATCTGCTCCAATACCCCGGTGGAATCGTTCGGATTCAACGTAAAGCGCGTTTTCGCCTTCATCATGCGTGAAATCAGGGTGGGGCCGATATCGACGCACAGCCCCCACTGGCGGCGGCTGAGTTCGCTCATGCCATGGAGAGATTTCAGTTTAAATAAGGCGCCATCGAAGGCTTGTATCTCATCGATCAAATCGTCATCTTGGTACAGCGCCGCGGCGCCTTGCGTTGTCGCCAGCGTAATCCGGGCGCGGGGAATTTCCTGTTTCAGGCGTGCGATCACGCCGCTTAAGCTCAAAGCCTTGGCGGGTTCGCAGAGAGCCAGCAAGAGAATCGGAAATTCACCCTTCATACGGCATACTTAATTCCTGAGACGATCATAACAAGACCCATCATGACCACTTCCATTACCGCCCTTTCCCATCGCGCCCTGATCGCCGTTTCCGGTCCTGACTGGGCGCGCTTCCTGAAGGGCCTTTGCACCGCCCATATCGACGAAATCGTCGAGGAAACGGCAAGGGGCCAGTTTCATACATTACACTACGGGGCTTTTTTGCGGCCCCAGGGCAAGATGATCTGTGACGTACTGCTCCATGCCGTCTCTGCTGACGAAATCTGGCTGGACGTACCGCTATCCGGACGCGATGACCTGCTGGCCAAACTCAATATGTACAAGCTGCGCGCCAAGGTGACGCTCACGGCGCCCGATCAACCGGTCTGCGTGGCTTTCGGCGCCGCCCTGCCGGGTGGCTTCATGGCCGATCCGCGCGGATCAATCATTGATGCTTCCTTCGGTTTCGCCTATGCGCCGCAAACCGCTACGGCCTCCCCCGAAGACTGGCGGGCTTTCCGTTATGCTCATAGCCTGGCAGAAGCGGGCACGGATTTCGGACCGGATGACCTCTATGCCATCGATGCCAATCTCGACCTGCTGGCCGCCATCGACTTTCACAAGGGCTGCTATGTCGGCCAGGAACTGACCTCGCGCATGAAACGGCGCGGCCAGATCAAGAACCGCATCATCGGCTTTCGCTATGACGGCGATGCGCCTGAGGCCGGTGCGGAAATTCTCAATATTGACAAACGTGCCGGAGAGGTGCTGGCCGCCACGCAAGGTCATGGCCTGGCCCTGATGCGTATCGACCGACGCGAAGGCGATCTGACCGCCGGGAGCGTCCCCATCCACCTGAACATTCCGGCGTGGATCGCCACGGCCCTGCCCGAAACCATCACCGAATAAAAGGACCGCCCCATGTGCGACAAGGCACGCTGCCCCTGGCCGAAGACCGATCCGCTCTATTGCGCCTACCATGACGAGGAATGGGGCGTGCCCGAATACGATCCGCGCGCCCTGTGGGAAAAGCTGGTGCTCGATGGTTTCCAGGCCGGATTGTCGTGGATCACCATCCTGCGCAAGCGTGACGCCTTCCGCGCCGCTTTCGCCGGCTTCGATCCGGAAAAGGTGGCCCGCTTCGATGAGGTCGATATCGCGCGCCTGATGAACGATCCCGGCATTGTCCGCTCCCGCGCCAAGATCGTCTCTGCCGTCGAAAGCGCCCGGATCACGCTCGATCTGCGCGAAAAAGGTACGAATTTCACCGATTTCATATGGGCCATCCAGGATCATAGGCCGGTGACCAACCATTATCGCTGGGGAGACATCCCGACCGAAACAAAAACATCACAAGAACTGGCTAAATTACTGAAAAGCAAGGGTTACAAATTCTGCGGCCCGGTCATCGTCTACGCCTTCATGCAGGCCGTCGGCATGGTCAATGATCATACGGTCGAGTGTTTCCGCCATGCCGAGGTTGCAGGCCTGAAGAAAACCGGTTAGCTTTCCACAACACTAGGATTGGGGGGAATTGCCATGCCTTTGATGTTTCAGCCTCTGGCGCGTTATTTCGACTTTCAGGGGCGTTCGCGCCGCAGCGAGTTCTGGCTGTGGTTCCTGTTCCAGGTCATTGTCAGCATCGGCTTCAGCATTCTGAAAAGCATCTTCGAGCCGGGCAATCCGTTCGGCATCGTGTTTGCTTTGCAAATGCTCTTTTCCCTTGCCATTCTCATTCCCAATATCGCCGTGGCCGTCCGCCGCTTCCACGATATCAACCGCACAGGCTGGTGGTATGTCTTTCCACTCGCGGTAACGATCATCGCCGTTATCGTCTATTTATCGGTCCATGGCGCCGCCTTCATCAACGACATCAAGAATTTCGCCGCGCTTGGCCCCAATCCTTCGCCGGATCAGGCCATGGCCGCCATGGCCGTCCTGATCGGCCCGTTCCTGTGGATTTATCTGCCTGCTATTGCCGCCTCTATTGTCACACTGGTCCTCAACATACTCGACGGCACACCCGGCCCGAACCGTTTCGGCCCTGACCCGAAAGGCCGCGGCAGCGACACCAGCGTTTTCTAAACCAATCGAATACATAAAACCAATCGAATACCGGGGGTTTCTTCGATGTCCAACGTACCTTTGATCTTCCAGCCACTGGTCAAATATGTCGATTTCCAGGGCCGCGCCCGGCGGTCCGAGTTCTGGCTGTGGGTGCTGTTCCGCATTGCTGTCGGCGCCGTGCTCGGCACGGTCAGCATATCCGTGCTCGTGAACGGGATGAATTTTCAAAATCCCGATCCGGCGCAATTCATGAGCCGGTATTTTTCCGTCATGCCGATCATGCAACTGGTCAATCTGGCCCTCCTTCTGCCCACCATCGCCGTTGCCGTACGCCGCCTGCATGACATCAACCGCACCGGCTGGTGGGTCATCATGCCTTTCGTGGTCGCTTTCGTCGGCATGATTCTGTTCCTTATCTTCGCCGGTACGCAGCTCTTTTCGGCCATAAGCACCGGCGGCAACATGACCGATGAACAAGGCCTGAAATTCGCCTTCGGCATGTTCGGTTCGCTGTTCCTGTTCATTTTTCTGCCTATCCTGATCGCCGAGATCGTCATGCTGGTCTTCTACGTTACCGACGGCACGCCGACGACCAACCGTTTCGGTGCCGATCCGAAAGGCCGCGGCATCCAGGCGGCCCCTGAAACCGTATTTTGATTTACAGTCCGCGAGACAAAGGCGGCAAATCATCGTAAGAGCGGAGTCATGGCCGATTTCAGCTTTGAATCCACTCTTTTGGGCCGCATCTGCGGCGTCGATGAAGCCGGGCGCGGCCCCTGCGCCGGTCCCCTGTGCGTGGCGGCCGTCATTCTCGATCCGGCGCGCATCCCCGAAGGCATAGACGATTCCAAGGCCCTGACCGAAAAGCGCCGCTTTGAACTCGAACCGCTGATCAAGGACGCCGCCGTCTGCTGGTCGGTGATCACCATGACGGTCGAGGAAATCGACTGCCTGAATATCCTGGCCGCCACCATGGAAGGCATGAAGCGCGCGGTGGAGGCCCTCACCCCTTGCGCCGACCACGCCCTGATTGACGGCAACCGCTGCCCGAAACTGGCCATTCCCTCCACAGCCGTGATAGGCGGCGACGCCCGCTCGCTGTCCATTGCCGCCGCCTCCATCCTGGCCAAGACGGCGCGCGACCGCATCATGATCGAAATGGATATTGTCTATCCGGTTTATGGCTTCAAGAAGCACAAGGGCTACCAGGCTGAAGCCCATCTGCAGGCCCTGCGCACCCACGGCCCCTCGCCGATCCACCGCACAAGCTGGGCCACTATCCGCGACTTGGGCTGCGACTTGGGCCGCAATCTGGGCCGCGAACTGAGTTCGGGCGAAAACGCCTGATTGTGGAACAAAACGGAATCAAAACTGCGCCCTTTTCGACTCACCCTCAGAAAAGTGAATCCGCCGATTCGGCAACATGGTTAATTTAACCACCCGTTAACCGCGAAACGATTCTAGTCATTGGTTTCAGGGACTTATAAGCCCTCCCAGTGTCAGAAGGATCTTCGTCTTGCGCAAATCGACCGCCGTCAGAATCCCGTCCGTTCCGCAGGCGAACCTCAAGCTCGACACCATCCACCTCGGCGAATGTATCGAAGTGCTGAAGACCCTGCCCGACGCCTCGGTCGATCTCGTCTTCGCCGATCCGCCCTACAATCTCCAGCTCGGCGGCGACCTGCTGCGCCCGGACAATTCCAGGGTCGATGCCGTCGATGACGACTGGGACCAGTTCGCCAGCTTCGAGGCCTATGACAAATTCACACGGGAATGGATGCGCGAATGCCGCCGCGTGCTGAAGGATGACGGCGCCATCTGGGTCATCGGCTCCTATCACAACATCTTCCGTCTCGGCGTTGCCATGCAGGATCTGGGCTTCTGGGTGATGAACGATGTCATCTGGCGCAAGGCCAACCCCATGCCGAATTTCAAGGGCACCCGCTTCACCAATGCCCACGAAACCCTGATCTGGGCTACCAAGGCCAAAGGCCAGAAGCGCTACACCTTCAATTATGACGCCCTCAAGGCCTTCAACGAAGACACCCAGATGCGCTCGGACTGGTCGATTCCGCTGTGCACCGGCGATGAGCGCCTGAAGGACGAGAACGGCAACAAGGCCCACCCGACGCAAAAGCCGGAAAGCCTGCTCTACCGCGTCCTGCTGGCCTGCACCAAGCCCGGCCATGTCGTGCTCGATCCCTTCTTCGGCACCGGCACCACCGGCGCGGCCGCCAAACGCCTGGGCCGCCATTTCATCGGCATCGAGCGTGAAGAGATGTACCGCAAGGTGGCCAGCGAACGCATCGCCCGCGTCATCCCGGCCACCGCCGAAGACCTCAAGGTCATGGGATCGAAAAAGGCCGAGCCGCGCGTGCCTTTCGGCGCCGTGGTCGAGGCCGGCCTCCTGCAACCGGGGGATATTCTTTATACGCCCAAAGGCGACAAGACCGCCCGCGTTCGCGCCGACGGTTCGCTGGTGCATGGCGAACTGACCGGCTCGATCCACAAGATGGGTGCCATGATGGAACAGGCTCCGGCCTGCAACGGCTGGACCTACTGGCGCTTCAAGACCGACGCCGGCCTCAAGCCGATCGATGACCTGCGCTCGCGTATTCGCGCCGACATGAACTAGCAGGAACGCAGTCCCCGCATCCTTGAGTTAACAGCGCGGGCGGCGTCCGCGCTTTTCACGTGACAAAACCGAGGTTGCTGCCTACCTTGACTGCAACGGGGGGATGTCATGTCGAAGTCCATAAACTACCTGGTTGCCGGGCTGGCGGCCATTCTGCTGGCGAATGCGCCAGCAGCACACGCCATGTCGAAGTCATCGGACGCCAAACTTGAGGCGGCTCAGGCTACAAAGCTGGCGCGCCTGCGTGTCCTGTTCCAACAGGCGTTGGCCAAACTCGACGAGAAAAATTATGAGGCCGCCGAAGCCGAATTCAGCTTCATTATCGCAGATGCCGATTATCCCCTGCTGTCGGCCGGACAGAAATATGGGATATACGCTTTACTCGCCAAAGCCCAGTCTGAGCGTGGCACATATGATAAGGCCTATGCCAATCTGATGCTTGCGGCCAAGACGGCGCCGGATGCCCGCAGCAATTTCTACTGGTTTTTGCTCTGGGATGTCAGCACCCGATTGAAGAAATATGACGACGCCATAGACGCCATGACGGCGCTGACAAACGCCGACCCGAAGAATACCACTTACTATTACCTGCCCTATGTCGCCCAGACGATATACAATGCCCAGACCTTGCCGGATGGCCAGGAGCGGCGGGAAAAGGCGCTCATGGCACTCTGGAAAGCCGGCTACAAACCCAAAGGCTTTTATTCGGCCGAAAACCTGTGGTTTAGCCTGTTCGAGATCGAAATCGTTCGCGGCAATACGGCACAGGCAAAGGAAATTGCCAAAACATTCACCTTGCCGAGCACATATATCAGTCTACGTGTCGATAAACGTTACCGCGCCTACACGGAAACCGACCCGGCGCATTTCAATCTGAAAACCCTGACGGACAAGCAAATCAATGACAGCCGCGCCAGAGTCAAGGCGCATCCGCGTCAGGTCGAAGGCATCGTCTATCTGATGCTGAACCTGATCGATGCCAATCGTCTGCCCGAGGCGCTGGCGCTGGGCGATGACGCCATCGCGCGCGCCGCCGCCGCACCGGCCGGCAAGCCCGCCTTCGACGATATGAACGAGCAGTGGCACTGGCTCCTGAATACACGCACCCGCGTGCTGGAACACCTGGGACGGGATGCCGAAAGCGAGTCCTCGCAGATCAGGTCACGGGATGAATCCCTGGCGCAAAAACGGGATGTAGTCAGCCAAAGGATCAATCTCGGCGATTTTTATTATGAACATGATCGCCCCCTGGAAGCACTCGCCCAGGTCAGTGACATCACCGAAGACAGCTCAAGCCCCTACGGCCTCATGGCCGCCGAGGAGGTCCGCGCCTGCGCCTATGCCCAGTTGAACGATCAGGCCAGTCTGGCGGAATCGCTCGACTATATTCGCGCTCATGCCACGGACGGCTACGGCCCGGCGCGACTGGCCCTGCTGTGCGCCAACGACCTCGATGGACTGGCGGCGATTACCATCTCCATGCTTGATGATCCGTTGCAGCGAAACACACCCCTGCGCCTTTGGCAAAACTACCGTCCTGAAGCCTATCCAACCGCCATCGACAAGCGGCTGGCCCAGAGGGCGGACGCTTTCGTGACGCGGGCGGACGTCAAGGCCGCCATAGAACGCAACGGTTACATCGACACCTATGACATGCCTCGTCCAGGTAATTGAAGTTAATCGAACAACCCCGGCGCGGCGGGCTTCACCTTCAAGGCCTTGGCGAAAACTGTCGGCAAGGCTTTTTCACTGACAGGCAATAGTTGGAAGCTATTGTTAAGGCGCAGGAAATCGCCCATCTCTTCATCTGACAGATACGCGCGCCAGACCTCCTGCGTCAGGGCGAAATGGGTGAAGACATGCTCATAGCTGCCGATCACCTCGAATCTGGCGGATAACGGCGGTGTGATTTCCTCTGTCCGGTAAGGTTCCGAGCGCCAGTCCGTGTGCGGCAGTCCCAGCATGCCGCCGAGCAGGCCCTTGTCGGCCCGACGTTCGACCAGCACACCGTCACCGGACTGAATGACAAACACCACGCCATAGCGGCGCGGCTTGGGCGTCTTGGCCACCTTAACCGGAAAGCGTTCCTGTTCGCCGCGCGCCTTTGCGAGACAGGCCTCCGCCAGCGGGCAATCCCCGCAGAGCGGCGATTTCGGTCGGCAGATCAGCGTCGCCATGTCCATCAGGGCCTGCGGCCAGTCGCCGGCGCGGTCTTCGGCCACCCATTGCGCCGCCGCCTCACGCACCAGCCCCTTCCCCGCTGGCATCGGCGTCTCGATGGCATAGAGCCGCGTCATGATGCGTTCGATATTGCCATCAACCACATTGGCCGCCTGTCCGAAGGCGATGGCCGCCACCGCCGCCGAGGTATAGGGACCGAAACCCGGCAGTTTCAGCAGGTCCGTTTCATCCGCCGGAAAGATGCCATCGTGTTCACGCACCACGGTCCGGGCGCATTCCAGCAGTTTGCGCGCGCGGGCGTAATAGCCAAGGCCGGCCCATTCGGCCATAACCCGGCCATCCTCGGCGGCGGCGAGATCGCGCACCGTCGGCCACAAGGCCAGAAACTTTCCATAATAGGGCGCGACATGCGGCACGGTCGTCTGCTGGAGCATCACTTCCGACAGCCAGACATGATACGGATCGCGCAGGCCTTCCCTCCAGGGCAGTTTGCGGCCGTGCGCATCGTACCAGGCCAGCAGACCGGCTCTTAATTCCGCGACAACCGCCTCATCCTTCAGTATAATCCCGCTCATGAAACGCCCGTTGCCATCCCTTGAAGACTCGCTCCGCATCCTGCGCACCACGCGCACGAAGCGTATGCCCAAGGCGCCGCCGCCGGTTACCCGGCAGGTTCAGCCCTTGCTGAAAAGCCTGCAAGCGCGGTTTGAGCAGATGGATGACGGGTCTGGCAAGCTGAAAAACCGCTGGACGGAGATCGCCGGCGAAAGCCTGGCCAGACTTTGCGAGCCGGTCCGCATCATCAAGGGCCGCGCCCATGGCTCAGGCGCGCTGGAAATCCGCGTCATGGGCGCCTACGCTCCGCTGGTCCAGCATAAATCGGCCGAACTGATCGACCGGATCAACCTGTTTCTCGGCGCGAAAACCATAGACAAGCTGCGCCTGATCCAGGGGCCGCTGACGCAAGCGCCGAAAAAACCGCAATCCGCCCGGCCCAAGCCGCTTTCGGCGCAGGAAGAACTGGCGCTCCAGCAATCTCTGAGCGATGTGGCGGACGAGAAGCTGAAAAAGTCCCTGCTCGCGCTTGGCCGCTCCATACTCAGGCGCGAGAACATGAAGAGTTAAAGCGCAATCCGACAAAGTGGCCACCACTTTTCGGATAAATTGCGCGACAAACCAAAAAACTAAAGCAGAATGACGATTATCGTCATTCTGCTTTAGTCGCAATAATCGGCAAAATGAAAATGCCATATTTACAGCGCAATCGAACGCTTTAAAAAGACACAGACTTCAAGGGGGTGAGTCACCCTTTTCCAACCATCTTCGGGGCTGAAACATGCAAAATCCTGTCGGCAAAACCCTTCGTGTGACCGGTGCGGCCGCCGCCATGGGCCTGGCCCTGCTGGCTTCCGGCTGCACCAAGACCAATTCCAGCGCCACGGTCGCCGCCGACGAAATGTCGATGGGCCAGGCCACCGCGCCGGTGACCGTCATCGAATACGCCTCGGTCGCCTGTCCGATCTGCGGCCACGTCAATGAAACCGTCATGCCGGAATTCAAGGCCAAATATGTCGATACCGGCAAGGTGCGCTATGTCTACCGCCCGATGATGACCGGCAATCCGGCTGTCGCCGCCGCCGGCCACCTGCTGGCCGAATGCGCCGGCAAGGAGAAATATTTCGGCGTCATCGATCAGGTCATGCGCTCGCAGCAAGCCATGGGTGGCGAGGAAACCGGTTATGCCAACGCCCGCCCGGTGCTTTTCAGCATCGGCCAGTCGCTCGGCATGTCGGAAAGCGCCTTTAATACCTGCATCACCGATGAAAAGGGCCTGGCCCGCCTGAACGACCTGAACCAGAAATACATGACCAGGGATGGCGTCAACGGCACCCCTACCTTCCTGATCAACGGCAAGAAACTGGACCGTCTGCCGCTGAATATCGGCGATTTCGACGCCGCGCTGAAGCCTTATCTCGGCAAGTGAGGATTTGAAAATGACCTCCAGACGGACACTCCTGACCCTGGCCGCCACAGCCTTGCTGCTGGCCGGCTGCGGCAAATCGATCAAGCCGGTCGAAGGCGATATGAGCCTGGGCGCCGGTGAAAACGCCAAGGTGACCCTGATCGAATACGCCTCAGTCACCTGCGCCCACTGCGCCGAATTCAACAAGGACGTCATGCCCGAACTGATGGCCAAGTACATCACGCCCGGCAAGATCCGCTATGTCTACCGGGAATTCCTGACAGAACCACGCGATGTTTCCGCCGCCGGCATCCTGCTGGCGCGCTGTTCCGGCAAGGAAAACTACTTCAAGGTAATCGATGAGATCATGAAGGCGCAAGGCGAGATGTTCGGCGACGGCACCACCACCAATGCCCTGCCGGTGCTGAAGCGCATAGGCGCCTCGGTCGGCATCGACGAAAAGGCGTTCAATACCTGCATCAGCGATGAAAAAGGCCTGACGCGCATCCAGGATAATGTCGACAAGTACCTGAAAGAAGACGACATCACCGGCACGCCCACCTTCTTCATCAACGGCAAGCGGTTCGAGCGCAAGACCGGCACTATCGCCGACTTCGACGAAGCCTTCGCGCCCCTTCTGGCGGGCAAGTAAATCATGATCGGGCGCATCGCGGCGATTGTCCTGGCCCTGTCCGTCCTCAGCCCGCCAACCATGGCCAGGGGAACGGCTAAGCCCACAACGGTGAAACCCGCCAGGGCAGCCCCCGCCAGGACAACGCCCACTATCCCGGCGCGTGTCATACCGTCCGATGCGGGCCTGCTGCCGGACATGACCCTTGGCAATCCCACAGCCGGGATCACGGTCATCGAATACGCCTCGGCGTCCTGCCCGCACTGCGCGGCGTGGAAGACGGAAAACTGGGCCAGTTTCCAGTCGAAATACCTCGTCACCGGCAAGGTGCGCTATATTTTCCGCGAGGTCCTGACCAATCCGCAGCAATACGCCCTGTCGGCCTTCCTGATCGGCCGCTGCGCCGTGGCGCAAAGCAAGAATCCGGCGGATTCCACACCCTATTTCACCGTAGTCAACGCCTTCTTCGCCGGCCAGGCGGACTATTTCCAGACCCAGCAGATCGGCACGGTCATGGCCGATGTCACCGCCAAAACCGGCATGACCACGCCCGCCATGCAGGCCTGCGTTTCCGATGAGCCGGGCTTCACCGCCTTCATGAAGACCATGCGCGCCCATATGGAAAAGGATGGCGTCAGCAGCACCCCGACCTTCTTCGTCAACGGCAAACGCGTCGATGGTCATGAAATGAAAGACCTCGACGCGGCGATCGCGGCGGCGAAATGATTTAAAGCAAGAAGCCCCACCACCGCGAGCCACTTGGCTCGTGGTGGTGGGGCTTCTTGCTTTCTTATCCACCACAAAACTTCCACAGGAATTAACCCTGTCTTGTGCAAAGTTTCTTGACGCCCGCCGTTCTGCTATGAAGGTGGAAGAATCGTTATGGCGCGCCAAAAAGGCGAATTGGGTTCATCCTTGCACTTTCAGAAGATCAAGCTTTCGGGATTCAAGTCCTTTGTCGATGCGACCGAGTTTCGCATCGACCCGGGCCTGACCGGCATTGTCGGGCCGAACGGCTGCGGCAAGTCGAACCTGCTGGAAGCCCTGCGCTGGGTGATGGGCGCCACCTCGGCCAAGGCGATGCGCGGCTCCGGCATGGATGATGTCATCTTCGCCGGTTCCGACAAGCGCCCGTCGCGCAACTGGGCCGAGGTGACGCTGACCATCGATAATTCCGATCGTCTGGCGCCTCAGCCCTTTACCGACCAGCCGGTGCTCGATGTCGCCCGCCGCATCGATCGCGGGGCCGGCTCCTCCTACCGGATCAACGGCAAGGAAGTTCGCGCCCGCGATGTGCAGCTTCTCTTTGCCGATGCCTCGACCGGCGCCAACTCGCCGGCGCTCGTCCGTCAGGGCCAGATTTCGGAACTGATCGCCGCCAAGCCGCAGAACCGCCGGCGTGTGCTCGAAGAAGCCGGCGGTGTTTCCGGCCTGCACACCCGCCGCCACGAAGCCGAACTGCGCCTTTCGGCGGCCGAATCGAACCTGTCGCGCCTCGATGATATCGCCCGCGAACTGGACAGCGCCCTCTCCCGCCTCAAGCGCGAAGCCCGCCAGGCCGATAAATATAAAAAGATTTCCGCCGAAATCCGCGCCCTGCAGAAAGCGATCCTGCACGCCAAATGGCTGGAAGTCCGTGCCCTGCTTGAAGGCGCGGTCAACGACATGCAGGCGCAGAGCCAGCGCGTGGAAGCCACCACCCGCGCCGCCGCCGTGGCGCAGACCGTGGCCCTGAAAGCCGCCGAGGTTATTCCGCCCCTGCGCGAGGAAGAAGCCGTCGCCGCCACGGTCAATCACCGGCTCAATATCGAGAAGGAACGGCTCGACCTGGAGGAAAAGCAGGTCGCCGCCGAGATCGAACGCCTGAAAGGTGATATCGCCCGTTTGCGTGGCGATTTCCAGCGTGAGGTCGATCTGTCGGCGGATGGCTCGATGCAGGTCGAGCGACTGCAATCCGGCCTCGCCCGCGTGCAGGAGGAAATCAACAATGCGCCCTCACGCGAACCGGAACTGAAACGCGCCGTCGAGGCTGCCGAGGCCGAGCGCATCAAGGCCGACCAGGCGATTGAAGCCATTGCTGCAGAACAGGCGGCGCAGGTCGAGCGCCAGCGGCTGGAGGCGTCGCGCCTCGGCGAGGCGAAGTCACGCTTCGAGCGCCTGAGCCAGCAGCTTCAGACCGCGCAGAACGACCGTAAGGCGCTGGGCGCGTTCGATTATGGCGCACTCGATGGCCTGAAGGCACAGACCGCCACGGCGCAGACCGATCTGGAAGCCGCCCGCAAGACCGCCGAGGAGCTGGAAGCCGCCCGCCCGGCGCTGGCCAATGCTGAAGCCCAGGCCCGCAAAGCACTGCGCGAGATCGAGGATCAGTTGGGCCGCCTGACCGCAGAAGCCCGCGGCCTGTCGCAGATCCTGACCACTGTCCGCAAGGATGGCGCGCCTGTGCTCGATGCCGTCCGCCCGGACAAGGGCTACGAACTGGCGCTGGCCGCCGCGCTCGGTGACGACCTCAATCTCAGCCTGTCGAAAAAAGCCGTGCAATCAGCCCTGGCCTTCTGGAGCGAGGATTTCGAGAGCCAGGCGAAAGCCATCGATATGGCCACGCTCGGCGTGACTCCGCTCAGCGCGCATGTAAAAGCGCCGGCGGCGCTGTCCCTCCGTCTCTCCACCATCGGCGTGGTGTCTCAAGCAGAGGGCGACCACCTGCAGGGCCAGCTTCCCATTGGCGCAAGACTCGTCTCCAGGGAAGGCGACCTATGGCGCTGGGATGGCCTGATCGTCCGCGCCAAGGCCCCGAAGCCCGCCGCCGTCCGGCTGGCCCAGCGTACACGGCACGACGAACTGGAAACCGAGATCGACGGCCAGAAACCGCAACTCGAAGCCGCCCGCAAGGCGCAGAGCCAGGCCGCCGAGGCCCAGCGCGGCCATGAAGAGGCCTTGCGCACGGCCCGCAACCGCCTGCCTGAGCTGGAACGCAATCTGCGCAACCGCCAGAACGACCTGGACACCCGCCTGCGCGCCCAGACGCAATACGAGGCCCGGCTGGAATCGCTGGAAGCCACCCTCACCCGCCTGACCGCCGAACACGCCGAAGCCAAAACCGCTTACGAAACGGTTCAGGCCAGCCAGTCCGGAGCGCCCGACACCGAGGTCATGCGGACCCGCCTGAACGACGCCCGCGCCCTGGCCGAGACTCATCGTCAGGCGGTCATGCGCGCCCGCGCCGACCTCGACCAGGACGCCCGCGACCGTCAGGCCAGGGACGCCCGCGAACGCACCCTGACCCGCGAACTGACCGACTGGAGCCGCCGCACGCAGGACTCCGCCGCCCGGCTGCTCAAGCTGGAAAAGGATCAGGTCACGGCGCAAGCCGCCCTGGAAGCGGCGCAATCGGCCCCGCGCGAATTCGAGAGCAAGCGCATCGCTCTGGTCGATTCGCTGCAAACCGCCGAAAAACGCCTCAACGAAGCCCGCGAAAAGCTCAATATCGCCGAATCCGAACGCCGCGACGCCGATATCGATGTCCGCGCCCGCGAACAGGAGGCTTCCGCCGCCCGCGAAGAGCGCGCCGGCGCGGCGGCCCGCCTCGAAGCCATCCAGACACGCGCCGCCGAGATCGAGGCCCTGATCCTCGACCAGACCGGGGGCACGCCCGACGAACTGGGCCGCCGTCTCAAGGAAGAAGCCATCGCCACCCCGGCGGACGCCTCCGGCGCCGAATCGCTGCTGTCGGGCCTGGAGCGCGAACGCGATCAGCTTGGCGCGGTCAACCTGCGCGCCGAGGAAGAAGCCGCCGAATATGAAGGCCGGCTCGACACCCTCTCGAAAGAACGCGCCGACCTGATCACCGCCATCGCCAAGCTGCGCGACGGCATCGACGAACTGAACGCCGAAGGCCGCGAACGCCTGCTGGCCGCCTTCGAGATTATCAACGAACACTTCAAGACCCTGTTCGTCACCCTGTTCGATGGCGGTTCGGCCGAACTGCGCCTGGTCGAATCGGACGATCCGCTCGAAGCCGGCCTCGAAATCTATGCCTGTCCGCCGGGCAAGCGCCTCTCGACCATGAGCCTGATGTCGGGCGGCGAGCAGGCCCTGACCGCCACCGCCCTGATCTTCGGCGTTTTCCTGGCCAATCCCGCCCCGGTCTGCGTGCTCGACGAAGTGGACGCCCCGCTCGATGACGCCAATGTCGACCGCTATTGCCGCCTGCTGGCCGAAATGCGCGGCCGCACAAAGACGCGCTTCATCGCCATCACCCATAATCCGGTCACCATGTCGCGCATGGACCGCCTGTTCGGCGTTACCATGAGCGAACGCGGCGTCTCGCAACTGGTCAGCGTCGATCTGTCGCAGGCGGAAGCCCTGGTGGCTGAACACGTCGCTTAGAGCACTTTCCGAAAAGTGTGATGCTTCGCCGAACTGCGTTTTTGATTAAAAAGTGCGTTAAAACAATAAGAAGCGAAGCATTAGACCGTCTCGACATTCGGAAACCGCCCCCTTCCTATACCTCCCCATTCATGGGGAGGGGGACCGCACGACCGCAGGGAGATGCGGTGGTGGGGGTGTTGTCGTCAATAAGGAAGCTTGCGTTTCCGATCACATGAAATCGGCAGGTCAGTAATCCACTCATGACCCGAACATACACAAGCCGATAGCCCCCACCACCGCATCTAGCGCTTCGCGCGTCGTGCGGTCCCCCGCCCCGTAAACGGGGCGGTATAAGATGGGGAGACGCCGGAATACGCCGAACGTCGATCCGTCCCAGCATGCTGATGTGCGCCGCTTGTGGTCGCGTTTGCCAAATTTCACTAAGAAATTTGGAGGCCAGTGATTTCCTGGCGATTGATGCGCCTCAGAAGACACTTATTGATTATAAGCAAGAAGATACAGTGCCTGGCAACCATTATAGCCCGCGCTCTAACCTTTTCGCGGCGTAAAAAATGATCTTGGAAAACCGCTGACAGCGTTGTTTTCTATTTTATTTCAAACAACTCCACTTTGTCGCCTGCAATTGCTTGACCTTTGAGTGTCTCTTGAGTAGGTTCCGCGCCGTTCTTAGCCGGAATAGCGATCCCTGTTATTCCGCCTGCCAGGTGCTGAACGTGACAGACGAACCACCCGATAAGTCCTCGGATCAAGACGAACTGAACGATCTTGATAAGCGGCTGAAGGCGATCGAGGCGCGCAAGCGCAAACCGGCGTTTGATGCCAGCGGCGAGGTCGGCGCTAATCAGGGCTATCAGGCCCTGGGAGAGCTGCTTGGGGGGATTCTCGGCGGTCTGGGGCTTGGCTGGCTTAGCGACCAGTATCTTCACACCCGGCCGTTCGGGGTGATCATCGGCGCTATTCTGGGCATGATTGTGGCGGTCTACGCGATCGTCCGGTCGGGCCAGAGCAAATAGGCTTATAAGGTTTTAATTCGCCCGCAAGGGCAAGACATTGTCTAAAGAGGTTTTGGGGCTTATGGCCGATCCGTTGCACCAGTTTAAAATCGAGAAGATCGTCGAACTTCCCGCGTTCAATATCGGCGGTGTGCCGGTGGATCTCTCGATCACCAATTCGGTAATGGCCATGCTGATCGCCGTCGGCCTGACCTGCCTGTTCTTCCTGTTGACCACGGCGCGCGCCAGCATCATTCCTGGCCGCGGCCAAGTGGTGGCGGAAAGCATTTTCGGCCTGATCGACGATATGACCGATTCGATCATCGGCCATGACGGCAAGCAGTTCCTGCCCTATGTCCTGACCCTGTTCCTCTTCATCCTGAGCTGCAACCTACTCGGCATGTTCACCTATTTCACGGCCACCTCGCAGATCGCCGTCACCATGACCCTCGCCGCCCTCACCATCCTGCTGGTGCTGGCCGTCGGTTTCATCCGCCATGGTCTGGGCTTCTTCAAGATGTTCGTGCCGTCCGGCGTGCCCTGGTATATCCTGCTGGTCCTGGTGCCGATTGAGGTCATCGCCTTCATCATGCGCCCCGTAACCCTGACGCTGCGGTTGTTCGGCAATATGCTCGGCGGCCACATCGTCATGAAGGTCTTCGCCGGCTTCATCGTCACCGGCCTGACCCTGGGCGGCCTGGGCGCCGCCATCGGCATCCTGTCCATGGGCACCATCGTGGCCCTGACAACCCTCGAATTCCTGGTCGCTTACCTGCAAGCTTTCGTGTTTGCGGTTCTGGCCTGCGTCTATCTCAGTGATGTGGTCAATATCGGCCACCACTAGGTTCTTCTTTCAATCTGTCCCTTTCCAAACTCGGAGTTAACACCCCATGGACGTTCAATCTGCAACCCTTATCGCCGGCGGCCTCAAGTACATCGGCGCCGGTCTGGCGACCCTCGGCATGATCGGCGCCGGTATCGGCCTCGGCATCCTGTTCGGCAACTATTATGTCGGCGCCCTGCGCAACCCTTCGGCCGCCAAGACCCAGCAGACCAACCTCTTCATCGGTATGGCGCTGACCGAAGCCCTCGGCATCTTCGCCTTCGTTATCGCGCTGCTGATCCTCTTCAACGCGCCCAGCCTGTAATCTGAAAATCCGGCTGCCGGCGCGGATAATCCGCGCCGGTCACAGGTTTTCCCACGGGTAAGATTAAAAATGACAACCGCTACCTCGCCAGAGGCCCCTTTATCTGCTGACGACGCCTCCGGCGCTTCGTTCTCGGCGACGCCGAGCGTGACCACGGTTGCGACTCTGGTGCCGGGCAGCACGGAAGCCCAAACGCATGAGCTTCAGACGCATGAGCTTCAGGCAACCACCGAAACGGTGGCCGCGACCGAGCCTCATGACGCCAAGGAAGGCGGCCTGCCGCAGTTGAATACCGACCATTGGGCCGGCCAGATGGTCTGGCTCGTGGTCATCTTCGCCATCTTTCTGGCGCTGATGTCGAAGCTCTTCGTGCCGCGCCTGCGCAAAGTCATCGAAACGCGCGGCGCCACCATCGCCGAGGACTTGGCCAATGCCCGCGCCAACCGCGACGAGGCCGAGGCCCAGGCGAAACAAGCCGCTGCCGAGACTGCCGAAGCCCACGCCGCCGCCCGCAAGCTGGCGGCCGAGGCCCTCGCCCGTTCCAATGCCGAAGTGGCCGCCGCTACCGCCGCCGAGGATGAAAAACTTGGCAAGCGTCTCGCGGAAGCCGAAACCCGCATCCGCGCACAACGTGACGAGGCCATGGGCCATGTCAGCGACATCGCTTCGGAAACGGCCTCGCTTCTGGTGCAAAAGCTGACCGGCAAGGCCGCTACTGCCGCCGCCCTCAAGTCAGCGTTTGGAAAGGTCTGAGACGATGGAACTGTTGCATGAAGCGGAATTCTGGGTCCGCATCGCCCTCGGCGTCTTTGTCCTGATCCTGATCTTCGCCGGCGTGCCGGGCAAGATCTGGAAGTCCTGGGGCGCCACCGGCGAAGCCGTCCGCGCCGAACTGGACGAGGCCGTCCGCATCCGTCAGGAAGCGACCGACCTGCTTAACTCGATCAAGGCCCAGCGCCTTGCCGCCGAGCAAAAGGCCCGTGAACTGATCGCCTTCGCCGAGGAAGAAGCCGCCCGCATGGCCGCCGATGCCCGCGTCAAGCTGGAAGAGACGATCAGGCGCCGCGAGGAACTGGCCGAACGCAAGATCGCCCAGGCCGAGGCCAACGCCGCCGCCGACGTCAAGTCCGCCGCCGCCGATCTGGCGACGCAACTGGCCGAGCAGGTCCTGCTCGATCAGGTCGCCAAGGCCAAGACCGATGTCCACGCGGACAAGGCCATCAGCCAGCTCGAAGGCCGCTTCAACTAAGCTGACGACGGCATAAAGCAGATCAAAGGCCCGGAGCTAGTCCTCCGGGCCTTTTTCTATGCGCTCCACCGCCGCGTCATAAAGCTGCGGCGTCTGCGGCTTGACGAACAGCGACGTAATTTCCGGATGCGCGCGGCGAATGGCCGTTTCCATGTCGGCCACGATATGTTCGACCTCGATGATCGTCAGGCCATCCTCGAATTCCAGGCTGAGCGCCGCCACGACGGCCGTAGGCGCCATATGCGTGGTCAGCAGGCCATTGACCCGCAATACGCCCTCCATGCTCTCGGCAATGCCAATAATATCCGCCTGCAAAACCGGATCGGCACGCTCACCGATCAGCAGGTCCTTGCTTTCCTTGGCCAGGAAAATGGCCACCGCCGCCAGCACCAGGCCGATCAGCAGCGAGCCTATGCCATCGAAATGCGGTTCATGAAAGGTCACCGAGGCCCAGGTGGCCGCCAGGGCGATCAGTATCCCGATAAGGGCCGCGCTGTCCTCCAGCAGAACCATGAATTTCGGCGGGTCCTTGCTGCGCGTGATCGCCTGCCACCAGGTCAGTTCCCCTTTGGTCGCGCGCAATGCCTTGACGGCCACCCACCATGATCCGCTCTCGAACAGCAGCGACAGGCCCAGCACGATATAGTTGATGAGCGGCCGCTCCATCGGCTCGGGGTCTTGCAGATGGACGATGCCTTCGTAGAACGAGACCCCTGCTCCGACCGCGAAGATCAGCAGAGCGACGACAAAGCTCCAGAAATACAGCTCGCGGCCATAGCCGAGCGGATGCACCTCATCCGGCTTTCGCCTGGAACGGTGCATGCCGTAGAGCAGCAGCACCTCATTGCCGGTATCGACGAAGCTGTGAATGGCTTCCGACAGCATGGCCGAGGAACCGGTCATGGCGGCGGCGACCGCCTTGGTGGTGGCGACCAGGACATTGCCGGTCAGAGCGGCGAATACGACCTTATTTGATTCAGATGCCACAAATCATTTCCCTGTCCGGAAAACAACGTAATCTTGCCGGCATAAGAATTCAATCAGCGGCGCCGGCTTTCAGGCGCGTCTTGCACCGGCATTGCCCCATAGGGCAATACACCAGATAATCAGGCCCAGGATCAGAACGTAAGCGGCTTCGATGATTGATGGAAATACAACAATCAGACGCACCGGCTTTACCATCTGATAGGCAATGTATGAATTCAGGCCGTTATACGCTGCGCCCAACAGACCAGCCACCAGTGCGATCACCCCCATAACAGCCAACAGGCTTGACCGTGGACCGCCACCGGATCTCCGTCCCAGAGCCGCGATCACTGCCACGACACCTGCGACGAGCATGATAATAACCAGAAATTTGACCACAATGGTAAGACCACCGAAGACATCCCAAGGCGTCGCGGTCATCATTGTGCGAATATAAGGTTCCATTTTCCCCTCCCCTCACTCCGCCAGAAAGCGGTAGCGTGGGACAAGGTTAACACAAAAAATCCAAACAGTAAAAAAGCCCCCCGGCAGGACCGGAGGGCTTTTCGGATTATTTGCCATTCTTAGACCGTGCGCGGCTTGCGGAGAAATCGGCGGCGGATACCGACCAGTTGTCCCCGCCCCCTCAATATCATGCGCTCGAACTTGAGCACCTGCTGCCAGAAGATCGAAACCACCTGCGGATTACGGCGCAGCAGTTTGCGCAGCGGCATGACCCAGTTCGGATGGCGGCGCTTGAGATGGATGAACTGGCGGCGCGCCCAGAAGGCGTTACGCAGGATCATGATCAGGCCGACAAGAATGAGGAAATAGTGACCGGGAATGATGATCAGCAGGAACCCCGCCGCCAGGAAGACAAAACCGAGCGCGATCATGATCCAGCCAAGCACCTTCTTCGAGAAACGCTTTGCGGCGCGTTTCACGGAACGCCAGGTCCTGGCGTCGGGCTTCAGGGCAACCAATGCTTTCTGGGGCGCGGGCGCGCCGTTTTCACTCGACATCTTGTTTGACTGGACGCCTTGTCTCGTCCTCGCAACTCTGGAATTTTGCGCCGCAACATCAGCGACCTGGACCTCATATGGATAGGCAATAGGGCAATGTAAAGGCGCCTGCTGAATATCCGGTGAATGTGGAGAAAATTTAATTTCCCTTGCGTTATTCCGGCATCATGCGGACTCTTCCGCAGTGCGGGAAGAACGGTTTCTGAAAAGGGATTTTACCCCCTGACGGGAGCTTTGCATGAAGCGATACCGGCGTGGCATCAGCCCGCGCTCGACGCGCAGGCCTTGCAGCCATACCAGGGCAATCACCTTGGCGCCCGGCCGCAGCATGGCCCGCACCGGCCCCAGCCAGCGCGGATGCGCCCTGACCAGCTTCATGAACTGGCGCTTGATCCACATCGAACTGCGCAGCAAAAGGATCAGGCCAAACAGCACGAAAGGCACGCCAACCGGCCCCGGCAAGGGCGCCAGCACCACGCCGAAGGCCATCAGGACCATGCCGGCCAGACTCATAAGCAGTTTCAGCAGTATAGCCATTTTCTCACTCAGGGTCGGAAAGAACCGCGCCCGCCTTGTCATGCGCCAGATATTATTGACCACCTCGGAGGGCGGCCTTGAAGGCTATATAGGCAAGGTGTGATTAAGAAACGATGCGGCGGCGCGTCACACATCGTCATTTGGCCATCACTTAATATGACAGCAGTTTGCGCGGCTTGTGAGAAGGGGCCGTCCGCGGTCGCGGTTTGGGCCGGCGATTACGCAACACCGCACGCAGGTTATGCCGGAAACGATACATGAACCGGCGGTGGGGCGGCAGGAGACAGCGTTCAAGGCGAAGAGCCTGAAGCCACATCATGGCGACAACCTTGGCCCCCGGCCGCAGCATGGCGCGCAACGGACCAAGCAGTTTCGGATGGGCATGCACCAGTTTGACGAACAGGCGCTTAACCCACATGGAGCTTCTCAGCAGGATGATCAGGCCCAGCAGGATAACCGGCACGCCGAAAGGCCCCGGCAGCGGCGTGATCACCACCCCCACAGCCATCAGTACCACGCCCAGCGCGCTCATCAGCAATTTCAGCACCACGGTCATGAGATGAAGATGGGATGGACCAGATAGGAAGTCCATCCCAACTTCGCCTCTCGCGCGATAAAAAGTGGTTAGCGCGGCTTTAAGTATAGGCCAGGCTATGTATAAGCCAGTCGGGGCGCGCGGGCGGCGCGTGTCTCGTCCAGACGCTTGGTGGGGGCCAGGTAAGGCGCGCCCTTGAAACGGGCCACATCACCCGCTTTAGCGGCTTCGGCCAGAGCACGCAAAACGGCGATAAAACCGTCCAGTTCGTCTTTCGATTCCGTTTCGGTCGGCTCGATCAGCATCGCCCCATGGACCACCAGCGGGAAGTACATGGTCATCGGGTGGAAGCCCTCGTCAATCATCGCCTTGGCGAAATCGAGCGTGGTCACGCCGGTGCCTTCCAGCCAGGCGTCATCGAACAGGGCCTCGTGCATGCACGGCCCTTCAGGGAACGGCACACTCATCAAATCCTGCAGGCTGGCCTTGATATAGTTGGCGTTGAGCACAGCGTCTTCCGCCACCTGCCTGAGGCCGTCCGAGCCGTGGCTGAGCATATAGGTCAGCGCGCGGATGAACATACCCATCTGGCCATGGAAGGCGCACATGCGGCCGAAATTCTGCGCCGATACGCCTTCGTCATGCTCGATCAGATCGAAACCCGAGCCGTTGGAAACCACCCAGGGCTTGGGCGCATAGGCGGCCAGCGCTTCGGACAGCACCACAGGCCCCGCGCCCGGACCACCGCCGCCATGGGGCGTCGAGAAGGTCTTGTGCAGGTTGATGTGCATGGCGTCGACACCGAGATCACCGGGACGAACGCGGCCGACGATGGCGTTGAAATTGGCGCCGTCGCAATAGAAATAGGCCCCGGCCTCATGCGTGACGCGAGCGATCTCGATGATATCGCGCTCGAACAGGCCGCAGGTATTCGGATTGGTCACCATGATCGCGGCGACATCCGGGCCAAGCTTCGAGGCCAGATCGGCGACATCGACGCGACCGTCGGCGGTCTGGGCCACCTCCTTGACGCTGTAGCCCACAAAGGCGGCGGTGGCGGGGTTGGTGCCGTGGGCCGAGGTCGGGACCAGCACGGTGCGGCGATGGCCCTGCCCCTTGGCCTCGTGCGCGGCCTTAATGGCCAACAGGCCGCACAGCTCGCCGTGCGCGCCGGCTTTCGGCGTCATGGCGACCGCGGGCATGCCGGTGAGCACCTTGAGCCAATGCGCCAGCGTATCCATCAGGGCCAACGCGCCCTGCACGGTCGAAACCGGCTGGAGCGGATGGATATCACCCAGGCCCGCCACACGCGCCATCTTCTCGTTGAGGCGCGGATTGTGCTTCATGGTGCAGGAACCGAGCGGATAAAGCGCCAGATCGATGGCGTGGTTCTTCTGGCTCAGGCGCACATAATGGCGCATGGCCTCCGGTTCGGTCAGGCCGGGCAGCGACAGGTCGTCACGCAGCAGGCCGTCGAGGTCGGACGCGTCGATCGCGATATCGGCGAAATCGACGCCGGTGCGGCTGTAATCGTCCTTCTCGAAGATCAGCTTTTCGGATTGCAGCAGGCCCTTGCCACCCAGCAGCGTCTTGAACGAGGTGGCTTCGATATTGATTTCGGGGGTCGAGGGACGACCGACAGAGTTCATTTTAGGAGTATCTTGGCTCATTGGGCGACCTCCTTAAGCGTAGCGACAAGGGTAGCGATATCGGCGTCCGAAACGGTTTCGGTGACGGCGACAATCAGGTGATTCTCGAAGCCCGGCTCATTTTGCAGGCGGGCAAAGGGCACGCCACCGAGCACATTCCTGGCTGCCAGGGCCTCGACCACGCCAATGGCCGGTTTCGCCAGCTTCACCGTGAATTCATTGAAGAAACGCGGGGTGACGATTTCAAAACCGGCGGCAGCCAGTTGATCCTTCGCCGCATGCGCCTTGGCATAGTTGATCTTCGCCACGCGCTTCAGGCCGGTCTGCCCCAGCAGGCTCATGTGGATGCTGAAGGCCAGCGCGCAAAGCCCTGAATTGGTGCAGATATTCGAGGTCGCCTTATCGCGGCGAATATGCTGCTCACGGGTCGAAAGCGTCAGCACGAAGCCGCGCTCGCCATCGGCATCGACGGTCTCGCCGCACAGGCGGCCCGGAAGCTGGCGGAGGTATTTTTCCTTCGCCGCGAACAGGCCGACATAGGGACCGCCATAAGACAAAGGCACCCCGATCGACTGGCCTTCGACGGCCACGACATCGGCCCCCATCTCGCCAGGCGATTTCAACAGGCCCAGCGACATCACCTCGGTAACAACCACGATCAGCAGCGCGCCGGCGGCCTGCGCGGCTTCGGCGATCTGGCTGACATCGGTGGCGGTGCCGAAGACGTTCGGCGTTTGCACGACCACGCAGGCCGTATTAGCGTCGATATGTTGCAGCACATCAGCTTCGTCATCGACGGCGACGGCGCAGGCTTCAGTTTCGATGCCGACGGCATGGGCCAGGGTTTCGACCGTTTCACGGTAATGCGGATGCAGGCCGCCGGAGAGCACGGCCTTGTTGCGCTTCGTCACGCGGGTGGCCATCAGCACGCCCTCGGCGGCGGCGGTCGAGCCGTCATAAAGCGAGGCGTTGGCCACCGGCATCCCGGTCAGGCGCGCCACCTGGCTCTGGAACTCGAACAGGACCTGAAGCGTGCCCTGTGCGATTTCCGGTTGATAGGGCGTATAGCTGGTCAGGAATTCCGAGCGCTGGATGATATGATCGACCGTCGCCGGAATATGGTGGCGATAGGCCCCCGCGCCGGCAAAGAACGGCGCCTTCGATGGCGACACATTCCGCGCGGCGAAGGCATTCAGTTGCGCCTCGACTTCCAGTTCACCGGCAAAGGCCGGCAAATCGACCGTACCGCTGCGGCGGGCCTTTTCCGGCACATCGACAAACAGGGCATCGATCGAATCGACGCCGATCTTTTTCAACATGGCGGCGCGATCGCCGGCGCTTAAGGGGAGATAACGCATTTTAAATTCCAACTCTTAGCCCCCTCGCCCCGTTTACGGGGAGAGGGTTGGGGTGAGGGGCTTCTTACAGGCTTAGTAACCGCCCCTCATCCGGCCTGACGGCCACCTTCTCCCCGCAAGCAGCGGGGAGAAGGGAAAGACGGCAAATCGTACTACAATGTGCTCAGATAGGCTTCGTAAGCGGCGCGATCCATCAGCGCGTCCAGTTCCGAAGCATCGGCCAGCCTGATCTTGGCGATCCAGCCGCCGGCTTCCGGCACGGCGTTGATGGTTTCCGGCGAAGACGACAGCAGGTCATTGGCTTCGATCACCTCGCCCGACACCGGCGCATAGACATCCGACGCCGCCTTGACGCTTTCGACCACGGCGAAGCTGTCGCCGGTCTTCACGACCTTGCCGACTTCCGGCACTTCAACGAAAACAACATCGCCCAGCGCTTCGGCGGCATAGAGCGTGATGCCGACAAAGGCTTCATTGCCGGTAATATCGACCCATTCGTGGTCCTTGGTGAATTTCATGGTTTTAACCTTTCGGCTTGCGGTGATAGCCATTGGCCACGAAGGGCAAGGCCACGATTTCAGCGGCGTATTGACGGCCGCGGGTTTCCAGTTTCAGCTTCGTGCCGATAGCCGACGATGCCGGCGGCACATAGCCCATGGCGATGGAGTAGCCGAGCGACGGCGACGGCACGCCGGAGGTGACGACACCCAGTTCCGCGTCATTTTCCGAGAGAATTTTCGCGCCCTCACGGGCCGGCGGACCTTCGAGCACGCGGATAGCGACACGGACACGATCAAGCGCGCCATCGAGTTGCGCCTTCAGGCGGTCGATCCCCTTGATATCGCCGCGCGCCAACCGGGACTTGTTCATGGCAAAGCCGAGATTGGCTTCCGCCAGCGTATAACCGGCGTCCATTTCATGACCATAGAGCGGCATGCCGGCTTCCAGGCGCAGGGAATCGCGCGCCCCCAGCCCGATCGGACGGACATGCGGATTGCTCAACAGTTCGTCCCACAGGTCGCCGACGCGCGCCGCCGGGAAGCTGATCTCGAAACCGTCCTCACCGGTATAGCCGGAGCGCGAGATATAGGCGACCTCCTCCAGAAGCTGAAAGGTGCCGCATTCCATGAAGTACATCTCGCAGGCCGCCGGACAGAGTGCCTTTATCACGTCCTTCGCCCTGGGGCCTTGCAGCGCCAGCAACGCGCGATCGCTCAGGACTTCAAACTCGACATCGGCACCGGCTTCATCGCCGGCGATAAAATCGGCAATGATATCGAAATCCTGATCCTTGCAGGCGGCATTGACCACCAGTATGAATCCCTCGGCTTCGGGGCGCGACACCATCCAGTCATCAAGAATGCCGCCGTCTTCGCCCAGCAGCAGCGAATATTTCTGCCTGCCCTGCGGCAGGGCGGCGAAATCGGTCGGTGTCAGGGCCTCCAGCACGGCGATAGCGCCCTCGCCGCTCAGGCGTGCCTGCCCCATATGCGACACGTCGAACAGACCGGCCTCGGCGCGGGTCCATTTGTGCTCGGCCAGCACGCCCTCATATTTCACCGGCATATTATAGCCGGCGAAAGGCACCATCTGGCCGCCGAGCGCGACATGGCGATCGAAAAGCGGGGTGAATTGCAGGGAATCGCTGTTTTCAGACATGGGGACTCGCAGACGGTTTGAATACGTTCTGCCCCCGCTGTCCCTTTTAGCCTGAGAGATTTGCTCCTTCGGCGAGGGTATGTAAACCCTACTTTCCAGCGTTTTAATGCGGCTTGCGGTCCTTTTGCCTGAGCGTTTCCGGGGCGGTTGCGCCTTCGGCGGTGTGAGCGTCACACTCTCTCCCGCGAGTCTTTCCGCTTGTGCGTTAGGCGGCGTTAAGAGTCAAGATTGTTTCAAGCCTATGCCCCATGATCCACAGCAAAGGCCCGGCTTGAGACAGATACCGAATTATTCGAGGGATCTTTCGTATTGGCGAACGCATACCCATCCGCTTGATAAACAGGCCCGAAATTCAGTCCTTTCGCGGCGGCGGCATGGCAAAACCCTTCCACGTCAGCCACATCGAACACCAGTTTAATCAAGACCTGACCTTCTTTTTGCGATTTTGCGGCCGGATGAAGCAAAATCGCAATACCGCCCGCCACCGGCATAAGCTCGACAATCCTGTCCCCCGGTAGCTGTCTGGCGACATAGCCGAAATGTTCACCGTAGAAAGTGACCATTTCAGGAATGCGCCTGGTATAAATAATAATGCGGTTGAGCGGGGCCGGCACTCGCCTATCCTTTCAGCCAATGCACCAGCCAGAAGACCAGCAACGCCGTAATCCCGATCACCAGTCCGGCCAGAACCAGCATCACCGTCAGACTGGTCAGTTTTTGCGTCAGGGGGATCGGCTCGTAACTATAGGCATCCGCCGGCCAGACCTTGGTCTTCACCAGCGTCTTCAGTTCGCCAACGGTAAAATCCCGATAAACCAGACACTTGTCCGGCCACAGCCACCAGAAGGGCGACACCTTCTGTTCCGCCGGCGGTTTGACGCCATGGATCGCCAGCAGGGTCATCATGTCATCGATATAGAAGTCCGTCTCGGCGTCGTCATCGAGATCGCCCAGCACCCAGGCGTCATCGCCCCTGGCCTCGAAAGCTGCCAGGCATTCCGGCGACAGGCGCGTTTCCAGCAGGTCGTGCAGACCCTTCTCGAACGGTTTAACCATTATTGACGATAAGCTTCAGATGACTTTTGACGCGCACCCGCGGCGGGTCATAGATTTCCGGCCGCGCCACTTTTTCGCCGCGCCTGAGGAAGCGTTGTTTGTATTTGGCCATTTCCGGCAAGAGCGACGCCTCCAGATGATGGGTTTGGATTTCGACGCATTGATCGGCGATGCGTTCGATATGGCGATTATGATAGCGCCCCGGCGGCGTGACAAGCACCAGTTTCTTCTTCGGAAAGCGTTCCTTGAGATATCGCGCCGTGGCGGCATGGTCGCCATCCGCCGTCACCAAATAGCAGACATCGAACAGATCGTCCTCGGCATCGGCGGCGATGGACAGGGCCAGATTGACATCCCCCTGTTTTTCAACGGCAATCTGCCATTTATGGCCGCAGGCGTTACAACCGTCCATCGAATGGATGAAATGCCCCATACGGCAGATGACGCCCTGCCCTTCCAGCGCCTTGCGGTAATCCTCGTGGCGTTGCAGCTTCGAGCGGCTGGCGGGCGAAAAGGCCGAGCACCACACCACGCGTTTGACGGCTTCGGATTTCGGCGCGATGGCCCGGCCGAGGGTCTTGAGATTCAGCCATTTGAGATAGGGACGCTTGTAGGCGTCGACGGCGTGATAGAGGTTGAAACCGTCATAATAGAAGGCGGCGCGCTTGCGGAAAAACGGCCAGACAAAACCGCCTCCCGTTCCTGTCCCGCGCCCCTCAGACATACTCAAAGCCCACCCGTTAACGTTCTGGTAACAATAAAGCTCAGTTACTGACGTTTGTCAGCAGGTTTTGTTCCAAAGAGAAAAAAGGAAAATCTCCTCCCCATCGTGATGGGGAGGAGATTTCTACATCTGTTCCGGCGCGCTAAGGCCCATCAAATCGAGGCCCAGTTCAAGCTGGCGCAAGGTCAAACTCACCAACCCCAGACGCGACCCTTTAAGCGCCACGTCCTCGCCCACCAGCACCGGACAGGCGGCATAAAACTTTGAGAACCCCTGCGCCAGCCGATAGACATGATCAGCCAGGATATTCGGCGCCCGCTTGAGATAGGTTTCCTTCAGCGCATTATCGAAGCCATCCAGCAACAACACCAGTTCGCGCTCGGCAGGTTCCGTGACGGTAATCTCGCCAGCGGCCAGCCCCTGCTCGCCCGCCTTGCGCAGGATCGATTTCATCCGCACCGCCTGATAAAGCAGGTAAGGCCCGGTCTTGCCCTCGAAACTCATGAAGCGGTCGAGATCGAAGATGTAGTTGGTCAGGCGGTGATTGCTCAATTCGGCGAATTTCAGCGCCGCCACGGCCACCTTGTGCGCTATATCGGCAAAGGCCGCTTCCGAAAGCCCTTCGCCCAGACCGGCCTCATGCAGGCGCGCATTGGCCTTCTCCACCGCCTGGCTGATCAGGTCATGCAGTTTGAGCGTGCCGCCGTCGCGGGTTTTGAAGGGCTTGCCGTCCGCGCCATTGACCGTACCATTGGCGGCGTGTTCGAGATGGCCCGCCTCGGCATAGCCGGCCAGATAAGCGGCGCGGAACACCTGTTCGAAGTGATCCGACTGGCGCTGATCCACGATATAAAGCGTCAGGTCCGGCTGATATTCGGCCTTGCGCTGGACAATCGTGGCGAGATCGGTCGTGCCGTACATCGACGAGCCTTCGGAGGAGACGACCAGCAGCGGCGGCACCTCCTTCTTGTCGTCGTCCTTCGCCACACGGACAATTTGCGCGCCCTGATCGGCTTCGAGCAGCCCCTTGGCTTTCAGGTCGGCAATCATGCCCTCGATATAGGGATCGGCGTCGCTTTCCCCTTTCCACCAGTCGAATTCGACCGACAAGGCGCCGTAATCGCGGATCAGGGCTTCGCGGCTGACCGTAACGAAATGCTGCCACAGGGCGCGATAACCGCGGCGCCCCTGCTGGAGTTCGCGCGTGGCGGCCTTGGCGCGGTTGCGATAGGCTTCATCCTCTTTGCCTTTATTGGAGGCATATGGATAAAGCCGTTCCAGATCCTCCAGAGTCACCGGCGCTTCGGTCGGATAATCGCCACTGAAAGCCTCATCGAAATAAGGCAAATCGGGCTGTTCGTCACAAACCGCCGTGATCAGCAGGCCCATCTGGTAGCCCCAATCGCCGAAGTGGGCATCGCCCATCACTTCGTCGCCGAGAAAACGGAAGATGCGCTTGAGCGATTCCCCGATCACCGCCGTGCGCAGGTGGCCGACGTGCATCGGTTTGGCGACATTCGGGCCACCGAAATCGATGATGATCTTGCGTGGTTGCGCCACGGCAGGCGCGCCCAGACGCGCATCCGCCGCCAGCGCATTGGCCCGGATGCTCAGCGCATTTTCGGCCAGCACGAAATTAAGGAAACCGGGTCCGGCGATTTCCAGTCCTTTCAGACGGGCATCGCCATCGAAATGCGAGACAATCCTGCCGGCCACCTCGCGCGGATTGGCTTTCGCCGCCTTAGCCACGGCCAACGCCCCATTGCACTGGAAATCGGCGAGGTCCGGCCGGTCCGACGCATTCACACGGCCAGCCGAAGCGTCAAAGCCTTCCGCCATGAAGGCAGAGGCGGCGCTGTCGCTCAGTTCGGTCTTGAAATCGTGGGATTCGATAAAGGCTTCGGTAAAGGCAGGCATGACAGTATCCGGGAAAAACTCCCGTTCACATACGCATCCCGCGCATCCGTGACAAGAACCTTATTGCGCCGGCTTCTGCTCCGCCGGCGAGACATAGCGGAAATGCTTGCCCTCGCGGTTGAATTCGGCCATCTGCGGCGTCACGTCGAAGCCGATCAGAACCTCGAAATTCGAGCCGGAAACCGTGATATCCTTGCGCGGAATATAGATGCCTTCCAGGCGCGTATTGACATCCACCCGTTGCTGCCCCTCGGCGAAGGTCACCGGCAGGTCGAATTCCTGCTTGGCCAGAACCGTCTTGTCGCGTTCGGTGACGGCGATCCAGTAGTGATAGACATTGCTCTGCCCTTCCGCCTGCGGCCCGCGGCCAAGCGAGAAGCTGATATCCATGCCGACCTGGATCGGCTCATTGCCCTGATAGGCGCATTCCGACTGGATGCCGTTGATCTCGCCGGTCCACATGGCGGCGGCGGTCGTCTGGACGTCGTTCCTGAACTGGTGGTAACGCGCCGCGTCGTAAAGCACCTTGACATAAGGACACGGCCCTTCGGCTTTCAGCTTCTTGAGGTTCAGCGAGCGGTTGCCCCACTCTTCATCCTTTTTCTGCCGGTCGGCGGCCGCCTGCTGATCATCCTGATCCTGCCCGCCACGGCCACGGCTCTGCGCCGAAGCCAGGCTCGTCAGACCGGCGCTCAGGAACACACCCAGACAAACCCCGGCCCAAACACGACGAGCCAGAATACGGCGCATAACAACTGACATAGGCGTGAAGATCCCCAATAGCGAATAATGTGTGCGAGGCGGCATCAGGCGAAGCGCATCGTTTGAGGATGTGTAGCGCCTTGATATCACTTTTCAAAGGGTTTTATGGAGCACTTGCGGCCAAAGTGCGGCGGAAGACCTTCGTGTCTGTTATCCGATATGACCGTGGCGCTTTAATAATCAGCTATTGCGCTTCGCAATGAAATGACCATATAATTCAAAATATAGTCATAACGTCCGAGAATGGAAATGTCAGTCTGGCAGGTCAATGAAGCAAAGGCGCATCTCAGTGAGGTCATTGACCGGGCATGTCATGAGGGGCCGCAAACCATCACCCGCCACGGCGCCGAAAGGGCGGTCATCCTCTCGACTGCCGATTATCAGAAGCTGGTAGCCCAAAGGCCGGATTTCAAGAACTGGCTGTTGGGCGGTCCGAAGCTTGATGATTTCATTATTGAACGCAGCCCGGATACCGGCCGGGATGTCCCCTTGTGAGGTATTTGCTCGATACGAATGTCATTTCAGAAACCCGCCGCCCGCGTATGAACGAGAAGGTTCAGGCTTTTTTGAACGAAACCGACGCCGGCAAGCTATATTTGAGCGTCCTGACCCTGGGCGAATTACGAAAAGGCGTTGCCATCCGGCGTCAAACCGACCCGGTAATGGCTGACAGCCTGAACGCTTGGGTCGATGAACTGGAACACGGATTCGCGGACCGTATCATCAATGTTGACGTAAAAGTGGCGCAGCTTTGGGGAGAGTTGTCTTCAGACCGCTCACGTCCGGTTATCGACACTCTGATCGGCGCGACTGCGCTGGCGCACGACTTAGTGCTTGTTACGCGCAATACCAAGGATGTAGCCGGCTTGAATGTGACGACGCTTGACCCTTTTGCCGGGTAAGCGGGCCGATTATCCTATGGCGGAATCCGCCGAAAAGACTTATGTGAGCCTCATGAGTGTCTCCGCCCGCCCTCTCAAGGTTTATCTCGCCACGCCGCGCGGCTTCTGCGCCGGTGTCGACCGCGCCATCCAGATCGTCGAGCGCGCCATCGAACGCTACGGCGCGCCGGTCTATGTCCGCCACGAGATCGTGCATAACAAGCATGTGGTCGACCGCCTGAAAGGGCTGGGCGCCGTGTTTGTCAAGGAACTCGATCAGTGCCCGCCGGACCGCCCGGTGGTTTTCTCGGCGCATGGCGTGCCCAAATCGGTACCGGCCAGCGCCCGCGACCGCAAGATGTTCTATCTCGACGCCACCTGCCCGCTGGTTTCCAAGGTCCATGTCGAGGCCGAACGCCATCATGATGAGGGCCGCGAAATCATCCTGATCGGTCATGCCGGGCATCCCGAAGTCATCGGCACCATGGGGCAACTGCCCGAAGGTACGGTCAAGCTGATCGAAACGGTCGAGCAGGCGCGAGAATTTATCCCCGCCGACCCGGATAATCTCGCCTTCGTCACCCAGACCACCCTGTCGGTCGATGACACGGCGGAAATCGTCGGCGCCTTGAAGGCGCGCTTCCCGCAGATCAGGGTGCCACACAAGGAAGACATCTGCTACGCCACTACCAACCGCCAGGAAGCGGTCAAGCAGGTGTCGGCCGATTGCGACCTGGTGCTGGTGATCGGCTCGGCCAAATCGTCCAATTCGCAAAGACTGGTCGAGGTGGCCCTGCGTGCCGGAGCGAAGGCCGCCTATCTGGTCGATGACGCCAGCCATGTTGACTGGACATGGCTGGATGGCGTCGCGGTGCTGGGCATTTCTGCCGGAGCCTCGGCGCCGGAAAACCTGATCGAGGAACTGGTGGCCGCCGTCGCCGCCCGTTTCGACGCCGAGGTGATCGAGAACAACGGCGTGCGCGAAACCGTCACCTTCAAGCTGCCGAAGGCCGTCGCCTGAGCATGACCGAACGCACCCACGTCACCCTCTATACGGATGGCGCCTGCAAGGGCAATCCCGGCCCCGGCGGCTGGGGCTGCATCCTGATGTCCGGCCTGCACGAAAAGGAACTCTATGGCTACGATCCCAGCACCACCAATAACCGCATGGAATTGATGGCGGCCATAGCTGGACTGGAAGCGCTGAAAAAGCCCTGCGAGGTCAAGCTCTATATCGACAGCCAGTACGTTTTGAAGGGCATGACCGAGTGGATCAGAGGCTGGAAGGCGCGCGGCTGGAAAACCGCCGACAAGAAGCCGGTGAAGAACGATGACCTGTGGATCCGGCTCGATGCTGCCGCGAAACCGCACAAAATCAAATGGATCTGGGTCAAGGGTCACGCCGGCAACGAACTGAACGAACGCGCCGACCAACTGGCCAACAAGGGCATCGAGGAAGCGCGGGCACGGGCTTAACCTGCGCGCCTGATTATATTTCCCATTCTTTAACCTCTGTTAGTCTTGCCGTGGCATGATCGACGCCGACAGAATGTCGCCGGACGAAAACCGAGGTTCAGGAATGAACTCCATAAACACCAATATCGGGGCCATGATCGCCCTGCAGAACCTGAACGCCATAAACGCGGAACTTCAGACGACCCAGAACCGTATCTCCACGGGCCTGAAGGTCGCCAGCGCCAAGGATGACGGCGCCACCTGGGCCATCGCCCAGCAGCAGCGCTCGACCGTCTCATCGCTCGACGCCGTGAAGGAATCGCTGTCGCGCAATTCGTCGGTGATCGATGTCGCCCTGACCGCCGGGGAATCGGTATCCGACCTGCTCACCCAGTTGCGCGAGCGCGCCCTGGAGGCCTCGGACACCTCGCTCGATTCCACCGCCCGCCGCGCCCTGAACGATGACTTCATCGCCTTGCGCAACCAGATCACCAAGACCCTGGCCAATGCGGGCTTCAACGGTATCAACCTGCTCGACGGCTCCCGTTCGTCGATCGCCGCCCTGGCCAATGCCGAAGGCACCAGCCGCCTCACGATCTCTGCGCAGAACATGTCGCTCGGCGGCGCCATCGTGACCCTGAGCGCCAATGCCAGTTTCACCACGGCCACCGCCGCGGCGGATCTGCTTTCCGCGCTCGACACCTCGATCAATAATGTGTCCATCGCCCTGGGACGGCTCGGCACCTCATCGAAATCGCTCGACACCCACCTGACCTTCATCGGCAAGCTTCAGGATACGATCACCGCCGGGATCGGCCGGCTGGTCGATGCCGACATGGCAAAGGAAAGCGCCCGGCTCCAGGCCCTGCTGACCAAACAGCAACTCGCCGTTCAGATGCTGTCCATTTCGGCGCAGTCGCAATCATGGATTCTCAACCTGTTTCGCTAGAGCGTTTTCCGATCTGACTGCATCAGATCGACGCTCTATTTTCTTGTTTTGACGCACTTTTTAACCCGAAAAGTGCGTCACACTTTTCGGAAAGTGCTCTAATCACCGGCCCCGAAAATATCGCCGAAATCGAGGCCTTTCCTTTTCTTCCGGGGCATGTAGGCAAAATCGCGGCCCTCGTAACGGTGGGCATCGTCAACACGCCGCGCGCGCGGCTGAAGCGGCGGCGGCAGGGGAATCTCACGATCCTCCTTCGACAGGGCGATCAGCTTTTCCAGTTCACCGCGATCCAGCCAGACGCCTTGGCATTGCGTGCAGATGTCGATCAGTATGCCTTCACGGATAACTTCACGAAACGATCCCTGACACACAGGACATATGAGGGCGGGCATGACGGCTCCTTTCAGGCTGGCTTTGCCTCCTGACATGGAACTGTAAAACGCAAAGTCAATGCTTCGCGGTCAGACCGCCGCCAGATCCCGCCTGAACCGCCGCCAGTTGCGGACATAGTGCGCCGCGGAGTGAGTCAGCCTGCCGATCTGCTCCGGCGTCAGTTCGCGCGCCACCCGCGCCGGCTGGCCGATCAGCAGCACGCCATCGGGATATTCCTTCCCTTCCGGCACCAGTGCGCCGGCGCCGACAAGCGTATTCCGGCCGATTTTCGCCCGCGCCAAAATCACCGCGCCGATGCCGATCAGGCTGTTATCCCCGATCTCGCAGCTATGGATCATCGCCTTGTGGCCCACCGTCACGTCATCGCCGATGGTCAGAGGCAGGCCGTCGTCGGAATGCAACACCGCGCCATCCTGAATATTGGTGCGCGCCCCGATGACGATCGGGTCGTTATCGCCGCGCACCACAGCGTGGAACCAGATGCTGGCGTCTTCCCCGAGCGTGACATCGCCCATCACATCAGCCGAGGGCGCGATCCAGAACCGGTCTTCCGCCGGCAGTTTCGGCGTCTTGTTTCCGAGCGTGTAAATGGTCATTTTCGCCGCCTTTCCCGATTGGTTCTTTATGACGCATTTGCGAAATTATTGAAAGTGAGCGGCGGGATTAAGATATCGCTAACCATCCTCGGCGAATCTGATAGCGTCGTCACAGGACAGGGACTCACAGGTGCTCCCCTGTCTCAGTCCGGCATCAGACTTAAGGTTTCAGCCTTAGAGGTAAACAGTGGCAATTCGGGTAGCGTTTCCGTCCCTTGCTTCTCCTCCACCGCCCGGAAATGGCGATGATGGCCTCTCCGGCGACGGCCGAATTTCTTCTTCCATCGTGTATCCCTGTCGCAAAGGCGAGCCATTTCCGGCGTCGCCTTTTTTCATGTTCTTTTTTAAGGAAGCCCACCATGACCAAGCGAGCCGCTAAACGTTTCATGCGCGAAGGCAATCTGGATGCGGAGCAATTCGCGCCCGATACGAAGGTGCGCCGGCTGAATGTTCATGGCGCCGGCGTCAATGGCGGCTGGTCCCCCGCCAACGAGGAGCGCACGCAATCCTACGTCAAGACCATCAAGCCGAAATCCGAAGGCCAGGCGGCGCTGATGGCCGCCATCGATGAAAAGAACCTCGTTCTGGCGCTTGGCCCGGCCGGCACCGGCAAGACCTACCTGGCCATCTCCAAGGCGGTTGAGGCGTTGGAAGCCGGCAAGGTCGGGCGCATCGTCCTGTCACGCCCCGCCGTCGAGGCCGGGGAATCGATCGGCTTCCTGCCCGGCGACATGGAGGACAAGCTGGCCCCTTACCTGCGCCCGCTTTACGACGCCCTCACCGACCGCCTCAGCATGAAGCGCGTCAAGGCGCTGATGGCCGAGGGCCTGATCGAGATCGCCCCGGTCGGCTACATGCGCGGCCGCACGCTCAACAACGCCTTCGTGGTCATCGACGAGGCGCAGAACTGCACCTATGTCCAGCTCAAGATGCTGCTGACGCGCCTGGGCTGGAACTCGACCATGGTGGTTACCGGCGACCCGCACCAGAGCGACCTGCTGCCGGGCATTTCCGGCCTGGCCGAAGTGGCCGACAAGTTCGAGACGGTCGAGACGATCCAGGTGGTCCGCCTGAAGGACAAGGACATCGTGCGCCATCCGCTGGTGGCGCAGATGCTGGGCGTGCTGTAGGCGCAGCGATAACGTCCGGGGAAGGAAATGGCGGTCCCGCAAGGACCGCCGTTTTCATTACCTATCGTGCGGGGGTAAAAACCCAGGCCGTTTTGGCCGGCACGTCAATCGTCAGTCTGCCGCCCACGCTGGCGACCGGCGCCCCCGGAGCCTCTCCCGCCACACGCAGCGACTGGACAAACATCCCCTCCCCGACCATGGCGCTCAGGCGTTGCGGCGTATCGGAGAGATTGATCAGCACCGCCGCCGCGTCACCGCTTCCCGTCCGCGTGAAAACCAGCGCCGGATCACCGGCATTGGACTGCACCGTCATGTCTCCCGTGCCGAATACCGGACGATCGCGGCGCAGGGTATAAAGCGCGCGGTAATATTCGAGCAACGAATTGGGATCGCCCGCCTCGATGGCCACATTCCGGCTGGCGACATTGATCGCCACGTCGCGGTAAGGCATGCCGGTCGTGAAGCCCGCCGTGCGTTCATAACCGGTCCAGCTCATCGGCGAGCGGATGCCGGGATCGTTGAAGACGCCGCCATTGCTCATGCCGATTTCCTCACCGTAATAGGCAAACGGCGTCGATGAGGCCAGGATCGAGATCGCCGCCGACAGCTTGTAATCCGCCGGATCGTTGACGCCGAACTGGTTCATCAGCCGGTCGCCGACATAGGCGTCGTGGCTTTGCAGGGCCAGCGGCATCAAATCCCGGTTGGGATTGGCGAGTTGTTTGACCAGCGGCGCCTGGAGCGCGCCCTTTTTGGCGCTGTCGATGATCGATCCCTGCACACCGTAGGCAAAAGCGCTGCACGCTTTCACATACATATCCGCGCCTTCGGAAGCCTCGCAGATCATGTAACGGTTATCGTACTCATCGAGCGTCTGGCGCAGCTTCGCCACGATGCCCGGATTGGCGGGATTGTTGAAATAGGCTTTCGGGCCGTCCTCGATCAGCATGGTCACCGCATCGAGCCGGAAGCCATCCACGCCCTTGTTCATCCAGAAGCGCATGGTGTCCTGGAGATAGGCGATGACCTTCGGGTTTTTCAGGTTCATATCCGGCATGGAATCCGAGAAGACCCCGTAATAAAGGCCGACCCCGCCGGGCACGGTTTTCGACACCGGCTTCCATGGATCCGTCCAGTAGGCGCCGCTGACCCCACGCATTTTCTCGTTATACCAGCCGGGATTCTTGCCGGTGAAGACGTACCAGTCGCGGTAGGGGCTGGATTTCGATCTGGCGGCCGCCTGGAAGATCGCGTTGCCGCTGCCGGAATGATTGACGACAAAATCGAGAATGACGCCGATGCCGCGCTTGTGGGCTTCCTGCACGAAGCGCTCGAAATCGGCCATGGTGCCGTAATCGGGATTGACGGCGCGATAATCATTGACCGCATAGCCGTGGTCGCCGTCTTCAGAAGGCATCATCGGCATCAGCCAGATGCCGGTCACGCCGAGGTCATGAAGATAGTCGAGTTGCGAGGTCAGGCCGTTGAAATCCCCTACCCCGTCGCCGTCGCTGTCCTTGTAGGAGCGGACGAAAATCTCCATGAAGGCGGCGGTGCGGTTCCAGTCCTTCGGCAAGGCGCTGGCCTTTGCCGTCACGGCCACCGGGGACACATCGATATCCGCCCGCGCCACAGTCGCGGTCAGGGCCAGTACGGACACGGCGGCACGCAATGCCAGATGTTTAAAAGACATGATCAGCTCCCTGTGTTTTCCGCAGGGTGGCATCCCCACGGCCGCTTGGGAAGCTGAATACGTATGCGCGCTCAGCGCTCCATGACCCGCACATCATGCCAGTTGGGCTGGAACGACCATACCCTGGCGCCGCGGGCGGTAATGACCAGATGACGGTCGTCCTGCCACCGGACCGTCAGCCTGACAGGCTTTCCGGCATTGGACGCATCGAAAATCGCCACGGCGGTGTGTCCCGTCAGCAGGCCCTGCGTACGGCGCAGCAGCACCTCCTGCACCGGCGATGATCCGACGCAATCCCGGTTGACGATCTCGGCCTGATAACGGCCCGACGGAGAGACGATCACGTCCACATCCGCCTCCGTACACAGCCCCAGGCGATTGCAGCCCGACAGGATCAGGCCGCAAATGACGGCGATAAAAAGCCTGAACGTACCGGTGCGCATGGCTTTGCGGGCATTGCCCCTCCTGTGCGGACAAGTTGCCGCATACGTAAACTTACGCCACAAGGGTTAATAATTTTCCACATATGTGGAAAACATCCGCCGCCCTTTGCTCATGTTTTTACAATCCCCTTACAACCCACATGAAAAGCTGTATTTTTTCACAATTCATACCGTCGCATCCTTTGTGGATAAAAGGAGCGCGTACCATGGATATTTATAGCTATATCGTCCGCGATCACCGCAAGACGGCCGGCCTGATGGACGACCTGCTGTCGATCCGCCTGCCCGCCATCCGGCAAAATCTGTTTGACCAGATACGGATCGAACTTTCCGCTCACGGCGATGCCGAGGAACGCACCTTCTATGCCGCCCTGGAACGCGCCACACGCACCCAGGAAATGAACGACAAACTCGAACATTCCGAGCACGAGCATCATGAAATGAAGTCCCTGCTGCATGTGCTCGGCCGCCTGTCGATCAGCAGCGAGGAATGGATGGAAAAATTCGGCGAACTGAAATTCGCCGTCGAGCATCACGTCGCCAAGGAGGAAGGCGAAATATTCCCCCGCGCCAAGGAGGTCATCTCACCGCTCGACGCCCATCGCCTGGCCTTGCAGATGGACGCGCTGAAACAGCAGATCCTGGCGGATCAGAACGCCACGGCGGTTATCTATTTATAGATCGACCGCCGCAGCACGATTGGCAAGCACAGCAGATAGAGCGCCGCGCCGATGATCCAGACCAGGCCGGGCATCATCTCCCGCGACAGGAAATAGATATTCAGCATCAGCACCGGCCCGATGATCGCCGCGAGGCCTTGCAGGCTGGCGATAACACCCTGAAGCTGGCCCTGGCGATCCTCATCGACCTGCTTGGAAATCACCGCCATCAATATACTGGGGCCTATGCCGCCAAGGCTCAGGAGCGGGATCAGCGCCCAGATGAACGCGCCTTTCGTCGCCAGCCCCAATGCGACATAGCAGCTCATATCAGCGAAAACGCCCAGTAATAACCCTCCCCGTTCGCCCAGCCGCTTCGTCACCGGTCCGACCAGGAAGGCTTGCGCCAGGGCGTGAAACAGGCCGAACAGGGTCAGGGACCAGCCGACGGTCAGCCCCTGCCAGTTGTAGCGCTGCTCGACATAGAGCACCCAGACGCTGCCACCGATCTCGCCGATGATGGCGAACAGGCCGCCCGCCAGCAACAGGCCGGCAATACCCCTGAACACCACGATCCCGGTCAGCGGCGCCAGCGGATTGAGTTTTTCGGTGCTCGGCTCCACCGCGCGCGATTCCGGCATGACGAACAGACACATCAGCAGGTTGACGACCGCCAGCGCCGCCGCCGCCGCGAACGGCCACATCAGGCCCGCCTCGCGCAGCATCCCGCCCGCTGCCGGCCCCAGGATAAAACCGATGCCCATGCAAGCGTTCAGTTGGCCGAAGCGTTTCGCCCGCTCATCGGGCGAGGAAATATCAGTCAGATAGGCCGTGGCCACAGACATGTTGGAACCGGTGATCCCGGCAATGGCGCGGGCGGCGAACAGGACCCATAGCGGCGGCAAACAGGCCATGACCGCATAATTCACCGCCGTGCCGACCAGCGAAATCGTCAGGACCGGCTTGCGGCCGATGCGGTCGCTCCAGCCGCCCAGCAAAGGCGCGCACAGGAACTGCATCAGGGCGTAGAGCGACAGAAACAACCCGTAGGCCATGCCGGCGCTCGCGCCGGCTAAATGCCCGCTTGAATCGTTGGCGCCGAACAGGTCGGGCAGCACGGGCAGCACCAGACCGATCCCCGCCATATCGAGCATGACGGTCAGATAGACGGTAAAAAGTGGCAAACGGGCGGTTTTCATAAAATTTATCACTGATAAGTTATTTATCGGTGATAAGGATTACTTCCCGGCAAGTCAAGGTGAAAATGAAACTCGACAAATCCACGATTATCGACGCCGCGCTCGACCTGCTGAATGAAGCGGGCATCGACGCCCTGTCCACCCGCGCGCTGGCGCAAAGACTGGGCGTGCAGCAGCCGGCCTTATACTGGCATTTCAAAAACAAGCGCGCCCTGATGGATGCGCTGAACGCCGATATCCAGGCGCGTTTCGATACGTGTGAACCACAACCGGACGAAACCTGGCAGTCGTTCCTTCGTCGTAACCACGTCATGTTCCGGCAGGCGCTGCTGAGCGTGCGCGATGGCGCCCGTCTCCACGCCGGCAGCGAAGCCGACCCGGAACATGTGGAGAATATCGAGGGCACGCTGAGCTTCATGGTCGCCCAGGGTTTCGATGCCGCTGCCGTCATGGCGCTCAGCATCGCCGCCAGCCGTTATACGGTCGGCTGCGTGCTGGAAGAACAGAGCGAGGCGCCGTCCCCCGAACAGATCGCCGCGCTGGATCGCCGCGCCCAGGCCTTCCCCCACACGGCGACGGCGCTGGCCAGTTACCGGAACAACAGTGCGGAAACGCATTTCCTGTTTGGGCTGGATTTGCTGATCGCCGGTTTTGAAACGCTACAGACGGCGAACTGATTACGCCTGCGCCGGTTTCGCAAACAGCTTCGCCAGCACCCAATAGCCAAGAGCGGCGATGAAAAAGGCCGGCAGGGTCGCGCCAAGGGCCGGCAACAGATTGAGGCAGGCATAATAGGCCGCCACACCCGCTGTCCAGGCCGCGAAGGCACTGAGATGAACGCCATAGGTGAAACCATAGACACCGTCGAGGCGACTGATATCCCCGGCCGCGATCCGGCGCTTGCGGATCAGGAAGTGATCGACCAGCAGCACACCATAGAGCGGCGTGAACACCGAGCCGATCATATAGAGGAAACTCGCGAACTCGGCCATCGGCACGAACAGGGCGATGCCTGTACACAGCACGCCGAAGCCGATCACCAGATGGCGGATGCGAAAACGCAGCAGGCTGCCTAAGGAAGTCGCCGCCGAGAAGATATCGGCAAAGACATTATCCGTTTCATCGATCAGGATCAGCAGCAGCGCCAGGCCGCCGCCGGTCGTGGCCAGTGCCGACAGCAGCATCTGGTCCGGATCGCCCGCCGCCATCAGGGCATAGGCCGCCCCGAGCGAGAAAAACCAGATATTGGCCAGCAGGTAGCCGATGGCCGATCCCTTGAAAACCGCGCCGGGCGACTTGCCGAAGCGGGCATAGTCGGCGATCAGGGGCAGCCACGACAGCGGCATGGCGATGACCAGATCAATGCCGCCGCCAAGCGACAGTGACCCGTCCCCCCTGCGCGCGAAGGCCTTGGCCAGATCATGATCGGCCAGCAGGGCATAGGTCATCCATGCCGCCCCGGCCAGCAGCAGCCAGATACCCCAATGGCGCAGGAAACGGCGGATGAAACTCAGCGGCCCCAGTATGGCCAGGCCGGTGGCCGCCATGCCGAATACCAGGGTCCACAGGACCGGCAGGGTGAAATGGAAGGTGTTGGCCGAAAGCATATTGGCGGCGTCGCGCATGGCGATGATCTCGAACGCCCCCCAGCCGACAAGCTGGATGACATTGAGCACCGCCGCCACCGATGCGCCGCGGATGCCGAGCGCCGGCCTGAGCGCGCCCATGGTGGACAAGCCCGTATCGGCCCCGACCACTCCGGCCAGCCCCAGCAGCACCGCGCCCGCCGCGCTGCCGATGACGATGGCCAGCAATCCTTCCGTCAATGACAAACCGGGCACGAGATAGGCGCCGGCCTGCAAAACCAGCAGGCCTATCCCCAGCGAAAACCACAGCGAAAAGGCGTCGCGCAGGGTCAGGCTGCGCTTTCCGGCCGGCACCGGCATGAGCGGGTCATAAGCATCCTGGTCGGAAATATCGGTCATGTATCGCACTTCTGGAATCAGGGAAACCTCATCCTTAGCAGACTTGCGGCCATGGGGAAGCCGCCACTTATCCCCACTCCTGAAAATGCCCTCATGATCTGGGCATGGAAAACTCGAAAGACATCACCGGCGGCCTGTCACCGCTCGAACAGCGGCGCGAACGTCTGCGCGCCTTCGCCGATCGCGTACTTGAGGCCGTCGAGGCCCTGCCCATGCCGAAAAACGCCGCCGACAGCGAACGCACCCTGCGCGCCATCGCCACCGCCGATCGGATGCTGATCCAGTTATATAAAAAGATTCCCTGGCAGCAGACCGTCACGCCCGCGCCCAATTCGCCGAAAACGGAAGAGGAAGCCCCCTTCGTCTATATATACGACGACGGGATTGAAGGCACCGGGGATACGGCCACGCCTGATCTCGAACAGCGCGCCAATGAAATCTTCGCCCAATATCTCGCCGCCATCGCGGAAAAATCAGATACCGGCGCCTTCCCCTCACCGGACGGGAGAGGGGAAGAATAGCAGTCGATCAGCGGTGCTTGTAACGCAGCACCTTGCCCTTCGAGATATAGTAGTAGTTCATGCCCGCCGGACGGTCCTCAAAATAGACGACCTTGTGATCGGCGCGCGGGGCCGGTTCATAATAGCCCTTGGTATAAACATAATATTCCGCGCCACGGCAACGGACCTTTTCCTTCGAGTTCTTGCCGATGACATAGCCCGCCGCGCCGCCAACCGCCGCGCCAACCGCGGTTGACTTGGTTTTGTCGCCCTTCTTGCCGAGCAGGTTGCCAGCGATACCGCCCGCCACAGCGCCGATGGCAGCGTCCTTGCCGGCCAGATCCGACTTCTTGACGTAGCAGTAGCCGTCATAGCTCTGCGCCGAGGCGGCCAGAGGCGCAAGGCCGCCAAGCGTCAGGGCGGCGACGCCAAGAACAAGGGCGGGCACTTTGAGGGTGGTCAGGCGAATCATGCGGAACTCCATGCGCAAATAGCTGTTGGTCCTGAGATATCGATAGAAATTATGGTATTTGCATGACTTTAAACACAGCGATTTACAAACCCTGTTTTGTCTGACAATATATCAATAAACAGACAATTAATGGTCTGCAAAACCGGGAGTAATATCATGCAACGCCTTATCGGCTGGCTGGCCATCGCCGCCGCCTGCCTCACCACCCCCGCTTTCGCGCAAGCCCCGACAGGCCAGCTTTCGGTCGGTCAGCTTTCCGGCGGCCAGCTTTCCGTCGGATCAAAATTCATCGACGGCGCCTGCCTGGAAAGCCGCGCCTCCGACAGCACGCTGGTCGTCAATACATGCAGCGCCCAGCCGGAGCAGGGCCTGCGCATCGATGACGAAACCGGCCTGATCCATCACGGTGATACGCAATGCCTTGCCGCCGTGCAGAAAGGCCAGCCGCTGGCGCTGAAACCCTGCGCCGACATAGCGGAACAGAAATGGACATTTGAAGCCGACGGCACGCTGAAAAGCGATTCCGGCCTGTGCGCCGATATTCTCAACTTCCGCAAGGACCCCGGCACCGCCGTCATCGCCTGGGATTGCACCGCCACCGACAACCAGAAATTCTTCGCCACCAATGTCCGCCGCCCGGCCACGCAACAGGCCGCCGCCGCTACCCCAAAAGCCGCGCCGGTCACCACCGGCCAGCCGGTCATCGCCAGCTATTTCGTTTCGGGCCGCTGCCTGGCGATTACCGGCGGCAAGTCCGAACTGGAATACGATAATTGCGACCGCAAGCCGAATCAGTCCTTCCATTTCAAGGGCGGCGTCAGCGGCGAGATTGTCCAGGGCGATTTGTGCCTGACCTCGGTGATGCGCGGCGAACCGCTGGCGCTCAAACCCTGCGCCCATACACCGGAGCAGGACTGGGTGTTCACGGAGGACGGTTCCTTACGCAACCGCGCCGACCAGTGCGCCGATATCCTGCGCTTCGACGCCCGCGTCCACGCCTCCGTCATCGCCTGGGCTTGCACCGGCACCGATAACCAGAAATGGTATCCCGCCGTGGCCGTCGAATCGGGTGGCTATGCGCCGGGGACCGCCATTACCGACGCGGTGAAGGCCGACGGCAAGATCACCACCGTCGCCACCCTGCCCGGCTGGTCGGTGCTGAACATGACCGCTTCCGGGGGCAAGGTCCTGTCGGCCGAAGGCGGCAAGATCACCGGCGGCCAGAACGAAACGATCATCGTCGGCGGCGCGGGCGTTCAATTGGCGAAATTCGGCGGCCTGGCCGGCGCCAATGTGAAGGGCGCCAATGTTTCGCTCCTGCCCACGGACTGGGCGGTCTTTTCCGGCGATACCGCCGGCCGGATCAGTCAGTAAGGAAAAAGGCCGGTCACGGGACCGGCCTTTTTTTAGAGGTTGGCGTCGAGCCACGCGATGCGGGCCACCATCCAGTTGCGGAAGAAATCGACCTCTCCCTGATAGGAACCGGCCACTTCCGAATTGGGCCAGACATAGGTATTCAGGATAGGCCAGCGAATGAAGTTACGCGTCTGCGCTTCCTCCAGAAACGCGGCCTGCGCATCAATATAAGCCGGCAGGGTATCGAGCTGAGTCGCCTTGACCGCGTCCCACCGCGCCCGGACGCGTGCTTCAAAAGTCGGGTCCGCCGCCTTCATTTGAGCGATCCATACCGCCGTGGCCGTCCGGAAACCTTCCGGCGTGGCGTCGAAATAATCGGTGTTGCCGGCGCCGAGGTCGAAATCCCAGACCGGACCGTAATGCAACTTGTCACCCGCGTCCTTGTAAAGATAAACACTGCCGAAACCGGCGGAATCGACATTCTTGAACAGTTCGTTGACCAGATACCAGTCGATCAGGCTATCGACATCGAAATAGCTCTCATAACCCGTGGCGACATTGGTCGGATCGGCTGAAAACAACGAGTCCTCAGCGGACTGGATGTAGCTCTGGATATATGTCTGCTGACCGGTATTGCTTGGATCGGGTTCCTTGATGCACAGGGCCACGCCTCTCGTAGTCCGCCAGCACACGGGATCATCCATGCGCTCGTTGAGTTCAAGCAGGTAACCGCCATCGGCGGCGACAGCCGGCGTTGTGTCGTCGGTTTCGGTGATATCGACACGATCGCTGTCCACACGAATCTGCTCAACCAGCTGATAGACACCGATATAGTCACCGTTCAGCGTCACCTCGACCTGAACCGCGCGCGGCGTCCAGGCCAGGCCGAGCCGCTTGCTGATCTCGAAGGCGACCTGTGTGCGCAGCAGGCTCTTGTCGGAATAGTTGGCCAGCAGGACCCAGTTCTTGTTCTTTGGCATCCCCAGCAGGCCGGCCTTGGAATCGAGCTTGATGCGATACGGCTTCTTGGGGGCAGTCTCCCAGGTGCTATTGCCGCGGCCCTTGATGGACAGCCGACCGGAGAAGGCCGATGTGCCGTCCACTTCCGTGATCGACATATCGCCGGCGATATAATTCTCCTTATCGACGATCGGCGCGGCCCCGTCCGTGGTGATCGAAATGGTCGGCAGCGTGGCCACCGCCACGGAAGATGATGAGCTGCTGGAACTGGAACTGGAACTCGAACTGCTGGAACCGGAACCGCCGCCATTGCTGCCGTTTCCGTTCGAGCCGCCGCCACCGCACCCGGCGACCAGCAACAGGGCCGCCACGAGAACCAGTCCTCTTGCCTGAAGGGTTGCACACATCCGATACATATCGCCCCCGAAGGAATTGATTACCACTATACCCGGTAGCATTAAAAAACATGCAGTGTACAGACGGTATCGAAGCTGTCCACAACCCTGAGACGCATAAAACCATGCGCTTCCCTGCCGGCTTTCCTTTACGGCTGCGTCAGAGAAAATCACATCCGGCACGAATTTGCGCTTTACCGGTAACGATTCGGCTATAGGTTACTGGGATAGTAAACGCCTGGAGCGTACTGGGAGCTTAAGCGCATGGGTCTTGCCGCCAATATCAAGCGTGATTTCGTCTTCATGAAGCGCCTCCTGCGCATCCTGAAATGGATCAAGCCGGTCAACCCCGATTCGCACGATCTGGTCTGCGACGATTTCGAGGCCGCGGCAAGCAAATGGCCGAACAATATGGCCGTCAGGTTCGAGGGCAAATCTCTGACCTACCAGCAGCTCGACACCATGGCCAACCGCTACGCCCACTGGGGCCGCCAGCGCGGCCTCAAGCCCGGCGACACCGTGGCCCTGTTCCTGCCCAACCGCATCGACTACCTCGCCATCTGGATCGGCTTCAACAAGATCGGCGTCATCACCGCCCTGATCAACAATTCGCTGACCGGCGTGGGCCTGGCGCATTGCATCAATATCTCGGTGGCCAGCCTGACCATCGTCGACCAGACGACGCGCGCCGCCTTCCAGGAGATCGAAAGCCAGATCGAACGCCATCAGGCCCTGTGGGTACTCGACCTGCCGCGCGAGAGCGAAACCGAGAACTGCCGCAGCCTGGATACCGCGCTCAAGGGCGTCTCCAGCGTGCGGCCCGACCGCGCCTTCCGCAGCGCCCTGACCGCAGGCACCACCGCGCTTTACATCTACACCTCCGGCACCACCGGCCTGCCCAAGGCGGCGAAAATCTCCAACGCCCGCGCCCAGCTTTACATGAAGGCCTTCGCCGGCCTGACCAAGATGAAGCCGGACGACAGGCTCTATTGCGTCCTGCCGCTCTATCACGCCACCGCCGGCCTGTGCGCCGTCGGCGCCGCCCTGCTCAATGGCGCGGGCGTGGTGCTCAAGCGCCGGTTTTCCGCCAGCCAGTTCTGGAGCGATGTCCGCGCCGAAGGCATTACCCACCTCGTCTATATCGGCGAACTGTGCCGTTACCTGGTCAATTCGCCGCCAGCGCCCAATCCGGAGGATGAAACCAGACACAAGGTCCGCATGGCCTTCGGCAACGGCATGCGGCCGGAGGTCTGGGACCACTTCAAGTCGCGCTTCCACATCAGGGAGGTGATGGAGTTCTACGGCTCAACCGAGGGCAATGTGTCCCTGTTCAATCTTGACGGCCATTCCGGCGCCATCGCCCGCGTGCCGAAACTGCTCAAGAAGAGCTTCAATGTCCGGCTGGTGCGTTTCGATGTCGAGAGCGAGATGCCGGAACGCCAGCCCAACGGCCTGTGCTATGAATGCAAACCCGGCGAGATCGGCGAGGCCATCGGCCAGATCGCCCATGACGCCCGCCACGCCTATTCCGGCTATGCCGACAAGGCCGCCTCGCAGAAGAAGGTGCTGACCGACGTCTTCAAGAAGGGCGACCAGTGGTTCCGCACCGGCGATCTGATGCGCCAGGACAAAGCCGGCTATCTCTATTTCATCGACCGCATCGGCGACACCTTCCGCTGGAAGGGCGAAAACGTCTCGACCTCGGAAGTGGCCGAATATTCCGCCGCCGCGCCGGGTGTCGAGGAAGCCATCATCTACGGTGTGCCGGTGCCGAACCATGACGGCAAGGCCGGCATGGCGGCGATCATCGCACGCGAAGGTTTTGACCTGAAGGTCTTCAAGAACTATATCGACTCGAAACTGCCCATCTGGGCGCGTCCGCGCTTCGTGCGGATGCTGCACGATGCCGAAACCACCGGCACCTTCAAGTACAAGAAGATGGACCTGATCAAGGTCGGTTACGACATCACGCAAACAACCGATCCGATCTTCGTCTGCCACGGTGAGGACTATGTGCCGCTGACGGCGGAAATGATCGAGGACATCGCCACCGGCAAGCTGCGGCTTTAATACCTCCCCGTAAACGGGGCGGTAAAGTCTAGGCTGTCTTCCGCGACAACAATACCGCCCCGGCGCAACCGGACAGGAGCGATCCCATCACCACACCAGACTTGACCGCGATCTGCGCCGCTTCATCCCCCGCGGGAAAGGCCAGCGCGCCGAGATACAGGCTCATGGTGAAGCCGATGCCGCACAGCAGGCAGACGCCGTAGAGTTGCCAGGCTGCCGCGCCTTCCGGCATGACGGCGAGTTTCATACGCACCGCCAGCCAGGCGGCGAGGAAGATGCCGGTCTGCTTGCCGATGAACAGGCCCAGCGCCACGCCGAGGAAGCGCGGATCAGTCAGGCTGTCCCATCCCGCGCCAGCCAGTGAAAAGCCGGAAGCGGTGAAAGCGAAAAACGGCAGGATGCCGAAGGCGACATAGGGGTGCACATGGTGCAGCACTGTTTTCAGCACCGGTTCGCCATCCTTTGCCGGATCGAGCGTGACGCAGAAGGCGGCCATGACGGCGACCAGCGACGGGCCGAGGCCGGACTTTATGCTCATTGCCCAGATCAGCACGAACAGGATCGCATAGGCGGCATATAGCCATATGCCCTTGCGCAGAACGAATTTCACCACCGCCATGACCGCCAGCAGGGTCACCATCGCCGCCAGATATCCGACATGGAAACCGTGGCTGTAGAACAGGCCGATGACCATGACCGCGCCGAGATCATCGACAATCGCCAGGGTCAGGAGAAAGACACGCAGCGAGGCCGGCAACCCCTTCCCCACCAGCGCCAGTATGGCCAGGGCAAAGGCGATATCGGTCGCCATCGGCACCGACCAGCCATGCAGATCACCGCCCGGCAGGAGATTGATCAGGACATAGACCAGCGCCGGCACGATCATGCCGCCGATGGCCGCGATCACCGGCAGGGCGAGCTTTTGCGGGCTGGAAAGCTCACCGCGAAAAATCTCGTACTTGATTTCCAGCCCGACAACGAAGAAGAAGACCGCCATCAGGCCTTCCTTGGTCCATTCGAGCACGCTTTCATCGAGACGCCACCCCGGCACGGCAAGGGTAAAATGCGTATGGATGAACCCGAAATAGCTGTCCGCGAAAGGCGAATTGGCCCACACGATGGCCAGCATGGCGCAGATGGCCAGAAGCGTGCCGGAACCGGCCTCTGTTTTGAGGAATTCAAGCAGGGAGCGGTTCAGGGGCGCCGGTGTTTTCATGATGGATTTCTAACAGCCGCACGGTCTATAACCAAGAGAAACCGGATCGAAACACCATGATATTACCGCGTCTCGCCTGGCTCGTTCCCGCCCTGCTGACAGCCACATCAATGGCTCGCGCCCAGACGCCTGCCGAGCCGCCCTCGATCGCTGGCGGCTACCAGAAGGTCCCGGTCGATGATCCGGATATCAAGGCCGCCGCCGATTTCGCCATTTCCACCGCGCCGAAAAAAGTCAGGCTGGATGAGATCGTCTCGGCGCGCCGGCAGATCGTCGCCGGCGTCAATTACAGCCTGTGTCTGAGCGTAAAGGCGGACAAGATCGGCTTTCTGACCGGCGGCAGGTTCGTCGCCGCCAAGGTTTTCCGCGATCTGAACCAGACCTACCAACTGACTTCCTGGCAGAAGGTGAAAACCTGTAGCTGATGGTATATCGCCCCGCGCCCCGGCTCGAACAAAGCCAACTCGCCCTGCATGACGCTGTGGCCGCCGCCGATTTTCCGCAAACCATCCTGCGCTATCGCAATCAACGCGCCGCGCAGACGGTCGGCCTCGACACCTTGACCGATGCCGAATGGATTGCCCATTTCGGCCGTTTCCAACCCCTGCCGGATAACCAGCCGATCCCGCTGGCTCTGCGCTATCACGGCCACCAGTTCCGCCACTATAATCCCGATCTCGGCGACGGACGCGGTTTCCTGTTCGCGCAACTGCTCGATGACCGTGACCGCCTGCTCGACCTCGGCACCAAGGGATCGGGCCAGACGCCGTGGTCGCGCGGCGGCGATGGCCGGCTGACCCTGAAAGGCGGGGTGCGCGAGGTATTGGCCACCGCCATGCTGGAGGCGCTGGGCGTGCCGACTTCAAAATCATTTTCCCTGATCGAAACCGGCGAACATCTGATGCGCGGCGACGAGCCTTCGCCCACACGGTCATCGGTGCTGGTCCGACTGAGCCACAGCCATATCCGCTTCGGCACTTTCGAGCGGCTGGCCTATTACAACGATGTCGGGACGATGCGCGATCTCGTTGGCTTCATCATCGCCAATTATTATCCGGGTTGTAGCGACGCCGCGATGCTGTTCGACGCCGTGGTGACCGAAACGGCGAAACTGGCGGCGCGCTGGATGGCCGCCGGTTTCGTCCATGGCGTGCTCAATACCGACAATATGAACATCACCGGCGAAAGTTTCGATTACGGTCCCTACCGCTTTTTGCCGTACTACGATCCGGCCTTCACCGCCGCCTATTTCGACCAGACCGGCCTTTACGCCTATGACCGCCAGCCCGACGCCGTTTTGTGGAATCTCGGTCAGTTGGGGCGCTGCCTGACCCTGATCACGGACCCGGCGCCGTTGACCGCCAGCTTCAATGCCTTCCCCGGCCGTTATGCGCATGAGCTGGGCCTGGCCATTTGCCGGCGGCTGAATATCCCGCCGAAAAGCGATAATGCGCCGCTGGTCACCGCGCTTTACGATTTCCTCGCCACCCGGCGCACGGACGGCAGTTTCGAGGGTCTGTTCTTTGACTGGTTCGGCGGCCGGATCAGCGAAACCCGCGCCTTTTCAAGCCCGCGCGCGGCCAGTTATGCGGATGAAGCCTTCACGGCCTTCCACGACCGGTTAAAAACATACGACACCGCCGCACCTGAAAAGCTCGACCATCCACGCTTCGGACAGCCCGATCCGGAAACCCTGCTGATCGACGAAATCGAGGCCATCTGGATGCCAATCGCCCGCGAAGACGATTGGTCGCTGTTCGATGCCAAGCTTATGGCCATCGAAGACTACCGCCGGACGCTGGACCTGCAAGACTGAAGACGCCGGACGGAACCCTGTCCATCCGGCGTCTTCGGCCTGCCCTCTCAATCAGCGGCGATTCCAGCGGCCGCGGTCACGTTCGCTATCACGTTCGCTATCCGGGCGGCCATAATAACGCTCGCGGTCGTTATAGCGGTCCTCGCGCCAATTGCGGTCGTGCCAGTCGCGGTTATGGCTGCGATCACTCATCCAGCCGGTACGATCGCTTTCGCGCTGATACCCCGCAGGCTCGTCACGGTAACGCGCCATGTTTTCACGGCGGGCCTCGTTGTCATCGGTGCGCCGGTAATCGTTATACTGATAGCGGTAGTCCGGCTCGCGGTTTTCCCAATGGGCGCGGTGGCCGGCCCGGCGTTCATCGCGGCCGTCACGATAGCCCGTGCGCTCGTCACCATAACCCGGCACCAGGTCGCGGCGATAATAGGCATCCGATTCATTATCATCTCGGCCGCGGGCATAACGGTCGCGGTTGCGGTAATCGTAATCGCGGTCCAGAGAGCGTTCGTTTCTCTGGTCGTCCCGCTGGTCGCGCCATTCCTGGGGGTCGTCGCGCAGGCTGCGCTGAACGCTGACATCATCGCTGTCACGATCCCACGGAGCGACCTGAGGGGTATAGGCGCGGCCCACCATATTGGTGCCGCCGCTATTGGCGAAGGTATTGTAATTTCTGGGCATTGGACTCTCCTGATCGCCTGATCCGGCGTATTCCTCAGATGTCCGCCAAGTCTAGGCCGCCGCCTGTAAGATTGGCATGTCAATAGCGTCCGCCACCATAAAGGTTCGGCAAACCGCCCGAAAAGGCTCAGGCGGATGCCGGGGCATCCCCGTTGTCCAGTGTTTCAATAAAGCCCAGTGTGTCGAAGACCAGCTTCGTGATATCGGCGATGACACGGTTGCGGCCACCGGCATCGAGTGGACCGCCGGAGGTATAGATCGACAGGAAGACCGGCGGTTTATTCGGCAGCCAGACGACGCCGACATCATTGGTGGCGTTATTGGCCCCGGCGCCGGTTTTATCCGCCACCACCGCGCCTTTCGGCACACCGGCGCGGATACGGGCGTCTCCGGTGGACGTGGCGACCATCCACGTCTTGAGCAAATCGAGACTTTCCGGCTTGAGGATCGTGCCGGTAAAAATGGTGCGAAGCAATGTGCTCATCGCTTCCGGCGTCGTGGTGTCCTGCTCGTCGCCGTCGATATTGCTGTTGAGCGCGGGTTCGGTGCGGTCGAAGCGCGTGACGGTATCGCCAAGGCCACGGACGAAAGCGGTCAACCCTGCCGGGCCACCGATCAGCGGCAGCAGCAGGTTTGCCGCGGTATTATCGGAAAGCGAAACCGCCGCCGAACACAGCTCGGCAACCGTCATCTGGCCCTTGCCGGCATTGGCGGCCGTGATCGGGGCGTAATCCAGTAGGTCCGCCTGGCCGTATTTAACCACCGTATCGAGCACAAGTCTGCCCTGGTCCACCTGCCGGAGGATGGCCGCCGCCAGCACCCACTTGAAGGTCGAACACATGGCGAAGCGCTCGGTAGACTGGATGCTCAGGCTGCCATTGGCTTCGGCATCGGCTTCAGCATTGGCGGTGGATGTGCCGGTCAGCGCCGAAACCCCGATCCGGCCGCCATGGCGCTTCTGGATCTCGACCATGCGCTGGGCAAAGCCAAACGCCTGCGTCACCTTTTCGGAGCAGCCCGCCAAGGAACCGCCAAGCGCGGCGGCCGTAACCGCCGCGCCGCCGATCAATATCCCCCGCCGCGAAATCATTTCGCACCGTCCGACTTGTCGCCGACATGGGTATCCAGCCAGTTGAAGACCGTATCATGCCATTTCAGCGAATTGGCCGGTTTCAGCACCCAGTGGTTTTCGTCCGGGAAGCGCAGGAATTCCGACTCGATCCCCTGGCGCTGGAGCGCCGTGAAAACGCCGATGCCCTGCTCGATGGGGATGCGGTAATCCTTGTCGGAATGGATGACCAGCATCGGCACAGACCAATCCTTGGCATGCAGGGCCGGATTGAAGGTGTCGTATTTCGCCGGATCATCATAGACCACGCCGCCCTGTTCCCATTCCTCGAACCACAGTTCCTCGGTGGAATAGCCCATGTTGCGCGAGTCGAAGACGCCATCGTGCGACACCAGGCATTTCCATGGTTGCTTCCAGTTGCCGGCAATCCAGTTGACCATGAAGCCGCCGTAGGAGGCCCCAAGCGCGCAGGCGCGATCGCCATCGAGGAAGCTGTATTTGGCCAGGGCGTAATCCCAGCCTTTTTGCAGGTCTTCCAGCGGACGGTCGCCCCAGTGCTGCGAGATGGCGTCCTCGAAGGCCTGGCCATAGCCGGTAGAGCCGTGGAAATCGATCATCACCACCGCATAGCCGGCGCCGGCATAGGTTTGCGGGTTCCAGCGATAGGACCAGCCGTCGCCGAAGGAACCCTGCGGTCCGCCATGGATCAGGAAGGCGACCGGATAGGTCTTGTCCGCTTCGTAGCCCACCGGCTTGATGACATAGCCGTGGACCTCTTCGTCGTTCCAGCCCTTGAAGCTGAACTGCTCGTACTGACCGGTGGTCAGGCCATCGAGCACGGAATCGAACTTCGTCAGGTTGGTGGCGCCGTCATCGAGGAAAGTCGCTTTCGGTTTCGCCTGATAGAAGGTCGAGGGGCGGTCCAGGCTGTCCTGCAGGAAGACCATGCCGCGCGGGGTTTCCGCATAGGCGCTGATATGGCCGTTTTTGGTCAGCGGCGTCACCTTGCCGGTCTTGACATCGACGCGGAAGAGGAGGTGCTTGCCGACATCATCGGCATCGACCAGCAGGCTCTTGCCGTCTTTCGACCACTGCATGCCGGAAACCGAACGATCCCAGTCCGGGGCCAGTTCGCGGACCTTGCCGTATTCGTCCTGGAGCATGATGCCGAAGCGGTCAGCCTCGAAACCGGGGCGCTTCATGGCGGTATAGGCCAGGGTCTTGCCATCTGGCGAAATGCGTGGGGCGGCATCCCAGGCCTTGTTGGCGGCCGTATGGTTGGCCGGCGGCACCGAGCCATCGATCGGCACCGAATAGATGTCGAAATTGGTGCTCCACGGCTCGGACTTGCCTGCCTCGCGCGCCGAGAACCAGACGGTTTTGGAGTCGGGGCTGATGGTGTAGTCGGCCTCGTCGCCATAGGGCTTGGAGGGCACGTCGCCGTCATAGCCGTCGGTCAAGGCCACGGCGTCGCCACCGGCCAGCGGCACATAGAACAGATGGTTGCGCGTGCCGTCAGCCCAGGTGTCCCAGTGGCGGACGAAAATCTTGTCGTAGACCGTGCCGGAGGACTTGTCGGCCTTGCGGTCGGTTTGCTTCTGAACGGTACAGGCGATTTCGCTACCCTTGCATTCCGGGAAGACGGCCAGGCCAACGACAAGGCCCTTGCCGTCCGGCGTGATCTGGTAGGCCTGTACGTCGAGTGGCAGCTTGGTCACCTGCGTAGCAGCAGCGCCGGTCAGGTCGGTCTTCCACACCTGGTCCGTACCGCCTTCGCCGCGGCCAGAGATGAAGTAGATCGCGCCGTCCGGGCCGAACTGGGCGTTTGCGGCCCCGCCTTCGGAGACGGCCAGCTTTACTTCCGGCACGGCCGGTTGGGACAGGTCTTTCAGCCAGATCGAGTTGACGCCCTTGTTCTGCTCCATGTCGGTGACACGGATACTGAGGACGGCATAGCGGCCGGTCGGATCGAGCTTGAAACCGTTGATCCGGTCGAGCCTGATCATCTCGCTATAGGTCAAGGGCGCGGCCTGGGAAACGCCACACAAGGCCGCCAGCGAAACCGAGCCGGCCAGGAGCGCGGCGGTGAACTTGCCATGGAATCGGGATTTGAGGAACATGGACCAACCTGTCACTTTTGTTACGATTGGTACGTGTTAAAGACCCCTTTGGCGGACTTGTCGAGCGCCGTAGCGAAAATTTTAATACTGATGGCAGGAAGCCCCCCACCACCGCATCTCCCTGCGGTCGTGCGGTCCCCCTCCCCGCAAGCGGGGAGGTATAAGATTTTATACTCCCCCGCCTGCGGGGGAGGTGGCGCGGCGCTTGCGCCGTGACGGAGGGGGGCCTTGCCGCATCCATAACAAACGCTACACTCGTGCCATGAAACCCAAATACGAACTCGCGCGCCGGATGCGAAAAGCCCTGACACCGCCGGAATATCTATTGTGGGAACGACTAAAAGCCCGTGTGCCGGGAAAGCCGGTGTTCCGCCGGCAGGAAGCCATCGGTCCTTACATCGCTGACTTCTATTGCAGCAAAGCAAAGCTGATTATCGAAGTCGATGGCGGCATTCATGGTGAAGCGGTCAACTTCCAGAAAGATGCAGCAAGAGACGCCTGGCTGATCAACGAAGGTTTTCATGTATATCGGATTCCGGCCGCCATTATATTCGCCAATGCCGATGAAGCCGCTGATGGAGTTATATTGCTGGCTATGGAGAGGATGGAGGCCAAGTAAGGCCCCCACCACCAACGCGCAAGCGCGCGTCGGTCCCATGACTTGCCAAACGCTATACGTTTGGCTACGTCAAACCCCATGAATGGGGAGGTATAAGTGGCTACGCCGCTTCCTTCGCCAGCAGGGCGCGGATGTTTTCCATGGTCTGCACCGTCTGCTTCGGCAACTTCATTTTGAACATCGGCGACATCAGCCGGGCCATGAAGGAATGTGGCGTGATATCGATGAAATGGGTCAGGTGCGTCCCGTCGCCATTCGGCTCCATATGAAATTCGACGATAACCTGCATCATCTTGTCGTAATAACGATAGGCCATGTGGCGGTCTTCCTCATAGGCCGTGATCACTCCGTCCATCAGGCCATGGCGGCCGCTTTCGCAATAGGCATAGCGCAGCTTGTCGCCGACCTTGTTCGGGCCGGAACTTTGCTTGGCCACGCCTTCGCAGCGTTTCAGCCATAGCGGCACCTTGGAATAGTCAGCCAGAAGGGTGAAAACCTCATGCGGGGATTGCGGCAAATCGATACCATGCTGAAAACTGATCGTCATGAACGCGTCCCGTTCCTCCCCGGAAAGGTAAAATTGACAAACACCGGCGCAAGGAGCCTAACATAGGTCCGCCAACTGACAAGCCTTTAGATACAGCATGACCCCCGCAAAGACCGGCTTCCTCGATCTGCACGTTATCCGCTACCTGCGCCACAAGCCGCAATTGATTCTGTCGGTTGTCATAGGGCTTGCCGTGCTGGCCGGCTGTCTGTTGCTGACGCCTTTGAATGGCATCACCGTTTCACTGATCGCCTGGAACAGCTTCACCGTCCTCTATATCGCCACGGCCCTGCACGCCATGCTCACGGCCGATCACAATACGCTGAAAAGCCACGCCCATCTCTATGACGACGGCGAAGGCGTGATTCTGCTGCTGTCGATCCTGGCGGCCATCCTGAGCTTCGTCGCCATTGTCGGCGAACTGGCGACCGCGCAAAATATCAGCGATTCGGCCAAGGCCTGGCATATCGCCCTCTCCGGCCTGACCCTGATGACCTCATGGACCTATATCCATATCGCCTTCGCCTTCCACTATGCCCACGGTTATTATGCCGAACAGCCGCGCAATTCGGGCCAGCCCGTGCTGATCTTTCCGGGCACGGACGCGCCGCGCTATACGGATTTCCTCTATTTCGCCTTCGTTATCGGCACGTCGGGCCAGACGGCGGATGTCGATTTCGCCACCACCGACATGCGCCGGATCGGCCTGATCCACTGCGTTTCGGCCTATCTGTTCAACGCCACGGTGCTGGCCCTGACCATCAATATCGCCGCCTCGCTGATCTCGAAATAAACTACGCCTGTTCCGGCGCCGGCAAGACCGCCAGCATGAAGAAGAACTGCTCGATCGAATGCACCACCTCGCTGAAGTTTTCCAGGTTGAGCGGCTTGACGATATAGGCGTTGGCGTGAAGGCCGTAGCTGCCGGAAATATCCGGCGGCGCCGATGAACTGGACAGGATGATCACCGGGATATGGCATAACCCCTCATCGCCCTTGATTGCCGCCAGCACCTCCCTGCCGCTCATCATCGGCAGGTTGAGATCGAGCAGGATGATATCCGGCAGGCGATAGTTCGCATATTCCCCTTCCCGGCTCAAAGCGCCCTTAAGGATGGCCAGGGCCTTTTCGCCCGTCTCGGCCACGGTCAGGTTGTTCTCTATTTCGGCCTGACGAAAAGCGCGTCCCGCCAGCAGGGCATCGCCGCGGTTATCCTCGATCAGCATGATCTCGGCCGGGCGTCCTTCACGGATAAGCAGATTGACCATCATGACCTCCTATGCGGATATGTTGGCGGATTGAGGGGTTTTCAGAAGGGTGAAGCAGAAGGTGCTGCCGGTCCCCGGCTCGGAAACCGCCCAGATCCGGCCGCCGTGATTCTCGACGATCTTCTTGCAGACCGACAGGCCCAGGCCGGTGCCTGGGATGCCGTCCCAGCTATGCAGCCGCCGGAAAGGCTCGAATATCTGGCCGATAAAGGCTTCATCTATGCCCATGCCATTGTCGCGCACGCAGATCCGCCAGTGATCGCCCTCATCGTCGCAGCCGACATGAATGACCGGCGGGCATCCGGGCTTCTGGTACTTGATGCCGTTGGTGATCAGGTTTTGCAGCAGCCGCATCAGTTGCACGCCGTTGCCGGAAATGACCGGCAGCGGATCGCAGGTGACGACCGCCCGGCTTTCCCCGATCAGGCCGCGCAGATTTTCCAGCACATGCGCCAGTTCGGCGCGCAGGTCGACCCGGCCGAATCGCACCCCCTCCTTGTCGAGCCGGGCATATTCCAGCAGGTCCTGCACCATGTCGCGCATCCGCCCGGCTGAATCGCCGATGATCTTGAGATATTCCCGTCCCTCGTCATCCAGTCTATCGCCATAGTCATTGGCGACGATCTGGCTGAAATTGAGCACCATGCGCAGCGGTTCCTGCATGTCGTGCGAGGCGACATAGGCGAAGCGTTCCAGTTCGGTGTTGGACTCCGTCAGGCGTTTCAGCAGCTTCTGACGGCTCTCCTCCGCCTGTTTGGCGCGGGTAATGTCGCGGATGATGCCGGTATAGCGGGTCCGGCCATTGACCTCGAAGGCGCTGACCGAGAGATCGGCCGGGAACCAGGCGCCATCCTTGCGGCGCGCCCGCACCTCGCGCGAGCCGGCGTCGACCGGCAGGTACTCGTCGATATAGAGATCATGCTCGGTATAGGTCGGGTCGGGCATCAGCAGCGAGATCGGCTTGCCGATGACCTCCTGCGGACTGTAACCGAAAATGGTTTCGCAGGCGGCGTTGAAGCTCTGGATGCGGTCATGCTCGTCGATGGTGATGACGCCATCGAGCACATTGTCCATGACGGCGCGGCTGCTTTCCTCGCTCTCCCGGTAGAGGCTCTCCAGGGCCGCGTTGGCCTGGGAAAGCTGCCGGGCGTTGGGCTGGCTCAGGGCGCGCGGCACGGTGAGCAGCACCGCCATGAGGCACCACACCGAAACGACCGCGTAAAACAGCCGGAACAGGCCGAACGCCAGGTAATCCGTATGCCACATCAGCCAGATGTCGCTCAGCGCCAGTATGCCCGTCAGCCCGCTCAGGATGGCGAAGATCATGTACAGGTTGCGCATGGTCAGGTCGCGGCGCTTCGTGCGCACATAAAGCAGGGCCAGCCCCATGCCGAAAGCGGCCAGACCTATGCCGAGATCCGCCAGGACATGCAGCCACAGAAGGCCCGGCTGCCACAGGAAGTTCGCGCCATGCGGCACGAACCCGTTGCCGCTCATCTCATGATCCATGCCGCCACCTTTCCCCCGGCTTCCATCCGCCCCTTATATTTCCGGCCTTATACCACGCAGGGACGCGATGCGCTCGAAAAGCCAGATTACAACCCAGATTACAACAAAGCGCCGCCTGAAGGTAGGTCCTGAATCCGAACCCACGCCGGCGGTGTGAAACCGCTTGCGGGGGCATCGAAAATAGCGGACACATTCACGCAGGGCGGACATAAACGGAAGAGTCGCATGACCAGAATCGCGGACAGGGCCAGGACGGCGCAGGTATTGCTGGTCGAGGACAATCGCGGTGACGCCGTTCTGACGCGCCGGGCCTTCAAACGCGCCAACCTGGCCAGCGATATCGTGGTGGCCGAGACGGGTGAGAAGGGCCTCAGCATCCTGCGCCGCGAAGGCGAACATGCCGGCGCCGCCCGCCCCGACCTGATCCTGCTCGATCTCAACCTGCCGCACATGCACGGCCAGGCCTTCCTGCAAACCGTCAAGGAAGATCCGGACTTCAAGCGCATTCCGGTGATCGTGCTGTCCAGCTCCAGCGCCGACATGGACGTGACCGCCAGCTACGATCATCACGCCAACGGCTACATCACCAAGCCGCTGGACGCCGAAACCTATGACGATATCGTCACGCGCATCGAACAGTACTGGTTTACCCTGATGCAATTGCCGCCCGACCAGCCGCCGCCGGCCTACAGTTAAATGTTAAGCGGGGGGATGGTTTCCGCTTTAAGTCTGGCTTACATTACAGGCAATGACAAAACTCCCCCGCATTCCGCGCGCCGCCCAAGCCCCTCATCTCCGGAAACCTGTCTTGCCCAAGGCCCCGAAAGGCCTGCCTGACGACCAGACCCTGCTCGATGCCCTGGCGGCTTCGCGCGAGGTCGATGTCGGCGACCTTGCCAAACAGTTCGGCCTCAAGGGCGATGACCGGCGGCTTCTGCGCCAGCGCCTGAAGGCACTCAGCGAGGCAGGCAAGCTGCACAAGAGCGGCCGCAAGTCGTTCGGCGCGCTGGGCGCATTACCCGATACCGGCGTCTGCGAGGTGGTGGAGCGCGATATCGACGGCGAACTGTGGGTCAGATGGGGGAAGTCGGAAGCCCGGAACCCGTCGCCGCTGGCCCGGCTTGCCCCCCAAAACCGTGAAAAGCAGCCCTCCGCCGCCCAGACGCCGCCGGCCATGGGCGATCGCATCTATGTCCGTTTCGAGCAGACCTCGGATGGATGGGTGGCGCATCTGATCAAGGTGCTAGATCAGGGCGCGCCAAAACTGGTCGGCGTGGTGCGGATCGGCCGCCAGCGCAAGGGCGCTGCGGAATACCGGCTGGAATCGGTCAATCGCAAGGAAAAGTCGAGCTTCACCCTGACCGGCGGCAATCTCGATACGCTGGAAGACGGCGACGTGGTGATCGCCGCGCCGGTCGGCGGCGTCCACAAATACGGCCCGAAGCCGGCGCGCGTGCTGGAGGTCATCGGCAAGGAGGACAGCCCGAAGATCGCCTCGGTCATGGCCATCCACAGCCACGGCCTGCCGATCGGTTTTCAGAGCGGTACCGAGGACGAGGCGAAATCGGCCGAACCGCCAACACTCGGCAAGCGCACCGATCTGCGCGACCTGCCCTTCGTCACCATCGATCCGGTGGACGCCAAGGACCATGACGACGCCGTTTACGCCCATGCCGATGACGATCCGGCCAATGCCGGCGGCCATGTCGTCTGGGTGGCCATCGCCGATGTGGCGCATTATGTGACCCCCGGCTCGTCGCTCGACCGCGACGCCCGCGACAAGGGCAATTCGACCTATTTCCCCGATCGCGTCGAGCCGATGCTGCCGCATGTCCTCTCCTCCGGCCTGTGCTCGTTGCAGGAAGGCGAGAACCGCGCGACGCTCGCCGTGCGCATGGTCTTCAACGCCGCCGGCAAGAAGATTTCGCACAAGTTCGTGCGCGGCCTGATGCGCTCCGCCGCCAAGCTGTCCTACGAACAGGCGCAGGCCGCCATCGACGGCAACCCGGACGACAAGACCGGCCCGATCCTCGATAGCCTCCTGAAGCCTTTGTGGGCGGCCCATGCCTGCCTGACGCGTGGCCGCAATATTCGCCAGCCCCTGCATATCACCTCGCCGGAGCGCCGGGTGAAACTGGATGCGCAAGGCAATGTCGTCTCCATTGAACAACGCGTCTCGCTCGACGCCATGCAGTTGATCGAGGAGATGATGATCCAGGCCAATGTCAGCGCCGCCGAGGAATTGCAAAAGCACAAAACCCCGCTGATCTACCGCGTCCACGAAACGCCTTCGCTGGAAAAGGTCGGCAACCTCGCCGACTTCCTGGCCACGATTGGGTTGCCCTGGAACAAGGGCGAGCCGCCGCGCACCGAGCGCTTCAACGCCCTGCTCGATGCCCAGAAGGACGGTCCGCACGCCGAGATCATCAATGAAGTGGTCCTGCGCACCCAGATGCAGGCGCATTACTCGCCGGAGAACTACGGTCACTTCGGGCTGAATCTCGACAACTACGCCCACTTCACCTCGCCGATCCGCCGCTATGCCGACCTGATCGTCCACCGCGGCCTGATCCGCGCGCTGAAACTGGGCGATGACGGCCTGACCGATTACGAGATCAGGACCCTTTCCGATACCGCCGAACACATCACCGCCACCGAGCGCCGGTCGATGCAGGCCGAGCGCGAGGCCATAGAGCGGTATGTGGCGGCCTTCCTGCATGACAAGGTAGGAGCCACTTTCGCGGGCCGCATCGTCGGGGTGACGCGCTTCGGCCTGTTCGTGAAACTGACCGATACCGGCGCGGACGGCATCATTCCCGTGTCGTCGCTCGGCGGCGAGTACTTCGTTCATGACGATGTGCAGCACGCCCTGATCGGCGAACGCAGCGGCGAGCGCTGGCGGCTGGGCCGACAGATCGAGGTGGAACTGACCGAGGCCATGCCGATCACCGGCGGGCTGGTGTTCAGGATGCTGAGCGAGCCGGAAGCCGTCGATCCCAATGCGCCGAAACCGCGCCTGGGTCTGCGCGGGCGCGGAGCGGCCTACCAGACACGCGGAAAGGGTCCGCAAAAGGCCGGTTTCCGCGACAAGACCGTGAAATCCGGCGGCCCAAAGCACGGCGTCAAAAACATGAAGAAAAAGAAGAAGCGCTAGGGCCGGTCGACATTCAGTTGTTTTGTACCTCCCCGTTTACGGCAGGGCTATCGCATATGGAACGAATGTCGTTGATTTTGCACATTAAGGTCCCCTCTCCCCACTTGTGGGGAGAGGGTTAGGGTGAGGGGCAGAACGATCTGCCGCGTGTGACTTTGTTAACTTTTTTCGCCCCTCACCCGGTCACCTGCGCCGCTTTCGCGGCTTGTTTCCCGTCCTCTCCCCTTCAGGAAGGGGAGAGGGGAAGAATTTTAAATCTTGCTTGGCATATGCGATAGCCCTGCCGTAAACGGGGAGGTATAAGAAAGGCTGAATGTCGATCCGTCCTAACCCCCGCTTATTGCAGGGTAACGGACGCCATGGCGGGTTCGCGCAGGCAGTCGCGGACCATATCGCCGGCGTCTTTCTGGCGAATATCCCAGGTCGTTATCACGCTGACCGACAGGTCCGGCGCGCCGGCGCGGTCCCCGACATGACCGGAAGTGACGACAAGGTGCGTCAGGTCCGGCGAACGGCGCACTATATCCTGAAGGATATGTTCCAGCGACAGATCCGACCGGCGCAGGTTGATCGTGAGCGTGTCGGCATCGCGCCCCGCCCGGGCGATCAGACGGTCCACCACCGCGTTCAACAGGCTGTCCCGCCCCCGGCTGGCGCGCAGCGCCCTGACGGCATCGTACAGCAGAATATCGATTTCAGTGGCCAGGTCGTCATAGGCGCACAGATGCAGGTGCCTGTCGCGGGCGCGGGTCTGCATGATCTCACTCAGGACGAGCCGTTCCAGCGGAGTGACCGCATCGAGCGGCAGCGGTGGCTGGACAAGGGTATAGGTATAGGCGCCCATCATGACACAACTCCTGACTTTGAATCAATAAGATCGTTTAACCTCCAAGCTGATAACCAAATATAGTGACGCATTCCCAGAACAACAAAGCACATTGTCTCACAAATCCGTCATGCTGCATGTGCTGCAATATTTTCCTCTTGCCCGCTTCTTGATCCGTCAGGCACATCATACTTTCCAGGACATGTCCTGAATACATTGAGAAATCAATGTCCGGCGGCAGTGACCGGCTCGAAACGCTGCAGGACATGCGCCAGTATATTCTTTGCCAGCTCCTCTTCGCCAAAGAAGACATGCCCCATCTTTTCCTGGCGCAGGAAGTTCATCTCGTCCTCGCTGTGGGTGCGCAGGACGATTTCGACACCGGGATTGAGACGGCGGGCGGCGTCGGTCATCTGACTGATATCGACCAGATGGGGTGTGGCGACCACCAGCATGGCGGCATTGACGATATGCGCCTGGACCAGCACATCGGGCTGCACGGCATTGCCCAGCACCGCCGCCCGGCCATGGCGGCGCAGTTCCTCCACCCGCTCGCGGTTCTGCTCCACCACCACGCAGGCGATGCCGCGCGTTTCCAGGGCATCCGCCAGCCGACGCCCCACCCGGCCGAAACCGACCACGATCACCTGGCCGCTCAGATATTTATCGGCGGTCGTTTCCGGCAGGGCGGCCAGCACATCACCGCTGCGCTCGTGCGCCCGCGCCAGGGCGGAATGTGTCAGCACCCAGGCGGCGGCCGGTTCGATCGCCTTGAAGATGAAGGGATTGAGCGCGATCGAAATCAGCGCCCCGGCCAGCAGCAGGTTCATGCCGTCCTGCGGCAGGACGCCGAGGCTGAGGCCCAGGCCGCCCAGAATAAAGGAAAATTCACCGATCTGCGCCAGGCCGGCGGCAACCGTCAGCGCCGTGTTGAGCGGATAGCGCAGGAGCAGGGTCAGAGCGGCGGCGGCCAGTCCCTTGCCGATTATGATAATGGCGACGACCGCCAGCACCTTCAAAGGCTCTTCCACAAGGATCATGGGATTGAACAACATGCCGACCGCAACGAAGAACAGCACCGAAAAGGCATCGCGCAGCGGCAGGGACTGCTCGGCGGCGCGGTGGCTGAACTTCGATTCCCGCATCACCATGCCGGCGAAGAAGGCGCCCAGCGCGAACGAGACGCTGAACAGTTCGGACGCGCACCAGGCGATGCTGATGGCGGCGGCGATGACGGCCAGGGTGAACAGTTCGCGCGTGCCGGTCCGCGCCACCTGGAGCAGTATCCACGGCAGTACACGGCGCCCGACCAGCAGCATCAGGCCGATGAAGACGCCGACGCTCAGCAGGGTCCTGCCGACCTCGATCCAGATATTGCCGGTGAAGGCGGCGTGCGCGCCGGCCTGCCCCGCGCCCAGCAACTGCGCCAGCGGCGGCAGCAGGACCAGCACCAGAACGGTAACCAGATCCTCAACCACCAGCCAGCCGACGGCAATGCGGCCATTCATGCTTTCGATCGCCTGGCGCGCCTCCAGCGCCTTGAGCAGCACCACCGTGGAGGCGCAGGACAGGGAAATGCCGAAAACCAGTCCGGCCCCGACCGTCCAGCCCCAGCCCCATACGGCCAGCGCCATGCCCAGTCCCGTCGCCAGCGACATCTGCACAATGGCGCCGGGCAAGGCGATGCGCCGCACCGACATCAGGTCCGACAGGGAAAAATGCAGCCCTACCCCGAACATCAGCAGCATCACGCCGATTTCCGACAGCTGACCGGCGATGTGGGTATCCGCCACGAAACCGGGCGTTGCCGGGCCGATCAGTATGCCCGCGCACAGATAGCCGATCAGCGCCGGCAGTTTCACACGCTCGGCGATAAAACCGAATATGAGCGCCAGTCCAAAGCCTGACGCCAGTGTCGTGATGAGCGAGATATTATGATGATCCATCGGCCGCCTTTAGAGTCATGAACAGAAAAGGCCCACAGGACGGCGGATATACAGCGCGCCTTTGCGGATTACGCTCAGCTTCCGGGGATCGGCCCGCCTTGTCAACCGGCGCCGGTCACATCTGCCTTCACAAATCTTTTGAACACGCGGGACTTATAATCGGCGTTTTTCTACCCATGCCGCGCCTTTCAGACCACGCGGATCATTGGCGGAAGGTATAGGTCTGCTTCATCAGGGTCAGGTCGCCGCCGGATACGCGCATGGAGAGTTGTCTGATATTCGCGTCCAACTGGATATCGTGGCTTTCCATCGTCTCCAGGCCGGTGACCGGATTCTTGCCATAGAGGTCGAAAGTCACCCGGTTGCCGTTGCTCCAGTGGATGCGCAGGTCGAAACTCTCCCCCGGCCTGGGCGACTGCCCGTAGCCCTGGACCACCTCCTCGCCCCCGCCGCCGATCTTGGTGAGTTTCGCCTGGAGCCTGCCGTCCTCGGCGGGCGTAAAGGTCAGGGCCGCCGCTTCTCCCGCCTCGTCATCGATCGACAGGCCGAAGGCCGCCGTGGCGCACGTCTCATCGGCGCATTTCAGGCGGACAACCAGATCGACGCGCGTCACATCGGTCAACGGATCGGACTGCGCCGTATTGGTCTGGCCCGGCCCGGCGCTGAGGCTCAGGGGGGCCGAGGCCTGATAGCCCGCGGGCCGGTCAGCGGCGAAGGCCGGGGCCTGGCCCAGAATCATGCTGGTCAGAATAAGTCCGGCAGGCAGGAGTCGTTTCATATTCAGGGGTCCGAAAACTGTGCAATGCCGCGCAGATAGCTTGACCTTCGCGGCAAAAATGCGTCTATAGCCATCTGTCGGTGAAAAAACGTCTTTCCGGCGCATTTGTCCATTGACTTATGACGTTCTGTGAGTATTTTCCGCGCTCCTGTTTTATTCGCGTCAACTGGCGCACCCGAACCGTAAGGACTTTACGTCATGGCAAAGCCAGCCTCCATCAAGATCCGCCTGAACTCGACGGCGGACACCGGCTTCTTCTACGTGACCAAGAAGAACGCCCGCACGAAGACCGAAAAGATGGTGCTGAAGAAGTACGATCCGGTCGTGCGCAAGCATGTCGAATTCAAGGAAGGCAAGATCAAGTAGTCTGCTTTCCGCAAGCTTGTCCTTCGGCATCCCCCCGCCGAAGGGCTTTTAAGGAGCCGCGCCGGAGTCCCCCCTATACCCGGCGCGGCTTTTTTGCGCCTGGCATCTTAGTTCATTACGGATTAGAGTTTTCAAATGAATTCTCCAATCGTATATATTTGCGATCACGTTTATCGGGGCGAAAGATCGGTGTCATTAATCGCTCACCACGAAGACGGGATGTGGCAACTCACTTGTGGCGAAAATGACCATTCACCGGATGGTGATACAATAATGACCATTCACCGGATGGTGATACAATAAGGCCGGTTCACATTGAGCATGTTGTAAACGACAGAAGTCTGGCTGGCGCGATGATTAATACGCCTGCGGGACACTTGTCACAACTCATAGCGAATGGAACCTGGAGCGTCGACCCCTTTGACGAAGACAGCTAAGGCATCGTCAAATGAGACTGATTTTCAGGCCGCTGCCTTGACGATCACGCGGTTACGGCCGGATTGCTTGGCTTCATAGACGCCCTCGTCCGCCCGCTTGAGCAGGGCTTCCGGCGAATCGCCCAGGCCTTGCGAGGTGGCGACGCCCACCGATACCGTCACATCGAGCTTGCGGCCATCGGTCAGCACAAACGGCGTATCGGCGACCTGCGCGCGCACGCGTTCGGCGATATGCAGAGCATCGGCCTGATCCGTCCCCGGCATCAGCACCACGAATTCCTCACCACCGAAGCGGCAGGGCATATCGATGGCGCGGACATTGAGGCCGAGACGGCGGGCGAATTCGCGGATCACCTCATCGCCGGCATCGTGGCCATAGGTATCGTTGACACGCTTGAAATGGTCGATATCGAGCATCAGCACCGACACCTCATCCGCCGCGCCGCGGATATGGCGGGCCACGGCGAGATTGAGATGGTGGTCGAGAAAGCGGCGGTTGTTCAGGTTGGTCAGCGGATCGGTGATCGCCAGTTCAAGCGAACGATCGAGCGTATAACGCAGGAAATCATCGTAGCGCTTGCGCCGGATCTGGGTTTTGGCGCGGGCGCGCAGTTCCAGCATATCGACCGGACGCGGCACCACGTCGCTGACGCCCAGGTCCAGCGCCTTGAGCATGACCTTGCGTTCGTCGGCATTGATGATGGCCAGCACCGGCCGCTGACGGGTGGCTTCGTGGGCGCGCAATTGCGCCACCCAGCGCAGGGCATCGAACGCCTTGGCGGCCAGGTTGAGCACGACGAGATCGACCCGGCCGGCGGCGATCTTCAGCGCTTTCAAAGGATCGGTTTCGTAGGCGCAGCGGTGGTCCTCGCCCAGTTGCAGCATCAGGCGTTCGGCCTGACGGATATTGTCATCGAGGATCAGCACATTACCGGTGGCCGAAATCTGGCGTTCGTAAAGTCCGTTATCACCCAGGCCGGCGTGGCGGGATGACGTTTCGCGCGTGCGCAGGTCATCGACCATCTGCTTGAGGCGCACCAGCGCCCGTAAACGCGCCATCAGGATCACATCATCGACCGGCTTGGTCAGGAAGTCGTCGGCGCCGGCCTCCAGTCCCGACAGGCGGTCCTCGCGGCCATCGAGCGCGGTGAGGAGGATAATCGGGATATGGCGGGTTTCCGGGTGTTCCTTGATCTGACGACAGACCTCGTAACCGTCGATTTCCGGCATCATGACGTCGAGCAGGATGATATCGGGCTGCTGCGCGATCGCCATCTCCATGGCGGCGCGGCCATTGCTGGCTGTCAGGACCTCGTAATAGTCCGCCTCCAGCTTGGCCTGGAGCAGGCGCACATTGGCGGCGATGTCGTCAACGATCAGGACGCGGGCGGTCATCGGCGCCCCCTAGCCCAGGTAACGGCGAACCGTGTCGAGGAAATGGGTGACGGAAATCGGCTTGGAGATATAGGCCTCGCAGCCGCCTTCGCGGATGCGCTCCTCATCGCCCTTCATGGCGAAGGCGGTGACGGCCACCACCGGGATATGCGACAGTTCGTCATCCTCTTTCAGCCATTTGGTGACTTCGAGGCCGGAGATTTCCGGCAACTGGATATCCATGAGAATCAGGTCGGGGCGATGCTGGCGGGCGAGCGTCAGGGCGGACAGTCCTTCACCGGTCTGGAAGGTCTCGTAACCCTGCGCGTCGAGCAGGTCGTGAAACAGTTTCATGTTGAGTTCGTTGTCCTCAACAATGAGAACCTTCTTCTGATTCATACCCAAACCTTCAAACATGTCAGCGCCTTGACCCACATCAATCCGTCATTATCGCCGAATCGGCCGCTGCGGCGCGTCCGGCTTTTGATGCCGCCACCTTACAGGGACTCTCTTAAGCCGAGGTGAAGGGGAAGGTAACAAAAGGTAAAGATGGGGGTGGCCGAGGCCGATGCAAATCGGCTATGAATACCGCCAGCCCGCGCCGGCCTCCGGCGCCATTGCCTTATGAAAACAGGATTTCCCCATGTCGAAATGTGAAGACCGCCTGCGCGCCTTAGGGCTAACCCTGCCCGTTCCGACCGCGCCCGTCGCCAATTATGTTCCCTTCGTCCGCACCGGGAATCACGTCCATATCTCCGGCCAGCTTTCCAATGACGCGACCGGCGGCATCAAAGGCACGCTTGGGGTCGATGTGACGCCGGAACAGGGCGTGGAAGCCGCCCGCCTGTGCGCCATCAACCTGCTGGCCCAGATGAAGGACGCCGCCGGCGGCGACCTCGACAATGTGGTGCGGGTGATCAAGCTCAACGCCTTCGTCCAGGCGGGGCCGGAATTCTACAACATTCCGCAGGTGGTCAACGGCTGCTCGGACCTGATGGTGGCCGCGCTCGGCGACGCCGGCAAACATGCGCGTTCGGCGGTGGGCATGTACAAGATTCCGCTCGGCTTCGCCGTCGAGATAGACGCCTTCATCGAAGTGGCCGACCGCCGGTAGCCATTTCGCGGCGGATGCCTATATAGCCCCCATGACCGATATGCCCCCTGCCGCCCTGACGCTTCAAATTCACAGCCGGATCGGCGATATAGGCGAAAGTGCATGGAACGGTTTAAGGGATGACGATAACCCCTTCACGTCCTTCGCTTATCTGGAAGCTCTGGAGGCGACGGGGTGCGTCGATCAGGCCAGCGGCTGGCAGCCGGTTCACCTGAGCCTGAGCGATGCGGCGGGCGTAATCCGGGGCGTCATGCCGCTCTATGTCAAATACCATTCGATGGGCGAATATGTCTTCGACCAGTCATGGGCGCGGGCCTATGAACAGGCCGGCGGCGACTATTATCCCAAGCTGCAGGGCGCCATTCCCTTCACGCCGGTGACGGGCGCGCGGCTGATTTCGCCCGATCCGGCGGTGCGGCAGGCGCTCGTCCGGGCGGCGATATCGCTGTGCGACAGCAACACACTCTCCTCGCTGCACATTACCTTCCCGCGCGAGGCCGAATGGGCGGCGATGGGCGAAATGGGCCTGCTGCAACGCCGGGATCAGCAGTTCTGGTGGGACAATACCGGCTATCAATCATTCGATGATTTCCTGGCGCAGTTGTCTTCCAACCGCCGCAAGGTGATCCGGCGCGAACGGCGCGATGTTCAGTCAACCGTTGATTTGCGATGGCATGCCGGCGACAGAATCACCGAAGCGCATCTGGATCAGATGTATGCCTTCATCGAAAGCACCTATGACCGCAAATGGGGTTCGCCCTATCTGACGCGGGCCTTTTTCAGCCGCATCCGCGAAACCATGGCGGAGCAGATGGCGCTGGTTTTCGCGTATCAGGACGATGAAGCCGTGGCCGGCGCGATCAACTTTATCGGCGGCGATACGCTCTATGGCCGCCAATGGGGCACACTGGTCGATATTCCCTTTCTGCACTTTGAAGTCTGTTATTATCAGGCCATCGATTTCGCCATCGCTCATGGTCTGAAACGCGTCGAGGCCGGTACGCAGGGGGAGCACAAGTTGTCACGCGGCTACCTGCCAAACCCGGTCTATTCGGCGCATTATATCCGCGACAAACGCCTGCGCACGCCGGTGGAGGCTTATCTGATGCGCGAACGCGAAGCCGTGACGGAACAGATGCTGATGCTGGCGGAAGAAGCGTCGCCATTCAAAAAGGGCGGCTGACGTGCTATAATCCGGCAAAGGATCAGATCATGGCCGAGCGTTACAAAACCTATTCCGCCTTTTTCGATTTTTACCTGAGCGAGCACAGCCGCGCCGCCACGCGCGCCGTGCATTATCTCGGCTCGGCCTTCGGAATCGCGGCGCTGGTCCTGATCATTATCACGCGCAATCCCTTATGGATTTTGGCCGGGCTGGCGGTGGGCTATGGCTGCGCCTGGGCCGGACATTTCTTCATCGAGCACAATCGCCCGGCCACCTTTAAATATCCGCTGTGGTCGTTCATGGGCGATTACCACATGTTTTTCCTGTGGCTGACCGGCAGCTTAAGCCGGCGCCGCCGACTGGCCGCGGAGCATCTCAGGCCAGCGCCCTGAACCAGATATCGAGGCTCTGCGCCTGCGTCCGCATTCCGGCGGCGCGTTTGGCGGCTTCCTCATCTCGTCCCCAGGTTTCCGACTGGAAATCCTCACCGATCCGCGAGGCGTCGAAGGCTGCATCGCCCGTCAGGTGGCCGCGCCACAAAGCCAGGGCCAGGATCACCGAACCGAGCAGTGGGATCGCCAGCATGATCCCCGCCTGTTCGTAAGGCGTGGCGGCAACGATCAATGATTGAATTTTGGCCAGGGTGTCCGCCGGTTGCGGTGTGTGGATGAGGCTCCGGTTCTGCCGGAACCGCAGGTCAAGCACCGCATCGGCCCAGGCCAGGATCGGCAGCCAAACGGCGTCCTCGCGCGCCTGCAAAGCGGCCGGATATTCCGAAGGATAGCATAGCAGGTCGGTTTCGGCGTAGCGCAGCACCTCGGCGAGGGTATCGTCCAGCACCTCGCCCATGCGATCGACCGAGGCAAAACCGAGACGCGTCAACGGCATGGCTTCATAATCGACATATTCGCCCACGGCCGCCCATTCGGCTTCGACCAATTGCGCCAGGGTGGCATTGGGCAGGACCATGATATTGCCCTTCGGTGTCCTGACCGGCCGGCTATCGAGGGCGATAGCGAAATCGCCTTCAGCTTCCATGGTGGCCGTGCCGCCCCAGAAGCGTTTGGGGCGGAAACCCAGAGAGTCGGATGCCTTGTCAGGAGCTTCAGCTTTGTAGGTCATTTCAGTAACTTGCGTGTTTTTGTTGAAGCAGGACTTCCGGCTCGAAGCCATCCAGCATGGCCTTCAGTTCGGTGAAGTCATGAACAATCTCATGAGCGCCCGCCAGTTGCAGCTCCTCGACCGTGTGGAAGCCCCACGACACGCCGACCGCCCTCACCTGCGCATTGCGGGCCATCTTCATATCGTGGCTGGCGTCGCCGATCATCACCGCTTCATGGGTCGCCACGCCGAGCGCATCGAGGTTGCGCTGGAGCATGTGCGGGTGCGGCTTGGAGGGACCGTCATCGGCGCAGAAGGTGACATCGAACAGGTCGCCCCAGCCGTGTTTGGCCACGGTGCGGGTGACGCCGCGGCGCGAATTTCCGGTGGCCATGCCGAGCAGCCAGCCCTCGGCTTTCAGGGCGCGCAGGGTGTCTTGCGCGCCGATGTACAGGTCTTCGCTGAACGCCGGGTCGGCATGGAAACGCAGGAAGGCCTGCTGGAATTCATGCGTATAGAGCGCGATGGTTTCGCTATCGAGATCGGGCCGCATCATGGCCAGGGCGTCGAACAGCGACACGCCGACAATGGCGCGCACCTGATCATAGGTCGGCGGGTCAATATTGATGGCGTGAGCGGCTTCCACCGCCGCACGGAAAATGCTTGAGCGGCTATCGATCAGCGTCCCATCCACATCAAAAACGGCGAGACGCAAACTCATCTTTTCTTCTTTTTCTTATTGGCGAACGAATCGGTTTCCGCCTCATGCTCATCGAAGCCAAAACGGTCGAAACCGGCGCGGATGACCGGATCGAGCGGCGCCTCAACGATCAGGGTGCCGTTGGTCGGATGCGGCAGTTCGATGCGGCGGTGATGTAGTTGCAGGTTCAGGCCGGCGGAAAGCGACTGGCTCTCCTCACTGCCGTATTTTGGATCGCCGAGGATCGAGTGGCCGATGGCCTGCATGTGGGCGCGGAGCTGGTGAGTGCGGCCGGTATGCGGACGCAGGGCCATCCACGCCACGCGCGGACCGGCGCGGGAAATGGTGACATATTCGGTTTCGGCCACTTCCGCGCCCGGTTCGTTCGGCTCGGCGGGCTGAACGATTTCGCGGTCGTGAAAGCCCTTCTTGATCAGCGGGGTATCGATATAGCCGTCTTCCGGCTTGGGATTGCCGGCGACCAGCGCCCAGTAGGTCTTGTGGGCGCGGCGCTTGGCGAAGGCGCCCGAAAGCCGCGCGGCCGCCTGCGGACTTTTGCCGAGCAGCAGCACGCCGGAGGTATCGCGGTCGAGGCGGTGAACCAGACGCGGCCGTTCCAGCCCCTCGCCCCAGGCCGACAGCAACCGGTCGATATGGTTCTTCGTCTTGGTGCCGCCCTGCACCGCCAGGCCGGAAGGTTTGTTAAGCGCGATGACGTCCTCGTCCTCATAGAGGACCAGCGAATGGGCGAAGCGGATTTCCTGCGGCGACAGCATGGCGCGCTCGCGCTTCTGCTGAACGGCATCGGGCGCATCGGGCAGCGGCGGTACGCGGATGGTCTGGCCGGTGGCGAGGCGCGTATCGGCCTTCACCCGGCCGCCATCGACGCGCACCTGGCCGGAGCGCAGCAGCTTGTTGAGCTGGACATGGTTGATATGCGGCCATCTTCTCTTGAAGAAACGATCCACGCGGATGCCATCCTCGCCATCGGTGATGTAGAGGGTCTTGACGTCTTTACTCATGAAAACTTCCGTATCAGGAACAGGCCGGCCATCACGGCGGCAATGGAAAGAAGGGCCGACAGGGTTATATAGCTCGCCGCCAGTCCGTAGGCGCGGCGCTCCAGCATCTGCACGGCCTCCAGCGAGAACGAGGAAAAGGTGGTGAAGCCGCCGAGCACGCCGATGCCCAGCAGCAGGCGCGCCCGTTCGGTATCGAACAGATCTTTCAACGGACCGAGCAGCAGGCCCATCAACACTCCCATAAGGAGGCCGCCGATGACATTGGCGAGAAAGGTGCCGACCGGCCATTCATTGAGCGGCCAGCCTTCGTGTCGCCACCATCCGGCGGACGCAAGGCCCAGCCAGTAGCGGCATGCTGACCCAAAGGCCCCACCGAGCATGACAAGCAAAAGGTTGGTCATTTTTCACGTTCAAACGCCACTAAGGCTTACCTCGCAAAGGCTCGGGCGGGCACTTGCCCTTGCCGAAACGCAATATTGCATTTCGGAGTGGCTAATACCCCTCTTGGCCTTGTTATCATAGTCCTTTAAGCTCGGAATCGGTACAATTTACAGGTCCACCATGAGCCTCCAGACACAATACGATCCCAGTAATATCTTCGCCAAAATCCTGAACGGCGATATTCCCTCGGCCAGGATCTATGAAGACGAGCGCGTTTTGAGCTTTATGGATGCCTTTCCGCAAGCGAAGGGCCACACGCTTGTCATCCCCAGGGTGCAGGCATGTAACCTGTTCGATATCGCAACGGATGACCTGCAAAACCTGATCGTGTGGACACAGACCATTGCCCGCGCTGTCCGCGACGCACTGAAGCCGGACGGCATCCGCATCGCCCAGTTCAACGGCACGGCGGCCGGCCAGACCGTCTTTCATATCCACTTCCATATCATTCCGGTATGGGAAGGTGAAAACGAGCGTCCGCACGCCGCTGGCAAGATGGCAGATTTCAATGAATTGAAAGACCTGGCCGAGCAGATTAAAGCGAAACTGTAATGTCCTTCTACGTTCTTCGCCACGGCCAGACCGACTGGAACGTCCAGATGCGGCTGCAGGGTTCGACCGATATCCCGCTGAACGAGACCGGCCGCGCGCAGGCCCATGCGGCGGCGAAAATCCTGGCCGGCGAAGGCATAACGCGGATCATCGCCAGCCCCCTTTCCCGCGCACTGGAAACCGCGCGGATCGTGGGCGCGGCCAGCGGCATCGAACCGGTGATCGACCAACGGCTGATCGAACGCAATTTCGGCCTGTTCGAGGGCATGACGATCGACGAGGTCCACCAGCATCGCGAGGAGATGCGCGAGCATATGAACCCGGAAGCCGATGTCGACGGCAAGCATTACCCGTGGGACGCCGAGCCGCTGCCGGAGGTCATCGACCGGGTTTATGCCTGCGTCAATGACTACCGCGAAACCGGCAAGTGCCTGTTCGTTTTCCACGGCATCCCCTTCCGCGCCGTGACGCGCCGCTTCCTGAACGACATGTATTCCAGCCCCAATGCCGCGCCGGTGCGCCTTGAGCAAGCCAGCGGCACATGGCGAATGATCGCGCTCGATCCGGACAATGCGCCGATCCCACAAATCTATAACGCCCAGACGACCATGGGGCGGATATAAAAAAGGGAGGACGCGCCAACGTCCTCCCTCCCGATTTTGTTCGCGCCGCGGCTACTTTGAATTTTTCCGCATATCCGCGAAAATCTCCAGTGAACGCAGGCGCGCGGCGATATCGTGGATGGGCATGGAGATGATCAGTTCGTCGGCCTGAGTTTGCTCAAGGAAGCTGCCCAGGCGCTTTTCGATCGTCGCCGGTGAGCCGACCATGGCGTAGCGCAGCATATGGTCGATCATGGTGGTTTCTTCCGGTGTCAGGCTGGCCACGGCGTCATAGCTCGGTTTCGGAAACGGCGTGCGGACATTGCGGCGCAGGTTGGCGAAGGACTGCTGCATCGAGGTATAGAGATATTCCGCCTCGGCGTCACTGTCCGCCGCCACCCCCATCACGCCAACCATGGTATGCGGCCTGTTCAGCGCCTGCGAGGGGCGGAAATGGGTGCGGTAAAGCTGGAGCGCGTCAAACAGCAGTTCCGGCGCGAAATGCGAGGCGAAGGCGTAAGGCAGCCCCAGTTGCGCCGCCAGTTGGGCGCTGTAGAGCGAGGAGCCGAGCAGCCAGATCGGCACATGACTATTGGCGCCCGGCACGGCCAGGATGCGCTGCCCTTCATCCGGTTCGCCAAGAAGATGCTGCAACTCAAGGATATCATTCGGGAAACTCTCGACGCCCGCATCTATATTCCGGCGCAAAGCCCGCGCCGTCATCATGTCGGTGCCGGGCGCCCGGCCGATGCCGAGATCGACACGGCCGGGATTGAGCGCCTCCAAAGTGCCGAACTGCTCGGCGATCACCAGAGGCGAATGGTTGGGCAGCATGATACCGCCGGAACCGATGCGGATGGTCTTCGTCGCCGCGCCGACATGGGCGATGACGATGGAGGTCGCCGCCGAGGCAATGCCCGGCATACCGTGATGTTCAGCCAGCCAGTAGCGATAATAACCCGCCGCCTCCGCGGCCTGCGCCATCTTCGCCGAATTGGCCAGGGCATCGGACGTGTTGCCGCCTTCGGAAATCTGCGACAGGTCGAGAATGGAAAAGGGGATCATGCGGCGCTCCTCGGTCAGCGCCTTATGTAAGCTGTCCGGTTACGATTGGAAGGGCGGGATGCGAATTATTGCCGCATGCTCAATGCCCGAAGCCAAGCGCCACAAGCATAGATTCAAATGCAACCAAAACGGTTTCATCTGCAATTTTAAAAAAACTTGTTTTGAAAATATTTTTCTCTAAATCTGCGCCTTCCTGAAATCATATACTACCGGGAGATTACATGTCAGATAACCTTTTTGATCGCGCGCTGGAACGGCTTGACGAAGCGGCTGGGTTTTTGAAAGTCGATCAGGACGTTATCGAGAAGCTGAAATATCCCAAGGAAACCATGAAGGCCCGCCTGATGGTGCGCATGGATGACGGCTCGCGGCGCTCTTTTGTCGCCTGGCGCTGCCGCTATGACGATACGCGCGGCCCGACCAAGGGGGGCATCCGTTTCCACCCCGACGCCAGCGCCGAAGAAGCCGAAACCCTCGCCTTCTGGATGACCTTCAAATGCGCGGTCATGAACCTGCCTTATGGCGGCGGCAAGGGCGCGGTCCGCGTTGATCCGCGCACGCTGTCGAAGACCGAGCTGGAACGCCTGTCACGCACCTACATCCAGGCCTTCGCGCGGGTGATCGGCCCTGAGCGCGACATTCCCGCGCCGGACGTCTATACCAATTCGATGATCATGGGCTGGATGGCCGATGAATACAGCCAGATTGTCGGCAAGCTATCCCCCGGCGTCATCACCGGCAAGCCGATCGCGCTGGGCGGTTCGCTCGGCCGTAACGACGCCACGGCGCGCGGCGGTTATTATCTGGTCCGCCATTTGGCGAAGGATCTGGGCCTCGCCGAATCGGCCAGCGTAGTCATCCAGGGCTTCGGCAATGCCGGGCAATACATGGCCGAACTGATGGCCGGCGACGGCCACCGGATCATCGCCGTGTCCGATTCCGATGGCGCGGTCTTCGCCCCGGAGGGCCTTGACGTGGCCAAGCTCATCGCCGCCAAGAACAACGGCCAACGTGTCCGCGCCTTTGCCGAAAAGCATGGCCTGAAGGTCATCAGCGGCGATGAACTGCTGGCGCTGGAGTGTGACGTTCTGGTGCCCGCGGCGCTGGAAGACATGATCCACAAGGACAACGCGGATTCGATCAAGGCGCGCCTGATCGTCGAACTGGCGAACGGCCCGGTCACGCCCGAAGCCGACAAGATGCTGCATGCCCGCGATATCGTGGTCCTGCCCGATATCCTGGCCAATGCCGGCGGCGTGACGGTGTCCTACTTCGAGTGGGTGCAGAACCGTCAGGGCTTCTATTGGGATTTGGAGGAAATCCACAGCCGCCTGCTCAAGATGATGGAACGTGAAGGCCGCGCGGTGTGGAATATCGCGCGGAAAAACAAGACCAGCCTGCGCAACGCCGCCTATGTCCACGCCCTGTCGCGTCTGGCCGAAGCGATCGAAGCGCACGGTACGCAGCCGTTCTTCGCTGATTAAAGCTGGATAAGATCGCTGAGACAACGAAAAGGCCCTTCGGTTTGCATCGAAGGGCCTTTCTATTTAATCACTGTAGTGCAGAGGATGGGTCCCCTGCCCTTAATCCACCGCTTCGGCCTTGGCGCCCGGCTTATCCGCACCCTTTTGCGAAGGCGTGATATCGAAGGCGATCTTGCCGTCGGTCAGCTTGACCAGGATATGACCGCCCTTGACCAGCTTGCCGAAGAGAATTTCATCGGCCAGCGGCTTCTTGATGTTTTCCTGGATGACACGGGCCAGCGGACGGGCGCCATACAGTTCGTCGTAGCCGTTTTCGGAAAGCCAGGCGGCCGCTTCGTCGGTCAGTTCGATCGAGATGTGACGGTCGGCAAGCTGCATTTCCAGTTGCATGATGAACTTCTGGACAACCTGCGAAATCACTTCCGGCTTCAGCTGCTTGAAGGTGACGATCGCATCCAGGCGGTTGCGGAATTCCGGCGTGAACAGGCGCTTGATGGCGGCTTCGTCCTCACCGGAAACCTTCTCGCGGCCGAAACCGATTGAATTCTTCTGGTTGTCCGAAGCCCCGGCATTGGTGGTCATGATCAGGATGACATTGCGGAAATCGACCTTCTTGCCGACCGCGTCCGTCAGTTGGCCATGATCCATGACCTGGAGCAGGATGTTGTAGATATCCTGGTGCGCCTTCTCGATTTCGTCGAGCAGGACCACCGAATGCGGCTGCTGATCGACGGCATCGGTCAGCAAACCGCCCTGATCGTGACCGACATAGCCCGGAGGCGCGCCGATCAGACGCGAGACGGTATGGCGCTCCATATATTCCGACATATCGAAACGCAGGAGTTCGACGCCCATGGTCGCCGCCAGTTGCTTGGCCACCTCGGTCTTGCCGACGCCGGTCGGACCGGAGAACAGGTAGCAGCCGATCGGCTTTTGCGGATCGCGCAGGCCGGCGCGGGCCATCTTGACGGCCGTTGACAGTTGCTCGATGGCCTCGTCCTGACCGAAAACAGTGCGGTTGAGATCGATCTTGAGATCGCGCAGGGCCGTCGTATCGTCACGCGAGACGGATTTCGACGGGATGCGGGCGATCTTGGAAACCACATACTCGATTTCCTTCGGGCCGATCACCTTCTTGCGCTTGTTTTCCGCCATGACCATTTGCAGCGCGCCGGCTTCATCGATCACGTCGATCGCCTTGTCCGGCAGCTTGCGGTCGGTAATGTAACGTGCCGACAGTTCCACCGCCGTCTTGATGGCGGCGTCGGTGTATTTCAGATGGTGGAACGTCTCGTAATAGGGCTTGAGGCCTTTCAGAATCTTGATGGTGTCGTCGAGCGTCGGCTCGTTGACGTCGATCTTCTGGAAGCGGCGCACCAGGGCGCGGTCCTTCTCGAAATGCTGACGGTATTCCTTATAGGTGGTCGATCCCATGCAGCGCAGCGAACCGGCGGCAAGCGCCGGCTTCAGCAGATTGGAGGCATCCATCGCCCCGCCGGAGGTGGCGCCGGCGCCGATGACCGTATGAATCTCATCAATGAACAGGACCGCATTGGGGTGCGCCTCCAGTTCCTTGACGACCTGCTTGACGCGCTCCTCGAAGTCGCCGCGATAGCGAGTGCCCGCCAGCAGCGTGCCCATGTCGAGCGAGTAGATGGTGGCGCCGGCCAAAACCTCAGGCACCTCGCCATCGACGATCTTCTTGGCCAGCCCCTCGGCGATGGCCGTCTTGCCGACGCCCGGATCACCGACCAGCAGCGGATTGTTCTTGGTGCGCCGGCACAGGATCTGGATGGCGCGCTCAACCTCGGCGGCGCGCCCGATCAGCGGATCGACCTTACCATGGCGCGATTTCTCGTTGAGATCGACGCAGTAGGCGGCGAGCGCATCGGTGGAGCCGCCCTTGGCCTTCTCCTCGGCGCCGACATTATCCTCCGTGGCGCCGCGCACGACGCGCGGTTCGGACGCACCGGGCTTCTTGGCGATGCCGTGGGCGATATAGTTGACCGCATCGTAGCGCGTCATTTCCTGCTCCTGCAGGAAGAAGGCGGCGTGCGATTCGCGTTCGGAGAAGATGGCGACCAGCACATTGGCCCCGCTCACCTCATCGCGGCCGGAAGACTGGACGTGAATCACCGCGCGCTGGATAACGCGCTGGAATCCCGCCGTCGGCTTGGCTTCCTCCGACTGCGGCTCGACCAGCGATTTCAGGTCGGTTTCGATATAGGCATCCAAAGCCGTGCGCAGCTTGGGCAGATCGACATTGCAGGCGCTCATCACCGCGGCCGCGTCAACATCGTCGATCAGGGCCAGCAGGAGGTGCTCAAGCGTCGCATACTCATGGTGATGGGCATTGGCGTGACCGACTGCGCGATGCAGGGTCTCTTCTAATGCGCTGGAAAATGACGGCATGACGACCTCCGATAAAACCTGAAAACGCTGTACTCACTCAAACTCTGTGCTCAAATTCTTAACGCGTGGTTTAAGAATATTAACCTTGTCAGTCTGAACCTGATCTGAACTCTGCGAATAGAATTCGGATAAAATCCCGGCCGTCTTTTTTTGTTCCCTGCCTGCCTGTCTTTCCCCGTCAGTCTTTCTCCATCGTACACTGGAGCGAGTGCTGATGGCGGCATGTCTTTTTTTGTCGCCCTCAGCACCTTCCCCGTCAGTCTTTCTCCATCGTACACTGGAGCGGGTGCTGATGGCGACGGGCCATATCCACCACCTGCGCCACCTTGGTTTCCGCCACCTCGTAGGTATAGACGCCGCAAACCCCCACCCCCGTCTGATGGACGTGCAACATGATCAGGGTCGCCTCTTCACGTGATTTATTGAAGAAACGCTCCAGCACGTAAACGACAAACTCCATCGGCGTGTAATCGTCGTTCAGGATCAGAACACGATAAAGTGACGGTTTCTGCGGCTTGGGCTTGGTTTCGATCACCAGGCCGGGCGCCTGTGCCGGACGGGTCACCGCGCCCTTGTCAGCCGCCGTGACCGTCTCTTGCCGCTTTTGTATCAAAACCCGTCTCATCTCAAAAAAAATGCCAGTGCCCAAATGCCTCGGTACCTATGCACGCTCCGCTATAGATATGATGGAGTCGCTTTATTACAAGATAGTCCAATTGCAGGCGCTGTTAAGTGCCTAAATTCAAAATTCCGCATAACCGGTTGTCCGGAACCCGCTTTCCGCACAGGAAAAAGCCCCGCGCCAGTCAAGGCGCGGGGCTTTTAAATCACCAGGCCCGAAGGCCGGATATTTTAGCGGTAGGACTGGAACTTCTCGACAGCGGCGGTCACGCGCGCATTGATCGGCTTGAAGGTGTCCTTGAACGAGGCCGACAGGGTTTCAGTCAGCAGGTTCAGTTCGGAGACATAGGCTTCCATCGAGGACTTGGTATACTTCGATTGCAGCTCGATGACTTCCTGAATGCTCTTGGCGCCTTGCAGCGTCTTGGCGGCGTTCACGGCTTCTTCCCAGTTCTTCTTGGAGAAGGCGATGGCTTGCGCGCCGACCGTTTCCGCGCCCTTGGTGGCGGCGGTCAGGCTTTCGACGACGGCCTCGACATTGCCCTTGGCCAGGGTGTTGGCTTCGTTCAGACCGGCAAGGGTCTTTTCAACGCCGTCCTTGAACGCCTGGTTACCGGCGGTGGTGAACTTTTCGACAGTGGTCTTGATGGTTTCAGCAGCTTCCGACATAGGTAACTCCTTTTTCAATGAGGTGTGGGCCAATCCCGACATCCCGAAATACGACAGGCTGGATATCGAGCCTTCTGCCCGGTTGATGGCGGATATAACGCAAGTGCAGCATAAGGTCAAGCTTTATGTTGCAGCGCACAAAAAATTTACCCCGATAAAATTCCCTCATCGGGCGGCACTCCTCAGCCCGGCCATTCGCCTTATATGCGAGTTTTCTGACAGTCCGGTGACCGTGGCGGTTGTCCGGCATAGCGCAACCGCCGCAATCCGCGTGGTATGGTCACGATACGGTGAGTTTAAGCTTTGATTAAGGAAAATTCACGACAGACTAACCCTCTGACGTTATGATTGTTATACCGCTCACATTGAGAACACATTGTTTTCTTATTTTTGGGTTTTCCTGTTTTTGAGCGTCCGGCGGAATCTGATGTGCAAATCGCGTGTGTAACGAGTTGAGGATAGCTTTTGATGCGTATGATCGGGCGGATATTTAAACGGGCTGGCGAGACGATTTCCAACGGGAGCAAGACTCTGCGCGCCGCCGTTCTCGTGTTGCTGGCGACCGTCACGGTCCCCCTGCCCGCCGCCGCGCAGGACCTGGGCGACAATGCCCGCTATGCCGCCATCGTGGTGGACGCCCAGTCGGGCGAGGTTTTCTATGCCCGCCGCGCCGACTCGGCCCGCTACCCGGCCTCGCTGACCAAGATCATGACCCTTTACATGGCGTTCGACGCCCTGGCGCGGGGCACACTGAAGCCGACCGATCAAATCACCATGACCGCCCATGCCGCTTCGCAGGCGCCGGTAAAGGTCTATCTCAAGCCGGGCGACACCATCGATGTCGATACCGCCATGCGGCTGATCGCGCTTTATTCGGCCAATGACCTGGCCGTGGCCCTGGCCGAAAAGATCGGCGGCACCGAAGAGCGTTTCGCTGCCATGATGACCATCCGCGCCCAGGATCTCGGCATGACGCAGACGCGTTTCGTCAACGCCAACGGCCTGCCCGATCCGCGCCAGCTTTCCTCGGCCCGCGACCTGGCGATCCTGGCGCGCGCCGTGATGCGCGACTACCCGCAGTATTATGACTATTTCAACCTGCCCTCGCAGGAATTCCGCGGCCGCACCTATGTCAATCACAATCCCCTGCGCGGCATGCCGGGAATCGACGGCATGAAGACCGGCTTCACCAACGCCGCCGGCTATAACCTTGTGGCTTCGGGCGTGCGCAACAATCACCGCCTGATCGCGGTCATGCTCGGCGGCTCCAACAAGACCCAGCGCCGCGAACACGTCACCGCCCTGATGAACACCGGTTTCGAGGTCATCGCCCGCCGCGATCGTGGTGAGCGGATCGAGGTGGCGCAGAACGAATTCACCCGCGCCATGGACGCCGAGGCACGGATGCCGGATGGCCCGGTGCCCTACACCATTCTGGCCGATAATGGCCAGACGGTCGGCGGCAATTCACCTCTCAGCGACGCACAACTGCGCGAGACCCTGGCCAGCAGCGAACAGGCCAACGCCACGGACGCCAACATCCAGCGCACGAGTTCGACCGTCAGGGCGCCTGAGGTTGTGCAGACCCTGAGCGCCGCCACCAATACGGCGGCCCTGGTCAAAAAACCCGCAGCCAAGGCCGCCGCGACGAAGGCGGACACCAAAACGGACAAGACCAAAACCGCCGCCGCCAAGAGCCGGAAGAAGGACCCGACGGCGGTCTATGCCATACAGGTCGGCGCGTTCAAGGATAAGGCCCTGGCCGATGACTGGGTGAAGAAGATGCGGTCGAAATTCAGCGAACATCTCTCCACCGGCACATCGCAGATCACCCGCAATGAGAACGGCTGGTATCGCACACGCTTCGCCACCCTGACCAAGGCGCAGGCTTCGGCCGCCTGCAAGAGCATCTCGGCCAAGCATCTGGACTGCATGGTGATCAAACCCGACGCTTAATCATATGGGGCGTGGGGCCTGCGGCCCCACATCTTCTCTCTTTCCAAAGAAAAACCCGGTCCTTTTAGACCGGGTTTTTCTTTGGAATAAGGCAAGGTTTATGGGGTACAGCCCCCAAACCCAAATGATTAAGCGACGACGCGAGATCGATTTTTTTACATGCCCTCTTGTTTACGAACGCCAACTGTATATACTGTGTATATGAAATTTGGCTTTGTGTTTTCGCAGACCGACAACAGCCCCATGTATCAGCAGATCATGGAGCAGATAAAACAACGGGTTGCTGTGGGAGATTGGCCGCCCAAAACGCCCCTGCCTTCCATCCGGGAGTTGGCGACGGAGATCAAGGTCAGCCTCATCACAGTCAAGCGCGCCTATCTGGAGCTGGAGCGCGAAGGGATCATCGTCACGCAGCAAGGCAAGGGAAGCTGGGTAAACGACACCCTCGACCTGAAGACGATCCAGAGAAAAGAGCTGCTCCATCATCTGGAGCAGGCCGGCAGGCTGGCAAACACCCTTGCCATGCCGGAGGACGAAATAATGCGCCTGATAAAACAGTACAGGGAATAGGGAGGGAACAGAATGGATTTGCCACTGGCTATAGACTGCAAAGGCATCAGCAAGCGTTATCCGCATTTTCAATTGCGCGATATCGACCTGTCTTTCGAGCAAGGCACGGTCATGGGCCTGGTCGGGCCGAACGGCGCCGGAAAATCGACGATCCTGCGCATTGTCATGGGGCTGCTGGGGCCTGACAGCGGTTCGGTCAGGGTATTGGGCCACATCATGCCCGAACAACAGATCGCCGCGAAGCGCAATATCGGTTTTATCGCCGAGGATATGCGGCTTTACGAGAGCGAAACGATCGCCTTCCACATGGACTTTATAAAGTCAATCTTCGACTCGTGGGATGACGATTACGCCAACCGCCTGCTGCGCAGCTTCGACCTCAACAAGAAACAGAAGGTCAAGGGGCTGTCGCATGGCCAGAGGGTCAAGGCGACCCTGCTGCTGGCCCTGGCGCGCCGCCCCAGCCTGCTGGTGTTCGACGAGCCGACGACCGGCCTCGATCCGGCGGTTCGCAAGGAAGTGCTCGATGAAATGATGCGTGCGCTTGAAGACGAAACACGATCAGTTCTGTTTTCGTCGCACAACACCCTCGATATCGAGCAGATATCCGATTACATCACCTTCGTCTACGGCGGCCGCGTGCTGGAATCCCGCAACAAGGAAGACTTCATCGACGGCTGGCGCCGGTTGCGCCTGACCAACGCCAACAATGCCCCGTTGCCGAACCTGGCTAATATCCGGGACATTCAGCAGAGCGGCCGTCTGTGGACCATTGTCGTCAATGATTACGACGAGTCTGTTCCCGCGCATTTCACCCGTGCCGGTCTGGAGGTCAGCGTCGTCGAACGCCTGACCTTGGAAGAAATATTCCTTTTCAACGTCCAGTTCGCCAAGTCCGGCGCCCAGATGGAGCTTGCGTAATGCCCTCTTCGATCGTTCCCCAACTCGTCGGCAAGGATCTACGGCTCATGAGGCCCATTATACTGGGTTTCGTGCTGGTCAGTGTCGTTTTCATTGCAATCTTAAATCTCATCTGGGGCCACATGCCGGTCCCTGTCGCGGCAAATCTCGGATTTATCATGGTGATCGGCCCCGCGGCGACGTGCGGCATCGTCATCCTGATGAAGACGAATGTGTTCGAGAAGGAAAAATCTACGCAACCCTTCATCATGAGCCTGCCGATCACAGTGAAGGAGTTCACCCGCGCCAAACTGTGGGTCAATCTGCCCGTCTTTGGCCTGTTCTGGCTGGCGGTAAGCGCCATGGCTTTCTTCTTCGCCTTCGGACGCAGCCTGTTCCCGCTGGGGGCAGTGCCGTTTGTTACCATGGTTTTCTTAGGCGGTTTCGTCGCTTATAGCTGCATCCTGTCCGTCAGTCTGTTGTCGCAGTCCATGCCGATTACAGTTCTTGCCATAGCGCTCTTCGAGGTGGGGACATCGGGTTATCTGTGGACGATCGTCTTCCTCCCGCCGATCGCGCAGCATGTCTGGGGACCGCAAGCCGTGTGGAACCCGACGGCGCTCGGCATCGTCGCGGCGCAAGGGATCGTTGCCGTCACCGTGATTGCAGCGACCGCGCTTATTCAGGGCACGAAACGCGACTTCATCTGACGCATTCAGCACAGGATCAGGCCGGGGAACTCAAACGTGGCGAAAGGCGTCCCATGACATTATGTCCATTTTGAAAGTCATCGCAGGTGTTGTCGCTATAGGCATTAGCGCCATATTTGTACCGTGGGACGCCGGTTATGCCATCTTCGACCCCTTGCCCGCGACAGTGAGGGCTGAGGTCGATAGCTCACCGCGCCACGGCCTGGACGGCATCATTGTCTATGTCGACCAAGGGGGAAAGCCGCCGGCATTCTACGCCGCCGGCTGGAAGAACAGGCTGGCAAAAACCCCTGCCGATCCCCATGCCCTGTTCAAAATCGCCAGCATCAGCAAGCTCTATATCGCCGCCGCCACGGTCAAGCTGGTCGCAGCCAAACGGCTGTCGCTCGACGATACGCTGGACCATCTGCTGCCTCAATACGCCGGGCGCATCGCCAATGCCGACACAATCACGCTCAGGATGCTGCTGCGCCATCGCAGCGGTATTCCCAATTATATTACCGATAGCCAGTTCCGCTGGGACAAAGCGACCGATGCGGCCGAAGTCCTGGACCTGGTGCTGGGTAAGCCGGCCGATTTCGCCCCGGACGCACGCCACAGCTATTCCAACACCAACTACCTGCTAATCGGCATGATCCTCGACAAGACGCTGGGCTACAGCCACAATGACTATATCAAGGCCGAGATTTTGGCGCCGCTGGGCCTTACCCATACTTTCGGCAGGATGAGCGACGTCAATCCGGCCGATGTCGTGAGCGGTTACGCCGTTGGCTACGACGATGATATGAAGCCGCTCGATTGTGGCTTGCCTGGGGGATCAATGGTGGCCACAGCACAGGACGTCGGCGTCTTTCTGCGCGCGCTCAACACCGGAACCCTTCTGAATCATGAGGAACAGGCCATTTATTCGTCGGTCTATGTTTACGAGCATACCGGCCTGTGGGCGGGCTACGAAAGTATCGCTCGCTATCATAAGGACATCGACACGGTTGTCGTCGAATTCGTCAATACCAGTGGCGGCAATGCCTGGATGAAGGCGGAGATCGAATACAGTCGCGTCATCAGGATCCTGCGCAATCAGCACAAGCAATAAACGCTGTTCTTTAGCTTCCTCTAAACAAGAACGCGTGAACTATCCCGGAAACTCAGGGTATGAGTAAATCTCATCACCAAAGAGTCTAGCGGCGACGCTTGAGCAGCACATCCCGCGCGGCGTTCAGCGCACTGGCTCGGCTGTCGCTCCCGCCCTGATCCGGATGCGCCTCCTTCATCAGACGCTTCCAGGCGTCCTTGATAGCCTTCCTGTCGGCGCCAATGGCCAACCCCAGCGCCTTGTAGGCCTTGATCTCTTCAGGGCTGTAGCTGGCCGCTGCGGCAGGTTCCTGCGGCTGACGGAAATAGGTCTGGTAACGCACGCTGCCGCCCAGAACGAACGACACCAGAAACGCTATCAGCCCCTGCCAGACCAGGCCGCGCATCAGCATCGTCACGCCCAGCACCAGCATCCCCATGCCTATGACGCTGCGCAGGGTGCGGAACTGCCTTATCCACGGCCCGACACCGATCCGGCCAAGACGCGACTGCTTCCCGACCCAGGCGAGGAACAGAAAAACAGCGATGGCCCCGGCAACCCAGATCATCAGGCGTCCGCCGCCTCAAGATCTTCGCTGCCGTGCGGCACCTCCTCACCGGCTTCAAGGCCCAGCGATCCCATCAGCGCCCGCAGTTCGGCCCGCGCCGCGATATGGGTCAGCGACACCGCCACCGGCCGGATATCGCCGGAAAGGTCCGCCACCGTCAGGCCGAACGGGAAAAGCTCGCGGTAGATCACCCGGTCGCGCAGCCCCGCCAGCACCTCGAACCCGACGCGCTTGCCCAATGCCTGGACGCGTTCGTCCACGCGCTTGCGATTGCGCGCCTCATTGGCGGCCAGGCGATTGCGCAGGACGATCCACTCGATCGACTTGCCGTCCCAGACGGCGCGCTGCTTGCGGGAGTTCCAGACCGTTTCGGCATAGATGGATGGCCGCTTGACGTCGAGCGTCACCGGATCGACCTCGCCCAGCAGGTCGAAATCGATAAAGCTGTCATTCATCGGCGTGATGATCAGGTGCGCCACGGCATGGGCGCGGCGCGACAGGACGTGATCGCCGCCCGGCGTATCGATGATGATATAGTCGGCCTTTTCAATGGCTTCGTCGAGCGCACGGTCAAAGACCTGGCGCGCTTCCTTTTCCGGCAGGTCGAGCAGGGCCGCCGGCTTGTCATGCAAATGCGGCTCGAAGGCCATCGGCATCTGCTTCTCGTTGGCCGCCGCCCACCTGGCGCGGTTGGAGAAGAAACGGGCGAGCGAGCGCTGACGCAGGTCGAGATCGATAAAGGCGACACGTTTGCTCTGATGCAGCAGATGCACGGCGACGTGCATGGCGACGGTCGATTTCCCCGCCCCGCCCTTTTCATTACCAAATACCAGAATACGCGCATCAGACATTATTCGCTCCCGCCCACCTTACACCCCAGTGGTAACGCCTCATTTAGGCTGATCCGTGTCCTGCCGCCAGAGGCCGGTTAACCAAAAGTTAAATTTTGACGTGGGTAAGTTTAACCATAAAATGCTACTTTTGATTTTAATTTTTCGTGTTAAACTTTTTCAGTTTATCCGGCTGCAACAGGGGCAAAAATGAAAATCGGTCTGCGTAAACCCAGTTTCAAAAAGAGTTTTGCCGCACGCGCATCACTCAAACGCGCATTAAAAAGCAGTTTGGGCTTACGTGCGCCAAAAGGCTATGGATGGCTAACAAACCCTAAAAAGGCGGCTTACAATCGTGTGTATACTCGCACGACTTTCTCTTTAGGTAGTTTGCTGCGCCTATTATTCAAATGATTAGCCTCTAGCAGAAGTGTCCTTGCGGGTTTATATTGCCGCCATGACCACAGATTCCGACTATATGCTCCGCTCCGACACCATCCGCATCCACAGCGATGAGGACTTTGAAGGCATGAGAAAGGCCGGCCGCGTCGCCGCCGAATGCCTCGACATGCTCGTTCCCTACGTGGTGCCGGGGGTGAAGACCTCCTACCTCGATGACCTGGCGCGGGAATTCATCGCCGATCATGGCGGGCTGTCGGCCTGCCTGTTCTATCGCGGCTATCAGCATACGGTCTGTATCTCGCCCAATCATGTGGTTTGCCACGGCATTCCGTCGGAAAAGACCCTGCGTGAAGGCGATATCGCCAATATCGACGTCACCTGCATCATCGATGGCTGGCACGGCGATACCTCCCGCATGTATGAGGTCGGCGTCGTGGCGCCCAAGGCGAAGCGCCTGATCGATGTCACCTATGAGGCCATGGCGCTGGGACTGGCGCAGATCAGGCCGGGCAACACGTTCGGCGATATCGCTGCGGCCATCCAGAAATATGCCGAAAGCCACCGCATGTCGGTGGTCCGCGATTTCTGCGGCCACGGCGTCGGGCGCGTCTTCCACGACACCCCCAATGTCCTGCACTTCGGCAAGGCCGGCACCGGCCCGGTGCTGAAAAAAGGCATGTTCTTCACCGTCGAGCCGATGATCAATCTCGGCAAACCCGATGTGAAGGTGCTGAACGACGGCTGGACCGCCGTGACGCGCGACAAGATGCTGACCGCCCAGTGCGAACACTCCTGCGGCGTGACGGAAAACGGCGTAGAACTCTTCACCGCCTCGCCAACCGGGCAATTCAAACCGGCGCCTGTACTCGGCTAAGCATGTCGGACGGGGGGGACACCGAGAACACGATTGCCTTGCCTGACCATGGCGGCCATCGCAGCCGTCTGCGCCATCGCGCGCGGCTCGGCGGCGTCTCCGCCCTGCCCGATTACGAACTGCTGGAACTGTTCCTCTTCCGCTCAATCCCGCAGCGTGACGTCAAGCCACTGGCCAAGGCGCTGCTGGCGCGCTTCGGCTCCCTCCCCGCCGCGCTTTCGGCGCCGCTGGAAGACATGCTACAGGTTTCCGCCGTCGACAATAAAGGCAAGGCCCTGCGCATGACCGCCGATATCGCGCTGGATCTTGCCCTGATGTTCGAGGCGACCCGCCGGATGGTGGCCGAACCGCTGAAACGCACCACCGTGATATCCTCATGGTCGGCGCTGGTTTCCTATCTCAAGGTGACACTCGCCCACGAACCGCGCGAGCAGTTCCGCATCCTGTTCCTCGACAAGAAGAACCAGTTGATCGCCGACGAAATCATGGGACACGGCACGGTCGATCACGCCCCGGCCTATCCGCGCGAGATCATGCGCCGGGCGCTGGAACTGTCATCAAGCTCGGTGATTTTGGTCCACAATCACCCCAGTGGCGACCCGATGCCGTCACAGGGCGATATCGACATGACGAAACAGATCGTGGCGGCCGGCAAACCGCTCAAGATCACCGTTCACGATCACCTGATCGTCGGCCGCGAAGGCGTGGCCAGCCTCAAGCAGATCGGGGCGTTCTAAAGAAACTCACGCGGTTCGGGATAGGCCGCGCCCACGTCGGCATTGATTTTGATGCCGGCCTCCTTGGCGGATTGCAGGCTGTGCAGGTTCAGGATTTTCGGCACAATGCCCTGCGACGCCAAAGGCCGCCCGTCGATATCGTACAGGTAGTCGCCAACGATAAAAGCCCCCGGATTGCGCCGGTCCTTTTGCACCTGAAGCGGATGTTCCACGCCTTCAACACTGACCCAGGCCGTATCGTATAATCTGGTGCTCACTGTAATCCTCGTAAAAATTAGCCCGGCCTGACGGCAAGGCGCCTGAAGCGCCGGCCATCTGACTGATACGCTATCGCCGGCTTCGGGAGGATGAGTCCGGCGTGGCCGACACTAGCCCGGATTTGGCGCGCTGGCGATAGTCAAACCGCCCGGCACCAGACACAAAATATTCATTTTCCCCCTGAACCTGCCCGCCCTAAGAGCTTCAAATCCTTTAAGGCAAAGGCTTTCAGTCAGCCTCAGGACCGGTGGTAGCGGCCGCGCAATATATCCGAAAAGCCCTCCTGCCCCGGCAGGCCGATCTCGATGAGATAATGAAGCGCCGCTTCTTCGACATAAAGAGTCCAGCGGCTCTGGCCGCGCGGCGTCTGCCTCAGCAGGATCAGGCGGTCATCCCGCCACTGCCCGCGTAGCGGATTGAACGGCGGGAAGCCCATCGCATCGAACCAGAAACCGCACAGGTCCGCCGAATCGGGATCGGCGCAAAAAACGCCATGGCCGTTGAAACCAACTCCGTCCGGTCCGCTCTGTTCGTAATCGAAGATCACGTTCTTGCGGGCGTCATCAAAGCGAAAAGCCCAGCGCCCGCGTTTCACACCGCCGGTCGTCCAGGGATTGGCGGCGATTTCACTCTCGCCGGACCAGTAACCGATAAACGGATCGAGACTGCCAAGGTCGAACATGCGGGACACTCCAAAACGACTCGACCGAGGCTATGCCCCTGAGGAACCGCTTTCAAGCTCCTGATGCGCCACCGACGCGAATAAGATCACCAAAGCCGAAAGGCGCCCCTGCCGTCACTTTGAACACCACGCTTAAACGGCGCGACCCGGCGAAGGGCGGAATCGTGACCGTCAGCGGCCCCACCGCCGGATCGTCCTTCTTACCGACCGGCTGGCCATCGAGATAGACCTCGCAGGCGCCGGTAATGCTGGCGAATGTGATCCTGCCGCCCGCTTTCTGCACACTGGCGAACGGCGTATAACTGGCCGCCACCAGACTGTAGCCATCGGCGTTGGCCGCACCGAAAAGCTCACCGGGCCGGAACCAGGCCCAGGAATTCATATCGGTATCTGCCGCTTTCTGGTTGGGATCGGGGCGCTGTGTTGCGTCCGGCGCGCGGAACCAGCTATCGAGCACCATCATCGGCGCGGTGGTCGGTTGGCGCGGGATTGCGGCTTTGGGCGCGTCGAGCCGGATTTCGATATTGGCCGGTTTCAAACCATCGGCCTTGGCCTGTAAGTTGATGAGCGCCAGGTCGTCTGGCCTCATTTCCGGCGCTTGAATAATGACTTGCGCCAGACCATTGAACAATGAGCGCGTATCGCCCTTCTCGGCTTCGAGACAATTCGGATTGCCATTCCCCAGGCCAATAATCGCCGCCGTTCCGCCGAACGTGACCTTGTGACTGGCATCCGGCACCACGCGCCCCTTGGCGTCGATCGCTTCCACACGGATTGGCATGGCGTCACGGCCATCCCCGGTCAGGGCCGGGCGATCCTTCACCAGCCGCAGGGCGACGGCCTTGCCGGTCGTCTCGTTGCGCGCCTTCGATACGATCTTGCCGCCCTTATAGCCGCGCACTTCGATTGAGCCGGGCGCGTAATCGACCGTCCAATAGTTCATATTCAGCCGGTCAACCGCCTGCTTGCCGGCGGATTTGCCATTGACGAACAGTTCGACGTCTTCGAGGTTGGAACAGGCCATGACGCGCACCTTGTCACCGGTTTGCCAGTTCCAGTGCGGGGCCAGCCCCAGTACCGGCCTGTCGTCGATCCACTGCGCCTGATGGATGGAAAAGGCGGTCTTCTCGAAACCGCACAGGTCCATGATGCCGAAGAAGGAACTGTTGGTCGGCCAGGTGTGCGGTGTCGGCTCGCCGTGATAATCGAAACCGGTCCAGACAAAGGTGCCGGCGACGAACGGACGCGGCGCGATCTCCTTCCACGCCTGACGATGCGTGGCACCCCAGTTGGCCGCGTCGTCATCATAGCTGGCCATGACGTGCTTGCCGGCGTCGGTTTTATACTCGCCGCGCGTCATGAAGGCCGAGGTGTCTTCCGACGAGAACATCGGGATATCCGGATGCGCCGCATGGAAGCCGTCATACTGGTGTTGCTGGTAATTGATGCCGACGACATCGACCGCATCGGAGACATTGAGCGCGGTGAACAGGCCGTCGTTCATGGCGGCGGTGACCGGGCGAGAAGTATCGAGCGCCTTCACCACCGCGCTCATGCGACGGACCATCTCATAGCCCTGCTCGGTGCCCTGCATCGGTTCCTCGTTGAACACCGACCACAGAAAGACGCTCGGATGATTGCGGTCACGGCGCACCAGCCATTCAAGCTGTTCGAGGTAATCCTTCGAGGCGTTGAAATTGCGGTTCTCGGCCATGACGAGGAAGCCGTGGCGGTCGCAGGCGTCCATCAGGGCCTTGTTCTGAGCGTTGTGCGAGAAACGGATGGCGTTGGCGCCCAGTTCCTTCAGCTTGCGCAGGCGGAAATCGATAACGCCATCAGGTACGGCGCAGCCAACCCCGGCATGATCCTGGTGCAGGCAGACGCCCTTGAGTTTCAGCGGCCTGTCATTAAGATAGAAACCGGTTTTGGCGTCAAAGCGCTCGGTGCGGAAACCGCAGGTGGTGGTGACGGCATCAAGGCACGTATCACCATTCAGAATATAGGTTTCGACCGTATAAAGCTGAGGATCGGCCGGACTCCACAGGCGCGGATGGTTATACAAGAGGTTGATATGCGCCACGGCATTACCGAGCCGCGCGACTGTCGCCGTTGTCTTTTCCGTGGCCAGCAGGCCGATGGTGTCATCCCACAGTTCGCTCACCACCGTCACTTCGGTGGCGGACTTGCCGGCATTATTGAGCGTCACTTCAACCGGAATTTTCCAGCTACCGCCCTCTTTGACCGGATGCGCGAACACGCCATCCGTCACGATATGAACCGGGTTGCGCTTGACGATCCAGGCGTCGCGGTAGATGCCGCCGCCTTCATACCACCAGCCTTCCATCGCCGTGGCGTCGACGCGGACCACCAGCGAATTGTCGCCGTCGCCATAGGTGACGTAGGGCGTCAGGTCGATATAGGTCGAGTTATAGCCGCTCCAGTTGCGCGCCACGAGCGTGCCGTTGAACCAGATCGTGGCGAAGGTGGCGATGCCATCCAGTTGCAGTTCGATATGCTTGCCGCGATCGGCGGACGAGAATTTCAGGTGGTTGCGATACCAGACGATGCCGCGCCGGCGGTACCCCTGATCGACATTCGTGCCGTTCTCGATCGGCTGGAAGCTGACGAAATCGTGCGGCAGGGTGACTTCGGTCCAGTCGCTGTCGTCATAGGCCGGACTGGCGGCGCCCAGCGCGCGCCCGGCCTTGGCGGCGTTATAGGTCTGATCATGGGTGATCAGCACCGGCATGGCGATATCGCCATCATGGAAACGCCAGCCCTTGTCGAGCAACAGGGTTTCACGAGACGGCAGACGAATCGGCTTGATGGGCGGCACCGGCGCAACAATGGTCGTCGCCCTCACCTCGTCCGCGAATGCGGCGGTAATCGCCACCGCGCCCGCGCTTTTAAATAACTCCCGGCGATTCATGTGTCCGCTCCCGTTTTTCAGAGCTTAGACATGGAAACGGCGCGTTTTGAACCCCAAAACGCCCAAAAACGAAAGTGTTCGCCCCCTTTTGTAGTATTTTAATTCCGATTGAGCGGCACCAGCGGCACACCCAAGGCCTGCACGGCCTCGACCGAAGGCTGGCCCTGCGGCAAGCCGTTATCCGCCTGGAATTTCTGCATGGCGGCGACCGTCTGCCGGCCGAGCTGGCCGTCGATCGGACCGGGATTATACCCCCTGGCGGCCAGAGCGCGCTGGACCTCCATGATTTTCGAGGCCGAGGTGTTCTTGCCGCAGATGACCTCGCGCCACACCGGTTCCGGCGCGCCGATGACCCGTTCGCGGGTCACATCGTCATAGACGGCGGGAACGGTATAGGTTTCGGTACGGGCTTCCTGCGTCACCCGGCGGACACGGCGCTTTTCCATCACGGCGGGAATAACCACATCCTCGTAGCGTTCCGGCGCATCGATCACGGTGCGGCGGACCTGGCGCGTCTGCGCCGGAATTTCGATACGGCGGACGCTGGCCGGCGCCACCTCGACGCGGGTGGTGCGGTCTTCGTAGACGCCCGGCACGACCTTCAGGCACCAGACCGACGGGTCACGCTCGTAATATTCCGCTTCCGGCGAACCCTCCGCATATTTGCCGGGCCAGCTCAGGCTGCCGTCATTCCGGTAGCGCACGGGTTCATAATTACCGGCCGTCACCATCGGCGCATCGGTGGGAATGCCGTCGGTGCGCACCCATTCGCGGCGCGCATCCCGCACCATGACGTGTTCGGTGCGCGTCTCGTATTGCGCCGGAATGCGCTCCTCGCGGAAACTGACGGGGCGGACGACCTCGGTCGCCATCTCTGTATGGGTGACGGCAGGAATGAGCCGGCGCTCGACACGTTCCGGACGGACCATGACGTCTTCATCGACCATATCGACCACCTGCGGGATACGGCGCGTTTCGACGCGTTCCGGCGACACCATGACGTGCTCGACATAGCGCTCGGTCTTCGGCGGCAGCATCAGGCGCGAGAAACACTGGCCGGGAATGGCGTGCTTGCGCAGTTCCTCAGGCACCTGCTCCCATTCCGCCGAACCGACCGGCCCGCTGGGACAGGCGACCGGCGGCGCTTCGGTCATGGCGATGACCTGGCCGATATTCCCCTGAACCGGTTCGGCGGCGCTCGTGCCGGTCTGGATTACGGTCATCGTCCGCTCGGCGGCGACGCGCGATTCCCGGTCGAACTGTTTTGAAACCGGCTTCACCGCCGGCTTATGTGTATGGGCCAGCACCGGCAGGGCCACGCTCACACTGGCCAATACCAGCAGGGCCGCACCGGATTTCAGGAAAAGCTTATACACAACAATACCCTCAAGATTTCACAGATTCGCAATGACTTGAAAATTAACCCTTTATAAACCTTTGCGCCAAGTCCGCACACCTGCAAAGCGTAAATTAACCTCATTTTTTGGCCGCATTTGCGGGACCGCCGAATCCGGCACGCATATTTTTTAAGCTTGACATTGCCCGCCCATCTTCCCATTGCCACCCCGACAATAACTGAAGACAATCGTTTCAAGCTGCAAGGTATCGCCCATGATCTCCCGTTATGCCCGCAAGGAAGCCGCCGCCATCTGGGACGCGGCGATGAAGTACAGGATCTGGTTCGAGATCGAAGCCCACGCCGCCACCAAGATGGCCGAACTGGGCGTGATCCCGGGCGAGGCCGCCGAAACCCTGTGGGCCAAAGGCAAGGACGCCCAGTTCGACGCCGACCGCATCGATGAGATCGAACGCACCGTAAAGCACGACGTCATCGCCTTCCTGACCCATGTGTCCGAAATCGTCGGCCCGGAAGCCCGCTTCCTGCACCAGGGCATGACCTCCTCGGACGTGCTCGACACCTGCTTCGCCGTGCAACTGCAAAAGTCGGCCGACCTGCTGATCGAGGACATCGACCTGGTTCTGGCCGCGTTGAAAAAGCGCGCCCTGGAACACAAGTTCACCCCGACCGTCGGCCGCTCGCACGGCATCCACGCCGAGCCAGTGACCTTCGGCCTCAAGCTGGCCGGCTACTATGCCGAATTCACCCGCGCCCGCAGGCGCCTCGTGACCGCCCGCGAGGAAATCAGCACCTGCGCCATCTCCGGCGCCGTCGGCACCTTCGCCAATGTCTCGCCCGAAGTCGAAGCCTATGTCGCCGGGAAGATGGGCCTTGAGATCGAGCCTGTCTCGACCCAGGTCATCCCGCGCGACCGTCATGCCGCCTTCTTCGCCGCGCTCGGCGTGGTGGCGTCGTCGGTCGAGCGCCTGGCCACCGAAATCCGCCACCTGCAACGTACCGAGGTTCTGGAGGTCGAGGAATTCTTCTCGGCCGGCCAGAAGGGCAGTTCGGCCATGCCGCACAAGCGCAATCCGGTCCTGACCGAAAACCTGACCGGCCTCGCCCGCCTGGTGCGCTCGGCGGTTGTCCCCGCGATGGAGAATGTCGCCCTGTGGCACGAGCGCGATATCTCGCACTCCTCGGTCGAACGCGGCATCGCGCCGGACGCCACCATCCACCTCGATTTCGCCCTGCGCCGCCTGGCCAGTGTCGTCGATAACCTGCTGATCTATCCGGAAAACATGCAAAAGAACATCGACCGCCTCGGCGGCCTGGTCCACAGCCAGCGCGTCATGCTGGCCATGACCCAGAAAGGCATGTCGCGCGAGGATTCCTACGCCGCCGTCCAGCGCAACGCCATGAAGGTGTGGCGCGGCGAAGGCAATTTCCTCGATTTCCTGGCCGCCGATGAGGACGTGTCGAAGTTCTTCACCCGCGAACAACTGGAGCCGTTCTTCAATCTCGATTACCACACCAAGCACGTCGATACGATTTTCAACCGCGTGTTCGGATAAGCAAGGCCCCCACCACCACGAACGCTTCGCGTCCGCAGTCCCCCGCCCCGTAAACGGGGCGGTATAGGAAATAGCCCCTTATACTCCCCCGCCTGCGGGGGAGGTGGCGCCACGAAGTGGTGACGGTGGGGGGCCTTTTTACGGATACTCCCATGCCCACCCTGCTCACCGATCAGTTCGATTTCGCCGGTTATGAAAGCCGCTTCACCGGCAAGGGCCGCGTCCGCCTCGAAGGCGCCCTGTCCGAAGATCACGCCCTGCGCGTTCATCACGCCCTCGAACAGCAGACGCCCTGGGACCTCCAGATCGTGACAAAGGAAGGCAAGCCCGCCATCCTGTCGCGCGCCGAACTGGAAACCCTGTCCCCGGAAATCATCCAGACCCGTTTGCAGGACGCCGCCGAACGCGCCCAGACCAGCCTCTCCTACCTGCGCCTCGGCCTCGACCTGATCGACGCCGACACCATCGCCCTGGCGCCGTTTTCCAACCTGCTGAAATCGGAGTCCTTCGCGGCCTTCTGCGGCCGGCTGACCGGCCTGTCCGGCCTGGAACTGGCCTCGCTCGATGCGGTTTGCTATCGCAACGGCGACTTCTTCACCCAGCATACCGACACCGCGGCACGCCTGTGCTTCGAATGGAATTTCACGCAAGGCTGGCGCTCTGACTGGGGCGGCCAGATGCTGTTCCATTCGCCATCGGGCGATATCGAAGGCGGCATCATGCCGCGCTTCAACGATCTGTCGCTCTATGCCGGGGACCAGCCGCGCTCAATCGCCTCGGTCGCGCCCTATGCCGGCGGCCCGCGCTTTTCGATTACCGGACGCTTTGGTTAAGAGCCAGTCGGCGGCGGGGGTGGCGGCGCGTCGATCGGCTGGGTATCGAGCGGCGGCGGCGGGGGTGGTGCGCCGATCGGCTGCGTGTCCAGTCCCGGAAACGGCTCGACGGTCGCGCAGGCGGCCAGACCGGCCAAACTGATGATCATGAATGCTGTGACAACCTTTTTCATAACCATCCTGTTCCTGTAAATTCAGCTTTTCAACGCTTCAGCTTTTTAAGGCCTCAGCTTTTCAATGCTTCCCTGGCCTGGGCCAGAAATTCCGCCGCCTTGGTGCGGACCTCGGCTTCTCGCACGGCGATATTGGAGGCCGTCAGATCGCCCAGCACCTTGCGAATCACGTCTTCTTCCGAAGGCTGTTCGCCATTGGCGCGAACCACCGCCGTCGCGTAGTTTTCGGCCGTCTTGCCGGTCAGGCCCATTTTCTCGGCGCCCCACAGGGCCATCATGCGATTGCGGGCGGCGGCGGCCTGAAATTCAAATGCCTCGCTCCCCTGAAGCGGAGGCTCATTGGAAGCGCCGGAAGAATCGGCTGACTGGGTATCGGACATCGGCATATAGTTAAAAACCTTTCAGGTATGACCGGTTTTAGTTCCCCTTACGTCCCGGCGCAACCACAACCGACAGATAACCCCCAAAATCTTGAACGGGGATGCCGGAGCCGCCCGCGTACACGTTAAACGCGCACACGTTAAAAAAGACACGAAATGTCCGTGTCCGCCCTATACAGGACGGACATTTTTGTTTATTTGCGGCGCGAAAGCGCGTCCTCTAGGATGCACCCTGACATTTCCGCCTTCGAGCCGTTCAGCTACACACCTCGCAAGGCGCTCGCCTTCCCGGCGCGACCGCCGTTTTGGACATTCCGACTGGAACACAAGATGACCACCAAAAACCGCAAGAAAATCTACGAAGGCAAGGCCAAGATTCTGTACGAAGGCCCCGAACCCGGTACGCTTGTCCAGTATTTCAAGGACGACGCCACCGCCTTCAACGGCGAGAAGAAGGCCCAGCTCGAAGGCAAGGGCGTCATCAATAACCGCATCAGCGAATTCGTGATGACCAAGCTGAACAATATCGGTGTCCAGAACCACTTCATCAAGCGCCTGAACCTGCGCGAGCAACTGATCCGCGAAGTCGAGATCGTGCCGCTCGAAGTCGTCTGCCGCAACGTCGTCGCCGGCTCGATGGCCAAGCGCTTCGGCCTGCCGGAGGGCCAGCAACTGCCGCGTTCGATCATCGAATTCTATTATAAGAACGACGCCCTCAACGATCCGCTGGTCACCGAGGAGCACATCACGGCGTTCAACTGGGCCAATACCCAGGAAATCGACGATATTCTCGCCACCACCCTGCGCGTCAACGACTTCCTGTCGGGCATGTTCGCCGCGGTCGGCATCACCCTCGTCGACTTCAAGATCGAATACGGCCGCCTGTTCGAGGGCGATTTCTCGCGCGTCATCCTGGCCGATGAGGTCAGCCCGGATTCGTGCCGCCTGTGGGATTCGACCAGCGGCGAAAAGCTCGACAAGGACCGTTTCCGCCGCGACATGGGCAATGTGATCGAATCCTATACCGAAGTCGCCAAGCGTCTCGGCATCATGGGCGACATGCCCCGTGTCATCGAAGGGGGCGCACAGTAATGAAGGCGAAAGTTCACGTCTATCTGAAACCCGGCGTCCTCGATGTCCAGGGTAAGGCCGTCGAAGGCGCCCTGCACGGTCTGGGCTGGAACGGCGTGTCGAACGTCCGCGTCGGCAAGCTGCTTGAGTTCGATCTGGACGGCGCGGATGCCGAAGCCGCCAAAGGCGAACTGAAAGCCATGTGCGAAAAGCTCCTGGCCAATACGGTCATCGAATCCTACAAGGTTGAGGTCGCGTAACATGGCTTTCAAGGCAGCGGTTCTCGTTTTCCCCGGCTCCAATTGCGACCGCGACTGCAAGACCGCCGTTGAAACAACGGTCGGCGGTAAGGTCGATATGGTCTGGCACGAGGACACGTCCCTGCCCTCCGGCCTCGACCTGATCGTCATTCCCGGCGGCTTCTCCTACGGCGATTACCTGCGCTGCGGCGCCATGGCCTCGCTGTCGCCGGTGATGCAGGCGGTCAAGGCCGAGGCCGGGCGCGGCGTGTCCGTTCTGGGCATCTGCAACGGTTTCCAGATCCTGTGCGAAGCCGGGATGCTGCCGGGCGCCCTGCTGCGCAACGCCGCGCTGAAATATGTCTGCAAGCCGATCGAACTGACAATCGAGAACCGCAACACCCGCTTCACCAGCGCCTACGGCAATGCCAAGTCCGTCTGGATGACCCAGGGCAATGGCGACGGCAACTTCTTCGCCGACGAGGCCACGCTGAAAGAGATCGAGGACAATAACCAGGTCGTCTTCCGCTACGCCGAAAACCCCAACGGCTCGGTCAACGACATTGCCGGCATCGTCAACACCGCCGGCAATGTGCTGGGCATGATGCCGCACCCGGACCGCGCTTTTGAACAGGCGCTCGGCTCGGCCGATGGCGCCCCGCTGTTCCACAGCCTGGCGAACGCGCTGCAAACGGCCTGAATTTAAAGATTGGCTCCTGACGGGGCTTGAGACTATCTATCCCCCCTGAATCTCAGGGGGGATTCCTGTAAAGGGCATCGAGCATGACCACCGCATCCTCCAAGACCATGGCCGAAAAGGCCCTCGAATACGGCCTCAAGGCTGACGAATATCAGGTCATCCTCGACCGTCTCGGCCGGGAGCCGAACGATGTCGAACTGGGCGTCTATTCGGTCATGTGGTCGGAACACTGCTCCTACAAATCCTCGCGCCTGCACCTGAAGAAATTCCCGGTCACCGGCCCGCGCGTCATCTGCGGCCCCGGCGAGAACGCCGGCGTCATCGATATCGACGACGGCCAGGCCTGTATCTTCAAGATGGAATCGCACAACCACCCGTCCTTCATCGAACCCTATCAGGGTGCGGCGACCGGCGTCGGCGGCATTATGCGCGACGTCTTCACCATGGGCGCCCGTCCGGTGGCCCTGTTGAACGCCCTGCGCTTCGGCGAGCCGGAGCACCCCAAGACCCGCCGCCTCGTCGAAGGCGTCGTGTCGGGCATCGGCGGTTACGGCAACTGCGTCGGCGTGCCGACCGTGGCCGGCGAAACCAATTTCCACGCCGGCTATAACGGCAATATCCTCGTCAACGCCATGTGCGTCGGTCTGGCCGATGCCGACAAGATCTTCTATTCCGCCGCCCCCGAACCCGGCCTGCCGGTCGTCTATTTCGGCTCGAAGACCGGCCGCGACGGCATCCATGGCGCCACCATGGCCTCGGTGGAGTTTTCCGAGGATTCGGAAGAGAAACGCCCCACGGTCCAGGTCGGCGATCCCTTCGCTGAAAAGCTCTTGATCGAAGCCACGCTCGAATTGATGGCGTCGGGCGCGGTCGCGGCGATTCAGGACATGGGCGCCGCCGGCCTCACTTCCAGTTCCGTGGAAATGGCCGGCAAGGGCGGCCTCGGCATCACGCTCGACCTCGACAAGGTGCCCCAGCGCGAAACCAACATGTCGGCCTACGAAATGATGCTGTCCGAATCCCAGGAACGGATGCTGGCCATCCTCAAGCCCGGCCGTGAAGAAGACGGCTACCGTATCTTCAGGAAGTGGGGCCTCGACGCCGCCGTCATCGGCGAAACCAACACCTCCGGCCATATCGTGCTGAAGCACAAGGGCGAGGTGGTCTGCGACCTGCCGCTGGCCCCGCTCTCCGACGACGCCCCGCTCTATGACCGTCCGTGGGTCGAACCCGCCGTCGAGCCGGAACTGACCGAAGCCGATGTGCCGGCGCACGATCTCAACGACGCCCTGCTCAGGATCATATCCAGCCCGGACGAAGCCTCCAAGCGCTGGCTGTGGGAACAGTACGACCGTCACGTCATGGCCGATACCCTGTCGGACAGTTCGACCGGCCACGACGCCGGCATGGTCCGCGTCCACGGCACGAAAAAGGCGCTCGCCGTCACCTCCGACTGCACCCCGCGCTACGTCCAGGCCAACCCCTATGAAGGCGGCAAGCAGGCCGTGGCCGAGGCCTGGCGCAACCTGACCGCCGTCGGGGCCGAACCGATCGCCATCACCGACAACCTCAATTTCGGCAGCCCGGAAAAGCCGGAGACGATGGGCCAGATCGTCCGCGCCATCGACGGCATGGCCGAGGCCTGCCGCGTGCTCGATTTCCCCGTCGTTTCCGGCAATGTGTCGCTGTACAACGAAACCAACGGCGTCTCGATCCCGCCCACACCGACCGTCGGCGCGGTGGGGCTGATCAAGGATTACGACCAGCGCACGGGCTTCAACCGGGTGCAGCCCGGACAGGTTCTCATCCTGATCGGCGAAACCCGCGGCGAAATGGGATCGTCGCTTTACCTGCGCGAAGTCTGCGATCTGGAAAAGGGCGCGCCGCCCAGGGTGGATCTGGACGTGGAAAAGGCCAACGGCACCCTGGTGCGCCGCCTGATCAAATCCGGCGTCGCCCGTGGCGTCCACGATCTGTCCGACGGCGGCCTGCTGTCGGCGGCGGTCGATGTGGCGCTGGCCTCGAAAACCGGCCTGCAACTGAAAAACCCGACCGACCTCGCCGATCATGTCTTCGGTTTCGCCGAGGATCAGGCGCGTTACCTGATCGCCGTCGATGAGGCTTCGGCCCATCTGGTCATCGCCCAGGCGGCGGAGGCCGATGTGCCGGCGGCGGTCATCGGCGTGGCCGGTGGTTCGGATCTCAGCTACACCGGCCTGTCCTTAAGCATCGAGGCCCTGCGCAAGGCGCATGAGGACTGGCTGCCTGCCTACATGGCCGGAAAGAATTAGGCACTGTCCAGGGTTTTTCAATAACAGGCTTAAATCTCTCTTAACCGGTTTGCGGGCTAGTCTTGCAGCAGACGAATCCTGATATTTTTCAGCGTATATCTGCAACCGGCTAGCTAAGGGGCGGCCCGATATGACCACGATGACGCCCGCGCGCCGCTCAGCGGACAGGAGACTGTAGCCGTGCGTTATCGTCCCTTCGGCCGTTCCGGACTGGCGCTCTCCACCGTCGGTCTGCGCCTGAAATCGGAAACCTATGGCCGTAATCACGTCCTGATGCGCAAGCTGATTGTTTGCGCGCTGGAAAATGGCATCAACACCTATCATTTCGACAGCCTCGACCTGTCCCTCCTGCAAGCCGCCGCTGAAGCCTTTTCCGTTGTCGACCGCAAGCTTTTGTTCGTTTCCGCCGCCGCGCACGAACCGTTTCAGGCCACCGATGCCGACACCTATGCCCTGGCGCCGCTGAAGGAACGCCTGCGCGGCGCCATCAAGGATTCCGGCCTGCAATGGCTCGACCTGCTCTATTTCGCCCAGCCGGGCGCCAGCCGCCTGCCGGATGACAGCCTGAATTTCCTGCACAGCCTGCAAAAATCGAAGATGCTGCGTTATCTCGGCGGCATCGGTGAAACCGACGACATTTCCGCGCTGATCGCCTCGGAACAGTTCAGCGTCATCCAGACCCGTTTCGATATCGATTCAAGCTGGGACAAGCGCCGCAAGATCGATGACGCCGTAGTGCGCGACATGAATGTCATCGCCACGGATTTTTATCCGGCCGTCTACCGCAAGGCGTCGGACGTGGTGCCGAAGGAAGCCCGGCGCGGTTTTTTCGGCGGCAAGGCGAAGAACCCGCTGGCCGGCGCCGGCACACACGCCTTCCTGCACCAGACGCCCGACTGGACGCCGGAAGAACTGTGCCTCGGCTACGCGCTTTCCCAGCCCAGCATGTCGTGCATCCTGATCGATGCGGAAAGCACGGAGCATCTCGAATCCCTAGCAGATGTGCCGGAACGTCACCTCCCCCCCTCCGTGCCGGCCCAGATCGAGATGGCGCGCTTCAACGAACGCGCCCACAAGTTGGCCGGCGGCTAAATTTAAAACCGGCTCTTTATTTGCGTCACTGCTTCGCCTATATGCGGGACAGCATTTTAGAGGAGAGCGTACCGTGAGCGCAGAGACTGACGTCCAGAGCTTTATCGACACCACCGTCAAGGGACACGATGTCGTGCTGTTCATGAAGGGTACGCCCGAAGAACCGCGCTGCGGCTTCTCCTCGCTCGTCGTGCAGGTGCTCGATCATCTCGGCGTCCAGTATGTCGGCGTCGATGTGTTGCAGGACAACGACCTGCGCGAAGGCATCAAGGTCTATTCCGACTGGCCGACCATTCCGCAGCTTTACATCAAGGGCGAGTTCATCGGCGGCGCCGATATCGTCCGCGAGATGTTCCAGTCCGGCGAACTGAAGACCGCCCTGACCGAACAGGGCGTGATCGAGACGTAAGTCGCCTCCTTTACAAATCGGAATCCTGACCTATTCTCCTCCCGTAAACCGGGGGGAGAAATCATGATATCTGTTTTGCGTAATGCCGTGGCCGCGATCCTTGCCGCGACGCTTCTGGCCGCGTCCAACGCACATGCCGAAGACTGGCTCAAGGCGGAAACCGCGCATTTCACGATCTACAGCAATGCGTCCGAGAAAAAGACGCGCACCTACGCCAAAAAGCTGGAGGCGTTCCGCACGCTGACCAACATGCTGCTGGGGGCTTCGGATACCGGGCCGCAGCCCCGCTTCACGCTGTACATGCTGGCGAAGGAAGATCAGATGCTACAGGTGCGCCCGAACTTTGCCCGGCAGGTCGGCGGCGTCTATTTCAATTGCGCCGAAGGCACGCAGGCCTACGGCGCCGTGCAGAATACCAGTGGCGACGACCAGGACCGGAACCTGATCGTTCTGTTTCATGAATATGGCCACTATGTCATGTTCCAGCACGCCCGCACCTACTATCCCGCCTGGTATGTGGAAGGCTTTGCCGAATACCTGTCCACGGCCGATCCTGAAAACGGCGCCATCACGATCGGGGAAATGTCCAAGGGACGCAGCTACACCCTGGCCGAGGATCGCTGGATATCCTTCTCCAGGGTGCTGGATCCCGATTTCGGCTTTGCCGGCGACAAGAACAACAACAGTTGGGAAATCGAGAGCTTCTACGCCCAGTCCTGGCTGCTGGCGCACTACATGCTCAGTGACGACAAGCGCGCCCAGGCCCTGAATGCCTATTTCAAGCGGCTGCGTGAGGGCGAAGCGCCCGTTCCCGCCTTCGAGGCGGCGACGGGCATAAAGGTCGCGGCCCTCAAAAGCGTCCTGCAACGCTACGCTCAAAAGGCCTACTATCTGAAGGTTCCCGTCACGGATTATCCGGACAGCCAACTGGCCGTCACGCCCGTCCCCACGGCCGATGCCGGCTATCTGTTCGATGCCTCCCTGCTGACGACCTGCCCGGCCGCCGATCAGGGAAAGGCCATTCTGGCCCGGCTGCAGGCCCGCCTGACGCCCCAGGCCCCACCGGACCTGCGTCTGGCCGTCGCGCGCGGCCAGATACTCTATGGTGACGCCCACGCGGCTGAAACCGACCTCAAGGCGCTGGCCGACAACACGCCGGACAGCTTCGACGCCAATTATCTGCTGGGACGCGCCTATCTGAAAGAAGCCGAAGGCCAGTCCGGCGATGAGGCCAATGCCCTGACCGATCAGGCGCGAACGGCCTTTGTCGCCGCCTACCGCCTCAGGAAACCGGACGCGCCAAACCTGTATTTCCTGGCGCGCAGTTTCTCAAGCAAGCCGGGCTTCCCGGACATGAATGTCGTCAATGCCGCCAATGGCGCCCATGCACTGGCGCCGGGCGTGCTGGACTATGCCGGACTGGCGGCTTTCGCCGATCTCGTCAATGATCGCCGCGATGAGGCCGTGGCGGCGCTGGAGCCGTTTGTCGGCGATCCGCATAACCGCGAACAGGCCGAACGCATCAAGAATACGATCGACGCCATCACCGCCGGCAAGCCGGCGGCGGAGGTGATGAAGATCATGAATGCCTCCACGCCCGCCGAGCCGGCGGCATCCAGATAGAAAAACCCCGGAAGAACGATCTTCCGGGGGTTTCCAATTCCGATAATCCGAAGCTTACGAAGAATAATATTCGACGATCAGGTTCGGTTCCATCTTGACCGGATACGGCACTTCGGCCAGTTCCGGCAGGCGGACGAGACGGGCCTTCATGCCCTTGGCGTCCAGTTCGATGTAGTCCGGCACGTCGCGCTCAGGCGATTGCAGGGCTTCGAGGACCAGGGCCATGTTGCGCGAACGCTCACGAACCTCGACCACATCGTCCGGCTTCACGCGGTAGGAGGCGATGTTGACGCGCTTGCCGTTGACCAGGACATGGCCATGGTTGACGAACTGACGGGCGGCCCAGACGGTCGGCACGAACTTGGCGCGGTAGACCAGGGCGTCCAGACGGCTTTCCAGCAGGGCGATCAGGTTTTCCGAGGTATTGCCCTTACGGCGATCGGCCTCTTCATAGGTGCGCAGGAACTGCTTTTCAGTGATGTTACCGTAGTAACCCTTCAGCTTCTGCTTGGCGCGCAGCTGGGTGCCGAAGTCCGAGATCTTCGACTTGCGGCGCTGGCCGTGCTGGCCGGGGCCATAGGAGCGCTTGTTGACGGGGGACTTCGGACGGCCCCACAGGTTTTCACCCATGACGCGATCGAGCTTGTACTTGGCGCTGTGGCGCTTCGACATATCGTACCTTCGATATCTAACCCTGACCGGCTTCCCGCGAGAGTGCGGAAGGCGATTGCAACGGCGGCTCAGGATCAACCCGTAATAAGCCCCTGGCCTGCGGCCGGGACTTGAAGTGGCGGCTTATGTCGGAAAGGACGGGCGGAGTCAAGCGCCATAAGGCATTTCCGGGCAAATCGGCCCAACACACCGCCATCTGCGTAAAACGGACATGGTTAACCCTTGAGAAACCGATTCTATCCACAGTTCATCCCCAGTGTATTTCGCGTATGTCCAGGGGGTCGCCTGCATGTTGTCCCGTTCTCTGCCCATCAAAATCGCGCTGATCAGCGCCGCCGCCCTGGCCCTTGTTTTCGGCGCCAGCAGTTTTATCTTGTCGCAGGGCACCAGCCGCAGCCTGACCCGCCAGACCAGCGCCCTCCAGGCCGATGTGGCCGAAAAGGAGGCCAATGTGGTCCGCACCCGGCTCGACCAGGCCGCCACCATCGCCGACGATATCGCCGCCGCCGCCGTGGCCATGAAGGAGAGCGGCGTCACCGACCGCGGCGCGCAGGACGCCCTGCTGAAGGCGGTCCTTGAAAAGCACCCGGACATTCTCGGCACCTATACCGGTTGGGAGCCGAACGCGCTCGACGGCCAGGACGCGAAATTCGCCGGGCAGGCCGGTTCCGACGCCACCGGCCGTTACATCCCCTACTGGAACCGCGGTTCGGGCAGCATCATCCGCGAGGTCCTGGTCGATTATGACACGCCGGGCGCGGGCGATTATTATCAGTTGCCCAAGACCGAGGGCCGCGCCGTGGCGCTGGAGCCTTTCGCCTATCCGGTGGCCGGCAAGGAGATCCTGATGACCTCCTTCACCCGCCCGCTGACCGTCAACGGCGCCTTCGCCGGCATCGCGGGCGTCGATGTCGATCTCGGCTCGCTGAACGCGCAACTGGGCGCCATCAAGCCCTTCGATACCGGCCTGGTGGCGCTGATCTCGAAAACCGGGCTGGCCGTCAGCTATCCCAATGCCAAGGCCCAGGGCAAGCCGGTCAGGGATTTCGACGCCGGCACCGCCGATGCCGCCGCGAAAGCCATCGCCGGCAACAAGATCGTGCAGTTCGACGCCAGGGGGCCGGACGGCAAGCCGTGGCGCTATATCGCCTCCCCCATCGCCGCCGCCGGCACGCAGGATACCTGGGCCGTGGTGGTGCAGGTGCCGGTCGCTACCCTCAATGCACAAGTCGATCACAATAACCGCTTCATGCTGGGGATTTCCCTGCTGTGCATTCTCGTCTCCGCCGGCCTGATCTTCTTCGTGCTCTATTCGCTGGTCGGCAAGCCGCTGAACAGCCTCAAGCACAGCTTCGACCGTATGGCCGGCGGCGACCACAATGCCGATGTGCCGGAAGCCAGGCGCATCGATGAAATCGGCCTGATCGGCAAGGCGGTCATGGCCTTCCGGGAGGGCCTGCGCACAAAGGCGCATGATGAGTCGGAAGCCGAGATCGCCCGCCAGGCCGAGGCCGAGCGCGAACGTCACGCCGCCATGAGCGAACTGGCGGCGCAGTTCGAGCGTTCAGTCGGCTCCATCGTCCGGGAGGTCGGCGAGGCATCGGGTGAAATGAAGACTTCGGCCGAGGCGCTGAACGCCATCGCCTCGCGCACCTCCGGCCAGACCACCTCCATCGCCTCGGCCACCGAACAGGCCGCCACCAATGTCCGCACCGTGGCCGCCGCCTCGGAGGAACTGTCGAGTTCGATCCACGAAATCACCTCCAAGGCGCAGATGTCTTCCACCATCGCTCAGCAGGCGGTGGAACAGGCCAACCTCTCCGACGCCCGTATCCGCGACCTGGAAGCCGCCGCGGGCAAGGTGGGCGAAGTCGTCAGCCTGATCCAGGCCATCGCCCAGCAGACCAACCTGCTGGCGCTCAATGCCACGATCGAGGCCGCCCGTGCCGGTGACGCCGGCAAGGGGTTCGCCGTCGTCGCCACCGAGGTCAAGACTCTCGCTTCCCAGACCGCCAAGGCGACGGAGGACATCAGCTCGCACATCGGCACCATCCAGTCGGCCACCAGCGGCACGGTCGAGGCCATTCAGTCGATCCGCGCCACCATCGACGAGATGAACCAGATCGCCCAGGCCATCACCGTAAATATGGAGCAGCAGGGCGCGGCCACGGCCGATATCGCCCGCAATGTCCACGAGGCGGCGCAGGGCACGGATGAGGTCGCCAGCCATGTTCACGCCATGGCGGAAGCAACGCAGGAGACGGGGCATGCCTCCAATCTGGCGCTGGATACAGCGTCGCGGCTGGTCGAGCAATCGGCGCAGATGCGGGAGCAGATCACGCAGTTTGTGGCGAAGGTTCGGGCGGGGTAATACGTAAGACTTGCCGCCGCTGTGCCTTGTGGTTTCCATCCCCTCCCCCCTACCGGCACCGGCCGCCCGGCTCTCCCCTTATAGACCCGGCTCTCCCCTTATAGAAAGGGAGAGGGGGAAGAAAAGAAGGGAGAGAAGAGAAGTGGGACAGTTCTCAGCTATTGTGGAACAGCAGCTTGTCGATGCGGCGTTCGTCCATATCGACAATTTCCACCTTGAAACGTCCTAGGGTGACGATCTCGCCTTCCTTCGGGAAGCGGCCCAGCCTGTGCAGGATCAGGCCGGCCACCGTATGGAAACCGCTGCCGGTCTCGAAATCCTCACCGATGGCGTCGCCCAGTTCGACCAGATCGGCGCGGCCATCGACCAGGAAGGAGCCGTCCTCGCGGCGGACGATCATCAGGCGGTCGTCATCGTGGGTTTCATTGAGGTCGCCGGCGATCATTTCCAGCAGGTCGGTGGGGGTCAGCACGCCCTCGAAACCGCCATATTCATTGATGACGAAGGCCATGTGCAGGCGCGATTCCTTGAAGCGTTCCAGCGCCACCAGCAGGGAGGTCGTCACCGGGATATAGATCGGCTCCTGCACCATGGATGACAGGTCGAGCGGCTTGCCGGCCAGCAGGGCGTCGGCGATATCGCGCTTGTGCGCCACGCCGACCGGCTCCTCCATGTCCTGCCCGCGCACCACCACGAAACGCGAATACGGACAGTCGCGGATCCGGCTGATGACATCGGCTTCATCGATCGGCACGCGGTAGACCTCGGTGCGCGGCGTCATGGCCACGCGCACGGTACGGTCGCCCAGACGCATGACCTCGGTCATCATCGCCGCTTCGCCGGGTTCGATCAGACCCGCGCCCATGCCCTCGGCGAGCGTCGTCTCGACCTCTTCCTGGGTGATGGCCTCGCCCTTTTCATCGCGGATGCCCAGCAGTTTCAGCACCAGCGAGGTCGAGTTGGTCAGCAGCCAGACGAACGGTCCCAGCAGCAGCGACAGGAAATTCAGCGGCCGCGCCACAATTCCGGCGATGCGCTCCGGGAACAGCATGGCCAGGCGCTTCGGCACCAGTTCGCCGATGATCAGCGACAGATAGGTCAGGACGACGACGACGATGCCGGTGGAGATGGCTTCCGACCAGGGGGTTAGAAAAGGAATGGGATTGATCAGCTTGTCGAGTTCTCCGGCTACCGTGGCCTGTCCGTAGGCGCCGGCCAGGATGCCGATCAGGGTAATGCCGACCTGAACGGCGGACAGGAAGCGATTGGGATCTCCGGCCAGCCTGAGCGCCTCGGCGGCGCCCTTGTCTCCGCGTTCGGCGCGGCTTTGCAATTTGGGACGTTTGGAGGAAACCACGGCCAGTTCGGACATGGAAAAGATGCCGTTCAGCACCACGAGGAGCAGGACGACGGCACCGGCAAAGAGCAGCATGTGGGGTGGAATCCAGACGAGGCCTTACGCGGCCACGCGTTCAGGCTAGCGGGATTAGCCGTTATAAGCAATGGATATGCTCTGACATGTGCGTGATGGTCGGTAATCGCGTGACCTCTCATATACCTGCCTCTCCCCACATGTGGGGAAAACCGGGCGGCCGACGCCAACGACGTGCAAGGCAAAGCCGCAGATCGTCGGGTGAGGGTCTTGTAACCATCTGCCGAAACGCCCCTCACCCGATCCCCATTTTCATGGGGAGAAGGGAAGTCAGTTGTTTAACCGGATCGTGGAGGCGGACCGTGCAACCGCGGGGCAGGGATTTGCGCCGATTTTGCTGCTACCCGCCTTTGCAGGGCCAGTTCGGCGCGCGCGGCGGCGATATCGTCGGTCAGGTCGACATAGGTGACTTGCGGTGACGACGAGGACCTGTTCGGGGCGGTCGCGGTTAGCTTGTCCGGCGCGGCGGTTTTTTGCGGGCCGGCGGATGCCTCAGCCGGGACGGGTGCCTGAGGCACGGTCTTTGCGACGTTTTGGGCAGCCTCCCACCATTGACCCAGACTTTGGCGGCGCTTTTCGCCCCATTCCAGGGTATTGGCCAGTTCGACACGGGCCTTGATGGCTGCGCTTTCATGGCCGGCACGCTCGGCTTCGACCTTGCTCGGGTCCGGCTTCTGACGCTCGGCGCGGTCGCAGCGACTGTAGATGCGTTCGATCACGGCGGCCACGCGCACGGCGCGCTCGACGCCCGGCATATCTTCGGGTTCATCCATGGCAGTGACCTTGAGCAGCATCCGGTCGGCAAAGGCGCGCAAAAGTTCGCGCCGCGCTTCCGGGGTTAGTTGTTTCTGTGCTGTACGGTCATCGAAGGACATCCGGATAGGATGCACCGGAAAAAATGGACGGGGATAAATTGTGAGCCACTTTGATCGGGTTGCGCTCCAAAGCATAATGGCATGGGCCAGGCGAAGTCGCAGGTGTCGGGTGAAGCGTTGTTCGATGCCTGCGCTCAATCGGCGAACAGCCCCTCACCCGGTCGCCATCACTGCGTTCGGCTCCCGTCCTCTCCCCATTTTCATGGGAGAGGGGAAAGGATCGCCGCTCCGGTAATTCTACAAAGACTACCGCAACCGCTCGCCGTGGAAGGCAATATGGTCGTCGATAAAGCTCTGGATGAAGTAGTAGCTGTGATCGTAGCCTTCGTGATAGCGCATCGTCAGCTTCTGGCCGGCGGTGGCGGCCGCCTGTTCGAGCAGGTCGGGCATAAGCTGGTTTTCGAGGAAGGGATCGCTCAGGCCCTGATCGATGAGGATATCGTCAAAGGGCGCGGCCATGCCCTTCGCCATCAGGATGGCGGCGTCGTGACGTTCCCAGGCTTCATGGTCATTGCCGAGATAGGCGGCGAAGGCTTTTTGCCCCCACGGGGCGCGGCTGGGCGAGGCGATCGGCGCGAAAGCCGAAACGGATTTATAGAGATGCGGATGGTTCATGGCCAGGGTCAGCGCCCCGTGACCGCCCATCGAATGGCCGAGGATACCCCGGCGCTTCGGATCGGCGGGGAAATTGGCTTCGATGGCGGCGATCAGGTCTTGCGTGATGTAGGTTTCCATCCGGAAGTTCGGCTTCCACGGGGCCTGCGTGGCGTCGATATAAAAGCCGGCCCCCTGCCCCAGGTCGCTGGCCTCGTCATCCGCCGCGGCACCGCGCGGGCTGGTGTCGGGCGCGACAATGACCAGACCCAGGTCGGCGGCCTTGCGATAGGCGCCGGCCTTTTCGGTGAAGTTGTTGGCGGTGCAGGTCAGGCCCGACAGCCAGTAGAGGGTCGGGAACGGCGCGTCGGTGCGAATCTCGGCCACATCGGGCACGAAAACGCTGGCGCTCATGCTCGATTGCGTGGCGGCGCTGTCATGCCGGATGAAATAGAGAATGCCATCATAGATGCGATGTTGAGAGATAAATTCCACTGAAAACATTCCTAAGCCCCTGTGATGTGGAACGATCCGAGATATGGGCACCATCTAGGACCGGCCAAGCCGCATTTTCAGTCTGGTTTACGCGGACGGAAAGGTAAATTTCGATAAAAACGGAGATTGAGTTGGATTTCAGATAGGTTGTCCACCGATTGAGTGCAGGCGTCGGGCAAACCCCTCACCCGATCGCCTTCGCTGCGTTCGGCTCTCGTCCTCTCCCCATTGTCATGGGGAGAGGGGAAGGTATCCGATGCAGCTTCATTTCATTATATTTAGAACACCACCACGCTGCGGATACTTTCGCCTTTGTGCATCAGCTCGAAGGCCTCGTTGATGCGTTCGAGCGGCAGGGTATGGGTGATCATCGGATCGATCTCGATCTTGCCGTCCATGTACCAGTCAACGATCTTCGGCACGTCGGTGCGGCCGCGCGCGCCGCCGAAGGCCGAGCCTTTCCAGACGCGGCCCGTCACCAGTTGGAACGGGCGGGTGGAAATTTCCTTGCCGGCCTCGGCCACGCCTATGACGATGCTTTGGCCCCAGCCGCGATGGCAGGCCTCCAGCGCCTGGCGCATGACCGTGGTGTTGCCGGTGCAGTCGAAGGTATAATCCGCGCCGCCGCCGGTCAGTTCGACCAGATGGGCCACGATATCGCCGGAAATTTCCTTCGGATTGACGAAGTGGGTCATGCCGAAGCGCTCGCCCCACTCTTTCTTGTTGTTGTTGATATCGACACCGACGATCTTGTCGGCCCCGACCATCTTCAGGCCCTGGATGACGTTCAGGCCGATACCGCCAAGCCCGAAAACGACGGCATTGGCGCCCGGTTCGACGCCGGCGGTATTGACCACGGCGCCGACGCCTGTGGTCACGCCGCAGCCGATATAGCAGGCCTTGTCGAACGGCGCGTCGTCGCGGATTTTCGCCAGGGCGATTTCGGGCAGGACGGTGTGGTTGGCGAAGGTCGAGCAGCCCATATAGTGATGGATCGGCTGGCCCTTGTAGGAGAAGCGCGTGGTGCCGTCCGGCATCAGGCCCTTGCCTTGTGTGCCGCGGATGGCGGTGCACAGGTTGGTCTTGCGAGACAGGCAGGATTTGCACTGGCGGCATTCCGGCGTGTAGAGCGGGATGACGTGATCGCCCGGCTTCAGGGAGGTGACGCCCTCGCCGACCTCCAGCACCACGCCCGCGCCTTCATGGCCGAGAATCGAGGGGAAGAGGCCCTCGGAATCGAGGCCGTCGAGCGTATAGGCGTCGGTATGGCAGATGCCGGTGGCCTTGATCTCGACCAGGACCTCGCCGTAGCGCGGGCCTTCGAGATCGACCTCGACGATCTCCAGCGGCTGGTTGGCGGCGAAGGCGACGGCGGCGCGGGTTTTCATGATGGGGCTTCCTCAGGATCGGTGTGGCCCTTTGTGCGAAGCTTTGCCGGTCATTTCAAGCGTCACGCCGCCTTTATCCGGAAAAACTTCGCGTGATGCCCGCGCGAGGCGGAACCAATACCATGAGGCGAGTCGCCGGAAAATGTTCGCCTGGTACGTGTTGACCGCTCAGACTCTGTTAACCAAAAATGTCGTAAAAACTTGAAATGTTTCAGTTGCGTATTCTGGGGAATGAATATGACCATTAAATTCCGCATCCTCTCGCTCGTCGCCGGATTTGCGATCATGGCCGCCGCCATCACCGGGCTGGGCCTGATCACCATCAACGACTACAACCATATGCTCCAGACCGCCGACAAGGCGCAGGACAACGCCTATAACGGCGAGCACCTCAATCGGCTGGTGACCGGCGTGGTCATGGATTCCCGTGGCGTCTACATGGCGAAGGATACGGCCGAAGCTTCCAAATACGCCGATGGCGTGGACAAGCAACTGGACGATATCGACGGCCTCATGAAGTCCTGGAAGGCGGGGATGACGCCCGGAGAACTGCCGGAATTCGCCGCTGTCGAAACCAAGGCCAACGAATTCATCACCCTGCGCCGCGAACTGGCCCGCCTTGGCCGGGATGTGTCTCCGGCCGAAGCCAATATCCTCGGCAATAACGACGTCAACCGCGCGAACCGCAAGGATTTTCAGGCCAATATCGACGCCATGGTCAAGCATATCCGGACCAATCTCGATGCGTCCAAGGCCGACATGGCCAAGTACAAGCAGACCCGCGTCTGGCAATTCCTGCTGATGGCCGCCACCGGCACCCTGCTGCTGATCGGCGCCTCCCTGTGGGTGGCCATCAAATCGATCTCGCGTCCGCTGCACCATGTCACCGAAAGCGTCATGCGTATTTCCGAAGGCGCCTATGATACCGTCGTGCCGGAAACAAAGGGCAAGGACGAAGTGTCTTCGCTGTGGCGGTCGATACGGACCTTGCGCGACCGCGCTCTGGAAGGCGAAACGCTAAAAACGCATCAGCAGGAAGAGGAAATGCGCATCGCCGAGAACATGCGCAACGAACGCAACCGCATCGCCGCGGAATTTGAAACCAGCATGGGCGAACTGGCCCGCCGTTTCGCCACCTCCTCGCGTACCGTCGCCGACTCGGCCAAGAGCCTGACCCATGCCGCCGACGACGCGGCCGCGCGCGTCCAGTCGGTCAATACCGCTGCCGTCGATGCCGCCAACAATGTTCAGAGCGTCGCCGCCGCTACCGAGGAACTTTCGGCCAGCGTCAACGAAATCAACGAGCAGGTCACGCGCACGTCGCAGGTCACACAGATGGCCGTCGATGAAGCCGCCAAGACCGAGGCCGCGATCGCCACGCTCAGCACCGCCGCCCAGCAGATCGGCGAGGTGATCAACCTGATCCAGGCCATCGCCGCCCAGACCAACCTGCTGGCGCTCAACGCCACCATCGAATCCGCCCGCGCGGGTGACGCCGGCAAGGGCTTCGCGGTCGTCGCCTCCGAAGTCAAGCAACTGGCCCAGCAGACCGCCAAGGCCACCGATGAGATCCGCAGCAAGATCGGCGAAATCCAGTCGGCGACCAGCGAAACCGTCTCCAGCATCGACACCATCGTCAAGACCATCGAGCAGATCGGCGGCCTGACGACGGCCATCGCGGCGTCCGTCGAGCAGCAGGGGTACGCCACGCAGGAAATCGCCAGCAACACCAACCGCGCCGCCGACGGCACCCGCGAAGTGACCGGCCATATGGCGGGCGTGGGGGATGCGGCCTCGCAGACCGGTGAAGCGGCCCAGTCGCTGCTTGGGCTGTCGTCCGATCTCGAAACCCGTTCGGAAGATCTCCAGCATGAGGTCATGGCCTTTGTCGGCCGTTTGCGCACCGCGTAAGGTCCGGTAGTCACGAAAAAGCCCGGTCAGTTTCGCTGATCGGGCTTTTTTATTGCTCTTTCTCCATGGATAAGACGACAAGCAAAAGCACAGCCGCGGAATGTCGGGTGGGGGCTGTCAGATACTGCGCTCGTGGTTCCCACCCCCTCACCCCGGCCCTCTCCCCTTATAGAAAGGGAGAGGGGGAAGAATAAGCTCAATCGAGGCCGCTATTGATAATTGAGAGGCCCAAGGAAAGGGGCAATGTCCGGGTTATTCTGTTCGGGCTGGAAGTGCGGCGAGGAATGCCTTGGCGTAGCCGGCGATCTGGTCGGCGCGATCGAGGCCGTTGATGATGCGGCGGGCGTTTTTCCAGTCGGTTGATTTGGCGTTGAAATAGCGTTCCAGTCCGACGCCACTGAACCAGCCGCCGATCATGCCTTCGTAGAGAATACGCGCGGCGATATCCGGCTCCAGCGCGCGTTCGGGATGGCTGATCAGATCAACGTCGATCAGACCGCCGATACGCCGGTAGTTATTTGCCCACGTCAGTTGCACATAGCCGCGCCCGCAATATCTGACGCCATCGCCAGGATGGATATTGCCGTTCGCCCTGGCCAGCGCCGCGCGCTTCGGATTGGGGCTTTGCGGGTCATATAGACAGGTGAGGTAGACTGCCCCGCCCTGCTCGGTTATCGGCTGCATGGTGAAAGCCGTTTCGTGATACGCCGTGGCCAGGGCATAGGCCAGCCATCGGATATCTTTTCCGGCATGGCGCGCTTCCCAGGCATCGAGCAGATGGTTCATTCCCTCCACGCGGCCGGACAGCAATTTTCCGGCAAAAAGGGATATGCGCACACGGTCGAAAAAGGCTTTTCGGTCAACAGACATGAGAACTCCGGCAAAAGTCCCCCAGTCTATGGCGGGCGATTTAGCCGGTGAAAACTTCCGCGGCCCGATTTTCATCGTCAGCGGTTTTGTATGACCAGCGGGCTTGACGCATACGCGGCCAGAGCTTAGCCGTGAGTCAAATGATAACGTTGTCAGAACGCTCAGATTGCCGGGAGAAGATCATGCGCCACCTTTTAAAAACCGTCCTTTCGGGGGTTGTGTCGACCCTGGCATTGGCGACCGCCGTATCGGCCGCGCCGATTTCCACGTTGGACCGCAATGGCGCGTGGGTCAGCGTCGAGGCCTATGGCCCGAACATCGTCCATGTCACCATCGCCGTGGATAAGGCCGAAGCCTTGAAAGCGCCGGGCTATGGTATTCTCGCCGATCACGCCGATAACGGCGCCTTCAGGCAGACCCGCGACGCCAACGGCGACACCTTTGCGTCGAATGGCCTGACCCTGCATGTCAATGCCGCCCCCGCCCCGCATGTGCCCAGCCAGGGCGAGGAGTATTTCGCCCCATCTCTGGCCCCCGTGGGCCTGCAAATCCAGAACGCGAAGGGCGAAACCGTCCTGACAATGAACGGCTGGGAGATGTCGCCGCATGAGGTGGCCGGTGAACAGACCTATCAGGTCGGGGCCGCTTTCGCCGCGCCTGAGGGTGAGCACTATTACGGCATGGGGCAGAACCAGGAATCGCTGGGCGCGCTCGACCTGCGTGGCCGCGTGATCGACTGCCAGCACTGGTATGACGCCCCGGCCGGTGAAACCGTCTGCGTGCCCTTCATGGTGTCGAGCAAGGGTTACGGCATCGTCTGGGACAATCCGTCCGCCACCCGTTTCATCGGCGGGGTCAATGGCAGGCTGGGCTTCCAGTCGAAGGTCGGCGAGCGCGTGTCGTTCTTCGTCATCACCGGTTCGACGCCGGAAGAAATTTACAGCGGTTATGCCCGCCTGACCGGCAAGACGCCGATCCCGCCGAAATCCGCCTTCGGCCTGATCCAGTCCAAGGCGCGTTACGACAGCCAGCAGGAAGTCCTGCGCGTCGCCAATACCTATCGCGAGAAGCAGTATCCGCTCGATATCATGGTGGTGGACTGGTTCTACTGGACCCGCATGGGCCAGATGGACATCAATCCGGCCGAATTCCCCGATCCCGACGCCATGAACAAGCAATTGCACGACATGGGGATGGAGTCGATCATCTCGATCTGGCCGCGTTATGAGACTTCCGGGCGCTATTTCAACGAACTGGACCACAAAGGGTTCCTGCTGAAGGACAAGGACGGCAAGACGGTCGATGGCCTGCCCTTCCGTTCCGATCGCACCGGCGGCCTGATCGATTCCACCAATCCGGAAGCGCGTAAATGGTTCTGGGAACATGCCCGCGACAACATCCTCAGCCACGGCTTCGATTATCCGTGGCTCGACGAAACCGAGCCGGATCTGGTGCCGGACGGCTATTTCTATTCCATCGGTTCCGGCGACCGTTATCACAACGTCTTCCCGCTGGTGCATGTCGAGGGTGTGGCGCAAGGAATGCGCGACTGGAAGCCGAACAAGCGCGTGCTGATCCTGAGCCGGGCCGCCTATTTGGGATCACAGCGCACCGGCGCCCTGTTCTGGTCGTCGGACATTCAGCCGACCTGGGAAGCGCTCCAGCGCCAGATTCCGGCGGGCCTGAACATGACCGCCTCCGGGATTGCGTACTGGGGCAATGATATCGGCGGCTGGCAATGGCTGCCGCAGACGACCAGCTTTACCGGCACGCCCCTGCTCGATCCTTCGGACGCGCGCGAGACGGTCGGGCAGAACAATGATTTTCCCGAACTCTTCACCCGCTGGTTCCAGTACGGCACCTTCCTGCCGACCCTGCGCCTGCACGGCGACAAGACACACACCGAAATCTGGGCCTTCGGGAAAGAGGCCGAGGCGATCCTGGCGGATTACGACAGGCTGCGTTACCGGCTGATTCCCTATCTCTATTCGAGCGCCAAGGCGACCTACGACACCGGCGCGCCCTTCATGCGCGCCTTGTGGATGGACTTCCCCAACGATCCGAACGTCGCCGATATCGGTACGCAGTACATGTTCGGTCCGGCCTTCCTCGTCGCCCCGGTGACGAAACAGGGGCAGACGGAAAAGGACGTTTATCTTCCGGCCGGCGCGGACTGGTACAATTACTGGACCAATGAAAAGCTGACCGGTGGCCAGTGGGTCAGGGTGGCCGCGCCGATCGACCGGATTCCGGTGTTCGTCAAGGCCGGTTCGATCGTGCCGGTCGGTTCGGATATCCAGTCGACCGCCACGAAGCAGTCGATCACCGCGCTCAAGGTTTACCCTGGCAAGGATGGCGATTTTATCCTTTATGATGATGACGGGGTAAGCTACGACTATGAAAAGGGCAAGGGGACGGTAACGACCACCCTGCACTGGAATGACGCGAGCCAAAGCCTGACGGCAACCGGCACGGACAAAGCCTTTGTCAAAGCAGCGCAATCATTGGTGCAGGTGATCGGGAAATAAAAACGGCGGGGGAATAAAGCCATGCGCGTACTGAGTAGCCTGATCGTTCTTGGTGTCGCGCTCCTGGCGCAGCCCGCGTGTGCTCAAGCGCCCACTTCGCCGGTTTCGGTGACCGGCGGGCAGATATCGGGTGCGGATAATGGCGGGGTGCGCACTTTCCTTGGCGTGCCTTTCGCCGCGCCGCCGGTGGGGGATTTGCGCTGGCGCGCGCCGCAACCGGTCGTGCCATGGGAAGGTGTGAAAGAGACACGCGCCTTTTCGCCGGTATGCCGCCAGACCGCTTCATGGATTTCCAATCCGCAGAGCGAGGACTGTCTCTATCTCAATATCTGGGCGCCAGAGAAGGCCGAGAAACTGCCGGTTATCGTCTGGATTCATGGCGGCGGTTATTTCGGCGGCACGGGCGCGCAAGGCCTTTATGACGGCGCGCGGCTGACCAGACGCGGTGTGATCGTCGTCACCATCAATTACCGGCTCGGCATTTTCGGCTTCCTGGCCACGCCGGAACTCAGCGCGGAATCGCCGGAGCACGCCTCCGGTAATCAGGGCATTGAAGACCAGATCGCCGCCCTGCGCTGGGTGAAAGACAATATCGCGGCCTTTGGCGGCGATCCGGAGCGCGTCACCATCATGGGCGAATCCGCCGGCGCGGAATCGGTGGCCATTCTGGTCGCCTCCCCTGAAGCGAAGGGGCTGTTCCAGCGCGCCATCGCCGAAAGCGGCAACGGCGCGCTGCCGCTCGATCCGGGTGAGGACGCCAATTTCGACCGCAACACAGCCGAAGCGCAGGGCGCGGCCTTCATGCAGGCGCAAGGCGCGGCCCATATCGCCGATCTGCGCCGGATGGACGCCGATACCCTGATCCATCAGGCATGGGCGCCGCGCGTGATCGTGGATGGTCATGTGCTGCGCGAGGACATGACCACGACCTACCGCCATCACCGGCAGAACGATGTGCCGATCCTGGTCGGGTGGAATGCCGACGAAGGCAAGGACCTGGCGCCGGAAATCCTCGGCACCGGCGAGTTCACGGCGGCCAGCCACAAGATGCTGGTGGGCAAGCTGCTCGGCCATGCGCCATCCGATGCGCTGCTGGCGGCCTATCCCGGCAGGACCGATGCGAAAGCCTATGCCGCGATCAATCGGCTGACGACCGACTGGTGGGGCTGGCGGATGTGGTACTGGGCCGATTTGCAGGTCAAGGCCGGCGGCGCGAAGCCTTATCTCTATTATTTCGTTCATTCGCCCGCCGAACCGGCCACACCCTGCGGTTACGGCTGTCAGGCCGGACACGGCGCGGAAATTCCGTTTGTCTTCGATCAGCTCGATCAGGACCCGCGGGCATGGAGCGACGCGGACCGGCAACTGGCCGACCAGCTTGCGGCCTACTGGACCAATTTCGCCAGGACGGGCGATCCGAACGGCACGGGCCTGCCCGGCTGGCCGGCTTTTGACGGTTCCGATGCCTCAATCTTCCGCATCGGCACGGACGCGGAGGTCAAACAGCGCGGCGCGATGCCGGATTTTGGGCTGTTCGCGCAGTAAACTTGCTGAAACCGGCGAAACCGGCCAATAAGGGCCAATGACGCTGATCGCTCGCCTGAAAGCCATCCCTTATCTGCCCCTGCTCGCCGGACTGATGCTCTTGCGGCTGATCGCGGCGGGCTGCGCCGGACTGGTGCCCGACGAGACTTATTACTGGCTATGGGCGCAGCATCCGGCCTTCGGTTATTACGATCATCCGCCGATGGTGGCGTGGTGGATCGGCGCTTTCACATGGCTTAGCGATGCCGCGCTGTTGGTTCGCCTGCCATTCCTATTGAGCTTCGCGGTCCTGGGCTGGCTGGTCTACGATACCGGCAAGACGCTTTTCAGCGCAACCGTCGCCCGCCGCGCGCTGCTGTGGCTCAATGCCTGCCTGTTGCTCAGTGTCGGCGCCGTGATCGCCACACCCGATCCGCCGTCGGTGCTGATGTGGGCCTGCGGGCTGTGGGCCTTGGCCAGATTGCAGGCCAGCGGCAAGGGGCAGTGGTGGCTGGTCTTCGGCCTGTTCGCCGGACTGGGCGTCGAGGCCAAATACACCAACTTCTTCCTCGGCCTCGGCGTGCTGCTGTGGGTCCTGCTCGATAAACCGGCGCGCAAATGGCTTTTGACCCCGTGGCCCTGGCTCGGCGGTCTGATCGCTTTGGCTGCAATGGCCCCCAATCTTTTATGGAACGCGCACCACGGCTGGATCAGCTTCGCCAAGCAATTCGGCCGGATCGAGGGCAGCCACCTGACGGCGCAATACCTGCCGGAATTCGTGATTTCGCAGCTTGTGCTGATCAATCCGCTGATCTTCATTTTCGTGGTTTCAGGCGTCATGGCCTGGTGGAAGGCGCGCGGCGATTCACGCCTGACTTTGTTGATCGCCCTGCCCCTGCCCTTGCTGGCCTATATGCTGCTTCATGTGTTTCATGACCGCATCCAGGGCAACTGGCCCGCGCCCGTCTATCCCGGCCTGATCCTGTTGGCGGCGGTGGCAGCCGAGGGCGGAAAGCCGGGCCGGGCGCGCGAATGGGCCGCGCCGCTGGGCATTGGTCTGAGCATGCTGGCGCTTGTTTTGATGGCGCTCAGCCCTGCCCTGCCCCAGCAGAGCGGGACGGCGGCGCTGGGCCTCGGCTGGGATACACTCACCCGACATATCCGGGCGAAACAGGTGGAAACCGGCGCGGGATGGATCGCCACCACGGATTATAACAGCCAGGGAGAACTCAGCTACCACGGGCAATCGCTGCTTGATGGCGGCATCGTGCCTGTGTCGGAGCGCGAGCGTTATAACTGGCCAGCCTTCGAGGGGGAAAGGTCCAGGGCGCTGATCGTGGTCAATGCCAGCCATGCCCCCGACCTCGCCAAATGCTTCACCGATCTGCGCGAAGCCGGCACGGTGTCACGATTGCAAAAGCCCGGCCGAAAGTCGGATTTCCGGCTCTATACCGGGCTTCTGAAATCCACCGGCTGCGCGGTCGATTAGCCTGCCTATTCCGCCCTTGTTTCCCCAGGTGCTTCCTCAGGATCATCCTTGCCCTGCGCATGGAACAGGGGCGAGATCATCTTGCCGAAGAAGTGCGATATCTGGTCGATGACCGTATAGCTGGCCGGCACGAACAGCAGCGACAGCAGGGTCGAGGTGATCAGGCCGCCGATCACCGTCACCGCCATGGGCTGGCGGAAGGCGTCGTTGCCGAGGGCGACCGGGATCATGCCGGCGCCCATGGCGACCGTGGTCATGATGATCGGGCGGGCGCGCTTGCGGGCCGCTTCCATCAGGGCCTCCGTCCGCGGCAGTCCCTCCTTCATCGACACCATGGCGTATTCGACCAGCAGGATCGAATTCTTGGCGGCGATGCCGACCAGCATGATCAGGCCGATATAGGTCGGCATGCTCAGGCTCATCCGGCAAAGGATCAGGGCGATGAAGGCCCCGCCGAAGCACAGGGGCAAGGCCAGCAGGATCGTGATCGGATGGCTGAACGATCCGAACAGCAGCACCAGCACGACATACATCAGGGCGATCCCGGTGAGGATGGCGGCGATGAAGTTCGGCACCATTTCCAGGAAATCCTCGGTATTCGGATTGGGGACGATGCGGATGCCGGGGATTTCGCCCGCCTTGATCTTCTTCATCGTCGGCGTCGCCATGACGGCGGCGTCGGCCGTGCCGTTGGGCACGCCGTTCAGGTCGCCGTTGACCGTGGCCGAACGGGTGCGGTCGATCCGGTTGATCTGGATAGGGCCGGCGCCGAAGCTGATATTGGCCACCGCCGTCAGGGGCACGGACACGCCGGAACGCGTCGGCACCATCAGGGTATTGAGGTTGTTGATGTCATAACGGGCGTCGGCCTTCAGCAGGACCCGGATCGGGATCTGGCGGTCGCCGTCATTATATTTGGCGAGGATCTGATCGATATCGCCCATGGTGGCCACCCGCGCCGCCGAGGAAATCGTCTCGGTCGAAACCCCCATCAGCGCCGCCTGGTCGGGCTTGGGCGTGATGACGACTTCCGGCTGGGTCAGGTTGTCCTCGGAATGGACGTTGGTCAGTTCCTTGAGCGCCGCCATTTCCCGCAGCAACTGCTGGGAGGTGGAGGCCAGTAACTGCTCATCGTCCGACGCCAGGATATAGGCCACGCCGGTGCCGCCGCCGCCATCCTGGCCGAAGCTGCTGTGGAGGCCCGGATACTTGACCAGGGTCTTGGAGAACGCCTGCTCGAACTGGGTCTGAGAGCGCTTGCGTTCCTTTATGGGCACCAGGTTGACCGTCACCGTGGCGCTTTCCATATTCATGACCGCGTAGGTGCTGCGGACCTCCTTGTACGTGGCCAGGTCGGCGACGATGCGCTTGACCACATCATCGGTTTCCTGAAGCGGTGTACCCGGAGTCAGTTTCAGGCTCATGACCGACATCGACTGGTCATCCGCCGGGATATTGTCCTGCGGAATGGTGCCGAGCAAGGCAATCGAGCCAGCGAAGAAGGCCACGCCGCCCAGAATGATGGCCCAGCGCGCGCCGAGAAGCGACGTCTTGAGTTTGCGGAAGAGCGTGATGGTGCCGAACAGCAGGCCCAGGCCGATCAGCGCCATGACGCCGCCGGTGATCATGCCGGGCGTGGTCGGCTGGACCATGGCCGGATGCGGCCCGACGGCCCCCGGCGCCGGGTGCGGCATGAAACCGCCCGCCGCCATGCCGAACACGGCCAGGGTGATGATCAAGCCGAGTTCGAGCGCCACCCAGCGCGACTTGATATAGGGCTGCGAGATCAGGATCGTCAAGACAAGGCCGATGACCAGCACGACCCCGCCAATGGCCGCGGCGATCATGTTCCCCTTCGTCAGGCCGTTGATCAGGAAAACGGCGGCGATGATCACCGCGTGGAAAAAGATATACCAGCGCCATTTGACATGGCCTTCCAGCGTCCAGTGCAACAGTTTCTGATAGCCGTCCATCCAGAACGGCTTGTCATGATCATGCTTCGGATTGGCGCGCAGCAGGTAGGCGCCCATCAGGGGGGTGAGCGTTCGCGCGACCACCAGCGAGAAGAAGACGCTGACACATGACGCAATGGCGAAGCTCTTGAAGAACTGTCCCACGATCCCCGGCATGAAGCCCGTCGGGGCGAAGACGGCAATCAGGGTCGCCGTGGTCGCCACGACGGCCAGGCCGATTTCATCCGCCGCCTCGATCGCCGCCTGGTAGGGTTTCTTGCCCTCGCGCATGTGCCGCACGATGTTCTCGATCTCGACGATGGCGTCATCGACGAGAATACCGACTGTCAGCGACAGGGCCAGCAGCGTCACGATGTTGAACGATTGGTTCAGCAGGTGCATGACGTAGAAGGTCGGCAGCAGCGACATCGGCATGGCGACGGCGGAAACGAAGGTGGCCCGCCAGTCGCGCAGGAACAGCCAGACCACGAACACCGCCAGCGCCGCGCCGATGATCAGGGCCTCCATCGAGGTATCGAAGCTGCGCTGCACTTCCTTGACCGAAGAGGATACTTCCTCGATCTGGACGTTCGGATTGGACTTTTTCAGCGCTTCGATGGCCGCGCGCACGCCTTCGGCGACATGGACTTCCGATGTGGCGCGGGTGCGCTGGATATTGAAACCGACGACCTCGTTGCCGTTATAGCGGGCGCGGGCGCGCGGTTCGGACCAGGTATCGCTGACCGTGGCGATATCGCCGAGCCGCACGGTGCCGCCATTGGACAGCGTGATGCGCGTTTCGGAAAGCTGCTGGACGCTGTTGGCCCCGCCAACGGTGCGGATGGTCTGCTCGGACGTGCCGGCGTTGAAGCGGCCGCCGGGCATGTTGACGTTGAAGTTGCGCAGTTGCTGGCTGATGTCGCCGGCGGTCACGCCCTGCGCCGCCAGTTTGGCCGGGTCGAGTTCGATGCGGATTTCGCGGTCCACGCCGCCGTCACGGGTCAGTTGCGACACCCCCTTGACGCCCAGGACCCGCTTGGCGACATCGTTATCGACGTACCAGCTCAGGTCTTCCGGCGTCATGTTGGCGGCGCGGATGGTATAGGTCAGCAGGGGCTGGCCGGACGCGTTCTCCACGCGGGAGACAATGGGATCGAGCACATCGGACGGCAGGTTCGCCCGTACCCCGGCCACGGCGTTGCGGACGTCATTGGTCGCCTTTTCCAGATCGGTTTCGAGCTGGAAGGTGATGATGGTGGTCGATGCGCCTTCATTGACGATGGACTGGATATGGCGGACGCCGCCGAGGCCCGACACCGAATCCTCGACGATGCGCGTGACCTGGTTCTGCAATTCCGTAGGCGCCGCGCCGGAGCGCACGACCGTGACGACAACGATCGGAAAATCGATATCCGGCCAGTTATTGATGCGCGTCTGATTAAAGCCGAGGATACCGGCGATCGTCATGACGACGAAGAACACCAGGGTCGGAATCGGGTTGCGGATCGACCAGGAGGAAATCTGGAAGCCGCCACTGCTTTGTGCGGTCGCCATGATCAGTGCTCTCCGCCGGTTTGCGCCGCGGCGGCCGTCGCCTTGACCAGATCGCCGTCATTGAGGAAGCCGGCCCCGGTCGTGACCACGCGGTCACCGGCGGCCAGGCCTTCCCTGACGATGATATCCTTGCCGCCCGTCGTCGTGCCGGTCAGTATCTTGCGCAGATGCGCCTTGCTGTCCGTGCCGATGACGAAAACCTGCGGCAGGTTCTCATGATAGACGACCGCGCTCTGCGGGATCAGCAGCACGGTTTGCGAACCGGCGTCGATCGTGCCGGAGGCGAACATGCCGGGACGCAGCCCCGATTCCCACGGTACGCTGACGCGCGCATAGCCCAGCCGCGTCGCCGGATCGACCATCGGCGTGACGATGCGGACCGAACCATTGACCGGACCGGTCGATTCACTGGTGACCGTCACCGGCATTCCGGCGGATATGTTATGCAGATCGCTTTCAACCACCTGCATGTTCAGTTCGATGCGGCCGTCGCGGACGATGCGGAAGAGTTCGGCGCCCTGCGAGATGTTTTGTCCCAGGACCGCCGTGCGGTGCGTGACGATGCCGGAAACCGGCGCGCGGACCGTTGCCATGTTGAGCTGGGTCTGGGCCGTCTGCATCGCCGCTTCGGTGGTCAGTTTGGAGGCTTCGGCGTTATCGAGCGCGGCAGCGGACAGATACCCCTGCTGGAACAGGGTCTGGGCGCGCTGGTAAGCCTTGTTGGACTGGTTGTAACTGGCCTGGGCCTGTTTGAACTGGGCCTGCAGCAGCACGTCGTTCATCTGAAGCAGGGGCTGGCCCTGCTTCACGGTCTGGCCTTCATCGGCCAGCAGGGACACGGCGGTCAGGCCGCCGGTTTCGGCGCCGACGGCGACCTCCTGCCAGGCGCTGATCGTACCGGTGCCGACCACCTGGACCGGCGCGCTATCCTGACGGACCACGGCGAAATTGACGACCGCCGCCCGCGGTTCGGCCTTGCCGTCATCCGCCTTTTTGCCGCAACCGCTGACACCCGCGCCGATGACCAGCGCCGCGATGGCCGCCGATACCGCGACTGACCGCGAACCGGCCTTGAAAATGCTCCAGGTCCCCAAACCAAATGTCATGCCCATTGATCCTACTTTTATCTTGCGCCGTCGCTCCGGCAGGCGCCGTTATTTCTTTGTACCGCACTTTGCTGTGCGCCCTGTTGCGAGTCAACGAAAGGCGACATTACAAATCTTTCACCAACACATCACCCGGCGGGCGCTCCCCGCTTCCCCATGACGCCGTTCTTTTCGCTATAACACAATACGGCAGGAAACTGTCAGTAGCTAAAACACGGGCAGCGCTTGAAAAGACGGTTAACCGGGGCGATAAGGATAATCGGGTTATTGTTTACTTATTTCGCCGCCGTCAGGCTGCGGCGCGTAATTCTGGCGAGGGAGGATGTCATGAGGTGGCAAGGCGGACGCAGGGGCGGCGTTGAGGACCGGCGCGGCGGTGGCGGCGGCATGGGGCCGGTGGCCGGCGGCGGCGGGCTTGTGCTGGTGGTCGTGGCGCTGATCGGCTATTTCGTCTTCGGCATCGATCCGCAGACCATCATGAGCGCCGGCAGCCAGACCGCGCCCGCCTCGGATGTCCAGGCCAGCACCGGTACGCCGGGCGATGAAGAAGGCCAGTTCGCCGATGTCGTTCACACTTCGGCCAACGACACCTGGGACGCCGTTTTCCAGTCGCAGGGCAAGCGCTACCGTCCTTCCACAATCGTCCTCTATACCCAGGGCACACAAACCGGCTGCGGCATGGGCCAGGCCGCCATGGGGCCATTTTACTGCCCGGCCGATGAAAGGGTCTATATCGACCTCGACTTCTTCCGTACGCTCGATAACCAGCTCGGCGCGCCGGGCGATTTCGCCAAGGCCTATGTCATCGCCCATGAGGTCGGCCATCATATCCAGAAACTGGAAGGCACGAGCGAGGCGGTCAGCCAGCAGGAGCGGCGCCTGAGCAAGACCGGCGCCAACGCCCTCTCCGTCAAGCTCGAACTTCAGGCCGACTGCTATGCCGGTGTCTGGGCCAAGCGCGCCAACGACAAGGAGCACTGGATCGAGGCCGGCGACATCGACGAAGCGCTGGGGGCCGCCACGGCGGTGGGGGACGACACGCTTCAGGAAAAGGCGCAGGGCCGCGTGGTGCCGGACAGCTTCACCCACGGTTCGGCGGCGCAGAGGACGCAATGGTTCAAGGCCGGTTTCCGCGCCGGTAATCCGGCGGACTGCGACACCTTCGGCTAAAGCACTTTCCGAAAAGTGTGGCGCACTTTTCGGACTAAAAAATTCGTTAAAACAATAAATTAGAGCGTTTTCCGATCTGATTGCATCAGATCGGAAAACGCTCTAACGCACCTCGATTGCCGGCAGGCTGTCGATTGGCTCGATGGTGATATTACGGAAGAAGGTTTCCGCCCCTTCCGACTGAAGCTGGATAGCGCCATGCGTCAGGGGTTCGACAGGTCCGCCATTTGCCGGGACTTCGTATATGCCCCTGATTTCCATGACCGGTACGCCGTTGACGACATGTATGGCGCCGTTGCCGAAGACATAAAGGTCGAGCGTGTTCCATTCCCCGATCGGCTTGTCGGCATTACGGTTGCTCTCGATATTCCACAGGGCGGTATTGCCGATAGCCGCGCCCTGCGGCGCCCCCACCATGAAGCGCTGCTTCGGGTCGATGATCGTCGGATCGATAGCCACGCTGGCATTGACTTCAAGCCCGTCGCCCACCGGCACCGCCATGCCGACGCTGCCGGCCATGATCTCGAACTCGACCGACCGCGCCCAGGTGCCCCAGACCGCGCCGGGCGCGCCATGGGTATGATACAGCAGGCCGTTATTACCCGGTTCGTCTAGGCGTGGCGCGTACCGTTTTGCGCCCCATTTATATTCGAGGCGCAGGTGGTAATTGCTGAAATCACCCTTGTGGACCAGACTGCCCCATGTTTCGCCGCTGACATGCAGGGCCGGCGCGCCATCCTCGGTCACCACGGTGAAGATATCGCCTTTACCCGCCACGCCGATCGGTGCGTCGTGCTCTTTCAGGTAGGTCTGCGCCGGGTCCCTGTAGCCCAGCCAGGCGGTCCAGTCGTCGAGGTTCTTGCCGTTGAAAAGCGCCACGGCCGGACCGATGGCCTTCGGAATATCTGTCAACACCAGGGTTTGCGGCTGAAAGGCCGGCGCTTCGGCCCGCGCCATGCCCAATCCGGACAGCAGGACCACTCCCGCCGCGGCAACGATCTTCAACATGTTCTCTTCCCAACTTTTATATAATTGTCGCGGCTGATGGTAATCGATTACATGCTTGCCCGTCAAGGCGAGCCGGATAAGGCGGGCTTTTTAGTGGAACTTCGCCAGCACCGCGCCGGCCTTCAGCCTGACGCCATCGCCGGTGACGTAATCCCCCGCCTTCATGCCCGCCGGACAATCGCCCAGCCGCTTGCCGTCGGTGACCGTCACCTGATTGCCGTGCCCCGCGAAGGCCGGCGAATAGCGGGTTTCGACCGTCTGGTGGAAGGCGTCGTGCCCGATGATATCGACATGGATATGCGAGGTCAGGGTGGTGTTATTGACCATGCAAACCGTATCGATTTCCGCCCCGGAGTCGCTTTTGTTGACGGAGCGCGCGGAACATTCAAGACCGGTCATTTCGGGTTTCCCCGGCAGGTCGTGACCGATCAGGGCCAGTTTTTCCCCCTGGGCGTTATCGACACAGATTTTCGCCACCGTCCGGCCGCCCAGTTGCGGCAGGGTCTGGGTCAACTGCCACAGGCCGGCCCTTTGTCCCAGGCGGCTGACCTCATAGACCGGCGCATTTTCGGAACTGACGGCGCTGGCCTCGGCGCTTTCCGCCATCGCCGTCCCGGAAGAAGCCGCCGGAAGGCCGGCTCCATCCTCGACAAAGGGCGTATGCGGCCCTTCCGGCTTGTCGCAGCCCGCGAGCGCGAGCAGACAGGTCAATCCCAAAATCGTAACAGAACCCCCGATTGCCCTCATTGCGACTGCACACCCCCGCTGGACGCCCACTCGCTGTCAGGCAGGACCGGCGAATAACTGGCATAGGCCTCGGCTTCCTCGGCGGTCAGGCTGGCGGCCGGGCTTTCACCGGCCGTATCGCCGGACGCGCCCGGATGCGGGCTGCACGCCGCCAGGGCACAAATCAGCATCCCGGCCGGTCCCATATAGATAAATCGCTTCATATCGTCCCTTCGCAAGCGCCGTTCTTCCGAACCATAATCACGAGGTTATAAAGACAAAACCATATTTACGAGATTATAAAGACGAAATTCGGAAATAACGGCGCATTGCGTCGATCTTATCCCCTGTTTTGGTCGGAACGCGAGCGCGTATCGCCGTCATGACCTTTTTCCGCCGGCTGAACCGGCTTGTCGCCGGCATGGTCCCCGGCGGGCGTGGCATGAGGGTTATGCGAGGGCGTGGCCGATGCCGGGACCTGAATGTGGGCCTGATCCTTGCGATCCTTGTCCGGTGCGGCCTTGCCGTCCGTTTGCCTGTTGTCATGCGCCGGGTTTGGCTTGCGGTCGCCATAGGCGTTGACCTTGTTGCCATCGCCGCGCTGAACGTCGCCCCCCTTCACGCCGGTCGGGCAATCGCCCCTGAAACTGGCGTCGGTTTTGTAATCACGGCGGTCGGCCGGCGCGGCGATCGCCCCCTGATTCGCCATCTTCGCCGCCAGTGGCTTATCGACGCAGACATGAGTGACATAGCTCTTGTTGGTTTTCGGGTCGGTATGCTTCACTTCCCAGTAGCCGGGCTTGCGGCCCATTTCCCTGATCACGACCGGATCATAGGTTTCGGCCTGGGTCACCACCACCGTCGCCGCCGAACTGGCTTCGCTTTCGGTGACAACCGCCCCGGCTGTATCGGTTACATCATCATCGGCGGCCACGGTCGCGGCGGCCGTTTCGCTCACCGAGGCCGTGGCGTCGGAAGCCGGCGTGGACGGGCTGCACGCGGACAGGATAATGGCGCCGGCGGCAGGCAAAAGCAGGAAACAGGATTTCATGAAAAACTCCGGACAATCAGCCCCCGCCAACCGTAAGGAATGGCTTGTAAGGATGAAATTGGGAGTTCAGGTTTCACGTTCGACACATTTGCCGAAAACGCTTCTCACGAGGCGCCGGGGGTGTCCGGCAATTTCCAGTCGATCGGCGTGTAACCTTTGGAGACAAGGAAATCATTGGCGCGTGAAAAGGGTCTGGTGCCGAAGAAGCCGTTATGGGCCGAAAGCGGCGACGGATGCGGCGACTTGATCACCAGATGCTTCGAGGTATCGACAAAGGCGGCCTTTTTCTGCGCGTAGCTGCCCCACAGGATGAAGACAACCGGCTGCGGCAGGTCATTGACCGCCCGGATGACCGCATCGGTGAATTTTTCCCAGCCCTTGCCCTGGTGCGCCGCCGCCATGCCCATCTCGACCGTCAGCACGCTGTTGAGCAGCAGAACGCCCTGCTTCGCCCAGTGTTCGAGAAAGCCGTGCCGCGCCGGCGGAATGCCGAGATCGTTTTGCAGTTCCTTGTAGATGTTGACCAGGGACGGCGGGATGCGCACGCCCGGCTTCACCGAAAATGACAGACCGTGCGCCTGGCCTTCGCCATGATAGGGGTCCTGGCCCAGGATCACCACCTTCACCTTGCCTGGCGGCGTCAGATCGAGCGCGCGGAAATAGTCGGCGCCTTTTGGGAACACCCGCGCACCGGCCCCTCGCCGCGCCTGAAGGAAGGTTTTCAGGTCCGCCATGTAGGGTTTGGCGAATTCCGGCGCCAGCAGGGCCTTCCAGTCCTCATCGAGCTTGATATCGGTCATGCCCGCATCCCGCCGCGACTCCGTCCGGAAGTCAATCAGGATTTGGTGCAGGTACCGATAACCTTGCCCATTACATGCAGGGCGGTATCCTGTCCGGCGGCCGCGGCGGTCACATCGCCGCCGAAGGACTGACCGTCGTCGGCGATGGTCAGGGAACCGGTACCCTTGACGGCGGCGCAATCCGTTGTCCAGGAGACGGTTCGGCCTGCCTCGCTGAATGTCTGGTCATCACATTGCGGCCCCGTAACGGCCACGGGCGGCGCCTTCAGATCCTCGGCACTGGCGCACAGGCTGGCGGTGGCGGTGACCGGCGCCTGTCCCGCCACGGTCGTCACGGTCGTGATCTCCCACAGCGAATCCGGCCCCGGCAGGACCGGCGCGTCGCTGACCTCCGGCGAAACATTGGCCACGGCCGCGGTTGCCGGGGTCGGTTTTGCCTCAGGGGTGACCTGATCGATGACGGCGGGAGAGACGACGCCGAACAGAAAACCGGCGGCGGCGGTAAAGGTCAGGGCAATCGTCGGACTCATGCAAGGCTCCTGTCGCAACACACGGCCCCGCCCTGGACCATTTTATCTCGCGAACGCGGTTACGCCTAGAAGAATTTTACCAAGCCTTTGACTTTTATCATTTTCTTATATCGATTTCATGGCCCGGAAAGGGTGGGCGCGCAAATCCCTTATGAGAAATTTGCGCGCTCAACTCATGCGGGCATCAGGTGGCGCAACGGTCGACAACCTTGCCTTCAAGTTCTGTCACGATCTCGCCGTCCGGCGTCCGGACCGTGCTCTGCCCCTCCACCACCTTGCCGCCGCGCGAAAACGTCCACTGGCCCGCGCCCTGCGCCGCGTCGCACTGGGATTTCCAGCTCACGATATCGCCCTCGCGCGTAAATTCCGGTTCGCTGCACTTGGCGCCGGTCAGCTTTTTCGGCGGGTTGAGCCAGCTTGCGTCAGACATGCACATCCATGTCGTGTCGGTATCCGGCGCCTTGCCGCCGGACTGGCTTTGCACCTCCAGTTCCCAAAGCTGGCCTTTTTCATAGGCCGCAGCCGGATTGGCCCCCATGGCCGCCAGCAATATTGCGCCAGCGCCTAAAAGATACATCCTGTGTGGTGTCATATTTTCCTCCTGCAACAATCCCCCGCGCCAATGTAGAACCATCACACGATTGATCTCAAGACGTTCCGAAAAGAATTTACAAAGCAAAAACGGCTTCCATTTTAATTTAAAATGAATAATATGCTATATTTATAGAGAAGATTTTCCCCTTCATTTTCATGTATTCCTCAACTCATTTACATGAGATTCTATTTAAAATTTACAATATAAATTCATGTATTCAATTTCACCACGAAATCCCCATAACAGAATTGTGAAGCCTCTCGAACGACGGTCACGTCACACTCGATACAAACGAAACTGACGTATATTGTATCTGATCGTCGGGCGTGTATTGTCACTGATTTGTAACGACAACTCATAAAACAGGTCCCCCGTGATCCTCCGTTCATCCCCTGCCACCCGCGCCTTGCTGACCGGCGCGGCCTGTCTGTTCCTGGCCACAAGCGCCATCGCCGCCGACACCAAGGCCGACGCCAGCGCCGAGAAAACCCCTGACAAGGAAAATGCCCTGCCGCCTCTGCCGGACGACAAGACCATCCACCAGTCGATCCAGCTTGACGGCAAGACCCTGGCCTATGACGCCACGGTCGGCAGTCTTACGGTCCGCGACGCCAGGGGCAAGGCCATCGCCGATGTCGTCTTCACCGCCTATATCGTGCCAGGCAAGGATCCTAACCGCCCGGTGACCTTCGCCTTCAATGGCGGCCCCGGCGCCTCTTCGGTCTATCTCAATATGGGCGCTGTCGGCCCCAAACGCGTCCAGTTCGGCGACGAAGGCGACTCGCCTTCCGATTCCAGCATCACCACCGACAATCCCAACAGCTGGCTCGACATGAGCGATCTGGTCTTCATCGATCCGGTCGGCACCGGTTATTCGCGGTCGCTGGAGGACGACGACCAGACCAAAAAGGATTTCTGGTCCACCGAGGCCGATATCCAGTACCTGTCGCGCGTCGTCTATGACTGGCTGGTCAAGAACGGCCGTCTGCGCTCGCCGAAATATATCATGGGTGAAAGCTATGGCGGCTACCGCGCCCCGCGCATCGCCAATGCCCTGCAAACGCGCATGGGCGTCGGCGTTTCCGGCCTGATCATGGTGTCGCCCTATCTCGATCCGGCCGCCGTCGGCTCGGAAACCGCCCTGTCGCCCCTGCCCTGGATGATCAACCTGCCCTCGATGGCCGCCGCCAATTTCGAGAAACAGGGCAGGCTGACGCCCGCCGCCATGGCCGAGGTCGAACAGTACGACCGCACCCAGTTCGTCAGCGACTTCCTGGCCGGCCGTTCCGATCCGCAGGCACTCAACCGGCTCGTCACCAAGGTGTCGGAATATACCGGTCTCGATCCGGCTCTGGTGGCGCGCATGGATGGCCGCGTCGATTCCATGACCTTTATCCGCGAAAGCCACCGCGACGCGCGCAAGATCGGCAGCTGGTACGATTCCAACGTCACCGCCTATGATCCTTTCCCGGAATCTCCCAGCCAGAAATCCGGCGACCCGATCCTGAACGCCCTTCTGGCGCCCACCACCAGCGCCATGGTCGATTTCGTCACCCGTGAGGCCGGCTGGAAAACCGATGCCCATTACGAGGCTCTGTCACCCATTGTAAGTGACGGCTGGCAGCAATCGCCTAATGACGACAAACCGGTCACCGACCTGCGCCAGGCCATTGCCAACGATCCGAAGATGAAAGTTCTGATCGTCCACGGCTATAACGATCTGTCATGCCCCTACTTCACCTCGCGGCTGGTCGTCGATCAGTTGCCCGCTTTCGGCGGCACCCGTCAGGTCAGGCTGTCGGTCTATCCCGGCGGGCACATGTTCTATAGCCGCGCCGGCAGCGGCGCCGCCTTCAGGGCCGACGCCAAAGCGCTCTACAGCCGGAACTAGGCGCGCGTCCTTTGCCGCCGGCTGTGGTTATTGCATCGCCACAGCCGGCGCCTTCGTGGCCACCGTGGCCTCATATTGCGCGTGTTCCGCATCGCGCTCCGTCTTCCACGCCTTGAGCAGCACGGCGCGGCGCCTGGGGTAGCGGTTTTCCAGCGGCGTCCATGAGACGATCCGGTCCGCCCGCAGATGCCGGAAGGCCTGGCGCATCTCGCACCATACCACCACCATGCGGATATGCTCGAAGAAACCGAGCGCGATCGGCCACACCACGCGGTCGGTCGTCACCTCCTTGAGGTCGGTATAACGCACCTCCACCCGGCTTTCGCTGCGGATCGCGGCGCGGATATCGCCCAGATCGACCCGGCTCTCCGGCGTGGACCAGCTTGGCACCACCCACAGGCCGGAAGTTTCGATCTCGTCCGCCAGATCCTTCGGCAGGACGGCGACAATCTTTGTCAGGGCGTTCTGCGCCGCGTTGCCTAGCCGCGCGTCGCCGCGATCCGCCACCCAGCGCACGCCCAGCACCAGGGCTTCCAGCTCTTCCTGGCTAAGCATCAGCGGCGGCAGCATGTAGCCCGGTCGCAGCACATATCCCACGCCCGGCTCGCCTTCGATATGCGCGCCCTGCGCCTGAAGCGCGCCGATATCACGGTAGAGCGTGCGCAGGGAGATATCGAGTTCACGCGCCAGCTCCGCGCCCGATACCGGATAGCGATGGCGGCGCAGCAGTTGCAACAGGTCGAGCAGGCGGGTGGCGCGCGACATGGGAGTGTCCTCTGGTAAGGTGGTTTCTCAGGTACGCGGTACTCGGAGCTACCTATCATCCGCCTCATGCCAAGTTCTGTCAGCATAATTCCGGCGAGTCCGCAAACATTGTGAACGGTTTCGGATCAAGGCAGCGTGAATTGACGCCAATCTTTACGCGGGCGTAAGCTGTGACTTGATCTTGATAGTTTCAATTGATACAGTCAAAAAAAACAGAACAGGGACATTGCCATGACGATAGCTTCCGCAGGCGCGAAATTCCGGGCGGCCCTGACCGTTGAAAAACCCCTGCAGGTCATAGGCGCGATCAATGCCAATCATGCCCTGCTGGCCAAACGCGCCGGTTACAGGGCCATCTATCTCAGCGGCGGCGGCGTGGCGGCCGGCTCGCTGGGGATGCCCGATCTGGGCCTCAATACGCTCGATGACGTGCTGATCGATATCCGCCGCATCACCGATGTCTGCGACCTGCCGCTGATGGTCGATATCGATACCGGCTTCGGCCCCTCGGCCTTCAATATCGAGCGCACGGTCAAGGCGTTGATCAGGTTCGGCGCGGCCGCCTGCCATATCGAGGACCAGGTGGGCGCCAAGCGCTGCGGCCATCGTCCCGGCAAGGAAATCGTTTCCACGGGCGAGATGGTTGACCGGATCAAGGCCGCCGCCGACGCCAAAACCGATCCCGACTTCTTCCTGATCGCCCGCACGGATGCGATTGCCGTCGATGGGGTGGACGCGGCCATCGAACGTGCCGTCAGATGCGTGGAGGCCGGGGCGGACGGTATTTTCGCCGAGGCGGCTTACGACCTGGAAACCTACAGGAAATTCGTCGAGGCCGTGAAGGTGCCGGTGCTGGCCAATATCACCGAATTCGGCAGGACGCCGCTGTTCACGCGCGAGGAACTGGCCTCGGCCGGGGTCGCCATCCAGCTTTATCCACTGTCGGCCTTCCGCGCCATGAACAAGGCGGCGGAAAACGTCTATGAGGCCATCCGCCGCGACGGCCACCAGAAGAACGTGCTCGATACCATGCAGACCCGCGAGGAACTGTATGACCGCATCGGCTACTGGGAATTCGAGGCGCGCCTCGACGCGTTGTTCAACAGCAATAAGGTTTAACCACGAACCACACGAACAGACACGAACGCTTTGATTGTTCGTGCCGTTCGTGTGGTTCGTGGTTCAAAATAAAACAGGAACAAGGAAATGCCACATGGACGGAGATACACCAACAGGCTTTAAGCCCAAGAAATCCGTGGCGCTTTCGGGTCAGATCGCCGGCAATACCGCCCTGTGCACGGTTGGGCGCACCGGCAATGACCTGGCCTATCGCGGCTACGATATCCTCGACCTGGCGAAGGCTTCGGAATTCGAGGAAATCGCCTGTTTGCTCGTCCACGGCAAGCTGCCCAATGTCAGCGAACTGGCCGCCTACAAGACCCGGCTGAAATCCCTGCGCGGTCTGCCCGCCACCTTGAAAGCCGTGCTGGAAAGCCTGCCCTATTCCACTCATCCGATGGACGTGCTGCGCACCGGCGTTTCGGTGCTCGGCTGCCAGTCGGCGGAGCGCGAGGACCATAATCATCCCGGCGCGCGCGATATCGCCGACAAGCTGCTGGCCAGTCTCGGCTCAATGCTGCTCTACTGGTATCAGTTCAGTCATAACGGCAAGCGCATCGAGGTCGAAACCGACGATGACTCGATCGGCGGCCACTTCCTGCACATGCTGCACGGCAAGCCGCCGCCGGACACCTGGGTGCGCGCCATGCACACCTCGCTGATCCTCTATGCCGAACACGAGTTCAATGCCTCGACCTTTGCCGCCCGCGTCATCGCCGGCACCGGCTCGGACTTCTATTCCTGCATCATCGGTGGCATCGGCGCCTTGCGCGGCCCCAAACACGGCGGCGCCAACGAGGTCGCGTTCGAGATACAGAAGCGCTACGACAATCCGGACGAGGCCGAGGCCGATATCCGCGCCCGCGTCGAGCGCAAAGAGGTCATCATCGGCTTCGGTCATCCGGTTTATACGGTGTCCGATCCGCGTAATGTGGTGATCAAGGACGTCGCGCGCCGTCTTTCCGCCGAGCAGAATGCCATGAAGATGTTTGACATCGCCGAGCGGCTGGAAAGCGTGATGTGGGACGCCAAGCGCATGTTCCCCAATCTCGACTGGTTCTCGGCGGTCAGCTACCACATGATGGGCGTGCCGACCGACATGTTCACGCCCCTGTTCGTTATGTCGCGCACCGCCGGATGGTCGGCGCATATCATCGAGCAGCGCCAGGACGGCAAGATCATCCGTCCCAATGCCCACTATACCGGCCCGGAGGACCGGCCTTTTGTGCCGCTGAAAGACCGTCCGTAAATCTTTCTCCTCCCCATTTCTTAAATGGGGAGGTGGCGGGGTTGTCCCGCCGGAGGGGCGCCCCTCCGTCAGCGCTGCGCGCTGCCACCTCCCCGGCTACGCCAGGGAGGAGATGTTATAGAAAGCTCGTCCATGTCCGCCCATATCCCGAACGAACGTCCCGCACCCGATACGGTCCTTACCGATATCGTCGACTATGTGCTCGATTACGAGATCACCTCCAACCTCGCCTATGAAACCGCGCGCAACTGCCTGATCGATACTCTTGGCTGCGGGCTGGAAGCGCTCGATTACCCGGCCTGCACCAAATTGCTGGGGCCGATCGTTCCCGGCACCATCGTGCCCGACGGCGCGAAAGTACCCGGCACCCAGTTCCAGCTCGATCCGGTGCAGGCGGCCTTCGATATCGGCGCCATGATCCGCTGGCTCGATTTCAACGACACCTGGCTGGCGGCCGAATGGGGCCATCCGTCCGATAATCTCGGCGGCATACTGGCGGTGGCCGACTGGCTGTCGCGCACCGCTGTCGCCAACGGCCGCGCGCCGCTGACCATGAGGGTCGTCCTGACCGCCATGATCAAGGCGCACGAGATCCAGGGTTGCCTGGCCCTGGAAAACAGCTTCAATCGCGTGGGCCTCGATCATGTGGTGCTGGTCAAGGTCGCCTCCACCGCCATGGTGGCACAGATGCTCGGCCTGACGCGTGACGAGATCGTCAATGCCGTTTCTCTCGCCTGGGTCGATGGCCAATCCTTGCGCACCTATCGCCATTCGCCCAATACCGGCTCGCGCAAGTCCTGGGCCGCGGGCGACGCCACCAGCAGGGCCGTGCGCCTGGCGCTGATGGCGCAAAAGGGCGAGATGGGATATCCCAGCGTCCTGACCGCCAGGACCTGGGGCTTTTACGATGTGCTCTTCAGGGGCCAGCCGTTCAAATTTCAGCGTCCCTACGGCAGCTACGTCATGGAACATATCCTGTTCAAGATCAGCTTCCCGGCCGAATTCCATTCCCAGACCGCCGTCGAAGCGGCGATGATGTTGCACCACAAGCTGGGCGCGCTCGGCAAGACCACGGAAGACATCAAACGCGTCACCATCCGCACACATGAAGCCTGCCTCCGCATCATCGACAAGAAAGGGCCGCTGAACAATCCCGCCGACCGCGACCATTGCATTCAGTACATGGTCGCCGTGCCGCTGATCTTCGGCCATCTGAACGCCGCCGATTATGAGGAGGCTGTCGCCGCCGATCCGCGCATCGATGTCCTGCGCGACAAGATCACCTGTGTCGAGGATACCGCTTTCACCGCCGATTATCACGATCCGGAAAAACGTTCGATCGCCAACGCCCTGACCGTGGAACTGAACGACGGCACGATATTCGATGAGGTGGCCGTGGAATATCCGATCGGCCACAAGCGCCGCCGCGCCGATGGCATCCCCCTGCTGGAGGCCAAGTTCCGCACCAACCTGGCGCGACGTTTCCCTTCAAAGCAACAGACCGCCATCCTGAAAGTCAGTCTCGATCAACAGGCGCTGGAGGCCATGCCGGTTCATGAATATGTCGATCTGTATGTGATCTAACTGGATTTCCCGCCCCGGCAAATCTATATGGCAGGCATGAATATCCGTCCCGCGACATCCGCCGACCATGACGCCATCTGGGCTATCGCCGCCCCCATTATTCAGGCGGGAGACACCTACGCCCTGCCGCGCGACTGGGATCGTGAGACGGCGCTCGCCTACTGGTTCGCCCCGCCGCACCAGGTCCATGTGGCGGAAAAAGACGGTGAAATCCTGGGTCACTATTTCCTGACGCCGAATCAGCAGGGCGGCGGCGCGCATGTCGCCAACTGCGGCTTCATGGTGTCGCCGAAGGCCACCGGCAGGGGCGTGGCCGGCGCCATGTGTCTGCACGCCCAGGAAACCGCGAGGATACAAGGGTTCCGCGCCATGCAGTTCAATTTCGTGGTCAGCACCAATGATCGCGCCGTCGCCCTGTGGCAGCGGCTGGGCTTCGATATCGCCGGCCGCCTGCCGGGCGCCTTCGATCACCCCAGGCTCGGTTATGTCGATGCCTTTGTCATGTATAAGGCACTCTGATCACACCTGATCAATTTTTTTGTTAACCGGGATGCCGAGGAAGTGAGAAGCTATGAGTTGGCATCTCCTACTTCATATGAAATGATTTGAAACACAGCGTTTTCAGGAGGACGGGCTATGACAATGAACCTTTTCAACGAAACGGCGCGCAAGGAATTTGTCGATCAGCATATGCAGGCCTTCAAGGCCGGTATTCGTGAAGGCCGCGCGGCGCGGGAAAAGCTTCAGGCCAAGATCGAATCCATGACCTCGGTGCGCTTCGGCGAGGATGACAGGATCGCCCTGCGCGACTATCTGCGCAAGCTATCCTGGATGTATCGCAAGGGCGAAATCGACGAGCGCACCACCCAGCAGGGCCTGAACAAGGTGGTCATGGCCGCCGCCGCCAACAGCCCCGAAGTCCTGAACTACATCAGGACTTAGGGGCCGCGGCGTATCCGTTCCATCATATAGCTGAAATCCTGCGCCGCATGGCCCTGGCTGCATAGCGCCTCATACAGCGCGTGGGCTTTGGCGCCGAGCGGCGTATCCGCGCCGGATTGGGCGGCCGTCTGCATGGCGAGACTTAAGTCCTTCAGCATCAGGGCGGCGGTAAAACCGGGCTGATAGTCGTTATTGGCCGGGGAGGTCGGCACCGGTCCGGGTACCGGGCAATAGCTGGTCATGGACCAGTTCTGACCGGAGGCCTTCGAGGCGATATCGAAAAACACCTGATCCTTCAGGCCGAGCTTTTCCGCCAAGGCGAAGGCTTCGCAAGTGCCGATCATGGTGATGGCCAGCAGCATGTTGTTGCACAGCTTGGCCGCCTGTCCGGCCCCGGCGGCCCCGGCATGGATCACCGTCCTGCCCATCTGTTTCAGGACCGGCTCGGCCAGATCGAAGGCCATTTTCGTGCCGCCGCACATAAAGGTCAGGGTGCCCGCCCTGGCCCCGGCCACACCGCCCGAGACGGGCGCGTCGATCATCGGATAGCCGGCGGCTTCGGCTTGGGCGGACACTTTGCGGGCGGTTTCCACATCGATGGTCGAGCAATCGATCAGCAGGGCCGATTTCAACGTATTACCGAACACCTCATTGTAGACTGACAGCACCTGTTGTCCGGCCGATAGCATGGTGATTACCACCTCGGCATCAGTACACGCTGCTTTCAACGAGGGGGCGCCTAAGCAGCCATCCGCCACGGCCTGCGCTATCGCCGCTTCGCTGAGATCATGGGCACGCACCTCGTGCCCGGCCTTCACCAGATTGGCCGCCATGCCGGACCCCATATGGCCCAGGCCGATAAACGCGATTTTCATAGCGCAAGCTCCTCTGCGACGGGCGCAAACATCGGCTCCACCATTGACAGCGATACAGCGGCCGGGGTCTGCGGCGACCATTTCGGCGTGTGGTCCTTGTCCTCGATGACCGCGCGCACGCCTTCGGAAAAATCATGCATGCGGATGATATGGCAAGCGATGCGGTATTCCATCCGCATGATATCCTCGAAGGATGTCATCTTTGCGCCACGCCGCAATTGTTCGAGCGATACGGCCATGGAGAGCGGCGAACGCGTCTTCAGGATATCGGCTTGAGCCGTGGCCCAGTCGTCATCAGCCATTTTCAGCGCGAGGCAGATATCGGTGACCGTCGGGCGCGAAAAGCAATGATTGATTATATCGAGATGTTCGGCATAAGCCGGTATGGGCGGCGCTTCCGCATAATCGGACAGGACTGTATCCGGCACCTCGCCCGCCAGAATCCGGGCTTTTATCGCCGGCAACTTTTCAGAGGCCACAAAGTGCGTGGCAATGCCAGCCGCCAGCACATCCTTTCCCTTCAACCGCGCGCCGGTCAGGGCCAGCCAGATGCCGAGTTCGCCCTCCAGGCGCGGCAAGAACCATGATCCGCCGACATCAGGGAACAGGCCGATACCGGTTTCAGGCATAGCGAACAGGGTATGTTCGGTAGCGACGCGGTGCGAACCGTGGATCGAAATGCCAACGCCGCCGCCCATGGTCACGCCATCGAGGAACGCGATATAGGGCTTGGGAAAGCGCTTGATCCGGGTGTTAAGTGTATATTCGATACGGAAGAAATCCGCCCCCGCCTTGCCATCCTTGCGGCCGCTTTCCGCCACCATGCGGATATCGCCGCCGGCGCAGAAGCCGCGCGTCCCCTCGGCATGGTCGATTAGCAGCATTCTTACATTGTCGTCGCTGGCCCATGCCGCCAGGGCTTCGCTCATTAATCGGCACATGTCGGTGTTAAGCGCGTGAAGGGCCTTCGGACGGTTGAGCGTGATGCGGCCGATGCCGTTTTCGATGCGGATAGATACGTCCATCACTGACCTTTCAGCATGTCGCGCGCGATGATGACGCGCATGATCTCGTTGGTGCCTTCGAGGATCTGGTGCACCCGCAGGTCGCGTACGATCCGCTCGACGCCGTAATCATGCAGGTAGCCGTAGCCACCGTGGATTTGCAGGGCCTCATTGGCGACTTTCGAGCCGGTATCGGTGACAAAGCGCTTGGCCATGGCGCACCATCTGGTGGCGTCGGGCGCGCCCGCATCCAGCCTTGTGGCCGCTTCGTATAGCAGGGTCCGCGCCGCCTGGAGTTCGGTTTCCATATCGGCCAGCTTGAACTGCGTCACCTGGAACTCATTGAGATGTTTGCCGAACTGGCTGCGTTCGGCCGCATATTGCCGGGCGCGGTCCAGAGCATCCTGCGCGCCGCCCAGGGAACAGGCGGCGATATTGAGACGGCCGCCATCCAGCCCTTTCATAGCGAATTTGAAGCCATCGCCTTCCGCCCCGATGCGGTTTTCCGCCGGGATACGGACATTATCGAACATCATCTGCCGGGTCGGCTGGGCGTTCCAGCCCATCTTTTTCTCATTGGCGCCGAAGCCGAGGCCCGGTGTCTCCTTCGGCACGACAAAAGCCGATATGCTGTCGCCAGTCTTCGCCATGACGACATAGACATCGGACGTTCCCGCGCCGGAAATGAACGACTTGGAACCGTTGAGGACGTAGGTGTCGCCATCGCGCCCGGCACGCGTCTTCATGGCGGCGGCGTCAGAACCGGAACCGGGTTCGGTCAGGCAGTAGGAAGCGATCAGTTCCATGCCAGTCAGGCGCGGCACAAAACGCACGCGCAGATCGTCACTGCCGAAGGTGTCGATCATCCAGGTGCACATATTATGGATCGACAGGAAAGCCGCCGTGGCGATGCAACCGCGTGAGAGTTGCTCGAAGATCAGAACGGCATCGAGGCGGGACAGGCCCGATCCGCCGTGGTCTTCCTGGGCATAGATGGCAGCGAAACCTAGTCCCGCCGCCTCGCGCATCACATCGACAGGAAAATGCTTGTGCTCGTCCCATTCAGAGGCATTGGGCCGCAGCCGCTCATAGGCAAAGCGCTGCGCTGCCGCCTGGATCATAAGTCGGTCGTCGTTCAGTGGCATTTCGGTTCCTGTTTTTAAAGAAACCCCACCACCACATCTCACCGCTTCGTGGTTCGTGTGGTCCCCTCCCCGGCATAAGGATTTCTTGTTTTTTTAACTCATCGTCGGAATGACAAACGCCTGGTCGCCGATATCGCCGTCCGGCCAGCGCTGGGTGACGGTCTTGACCTTGGTGTAGAAGCGCACGCCGTCCTCGCCGTATTGATTCATGTCGCCGAAGGCCGAGCGTTTCCAGCCGCCAAACGAATGATAGGCCACCGGCACCGGGATCGGCACATTGATCCCCACCATGCCGACATTGACCCTGGCCGCGAACGCCTGCGCCGCCAGACCGTTGCGCGTGAAGATCGCCACGCCGTTGCCATAAGCATGTTGTGAGGGCAGCGCCGCCGCTTCTTCCAGCGTCCCGGCGCGCACGACCTGAAGGACCGGTCCGAAAATCTCTTCCTGATAGGTTTTCATGCCGGGTTTGACATGATCGAACAAGGTCGGCCCGATAAAGAAACCTTCTTCATGGCCTTGCAGTTTAAGCCCCCGGCCGTCGAGCCGCAGGGATGCCCCTTCATCGACGCCCATCTGGATATAGTTTTCCACCCTGGTCTTGTGAGCCGCGGAGATCACCGGTCCGTAATGCGCCTCGCCATCGGTCGAGATACCGACTTTCAGATTGCGCGCCGCATCGATCATGCGTTCGACAAAGGCGTCCGCCGTCTTCTGACCAATCGGCACCGCCACCGGCAGGGCCATGCAGCGTTCGCCGGCCGAGCCATAGGCCGCGCCGACGACATCCTTCACCACCTGATCGAGATCGGCGTCCGGCAGGATGACGCCGTGGTTCTTGGCACCGCCCATGGCCTGCACGCGCTTGCCGTGCGCCGCGCCGGTGGCGTAGATATATTGCGCGATATCCGACGAACCGACAAACGATACCGCGCTGATATCCGGATGGGTGATCAGGGCGTCGACCGCCACCTTGTCACCGTGGACGATTTGGAACACGCCTTCGGGCAAACCTGCTTCGATCAACAGTTGACCGAGACGTACCGGCACGGACGGATCTTTCTCGGAAGGCTTGAGGATAAAGGCGTTGCCGCAGGCAAGCGCTATGGCCGACATCCACAGCGGAATCATGGCCGGGAAATTGAACGGCGTGATGCCGGCCACCACGCCCAGCGGCTGGCGCATCGAATAGACATCGATGCCCGGTCCGGCACCTTCGGTATAATCGCCCTTCAACAGATGCGGAATGCCACAGGCGAACTCGACCACCTCAAGTCCGCGCTGGATATCGCCTTTCGAGTCGGCGATGACCTTGCCGTGTTCGCAGGACAACAGATGCGCCAGTGCCTCCATGTTCTGCTCGATCAGCGCCTTGAAGGCGAACATCACCCGCGCCCGGCGCTGCGGGTTCATGGCGGCCCAGCCAGCCTGCGCCTTCACCGCCTTCTGTACGGCGTCGTCGATCTCGGCCGCCGAGGCCAGGGGCACACGCGCCTGGACCTTACCGGTATTGGGATCGTAAACATCGCCGAAGCGGCCCGACAGACCTGGGACAGACTTGCCATTGATGAAGTGATGGATTTCGCGCATGTCCGCCTCGTTCTGGAAGGAACCACTCTGGATCAAGCGGCCTCGGACACCTTGTCCCCGGCCCTTGCCGCGGCGATCTTATCCCGCGCCATCGAATCGGCAACCACATTTGTGATCACATTCGCGCTTTTCGCCTGAGTGAAGATATCCGTCAGACGCGGGCCGATGGCATTCACCTGAGCCAGGATATGCGCTTCCTCATTATGGCCTGAGATTTCGCCTGCCACCATGATGATACCGCCGGCATTGATCACATAATCCGGCGCGTAGAGAATGCCGCGCTGGCCCAGGATCACGCCGGCCCGCGGGGTCAATAACTGATTATTCGCCGCACCGGCGACAACGGTTGCTTGCAGGCGCTGCGCCACGTCTTCGCTGATCGTACCGCCGAGCGCGCACGGCGCCACGACATCGACTGGCTGCAACAGGATCTCCTCCACCGAAACGCGCTCGGCGGCGAAACGGTCGCAGACCTCTTCCACCCGCGCCGGATTGATATCGGCCACCACCAGCCGGGCGCCAAGATTGAACAATTCCTCGCACAGATAGCCGCCGACATGGCCCAGCCCCTGCACGGCGACCTTCAGGCCCGCCAGGTCAGAACGGCCCAGCCTGGTCTTGACCGCCGCCTCGATGCCGACACGCACACCGCGCGCCGTGAAGGGCGACGGATCGCCGCCGGACTTGCCGACCGCCGCATCCAGCCCCGACACATAGCCCGTGGTGCGCGCCACGATCTTCATGTCGGCGACCGAAACCCCGACATCCTCGGCGGTGATATACTGGCCGTCCAGGCTATCAACCGCACGGCCGAAAGCTTCCAGCACGGCCTCGCGCCGGTCCGGCAGAACCGGCCCCAGGATCACCGCCTTGCCGCCGCCCATCGGCAGGTTGGCCATGGCGTTCTTGTAACTCATCCCGCGTGACAGGCGCAGCGCGTCACCGAGCGCGCTTATCCCGTTGTCATAGGCCCACAGGCGGCAGCCGCCGGCGGCGGCGCCCAGCGCCGTGGAATGAACCGCGATGATCGCTTTCAGACCACTGGCGGCCTCCTCCACCATGAGGACTTTTTCGTGGGCGTCGTAATCGGGATGGTCAAACATATGCGTGTGTCTTTCAGTTTAATAAATCCGGCAGTTCGGGCGAACCCGTTTCGGTGGAAGGCGCGGCCGGCGAAAACCGGCGCGCCGCCTAGCGCGCCGGTTCCGGCAAAATCGGCATGTCTGGAAACATCACCCGTGCGGTCCATTCCTGTATCCTTCCCGTGCCTGACCCGGACGCCGGGCGGAGAGTCTCCGGCGGCCGATCCGGCGCGAGCTTGTCCGCCGGTGGCGCACAAGGCGTTCAGGCGGGATATCCCTGTGTTCTATCGTTACGATGGAGACTAGCCCTGTTTCAGGAGAAAGTGCTTCCGAACTGACCACATAAAGACATTGGCTCAGGTGAAACTATCTGCGATAATCGGCAAACTCAGAAGAATATTTTTCCGCAGGGCAAAAGGACGCAATGAACAAGAACACCCCCGGAAACAAGAATAAACCCGGCCAGTCTCTCGATGAAACAGATCGCAAGATTCTGCGCCTGTTGCGTGAAAATGCCCACATGACCACCCAGGAGGTGGCGGATAAGGTCGGCCTGTCGCAAACCCCCTGCTGGTCGCGCATCAAGCGGCTGGAAGACACGGGCATCATCGCCGGCTATGTCGCCCTGCTTGATCCGGAAAAGATCGGCCGGCCGCTGTCGGTCATCGTCGAGGTCAATCTCGATCAGCACGATGACGAAAAGATCGAGACGTTTTCCCGCCATCTGGCGCAATTGCCCGAAGTGACCGACGCCTATCTCACCACCGGCGAGTACGATTATGTGATTATCGCCGCCGTCGAGAACACCGAGGATTATGAAAGCTTCCTGCGCAAACGGCTGCTGAAATTCCCCGGCATCCGCCACGCCCGCTCGACCTTCTGCCTCAGGCGTCTGAAGCGCGATCCGTCGCCGTCTCTATAGGCCTATCTTACCTTTTATCTTCCCCCGATGGTTGATTTAAGCTACTGTCGGACAGCGCTCATCGCCGCAGCAGAAAGCCTACGCCAATGATCCCTTCCGCACGTCTTCCCCTCACCGCCATCCTGGCCACCGTCCTGGCCGTTTTCAGCCTGACCGCCTGCGCCGGCCTGCCCGGCGGCGCCCCGGCGACCTCTTCGGGCGAACCGCCGAAAACCCTGGTCGGCACCTGGCAACTGGTCCGGTTCCAGCCGAATGATGCCAGCGCGCCGGCCGTGAAACCCGATGCGCCGGACAGATATGAACTGACCTTTCTGAGCGGGGGCCGTGCGGCCATGAAGGTGGATTGCAACCGCGCCACCGCCATCTGGGAAATGACGCCGACCGATGGCACCCACGGCCATCTGACCTTCGGTCCGCTGGCCATGACCCGCATGGCCTGCCTGACGCCCGGCCTCGACACCAAATGGGAACTCAACGCCAATTCGGTCGCTGATTATTCGGTGGACGGCGATACCCTGTCGCTCGGCCTCGAAGGCGGCCGGGGCGTCTATACGTGGACCCGCAAGCCGGAATAAATCAGGCTTTCGCCACCGTCTCCAGTGCCAGGGCGTGGAGCGGACCACTGAGCAGGTCCGCCAGCGCCTTGTTGACCATCTGGTGCTGGCGCACGCGCGGCAGGCCGTTGAAAGCCTCCGAGACGATGCGCGCCCGGTAATGATCGCCATCGCCGGCCAGATCGGTGATCGTGATTTCCGCGCCCGGAAAGGCGGCTTCGATACGTGCCTGAAGATCGCTTTGCGCTATGGCCATGATGACGGTTCCTGAAAATCCTGCGCCGCTTTAACCGCTTTTGCACGGCCTGAACAGGCCTGTGGCCAATTTGCATCTAATTTATTGCATCGCACACAAAACGGTGCGCCGGTGCTTGACGAACATTCGCCGATACGCAAACCTGCCCGCGCACTCAAGGACGAGCGCACACGGCTGGATTCGCCAATGGCGGCGCTTCCGCCCTCTTTGATACCGGACAACGACGTCTCAAGGCATGACCGCAATGCGCGGCCGGCTCTGGGGCGTTTTTTTTATGGCCGAATGCCGGATGGCCAATCAGAGAAAAGTGGAAACATAAAGACAGACTTGCCAAACCAAACCGGGATTGACCGGAACAGAACCTCCAGCCTTTCGGCTTCGGGAATGCCGCCATGGCGCTGCAACTTTATCAATCGGATGCCCCAAAAGCCTTGGCCGGCCGATTAACGGCCTTTAATGCCGCCACCGTTCACCGCGCCTATTAAAGGCCCGGTCAAGGACACGTCAAATAGGCCTCCCGGTTTACCACGCTGGATTTTCCGATGCGGTTTTTCCCCCGCAAGATGCAATTAACCAAATAACACTATGATCCATAACCGTTTCAAAGGAGCCTCCCTCATGCGTATCCCCTCTTGCCGGACACACCGGACCCTGATCGCCGCCACCAGTCTGATGGCTATACTCTTCGCTGTGCCCGCCCTGGCCCAGCAGGTGCCGCCGGACGTCCAGGCGAAAATCGACGCCATGCAGGCGCAGATCGACGCCCAGCAGGCCATGCTGAATGACCTGAAGGCACAGGTCGCCACCCAGTATCACGCCCCGGCGCCCACGGTGGCCGCAGCCGCTCCCGCCAAACCGGCTGCGCCGGCCACCGCGGTCACCCTCAAGAACGGTTCTCCCGGTATCGCCAGCAGCGACGGCGCCTTCACCTTCAACGTCAAGGGCCTTTTCCAGGCCGATGCCGCCACTTACAGCCAGGACGACAACCTGGCCGCCGCCGTCAGTGCGCGCGACCTGAACAGCGGCACCAATATCCGCCGCGCCCGCTTTATCTTCAACGGCAAGATGTTCAGCGATTTCGATTATAACCTGACCTTCGACTTCGGCGGCGCCGGCGCCGAGGATGTCGGCCGCGTTCATGAAGCGTGGATTCAGTATTCCGGCTTCAAATCGGCCAAGTTCCGTGTGGGCGAATTCGCCCCCAGCGTCGGCCTGGCCGATGCCGGTTCGCAATCCGCCGCGCCTTTCCTGGAACGCCCCTCTTCCGCTGATGTCGCGCGCAGTTTCGCCGCCGGCGATACCCGCATGGGCGTGGCGGCCTTCAATGCCTCCGACCGTTACCTGTGGTCGGTGGCTCTGACCGGCAACACCGTCTCCTCGCTGAATACGGCGGCTTCCGGTTTCAACAAGATCAATAATGACGAACAGCTCGGCGTTGCCGCCCGCATCGCCGGCACTCCGTTCAAGGGCCGGAATTCGCTGATCCATGTCGGCCTGAACTATTCCGGCATCATCAATCCGGCCGATACCGGCACCGGCGCCTCTCCCCGCTATCCGGTGCAGTTGCGCGACCGCCCCGAACTGCGCGTCGACAGCACCCGCCTGGTCGATAGCGGCGCCATTGATGCCCAGTCCGCCGCCGCGACCGGCGTTGAATTCGGCGCGCAGTACAAGAACCTGTTCGTGCAAAGCGAGGCCTTCGACTACAGGATCGAGCGCCTGAATGCCGCCGCCGGTGTCACCAACCCGAAATTTTCAGGCTGGTACGTCGAAGGCGGCTGGGTGCTCACCGGCGAAAGCCGTAAATACAGCAGCGCCAAGGCAGCCTTCGACGGCATCGTACCGGCGGCCAATTTCGATCCCGCCGCCGGTCACTGGGGCGCCTTTGAACTGGTGGCGCGTTATTCGACCCTCGATCTGAATTATCACGATACGGCCACGCTGGTGGCGGACCGCGTGCTCGGCGGCCAGCAGGATATTACCGCGATCGGCCTCAACTGGGACCTCAACCCCGGCGTCCGTTTCAGCTTCCAGGGCCAGAGCGTCAAGATCGACCGCCTGAATTCATCCGGCGTCCAGATCGGCCAGGACTACACCAGCTTCGCCGTCCGCAGCCAGTTCGGCTTCTGATCCGGCTTGCCAGGGTCCGGTGATTAGCCGATCATCGGACCCTGAAGTACCGCGTCCCTTCTTCCCTCCCCCTAGCCAGAGAACCGCGATGACCTCAAAACTGACATTCCACAAACGGGCCTTCCTGCTGGCGGCATTATGCCTGTCCGCGCTCGCTGCCCCCGCCTTCGCCGGCGATGTCCAGGTGGCCGTGGCCGCCAACTTTACCGAACCGGCCAAGGAAATCGCCGCCGCCTTCGAGAAACAGACCGGCAACCATGTCGTCATGAGCTTCGGCCCGTCCGGCGGCTTCTACAGCCAGATCCAGCAGGGCGCGCCGTTCGAGGTCTTCCTCAGCGCCGACGCCGAACGCCCGACCAAGCTCGAAGCGGAAGGCCTCGGCGTCAAGGACAGCCGCTTCGTCTACGCTTACGGCACACTGGTGTTATGGAGCGCCACGCCCGGCTTTGTCGATGACAAGGGCGCGGTGCTGAAAAAGGGCAATTTCCAGCATATCGCCATCGCCGATCCGGCGGCGGCCCCCTATGGCCTGGCGGCGGTTGAAACACTGAAAAAGCTGGGCCTTTACGATACTTTGTCGCCAAAGATCGTCAAGGGCAGTTCCATCGCCCAGGCCTATGGCTTCGTCGATACCGGATCGGCCGAACTCGGTTTCGTCGCCCTGTCGCAGGTTTTCAAGACCAATAAGGGATCGCGCTGGGTCGTGCCCGCCGCCGACTATACGCCGATCGACCAGCAGGCCATCCTGCTCAATCCCGGCGCCAATGACCCGGCGGCCAGGGCCTATATCACCTTCCTCAAAAGTCCCGAAGCGGTCAGGATCATCAAATCCTACGGCTACGACGTGCGCTGAAAGCCCCTATGACGGATATTGCCGGCGCCATTCGCGTTACCCTGTGCCTCGCGGCGGTCACCACGCTCTGCCTGCTGGTGATCGCCACACCGGTCGGCTGGTGGCTGTCGCGGAGTCGCAACCTGCTCAAGGATATCGTGACGGCGGTTGTCGCCCTGCCGATCATCCTGCCGCCGACCGTGCTGGGCTTCTACCTGCTGGTGGCGATGGGGCCGAAAAGTCCGCTGATGGATCTGCTGCATCCCTTCGGCATCCGTACGCTGAATTTTTCCTTCGCCGGGCTGGTGATCGGCTCCATCGTCTATTCCCTGCCATTTGCCGTCCAGCCGATCCGCAACGCCTTTGAAAGCCTGGGCCAGCGGCCGCTCGACGTGGCGGCCACCCTGCGCGCCTCACCGTTCGATGCTTTCTTTACGGTCGCCCTGCCCATGGCGCGCAAGGGGTTCCTGACCGCCGCCCTGCTCGTTTTCGCCCATACGGTCGGCGAATTCGGCGTGGTCCTGATGATCGGCGGGGCCATTCCCGGCAAGACCGAGGTCGTTTCAATCCGCATCTGGCAGATGGTCGAGCAACTGGACTGGCCCAATGCCCACCGGCTGGCCGGCGGCCTGCTGATCTTCGCTTTCGGTGTCCTGCTGTCCCTGTTGCTGATCGACCGGCGCTGGAGCGCGAAACATGATTGACGTGGCGCTAAGAGGTTCCACCGGCGGTTTCACGCTCGATGCCGCGTTTTCGGTGCCGGCTCAGGGCGTCACCGCCATTTGGGGACCATCGGGTTCGGGCAAGACCACGCTGCTGCGCGCGATCGCCGGACTGACCCGGCTGGAGGGGCATGTCCGGATCGGCGATGATATATGGCAGGATGGCAAGCGCTTTACGCCGGTCCACAAGCGCCGTGTCGGCTATGTCTTTCAGGAAGCTTCGCTGCTGCCGCACCTGAGCGTGCGCGGCAATCTCGATTTTGCCCGCAGGCGTAATGGCGGCCTTGACGTCAATGACACCCTGATCGATCGCCTGAAGCTCAGGCCCCTTCTAGGCCGTTCGGTCGGCAGGCTGTCCGGCGGCGAACGCCAGCGCGTGGCTTTGGCGCGCACCCTTATGAGCGCGCCGGAAATCCTCCTGATGGATGAACCGCTATCCAGCCTCGACGGCGAGGCCAAGGCCGAGATCGTGCCCATGATCGCGTCGCTTTCGCGCGACACCGGTCTGGCCATCCTCTATGTCAGCCATGACGCCTACGAGGTCGAGCGCCTCGCCGACCGCACCCTGCGCCTCAGCAAGGGCCGCATCATCGACACGCCGGAAGCCGATTTTCCGGCACAACTGGAGGGCCTCAGCGAGGCGCAGATCCGCGCCCTGGCGGAAGCGGCCCTGAAGGCGGGCATCAAGGTCAGCTGATAAACTGCTCGGCCAGCACCCGCTCGTCATAGCCGTTGCCGGCGTCGAACAGCAAGGTGGCCTTGAGGTCCTCGGCCTCGGCGATATCGACGCTGATGACATCGCGCACGTCATAAGTATCGGCCGCGGCGCTGATCGGGCGCTTTTCGACTTCCAGCGCCTCGATCCGCACCTTCGCCGTATGCGGCAGGATGGCGCCGCGCCAGCGCCTGGGACGGAAGGCGCTGATCGGGGTCAGGGCCAGAGCCTTGGCGGTCAGGGGAATAATCGGCCCGTGCGCCGACAGATTATAGGCCGTCGACCCCGCCGGCGTCGCCACCATGATGCCATCGCAGATCAGTTCATCCAACCGCACCTTGCCATCGATCAGGATGCGCAGCTTGGCGCCCTGATGCGACATGCGCAGCAGAGACACCTCATTGAAGGCCAGCGCCATGTGTTCCTGGCCCGCGCGGGTGCGCGCGGTCATGCTGAGCGGGCTGATGAGCGTGCTTTCGCTCTTGAGGATGCGCTCCATCAGATTGTCTTCGGCATAGTCATTGAGCAGGAAACCGACGCTGCCACGGTTCATGCCGAAAATCGGGGTCTGGTCCCTGAGATACTTATGCACGGTCTGCAACAGGAAGCCGTCACCGCCCAGCGCCACGACCACATCGGGGTTGGCGGCGGCGCCATAACGCTTTTTAAGCCGCGCGCAGGCCTCCTGCGCTTCGGGACGATCTGAGGCGGTAAAATCGAGGCGGAGTGACATCGGGGCCGTTTTGACGGTTATACCAAGGCCTATCTAAACCGGTTTCCGCCGATAAGTCTAAGGAAATCAGTGCACCCGATCGATCAGCACGGCTAATCTGCGCCGCGCCTCCGCGGCCGTCAGCTCGAAAACCGACAGAACGAGCGGCCTCTGGCCGTCCGTCATCCGGGGCGCGGCTTCGTATCCCCCTTGCCAGACCGTCAGAACATGCAGGAAGACGGCACGATCCAGGCCCGCCGCGCACAGGGCCAGCGCCAGGGGCACCGCCGACTCCGATGCCAGGACCCGGCCCAGAGCCGGCGCATCCAGTTTCAGCCGCCGGGCCATTTCACGCACAAACCCCGCCGCCTCGCCGCCTCGCACCAGGGCGACCAGCTTGAGATTGCTGTGCGCCGCTTCACTGCTGCCGGCCAGGCGCACCTGCGATCTGGCGACGGGCAGCCCCTCATGCGCCAGGACAGCGGCACGGATTTCGGCGTTTTCCAGCGCCCGGCGCGCGAAGCAGAGCTGGTCTTCCTCATCGAACGTCAGGGCGGTGTTGTGGATCAGGGCAGCGAGCACGCCATCATTGCCGGTGCGGATCAGCGCCTTGATCACGCGCCAGTCCAGGTCCGGCCGGACCGCGATCAGGCGGTGGTGCCCCGCACCGGTGGCGGCGATCAGCGCCAGCAGGGCCTGCGGCGTAAGGGCCGGCAGGGCGGCCCGCAGCAGCGGCGCGGCCAGATCGACCGGCATCCGGCACAGGCGTACCGCCAGATCCTCATCCGACCGGATCAGGTCCGTGGCGGACGGGACGGACGCGGACGCGATCTCGCAAAGCGGCGAACGCGCCGCCAGCGCCAGGCCGGTATTGCGGAACTCGCACGGCGACGCCCCCGCCGGTTTCGCCACGGTCAGGCGCGTTTCCACGGGCTTCGGTTCCGGTAAACAATCGAGCGGCAAGGCGGACAAGGGCGTTTCAATATCCTGGGCAGCCGGAATCCAGAGAGATTCGGGGTAAACAGAGTCTGACGAAACAGGGTGAAGACTTGTTTAATACCCCGCTCAGGACACCGGTAGCTCAACCCCAAGTGAGCGTAACGGCGTTATGTTTTCAAATCCGCCCGGAAATTAATCTTGTCTCAATCGACACCCGCTAGGCTCCGTCTCTGTTCAGTGTACCCATAAAAAGGACATCCATGTCCGATACGTCTCAGGAGGCCCCCAGGGCGCAGATGACCAGTCCGGCCGGCGCCGGTTCCGCCGCCATGCCCCGCAGCGTGACCGCCGGACGCGAAGACCTGATCATCGAACATGACGATGCAGTCGAAATAATCGAGCGCCTGCGTGAAACCCACGTCGATATCAATGGCCACACCTTCCTTCTGAAACTCGACACATTGATCGTCCGTCTCGGCCTCAAGTGGGAAGGCAAGCGGGAACAGGTTTTCGATCATCTCAAGACGGCCTTTGAACGTGCTCATCCCGAACCGAACTGGTGCATTCCGGTCAATCAGGATTGCTGGCTGGGCATGTTGCCCGAATCCGGCTCCCGCAAGGCCGCCCTGTTCATGGCCGAAACCTGGCGCGAGCTTTGCAGCTTCTTTGTCGGGGACATGTCGGCGCTTGAAGTTCCGCTTTATGATGTACTGGCCGAGGATGTCGACCGCCTCTCGCTGAAAAAGATAGACCTCGCCACCTATTTCCCCGCCGGGGATGCCGAAAGCGCCCCGATCAAGGTCCGCAGCAAGATTGCCTCCGAGGAAGACGCCCGGGGTGACGCCGCTTCGTCCGCCCAGCGGCCGCTGATCGTCGCCACCAATCTGTCCCACGCCGGTCGCAATCTCAAGGTGGCCAGCGCGATCGAACCCCTGTTCGAGATGAAGAAAATGGTTCTGATCGGCCATCGTCTCGAATCGATGGTGATGGAAAACCTCGACAACACATTGCTCGACCGCAAGGCGCTGGCCAATCTCGACTGGGGCCTGCGTGAAATGGTCGATATCCTGAATATCGACCAGGGCCTGAAACTGCTGAGGCTGCGCACGCCGGAACAGCGCAAGATGATGATGGTGGTGCCCGCCGCCTTCTCGACCTTCGCCTCGGCGCGGGCACGGCAGAAGATCACCCAGGAAGTGCAGAAGGCCGCCGCCGAAATGGGCCTTAAGGTGCTGTTCGAGGTGCGCGGTCTCGATGGCGTACCGCCGCACCGCGTGCTGGAGATCGTTTCGCTGATCAAACCCTTCTGCATGACGGTGGTCGGTTCGGTCAGCCCGGACCGCAAGATCATCGCCAGCCTGGCCAAGTGCGGCCTGTCCGGGGTCTGCGTCGAATATGACGGCGCCAAGCGCGATGAAGACAATCTGCGCGATTATCTCGGCGGACTGGCCGCCGTGGCCAAGGTATCCGCCGGCGCCTGCATGGTGCAGGGCTTCGACAACTATCGCCAGATGGCCGTGGCCCGCCTGGCCGGGGTCACCCACGCCAGCATGCGCACCTCCGCCCTGATATCGCCCAGGACGCCCGCGCCCGCCGCGACGGAAGACGCCGGGAACTAGGACGCCCAAGCGCGGCGCGTATAAGAAAAGCGGATTGCCGATCTGGCCCAAAACGCATCGACAGTCAAAGCCTTGTCCGGAAACGGCAGCGTCCTTATCGTCTGCGACAATCCCCCGCCACCGCATCTCCCTGCAGTCGCGCGGTCCCCTCCCCGCGAGTGGAGAGGTACAGGAAAAGGGCAGTTGCTGAATGTCGATCCGGCCTAGGCCGCCGTACGGCTGAGCGCATCATCACCGGCGGCGCGGTTCCAGCGGCGCCCCTTACTGTCACGGTCAAGGCGCTCATAGAGATAAATCAGGTCTTCACGCGGCGCGAAAGGCGCCTGCGTCAGGAAGCGCTCGATCAGGCGCTCCTGCATCCCCGCCGGATCGAGATGACCGGCCTCGGCCTGAAGCGTATGATAGGTTTCAACCGCCATGCGGAAAGTCTGGAACATGCGGCCTGGCAGGCCGGCGCGGTCATAAATGGCGCGCAGACCCAGGGCGCCGGCGTCATGCACCATCAGCCAGGTCCGCTCATGCGGCACGCCCGAAAGCGCGGCCAGGGCGTATTCAAAAAAGCTCATATGGCCCCGCGCCAGCGCGCGCAGGATCAGCGAAGGCGTCAGGCGGCCGGCGGCCATCAGATGCTGCGCCAGGCCTTGCGGGTCGAAGCTGGCGCCCGCCTGATCGGCCATGTCGACCGTGGCGCGTTCCCGCGTGGCCGTAGCGATCTCAACTGCCGCTTCGGGGGAGAGGGCGTGTTTTGAAATCAACTGTTCGCGCAGTGTCCGGCTAACGACATGGATCAGCCGTTCGCTGATTGAAACCGGCAGGGTCTTGCGGTTGACAAGGACACTGTGCAGCACTTCCGAGGCGCTGAAACGGTCCATGACGCGGTTCATGCCGTCTTCGGAAAACCGCGCATTGTCATTGGCGCAGGCGATCACCACCGCCTCCTCCACGCCGGCGTCGGCCAGGGACGAGGTGATGGCCTCCGACAAGGTTTCACGCTTGGCGATGGCAATCTGACGCACCGGCCCGCCCGAACGGATGATGTCCGTCAGGTCCGCATCGGAAAAAAGCGGCGAATGGGTCAGGACGGGCACCGAAACCGTGGCCACATCCTGCGCCAGCCTCAGGGCGACATCGTGCGGCAGCAGGTCGGAGGTCCGCAGGGTGACGGCCAGGGCACGGCGCACCAGTTCGGCGGCGTCCTGGGCCAGCATGCGGATGATTTCCTGCGCGGCCCGCCGCTCGCCGCCGCTCAGTTCGTTGCGCTCCATGGCGCGGCAAATCTTGTGCGTGGCGACGGCGCGGTCATCGGCGTTTTCGCTGCGCACCAGACGCTGAATATCCAGCTCGGAAAGGCTCGCGCGCTGGGTGAGAACATTACCGGCGGTCATGATGACGAATCCTTTGAAAAGGCTTGAAAATATAGTGTCGCGCCTGAATCCTAACGAAACCTTTATTCGCAGGGTTGCCAGGATATTTACCTTATGAATCAGGCCCCAAAGCGCCGCCTGACAAGCCGCCTTTCACGCCGGCCCCAACCCTGGCAAGGAATCGCCGTTTGCCCCGGTCAGGACAAAACCACATCGAAAATTTATGCGCCTCTCCCCTTGCAGGTAACCGGGCGGCAATGAACATCTGCTAGGCTTTCCGTATGAACGCGTTTACTCCCAATCTGTCCCGCAGGCCGGCGCCGCTGCCGCGAACCGCTTCGCGCGATTCCGTCGTGCTCGATTACGGCCTGATCGCGCAGTGGCGGCTGGCGCCTTACGCGCTCGGCTTCTTCGGCATCGGGCTGCCCCTGTTCCTGTGGACGGCCCGCGCCGCCATGCCGGGCTGGCTGATGGGCGTTTTCATGCTGCTGTTCATCGTCAACTGGACGGTTTTCATGATGATGAAGGGACAGGCCGGCCGCCGCATGACGCCCCTGCCCGTGCCGGACGCCGCCATTCGCCGCGCCCTGATCCGCGAGCGCCTGTGGCGGCAGGGGCTTGCCGGTGGCCTGTGGTCCCTGACCCTGCTGGCCATATCGCTCAGCATCGGCGCCGGTCCTTACACCCCTACCCTGCTGCTGCTGTGCGCCGGCGCGGCGATCGGCATCATCTTCTTCAGCGCCCCGGTGCTGATCTTCCTGCTGATCCTTGGACCGCTGGCCGCCGCCGGCCCGGTCTTCGCCATGTACCGCCTCGATTCCAGCGGCGGACTGGCCCAGCCGATGATCGGCGGCATGGCCCTGGCCCTCGCCATGGCCTTTATCCTCAACCGCCACATGCAGGAGCATTACCTGCTGGAAAACGCCCAGCTTGACGCCGCCCGCGAACGTGAAACCGCGCGCGCCGATACCCAGGCCCTCAACGAGGCCAGGATGGCGTTAATGGAAACCCTGTCGCGCGAGGTGCAGACCGGCCTGAAAGGCGTCGAGCAGAACCTGCTGCAAGGCCTGACGCACCTGACGCGCGCCCCGGCGCCGCGCCAGTATGTTGATACCGCTCTGGCCGAGATCGCCCACCTGCAGACCATCCTGGTCACCACGCTCGACAACGATACCGCCGCCGCCGGTCAGATCGAGATCGACCTGCAACCGCTGGATATCGAACTGCTGGCCGAGCGCCTGATGACGCAATTCGCCGACCTCGCCCGCACTAAAGGGTTGATCCTTACCTATAACCGGCAGGGGCTGCCGAAAGCCGGCGCCGTCCGGGGCGATGAACATCGCGTCGAGCAGATTCTGGCGCACCTCCTCAGCAATGCCTTGCTTTACACCCAGCAAGGCCGGGTCGAACTGAAACTGGTCCACATGCCGGAAGGCTTTCTGCGCATCGAAGTGGTCGATTCCGGGCCAGGCCTCAGCGAGGACGAACTGGCCCAGGCCTTCGCCCCGCACAGCCGCATCCTGCGCACCTCTTCCGGCCATTCCGGCGCCGGCCTTGGCCTCAGCCTGTCGCGTTCCTTAAGCGAACTGATGGGCGGTCGCACCGGCGCGGAAAGCACGCTCGATGTCGGCTCCAAGTTCTGGCTGGACCTGCCCTATGACCCTAACGCCAAGACCCCGCCCCGCCCCGCCGGCCCTGAAGAGAACGCGGCCGCGCCCGATCATTCCCTGCGCGTCCTGCTGATCGCCAATGACAGCCTGAGCGCGGCGCAACTGCGCGACACGCTTGAGCGGTTGGGGCACAAATGCCTGACCTCGACCTCGCGCGAGCGCGCCCTGACCCTGGCCCGGAAAGCTCAGGTGGATGCCTGCCTGATCAGCACGGGCGCCTTCGAACCGCTGGATGACGATGACCAGCGCGCCAGACTGGAAACCTGGCTGGAAACCCTGCGCCAGACCCAGGCGGAGGGCCGCCTCAATATCCTGGCCCTTCTGCCGGATGGCGTACAGGCCGCCGCGCTCAACAATCTGGGAGTGCGCGTCCTGCTGGCGCCGCTCAGCCGGGAAAGTCTGCTGCGCGCCCTGGCGCAGGCCTAAGCCGGATCGATCCTTCCTACCCCAGCAAATTACCGAAGGCCTCGCCGAAACCACCTGACGCCTCACCGGATTTGCGATCATCTTCCTCACCCGGTCCGAAGGCCGACATCAATTGCGTAGCGAACAGCAGACTCTGCTGGCCATCGCCGCCACCGAAAACCATGTTCATGATCGCCTGATCGGCCTTTACCTTGTCCCAGCGCGCGGCCAGCCGGGCATTGCCAGCCATATCCTCTATCGGATCGAGCGGGCGGACGGTTACGGTTTCGGACCCACCGGTGTGCGTCAGGTTGGCGATGACATCCGTGACAGTGAGCGCATGGCCGTTCTGGTAGAAAATGCCGCGGTTGGCCCGCGCCGCCGCCGGAAACAGATTGGCCGCAACGGCGTTGGGCCGGGACTGGCCGGCGCTGATCAGGCTGGCCGCGCCATCGGGACCGAGGAAGTGCGCCACGTAAAGCTCACCTTGCGTCGGATCTCGGCCGATGCGGCCCTTCAGATAGGCGGCGTGGCCCGCGGTCAGTTCCGCCCCCATGACGGCACTGGCATTGGCATCGTAGCGCAGGCCGAGCACCTGCTTGCGCGCCGCCGGATTACTGACATGGTAAAGCCCGTCGCGTCCCTTGCTGATCAAGTCGGCGTAGGCGCCGTAACCGTGTTTGGCGCCGTGTGTCTTGATCACACCCAGCCAGGTCTGTTCGATGAACTGGAACAGACCCGCCGCCGAAGAGGTCGGGGCCTTCGCATTCGGATTGAGTGAACTTTCCCGTTTGGCCGTCCTGACCAGATAGTTGAAATCCACACCGGTGGAATCAGCGGCGCGTTGCAGCGCTCCCATGACGCCCGTGCCGGCCTGCCGCACGCCATTGCCCACGGAACGGCCGGCCTGATCCATCATCTGATTCAGGACATTGGGATCGACAGCTTGTGGCATATAGGGGCGCATCGGCAAATTTTGCCGCACGCGTGGTTAATTTGCACTTAACATGTCCTGATTTTCGGGATTTTAGAAGCGATCCGGCCGGTAGACGCCGCCGTCGGGGCTTTCCCGTTCTTCGATCTGGGCCAGGATGATTTGCGCCGCCAGGGGCGCGAAGATATAGCCATTGCGCCGCATGCCGGTGACCACCAGTACGCCGGATGACGGATCACGGCCGATCAGCGGCCATTCATCGGGCGTGGAGGCGCGGACACCGGTGCGCGGCTTGGCGGCCTCGATCCCCACATTCATCCAGCCGGCCCTCGCATGCAGTTCGGCCACTATTTCCGGTTCGATCCCCAGATCCGCCTGCCCGGCCTGCATGGTCGCGCCGAACTTGCCGCGTTCGCCATAATCAGCGAAATAGCCTCTGGCGGAGCGGACTATACCCGCCCCGCCCCGCCCCGCGACATCGAGCAGATGCCCCTTGATGGGCGTCAGGCCGGCCAGTACCGGTACATCTTCGGCAAAAGCCCGCGCGCCATAGCCTGCCGCGATGACAACCCGGTCGGCCGATTGTGTTTCACCGTCACTCAGGATAATGGACCGCGCCGTCACATGACTGACTGTTTCACGCAGCACCCGGCCGCCCGAAACCTCAAAATGGGTTTGCAAAATGGCGAGAACTGCGGTGGCGTCCACCAGCCAATCGCCCACTATGCGGGTGCCACCTTCGGTTTCAGGATCAAAACCGGCGGCTTCGAGTTCATCACGGCTCAGGGAGACATGCGATGCGCCCATGACCGACAAACGCATGTCCGGTGAAGGCTCTCCCACCGACCAGAGGTAGAAGGTCGGCGCTGATTGCGCTTGCGCCAACGCGGCCCGGAAGGGTTCCGGCCAGATACCGGACAGGTCGAGCCACGCCTGCTGGGCGGTCTTGAGGCGTTGAAAGCTGAAGGCCGGATCGGGATCGTTCAGGGCCTCCATCGCCGGGGCGATCATGCCTGCCGCAACGCCTGACGCCGTTTCCTCCGGCGCATCGCGCGCGATCAAGGTCACCTTATGGCCATTGGCCTGCAAGACGACCGCCACGGTCAAGCCGGTAATGCCACCGCCAACAATAATGACGGACTGTGAGGAAGAGGATTGCGCCATGCGGACGGCCTACGCGATTCCGCGTGTGGTAGCCATGCGGCAATCTGACATTTTGGGAATAAACCGGTTCAAACCGGAACAAAAACGCGATGGTACCGCCTGCAGGTTTCGAACCGGCTACCTCCAGAGCCACAATCTGGCGCTCTACCAAGTGAGCTAAGGCGGCACGCTATCGCGAGGGGCCATCCTCTAATATGGCGCAAGAGGATGATCAAGCCCCTAAAGCAGGAAACTGCGCGATTTGTGTGAATTTAACCCCCTCTCCATTCAAATGTAAATTTCACGCGGTCACCCGGCGCATGGGGCTGCTCCAGTGCTCCATTGTCATTCACATTAAACTCTTTCTCGAACATGCGTGCCGTAGCCCTGCCAAACCCATAGTCTCTTGGCGCCTCTGACAAGACTTTGCAGGCTTTCAGGCTTCCATCCGGCTGCACGATACATTCGATCGTCGCCCCCCCTCCTACATTGGCTTGAGCAGCCTTTTCGGGAAAATACTTTGCCATGTCCCCCAATCCAACGGCCAAGGCAAAAATCAACCCTCCAATCATTTGTTTATTCCCCCTACTTATAGCCCTTGGCCGCAATATAATCCTGCAAGTCCTTGATACGCGTCTTGTCCGACGGGTGTGTCGACAGGAATTCCGGCGGGGCGCCCGAGTTCTGCGCCATCATGTTCTGCCACACCTCAACAGCGGCGCTTGGGCGATATCCGGCTTTCGCCATCAGGTCGACACCGATACGGTCGGCCTCCGACTCATGCTTGCGCGAATAGGGCAGCAGGATGCCCAGTTGCGCACCCAGGCCGCCGTAGCTCGAAATCGCTTTCTGGACATTGCCCTTGGTCGCGCCCGTCGCCACCTGCAGGGCGCCTTGCGCCGCCATCTGCTGGGACGCGCGCTCGGCGGCATGCTTGCCGAGAACGTGCGCCGTTTCATGGCCGATCACCGCCGCCAGTTGATCGTCCGTCTTCACCACCTTGAACAGGCCGGTATTAATGCCGACCTTCTTACCGGGAATGACGAAAGCGTTCGGCTGGTCGTCCTCGAACAGTACATATTCCCAGCCGGTCGCGCCCAGACCCGACGCCGCGGCAATGCGCGCGCCCACGGTCTGGATGCGTTTGTTGAGCGTCGGGTCCTTTGAGATTTTCGCCGTCTTGAGCTGTTCCTGCCAGGCCGTCAGCGCGCTTTGTTCCAGCGCCGTGTCATCCACCAGCAGGAATTGCGAGCGGCCCAGCGTATCATTGGTTTCGCAACCGTTCAGGGTGAACCCCGCCCCCATGAGCGCAAGGCTAATGGCGGTCAGTTTCAGGTAACGCGTCATGAATGTCCTCCCCGGATTAATGTCAGGATTGATACCTTTTGCCACCCTAACCCACATTATCCGCTTTCACGTACAAAAAAAGCGCTCCGGGCGGCGGCCCGAAGCGCTTTTCACTTTAAAGACCGAACGGTCAGCCAAGCGTCCACTTCACGGTCGTACGCAGAACGGAACCGATCTTTACATCTCCCTGGCTGATATCGACCCGGCCCTTGTCCTGAACCATCCGGACCGTTGCCGGACCAAACCCATAATTGCCGGGGCTTTCGGAAAGAGCCGTACAGTGAACGCGACCGGCCTTGTCCAGAACCGTGCATTCGACGGTCGCTATACCTTCGACCTCATTGTCAGCCGCTCTTGGCGGATAGTATTGCCCCAGGGCATTGGAATCCGGGAAACGTGTCCAGCGCGCCTTGACATAAGGATCGGCGGGCGCCGCTGAGGATGACGTGCCGCCGGCGACCGGGCTTAATATGGGCGGCGTCACGGGACCTGCCGTCACCTTATTGGTATCCGGCGTCGGGTCCGCCGGAATCGGTTCCACTGTGACCGGCGGTTGACTGACCGGCGGGTGGAGAACGACATGACTGACCGGTGGCGTTTGCGGCGTCGGTTTCGGCAGATCGACAATTTCCACCGTTGAAGACGGCGGCTCAGGCGGATTTTCCACAAGGGCGGTCGTGAAAGTCTGATTGAAGAAATAGAACAGGAGAGCCAGATGCAGCAGAACAGCAAACAATACGCCCCAATAGAAGGAAGGCGGCAGTTTTTTTGACTTTTGCGTGTCGAATATAGGCGAGTGAAAGCTGTGAACAGCATCAATCATAATAAATCTCCTCCATGATTAATATCACGCAGAAGGGTTTACAGCCCCGCCCCGGTAAAAATCATCACCGATACAATGCTGTACGCACCTGCATCAACGAGTACATTCTATTTTCTTTTCTTGTTCTTGGTATCAAGATACTACCGTTCCAAATTTGACGCAAGCGTCAAATTGATAGCTGTTCGCAATTTCATCCGGCACAAAAGAAAACACCCCGGACTTTCGTCCAGGGTGTTTTCTTTTTGAGTTTGGCAATCGATCAGCCCGGCAAGGTCCACTTATAGGTGAACTTACGCCGGTCACCGTCACGCAGCTGACCACCGACGGAGGACGGGTCGACACGGGCATACTTGATGAACGCCTTGACGGTCGCCGCAGCGAAACCGTAGCCTTTCGGGCTTTCACTCACCACATCGCAGGATGTGACCCTGCCCGCGGAATTGACGGCGCAGTCGATCGTGACCGTGCCTTCAACTTCATCGTTGAGCGCCCTGTCCGGATACAGATCAGCCAGAACGTCACCGCTCGGATACTTCCAGTTACCCGCCACATAGTGCGGCCCCGGCGGAGCCACAGGCGGCGGCGTGCCTTCGTTCATTACCTTCGGCGGCTCCTTGTATTCCACGCGCTTTTCCTGCGGGACAGGCGGCACGGGAATCGGCGGAGGCGGCGTTATGCTCGGAACCGGCGGCGTTTCACGCGGCTGGACAACGGGCGGTGGCGGCGCCTTCGGCGGCGGGGGCGGAGGTGGTGGCGGAGGCGGCGGAGGCGGCGGCGCGACCAGGTCGACGTTCACCTTCTCATCCGTGAATTTTTCCGCCTTCAGCTCAAACTTCGCCTGAAGGAAGTAGTACGCGACACCAATGTGCAGCGCGGCGGCGACACCGATACCGATCCAGAGAGAACCAGAGTTCTTCTTCTCCGGCGGATCAAGAATAGGGTCCCGTTTCCTATGGGGTGTTTCTTCCATAAATTCAGACCCTCTTACTTAGCGTCGTCTTCACCCTGAAGGGCGACACTGTAGAAACCATTGTCCTGCAGCTTGTTCATCACCTTCATGAACTCGGCGTAGCGGGTGCCTTTGTCACAACGGATGAATATACGCTCCTCATCGGGGTTCCGTGCACCGATAGCCTTCTTGAGGTCATCCCCAAGGGTATCGAGCGACGAAGGTTCGTTACCGACATACAGGTTGCCGCTTTTTTGCAGCGAAATGTAAACCGGCTTCGGCGGGTTGGCGATTGGTTTGGCGACCGCCGGGGGCAGCTTCACTTCTACCGACACAGTGGCGAGCGGGGCCGCCACCATGAAGATAATAAGCAGAACCAGCATAACGTCGACGAACGGCGTAACGTTGATTTCGCTATTGGCCTCGACGTGAAACTTCGAGCCGCCACCACCTGATAGCTTGGCTCCCATATCAGTTACGCCCCTTTGTCGAGTTGACGCGACAGGGAGTTGATCAGTTCGGAGACGAATTGCTCCGAGCGGATGCCGTAGTTGGAGATGGAGGTGTTGAAGATGTTGTACATGACAACGGCCGGGATAGCGGCGATCAGGCCGAGGCCGGTAGCCATAAGGGCTTCAGCGATACCCGGCGCGACGACGGCCAGGTTGGTCGTGTGCGACTGGGCGATCGAGATGAAGGAGTTCATGATGCCGTAAACGGTACCGAACAGACCGATGAAGGGCGAGGTCGAACCGACCGAGGCCAGGAAGGACAGGCCGCCCGACAGGCGCTTGGCCAGACCGGCCTGAACAGCGGCGACCGAAGCCTGGGCACGGTGCAGAACGCTGTCGCGGTGCTCGCCGGAGATCGACAGGCCGGCTTGCTTCGAGAGCTGGACTTCTTCGGTGGCGACGGCGGCCATGTCGGCCAGCGGGTTGCCGGCGAATTCGTCCGAAACCGAGATGCGGTTGATGTCGGCGATCGAACGGGCGCCGCGATAGGCTTCCAGGAAGTTCGAGGTGACGCGGTTCAGCGACGAGAAGTCCATCAGCTTCATGATCAGCAGGACCCAGGAGATGACCGAGCAGATGGCCAGCAGCGCCATGACCAGCTTAACGACGACGGTCGCGCCCATGAACATGGAGACGAAATCGACATTGGCGGTATGCGGCAGGGCGGCGGTCGAGGAGCTGTCTTCTGTGGCCTCGTCGGCGGCAGGGGCCGCGTCCGCCGGGGCGGCGACCGAAGCGGCCGCCGAGGTGGGGGCCGGGGCCGTGGCGGCCATGGCGGGAGCGCTCATCAGCAGCGCGGCGGCGCCAAGCAGAGCAATGAGCGGATTAGATTTCTTGTGTTCGAGCATTTTTCGCCAATTCCTGAATATGGACTTCACCCACCGAAGGGTTGACCAAGGACTAAAGGGGAAGCGTTTACCCCATGTTAAAAACAATGGACGCGCAAAAGACCTCAGGCGTTAAGCCCTCGGCCCTGAACGAGTCCTCGTGTCCCGGCGCAGCACGTACGAAATCTGACGTTCGTATCACGCCATGCCAGAGCACAAACTCTGCCATTATGAACCAAAGCGATTCAAAAGGCGACCTCTTTGTTACAGGCTGTTACACCCGTGACCCAAGCGGTTTGGGCCTAAATGATCCGGCAACGCCTTAAACGTCAAGGTGTCAGTTACAGACTTTTCACGCCCGCATGACTTGCAGGCGATGACGCGGGTCAAACTGTGACACAAAAGTTCAAACATGTCCGATAGTTAATCTTGCAAAGCGCTCGCAAAAAAAATTTGCCGCATGGTCAAAAAAAATTCGCTCAAGAGGCGGCCAAGCCACAAAAATCGCCTTTAAGGCGAATTTTTATTCCCGTCTGCAACCTTCGGACACGGCCAAAACATGTTAGCGCTCCCAAAAACGGCGTTATAAGGGATTGCCGACTCGCGCGACACGCCGCCTCAGGTTGAAAAGCGCAAAAATTCTGTGCGCCTTTGAAGCAAAATCTTCGGATATGGCGCGCTGTTTCGCCGAGGCTTCACCCTGCCGGCCCCTCAATCGGGGCGCATATATACTATAATGTCAATATCCCCGCCCCTGCCCTCTCCGTCAGAGCGCTAATCGGGATGGGCGACGACCAGCAGCATGGTCGCTGCCGACTTGCCGGGATTGGAAATGGCGTGGGGCAGATCGACGGCATAGCGCGCCGTCTCGCCCTGGCGAAGTTTTGCCTCTTCCTCCCCCGCCCGCACGACGACCGAACCGGACAGCACGGACAGATGCTCCCTAGCGCCCGCTTCATGGGCATCCGACACCAGCGCGCCGCCGGGCTGGATGATCAGTTCGTACCATTCGAACTTCCCCGCCAGTTCGATCGGCCCCAGGATGCGCAGTTCGCTTTTGCCGTCCGGATTGATCAGCGATGGCGTGGCGTGGGCCGCCACGACCGAAATCGCCGGCACGGCGCGTTCGGACCGCCCGGCCGCCAGGAAATCGGTGATCGAGATGCCCAGCGCATTGGACAGCCGCCACAGCACGGCCACGGTCGGGTTGGTCGTGTTGCGCTCAATCTGCGACAGCATCGATTTGGACACCCCTGCCCGCTTCGACAATTCGTCAAGCGACAGTTTCCGTTCCTGACGCAAGGCCTGCAATGTGGCGCCTATGGCGGGCGGTCCTTCGGTAACGAGACTGGCCGTAGCAAGGCTGGCGGTAGTGAGACTGGACATCCGTATTGTTCTTTTTTAAAATATCCGTTATAGCGGAAAAATGATCGATATATTGTACATCGTTCGATTTAACGACCACCCTACATTCAAGAGGTTCCCATGTCGAGCCAGTCCCACAGCCGTGTTGAAGCCTTTTATGAAGGCGTGAATGCGGCGCTCGCCGCTACCCGGCGGGACGGGTTGTTCAAATCCGAGCGGATCATCGCCACGCCGCAGGGCGCGCTGGTCCGCCTGTCGGACGGTCAACAGTTGATCAATATGTGCGCCAACAACTATCTCGGTCTGTCGTCGCATCCCACGGTGATCGCGGCGGCGCATCAAGCGCTGGATGAACGCGGCTTTGGCCTCAGTTCGGTACGCTTCATCTGCGGCACCCAGGACCGGCATAAGACGCTCGAACAACGACTGGCCGCCTTTCTCGGCATGGAAGACGCCCTCCTCTACGGTTCGGCCTTCGACGCCAATGGCGGCTTGTTTGAAACGCTTTTGACCGACGCCGATGCGGTGATCAGCGATGAACTGAACCACGCATCAATCATTGATGGCATCCGGCTGTCCAAGGCCCAGCGCTATCGCTACCGGAATAATGACATGGCCGACCTGGAGCGCCGCCTCCAGGAGGCCGAAGCCGCCGGCGCGCGCCACAAGCTGGTCTTCACCGATGGCGTTTTTTCGATGGATGGCATCATTGCGCGGCTCGATGAGATTCGCGCCCTGTGCGATCGTTACGACGCCCTGCTCGGCGTCGATGACAGCCATGCCACCGGCTTTCTCGGCGTGCGCGGACGCGGCACTCATGAACGGCGCGGCGTGTTCGGTAAAATCGATATTATGACCGGCACCCTGGGTAAGGCGCTCGGCGGCGCTTCAGGCGGCTTCACGGCAGCGCGCAGGGAGGTGGTTGAACTGCTGCGCCAGCGCTCGCGGCCCTATCTCTTTTCCAATACGGTCGCCCCCATGATCGTCGGCGCCACTCTCGCCGTGCTCGACCTGCTGGAGCACGATACCGCCTTGCGCGACCGGCTGGAACGGAACACGGCGCGCTTCCGCAAAGGCCTGACGGAACTGGGTTTCGAGCTGAAACCGGGCGAACATCCCATTATCCCCGTCATGACGCATGAGGCCGAGACAGCGCAACGTCTCTCCGCTCGCCTGCTGGAACTAGGCGTCTATGCGGTCGGTTTCTTCTATCCGGTCGTGCCGAAAAATCAGGCACGCATCCGCGTCCAGATCAGTGCCGCCCATACGGACGACGAACTGGACCGGGCGCTTGAGGCCTTCGCCACGGCCGGCCGTGAACTGGGGCTGATCTGATGCCTAAAATCCTGATTATCGGTGCCAACGGCCAGCTTGGCAGCGAACTGGCTGCCGCTTTGGCCGAAAAATACGGCGCGGGCCAAGTCATCACCAGTGATATCGCCCCGGCGAAGGCCCTGGCCGGCCTGAAACATGTGATCCTCGACGCCACCGATGCGGACGCCCTGCGCCGTGTCGTGAGCGAAAACGCCATAACCCAGGTCTATCATCTCGCCGCCGCCCTCTCCGCCACCGGTGAAAAGAAGCCGTTGTGGGCGTGGAACCTGAATATGAGCAGTTTGCTCAATGTGCTTGAACTGGCGCGGGAATTTGCCTTACGCCTCTTCTGGCCCAGCTCCATCGCCGTCTTCGGTGCGACGACACCTTCAGATCACACACCGCAGAAGACCATTATCGAACCCGAAACCATCTACGGCATTTCCAAACAGGCCGGCGAAGGCTGGTGCCGCTGGTATCACAGGACTCATGGTGTCGATGTGCGCAGCCTGCGCTATCCCGGCCTGATCTCCTGGAAGACTCCGCCCGGCGGCGGCACCACCGACTACGCCATCGATATCTTTCGCGCGGCCGTGGCGGGCGAAACCTATACCTGCTTCCTCGCCGCCAATGAAACCCTGCCGATGATGTACATAACCGACGCCATCCGCGCCACCATCGAATTGATGGAAGCGCCGGCGGAAGCCATCACCGAACGCGGCAGTTATAATGTGGCGGGCGTCAGTTTTTCGCCTGCGGAAATCGCGGCGGAAATCACCCGTCAATCGCCGGGCTTCCGCATCGAATACGCGCCCGATTATCGTCAGGCCATCGCCGCTGCCTGGCCTGATTCGCTCGATGACAGTCAGGCGACCAGGGACTGGGGCTGGCGCGCCGGATACGACCTGCCCCAGCTTGTCGGCGAAATGCTGGCCGGCATGAGGCATCACACGCCGGCAATGCTTCATAAAATGGCGAAATAATTCATGCCGTTCAGCAGGTTATGCGGTCAATTGAACGCCATACTTGAATTCAAACCCGCGGATTTCAGCGACAACCTCGGCGACCGACATCAAGAGTTCGTTATAAGCCGCTGAATTGACGGATTTGTCTGGCGCCGCATCCTTCCGGATGTCCAGAGCGGCCTTTCTCTCGAACAGCAGATCGACCAGGGCGGCGTCCATCGCCATCTCATCCGGGGTGACGCCACCGGATTTCGCCAGCGGCGAACGGGCCAGGGCTTCCGTAATATCTTCCAGTCGAGTCAGACGATCGTGCATTCGGGTTGTCTCCGTCACACATGATGATCATAGAAAGGATAAAGGCGGCGTTAAGACAGCCGCCAAAGCCCCGCGCCATGCGACGGCACGAACGCTGTAAACCGTCCGCTGACAGCGCCGAGATCGGTGCGGCTCCACAGGTCGCGCATCTGCGCGCCGCTCCGCCCCAGGATGCCGAGGTCGAAGCTGAGATCGGCGTCATGCGGCGTGGTGTTGAACAGGGCCAGGTAATGATCGCCGTTTTCCGCCCGCGCCGTCCAGACGCGTTGCCCGTCAGCCAGAAAATGCGGCTGGTTATCGCGGCTCGCCTGATTGACCGCCAGAACCTCGTCATTGGTCAGGAGATCCAGCGTCGCCTGATCGAGATGGCGCAGGTCCCCGCCCATGATCAGCGGTGAACGGGCGATCGACCACAGGGTCATGAGCGTCTTTTGCTCCGCCGGGGTGAATTTGGTATCACGGTCCCCCAGCGCCAGCCGGCCGAGCGGCAGCATGTCGGCGTCCGGCCAGCCGCCGGGCACACGATGCTCATTCCAGTTTTCCAGACGCGTGAACTGTGCCTCCAGCAGCGGCCACTCGTCCCAGAAATCATCGCTGATCCGCCACATCTGGGCATATTGCCGGACATGGCCGGCGCGCGCCACCGGCGTTTCACCCGGCGACAGGCTCAAGACGATTGGCCGCTCCGTTTTGACGATGGCCGCGTGCGCCGCTTCGATTTCCGGCGCATGGGCGTCATAGGGCCGGCTCATATCGTCCATCTTGACGAAATCGACGCCCCACGAGGCATAGAGCGCGAACACGCTGTCATAATAGGCCTGTGCACCCGGTTTCGTCATATCGACGCCGTACATGTCCGGGTTCCACGGACAGACGCTTTCCATATTGGCGATATCCCGCGCATGCAATTCCGTGCCGAACACCGGCAGGTTGCGCTCCACCGCCAGACGCGGGATGCCGCGCATCAGGTGGATGCCGAATTGCAAACCGAGCGCATGAACCTGGTCGGCGATCGGCTTGAAGCCCCTGCCCCCGGCGCTGGAAGGAAAGCGGTTGGGCGCCGGCAGCAGACGGCCGTACCCATCCATGGCGGGGACCGGTTTTTCGGCATAGGTATAGCTGGTCGCGCCCGGCTCATACCACTGAATATCGATGGTGAAGACGGTGTAGCCATGCGGCAGGAGCTTTTCCGCCATGATCCGCGCCGTTTCCAGCGCCTGAACCTCATTGATGGTGGTGGCGAAACTGTTCCAGCTGTTCCAGCCCATCGGCGGCCTCGGCGCCAGTACGTTCGCGGGCCGGTTTACCGGCGATGCGGCGCTGGCGGAGGCCGTTCTCAGCAAGGGCAAGGCTCCGGCGCCGGTTATCAGTCCGGCCATCAGGCGGCGGCGGTTGGCGGTAAGGGTCATGATTTTCGCTCCCGATTATATTGTCTGAGGAATAACAGACCAGTGCCGAAAATCCAGCCTTGAAATGCCTTATGGACATTTTACAGCGCCCCTGGGGCATTGGCATGATAACCTTACGGCGTGGCGCGTAAAGTCACATGGGCAGTCATTTTAAATGGCGCAAAATCAATGCGTTGACCTTTTCGGTCCGCAGGTTCCCATATACCGAAGGAGACACCATGGCCACGACCGGATCTTCCCAGACATCGCAGGATAAAGGCGCAAAAAAGATCAGGAAAGGCGTCGCGCCCCGTATCCAGCGTGACAACGACCGTGATGCTGTCAGCGACGGGAACCGCCACGACGCCGTGATGCGGCAGGAAAGCCGCGACCGTGACGAACACAGGCATTTTCACGCCGCCGATTCCCAGGATATCGAACGCTCGCAGTCTTCCGCCCGTGCGCAAAAACGGAGCAAAGGCTGGGAGGAGAACGACAACGGACGTGAAGACCGTTTCGCCGACGCCGAACGGGAACGTGCGTATAATCATTCCGATACATCGCACTACAATGACGACAACCGAACCTACCAGTCCTTTACGGCCAGCGGCGGCAATCGCTCAGGCAGTGGCCGCACCCGTGGTCGTTATGAGCAGATGGGCCACGGCGCCAATCGCCGTCCCGATGACAGTTATGGCGATCCGGTGGACGAGGTGGACCGCCGTTATCTCAGCGACGATCGCGCCAATGAACGTAATGGGACACGCAATTGGCGCCGGCGGGAAGACGATCGCGGGCATTATGACGGCAACCGCGCCGAACGCGACCGTTACGAACTGAACGATCGTCAGAACGGCTGGCAGGCGAATAGTCGCGTCGATAATCGCGGCGACGAGCGCCGTCATCCGGATGACGGCCGCTTTCACAACAATTGGCGTGACCGGCAATGGCGGGAAACGGCCTATCGTGACTGGCGGCCCAATGACGACCGGCGCAACGAACAGCGCAATGGCAGCGAATACGACCGCGAACGCAACTCCTACGGCAATTCGCGCTTTCGTGACGATGATTACGGCTACCGCACCTCCCGTCACGAAGACCGGGATTACGGGCACGAATACGACCGTAACGATCCACGTCAGCCGCGCGGCTATACGGCCACGTCAGAACGGGATTTCGAGGACCGCAATCCCTCGCGTGAATGGGCGCGGGATCGGCCATCTGCAGGCCGCGGCCCTCATCGTTGAACGATAATGGGTTGAACGATAATGGGCGGCGTTGTCCGTCCGTCAATGACAGGAGGAAAAGATGCACGTCAAGGATATCATGAGTGTCGATTTTCATATCGCCAGCCCGCAAACCACCCTGCGGGAAGCGGCGGAAATGATGCGTAACGGCGATTTCGGCTATCTGCCGGTCGGCGACAATATCAAGCTGAAAGGGGCCGTGACCGACCGCGATCTCGTTATCCGCGCCCTGGCGGCGGGCTTAGGCCCTGACACGCCCCTGAGCGACGTCATGTCGGAAACGATTGTCTATTGCTTCGAGGATGACGATCTGCGCGAAGCGGCCGACCTGATGAAGCGGGAGCAAATCCGCCGTCTGGCGGTGCTGAATGACAGCCGGCGACTGGTGGGCGTCATCACGCTCGGCGATATCGCCCGCGCCGACGAGCAGAGGCTGGCCGGAGAGATCGAGTTACAGGTGGCGCAGATTTAGCGCACAAGATCGCTGATAAGGCCGGCGAGGAAAAAGGCCGTATAGGCGCCGAAGGCAATCAGCCCGATCAGGGCCAGAAGAAGGCCCATCTTGGCCTCTCCGCTCATTTCGCCATGTTCACGCGGCGCGATATATGCGCGATGGCGTTCGTTGTAACCAGACATGATCCGGCCTCCTTGTGATCGTTTTTTCGTGATCGTTTCCAACTTTAAACGGTCCGGCGTAATGTTGCAGTGACGCAGGCATATCCGGATTGTAAGCACCGGATAAGCCCGTTCCCCCGTTGACTTTTCCAGCAAAAAGTCGCCACCTTTGCCTTTGTCAATCAGAAACGAGGGAGCGCCGCCATCATGGCAAAAGTCACCGGCCTGTCGGGCAATGAAATCTACTGCATGGCGCTCAAGGGTTATACCGCCGGTGAGCTTGTAGTCGGCAACAGCGTCAATTCCATGGGCTTCCTGGGATCGCTTGGCGCGGGACTGAACAATATCCTGGGCGGTGAAATCCCGCAGGTGACCGCCGCCATTCAGGATGGGCGGATGCACGCCTTCGCCCGCATGGCCAAGGAGGCGCAAAATCATGGCGCAACCGGGGTGGCCGGGGTTTCGGGCGACCTGCGCGCCTTCTCCGGCAATACCGAATTCCTGTTCGTCGGCTCGTGTGTGTTTTCGAAAGCCGGCGGTCCCTTCTTCACAACCGCCGGCAATGCGCAGGAACTCTGGTGCCATATGGATGCCGGCTATCGTCCGATCCAGCACGTCTTCGGCAATATCGCCTATTCGATGGGGATCGGCGGCGGCTTCATCGGCGCGCTCAAGCAACTGGGGCGTGGCGAGATTTCAGAATATTCCGACGTCTTCAACAAGACCCGCCACAAGGCGCTGGACCGGATCACCGCCGCCGCCCGGGCCGATGGCGCCAATGCCGTGCTCGGTATCCGCACCACCATCCTGCCGTGGATGGGCACGCATGAAATGGTCATGACCGGCACGGCGGCGCACCATCCGAACCTCGACAGCGGCCATGTCGTCACTTCCGACCTGACCGGCGAGGAACTGTGGTCGATGGCCAGCTTAGGCTACGCGCCGATGAAGCTCCTGATGTCGACTTCGATCTATTCGCTGGGCCTTGTCGGCGGCATCTTCTCGGCGCTGAAAGCTTTTGCAAAAGGTGAAATCAGCGAACTGACCAGCCTGGTGCATGACGCCCGCGAACACGCGCTCGACCGCCTGAACGCCGAAGCGGATTCCATCGGCGCCGAGGAGGTGGTGGGGGTAAAGACCTATATCATCGAGATTGGCCAGGGCCTGATCGAGTTCATGGCCATCGGCACGGCGGTCCGCAAGGTTTCCGGCATGGGCACCGCCACGCAGATGATGCCCGCCCAGGCCATCGTCCACGACAAGGACACTTGGATGGATTCCGATATGGGCATGTCGCTGATGCGTCCGGCGGACAGTCAGGGCGCGTAAGCCAGACACCGGACTGGAAATCGGCAATCCTGTCGCTATATGCGTGACATGCCCCTTCTCGATGAAATTGCCGCCTGCACCGCCTGCGCCGCACATCTGCCGCTGGGACCAAGGCCCGTGGTGCAGGCCTCCGATCCGCGCGCCAGAATCCTGATCATCGGTCAGGCGCCCGGCACGCGGGTTCATGCGTCCGGTATTCCCTGGAACGATGCTTCGGGCCAGCGCCTGCGCGGATGGCTGGGCGTAACGCCGCAACAATTTTATGACCCGTCGCGCTTCGCCATCGTGCCGATGGGGTTCTGTTATCCAGGGCGGGGAAAAAGCGGCGACAATCCGCCCCGCCCCGAATGCGCGCCCTTGTGGCATGACCGCCTGCGGGCGACTCTGCCGAATATCAGGCTTACCCTGCTGATTGGCGCATACGCCCAGGCCCACTATCTCGGCGGCCGGCGCAGGGCGAACCTCGGCGAGACGGTGCGCGCCTGGCGGGAATATATCGATGCGGGTTACATGCCCCTCGTCCACCCCTCGCCACGCAACGATATCTGGCTGAAACGCAATCCGTGGTTCGAGACGGAGATCGTGCCATATCTGCGGATGCATGTCGCCGACTGGCTGGGCTGACTGGCTGACTTGAGGCCGATACCCCGGCCAGCTGAATTTGCGCGCCCCCCTTCCCCGTTTGTGTTAAAATCGGACGATTTTTGAGATTTGACCCCCAATTGCCCGCATGTTCGATTCCACGCAGCGCTATCAGTTCGAGGATTTCGTCACCGATACCGGTCAGGCGAAGGCGGACCGGGATCTGTTCCGTCTGTTAAAAAAAGCGGTGGCGCAACACGGCTATGACCGCATCAGCCTGTGGGTGATCGATGATCCGGATCTGCCGCAGCGGGTGCATGGCCGTGGCATCCTGCATAATTTCCCCGAAGACCTGCGCGGCTACTACAAGGAAAACAACTGCGATTCCTACGATCCGGTCATGCAGGCGCTGAAAAAGCAAACCGGCAGCCTGGACTGGGAAGCGCACGAAAAGCGCTCGAACTACAAGCCCGTCCAGACACGGCTTTACAATGTGGCGCGCGAAGGCGGCCTGCATAATGGCGTTTCGACACCCATCTGGGGGCGTAATGGCCTGATGGCCAGCCTGGGCCTGGCTTCGACCGAGCGACATGACTCCACCCATGCCGCGACGCAAAGCCACCTCGACCTGATCGGCGCCCTGACGGCGCAGTTCTACCTCAGCTACAAGCGGCTGAACGCCCAGACGCCTCCGCCGCGTACCAGGGCCGCCGGCATAACGCCGAAAGAAACTGAAATCCTCAGTTGGGTGGCGGCGGGCAAAACGGATGCGGAGATCGCTGCCATTCTCAATATCAGCCGTAATACGGTTGACACCCATATGCGCCATATCTTCGCCCGGCTGGATGCGCACAGCCGCGTCACCGCCGTGGTGAAGGCAATCGCCGAAGGCCTGATCCGCCCGTGAAACGGCCTGATCACGTATTCTCGTGATAGCGTGAAACACACCGATATGATTGGCTGAGCGGGATAAGCATGGCGTTTCAGAGGCGGACATGTCCAGCGGGGCCAAATTGGAGAGAAACGGCTTTCGGACCGGATCGACCCATGACGAGACATGTATGGAAATTCTGGAGCGGCTGGATGAGTTGAAAGCGTTGGCGCTGGAAACGGGTGATCGTGAACTGGCCGATGGCTTGAGCCATGTTTTCGAGACATTCGTCACACGCTATTGCGATTCAAAACACGCCGACCTGCACGCCCGGATGCGCCGGCATTCCCGGCCGCCGAAAGCTTATATGAATTAAAGCGCAATCCGATAAAGTGGGCACCACTTTTCGGACAAATTGCGCGATAAAACAAAAACCTGGAGCGGGATGCATTTTGATCCCATCAAAACGCATCCCGCTCCAAAGAGGCACCGCTCCGAATTGGAGCTTGCGCTGGGGGGCACGGGGGGCCAGAGTTGTCCGCACATATGGGAGGCAACCTATGTGCGGACAGTTCGAGGCCGCTCTCTATCCCAACTTTTTGAAAAATGCGCTGCATTTGCCGGATCTGCCCGATCAGGTCGAACTTGGCCGCGCGGCCAGGGTCGCGCCGACGGATGGCGCGCCGATCGTGATCGAAAATCCGGAAACCGGCCGGCTGGAAGTCATACCGGCGCGCTTCGGACTGATCCCGCACTGGTATACGGGTTCGCTGAAAGACTGGAAGGCCTCCACCTTCAACGCCCGGCTGGATACGGCAGCGGAAAAGCCGGTTTTCAAGGGTGCGTGGAAATACCGCCGCGCCATCGTGCCGGCGGAATGTTTCCATGAATGGTCGGGGCCGAAAAACGCCCGGCAAAAATGGCGGATCGCGCGCGGCGACAACCATCCGCTGGCCTTCGCCGGGCTATGGGACTGCGCCGGCCTGCCGGAAGGTGACATCTGGAGTTTCGCCATACTGACCCGTGACGCCGGCTCGGATATGTCGGCCATTCACGACCGTGAACCGGTGGTCCTGCATCCGGACCAGTGGGGAAGCTGGCTGCGGCGAAAACCGGTCGATCTGACGGCGGATGTGCCATTGACGGTAATGGCGGCCTCTCCGATTACGGCAGATACGCCAGCCGAATTGTTTTAACGGAACCGCTTTTTGAACCACGAATGAACACGAACAGACACGAATAATTACGAGCTTCGCTCGCATATATGTTCGGCCACCCCGTTACAAATTGAGTCTATTGGCTTCGGCCAATTCGTGTCTATTCGTGGTTCAACCTACATCTCGCCGAAGAATTCGCGCTGAGAGCGCTCCAGCTCTTCGACATAGCGGCGGTTGACGTATTTTTCCGTCAGCAGGCCCAGCAGTTTATGATCCTCATCGACCACCGCCAGGTCATCGACGCCGAAATGCTCGAAGACCCGCATGATCGCCGAAATATCCATGTCCGGCCGGACATAGACCTCTGTCTGACGGGCCAGCTGGCTTAGTGGCGTCAGGGTTTCCTGCGAGTCGATCCACGCTTCGGCGGTCAGCACGATACCGCAATAATCGCCCTTGTCGTCGACCAGCAGCACGCGCGAAGTCGACCCCAACGGCACCTGTTCGCGCATGGCGGCCACGCTGGTGTCAGCCGGCAGGGTCGTATGGTTCTTGCGCATCAGGTGGGTAGCGGTCAGGGCCTTGACCCAACCGATATCGCGGGCATTGCGTACCGTCTCACCACGCAGATGCAGGCGCCAGGTCGAGAAGGAATAGCCGAAACGTTCGCGGATGATGGCGCTCGAACACAGGGCCGCCGTCACCACCGCCGCCGTCAGGTTGAAGTCGTGCGTCACTTCCAGCACCATCAATGACATGGTCATCGGCCCGCCGACCACCGCCACGGCCAGCGCCGCCATGCCGACCAGGGAGGCATTGAGAATATCGAGATCGGCGGCGGGATAGATCTGGTTGACGATCTGCGCGAAAGCCGCGCCGAGCAGCGATCCCAGGAACAGAGAGGCGAAAAACAGCCCGCCGCGAAAACCGAAGGCCAGCGAAATGACCGAGGCGCTCAGTTTCAGCGCGAAGACGGCCAGCAAGGCCAGCACCGCCGCCTGCTGGGCCATGTAAAGGTGCATGGCGCCATGGCCGGAACTGATCGCCTGCGGCGCAGCCCACGCCACCGGCATAAGGAACAATCCACCGATCATCGGCCGCCAGATATCGCCGATCGGCAGCTTGCGCACCACCGCCTCAACGCTGGCGACCAGCCGGATAATGGCGATACCGACACCGGCGCACAGCGCGCCCAGAACGGCATAGAGCAGATACCCGCTGATCTCGATGCTCTGGCCGGCGGTGGAAGCGATGACGAACGGTTCGATATTCATCAGTTGCGCCGCCAGCACCGCCATCAGAGACGCCGCGGCCACCGGAGCCAGCGCCGCCACCGTATAGCCGCCAAGCACCAGTTCGAAGGCATAAAACGCTCCGGCCAGGGGCGCGCCGAACGCCGCGCCTATGGCCGATCCCGCGCCCGCCCCCACCAGCGTGCGCAGCGAGACGCGCTTGAGATCGAGCCACTGGCCGATCTTGGAGGCGAAGCCGCCGCCCAACTGGGCATAGGCCGCTTCCAGCCCCACCGAGGCGCCGAAGCCATTGGACAGGAAAGTCTGGAAGGAAACGATCAGGCTGTCGCGTAGCGGAATGCGGCCGCCATAGAGCGCATTGGCCTCAACCACGTCGATCGGCGCGCGGGTGCGGCGGGGAAAGATAAAACGCACCAGCCCCAGCGCCGCGCCCCCCAGCGGCAGGGCGATCAGATGCCAGGGCTGGATGACCGGCAAGGCACTGAGGCGCAGGTCCGGCGAGAAACCATAGAGCATGGATTGCAGCATATGGGAGAAATGCCCCAGCAAGGCCGCCATTACCCCGGCGATCAGCCCGATGCCTCCGGCCAGGACGATAAACCACACTTCCGAGCCTTGCAGATGGCGCTTGATCAGGGCCACGCCGCGCAGCACCGGTCGCTTGACGGCCTTTCCCAGGATGTAATCGGTCAGATGGGCGTTCGGCAATGACATGGAAGCTGGGCTTGGCGGCTCACTAAGACGACAGATTACCCTATGCCCGGTTCATGATCTTGTGAAGACAATTCGCGCTTTCATATCAATATGATGCGCATTTACTTGTCTTCAACGAACATCTCCCGGATGGCCCTTGTCCACGGCAGGCAAAACGCCAGCGCCACACTAAGCAGGGCTACCGGCAGCCAGACCGCCGCATGACCGAAAGCCAGGGTCGCCATCGCGCCCAGAAGCGCGCCGCCGATGAAGCAGGCGCACAGGCAAAGGAAAAACAGCGCCTCCCGCCGGTTTTCGCGCCGCTTTTTGCCATCCTGACCAAAGACCAGCCAGGCCATGGTGGCGCCGGCGAAATGGCGCAGGTTGGCGCTGGTGGTCACCGAGGTATAGGCGAATTCGCCCAACCGGGTAAAAGCCGTCGCCTGCAGAGCCGCCACGAAGGCAATGCCGGTGACAACCAGCATATCGGGCACACCCTTTGGCAGGAAAGCGACAACGATAAGAAACGCGATCTCCAGCCCCAGCGACAGGCGCGCCGGCGACGGGATCAGGCGGCGCAGCGGCTTTTCCTTGAGGGCATGGGCCACGGCAACCCCGCACAGATAGGCGATAATCGGCGCGGCGAACGGCAGGCTGCCGGGTATCTCGCCCTTCGCCAGCCTGACGACAAGCAGGACGATATTTCCAGTCATGGCATTGGCGAAAACGCCGCCATAACCGACATAGGTGAAGGCGTCGAGCATTCCGGCCGCCGTGATCAGCAAGGCCGCCACCGGCAGGGTGCGTTCGGGCTTTTTCCCGGCGAAAAGCGTGAAGGCGTCCTTGCTCATTGCGCCATTTAGGGCGAAGGCCGGTCAGGCCGCAAGCAGGATATGCGCGGCTTTTTTGGCCACATCGAAAACCGACAGGTCCTGCTGCATCTGGGCGGTCAGGGCCGCGCCCTGGAACAACAGGGCGATCTGGCGTCCGGTTTCGCGCGGAGCTTTCACGCCGGCCTTTTCGCAGAGTTCGGTAAAGCGACCCTCTAAATAGACCGAGGCCGCCCGGCCATGCGCGGCGATGCCTTCATGCCGGCCGATATATTCCTGCCCCGCCTTCATGGCCAGGCAGCCACGGCAAGGCGTCCGCGTCATCATTTCGCGGCGGACATCGAAAAGCGCGGCGATCTGCTCACGCGGATCGTCGCTGCGGGCCAGCGCCGGCTTGAAGAGAAAAGCGTCGGTATCCTCGCCATACCGCGCCAGCACCGCCTCGATCAGGTCTTCCTTGGAGGGAAAGTATTTGTAGAGGGTGCGCTTGGAAATGCCGCTGTTGGCCATGACCGTATCGATGCCGGTGGCGTGGAAACCGCCGTCATAGAAGGCCTCATAGGCCTGGGCGATGATCTCCTGCTTTTTAGCGGGTACGGCGGTATCGGCCATTTCAAATCTCCTTGAGAAAAATTATAGCGCATCCGCTTGACAATGTAAACCGATCTGTTTACATGCGACAAAGTAAACAGATCGGTTTACAAAAGCCGCCTGAAATCGACGGCTATTCAAAAGGAAGTTAGTCATGTCGTATACAAACCAGACCGTCCTCGTTTCCGGCGCAAACCGCGGCATCGGCGCCGCCACTGTCCGCGAACTGCTCAAGACAAACGTCAAAAAAATCTATGCCGGCGTGCGCCGTCCGGAGTCTCTGCCCGATTTCGGCCCGGATGCGCTCAATGGCCGCGTCGTGCCGCTGCAACTCGATATCACCGACCAGGCTTCGGTCGATGCCGCCGTCAAGGCCGCCGCCGATACCGATATCCTGCTGAACAACGCCGGCACGGCCGTCTTCGCCAACTTCATCGACAGCCCGATCGAACTGATCAACGGCGACATGAATACCAACTATTACGGCACTCTGCGCGTCATCCGTGCCTTCACGCCGGTGTTCGAGGCCCGCAAGTCCGGCACCATTGCCAATGTGGTCAGTGTCGTCGGCCTGACCTCGGCGCCGGGCCTGGCGGGTTATTCGGCTTCCAAGGCCGCCCTGCAATCCCTGACCCAGACCCTGCGTGTGACGCTGAAAGGTTCGGGCATCAAGGTGCTCGGCATCTATCCCGGCCCGATCGATACTGAAATGGCCAGGGATATCCCGATGGACAAGGCAACGCCGGAACATGCCGCCGAACAGATCGTCAGGGGGATCGCGGCGGGAGACGCTTATATCTTCCCCGATCCGGTGGCGCTGCATATCGGCCAGCTTTGGGCCACCGACGGCAAGACGCTCGATACCGCCCTGGCTGGCGAAGGCTAAAACAATTAAAGGCCGGGAGCAATCCCGGCCTTTGCTTTAATGCCAGAACAATATAAGTCTTATCTGAATAGCGATGATGCTTAGTAATTTCAGATAGATGGCGCCTAAATGGACTTTCACTTAAAAGGCCATAAGTACAAACTGCTTATAGGCAGTGATATTATACGTGACGGCATGTATCTGGAGGTTGAAAATCCTGTAGATGATGTGAATCCTCTGTTTGATATTTTTTATTCTGATCAGACAGATGAATTGCTTATCACCGCATTTAAAGAGAATATTCCATTAGAAGTCATGGAATGGGCAATTTCCATAGCCAAACTTCGCCTTGTCCCTGCACATCTAAGATAGAGTAGACGCATCAGCAAGTGCTAAAAAAACACTGGCGCCGGGCGATCCAGATCCATTTCCCGCTGCACTTGGATCAGTTCGCGCTCCTCGCCCCGCAGCCGTATCGCCGTCAGGATACCGGTGTAATAGACCCCGGTGTCGATGCCGATCCGCCAGCGCGTATTGACCGGCACCTTGTGCGGTGAATGACCGTGGACCACTACATATTCGCACGCCTGATCCGCCCGCAGGAAACGTCCGCGGATATACATGAAGGTGGCGCCGGTCTGTTCGGCCAGCGGCCGGTCGGGATCGACACCGGCATGGACGAACAGATAGTCGTCGGCCCGAAAGGATGACGGCATGGCCTTCAGCATATCGAGGTGCGCCGGATCGATCTTGGCCGCGAACCGGCGGCTGACCTCTTCCCAGACTTCCATGGAGCGCGCCATATAGGGCATGACCACTCCGTAAGACTCAAGCGTCGCCGCCCCGCCCCAGTCGCGCCAGGTATCGCCGAATTCCGGTTCCTCAAGAAAACGCAGCAGGGCCTCCTCATGATTGCCCATCAACGCCACGACATCGCACCACGCCGCCGACTGCAAAAGCCGGACGCGCGCCAGCACCTGACAGGAAGCAGGTCCGCGATCGATATAATCCCCCAGCAAAACGATGCGCGGGCGTTCGCCCAGGCTTTCCGCATCCGCCCGGATACGTTCGATCATCCGCTCGAACAGGTCGTCATAACCGTGGATATCGCCGATAGCGTAGGTCAATTGTGCGATGCGGGAGTTCATGCCCTCTATATAGGCAAGACTTCGGCGCTTTAAAAGGAAAGTTCGAGAGGTTCGGGCAAAAGGCACAATACCGCAACGCACAAAAATATCTGATCGCCCCACTGGACAGAACAGCGCTTGAGGTTTATGGCCTCCAATTAAATTGGAACCAATACAATGTCCGATACGCCAACCCAGCCACAGATCGTCATGGATTCGCTGCGCCGCATCGTGCAGGCCCTGCGTGAATCCACACGCCAGAGCGAACAGGCGAACGGCCCGACGCCGGCGCAACTGCTGGTGCTGAAGCGGATCGAGGGCCACGACGGTATATCGGTCAATGAACTGGCCGCTCTCGCCTTTACACACCAGAGCACGGTGTCCGAGATCGTCAGCCGCCTTGAGGCGCGCGGTCTGGTGCGCCGGGAGCGCGCCGCCACGGATGGCCGCCGCGTCGAGATTCACCTGACCGATAAAGGCCATTCGGCGCTGCAAGCCAGCCCGGTCAGCGCCCACGAAAAACTGATGCTGGCGGTCAGCCGCCTGCCGCCGCCCATCCTGTCAAACCTCGCCGAGGGGCTGGACGCCCTGATCCACACGGCGCATCTGGCCGACCAGCCCGCCGCCTTTTTCTTTGAAGACAAAAGTGACCTTCATGAGTAACCACGACCTGAAAAACGCCTCCACCACCCCCGGCCTGCCGCTATCGCTCGGTATCGGCCCGGTGCTGGAAAAGGCTGATGTCGAGCGCCATCCGCGCGCACTCGATCGCCGCAGCCTTATGGTCGCCGCCCTGTGCATCGGCTTGGCGCTGGTCATGACCCCCATCGCGCGCGGTCTGATGGCGCTGATCGGGCTGATCACCAACCTGGCTTTTTACCATCGCGTGGGTTTCGATCTCGTCTCGCCCGACGGTCACGGCCTGGGCCTCTTCGTCATCGCCGTGCCGGTGATCGGTTCGCTGATCGTCGGCCTGATGGCGCGCTATGGCGCCAAGGCCATTCGCGGCCATGGCATTCCGGAGGCCATGGAGCAGATCCTCACCAATGACAGCCGTATTCCGGTACGGATGACCTTCCTGAAGCCGCTCTCCGCCGCCATCGCCATCGGCACGGGCGGGCCTTTTGGGGCGGAAGGTCCGATCATCGCCACCGGCGGCGCGCTCGGTTCGCTGATCGGCCAATTGATCCATGTCACGGCTCACGAACGCAAAACTCTGCTGGCGGCCGGTGCGGCAGCGGGCATGACCGCCATTTTCGGCACGCCTTTTTCGGCCATCCTGCTGGCCATCGAACTGCTGGTATTTGAATTCCGCCCGCGCTCATTCATTCCCATTGCGCTGGCGGCCCTGACCGCCATCATCCTGCGGCCTTTCTTCTTCGGGACGGAACTGCTGTTCCACATCGCCACCTTCGCGCCGGCCTCGTCAGAAGCCCTGGTCGCCTATGCGGCGCTTGGCGCCGTGCTCGGTCTGTTCGCTGTCGTCATCGCCAAATCGACCTACATCATCGAGGACCTGTTCGAGCGCCTACCGGTTCATTGGATGTGGTGGCCGGCCATCGGCGGCCTCGTGGTGGGCGTCGTCGGTGTCTTCGCACCGCAGACCATGGGCGTCGGCTATGCCAATATCGATCGTATCCTCAGCGGCGACTTCCTCGGCACGGCCCTGCTCGTCTTCTGCCTGCTGAAGTTCGTTTCGTGGTCGATTGCACTCGGCAGCGGCACTTCCGGCGGTACACTGGCGCCCATCTTCACCATCGGCGGCGGACTGGGCGTGCTGACGGCGCAGGTCTTCAAGGCCGCCCTGCCGATACTCGATATCGACCTGCGCATGGCCGGACTGGTCGGCATGGCCGCCTGTTTCGCCGGGGCCTCGCGCGCCCTGTTCGCCTCGGTGCTGTTCGCGCTGGAGATCACCCAGCAGTTCAACACCCTGCTGCCTTTGCTGGCCGGTTGCTGCACCGCCTTCATGGTGTCGGCCTTCGTCATGAAGACCACGATCATGACCGAGAAGCTCGTCCGGCGCGGCCATCATGTGCCATCGGAATATACGGCGCGCGCGCCGCAAACCCCGGCCCGGCCTTGAATATACCAACGTAGCAACAATTTAATGTTATAAAAATCCCGGAAGCTTATGAATTTAAAGCTTTATTTTTGCGAAATTGTGCGTATGCCTTAAGAAAAAACAATATAGGGGCACGGGTATATGGACGCCAAGGTATTTCTCGACAGACGCGGCGTGTGGGCTTTCGGACTGGGCTGCGCCATGGTGACCGCCGGCGTGCTTCTCCATCTGCCGATGTTCTGGATGGGCAAGGATATGGGCTTCGTCCTGGCCGGAATGCCTATGGACAACGGCATGTTATTCGGCATGTTCCTGATCGTGGCCGGTATTTTTGTTTCCGCCTACGGCCTGCTGCCCAAAGGGGTTGAGGCGCAGGTGAAATCGGCCGTACGCATCACGGTCACAGCACCCGAAGACGCCAAACTCGGAACGGCCCACATCCTGCTGATGGTGGTCCTGGTGGTCGCCCTGATCATCGACGTCATGAAACCGGCGGCGCTCGGTTTCGTCATGCCTGGCCTGATCAAGGAATACGGCGTCACCGCGGCCCAAGCTTCCGGCGTGCCCTTCTTTGCCCTGGTCGGCACGGTCTGCGGCTCGATCCTGTGGGGCATCGTCGCCGATATCTACGGCCGCAAGGCATCGATCCTGCTGTCGGCCGTGGTCTTTGTCGGCACCTCGATCTGCGGCGCCATGCCATCGTTGTTATGGAATGAGATCATGTGCTTCCTGATGGGCGCGGGCGCGGGCGGCATGTTGCCGGTGACCTACGCCCTGCTGGCCGAAACCATGCCGTCGCGCCATCGCGGCTGGGCGCTGGTGCTGGTCGGCGGGCTGGGCGCGGTCGGCGGCTATTTCGCCGCTTCGGGTTTTTCGTACCTGCTGGTGCCGACCTGGAGCTGGCGCATCATGTGGCTGATCAACCTGCCGACCGGCCTGCTGCTGGTCTTCATGGGCGGACTGATCCCGGAATCGGCCAAGTTCCTGCTATCGCGCGGACGCGAGGATGAAGCGCACAAGATCATGGCGCGCTTCGGCACGGTCAGCCACAAACTGGCGGAAAACGAAGAAGACACGGATGACACCTTCGCGCATCACCACGCCAAGCATGACGGCACCGAGCCGAAACTGTGGACGGGCGGCCTGATCGGCAAGACGGCGGCCCTGACCATTTCCGCCCTGGCCTGGGGCCTGATCAATTTCGGCCTTTTGCTCTGGCTGCCTAACGATCTGGTCAGTAAAGGCTATTCGATGGAGTTGTCCTCGAAGCTGCTGGCGGAATCGGCGCTGATCGCTTTCCCGACCGTTTTCCTGTGTACCTTCATGTACAGCCAATGGAGCACCAAATGGTCGCTGGCCACCATGCTGGCGGTCACTTTCGCCGGTCTGGCCTGGGTGTTGCTGCTCGAAGGCCACGCCGGCGGCAGCCCCGTCTTTCCGGTCGCTATGCTGATCATCGGCTCGAACGGCATATTGGCCATCCTCCTGCCCTACGCCTCGGAAAGTTATCCGCTGAAGGTACGCGGCCGCGCCACCGGCTGGATCGCCGCCTGCACCAAGGGCGGCGGCGTCATGGCGCAGACCCTCAGTATCCTGGCGCTGGTGCCGCCGCTGGGTATTGCCTCCGGCATGATCATCGTGCCGATCCTGGCGGCCCTGGGCCTGTTTGTCCGTTTTGGCACCGAAACCAAAGGCCTGGACCTGCGCGAACTGGAAAAGAACCACAAGTAGCTGGCGCGATCTTCCCGATTAGATTAATGTAATTCAAAATAAGAATTAATCAGGGGAAGCATATGCGCCTAAATCTGAAGGCGGTCGTGATCGCCAGTTTGGCGGGATTGTTGTTCGGCTTCGATACCGCCGTGATTTCCGGCGTTACCCACGCCCTGCGCGAGGTCTACCAGCTCGATGATCAGGGCCTGGGTCTCGCCGTTTCGGTGGCTCTGTGGGGCACCTTCTTCGGTGCGCTGTTCATGGGCCGACTGGGTGACGCCATCGGCGGACGCGACGCCCTGCGCGTCATCGGTCTGATGTATGTGGCGTCCTCCATCGGCTGCGCCCTGTCACCATCGCTTTCCCTGTTTGTCGTTTCGCGCTTTATTCTCGGCCTCGCCATCGGTGGTTCGTCGGTGCTGGCACCGGTCTACATTTCCGAAATCGTTCCCGCCGAAAGGCGCGGCGCGCTGGTCGGTCTGTTTCAGTTCAATATCGTCTTCGGTATATTGCTGGCCTATTTGAGCAACTATCTGGTCGGCCAGGTGATTACCGGCGAGGCCGTCTGGCGCTGGAAACTGGGCCTGGCCGCCCTGCCCGCCGGCGTCTTCTTCGGGCTGTTGTTCACCATCGGCCAGAGCGCGCGCTGGCTGGTCGCCAGGGGCCGGATCGACGAAGCCGTCAAAAGCCTGAAAACATTGGGCCTTCCCGATCCCGCCGCCATGATCGCCGACTTCAAGCAGTCCGATATCGGTCAGGACAGGCTGAGTTGGGCGCGCCACAAGAAACCGATCGTCTTTGCCCTGCTTCTGGCCCTCTTCAACCAGTTCACCGGCATCAACGCCATTCTCTACTATCTCAACGACATTTTCGCCGCCGCCGGTTTCAGCGCCGTCTCGGCCGATATCCAGAGCGTGGCGGTGGGTGGCGCCAATCTGGCGGCCACCCTGCTCGGCATGGCCCTGATCGACCGCTTCGGCCGCAAGAAACTGCTGACCACCGGCACCATCGGCATGGTGATCGCGCTGGCCGGCGTCACCGTCATCATGGCCACCGGTCAGGGACAAGGTTATCTGCTGGCCCTGCTGATCCTGTTCATCGTCTCGTTCGCGGCGTCTCAGGGCGCGGTGATCTGGGTCTATCTGGCGGAAATCTTCCCGACACCGGTGCGGGCGCGCGGGCAATCCTTAGGCAGCGCCACCCACTGGATCGTCAACGCCATCATCTCGGCGGTCTTCCCACTGGTGGCGGCCCACACCAAGGCCCTGCCCTTTGCGGTCTTCGCGGTGGCGACGCTGATCCAGTTCATCGTGGTGTCGAGATTCTTCCCGGAAACCAAGGGCGTCGAACTGGAAGATATGGAAAAGGCGCTCTGACGACTTGCCAGCATAGCGCTTTGGTTCAACAATACGGCGCTTAAAGGAGCCGCCAATGTCAGACACCTCGCTTGACGCCCTTATCGCCGGATTGCCCAAGGCCGAACTGCACCTGCATATCGAAGGGTCGCTGGAGCCGGAACTGATGTTCGAGCTGGCCCGGCGCAATGGCATCGCCCTGCCCTATGACACTGTGGAAGCCCTGCGCGCCGCCTATGACTTTTCCAATCTGCAGGATTTCCTCGATATCTATTACCAGGGCGCCGATGTCCTGCGCACCGAAGCGGATTTCTATGATCTCGCCATGGCTTATTTCCAAAGGGCGGCCGCCGATAATGTCCGCCACGCCGAGATTTTCTTCGATCCGCAGACCCATACCGATCGCGGCGTCCCTTATTCGTTCGTTATTGAGGGATTAAGCCGTGCGGCGAAGGATGCCGAAGCCTTAGGCCTGTCGGTTTCGCTGATCCATAGTTTCCTGCGTCATTTGTCCGAAGACGCCGCCTTCGAGAGCCTGGCCATGGCGGTGCCGTACCTTGACCGGATCATCGGCGTGGGCCTCGATTCATCGGAGGTCGGCCGTCCGCCGTCGAAATTCGCCAATGTCTTCGCCAGGGCGCGTGAACTCGGCCTGAAGCTTTGCGCCCATGCCGGTGAGGAAGGCCCTCCCGCTTATGTCTATGAGGCTCTGGATGTCCTGCATATCGACCGCATCGATCACGGCAACCGGTCGCTGGAAGACCCTGTTCTGGTTGACCATATCGTGCGTGAGGGCCTGACCCTGACCGTCTGTCCGCTGTCGAACCATAAGCTCTGTGTGGTGAAGGAACTGGACGACCATCCGATTCCCGACATGCTGAAGAAAGGCCTGCGCGCCACGATCAATTCCGACGATCCGGCCTATTTCGGCGGCTATGTGAACGACAACTTCCTCAGTCTTACCCGTCGGGGCCTGATCGATCGTAAGGACTGCGTGACGCTGGCGCGCAATTCAATCACCGGCGCGTTTCTCAGCGACGCGCGGAAAGCGGCCTTACTCGCTGAAATAGAGGCGTTCGCGGCGGAAAACTGACGGCTGAGGCGCGGCCACCCTTGGCAAATCATCAGTCAGTTCCGGGGCGCGCTCTTCGGCAAAGACCGGGCCACGCGGCAGGGGTGGGCGGCGTTTCACCGGTTTCGGCGCTTCCGTGAACAGTGTCCCGAAGGCCGCGCTCAAAGTCACCACCAGACACCCGCCGATGAGCAGACAAAGCGCCAGGCGCAGACTGCCGGAATCGTGGTTTTCATAATAAAGGCCGCAGAGCACCGCGAAACTGATGAGATAAGCCATCAGACTGCCCCGGACCGGATATTCGGGCGCAATTTGCCGCGCCAGCAGGGAGGAGAACAGATACAGCCCTTGCAAATAGATATGCAGGCCGATGATCCAGCCCGCGGCGCGCCAGGCGTTCGCCCAGTAAAGCCCCCAGTCGCCATTCAGGAAGTTCTGCGTCATGAAAGCGGCATCGGCGAGATTGTTGCTCAGGCTCTCGCGCATCCCGGCGGCGAAAGCGCTCATATCCGTATAGCTTTGTGCAGATACAGGCAGCAGGAACTTCACCGCCAGCAGCAAGACAATCGCCAACTGCCACTCGATCAGCCTTTCACCCAGCCAGATAAGGAAATGTCTGAGGCTCATAACGCCGGTTCCAAAAGCCTCCGGTGATTATAACCGCGTCGGCGCTCAAACGCCATAACAGCTGTTTTTTCCGCACGCGACCAACTTCCGCCCGCCGCCAATACGGCAGGCATACCGGCCGGAAAGGCGCGGCGCATGATCAGCGCGTTACGCTTTCCATGCCCTTACCGACGGCGGTGATATCCTGACCGACACCCTGAATGGTATGGCAGGCGGACATCACCGGCAGAAGAGCGATAACGGCGATCAGGACGAAAGGTTTCATGTGTCATTCCTCGGACTGGACGGATTGCGAGTCTGACTCGCAATTGCGGCGAATTTACGGGAAATACGTCCTGATGCAAACAGGGAAAAGGCCCATGACGCTGGCGTCACGGACCTTTCAGGCACGGCTTGGCAATCAGTTGCTGGCGGCGCTTTCCATGCCCTTGCCGACGGCGGTGACATCCTGGCCCGCGCCCTGAATGGTATGGCAGGCGGCCAGAATCGGCAGGATGGCGATAACGGTGAACAGTGCAATGCGCTTCATGTCGGAAGTCCTCTCAGATTGAGTGGCATCAAGCGCCACGTCAGGACAGAATTGAAGTTTGCGCATAAGGATTCAATGATTGCGCCTTATGGATAAAATCATGACGGCATCCGGTAACCATGGCACTGCCCGCAGTAAAAGGCTATGACGTGCACATGAAAGACCCGATTGTCATTATCGGCGCCGGTCCGGCGGGACTGATGGCGGCTGAAATCCTGAGCGCCGCCGGAAAGCATGTTGCGATTTACGACCGGATGCCTTCGGTAGCGCGCAAGTTCCTGATGGCCGGGCGTGGCGGATTGAACCTGACTCATTCCGAACCTTTCGAGCGCTTCGTGACGCGCTACGGCAAGCGCGCGCCGCTGCTGAAACCGGCGCTTGAGGCCTTCACGCCGAAAGACCTGCGCGCCTGGGCCGATGGCCTGGGCGCGGAAACCTTCGTCGGCACATCCGGGCGGGTATTCCCCAAGGCGATGAAGGCCTCCCCCCTGCTGCGCGCCTGGCTGAAGCGGCTGGAAACGCAGGGTGTAACCCTGCATACCCGCCATGACTGGCATGGCTGGACGGGCGAAGCGCTTCTGTTCAATGACGATGTGCGTGTGACTCCCGCCGCAACCATCCTGGCGCTTGGCGGAGCCAGTTGGCCGAAGCTGGGCGGTGACGGTGGCTGGGCGGCCCTGCTACGGGACAAAGGGGTGGAGATGGCCCCCTTCCAGCCGGCCAATGTCGGTTTCCAGACCGGATGGAGCGCGCATTTCGCCGATAAATATGCCGGCGCGCCGCTGAAAAATATCGCCGTCAAATTCGCCGGGCGCGAAGTAAAGGGTGAAGTGATGCTAACCCGCGCCGGTATCGAAGGCGGCGCCATCTATGCCATCAGCGCCCCCTTGCGCGACGCCATTGCGAAGAATGGCCACGCCGATCTGGTCATCGACCTGCGTCCGGACCTGACGGCGGATCAGGTGATCAACAAGCTGAAACGCGCCTCGCCCAAGGATAGCCAGTCGAACCGCCTGCGCAAGGCGCTTAATCTGTCACCTGCCGCCATCGCCCTGGCGCATGAAGTCAAGGCCGGCGATATCAAGGCAGTGACGGTTCGTCTGACCGGTGCGCAAGGGCTGGACCGGGCGATATCGTCAGCGGGCGGCATCCGCTTCGAGGCCCTGACGCCGGCGTTCGGGCTGAAAGCCTTGCCGGGTGTCCATGCGGTCGGCGAAATGCTCGACTGGGAAGCCCCCACGGGCGGCTATCTGCTGCAAGCCTGTTTCTCGACGGCGGTGGCGGCGGCGCGGGCGATTATCGATAATAAGTCTTGTCTCCATCAGCGCTAATCGCCTTTACGCCCGTGTCATCCTTTGCCACTATGTCTGCCAACAGGACCAACCGGGGATGGCCAGATGCTCAACAAACGCGAACTGCTGATAACCCTGACCGCACTGATGACCGCCAGCGGCGCGAAGGCAGACATAAAATCGGGCCGCCCACCGGTCAGTGAGCGCAAATTCGTCAGTCCGGCCATCGAGCAGGTCATCACCCAGACGAAAAAGAAGCTGAAGGACAAGCAACTCGCCGTCCTGTTCGAGAATTGCTTCCCGAATACGCTCGACACCACCGTCACCACCTCGGTGATCAATACGCCTTCCGGGGCAAAGCCCGATACCTTCATTATTACCGGTGATATCGACGCCATGTGGCTGCGCGATTCCTCGGCCCAGGTCTGGCCCTACCTGCCCTACGCCGCCAAGGACAAGGCCCTGATCCAGCTTTTCCAGGGATTGATCGGCCGGCAGGCGCGCTGCCTCCTGATCGACCCTTACGCCAACGCCTTCATGCGCGATCCGACGGCAAAATCGAACCTGGAATGGTCGCAAGAAGACGATACCGAAATGAAACCGGGCGTAGCCGAACGCAAATGGGAGATCGACAGCCTGTGCTATCCGATCCGCCTCGCCCACGGCTACTGGAAGGCGACCGGCGACACCACGCCCTTCGATGCCGAATGGCGGCTGGCCATGCAGACCATCGTCGATACTTTCAAAACCCAGCAGCGCAAAAGCGATCCCGGCCCTTATCGCTTCCTGCGCAAAGCGACCTCCGCCAATGAAATGATGCCGCTGAACGGCTATGGCGCACCGGCGAAAAAGGTCGGGCTGATCCATTCCGGCTTCCGCCCTTCCGATGACGCCTGCGTCCTGCCCTTCCTCATTCCTTCCAACCTGTTCGCCGCTGTCAGCTTGCGGCAACTGGCGGAAATGTCAGTCCTCGGTTTCGATGCCGCTTTCCGTACCGAATGCGCTGATCTGGCCGACGAAATCGGCATGGCCGCCGCACAATATGGCAAGCACCGGATGCCGGATGGCACAATCGTCTGGGCCTACGAGGTTGATGGCTTCGGCAATACGCTTTTCATGGATGACGCCAATGTGCCGAGTCTGCTCGGCCTGCCTTACCTCGATATCTGCAAGACGACCGATCCGCTCTATCAGGCCACCCGCGCCGCGGTCTGGAGCGACGCCAATCCGTACTTCTTCAAGGGCACGGCGGCGGAAGGCATCGGCGGGCCGCATATCGGTCTGGACATGATTTGGCCGATGTCGCTGATCATGCGCGCCCTGACCAGCGATGACGAGGTTGAGATATCCGCTTCCCTGGCCACCCTGAAAGCCACCACGGCGGATACCGGCTTCATGCACGAGAGCTTCCACAAGGACGATCCGGCGAAATTCACCCGGCCATGGTTCGCCTGGGCCAATACGCTGTTTGGTGAGCTGGTGCTTGACATTACCCGGCGCAAGTCGAAATTGATGTAGTATGATTTCCCGTCGTTCATTACTGGCTTCCGCCGCCGCCGCGGGATTTGCCGCCGCCATGCCCCGCCTGGCCCATGCGCAAACCGCCGGCCTGAGCCAATATGTCGATCCGATGATCGGTACGGGCGGCCACGGCCATGTCTATCCCGGCGCCAGCGTGCCCTTCGGCATGATCCAGCTTTCGCCCGATACCGATAATGCCCGCTGGGACGCCTGCTCCGGCTATTATTACGACGACAGGACCCTGCTGGGCTTTTCGCACACCCACCTTTCCGGCACCGGCGCCTCGGATATGCTCGACCTCTTGGTAGTGCCGGCCATCGGCGAGGTGCGCATCAAGCCGGGTACCCTGGCCGATCCGGAAGGCAGTTACCGCACGGCGATGAGCCACGACCGCGAGCAATCCCGCCCCGGCTATTACAGCCTCGTCCTGCCCGAAAACGGCATCCGCGCCGAACTGACGGCCTCGGCGCGCGCCGGCCTGCACCGCTATACCTTTCCAGAGGGCAAGGATGCCCATCTGCTGATCGACTGGGCGCATGGTTTCCGCAATTATGACGGCAGCGCCACGCGGATCATCGCTTCCTCGATCGAATTGCGCGACGAGCAGGTGCTGGTCGGCTCGCGGCAGGTCCGACAATGGGCGCAGGGTCGCTATATCCATTTCGCCATGAAGCTGTCGCAGCCGGCGGATTCGATGACCTTCTACAAGGACGATACCGAGATTACCGGCGCGACCAATTACGAAGGGCAGTCGCTGAAGGTCGCCCTGCATTTCGGGCAAGGGCTGAAGGGGCCGCTTCTGGTCAAGGTGGGGCTATCGGCGGTCGATATCGCCGGGGCGCTGAAGAATCTCGATGAAGACGGGCTGGGCTTCGATTTCGAGACTATGGCCGCGCAAGCGAAGGCGCAATGGGACGCACACCTGTCACCGATCGAGATCACCACCGATAATGCCGACCAGCGCGCCATCTTCTATACCGCGCTCTATCATGCCCAACTGGCCCCGACCCTGTTTTGCGATGTGGACGGGCGCTATCGCGGCATGGACAAGCAGGTGCATCAGCTTGAGTCAGGCAAAGCCAATTACAGCACCTACAGCCTGTGGGATACCTACCGCGCCCTGCATCCGCTGCTGACGATTATCGATCCCGACCGCGCCGCCGCCTTCGCGCAAAACCTGATCGAACAGGGCGAGCAAAGTCCTTCCGGTCCGGTGATCTGGCCGCTGCAAGGGGTGGAAACCTTCTGCATGATCGGCTGGCATTCCGCCGTCGTCATTGCCGAGGCGATCCACAAGGGCCTGCCGGTAGACGCCAAACGCGCCTGGGCGCTTTATCGCCAACTGGCCTTTACCCGAAATACGCCGGGCCTGAACGCCTATCGCGGCTTCGGTTTCATCCCGTGTGACCTGGAGGGCGAGTCCGTCTCCAAGACGCTGGAATATGCCTATGACGACTGGGCCATGGCGCATATCGCCCAGGCCGCCGGTGACAATATCAGCGCCGGGCTTTTACGCGAACGCTCGCGCAATTACCGCAATGTCTTCGATGCAAAAACGCAGTTCTGCCGCCCGCGCCTGACGAATGGCCAGTGGGCGCTGCCCTTCGATCCGCGCAGCATGGGCCATGAGTCCAAACGCTGGTGGGATTATACCGAGAGCAATGCCTGGCAAGCCACCTTCCTGAATCAGCACGATCTCTACGGCCATATCGGCCTGTTCGGCGGTGATGCGGCTTTCGAGGCCAAGCTCGACGCCCTGTTCAATGCCCCCTCCGACCTGCCGCCGGATGCCCCGCCCGACATGACCGGCATGATCGGGCAATATGTTCATGGCAACGAGCCGAGCCACCATATCGCCTACCTCTATGCCTATTGCGGCGCGCACTACAAAACCCAGGCACGCATCCGCGAGATATTGAAAACACAATACCGCGCCGCGCCGGACGGCATGGCGGGCAATGAGGACTGCGGCCAGATGAGCGCCTGGTATATCCTGTCGGCGCTCGGTTTCTATCCGGTCGATCCGGTCGGCGGGGTCTATGTCTTCGGCTCGCCGCTATTCCCGCGGGCGCGCATCGCCCTGCCCGGCGGCAAGCACCTTATCATCACAGCCGAAAGCGCCGGCGACAAGCCATATATCGAACGCGTCACCTGGAACGGACATCCCCACTCCCGCTCATGGATCGGCCATGCCGACCTGATGCAGGGCGGTGAACTGGTGTTTATCATGTCGGATAAACCCAATCCGGCCTTCGGTTTCGACATCACTGACCGGCCGCCATCGTTTCAGTTTAACTGATCCCTGAATCTACGGCTGCCGACCAACTCACGGCCATCAACAAGCATAATGCGCAGGTCGCCGGACGGCGTAGCGGTGAAACTGCGCATATGACCGCGATTAAGCAGCCGCGAGCGATGGATACGCACAAAGCCGTAAGGCGACAAGCGCTTCTCGTATTCGCTCAAGGTACCGCGTAACAGCAACGGCTTCGGTGTGGCGGTCAATTGAAGTTCGACATAGTTGCCCGCCGCCTCGGCATAAAGGATCTCCGCTGGCGTCAGGTATAGCGTGCGGCCGTCACTGCGTACCTCGATGCGTTCCGGCAAACTCACCGGCGCCCGTTGACTCAGGCGCTCATAAACCCAGATAAAACCGCAGATCACCAGAAAGGTCAGGGCGTCCTTGCGGCCTTCATAGATCAGTTCCAGCGGCAGATGACCGCGAGCGAAATTGTAGTGCTCGTGGACAATTCCATAACCGGCGATGCGAATGCCGACCATAATGGCGATATGGGCCAGTGAGAACAGCGCGCAGAAACTCAACTGAACCATCAGGAATTTCGCCACGCCCAGCCGTTGCCAGTGAAAGCGCTGATAACCGAGCCAAACTAGCGGTGTCAGGGCCAATATGGCGAAATAGCTGGAAAACTCCCACAATGCCGGTTCCCATAAAGGCAGCGCCGGTTCTTCGATGGCATGAGAGGAAATATTGACGATAATGACGGCCAGGAGGAACGCGGCGAAGATCGCATAAAGCCGCCAGGGCACGACTCCGTTCGTCCCTGCCTGGGCGCCGCCTGTCCCTGTCCTGTCTCCGTTCATCACCGCTTGCCCCATGCCGGCCGCCGCCCATGTCTTGACGATTTCGACCAAACTAGCGGCGTGCCTATGACATTTCCAGTGACTTTATACTGGAGACAGAAATGGATACGACGACCCGATACTGGAGACAGAAATGGATACGACGACCCGGCGGTATGACCTCGACTGGCTGCGCATCATCGCCTTTGGCCTGCTGATCTTTTATCATATCGGCATGTTCTATGTGACCTGGGACTGGCACGTCAAAAGCGATCATGCCGGTCCGGCCATCGAACCTTTGATGTTGCTGGTCAATCCGTGGCGGCTGGAACTGCTGTTTTTCATTTCCGGCGTGGCGGCGCGCTTCATGGCCGATAAGACGACGCCCCTGCGCTTTGCCGCCTCGCGCTTCAACCGGCTGTTCTGGCCGTTGTTGTTCGGGATGCTGGTGATTGTACCGCCGCAAAGTTATTATGAGATCGTCTCGGACCTCCATTTTTCCGGCGGCTATCTCGATTTCTACGGCAAGTATCTGACCGCCCATCGCGGCTGGTGCGACCACAATGGCTGCCTGATCGTGCCGACCTGGAACCATCTGTGGTATGTCGCCTATCTGCTGGTTTATTGCCTGATTTTCGCCTGTATCTGGCCCCTGTTGAAACGTCTGCCGATGCATTGGGCCACGCGCCTGCCTGCGCCGGTCTATTTCCTCATTCCGCTGGGGCTGTTCTGGGCCGCCAAGTTGTACCTGATGCCGCTGTTTGGGGAAACCCATGCCTTTGTCGGTGACTGGTACGTTCATGCCAATTCCTTCGGTTTCTTTCTGTTTGGCGTGATGGTGGCGCGGTTCGGCCGGTTCTTCGAGATCGCCCGCAAGGCGCGTTTCCTCAGCCTGTTCGTGGCCCTGCTGGCCTATGGCATTTTGATGCTGGCCTATTTCGACCTGACCGGTGGAAACTTAAGCGAACGGATGGCTCACATTCTCGGCGCCGGTCTGAAAGCACAGCAAGCCGTCTTCATGATCATGGCCCTGCTCGGCTTCGCCCGCCAGCATCTCGCCACGACCGACGGCCCGATGCGCCGCACACTGACCGAGGCTATTTTCCCCTTCTATATCATCCACCAGACGATTATCGTCGTGGCGGCCTATAACCTCAACAAACTGCATATGCCGGTCGGCCTGGAAGCGGCATTGCTGGTGACCCTGACCACCGGCGGCTGCGGCCTGACCTATCTCATTATCCGGCGGATACCGATCCTGCGGCCGGTTTTCGGACTGACGCTTAAGAAAAAAGCCATCGCTTGACCCAGCGGCGGCAGGGGTGTTACCTCTGCCGCATGTGGTTGGACGAGGCTAAAAAAGTTCAGGTTTTTGAGGGCGTTGACCGGCAGGTCTTCGAGCGCGATATCCTGCCATTTCAGCGCCCCGCCATCCTGAAAGGCGCCGCCCGTCACTGGCCGGCGGTGGCAAAAGCAGCAGAGGGCGCCGAGGCCTTGTGCGAATATTTCAACGCCCATGCCAATGAACAGAAGATCGTCTTCCTGTCGGCAAAACCGGAGATCGACGGCCGTTACAGTTTCAGCGACGACCTGCGCGGCCTCAATCACCAGCAGCGGCAACTGCCCTTTTCGGTGATCGCCGGCCTGCTTCTGCGCGACCGCGACGATGACAATGCGCCGACCCATTACGCCGGCGGGGTGCCGGTGCAGCACATCATGCCCGGCGTCCTGGCCGAGAATACGCTCGACCTGATGCCGCCCGACAAGCCGAAACAGATTTCGCTGTGGATCGGCAACCGGACGCGCACAGCAGCGCATTGGGACCTGCCGCAAAATCTGGCCTGCGTGGTGGCCGGCAAACGCCGCTTCACTCTCTTCCCGATCGACCAGATCAATAATCTCTACATCACTCCACTCGACCTGACTCTGGCCGGACAGCCCACCAGTCTGGTTGATTTTTACAAGCCGGATTTTGATGCTTTTCCAAAATTCGCCGACGCTATACCCCATGCCGAGGTCGCCGACCTCGATCCGGGCGATGTGCTCTACCTGCCGAGCCTGTGGTTCCATCATGTTGAATCTCTGGAAAATTTCGGCGCCATGATCAATTTTTGGTGGCGCGAGGGGCCGGCCTATCTCAACCGTTCGACGCCACTGACCACGCTGATGCATGGCCTGCTCACCCTGCGCGACCTGCCACTGGAAGAACGCCTGCGCTGGCGCACCCTGTTCGATCATTATCTCTTTCAGCCCGAACGGGAAGCCGTGGCGCATATTCCCGTCCATGCCCGCGGCCTGTTCGACGCCATGACGCCGGAGATCGAAAAGCAACTCAAGGCGTATGTGGCTCAAACGCTTTCCCGCTAGCCGCCTCTATTGAGCAGGGCGGAGAATCCCCCTACTGATAATGGATCAGTGCGCATGAAAGAGTTTCCTTGACCGCATCGCCCCATCCGCTTGTTCTCAAGGGCCGTCAGGCATTTCAGGCCGGTGATGTTTCCGGCGCCCTCAGCCTGTGCGGGATGCGACTGAACGAAGCGCCCAGCGATGGCGATGCCCTGGAACTGAAGGCGGTTATTCAATCCGCACGCAAGGATTTCCACGCCGCCGAAGCCACCATGCGGCAAGCTATCGCCCATGACCCGGCCAGCGCCTGGGCCTTCAATGATCTGACGCAACTGCTGCATTCGCAGGGGCGCAAGGCGGAGGCCGAAACAGCCGCGCGCGAAGCCCTGATCGCGCGGCCTGAAGACCCGCAGGCTCATCTGCAACTGGCGGTCATCCTTGGTGAAAAGGACGATCTGCCCGCCGCCGAATTTCATAACCGCCGCGCCCTTGAACTGGCTGGCCCGCACCCGCAGATCCTAATCAATCTCGGCCTGACCCTCTATAATCAGGGCCGGATCAATGAAGCCCTGCCCGCCCTGCTGGAAGCGCACCGGCTTCAGCCCGGCACCGCTCAGATCATGGCGCATATTTCCCGCGCCTATGAGGCCAAACGCGACATGGCCGACGCCTATATCTGGCTGGAACGCGCCGAAGCACTCGGCAAACACACCGGTGAAGACTTTACCCTTTTGCGGGCGCTTTACCTGCGCCATGCCGACCAGCCGAGACAGGCGCTGGACCTTATCGAGCAAGCGAAGGATGCGCCGGGCGCCCCCGCCCTGCTCGAACGCGCCGTGTTGCTCGACAAGCTGGGGCGCCATGACGAGGCCATGCAGGGCTTCGCCACCGCCAAGGTGCGTCTGGCCGAAGATATGGGCGTGCGTTACGACGCGGCCAAGGTGACCGCCGAATTCGCCGCGCTGAAAGGCTTTTTTACGGCGGAAACATTTGCCCGCCTGCCAAAAGCCAGCGTGCGCAAGGATACGCCACAGCCGATCTTTATCCTCGGTTTCCCGCGTTCGGGCACCACCATGATCGAACAGATGCTGACCGCCCATCCCGATGTCAGCGCCGGCGGCGAGCTGCCTTTTGTGCATGAATGGCAAAAACTGATTGACGATCTGCTGCCCGGTGACGCGCCCTTTCCGCAGCGCCTGGCGCAGACCCAGGCCGCCGATTTCCATCATATCCCCGGCCTGTTGCGCGACTATTATCTCGGCCGCGCCGAAACCTATGGCCTACTAGGCGAGAACAAGCGCTTCTTTACCGACAAGATGCCGCTCAACGATGTCCACCTGCCGCTGATCCGGCTGGCCTTCCCTGAGGCTGCGGTCATCCGCATGATCCGTCATCCGCTCGATGTCGCCGTCTCCATGCTGTCGCATAACCTGACGCACGGCTATAATGCCGGTTACCAACTGGAGACGATCATCGCCCATATGGCGGCCATGCATGACCTCAACAGCCACTATGATACGGCGCTTGGCCATCCGGCGCTGGACCTGAAATACGAACAGTTCGTGGCGGAACAGCGCGGCCATACCCTGCGCGTGCTGGGCCATATCGGACTGGGTTTTCACGAGGCCTGTCTGCGCTTCCATACCAATCCGCGCCATGCGCCCACGCCTTCCTACGCGCAGGTGTCGAAGCCGCTCAATGATCGCTCGATCGGTAGATGGAAGCCGTATCAGCGCTTCTTCGCGCCCTTCATGGACGAGATCGGCCTGGTGATCGAGGCGCTGGGGTACGAAAAGTAAGATACCCCACCACCACATCCGCATCGGCGGTCCGATCACGCTTCGCGTTCAGGCGCCCCCCTCCCCGGCAAGCCGGGGAGGTATAGTTCACTTCGGCGACAGACGGATATCCTTCAGCGCCCACTGCACCGGCGGGGCTTTTTGCGCGAAGGTCAGGCAGAGATCGTGCTGGCCCGGCGTGGCCGGCAATTCTCCGCGCAGTTCATTCGCGCCGCCGCGTTTGACGGCCTTGCCAAGCGGCAGGACGGCGACAAGCGGACCGCCGCAGCTATCGAGATGGATATTGAACTCGCCCTCAGGCGTTGCCGGCGTATCGACCTTGACCGGATCAGGATGATTGCCAAGCTGGAAATTGAACGGGAAATCGGCGACATGGACCGTGACATCGAAGCCCTTCGAGGTATCGGCCTTGCGCCACATCCAGCATGGATTGAGGATATCCACCAGGATCACCGCGCGGTCACCCTTGAAATCCGTGCTGTCGTCTTCGAGATTCAGCACCAGCTTGTCGGCGCAGGTTTCCAGTTGCTGGCTGACACGCGTTTCCAGCAGCGGACGGGTCAACAGGTAGCCTTTCGGCTGGCCCAGCGGCTGGCCGTTGAGGAAGGTTTGCATTGTCAGTTGCGTGCCCAGCGGCAGGGTGAGCGGTTCGCTGTAAACCGGCGATTTGGCGGTCGGGAACGGACCGCCGGTGGCGTAACGCACCTCGCCCAGTTCCAGATCCTTGCTCAGGGTGGCCGTCACCCTGGCCGCGCCGGCCGGGGCCAGAGATAATTGCGCATCGAACAGCGTCTGGTCATAGCGGATGCCCAGCGCTGTCAGACGATCCAGATCGGCCGGCAGGCGTTCGGTAAAGCCTGACCACGACCGCATCTCCGGCGCGCTCCAGCCGATTTCGGCGAAAGCCACCATGCGCGGAAAGACCTGCCGTTCGACACGCTCATCAGTGCGGGCGTGTTCGGTCCAGATATTGCCCTGAAGGCCGAGGATGTGCTTACGGGCCTCCGGCGCGATTTCATCTGGCGCCGGATTGAAATCATAGGCGTCCTTCAGGGTGATGATCTGGCCGCGCCCCGGCGGTTCGTCGGGCGATCCGCTCTGGCGGTGATTGAGATAGAGCACCGACGCCGGCGACAGCACCGTATCGTGGCCCAGCTTCGCTGCCGCTACCGCGCCATCGATGCCGCGCCAACTCATCACCGTGGCGTCGGGTGCGATGCCGCCTTCGAGGATCTCATCCCAGCCGATCAGCCGGCGGCCCTTCTCCGTCAGATGCTGGCCCACACGACCGATGAACCAGCTTTGCAGCTCCATTTCGTTCTTCAGGCCGAGTTCTTTCATCTTCGCCTGAATTTCAGGGCTGGCCTCCCATTGCGGCTTGATCGCCTCGTCGCCACCGACATGAATATATTGGCTGGGAAAGATATCCATCACCTCGTCAAGTACCGTATCGATGAAGGTAAAGGTGCTGTCTTTCACGTTGTAGAGATTGGGATAGACACCCCAGTCCGACAGCCCCTGCTTCGGCGCCGTGCCTTCGGTCCCCAGTTCGGGATAAGCGGTGATGGCAGCGGTGGCATGACCCGGCACGTCGATTTCCGGCACAACGGTGATATTGCGCGCCGCAGCATAAGCAACGATATCGCGCGCCTGATCCTGGGTATAGAAGCCGCCATACATCAGCGGCTTGCCCTGGCTATCCACGCCCGCCGCGCCGGCTTCCTGACGGAAGGCGGTTTTGGCGGTCAGGTCGGGATAGGCCTTGATCTCCAGCCGCCACCCCTGATCATCGGTCAGATGCCATTGCAGGACATTGAGCTTCTGCGAGGCCATGCCATCGATGATCCGCTTGATCTCTTCCGGCGCCTGGAAGTGGCGGACGGAATCGATCATCAGGCCGCGCCATTTGAAACGCGGTGTGTCGAAAATACTGACAGCAGGCAGATCCACCGCCCCCTTGGCGGCATCCGGCGTCGCCAGTTGCCACAGGGTCACCGCGCCATAAAAAGCGCCGGCGCGGCTGACGGCGCCGATGGTTACGCCGTCATTTGAAACGCTGAGATGATAGGCTTCGTTATCCCCGGCCACCAGGGTCTGGATACGGTTCAGCCGGATGGTTTTCTCGCCTTCGCGCGACGCGGCCTCGCTGATTTCCAAAGTCAAGCCACGCGTTGCTTTCAGAGTATCGCGCAGCCAGGTGGCGACACCCATCAGTTCAGCATCGCCTGCCGGCACACGAATCTGCGTTGCATCGCTGAGGCTGAATGCGCCCTCCCCCGCCGTCATCCGTACCGGTATGGGCGTCAGGTGTGGGGCGGCCTGGGCCAGCGGGGCGAACCCGAGCAGGCAGGTTGACAGGATCAGGACCTTGCGAAAGCTGAACGTCATAATGTTTCCTCCGGATTATCGTGCAAGTTGCCTGCTCCAAAAAAAAGAGCAAGCCCCGGCGCGCGGCGCTTGCTCTGAGATATGCCACATGAATCAGAGGGATCGCGGGCATAAGGAAAGCGGCCTTTATACCGGAGCCAGCCATTCAGGTGAATGGGCACACGCACATTGGATTATCCGGCAGCCATATCCCGCGATCATTGGGAAAACTGATTCTGCGACAGGGAACAGGTGCGGGAACGGCGCGAACCGCTCCCGCTTCAGGCTTTAGTACTTGATACGCGCGCCAACGTACCAGGACTGGCCGTTGTCATAATAGGCGCGCGGGATGCTCGGGTCGCCGACGAAGTAGTAGAGCTTTTCGTGGGCGATGTTCTGCGCATCCAGAGTCAGGGCGACATGTTCATTCAGATTATAGCTGAACGAACCGTCGAGCGTGCCGTAATCGTCCTGCCACATGGCTGAGCCACGATCGATGCCGGACTTGAATTTCGAGCGGAAGTTATAGGCCAGGCGGCCACTGAACTTTTCGTTCTCGTAGTAGACGGTGGCGTTATAGGTATGCTTGGAGCTGCCATCCACCGCCTGACCACTCTTGTCCTTGGAGTCGGCATAGGTATAGTTGAAGATAAAGCCGGCGCCGGTATCGGCAAACGGTTGCTGCCAACTGAATTCATAGCCCTTGCTGGTGGCCTTGCCGCCGTTGGCAGGTCCTGTCATCAGGAAGTCATGCCCCTGAGGCGTTTGCTGCGTGGTGTAGAATTGAGTGAACTGCTCCTGGGTGATGTAGTTGCCGATATCCAGATCGAAGATACCGAACGAAACCAGGGAATCTGAGCCGTAATAGTATTCCGCCGCCAGGTTATACTGCCAGGCCCGGTAAGGATCGAGATTCGGGTTACCCCCTGCGCCGCCCGTGAAGGTGGAGTCGACCAGATAGAAATAGCCCGCCAGTTGCGAATAGGACGGACGCGTCATGACTTTGGCAGCCCCGGCCCGCAACAGAAGGTTATCACTGACATGATAAGTGAAGTTCGCGCTCGGCAGGATATCCGTGTAGTCGTTCTCGGTAACCACCGCGCCCCAGTTTCCAAAGATATTGGAGATGGTGATGGTCGGGGCATTGGCTGAATACTGTGTCGATTCTTCCTTGGTTTCGACCGCACGGACACCGACATCGGCGCGCCACTTGTCACCGCCGAGTCTGGCCATGACGTAGGCGGCGCTCGTCTTTTCGCTGACCGCAAAGCTTTGCGGCGCATAGAAGGCGAAGGTCCGGCCGCCATTATTGCTGTCCAGATAGTTATAGACTGCATCGGCGCTGGCGTAGGAATAACCTGGGATGGGGCCAAGATCGTGGGCGTAGTTGGAAGGCGTCACGCCGCCATCGAAGACCGAAGCCAGATTGGCCGTGCCGGCGCTGTTGCCCGGCCAGGCATAGGCCAGATAATTCAGCTCACGCGTATGATCGGTGGCGCGGATGCCGAACTTGATGCTTTTCACAATGCCATCGGCAAAGTCGTACTTGGCATCGAGTTTGGCGTAGGTTTCCTCATCCGGCGCCGAAATGGTGCCGCCCCATGACCAGCTATACTTGTTGTTCAGATAGGCCGCCGAAGTCGGATCGGACGGCAGGCCATATTGAACGGTCGTGATCGGATTGCCAAGCTGGTAGCTGACGGCGGTGTTATCCCAATAGGTTTCCCAGGCGGCGGTGTCGTCGGTGACGCCTTCACCATGGGTATAGCCGACCTGGCCGCTGATGGTCAGAGCGTCCGTGGCCTTGTAGGTGAAATCAACATTCAGGTCGTAAGTGCTGGAATGCGCCTTGCGGAAGATGTCGTCCTGAACGATCGCCTTCTGGTCGGGCGCGGCCGCCCAGCTTGCCGAGGTCACATAATCGCCGTCAACCGTATAGGCGGTCGGCGTCGCGCCGGAAAGCTGCGCGCCCCACATCATGAAGTTGTGGTTTTCGTTATCCGCCTGGAGCTTGGTGTAAAGTCCCGAAAAATCAATTTCGAGTTTATCCGACGGCTTCCATTGGGCCATGAAGTTGCCGCCCTGGCGGATGCGCTCCTGGGTGAAATAGGCCGAACCGATCAGAGACGGAATGTATTTGGTTTCACCTGTGCCGGCAAAGTTGGGCGTAGCGGTGAAGCCGAGGATTTCCTGGCCATCGCGACGGAAAGCGCGCTTTTCATAAAAAGCGCCGAACAGAACGCCGAAAGTGCGGGAATCGTTTTTCCACGAATACATGCCCGAAACGTTCGGATTCCACTTGTCGGCAAGCGTCGAATACATGCCCTGCGCCGAGGCGGCGATGGTATTGGCCGGCAGGTCAAGCGGCTTGCGCACATGGACGTCGACGGTGCCGCCGATACCGCCTTCGATGACGTCCGCCGAAGACGCCTTGATCACTTCGATCGTGCCAACGACTTCCGAAGGCAGCATGGTGTAGTTGAACGAGCGGCTGCCCGAGGTCTGATCGAGCACGAACCAGTCGCCGGTCGCCATGTTATGACCGTCGAGAAGCGTCAGGTTGAGGTTCGGGTCGGTGCCGCGGATCGAGATGTGCTCGTTCTCACCGAAGCCGCCGGCCGCGGCCGTACCCGTAACGACGTTGACGCCCGTGGCGCGTGACAGCGAGTCGGCGACGTTCTTGTCGGGGAACTTGCCGATATCTTCGGCGGTGATGATTTCCGACACGCGGTCGGCATTGCGCTTTTGCTTGAGCGCCGATTGCAGCGACTTGCGGATGCCGGTGACAATGACGGTTTGCGTGTCATCGGCCGGCGCGGCGCCGTCCGCCGCGTCCTGAGCATGGGCTTGAGGCCCCATGGACAGGCTGAGCGCCAGCGTGGCCGCCGCGCTGGTCATGAGAATATGACGTTTGAATTTCATCTGTGTAGCTTCCCTATTATGCAGTGTGCCGCCCGCGGCAGGGCGAACCCCTAAATCTTGATACTGCCGCATTTCTCATTGGACAGGCCTGGGATTGAAAACCATTACAATACCAAATGACACCAATAACATACCTGGCGCTGCATAAGTGCTATCTCCGGCTCCACAAAACTGTCAACTTATAATCACAGAGATATTTAATTGGGCTATTCTTGTATGGGAAATGTTACAAATTTATCGCATATTTTGTATGATAATTCACGAAAATCGAGATATTTTCCATGAAATTTCCATTTTGCGATAGAATCTCATCAAGACCGATTGCATTTTGAATTTAATTAAGCCATACCACTTCAATAAATTGGTACTACAGGGGAGCGCACATCATGCCAAACGAAACAATGCCGGGAGTGGACACATCCACCCGGACGTCACAGAAAACGCCCCAAAAAACGCCCTGGGGCGCCGTCCTGCTCTTTTGCATGCTGTTCTTTATCTTCGGCTTCGTGACCTGGCTGAACGGACCGCTGATCACCTTCGTCAAGCTGGCCTTTTCCCTGAGCGACGTCGAAGCCTTCCTTGTGCCTTCGGTATTTTACCTTTCCTATTTCTTCCTTTCGATCCCCGCCGCCTTCATCCTGCGCAAGACCGGCATGAAGCAGGGCATGGCGCTCGGCCTGTTCATCATGGCGGTCGGCGCCGCCGGTTTCGGTCAGTTCGCCACCATGCGGATATTTCCGGGCGCGTTGACCTCATTGTTCATTATCGGCGCGGGCGTCTCGCTGTTGCAGACCGCTTCCAATCCGTACATTTCAGTGCTTGGTCCGATCGAGAGCGGCGCCCAGCGCATCGCCGTCATGGGAATATTCAACAAGTTCGCCGGTTTCCTGGCCCCGATCGTGGTCGGCGCCTTCATCCTGCACGGCATGAGCGACTTCGACGCCAGCGTGAAAGCCGCCGCCGATCCGGCCGCGAAGGAGGCGATTCTCAACGCCTTCGCCGCCCGCATCCATACGCCTTACCTGATGATGGCCGGCCTGCTCGCCATCCTCGCCGTCTTCACCTGGTTTTCCCCCCTGCCGGCGCTTGGCGACGACGCCAACCCCGATAATGGCCAGGGCAACAAGTTCGCCTATATCCAGATGTTCTTCGGTTTCCTCGCCATCTTCTTCTATGTCGGGGTCGAGGTCATGGCCGGCGACGCCATCACCACTTACGCCAACGGTTTCGGCCTGCCGCTCGATCAGACCAAGTACTTCACCTCCGCCACCCTGATCGCCATGCTGGTCGGTTATGTCGCCGGCATCATCCTGATCCCGCGCTTTGTGAAGCAGGAAAAGTACCTGATTTTTTCAGCCATCCTGGGCGTGATCCTGACCATTGGCGCCTTCCTGACTCAGGGCTATGTCTCGGTCGGCTTTGTCGCCGCGCTCGGTTTCGCCAACGCCATGATGTGGCCGGCTATCTTCCCGCTTGGTGTCCGGGGCCTGGGCAAGCTGACCGAGCTGGGCGGCGCTCTGCTGGTCATGGGCATCGCCGGCGGCGCGGTCGTGCCGCAACTCTTCGCCCATCTCAAGGAAACCTACAACTTCCAACTCGTGTTCCTCTGTCTGATGGCGCCCTGCTACGCCTATATCCTGTTCTTCGGCCTGTTCGCCGGCCGCAAGATCAGGCCCGCCGCCACCGCACCGGTGCCCGCCGATATTTGAAAAGCCGCCCCCTCACCGATACCCGGCGAGTCCGTTGAACCTAACCGTGTTATGTTGCCTCTTATGACTTCTTCCAATCCCCGTTTGCAGCTTTTCGCCGGCGTTGACGGCGGCGGCACCAAATGCCGCGTCCGTCTGCGCAATGCCGAAGGTGAACTGCTGGGCGAAGCTGAAGGCGGTCCCGCCAATATCCGGCTGGGCCTGAACATGGTGTGGGCCAACATACTGGGCGCGCTCGACCAGGCGCTGGTCCAGGCCGGACGCACCTCCGGCGACTGGGGCAGGATCAGCATCGGCCTTGGCCTCGCCGGCATTGCCTCGCTGGAAGACGCCGAGCGCACGATCAAGGCCGGGCCACGATTCGGCCGCTGCGATGCGTCTTCGGATGCCCACACCGCCTGTCTGGGCGCCTTTTCCGGCCGTGACGGCGGCATCCTGATCTCCGGCACCGGCAGCAACGCCTATGCCTGGGTCGCGCAAAAGGGCACCCAGATAGGCGGCTGGGGCTTCGAGGTCTGCGACAATGGTTCGGCGGCGGATCTTGGCCGCATGGCGATCCGCGCCGCGCTGGAAGGCCAGGATGGACTGGCTCCTGATACGGAGTTCACCCGCGCCCTGATCCGCCATTTCGGCGGCCATCCGTCGGAAATCGTGCACTGGGTGACCACCGCCAAGCCGCGCGACTATGGCGCCCTGGCTCCGCTGGTCATGTCGTTCGCCAATGCTGGCGACACGGTTGCTGTAAGCCTGGTCCAGCGCGCGGCCCACGATCTGGCGCGCTATATCAACCGCCTGCACGCCATAGGCGCGGCGAAGGTCTGTCTTGTCGGCGGCATGGCCCCCATCTTCCGGCCATGGATCGATCCGCAGGCCCGCGCCCTGCTGGCCGAAGCCGAACACGATGCGCTGGAAGGGGGCCTGCTTATGGCTCACGGCACCAGCAACGGCCTGAACCAGACAGTGAGCGTATAATGGCCGATACCCGCCACACGATTCACCTGCTGTTCGAAGTCGTGGTCGATACGGCGACGGGCCTGCGCGCCGCCGCCGATAACGGCGCCGACCGCATCGAACTGTGCGCGGCGCTTGCGGAAGGCGGCCTGACACCTTCCGTCGGCCTGATGAAACTTGCGGCGGAAACGGGCTGCCCGACGCGCGCCATGATCCGGCCACGCGCCGGCGATTTCACCTACACGGCGGACGAACTGCATGTCATGCACCACGACATCGTGGCCGCGGCCGCGTGCGGACTCGAAGGGGTGGTGCTGGGGGCCAACCAGACTTCGGGTGTGCTCGACGAAGCCGCGCTGAAAGGCATGGTGATGCACGCCAAGGCGCACGGCCTGACCGTCACCCTGCATCGCGGCTTCGATCTCGCACCCGATCCGCGGGAGGCGCTGGAAACCGCCATATCGCTCGGCATCGACACCATTCTGACCTCCGGCAGCGGCAAGACCGCGGCGGAAGGTGTCGAGGGTCTGGCCGCGTTGGTCAAGCAGGCGGCGGGCCGAATCGAAATCCTGGCAGGCAAGGGAGTCACAGCGGAGAATGTCGGGGCCATCCTGACATCGGGCGTCACGTCCGTCCATGCCTCATGCGGCGCGCCTTTACCGGCCCATGACAACCGCGCCTTCGCGCTCGGCTATGTCAGCGCCGGAATGCGCGACACCGACGGCCGCGCGGTGGCCCGTTTGAAATCCATACTGTCCGGGAAGGGCAGCCAGTCATGAGCCTCCACTCCAAATCATATATCGCTATGAAGGTGCCTGATATGTCGTTTGCTGAAACCATTGGCCGTTTGACCAAGGACGATCCCGCGCCGCTGTATCTGCAATTGCAGCGTCATCTGCGCGACGCCATCCAGAGCCGCCAACTGCACCAGGACGACGCCATTCCGCCGGAGCGTGATCTGGCCGAGGATTTCGACGTCTCGCGCATTACCGTCCGCAAGGCCATCGACGGGCTGGTGTCCGAGGGGCTTCTGACCCGCCGTCGCGGCGCCGGCACCTTTGTCGCCTCGCGTGTGGAAAAAAGTTTTTCCAAGCTGTCCTCCTTCTCGGAAGACATGATCTCGCGCGGCCGCAAACCACATTCGGAATGGGTCAGCAAGTCCGCCGGAGCGGTCACGCCGGAGGAATCCCTGTCGCTCGGCCTCTCGCCAGGCGCTTTGGTCTATCGCTTTCATCGCGTCCGCTACGCCGACAATACCACCATGGCGCTCGAATATTCGACCATCCCCGGCTACTGCCTCAGTTCGCCCGAAGCCGTCACCAGTTCACTTTATGACGCACTGGAAAAGACCGGCCACCGCCCGGTGCGCGCTTTGCAACGCCTGCGCGCCGTCGCCTTCCTGCCAGAGCAGGCCGAACGCCTCGGTGTCAAGCCGGGCGATCCCGGTCTTTTCATCGAACGCCGCGGCTTCCTCCAGGATGGCCGCGCCGCCGAATTCACCCAATCCTATTATCGCGGAGACGCCTACGATGTGGTCGCCGAACTCAACGATATAAGCTGATACTTTCAAGGAATAATCATGCCATCCACGCTTATCCAACCGCAGATCGATGCCGAAAAGACGTTGATGTTTTCCGAAGCCGCTGAAGGCGGCGCGGCGGTTGAACGCTTCCTCACGCACAACAGGGCCGCGCTGGCCCGCCTCGGCGCACGCCTGAAGGCCAGCCCGCCGCGTTCGGTCACCACCGTGGCGCGCGGCTCCTCCGATCACGCCGCCACCTATGGCAAGTACCTGATCGAAACCCTGACCGGTGTGCCGACCTCGACCGCCGCCATGTCCGTCTCCTCCATCTACGCCGCGCCGGTCGTGGCTCAGGATTCGCTGTGCATCGCCATTTCGCAGTCGGGCCGCTCGCCGGACCTGCTGACGACCGTCGAGGCCCATCGCAAGGCCGGCGCCTATGTGGTGGCCCTGGTCAATGACGAAGCCTCTCCATTGGCCGCCCTCGCCGATGAATTGCTGCCGCTGTGCGCCGGGCCGGAAAAATCCGTGGCCGCCACCAAGTCCTATATCGCCTCGCTCGGCGGACTGGCCGCCATTGTCGCGGCGTGGTCGGGCGACGAGAGCTTGACGGACGGCCTGCGCGATCTGCCGGCGCAATTGCAGGCCGCCTTCGCGCTGGACTGGACGCCTGCCCTGCCCGTGCTGCAATCGGCGCGCAACCTGTTCATCATCGGCCGAGGCTACAGCTTCGCCGCCGCTCAGGAAGCAGCGCTGAAGCTCAAGGAAACCTGCGCCCTGCATGCCGAGGCCTTTTCCTCCGCCGAGGTCAAGCACGGTCCGATGGCCATTATCAATGACGGCTTCCCGATCATCGGTTTCGCCACCTCGGATACCGCCGGTGACGGTGTGCGCGAGGCGGCGCAGGAATTCGCGGCGCGCGGCGCGTCCGTGCTGCTGGCCAATCCGGCGGGCGGGATCGACACCACCCTCCATCTGCCCGCGCTCCTGAGCGTGCCGGCGCTGGAGCCGATCCTGCAAATCCAGAGCTTCTACCGCCTGGCCAACGGCCTGTCCGTGGCGCGCGGCCTTGATCCCGACAGCCCACCCCACCTCAATAAAGTCACGAAAACAGTATGACCGCCACAAGCTTCACCAATGCGCAGATCGCCACGCCCGACGGCCGGCTGATCACGGGTACGCTAACCTGCGAAGGCGAAACCATCACGGCGGTCGGCGATCAGGCCCCCACCGGCGAGATTATCGATCTTCAGGGTGGCTACCTGCTGCCCGGTTTCATCGACACCCAGGTCAATGGCGGCGGTGGCGTCCTGTTCAATGACGAGACGACCGCCGAGGGCATCGCCGCCATCGGCGCCGCCCATCGCAAATACGGCACCACCGCCTTCCTGCCGACCCTGATCAGCGACGAACTGAGCGTCATCGACGCCGCCATGCGCGCCACCGAGGACGCCATCGCGCAGGGTGTGCCGGGCGTGCTCGGCATCCATATCGAGGGGCCGTTTATCAGTAAGCAGCGCAAGGGCATCCACAATCCGGAGATGTTCCGCACGCTGGACACCGAATCCAAGGCCCTGCTGAAAAGCCTGAAACGCGGCAAGACGCTGGTGACCCTGGCGCCGGAAAACTGCACGCCGGAGGATATCGCCGAACTGGCGGCGGCGGGCGTGATCCTGGCTGCCGGCCATACCAACGCCACCTATGAAACGACCGTCGAGGCGCTCAAGGCGGGCATTACCGGCTTTACCCACCTGTTCAACGCCATGTCGCCGCTGACCCACCGCGCGCCGGGCGTGGTCGGGGCCGCGCTGGAAAACCTGACCAGCTATTCCGGCATCATCGCCGATGGCCACCATGTCGACTGGGCACCCCTGCGCATTGCGCTGCGCACCCGCCCGATCAACCGTTTCATGCTGGTGACCGACGCCATGCCGACCGTCGGTTCGGCCACCAAGACCTTTGTGCTCAACGGTCAGACCATTACCGTCAGGGATGGTGTCTGCGTCGGGCCGGACGGCACCCTGGCCGGTTCCGATCTCGATATGGCGACGGCGGTACGCAATACGGTCGGGCATATCGGCCGCACCTTGCCCGAAGCCGCCATCATGGCCGCCAGTGCTCCGGCGCATTTCCTGGGCCTTGGCGCGTCACGCGGGTCGCTGGCTGTCGGTCAGCGTGCGGATATCGTCTGGATGGATACGGATTTGCAAGTCAGGGGGGTCTTTATCGGCGCCAAGGCGGATTACGCTGTGGCTGTGTCGGTTTAAGTGAAGGATTTAAACCACGAACCACACGAACGGACACGAACTTCATACCACATAACACCGTCCGTTAATTCCCGCATCTTATAGATGGCCTACGGCCATCATTATCAGGCAATCAGAAACGGGCATACTATGAAACCGTGACCATGAAGTTCGTGTCCGTTCGTGTGGTTCGTGGTCAGTCCTAAAAAAAGACGCAAGCTTTCGACCGGATAGTTAAGCGATGATATCCGGCCGGATCTTGTCTTCGATCTTGGCGATCTGGTCACGCAGGGCCAGTTTCTTGCGCTTGAGGCGGGCGATCAGGATCTGGTCCGGCAGGGGCACGATTTCCAGCGCGCTGATCGAATCGTCCAGATCCTTGTGTTCCTGCTTCAACAGGGCGCATTCATTACGCAGGGCCACCACTTCGCCGTCGATCGGCAATTCGCGCACGCGCGGTTCGAGATCATCGGCCTGAACCGGGGCTTCTTCCGGCACAAGACCGATATAACTGTGCTCGCCTTCGAGGCGCTGCGCGATGCGGCGCTCGATGTCCTTGTCCGAATCCCCCCATTTTTCGCTACCCTGACCGGTTTGGCCATCCGATTTGACCAGATGCAGATTATCGTTTCCGCGCAAGGTCCGGATGTTGCTGTCGTCGTGCATGTGCCGCCGACTCCTCTCTGGCTTTAAGGGGTTGAAGCTAAAGGGCAAAAAAGGGCGCGAAAGCCGCCCGTCCTCAGCCTTTATAGCGCAAAAAACGGCCATCCGAAAGGGCTTCGCTCAGGCGCGACAGGCCAGATCCCGGCACACATCCGTTCCAGGCATGGGACACAGCCTGCAAATTGGCGGCGGAAACAGACTTAACATCTTGATTTTCATCAAAATCCGGCACAACTCCCAACCCGGACAGCTTCACCATCAACGCCCGCTCGGCCTCAAGCTCCACGGCTTTTATTTTTTCGCGCAAGGGCAACCGCAGGGCCTCATCGTCCATGGACACGGCCGTTTTCAGTCGTCGGCGCAGATGCCGCAACGGCGCGATCAGTTCATCCGACCAGTTCCGCGCCAGCGCGGCCGACTCAGCCGCCAGCGCAGCGTTCACCTCGCGCCCGCTGCATGCCATCCAGACCGCCCACAGTAGCAGTGGCACGTTCTGGCCGTCCTCGTCCTGCAAGTTGAGGCAAGCCTCGGCCACGCCCTCGCCGCCATAGGTTTTTACCGCCCAGTCCCAGAATTTCACAGGCCGATATCCTCGCCCCAGCGAGTCATCGGCGCATCGATATCGAACAGGGCCAGGGTCCGCGCCACACTTTGGCGCACCATGTCGTCAAGGCTCCGCGGTTTTGTGTAAAAGGCCGGCATCGGCGGCGCGACGATGGCGCCCATTTCTGTCACTGCCGCCATCGACCGCAGGTGGCCAAGGTGCAGCGGGCTTTCGCGCACCATCAGAACCAGCCGCCGGCGTTCCTTGAGGCAGACATCGGCGGCGCGGCTGACCAGCGATGACGTGACGCCGGTCGTTATTTCGCCAAGCGTCTTCACCGAGCACGGCGCGATCAGCATGCCCAGCGTCCGGAAAGACCCCGAAGCGATGGCGGCGCCGATATCGCCGGGCTTGTAGACCACATCGGCCAGCCCCTGCACATCGGCCAGCGACAGATCGGTTTCCGCTTCAAGCGACAACGCCGCCGCCTTGGAAACCACCAGGTGCGACTCTATGTCCGCGGCCCGCAGCATCTCCAGCGCGCGGATACCGTAAACCGCTCCGGACGCGCCACTTATGGCGACAATAAGACGTTGATTAGGTTTCATTTTATCATTTGCCATAAGTAAAATCGCTTAACACACTCTATACTATAATTCTCTCGTTACCGTGATCGAATGAAACGGATTGTGATTCCACATTGCCGGCTTACGGGTGTTCCCTGAAGTGTCCGGACAATGGGGTCCGGCGAGAGAGACTGAAGGATACTGCCGTATGAGCATTGAAGCGAGAGTTCGTGAACTCGATCACCGTCATCAATCCCTCAAATCGATCATTGCCCGCGAAGAACGAAGCCCCTCCGTGGACTCTCTATACCTAAAGGAACTCAAGAGAAAGAAGCTTAAGCTCAAGGAAGAGATTGAGCGCATCAAGACAATTCAGCGACAGGACGTTCTGGAAACCGTCCAGTAAACGCACAGGCTCCGGCCGAAGAAAAGACCTCCCTGAACAGACTGTTCGGGAGGTCTTTTTTTATTTGAAATGCCGCGCAGGGGTTTTGCGGCCGGCTGCGTATCAGGAACAGACGCCGCGCATATCCGCCGGCGTCTTTCATGCCGAAAAGGACATATCCATGACCAAGCTTTTCCTCGCCACTCCCGTGATCGCCGCCGTTTTCCTGGCTGGCGCCGCGTTCGCCGCACCCGCCACAACGCCCGCCCAGCCGGCGGCCGCTTCGGCTCCGGCCAAGACCGCACATGCCAAACACCACCACAAGCACAAGAAGGCCGATAAAACCGCCGCCAAGCCTGCGGCTTAATCCGGCCACAGACGGGGCGCATCTTCTCACCAGGCTCCGCGGAGGTTTCCATCAGGTCATGTATCGTGATGAGATTTCGGTTACATACGCCATGACCGGATCCCTGTCCGATGATGAGCTTATGCGACGCGTCGCCGGCGGCGATACCGATTCCATGCGTGAACCGGCCTTTCGCCTGCTGGCGGCGCGTCACCTCCGGCGCGCCCACGCCATCGCCATGCGTATCGTCCACAATCGTGAGGACGCCGAGGAGGTTGTTCAGGAAGCCCTGACGCGGGTCTGGCGGTACGCCGCGCGTTTCGATCCGGCCCGCAGTGCCTTCGGGACATGGTTTTACCGCATCCTCGCCAATGCCGCCCTCGATCGTCTGCGGCGACGACCGCCCCCCGCCGGCAATATGGACGATTACAGCGAGAGTCTGCCGGACGAGGCCGCCACCGGTGAAGACGCCTGGCAGAAGGCCCAGGAGGCCCGGCGCATACAGGCTGCGCTCTCGGTCCTGCCGCCCCGGCAGAAAATGGCGGTTGTGCTGTGCTATTATGAGGACTTTACCCAGGTCGAAGCCGCCCGCATTATGAAGCTGAATCCCAAGGCGCTGGAAAGTCTGCTCTTCCGGGCGAAGAAAAGCCTGAGGCAGTCTCTGAAACCACAGAGTTGAATACAGAGTTGAATACCATGACACATGACCCGGACCACGATCTGAAACACCTGTTGCGTCAATGGCAGGTCACGCCGCCGCCCGCCGACCTTGAGGCGCGCCTGATCTCAGCCGCCATGCGCGCGCCGCAGGTGACGCCGTTGCGCCGCCGTCTGGCGCGCGAAGTGGAGATGACCTTTACGCAATGGGCCTATGCCCTGCCTTACAAGATAGCGGCGGCAGCCACCTGCCTGCTGGTCGGCGCGGGCCTCGGCGGCCTGCTTGAAGAACCGGTCAATGTCGCCGGCCTGGCGTTGATGACCCTGACGGGAGGCGCATCATGAAAAAGGGATGGATCGCAGGGGCGGTGATCGCTGTTCTGGCGGCGCTCAACCTGGTGCAGGGCGCGGCGCTGCTGCGGCTTTCCACGCAAGGGGCCGCGCGACCGGTCACACTGGAGGTCGCGCGCATCGATGAATTGCCGCCCACATCCCAGGCCGTGGTGCGGGTCGGGCTGAAAAACGCCGAACCGGTCCTGCGCGCCAAGCTGAAAAGGGTTCACAAGGCGCGCCACGAACTGGCCCATTATATCGCCAGTCCGCATTACAAGCGCGCCGAGGCGCAAAAGCGCTTTGAAGACCTGCGCGCCCGCAACGACGAGGCGCAGATCGCGGCGCAGGATATGCTGCTGAACGCCGCGGATAACCTGCCGCCAAAAGATCGCGCCCTGATTATCGCCGCAGTGGAATAGCTCACCCCATTTTGACGGTGCGGATGGAGAAGCTGGAGGCCAGCTTGGAGACGCCCGGCATGATGCTGAGCACATCGCGGTGGACATCTTCGTAGGAAAGACTTTCGCGCAGGACGATCTTCAGCAGGTAATCCGCCTCGCCCGACATCAGGTGGCATTCCTCTATGGCGGCGCAGGCCAGGGCGGCCTTCTCGAACTTCTCGAAGGTTTCACGGCGCTGGTCGGTCAGCGTGACATGCACGAAGACCGTGCCCTGCTTGCCCTGAACATTCTCGGCGATAACGGCGCGATAGCCGGTGATGACGCCCTTCTGCTCCAGGATCTTCACCCGGCGGTGGGCGGCGGAAGGCGATAATCCCACGGCTTCGCCCAGATCGGCGGAGGTGGCGCGGGCGTCGGTGCGCAGAACCTTGATCAGCTCGCGGTCAAACGAATCAAGGTCGGAAAATTTGTCGTTATTGGCCATGGTTTTGAGAATATATCCACCGACTTGCCAGATCAAGCGACAAAATTCGAGAAATTACCGTCGCAACAGGATCATATTATTTGAAACATGTTTGTTCTCCGGACTCCGCGTCCGCCGGGCGGCATGATAATAATAACGGAGCGAGACGATGAAGATCAGTGTCCCCAGAGAGATCAAGAACCATGAATACCGCGTCGGTCTTGGGCCGCATGCGGTGGCCGAACTGGCCCATCTGGGCCATGAGGTGCTTGTCGAAACACAGGCCGGCGCAGGCATCGGCTTTTCGGATGAGGATTACCGCGCGGCGGGGGCGAAGATCGTCATGACCGCCGAAGAGGCCTTTCAGGCGGCCGAACTGATCGTCAAGGTCAAGGAACCGCAACCGGAGGAATGCAGGCGTCTGAAACCCCATCAGACGCTTTTTACTTACCTGCACCTCGGCCACAGGCCGAAGCCCTGATGGCGTCGGGCGCCACCTGCATTGCCTACGAGACGGTGACGGAAGCGCAGGGCGGTCTGCCCCTGCTCAGGCCCATGTCGGAAGTGGCCGGACGGATATCCGTCCATGTCGGCGCCACCTACCTGCACAAGGCCTTCGGCGGACGCGGCGTGCTGCTGGGCGGTGTGCCGGGCGTGGCGCCGGCGAAGGTTGTGATCATCGGTGGCGGGGTCGCGGGCGTCAATGCGGCGCAAATGGCGGCAGGTCTTTCCGCCGACGTGACCGTTTTCGATATCGATGCCCACAAGCTGATCGCAATCGACCAGATGTTCCATGGCCGGGTGAAAACGGCTTATTCATCAAAGGCGGCGCTGGCCGACGCTTTGAAAGAGGCCGATCTCGTCATCGGCGCCGTGCTGATTCCCGGTGCGGCCGCGCCCAAGCTGGTGTCACGAGGGCAACTGAAAACGATGAAGCCCGGCACTGTGCTGATCGATATCGCCATCGACCAGGGCGGCTGCTTCGAGACATCACACCCAACCACGCACCAGGAGCCGATCTTCATTATTGACGGTATTGTCCATTACTGCGTCGCCAACATGCCCGGCGCCGTGGCGCGAACCTCGACACTGGCGCTCAACAATGCCACCCTGCCCTTCGTGGTGAAGATGGCGCAGATGGGGGTTTCAGCGGCGCTGGCCGCCGACCCGCACCTCAAGGCCGGCCTGAACGTCGCCGGTGGCCGCATCACCTGCCAGGCCGTGGCCGAAGCCCTGGATCTCACTTTCGCCGCCTGATCATACGGCCGCGAAACCGAAGCCGCCGGCGTTCTTCTCCCACGCCGGCGGCTTTTTTTGTCCGCTCCACATGCCCTACATCAAACTGTCACGGTTCAGGCTCTAATGACGGTAGCGCGTTTTATGAGGAGCCTGCCATGCTGATGAAAACCCGTCGTTTCACCCGCAACCTGTGCCTGGCGGTATTCGGTTTTCTGGCTACCAGCGGCATCACGCACGCTGCCGACAAGCCCCGCAACGTCATCATCTTCGTGGCGGACGGCCTGCGCTACGGCATCGTCAATCCCGATACGGCCCCTACCTTCGCCGATATCCAGAAAAACGGCGTCGATTTCCGCAATTCGCATGCGGTCTACCCCACCGTCACCACCACTAACGCCTCGGCCATCGCCACCGGTCACGGCATCGGCGACACCGGCGAATGGTCGAATTCTCTCCTGCTCCCGCCCTTGAAATATGAACCCGGCGCGGTGCATTTCATGGAAAACGACGCGATCCTGAAAGAAACCAATACACTTTATGGCGGCAACTATCTCAATGAGATGAGCCTGCTGGCCCTGGCCCGGCAAAATCATTACCAGACCGCCGCCATCGGCAAGGAAGGTCCGGTTCTGATTCAGGATATCAGCGCCGCCGATGGCCTGAGCACGATCTTCATCGATGACGCGACCGGCACCCGCTGGGAAAAAGGCCACCCCATTCCCGTGGCGCCTGAGATCATGCAGGCCATCCAGGCGGCCGGACTGGAAACCGAGGCGCGCGACCGCGGCCTCAATCAATCCGCCGGCGCCTATAACCTGCCGGGCGTTCAGGTGGCCAATATCTATCAGCAGCAATGGTTCACCGATGTGACCACCAAGGTCATCATGCCGCGCTTCGTCGCCAGCGGCCAGCCCTTCGCGCTCGTCTACTGGTCGCGCGATCCCGACGGCACCCAGCATAATACCGGCGACAGTCTGAACACGCTTTCGCCCGGCATCAACGGCCCGACCTCTCTGGCCGCCGTACGCAATGCGTCCGATAATCTTCAGGCGCTGATCGACAAGCTGAAAGAACTGGGCGTCTACGACAATACCGATATCTTCGTCACCGCCGATCACGGCTTCTCGACCATCGCGCGCCAGTCGAAGACCTCCCTTGCCGGCAGGCGCGTTTATCCCGACGACACCGTAAAGGGCTTCCTCCCGGAAGGCTTCCTGGCCATCGACCTGGCCCATGCCCTGAACCTGCCGCTGCTCGACGCCTACAAGGCCCCCATCGAACTGGACAAGGGCGAGCATCCGCACAACTATTCGGCACTCGGCGGCGATGCCGATCATCCGGACGTGCTGGTGGTCGGCTCCGGCGGGTCCGACCTGCTCTATCTTGATCCGGCCAAGGCGAAGGAACTGGCGCCGAAAATCATCGCCGCCCTGACGCAGCAGGACTATGTGGCGGCCCTGTTTGTCGATGATGAGTTGGGTCCGATCCCCGGCGCCTTGCCGATGAGCGCGGTCGGGCTGCGCGGTTCGGCGCTGACGCCGCGTCCGGCCATCTATGTCAGTTTCTCCGATTACGTCCTGCCGTCCTGCCTGAAAATATGGAAACAGCCCGAACTGTGCTCGGTCATGATCAGCGATACCAACCTGCAACAGGGACAGGGCAATCACGGCGGTCTGACCCGCGCCAATACGCGTAATTTCATGGCCGCCATCGGGCCGGACTTCAAAACCGGCTATGCCGACCTCGCCCCGATCTCCAATGCCGACATCACCCCGACCCTGGCGCACATCCTGGGCTTCGATCTGCCGTCGAAAGGGCCACTCAGGGGCCGGGTCATCGACGAGGCCCTGGCCGGCGGCCCGCAGACCATCGACAGCACCGCCCATGTCACGCGTTCAGCGCCCGCCGCCAATGGCTTCGTCACCGTGCTGGAAAGCCAGAGCATCGGCGATGAGCACTATTTCGACGCCGCCGGGATGCCGGGCCGCGTGGTGGGCCTCAAGACCGCGAAATAGGCCCCGCCGCGAAACCTGATTATTTGCTTGGTGTTTGCGGAATTGTACAACATAGTCTCTGCCGAAACAGAGAAAGCGGAAGAGACTATGGCCCGAACCGTCCGGATACGCCGCATCGGCGTTGATGAACTGGAAATCGTACGCGAACTGGCCCTGATCATCTGGCCGAAATGTTACCGAAACATCATCGGCCCGGACCGGGTGGATGCCATGCTGGCCGTGCTCTATTCGACGGAAAATCTCGAACGCGAAATGCTTGAGGAAGGCCACGTCTTCTGGATCGCGCGCGTCAACAACATCGATGTCGGCTATGCCTCGGCCCATACCGACGGCAGACGCCTGTGGCTGAAGAAGCTCTATGTCCGTGACGCGTTCCGCGGGCTGGGCCTCGGCAAGGAACTGATCGCGGCGGCGCTGGCTCATTTCCCGGCTGAGGAACTGGCGCTCTATGTCAATAAGGACAACACCCCGGCGATAAACTACTATCTGCGTTCCGGTTTTCAGATCGAGGCCGAGGTGCCGGTCCGGATGGGACCATATGAATTTACCGATTATGTGATGCAGCGGGCTGTGGATTAGATTTACCGGCGAATAACAGCGCTGTCCACACGTCAATCTTTACGCATTGTTATCCATACTCGTAAAAAGAGAATTTTTGCGCCGTAACAAGCCTGTTACCACTTGTTTGGTAACTTACGCGGGCGAATTTTCCGTGTTAATATATCCTAATCCTTTATTAAGCGAGCGCCCGGTCAGGCATGCCCCCTGAAACAGAGGCGTAAGGATACATGTCCGGTACGTGCAGGAAATCACAGACTTAATCATAGCTGATCTGAAAACGGGCCAAAGCGCTCACAAATACTGCCTCACCCTGATAGCCATGGAGCCACACCATGACCCTCACACCGCAAACACGCCCCATCTCCGTTGCCGAACTCGATATCGTGCGCGATATCGCCATGCAGGTCTGGCCGAAATCCTATCGCGCCAATATTCCGCCGGACCAGATCGACTCCATGGTCAGCCGCACCTTCGATCCCGACCGGCTGGAGGACGACATCATGCAGCGCGGGCATGTCTTCTTCATCATACGCATCGGGCGCATCGACGCCGGTTTCTGCTCGGCGCATCTGGAAGGCACGCGCATCTGGATCACCAAGCTGTGCGTCCTGCCCGATTTCCGCGGGTTCGGCCTGGGCAAGCGGCTGATTGGCGCCGCCCAGGATTATTTCGCGCCGGCGGAGGATGTCGTCATGTGCATCCACAAGGACCACGATCCGGCGGTGAATTTCTGCCTGCGCAGCGGCTTCAAGATCGCCCGCGAGATTCCGTCCGAACTGGACGGACTGACGGATTACGTCATGCACAAGCCCATGCCCCAGGTTCAGATGTGCGCCGCCTGATGTAATAGCTGCCCGATATCCGGCCCGCCGAAAAATACCTGCCATGTCCAAACCAGCAGACCATGCAGGATAACGGCGGGCCATATCGATCCCGTGCGGTAACGCATCAGCGCGCAACCGGTTCCCAATATGCCGGCGCACAGCAGAAAGACCGGCCGAAGAAATAGCGTAGCGCCCGGTAGCAGGACCAACGCCTCGAAAATATGCCAGCCGATAAAGATAATAATCGCCAGATCGATCCAAAAGACAGGCCGGCGGGTTTCGCCCTGGTCGAGTATTAAGATGCCTCGAAAAACCAGTTCCTCGGTAAAGGCCGGTACGCACATGACACTAAGCAGACGCAACGGCCAACCAGCAAGTCGCGGCTGCCAGGCCAACAGTCCGCCAAAGGCGGCTATCACACCGATCAGCAAAAGACTCAGCCCCCCGATAAAACAACACCGCATCCAGCCGTTTGTATCCGGCCATGTCAGAAGTGCGCGTTTCAGGCGGCTGAGCATTTTGTCAGCTTACACCTTTTTGCGCAGGGCGTGAACCGCCAGCCAGATCATCAGCAAGGCGCCCAGCACATCGAGCACGACTTTGCCGTAGAAATCGAAGCCGCCATCCTGAAAGGCGAGGAACATCAGCGCGCAATTGCCCCAGACCATGCTATAGGTCATGGCGATCATGTGCCCGGTCGTCCATCGCGGCGAGGCCAGCCAGCGCGGTACGAAGACCAGCATCACAACCGCCAACCCCAGTCCCGCCGCCACGGGCACGGCCGGCGGTATTTGCGGCGCGATGCCCAATGCCAAGGCGAGCAGTCCAAAAATCGTGGCGCTGGTCAGCACGCCCAGTACAGCCAGGATGAACGGGTGCGGCGGTGTCAGCGATTTGGCGGGCGTGGCCAGGATACGGCGCGCCGGTCCCAGCGCCAGCAGCAGCACGGCGGCCAGCGCCACGGCCCCTGTCACGGCCAGATTCACCGGCAGGACATAGGGCGGCAGGTGAAAGACCATCGGCCGCGCCGACATGTTCCAGCCGTACCATGCGGCGTAGCAGGCCGGCAGGAAGAGCACCAGCAACGGGATCATGCCCTGGATATTGAGCCAGCTTTCCGTCCGCCGTTTTGGAAAGATCATCTCGCACAGCGCCACCGGAATCAGCACGACGAAGATCGCTTCATACAAGACCGCCCAGATGAAATAGACATAGTTGAAACCGAATGCACGCGCATATTCGACGCCTTTCAGCTTAACAACCAGCGAGGCGAATGACGTCTGCTGGATCAGCAGTTCCTCCGCCATGGACAACGCCACGGCCAGCAGCACCAGATTGAACCAGCCCAGCCGGAACCGCCGCACGAAATAGCGCGCGAACACCGCGCCGGACCCCCAGATCAGCATCTCGATCGGAAAGACGAAGGCCGACGACATGCGCGTGGCGCCTGGCAAAAGCTCGGCGACCAGCGGCGCCAGGACCAGAAGGCTCAGGGCGGGCAGCAGTCTGTAAAACCAGGATTTTTTCTCAGGCTTTTCCGCTTCGGACATGGAATTTTCTTTCATTTCAATAAAATCTCATATATAAATATCTTATGTCTAATATAAATACAATCCACAATCCTGGCCGCAACCTCGGCCGCGAACTGGCGACAGCCGTCATCACCTTTCATGAAACCGTGGCGCGCCGCTTCAGCATGAGCGCGGCGGAAAGCCGCTGCCTGGGGGTATTGAACGATCTGGAGGTGGCGACGCCGGGCCAGTTGGCGCAGGCCACCGGCCTGACCACCGGGGCCATCACCGGCATCATCGACCGGCTGGAAAAGGCCGGATATGCCAGCCGTGAACCGAATCCGAATGACCGCCGCAGCCTGCTGGTCCGCATCCGGCAACAGGAAAAAATCGGGCAGATACTAGGGCCGATCTATGGTTCACTGGGCACCGCAATGACACAGATGTCCGGCCAATATACGCCGGAACAACTGGCCGTCATCGACCGCTACCTTATCCAGACCATCGATGTGCTCAAGGCGGAGACGGAAAAACTCAAGGTCCGGTAGTCAGTCCTTTACCGGTTTGAAATCCGCCGCCATCGCCTGCGCGGCGCGCACGTCCGAACCCGACATCCGGATCCTGAGGCTTTCGGCCGCCTTCCGGGCGTCTTCATTATCCTGCGCCGCCGACAGCAGATACCACATCAGGGCCGTCTTGCGATCCTGCGGCACGCCCAGGGCGTTCTCGTACATGACGCCAAGCTGGTATTCGCCCCCATCGTCGCCCTGGACCGCCGACAGTTTGAGCCAGTTCAGCGCCTGGGCGTAATCCGCTTTCACGCCATAGCCCTTGGCATACATATAGCCGATCTTGTACTGCCCCGGCGCGTAGGCCTGGTCCGCCGCCATCTGATACCACTTGAAAGCCTGACCGTAATCGCGCGGCAGGAAATCGCCGTAGAAATAGCTGCTGCCGAGCTTCAACTGTCCGATGCTGTTGCCCTGCATGGCGGCGAGTGCGTAATACTTGAAGGCCTCGCCGGCGTCGGTTTCCATACCGATGCCTTCGTCATAAAAGCGGCCGATCGCCAGTTGGCCATATTCGCAGGTCCTGTCAGCCGCCTTTTGATACCACTGCCGCGCCTGCGCCAAGTCCTGCGCCTGACCGTTCCGGCCTTTTTCGTAGATGCGGCCCATGGCGTAAAGTCCGCCGCAATTGCCCAGATCCGCCGCCTTTTTATAATAGTCCAGCGCCTTGGCGGGGTCTTGCGTTATACCCTCGCCGTCATCGAACATGTCGCCGAGGGCGTCATAGCCGTAGCCGCTGCCAAGATCGGCGGACTTCCGGTAAAGACGCAAGGCCTCGGCGTAGTCCCGCGCCAGGCCGCGTCCACCATAATAAAGGTCCGCCAGATGATTGATGGCGAAGATGAAGTCCTGATCGGCGGCGAGTTTGTACCACCGGGCCGCCTCGGCTTCATCTTTTACCACCCCCTTGCCGGTTTCGTACATCCAGCCGACGCTGTACTGACCTTCGGCATTATTCTGCACGGCCGATTGCCGGTAGAGCTTCATCGCCATGTCCGCATCCTCAGGTACGCCGCTGCCGGTGACGTAGAGGTCGCCCAGATCAGCTTGCGCCTGCGCGTCGCCCGTGGCCGCGGCCTTGTCCAGCCATTTGAAGGCCAGGTCGTAATCCCGCTCCACACCTTCGCCGTTATAATAGGCCTTGCCGAGATCGGTCATGGCCCGGACATCACCGGCCTCGGCTTTTTGGGTCAGGCTGGCGATATCCGGCCGGGCGGCGTTTTCCGCAGCGGAAACGGATGCCGGACAGGCCGTCAGCGCCAGCAGGGCGCAGGCCACGGACAAGATTGCAGATTTCATGATATCCCCCCTCGGTAACCGGATTAGAATAACCGAGATTCCCCAAACGCCAAAAGCCCGTCTCCCCGCTCCACCATCGGAAGCGAAAGCGCCTCTTTTGCCGCCCTTTAAATTGCGCTAAGAAGGGCTACATAAGGACGGTGTGGGGGACGCGTTTTGGCTGTCTTCCGCGCATCGGGCAACAAAGGAGCGCCTTTCATGACATTTTCCCGTTTTCTGGGTTCGCGTATTGTCGGTCTTGCCGTCGCCGCCGGGCTGGCGCTGAGCCTCGCCGGCTGCGGAGTCAATAACATCCCCACCCGGGAGGAACAGGCCAAGCAATCCTGGGCCGATGTCCAGAACGCCTACCAGAACCGCGCCGACCTGATCCCCAATCTCGTCGCCACCGTCAAGGGCGCGGCCGCCCACGAGGAAGGCACGCTTACCGCCGTGGTCGAGGCGCGCGCCAAGGCCACTTCTGTCACGGTCGATGCCTCGACTATCAACGATCCGGAAAAATTCAAGCAGTTCCAGCAGTCGCAGGACGGCCTGTCCTCGGCGCTCGGCCGCCTGATGGTTATCCAGGAACAGTATCCCAACCTGAAGGCCAATGAGAACTTCCTGACCCTGCAAAGCCAGATCGAGGGCGTCAACAACCGCATCACCGTGGCCCGCCGCGACTATAACGCCGCCGCCACACAGTATAACCTCTCCCTGCGCACCTTCCCCAGCGTGTTCTGGGCGAAGACCCTCTACGGCTCCAGCAAGCCGATGGAACTCTTCACCGCCCAGGCCGGCGCCGAAACCGCGCCGGTCGTGAATTTCGACAAGCCGGCCGCCCCGGCCTCGAACTAAGCCGCCAGCAGGGTCACCCGGATGAACCGTTTTCTCAAACCCTTCTGGGTGGCCTTTTTCGCGCTTGTGATCGGGCTGTTCGGCGGATCGGCCTTTGCCGAACCCCAATATCCCGATCTCAACAACCAGCGCGTCGTCGATGACGCGCACCTGCTTTCCGACGCCGCCAAACAGGACCTGACGCTCAAGCTCAAGGGGCTGGAAGACGCCACCACCGATCAGGTGGTCATCGTCACCGTGCCCGACTTGCAGGGCTACGATATTGCCGACTATGGCTATCAACTGGGCCGTCACTGGGGCATCGGCCAGAAGGCCGGCGGACCGGCGGCTTCCAACGGACAGACCTATAAGGACAACGGCATCCTGCTGATCGTGGCGCCCAATGAGCGCAAGGTCCGCATCGAGGTCGGATATGGCCTTGAGCCGGTGATGACCGACGCGATGTCATCCCTCATCATCCAGCGCGCCATCCTGCCGCAGTTCAAGGCGGGGGATTACTCAGCCGGCATCGTGGCGGGCACGGACCAGATCATCGCGCAACTCTCTCAGGATCGCGGTGTCGCCATTCAGAAGGCCCAGGAAGCGCAAGCCGCGGCGGATCAGGGCGCCCACGGAAAAGACGGCATTCCCTTGCCCCTGCTGATCTTTATCATCATCATCTTCATCATGTTCTCGCGCGGCTGGCTGCCGTGGTTCCTGCTGGGTTCCGTACTGGACGGCGGTGGACGTGGCGGCGGTTGGGGCGGCGGTTGGGGCAGCGGTGGCGGCTTTGGCGGCGGGGGTGGTTTTAGCGGCGGCGGCGGTTCGTTCGGCGGCGGCGGCAGTTCGGGAAGCTGGTAATATGACTTTGAAAATCGACCACAGCCGCATCAACGCGGCCATCGCAAAGGCCGAACTGAATACCTCCGGCGAGATCACCTGCGTCGTCAAATCCAAGGCGCTTGATTACGGCGAAACACCGCTTGGCTGGGCGGCGGTGGCGGCCCTTATCGCGCCCTTGCTGATCTCGACCTTCGGCGCCTTACCGCACGAATGGCTGGAGCCGCTGCTCACCGGCCTGTTCGGCTGGAACGGCATTGGCGTCAGCGGAGATTTCGCCTCCTGGGAAATCCTGATCAGTTGCGGCTTTTTACAGATTATCGTTTTCGCCGCCGTTTATGCGCTGATCCGTTTCACCGGCCTGAAACTTTTCCTGACACCGAAAGCCACACGCAACCGCAAGGCTCACCAGAAGGCCATGGAACAGTTCTACGCCCGCGGCCTGCATCTGACGCAGGGACAGACCGGGGTGATGATCTTCTGCGCCCTGGAGGAGCATTTCGTCGATGTCATCGCCGATCAGGGCATCTACGCCAAGGTTGACAAGGCCTTATGGAACGACACTGTGGCCGCCCTGCTCACGCATGTGAAAAACGGCGACCTGACCGGCGGCTTCGAGGCGGCGGTCGAAAAATGCGGCGAGGCCCTGGCGGCGCACTTCCCACCGGGGGAAGACAATCCCAATGAACTGCCGGATGTGTTGATCGAGATTTAGGCATTTCTCTCTGGTCTTGTGGAGGAAAGACGGCTAAAGACGCCGCCCTTCTCCTCAAAGGCTTCCTGCTATGCGTCCCTATTGCGGTATTGACTTCGGTACTTCCAATTCCGCTGTCTGCGTCGGCAATGGTGACCGGCTGCAACTGGTGCCGATTGAAGGCCAATCCGTCACACTGCCCTCGGCCATCTTCTTCAATTTCGAGACGGACCGGACGACTATTGGCCGTGAAGCCATCGCGCAATATCTCGATGGTTACGAAGGCCGGCTGATGCGGGCGTTGAAATCGATCCTGGGGTCGCGCCTGATCGGCGAAACGACGCAGATTGGCACCGGCCGCAAGGATTTCCGCTCGATTATCGGCCTTTATATCGCCGCGTTGAAACAGCGCGCCGAACTATACGCCGGAGAGACGATAGAGGATGTAGTGCTGGGCCGCCCGGTACATTTCGTCGATGGCGATGAGGTGGCCGATGCCCGTGCTGAAGCTGAACTGCGCAGTATTGCCGAGGCGCAGGGCTTCAAAAGCATCAGCTTTGAATACGAACCCCTGGCCGCGGCGCGCGACTATGCGCAGGCGCTCGACCGCGAGGAGATCGTGCTGGTGGTCGATATCGGCGGCGGCACGTCCGACTTCTCGGTGCTGCGTCTCGGCACGGGAAAGCGGGAGATCCTCGCCAATGCCGGCGTCCATATCGGCGGCACCGATTTCGACACCCGTCTTAGCCTGAAAACCGCCATGCGCGATCTCGGCTATCGCGGACGCCTGAAAAACGGCAATGAGATGTCGAGCCAGCCCTATGTGCAACTGGCGACCTGGCATCTGATCAACTTTCTCTATACCCAGAAGGCCATGGCGTCCCTGCGCCAGACCCACTATCTTTCCGGTGAGCGCGACAAGACATCACGCCTGCTGGAGGTGATCGAGCGCCAGGCCGGTCACGATATCGCCAACCGTATCGAAAAGGCCAAGATCGCGCTTTCCGACGTTGAGACAACGACGGCCGATTTCACCGCCATCGATCCGAACTGGACGCGCGAGATCAGCCGTGACACCCTGGCCGCCAGTGTCGAAAAGGAAGTCGCCAAGGTCGTGGCCACGGCGCTGGAAACCGTCACCGCGCGCGCCGGATTATCGCCGGACGCCATCCAGACCCTGTTCATGACCGGCGGCTCGACCGCCCTGCCCGGTTTTGAAGCGGCCATGCAGACCGCTTTCCCGGCGGCGCGGATGCACTATGGCGACCGATTTTCCTCCGTCGCCAGCGGTCTGGGCCTGGCGGCAAGGGAGCGGTTTTCCGTTTAATTCTTGTATTTCCCTCTTGCGTCCCCATTTGCGTTAATGTATCAGCACGATAACACACTACTACGGTGACACAGTGGCGCTTAACGACAGCAAAATTAGCCAGACGGATTCCGACGCCCTCGCCGAAGCACTGCTAGGGCTGCAATCGATCGAAGAAGTGAAAGCCTTCCTCGACGACCTGTGTACGCCTTCGGAACTGCGGGCTTTCGCCGAACGGTTCAAGGTGGCGCGCCTGCTCGATGAAGGCCAGTTATCGTACCGCGAGATTTCCGAGCGCACCGGCGCCTCGACCACCACCGTCACCCGCGTGGCGCGTTTCCTGAGGGAAATGCCGCATCAAGGCTACCGGCGCGTGCTGGACAAGATGAAAGACAAATTATGACCGAACCCCGCTTACGCATCGCTGTTCAAAAATCCGGCCGCCTGGCGGATCGTTCCGGCGAATTGATCTCCGGCGCAGGCCTGCGCATCCTCAAGGGCGCCAACGAACTGCTGTACCGCATCGAGAACCAGCCCATCGACCTGCTGCGCGTGCGCGACGACGACATCCCGACCTTCGTGGCCGATGGCGTGGCCGAACTGGGCATTGTCGGTTACAATGTGCTGGCCGAGCACTTCCCGGACCGCGACTTGGAAGAGATGATCGTCCAGCGCCTCGGCTTCGGTTCGTGCACGCTCAAAATCGCCGTGCCGAACGAGGTCGATTACACCGGCCCGCAATGGCTGGAAGGCAAGCGCATCGCCAGTTCGTACCCCAATATCCTGGGCAAGTGGCTGAAGGACCACGGCGTCACGGCAGAGATCGTCGAGATGCGTGGTGCGGTCGAGGTAGCCCCGCGTATGAAGATCGCCCATGCCATCTGCGATCTGGTTTCGACCGGCGCGACCCTGGAAGCCAACGGCATGAAAGCGACCGATCTGGTGCTGAAATCCGAGGCTGTTCTGATCAAGGCCCCTCATGCGCCCGCCCCCGAACTGGCCCACACCTATGACATGCTGCTGCGCCGTTTCGATGGCGTGACAGCCTCGACCGGCGCGAAATACGTCATGATGAACGCCCCGAAAGCGCATCTGGACGAGATCATCAGGATGATCCCCGGCGCGGACGCCCCGACCATCATGCCGCTGGCCGGGCGTGAGGATGCCGTCGCCGTTCACGCGGTCTGCCAGGAAAATGTGTTCTGGGAGACGCTCGACAAGCTGAAAACGGCAGGGGCCTCGGCGATCCTGGTCCTGCCGATCGAGAAGATGATGAAATGAGGCGGGGAGCCTCTGATAAACGATGAAGACCTTTGTCTGGAAAAAACTCAACGCCGCCGAACGCAAGGCGGCCCTGGCGCGGCCGGAAAACCGCCGCGATGCGCGCGTGGCCGATACCGTCCGCACGATCTTTGACGATGTGGCGGCGCGCGGTTTCAAAGCCGTCTCCGACTGGTCGATCAAGCTCGATGGCCATGCCCCGCGCCATGTGAAACTCGACAGCGCCACCATCGACGCCGCCCGCGCCGGACTGGCCGCCGGGGACCTCGCCGCCATGGAACTGGCGGTCGAAAACGTCCGCACCTTCCAGCATGCCGAACGGCCGGCCGATGGCCCGCTGATCGCACCGAAACCGGGCCTGAGCCTGCAACGCGTCTATCGCCCGATCACCACCGCCGGCCTGTACATCCCCGGCGGTACCGCCCCCCTGTTTTCGACCCTGATCATGACCGCCGTACCCGCTTTGGTGGCCGGCGTGCCCAATCGCGTTTGCGTCATGCCTCCGGCGCGCAACGGCTCGATCCACCCGATGATGATTGCCACCGCCGCCGCTTCGGGACTGGAAGACATGTGGCTGGTTGGCGGCGCCCACGCCATCGCCGGTCTGGCGCTGGGCGCTTTTGAGAACACGCCGCCCGCCGACAAACTATTCGGTCCCGGCAACAAGTATGTCGCCGAAGCCAAGCGGCTGGCCACCGAACGCGTCTCCGGCCTGGCCATCGACATGCCCGCCGGTCCTTCCGAACTGCTGGTCATCGCCGACGACACCGCCCATGTAAAACTGGTGGCCGCCGACCTGCTCAGTCAGGCCGAACACGATGCCGATGCGCAGGTGATTCTGGTCGCATTTTCGGCTGAAATCGCCGCGAAGATCGCCGCCGAGGTCGAGGCGCAGGTGTCGCGCCTGCCGCGCGAAACCATCGCTCGCGCTTCGTTGGAACAGGCACGCCTGTTCGTCGTGTCATCGCCGGAAGAGGCGGCCGAGGTTTCCAATCTGTACGGGCCGGAGCACCTGGCCATTCAGGTGGCTGATGTCGATGCGCTGATCCCGCAACTGACCGCCGCCGGCACCATCTTCGCCGGGACCTATGCCGCCGAAACCTTCGGTGACTACGCCGCCGGCCCCAGCCACGTCTTGCCGACCGATGGCGCGGCGCGCGCGTGGGACGGCATCACCGTGCGGTCCTTCCTGACCAGCTTTGTGGTGCAAAAGGCGACCCGCGAAGGTGCCGCCGCTATCGCGCCCGCCAGTGCCCGCCTCGCTCGCCTCGAAGGGCTTGAAGCCCACGCGCTTGCGGCTGATTTCCGGCTGGAGGTTTAGATGAAGAAAGCTTTCGCTCATGTTTAACTCTCCCTTCTCTTCCCTGAACGCGTCCGGCGCGGCGCTGGAGTCCCTGCCGCCGTCGTTGGAGCCTCTGCGCGAACGCATGGCCGACTATTACGGCGTCGAAGCCCATCAACTGATGGTGACACGTGGCGCGTCTCACGCCATGGAAATCCTGATGCGCCGTCTGCGTGTGCATGGCCATGAATTTGTCTGGGCCGGCGCGGATCATTATCTCGAAGACCTGTGCGGGGTCTACAACCTGACCATCCGCAAGCCGCCGGAAAATGGTCCCCTTACCAAAGGCGGCGGCTTCTATCTGGTCCACAATCCGCGCCAGACCGACGGCAAGGCCTGGGATATCGCCGCGGCGCGCGCCCTGGCGGTCGATCTCTTCCCGACGCTACTGGTGATCGACGAAAGTTATTTCGACGCCTGCACGGCGGCCTCAATGGTCGAACTGGCAGTCAATGAACCAAATGTGGTGGTGCTAAAAAGCCTCTCCTATCTCTTCGGCATGGCCGGCGCGCGTGTCGGCGCGCTGATCGCCAATACCAAGACCCTGCAAGGCCTGCTGAAGTTCTGCGAACCGCACCCGCTGCCGACCCCTTCGGTGCGCGCCGCCGAGGCCGCCCTGTCGCCCTCCCGCGCCTTAACCGTTCAGTCGCGCGTCGACCTGATCCGCTCGGAACAGGCCCGTGTCCGTGAAGCCCTGACGCAATCGAAGCAACTGGACAGCTTCGATCTCAATGATGGCCCTTTCATGCTGCTGCGCCCCAAGGCACTGCTGCAAACCCAGACGGCCCTGAAACGCCTCGGCCTCAGCCCGCAGGTGACTCCCACCGGCCTGCTGCTGGCGCTCGGCGATATCGCCACCAACAACCGCATCCTGCGTGCGCTCGATGTGGCGCCGGCGGACAAGGCACCGCGCACCGGCGAAATCCTGCGCGACACCAAGGAAACCAGGATTTCGGTACAGGTCAATCTCGACCAGCCCAAGCCGGTGAAAGTCCATACCGGTGTCGGCTTTTTCGATCACATGCTCGACCAGGTGGCCACCCACGGCGGCTTTTCCCTGCAACTGGCCTGCGAAGGCGATCTCGAAATCGACGCCCACCACACGGTCGAGGACTGTATGCTGGCCTTCGGTCAGGCGCTGAAACAGGCACTGGGCGATCGCGCCGGCATGGCGCGCTTTGGCTTTGTCCTGCCAATGGATGAGACGGAGGCGAAAGTTTCCATCGATCTCGGCGGCCGCCCGTTCTGTGTCTTCAAGGGTGAATTTCAGTCCACCCACATCGGCGATTACCAGACCGAAATGACGGCGCACGCCTTCCGCTCGCTGTCGGAAACGCTGGGTGCCTCGATCCATGTCGAGGTCAGCGGCGGCAACGACCACCACAAGACGGAGGCCTGCTTCAAGGCGCTCGGCCGGGCGCTGCGCCAGGCCACGCGCATCGAAGGCGACGCCCTGCCCTCCACCAAGGGGATGCTCGCTTGATTACCGTCATTGAAATCGGCTGCGCCAACACCGCCTCCGTCCTGTTCGCTCTGGAACGGCTGGGCGCGGAGGCGCGTCTCAGTTCCGATCCTGTGGAAATCGCGGCGGCGGAAAAGGTGGTTCTGCCCGGCGTCGGCGCGGCGGGTTTCGCCATGTCGCGCATCCGCGAACTGGGGCTTTATGACGCCATCCGTGGGTTGAAGGTGCCGCTGCTCGGCGTCTGCCTCGGCCAGCAACTGCTGTTTGAAGACTCGGAAGAAGGCGATGTCGAATGCCTGGGCCTGATCCCCGGCCGGGTAACGAAGATGACCGCCACGCCGGATATGGTCGTGCCGCATATGGGCTGGAACCAGCTTGAGGTGATCAAGGCCGATCCGCTGACCGCAGGCGTAAAGGACGGTGATTTCGCCTATTTCGTCCATAGCTTTGTCTGTCCGGTCAATGACTATACACTGGCCACCAGCACCTATGGCCAACCTTTTGCCGCCATGGTGCGCAAGGGTAATGTGTTCGGCTGTCAGTTCCACCCGGAGCGCTCCTCCGCCACCGGCGCGCAGATTTTGAAGAATTTTGTAGACCTATGATCCTTTACCCCGCCATCGACCTGATCAACGGCGAATGTGTCCGCCTCGCGCAGGGACGTTTCGACGCCGTGACCAAATATGATTCCGATCCGTTCAAGCGGCTGGCCCTGTTCAATGAAGAGTTCGCCCAGTGGGTCCATATTGTCGATCTTGACGGCGCCAAGGCCGGATCGCCGCAGCAGCATGAACTGATCGGCCGTCTGGCCCGTGCCTCCCGCGCAAAAATCCAGACCGGGGGCGGCGTGCGCAGCCGCGAACATGTTCAGACCCTGCTCGATCAGGGTGTTTCGGCGGTCGTGGTCGGTTCGGCGGCGGTGAAAAATCCGGAAGAAGTGCGCGGCTGGCTGCGCGATTTCGGCAAGGATCGCATCACCCTGGCGTTGGATGTGCTACCGACCGCCGATGGCGATTTCGACGCCGCCCTGCATGGCTGGGTCGAAGGCTCCGGCATTTCGCTGTGGGACGTGCTCGACTATTATCCCTTCGGCACGACCCAGCGCATCCTGGTCACCGACGTGTCGCGCGACGGCATGCTGATGGGACCGAACATGGAGTTGATGAAAGCCTTGCGCAAAAAACGGCCCGACCTCGAAATTCAGGCCTCCGGCGGGGTGAAATCCGTGGAAGACCTGTATGACCTCAAGGCCCTCGGCGTGCATGGCGCCATCGTCGGCAAGGCGATCTATGAAGGAATCATCGATCTGAAAGCCGCTCTTAATGTCGGATAAGCTTCGCTTCCCGCCATTAAGGCCATCCTTTTTTAACGCGCTTTTTGATCCAAAAAGTGCGTCACACTTTTTGGAAAGCGCTTGCAATGTTGGCTAGACGCATCATCCCCTGCCTCGATGTCAAGGACGGCAAGGTCGTCAAGGGCGTGCAGTTTATCGGCCACGAAGTACTCGGTGATGCCGTGGACATGGCCCTACGCTATCGAGACGAAGGCGCGGATGAGCTGGTGCTGTACGATATCACCGCCTCCGCCGAGGGCCGGACGGTCGACTACAACTGGGTGCGCGATATCGCCCGCGCGCTCGATATCCCTTTCTGCGTCGCCGGCGGCATCCGCAGCGCCGAGCAGGCGGTGAAATGCCTGAACAGTGGTGCCGACAAGGTGTCGATCAACTCCCCCGCCCTGGAACGCCCCGACCTGATCAACGAATTGGCGGAAATGGCCGGTTCGCAGTGCGTGGTCGTCGGCATCGACAGCCGCGAGATGGACAATGATTATTACGTCCATCAATACAGCGGCGATCCCGACAAGATCCGTCAGGCGGGCCGCCGCACGCTTGACTGGGTGGTCGAAGCGAAGAACCGCGGCGCCGGTGAGATCGTACTCAACTGCATGAACCAGGACGGCGTACGAAAAGGCTATGATATCAGGCAATTGCGCTTGGTGCGCGACCTGATTGATATTCCGCTGGTGGCTTCCGGTGGGGCCGGCGCCCCTGAGCACTTTGAAGCGGTGTTCGATAAGGCCGATGTCTCCGGCGCCTTGGCCGCCAGCGTATTTCACAAGAAAATCATTGCCATTCCGGATTTGAAGCGTGATCTTCGCGCCGCCGGGATAGCGGTAAGATTGTAGAAAAGGCCCCCACCACCACGCCTTCGGCGCGGTCCCCCGCCCCACAAGTGGGGCGGTATGAACGAAATGGCTGCCTCTCTTATACTCTCCCCCACTCGTGGGGGAGGTGGCATCGCCTCTTCGGCGATGACGGTGGGGGGCCTTCACAAGAAGAACAACACCATGCCCGACGCTCACACACTGCCCAATCCGCTCACCGTCGCCGATATCGAAAAGATTGACTTCGCCAAGGGTGATGGCCTTGTCCCCGCCGTGGTGCAGGACGCCGATACGCTCCAGGTGCTGATGCTCGGCTATATGAATGCCGAAGCGCTGAAGGCCACCCTGCAAGGCGGTCTTGTCACCTTCTGGTCGCGCTCGAAGAACCGCCTGTGGCAGAAGGGCGAAACCTCCGGCGACACGCTGGAACTCGACCGCATCCTGACCGACTGCGACGAGGACGCCCTGCTCGTCTATGCCCGCCCAAACGGCCCGACCTGCCACACGAAGACTACCTCCTGCTTCGGCCATGAGGACGCGCCCGGCATCGGCTTCATGGGGCACCTCGCGCAGGTGGTGAAGACGCGCGCCAAGGCCCCGCCGGCCGACAGCTACACCGCCCGCCTGATGCACAAGGGCGTCGCCAAGATTGCGCAAAAGGTGGGCGAGGAAGGCCTGGAGACGGCCCTGGCCGGCCGCGCCGGCGATCTCGACGAGCTGCATAACGAGGCCGCCGACCTGCTCTATCATCTCGAAGTGCTGCTGATGGCGCGCGACACGAAACTTGAAAACGTATTGGATATCCTGCGCGAGCGCCATAAAGGCTGATTTACAGATCACGCGTTTTGTGATCAATTGCGAGCTATCATCCGGGGCTTCGCCTTAATGGCCAAACATCATATCCTTGTCGGCGCCAACGCCATGTTTTCGCCGCGCGGCCGCATCAACCGCCTGCAATTCGTGCTCAATTTCTGGGCCTGCCAGATTTTCATCTTCATCATCTGGTTCGGTGTCGCCATCCTGCCGGACGCCTTGAGCGACGAATGGGCGGCGCGGCTCGGCCAACCCCTGAACTGGCTGACCATGGTGCTGACCGTCCTGCTCTATTTCGCGCTTTTCTGCCTGTGCGCCACGCGCCTGCACGATGTCGGGCTTTCGGCCTGGTTCGGCCTGATTCTGTTCGCCGGCTTTATCCCCGGCCTGATCGTCAGCATCGGCGGCGACATCATCGAAGCCACGGGCCTGACCGACATGCTGAATTTCGTCGCTTTTCTCGGCAATCTGGCGGTTCTGACGCTCGGCATCGCGCTGTCGGTCTGGCCGGGCCAGTCAGGCGAAAATATATACGGACCTTCGCCGAACCAGACCTAAACAGCAAAAATCAGGGGGGCTTATATGCAAAAACCGAAATTTTTTATACCTGTCCTGCAATGGCTTTCCCCCAAGGGACGGATCAGCCGGCTGCAATACTTCATATACGGCCTGATTTTAGCCGCCATCTTTTTCGGCGTTTTCCTTGGTCTTATCATCGGGGGCGAACTTAAAATCGACGAGGAAGGGCATGTCGCCACTCTCTTTGACTTCTGTATTAACGCCGCCCTGCAATTGGCGCTGATCTATACCCTTTTTTGCCTGGCTTCCAAAAGACTTCATGACCTGAACTGGCCCGCCTGGCTGGCCTTGTTGCTCATCATCGACATACCGGTGGATCTGACGGCTGATCTGGCGCGGCTCTACATGACCTTACCTGAAAGTGCGGAAACAACGGTGAAGATCATCGACGGCCTAGTCAAGATTGCCACTATTATTCTCGGTCTGAACCTGACGTTCCGTCCCGGCAACAAAGGGACAAATAAACATGGTCCCGATCCGCTGCGGCCGCCTCCCGCGCCGATCGACGTTTTTTAATCCTGCAAATTGCGGCCGATGGCGCGGCGGATCAGCAAGCGCTGGTCCGGGTCCATATCGCCCAGGATGCCGCGCACTTCCGGCGACAGATGATCACCCGTCCCGCCGCTGAAAACGAGATGCTCGAACATCGCCTGCCATGCTTTATTCTGGTCCGGCGGCAGATCTCGCAGTCCCAGCATGGCCAGCATCAACACCAGCATCGGCGTGCCCATTTCCGCCCCCACCGTATTCCACCAGTAATTGACCTGCACATTGAGGTCCTCACTGGAGGAGACATGGTGCCACCACATATAGGGCACATAAAGGCCATCCCCTGGCGCCAGATCGGCCACCGTGGCCGCGTCCAGCGCCTCGCGGAACTTCGGATGAGCGTCGAAATCGGGGTTTTCCAGCGAGGTCATCGAGGTCGGCACGCCGGAAATCGTCGCCTCCAGCGGTCCCATATAGAGATTCTTCGTCTGGTCGGGCGGGAAGAGGACAAAACGCTTTCGCCCGGCCACCAGGCAGGCCAGATTATAATTGATGTCGAAATGGGTCTGGGTCACGGCGCGGTTACCGATCCAAATGCGCGGTTCCGCTCCCGGTACGTCCAGCGGGTTTTCCGCTTTGAAGCGCGGCATGAAATCCTTCAGCGGCGCGGACTGGATATAGATATGTTCGGCTTCCGCCTGCCCGCTCAGCGCGTTCAGGCGATCGAGCGTCATGGCCAGAGGCAGGGCGGCGCGCTGGAAGTTGTAGCCGCCGATCCGGCCCTTTTGCGGCAGGTCGCCGTAGAAATACCTGCCGTCGCCACCCGGCGCCTGACGGAAGGTTTCGGCCGGAACGCCGGCGTCGCATGCCTTCAGATAAGCGATCAGTTCGGCCCCGGAGCGCATGGCCCTCTCCACGGCCGGCCAGCCCTTCACCAGCCCCTTGAGGATCACCGGCGTTTCCCGTCCGGCCAGCAATGCCGCCACCTCGTCGGGGCGGACACCGTGTCTGATTTCGACGGATGGAAAAGACATGAATCCTCGCAAAAGAGGCCTTGGTGATAGAGCAAAGCCCGGTCATCGACAACCTCTTTACAGACCATCGCGCCGAGCATAACCTGATCCGCGGACCGGGGACCATCCATGCTCACATTCCTGTTTTCACCCAAGGGCCGGATCAGCGGCACGCAGTTCTTTTCCAGCCTCGCCATCCTGATGCTGGTTATGATCGTGATCGGCTTCGGCCTGGGCACGATGCCGGCGGTCAACGGCCCGGTTATCCTGAACGTTTGCTGGATTTTACTGGCCTGGCCGCTCGTCTGCGTACTAATCAAGCGCCTGCATGATACCGGCCGTTCCGCCCGCTGGCTGTGGCTGCTCGCCCCGCAGGCGTTCCTGGCCATCGTGTCGCTGGTCATGGGCGGCTTCCTGCCTGTCGCCCTGCTGTGGCTGATGACTCTCCTCGGCGTCCTGGCCAATCTGGCTTGCTGGAGCCTGCTCTTCTTCCTGGCGCTGAAACCAGGCGATGAAGGGGATAACGCCTACGGTCCCGATTCGCACCTTATCCGTGACCCGATTACCGCAGATGACGCATAATTGCCGCGCCCGATTGCCGAGCGATGCGAACTGCGTCATGTTTGCTGTCAATAATTTGCCCGTTCGTCGCTAAAACGGCACAACGGTTGTCACGAATTCCAAAGGCTTCTCTCCGTGTCCTGGTTGCTGAATCTGCTGAGTGGACTGATCGCGGTGCTGATTTCGGCGGCGCTGCTGCATTTCGGCGGTTCTTCCACCGACGCGCCAAACGATCATGCACCGGCCGCGCCGCCCGACAACGCCGCCACGCCCGGCGCCGCCCCGGCCGAAGACCAAGCTCCCCGCCACGGTTGATTCGGCCAAAACCCGACAAAAAGCTTTGCGAAGAGCGTAAGTTGACGTAGCTTTCTCCTTCCGGGGGAAGCCACCGCCTTTCTCCGGGACATGCGCCGCACGGCTGACGAAAACGGTCTTGGAATACTATTGGCCTCAGGATATTTATTGAATGAAATCAAGCCGTCCCCCGCTCAATCCCGCCGAACCGAAAACGAGCATTTTCGGCCGCTCCAAGCTGCGGCCGCTTTTCGACAAACCGGAAGCCGCGGCGAAACCGGCGGCGGAGGCGGAAGACATAAACGACATTCTCGAAGCGCCTTTCGATAACCCGACCCATGTCGCCACGGATATACGTTCCGATCCCGCCGCACAGGAAAACGTCTCAGAAAGTACTCCGGAACCGAAGGCAGAGCGCAAGCCGGCCCCCGCGCCTCCCACCGCCGAACTGGATATTCCCGAAATCACGCCAGAAATTGCGCCAGAAATCGTAACCGAACTGAAGCCGCCGCCCGAAATCACTCCGCCCGCCAAAACGCCCAAGCCGCCGGCGAAACCGGCCCGCGCCGTCAGCCCGCACAGGACCAAAGCCGAAAAGGCCGACCGCCATAACGCGCCTTCGTCCGGCCTGTTGTGGGGACTGGCCACCTTCGCCAGCCTGCTGTGGGCCTGTGGTCTGACCGCCTTCGCGCTGGGTGCGCAAAGCGATCTGACGGCCATGACCTACGAACCGTTCCGCATCGTCGTTCTGGTCTTTCTAGCCCTCTTCCCCGCCGGCCTGATCTTCGCCACCGCCTTCGCCTTGCGCAATGCCGCCATTCTTTCACGTCAGGCCAGCCGTACCTCCGAACTGGCCGACGCCCTGCTGGCGCCCGCCGCATCCGCCGCCGCCCAGACAGGCGATCTGGTTGCCGCCCTGCGCGAACAGGTCGACCACGCCGTTCATGCCGTCCGCCTGGCCCATGCCGATGTCACCGAACTGAGCGCCCTGCTGAAAACCGAAACCGACCGTCTGACCGAGGCCGCGACCGGCGCCCGCACGGCGGCTCAGAGCATTACCCAGTCCCTGGCGCATGAACGCGAGAGCATGAGCGCCCTCAGCCAGTCGCTGGGGCTGCAATCTGACAGTATTATCGAAGCCGTGGACCGTCAGGCGCGTATGGTGGCCGATGCTTCGGATCTCGCCCAGACACAGTTGCGCGAAGCCGAGGCCAGCCTGGCCAGTTCGACCGGGGCCATCGTCAACGCCGCCGCCGACGTGGCCGATGCCGCCCGCACCGCCGCCGAGGACCTCGACCGCCAGACCGTGCGTCTGGAAACCGCCGGCTCCGGCGTCACCGACCAGGTGCGCAGCGTCGAGGAAGGCCTGTCTCAGCAACGCGCCGGACTGGTTTCTGCCGCGCTTTCCCTGCGCGCCGACCAGGAAGATTTCGCCGTCCATATCGAAAACCAGCGCGCACAACTGACCGAGGCGCTGTCGATCACCCGCGTCGCCACAGTCGATCTCGGTGAGACTTCGGCGCGCGGCATCGATGTCCTGCGCGATATCGTCGTTTCGGCGCAGGAGCATTTCCGCGCCGTGCAGGGCGCCGCCGAAAACGAGCGGACCGCCTTCGAGACACGCATTCATGCCACCCTGTCCAATATCTCGATGATGGCCGCCGATGCGCGTGACGATCTGGTCGAGGAAACCCGCCGGGCGCTGGAGCAGCTCAATGCCTCGGCCGAGGACGCCAAGCGCGCCGCCGATCAGGCCTCGCAAACCGCGCAGATGCGCGTCGACCGTCTCAATGAATCGATCTTCGAGGCCAGCAAGAAGGCCGATGAGGTCTTCGATACGCGCTTTGCCGCCGCCCGCCGCCTGATCGAGGAATCTGCCGATCTGATCGGCGAGGCCGGCGACCAGACCGCGCAGAAGCTCGACGCCAGTTTCGCCCATACGCGCCAGACCATCGCCGAGGTCAACGATGCGCTGAACGACCTGGCCAGCGGCGCCGACCAGTTGCCGACCATCGCCCAGGCGCGCATCGTCGAAATCCGCCAGAGCGTGGAAGACGGCATCAACGCCATGCTGGAAGCCGCCCGCAAGGCTTCGCAGGAAACCGAGGCCGTCGATAACGCCTTCCAGGAACGGGTGAAACGCAATTACGACATGCTGACCGAGGCCGTACGGTTGATGGGAGTCATTTCCGGCGACCAGGCCATGCCCCAGGCGGCGGAACCGGCGCCGCGCGCACGCGATTATGGCCGTGGCGTATCGTCCGCCCGCCGCACGCCTGAAGCTTCCCCGGCGCCGCAACCTTCCGTCACGCGCGCGCGCCTGTTGCCGCTTAGTGTGCCGGCCTCGGAAACGCGGGCGTCTTCCCAACCCGAGGCCCGGCCGGCCCGCGCCGTTCAGGACGGCTGGTCATGGCGCGAACTGCTGGGCGGCATGGAAAAGGCCACCGCGCCGGCCGCCACGCCGCAGGCCACGGCCGAACCACCGCACGATCCCGAATTCGACAGTCTGGACGACCTGATGATCGCCGAGGTCAGCGCCATGGGGGTCGATGCCGCCTCCCTGCTCAGCCGCGCAAGGATCGAGGAAGTTATCGGCGCCATCATGGCCGAGGATAACGAAGGCGCCCGCCTTGTGGTCCGCCGCGTGGCCCCCGCCGCCATCCGCCGCCTGGGCCGCCGCCTGCTTTCCGATCCGCAGATCCGTCAGCAGGCCAATGATTTCGCCACCTTCTATGATCAGCAGATCAATATGGCCCTGCTCGGTAAGGATGTGGTCAAAGGCCTGAACGAGGTGCTGGCCAGCGATTCCGGCCGTGCCTATCTGCTGCTCGACGCCGCCCTCAGCGATTTGATTTAGTCGGGTCTAAAGGTTCCAGCGTGAAACTTGCCATCCGAGAAGAAACCTTCCCGATCGCCGGGCGCTTCACCATTGCACGCGGCTCGAAGACCGAGGCGCACATTATCTATGCCGAACTGGAAGACCAGGGGCATATCGGGCGCGGCGAGTCCGTACCCTATGCCCGCTATGGGGAAAGCATCGAACAGGCACTGAACGATATCGAGGCCGTGCGTGATCGCATCGAAGCCGGCCTGAATTTCAGCGATCTGCAAGACCTGCTCCCTGCCGGCGCCGCGCGCAATGCGATCGACTGCGCCTTGTGGGACCTGAACGCCAAGATCACCGGCATTCCCGCCTGGCAAACGGCCGGATTGAAACGGTTCGATCCGCTCAAAACGGCCTATACATTGAGCCTGGATACACCGGACGCCATGGGTGCGCAGGCCGCCACCAATGCCCGCCGCCCCCTGCTCAAGCTCAAGATAGGCGGCCCGGATGATCTCGACCGCATCGAGGCCGTGCGGGCCAATGCGCCGAAAGCCCGCCTGATTGTCGATGGCAATGAAGGGCTGAGTTTTGACGATCTGGTCCGCATCGCCCCGGATATGAAGACGCTCGATGTCAGGCTGATCGAACAGCCGCTGAAGGTGACCGAGGATGAACAGTTGCTCGGCTATGATTGTCCGGTGCCATTATGCGCCGACGAAAGCCTGCATACCCGCGCCGAACTCGACCGCTGCGCCCGGCTTTACAACTACGTCAATATCAAGCTCGACAAGACCGGCGGCCTGACCGAGGCCCTGGCCCTGAAAGCCGAAGCGGCCAAGGCCGGTCTGGGGATCATGGTCGGCTGCATGGTGGCAACCTCGCTTTCCATGGCCCCGGCGATGATCCTGGCTCAGGGGGCGGACTTCGTCGATCTCGACGGCCCGCTTCTGCTGGCCCACGACCGCGAACATGGACTGGAAATCACCGGCTCGATCCTGCATCCGCCTCGCCCGGAGTTGTGGGGATAGGTTAACCACGAACCACACGAACAGACACGAACTCTGTATTCCGATTGTGAAGACCAGTGATGATAAGAAGATCACGAAAGGTTCATGCGGCAATACGTGCGCGAAGCGTTGTCATGTCTCATCTGTTTCACGGGTATACCGCTCTTCGGGCGCAAGGTGTTCGCATACACGTGTTTCGTCTTCTTCCGTGCCCCATTTCATGATGTGATTCAACGCCCATCGGCATATACCATCGAAACCCAGAGTTCGTGTCTGTTCGTGCGGTTCGTGGTTAAACCTTACCCCCCATCAACCGCGAACGCTGGCTATAGAGCCACATGGCGCTCCCTAACCCCAATCCGGCGACGCCCGCCATCACGCCGTACCCCTTCGCCGCGAACGCCGTATAGATGGTGCCGGAAACGATCGTGCCCAGCCCCATCATCACGCCATTGGCATAGGCGGCGTTGACTGTCTGGCCCAGACTTTCGTACCCTTTCGGCGTCAGACGCTGCACCAGTTCAAGCCCGGCCAGATAGGTGGCGGCGAAAGACAGGGCGTGCAGGCATTGCAGTGGATAAAGCGCCCACAGCGGCGGCGAGAACGCCATCCCGCCCCAGCGCGCCACGGCGAATATCCCGGCGATCACCAGCATCCGCCACGGTCCGGCCTTGCGCCTGATCCCCTCGCCCAGTCCCATGAAGGCGACCTCGGCCACCACGCCGACCGCCCACAGATAGCCGCAAGTACTGGAAGACAGGCCGCGCTCTTTCCAGATGATGGTCGAGAAAGCGTAATAGAAACTGTGCGACGCCTGCAAACACCCGACCGCCATCAGCAGCCATAGAAATCCCTCGTCGCGCATCAGGATTTTCAGCCGCGCCATCCCAGCGCCCGCCGTCCCTACCGGCGCATGTCCGGGGCGCACCAGAGTGCCTAGCAGATAACGCCCGCCCAATGCTGCCAGCAGGGCCGCGCCCACCAGCCAGATCAGGATCAGGTCCGTCGGCGCGGTCATCAGCAGGAAGCCCAGCACGATATTGGTGACGATAAACGCGCTGGAGCCGACCGCGCGCGGAATGGCGTAGGCGAAATGCTCCAGCCGTGACAACTGCATGGTCATGGAGTCATTGAGCGGCGCGATGCTGGTCATGCAACTAAAAGCGAGCGTGAACAGGATCAGATAGAGCGGAAAGCGCGCAGTCGGGAACAGGCCGCCCGGCATCATCAGGGCATAGAACAGCGCCCCGCCACAGGCCAGCCCGATCAGCGGCGTGCGGTAAAGCCGGAAGCCATCGGCCCACAACCCGCTGACCGGGCCAGTCAGGGCGCGCAGCAGCAGGGGCGCGGCCAGGATCACGCCGATCTGGCTGGCCGTCATGCCGTGCGTTTTCAGCCACAGCGGCATGAACGGCAGGGAAGCGCCCGTGCCGGCATAGACCAGGGCGTAGAATATGGCCTGCCGACGCAGGGTCGTGAGCGGGAAAGGGGTTGTGAGCGCGGGCATTTTACGTCTTAGTGATATCCAGCCATTTGCCCATCAGACCTCAAGATTATGACCGACTCAGTAAATTCCACCAAAAGCGCGCCGATGCGCGGCCTTTACCCCGATATCGAGCCTTATGACAGCGGTCATATGCCTACAAGCGGCAAACACAAGATATATTATGAGCAAAGCGGCAATCCCGAAGGCCTGCCGGTCGTGGTGCTGCACGGCGGCCCCGGCGGCGGCACCTCGCCCAACCTGCGCTGTTATTTCAATCCCGATGGTTATCGCATTATCCTGCTCGACCAGCGCGGCTGCGGGAAATCGACGCCGCACGCCTCGGAAGACATTTCGCTGGAGGATAACACCACCTGGCACTTGGTCGCCGATATCGAGGCTCTGCGCCAGAAGCTCGGCATCGATAAATGGGTGGTTTTTGGCGGTTCGTGGGGGTCGACGCTTTCCCTGGCCTATGCCCTTACCCATCCCGAACACGTCAGCGGCCTGATCCTGCGCGGCATCTTCCTGGTGCGCAAGACGGAGCTGGACTGGTTCTATCAGGAAGGCGCCAGCCATATCTATCCCGATATCTGGGAGAAATTCATCGCCCCGATCCCTGAAGCCGAACGTGACGATCTCTTGTCGGCCTATGTGAAACGCCTGAATGGTCCGGATCGCGCGGAAAGCATACGCTGCGCCCTGGCCTGGAGCGGCTGGGAAGGCGATACCTTGTCGATTGACGGCCCTTCGGAAACAGCCTCGAAATTTTCCGATCCCGCCTTCGCCCTGGCCTTCGCGCGGATCGAGAGCTGGTATTTCAGGAATGGCGGTTTCTTTAAGAGCGAAAACTGGGTGCTGGAAAATATCAGCCGTATTCGTCATATCCCCGGCTGGATCATCCAGGGCCGTTATGATGTGGTGACGCCGATGACGACCGCGTGGGATCTGAAAAAAGCCTGGCCGGAAGCGCGTTTCAATCTGGTGAAAAAGGCCGGCCATTCCTCCAGCGATCCGGGCATTCTCGAAGGTCTGGTGGCAGCGGCCGATGAGGCGCTGGTGGCTTTGAGCTAAGGCACAACCGGCGTTGTCCGGCCCGTCATGGCGCCATTGGCGACCGGATCGGCGGCGGCGGGCCTGGTGTCGTCCGCGCCGGGCTTGTCATGCGGTCCCGATGGCGCAATCAGTATGGCGGCAATGATCAGACCGGTGATAACGAACAGCACAATAGCCACCCACAGGGCGCGTTTGCTTTCGGTCTTGCTGACAGGCGGTTCGGACGGTGGCATGGGTGCAGACTGCCCGCCGCCATATAAAAAATCAGCGCTGAATTAACGCCTCTCTTTTGGAGAAGAGAGCGATTATTCAAACCTTTGGAAAATAGACGCCTGCCGTGGCAATTCCTGATAGCGGTGGACCTTGACGCCCAACACCAGGCCAAAACCGGTCATCACCATCAGCATGGCCGATCCCCCGTAGGAAACCAGCGGCATCGGTACGCCGACCACCGGGAACAACCCCATGACCATGGCGCCATTGATCAGCACATAGAGCGCGAAGGTGGCCGTGGCCCCCGCCGCCGCCAGACGGCCGAAGTGCGAGTGCGACAGCGAAGCCATGCGCAAGGCCATCAGGATAATCAGGGCATAGAGCAGGAAGATCACAAAACCGCCGGCAAAGCCCAGTTCCTCACAAACCGCCGCCATGATGAAGTCAGTATGTTTTTCCGGCAAAAAATTGAGCTGGCTTTGCGACCCCAGGCCCAGCCCCTTGCCGAGCAGGCCGCCGGACCCCATGGCGATCTTCGATTGCAGGATGTGGTATCCATCACCCGAAGGGTCGCCTTCCGGATTGAGGAAGGTCAGGATACGCTTCCTTTGGTAATCATGCAGCACATACTGAAAGGCCAGGTATATGGTCGGGACCATGGCCGCCGCCGCACCTGCTATGATTTTCCAGTTCAGGCCGGCCAAAATCATCACCGACGCGCCGGTCAGCGAAATCAGCACGGCGGTGCCGAGATCGGGCTGGTGCATGACAAGCGTCGCCGGCACGCCGATCATGGCCGCCGGGATCAACAGTTTCCACGACAGATTGGCATCCTTGGCCGAACACTCATGATAAAAACGCGCCAGCGCCAGCACAATGGCCAGCTTCATGAATTCAGAGGGCTGGAAGGAGATTGGCCCCAGACTCAGCCACCGCTGCGCGCCCATGCGGACGTCTCCCACCGCTTCGACGGCGACCAGCATCAACAGCGAAGCCCCATAAAACCAATAAGCCCCCATCAGCCAGACACGCAGATCGACCAGGGCCAGGGCGCACATCATGACAAGGCAGACACTGAAAAAAATCAGTTGCTTATAGGCCCACGGGTCCCATTTCATACCGCCGACACTGTAAAGCAGCAGGATACCGATGCCGGTCAGGCAGCACAACAGGCCGACGAACAGCCAGTCGATCTGAGCGATTTTGCTTTCGTAGCGATCGCGTTGTCCGGGACGGGAAAGAGCGGAATCGACCATTGGATGACCTAGGTGCTTGTCGGCAAAATATCGGGCGGCGGCGGGGCGGCGCCGGTATCGTCTTCGGGATCGGGCACATCGGTCAGGGGTTTATCCACCAGATCGGCCGGATTGATGCCAACGATGCGCTTCTGAATTTCGGGATCTTTCAGCAAGGCCATGCGCATGATTTCACGCGCCTTCGGCACAGCCGCCGAAGATCCCCAGCCGCCATGCTGAACAATGACGCTCATGGCGTATTTGGGCGCATCGGCCGGCGCGAAGGCGACGAACCACGCATGGTCCCGCTTCTCCCATTCCAGATGCAAGGTGGCCCGCGAACCCGACCTGATGGTATGGGCCTGCGCCGTGCCGGTCTTGCCCGCCATCATGATCGGACCAAGATCGAGCTTTCCGGAGCGCGCGGCGGTGCCGCCGGCCGAGGTCACATCGGCCATGGCGGCGCGCACATAGGCGATGTGCGCCGGATCGGCCGCCAGATCGGCAAATTCGGTCGCCTTGTACGGCTGTCCGCCGATCGATTTGATAAGGCGCGGCTGAACCGCCTTCACGCCGTTCGCCAACCGGGCCACCGCCACGCAATTTTGCAGCGCATTGACATTGGTGAAGCCTTGTCCGATACCCATGGAAGGGGTTTCGCCCGCAAGCCATTTGGTATTGCGCGGATCGCGTTTCTTGAAATATTCCGCCTTCCATGCCCGGTCGGGCACAACGCCCGCCTTTTGCCCGTCGATGCCGATATCGAAAATCTGCCCCAGACCGAACTTGCGCGCCACATCGGCGATCTTGTCCGGCCCGACAGACAGGGCGCACTGGTAGAAATAAACATCGCAGGACGTGACAATGGCGCCATGCAGATCCAGTGTGCCATGCCGTCCGTCACAGTGGAAAACGTGGTTGCCGAACGGAAACACGCCGTTGCAGGTGTGGGTCGTCTTGGGATCGTAGCCATTTTCGAGCGCCGCCAGGGCCACCAGGGTCTTGAAGGTCGATCCCGGCGGATAGGTGCCCGATAGTGCCTTGTCCAGCAACGGGATATGATCGTAACCGGCCAGCAACTTGTAAGCGTCGCTGGATATGCCGGAGACGAACAGATTCGGATCGAAACCGGGACTGGACGTCATGCACAGGACCTCGCCCGTGTGAATGTCCATCATTACGCACGAGCCGGAGTCCTCGCCGAAGACGTCAATGGCGCGCTGCTGGATATCGGCGTCAAGCGTCAGGACGATATCCTTGCCGGGAACGGGTTCGATGGAGCCTTCGCCATCCTCGGCCACCACCTTGCCGCGAGCGTCGACCTCGACCTTTTTACCGCCCGCCTTGCCGCGCAGGTCTTTATCGAAGGCCCGTTCAATCCCTGTTTTGCCGATGCGGAAACTGGGGTGATGCAAAAGATTCAGGTCCGTTTCCGACGCATCCTTCTCGTTCTCAAGGTCTTTCTGGTTGATCTTCGACACATAGCCGACAACATGCGAGAAGGCGCCGCCGTAATAATAGGCGCGCATCTCGTCCCTGTCGGCCACCACGCCGGGAATGTCGTTGGCGTAGAGGCTGACCTTGGAAAAGTCTTCCCAACTCAGGTCGGAGGCTATGATGGTCGGCACCGAACGCTGGTTCTGGTTGATGTCGCGCAGGATGCGGCGGCGGCTCGAAAGGGTCTGCGGCAGGACGTAGGACACCTGATCGAGCGTATCGTCGATATTCTTGACCTCGTTCGTCTCGATCATCACACGGAATGATGACCGGTTACCGGCGATCAACTTGCCGTTGCGATCGTAGATATTCCCACGTGGCGGCGGAATCAGGCGGAAATTGAACTGGTTGGCCGCCGAAAGCTTCTTGTATTTCCCGCCCTGCACGATCTGCAAATGCGCCAGCCGGCCGGTCAGGGCGAACATGCCGAACGCCACCAGTCCGCCCATCAGGAAGATGCGCCGGGTAAACATCGCCTGGCGTTCGTTGACATCGGTAAAGACGATGGAAGGTTCAGCCATTCATCCCTCCCCTATTGAAACCGGACGTCGGAATGGAGGTACTTTTCAAGCAGAATCAGTACGAACGGAAACATCAGAGTGGTGGCGAAGGCCTGTTCGACCACGCCCCACAAACGGACCACCGCGCCGGTATCTATAAAGGCCAGCAGAACGCATATGCCGAAAAAGATCAACTCGGTCAGCAGGAACAGGCCAAACAGCACCATCCATTCCTGTCCGATCAGATAGGTCCGCGCCAGGGCCAGCACGCCGTAGACCAGCACCAGGCCGATGGTCCAGAAACCGAGCGGCGCGCCCCAAAAGAAATCGAGGAAGAAGCCCAGCGCCCCCACAATGAAAGGCGCGATGTAGGAAGGCCGGATCAGCGGCCAGGCAAACGCCAGGATAAGGGGCGACACCGGCTCCGGCAGATAAAAGCCGAAGGGCTGGAAAGCGGTGGCCAGGACAATGGTCAGGGCCACGCTCATCAGGGCGGGCGCCAGAATCCAGTCCCATGGCGTGATGATCCTTGACGCCATGCCGGCACGGACGCCGCGATTGATCACCGTGCCGCCGAAGCCGCGTTTTTTCAGACCGAGCATCCCCGGCATTTTCATCAGTTTTGTCCCGATGGTTCGGTCACCGGCGTCGCCGGCGGCACATAGGGCTTCAGCTCCGGCGTCACCGGCGCGACAGCGGACGAAGACGCAGCGGTGACCGGTTTGGGCGTAACCGGCCCGGAGACAGCGGAACTTGATTCAGCGGAGCCTGCCGCCGCCGGGTTCGGCCTAGGCTTCGTTACCGCAGGCGCAACCGAAGGGGAAGTCACGACGGTCACCGAAGGCTTCGCAGCGCTGCTGACGGCGGAAGACGTCGCGGGCTGCACCGCCGGCAGGGCTGGTGGCGGCAGCACATCGCTCACCGGCGGCGCGCGCAGGATCGTGTCGGCATTCGGCAGTTGCGAAAAATCCTTGAACAGCAGCACCTTGACGAAATCGATCGCGGAGCGGTTGGAATAGAGACGGACCCGCCAGACATTATCGACTCCCTTGACCGCCTCGCCCACCGGCAGGCCGCGCGGAAAGACGCCGCCATCGCCCGATGACAGGATCTGGTCGCCGGCCTTGACGCTATCCTTGCCGCGCACGAAATCGAGTTTGGGATAACCACCGCCGTCGCCGCTCATCATGGCGCGGGCGTCGGAGCGCAGGATCATCACCGGCACATGGCTGGTGACATCGGTCACCATCAGCACGCGGCTGACATCCGGCGACACGCCGACAATGCGTCCGACAAGCCCCTGATCGGTGATGACCGGATTGCCGAAAGCTATCTTTTTGTTCGAGCCGGCGTCGATCAGGCGGTTATTGGCGAAAGGGCCGCGCGACACGGCGACCGAGCGCGCCGTCACCATCTCGACCGGCGGCTCGGTGCGCAGGTTGAGCAGCTTTTCGTAGCGGCTGTTGATGTCTTTTTCTTCGATATAGAGGTCGCGGTACTGCGTCAGTTCGGCGACCTTCATCTTGAGTTTGCGATTTTCCCGGACGGCGAAGAAATAATCGTCAAACCAGTTGGTGCCGTCGCCGATCTTGTGGACAGGATAGGCCAGCACCTTATCCGGAAAGCCCGCCACGGTATCGAAACCAGCGCGGTTGGCGTAGGCCGAGGCCTCCACCTCCTCACGGCGATCCCCCAGGAACAGCAGGGCGGCGACAACGCAAACCAGCGCAACGACACCCATCACCGCCCAGGTCATCGGCAGTTTCAGATGCTCGAAGTGTCCGTTCTTGTCCCCGTAGGCCACGCTACAAAATTCCCTAGAGCCGGAGCGCCAATGTACTTATCGAATGTCCTTCGTCCACCTATGACATGGTGGCGTCGAGAATGCCCTTCATCCAGCGCGGATGCTCAAGCACGCGGCCGCAGCCGATGGCGACACAGGACAGCGGATCTTCGGCCACCGACACCGGCAGGCCGGTCTGGTCGCGGATTTCAATGTCGAGGCCACGCAGCAGCGCGCCGCCGCCGGTCAGCATGATGCCCTTGTCGGCGATATCGGCGGCCAGCTCGGGCGGCGTGGCTTCCAGGGCCACCTTCACGGCGTCGATGATCTGCGCCACCGGTTCGGCCAGGGCTTCCGCCGCCTGGCGCTCGGAGATGCGCACTTCGCGCGGCACGCCCTGCATCAGGTCGCGGCCCTTGACGTCGATCGCCAGGCCTTCGCCATCGTGCGGCACGCGGGCGGTGCCGATGTCCTTCTTGATGCGTTCGGCGGTGGTTTCGCCGATCAAAAGGTTATGGTTGCGACGCATGAAGTTGGTGATCGCCTCGTCCATCTTGTCGCCGCCGACGCGGACCGACTTGGAATAGACGATGCCCGACAGTGAAAGCACGGCCACTTCCGTGGTGCCGCCACCAATATCGACAACCATCGAACCGGTTGGTTCGTGGATCGGCAGACCGGCGCCAATGGCGGCCGCCATGGGTTCATCGAGCAGGCCGACGCGGCGGGCCGAGGCGTTCAGGCAGGAATCGTTGATAGCGCGGCGCTCGACGGCGGTGGCGCCCGAAGGCACGCAGACGATGACCTTGGGATTCACAAAGCCCTTGCGGTTATGCACCTTGCGAATGAAATACTTGATCATTTCCTCAGCGACTTCAAAGTCGGCGATCACCCCATCGCGCATCGGGCGGATGGCTTCCATGTGGCCGGGCGTGCGGCCCAGCATCTGCTTGGCCTCGATGCCCACAGCGTGAACCAGCTTGCGTCCCCCGACATTACGCAGCGCCACGACCGACGGCTCATTCAGCACAATGCCCCGGCCCTTCATATAGATCAGCGTATTGGCCGTACCAAGGTCGATGGCGATGTCGTTGGAAAATCCGCCGAAGAAGGTCTTGAGCATTGAGATAAACTACCTTGGTTCTTGAAGTTGGCGCTTGGCGAGGCCGGTTTTGTTTACAGTGGGGCGTACCCCGTAAGGTGTAAGGAAGGCATTTTGGGGGCAATCCGTGCAGCGGCTGTGGAACAAGGCCGGATTGCCTTGAATCAACAGGTTTTCACTCCCGGAAGGCCCTCACTTGCCCTTATTGGAATCATATTTCAAGGGGGTTGCGAAAAAAGATAGTTTCACCCTACAAGCGAAATAGTTAACCACTTGTTTTCAATAGAGAAGCTCTGACGAAATGCCCCTCCGATCACATAAAATGTCATCTTGAAGTGAAGCTCAGGCCGTGCGGATACCCTGAGAATTATCGGTAGCCCAAAGCAATTTTATTCGGAGGTCTGCTGACGGTTCCTGGCCGCCTCATACACCTTGCGGGCCACCAGCATCAGACCCAGCCAGGCCAATGCGATGGCAGCCATCAAAAGCGCCATTTTCCAGTCCCCCCCCTTCACCGATGCAAAGGAGGAACCGAACATGGCGACCAGCGCCGTCTTGGGGATGACGCCGAGCGCACAGCCGGCGATAAAGGGCAGGAAGCGCGCCCGTGAAGTGCCGAACGCCATATTGACGACGATGAACGGCGCCGACGGGATATTGCGGATAATAAAAGACGCTGAAAACGCATTACGGCCGATATATTCGCTCAGCCGGCCGACATGGTTGCCGCCGAGCCGCTTCATCACCCCCGCGCCGGCGAACCGTCCCATATAGAAGGTCATGCCCGCTGAAATCACCGTGGCGACCCAACTGTAAAAACCACCCCACCACGGTCCGAAGGCCACCACGCAGGCCGCGATCAGCACGAACTGCGGCGCGCCGAACAGGGCCGACACGCAGAAAACCACCGTGACAATCACCACCGCCATCGGCGAATGGCGATACTGCTCCATCCATAGTTCGAGGTTTTGGAGGATTTCCTGCCCCCAGACCGACTTGCCGATCAGGAAGACCACCACGACAAGCGCCAGCAGGATCAGGCTGCCCCACAGGGCGCGCACGGCTTTCGCGTCCATGTGCAGGAAAAGACCGGTAGCGCGTCGCCATAAATTTTGCAGTCGGGTGTGCATTATCCGCTGTATGTCGTCAAAGCCCTGCCTGGGGCAAGTAAATAAGCTGCAAAATCGCGTTTTTAGAAACAGCTGAAACCGGTTCCGCGACCAAACGCCCACAGCCCTCCAGATTCAGAGAGAAATTCACCGATAATGGGCGATGACCGTTGGACAAATGAATGCGGGCGAGTAAAGAGAACCCCTGCATTTTCTCCGCGGTTCCTTATCGGGAACCACATTCCACCTGTGAGCACCCTATGGCCGACTTCTCCGAATCCGATACCCTCAAACGCGTAAAACCTTCCCCGACTCTCGCCGTCTCCGCCAAGGCGCGCGAACTGGCCCGCGCCGGCCGGAAGGTCATCGGCCTCTCCGCCGGCGAGCCGGACTTCGACACCCCGGAAAATATCTGCGACGCGGCCATCAAGGCGATCAAGCGCGGCGAAACCCGCTATACGGACGTCGACGGCATCCCTGAACTGAAGGCCGCCATCGTCGAGAAGTTCAAGCGCGAGAACGGCCTGGAATACAAGACCACGCAGGTTTCCGTCTCCCCCGGCGGCAAGCCGGTCATCTATAACGCCTTCATGGCTTCGCTGAACGCCGGCGACGAAGTGATCGTGCCCGCGCCCTATTGGGTGTCCTATCCCGATATGGTCCTGCTAGCCGGCGGCACGCCCGTCTTCGCCGTGGCGGGCATGGAAACCGGCTTCAAACTGACGCCGGAAACCCTGGAAGCCGCCATCACGCCCAGAACCAAATGGCTGATCCTCAACTCGCCTTCAAACCCGACCGGCGCCGTCTATACCGCCGACGACCTGAAGGCGCTGGGTGAGGTGCTGAAGCGCCATCCGCAGGTGTGGATCCTGACCGACGACATGTACGAGCACCTGCTGTTCGACGGTTTCAAATACGCCACCATCGCCCAGGTGGTGCCGGAGCTTTACGACCGCACGCTCACCATGAACGGCGTGTCGAAAGCCTATTCAATGACCGGCTGGCGCATCGGTTACTGCGCCGGGCCTGAGCCGCTGATCAAGGCGATGTCGAAGATCATCTCGCAATCGACCTCCAACCCCTGCTCGATCGCGCAGTGGGCCGCCGTGGAGGCGCTGAACGGCACGCAGGACTTCATCCAGCCGCGCGCCAGCGCCTTTCAGAAGCGCCGTGATCTCGTTGTCGCCATGCTGAACAACGCCGAAGGCATCACCTGCCCCAAGCCGGAAGGCGCCTTCTATGTCTATCCGTCGATCGCCGGCTGCATCGGCAAGACCGCGCCTTCGGGCAAGGTCATCACCAGCGACGAGGATTTCGCCGGCGAACTGCTGCAAACCGAGGAAGTGGCCGTGGTTCACGGCGCCGCCTTCGGCCTGTCGCCGTTCTTCCGCATTTCCTACGCCACGTCGGAAGCGGTCCTGACCGAAGCCTGCTCGCGTATCCAGCGCTTCTGCGCCAGCCTGAAGTAAGACTTTCAGGCATAGCATGAAATATTACCGGCGCGGCGGAATTTCCCGCCGCGCCGTTTTTCATATGCGCAAGACCGCCTCATGAACCGACGGCATAAACTTGCGCTTGCCCTTAATTCAAAAAGCAGGCAAGCAAGGCTCGAATGACGGGTTTCTGGCAGATAACATGGCTGATTCCGCCGGGATTGCTGCTGGGCGCCCTGGTTGCCTCGGCGTTTGTCAGCGCCTTACTCAGCCTGCTGGTGATCAAGGGCGGTCCGGTTGATAATCCGCGCGAACGCGGCGCGCACAGCGACCCTACCCCCACCAGTGGCGGCTTGGCCATCATGGCGGCCTCGGCTCTGGTTATCGGCCTGGTTTTGTGTTTTTACGGCGCGGCCATTCCGGGAAGCTGGCGTGATGGGCTGATCTTGTTCGGTTTTGCCAGCCTGATGGGCCTTTGCGGCGCGATCGATGACGTGATCGATCTGCCAGCGAGCTGGCGGCTGGCCTTCCAGATCGGCCTGTGCCTGGTCTTCGCTTATTTTTACCGGGTCACCGTGCTTGATTTCGGCCCCGGCCTGATCGTGCAGATCCATCCGTTCATTGGCCTGCTCGGCAGCGCCGCCTGGCTGATCCTGACCCTTAACACGATCAATTTCATGGACGGCTCGAACGGGCTGGCCATCGGCGCCCAGACGATCGCCATGCTGGTCTTTGCCGGCCTGATCCTGCTGATGGCCCCCTTGAGCCTCTTCGGCGCCTATCTGGGCATCATCCTGCTGATCAGCGTTTGCGTGGCCGGCGCCCATATCGGTTTCGCGCCGTTCAACCTGCCGCCCGGCAGGCCGCAGAAAGCAAAGGCGTTCCAGGGCGACGCCGGCTCCCTGTTCGCCGGCGCGCTGATCGGTGGCGCCACCCTGGTGATCAAGGCCTATGGCGTCGGTTCGGTGTGGTTCGGCGGTTTCCTGCTGGCCCCCCTGCTGGTCGATGTCGTCCTGACCCTGATCGTGCGGACGCGCAAGCACGCCAACGTCTTCACGCCCCACAAGGAACATCTCTACCAGATCTGGCTGCAACGCCGCGACGGCTCGCACTGGCGGCTGGCCCTGCGCATCTGGGGCCTGTGCCTGTTCTCCAGCCTGGTCGGTGTCGGCGCGCGTTTCGTGGACAGGGTATATCATACCGATATCCGCTTTTTCGCCCTGGTGGCGCTGATTACCATCTACTCCGCCGGCTGGACGATCCTGCGCACGGAACTGCTTAAACGCCCTCTGTTAAATAAAGCGCCATAAGCAGATCATCGAGATACGGCTTGCCGTGATCCTGCCAGACGCGCCCTTTCAGCCGTCCCTCAAACACAAATCCCAGCGATTGATAGAGATCGAGCGCCCGCTGGTTATCCTCACGGCAATATAGCTCGATAATACGGAACTTCGGATTTGCCCGCGCCGCTTCGATCAGGTGCGTGAACAGTGTCCGCCCGACGCCGCGCCGTTGTGCTGCCGGAACGACAGCCACGGTCAGGTTTGTCAGGCAATGGCCAAGCTGGCGCGTTTCCGAAGGCCAGGCGTGGATTTCACCGAGTATCCGGCCCTCTTCACCTTCCGCCACCAGCGAAATACCGATCCGCAAACTGTTTTCAAGATTATGCCGGATATAGGTTTCGGTGATTTCGTCCTCACGCCGCAGCAAGCCGCCACCCTGACGCGCCGCCGCGCGATAAACCGCATATATGCCCGCTTCATCACTGGCGAGGCCGGGACGCACATCATAACTCATCTTCACTGTCCGGACGTTTGCGGTTCGATTTAATAGTGGAACGGATCGCCTTGCCAATCAGCCGCCTTTTCACCGCGCCCTTTGTCGGTTTGGTGGCGATGCGCGGCGGTGGCGGTGGTTCGGCGGCCTTGCGCACCAGTTCGACAAAGCGCGCCTCGGCCGCCCGGCGGTTCATTTCCTGGGTGCGGTGGGTCTGGATGAACAACACCAGAACGCCTTCATTGGTGACGCGCCGGCCGCCCAGCCTGATCAGCCGCTGCTTGACATCATAGGGAATGGTGAGGTTCCCGAAGATCGAAAAGCGCAGTTCGACAGCGGTCGAAACCTTGTTGACATTCTGGCCGCCCGCACCCGAAGACCGCACGAAGGTTTCGTGCAGTTCCTCATCAGGAACCGAAATGCGGGGCGTGATAAAAACCATGAACGCAGATAGCAAAAAGCCGCCCGCCTGGAAACAGACGGACGGCCTCTATTATAAATCAGATGATTAAGCCGCCAACGATGACTTGATCATCCACAGATGCTTTTCGTGGGCGGTCAACCGGGTCGTGCAGAGATCAGCGGTCGAAACGTCGCCGGCATCCTCGGAGGCCTTCACCGCCGCTTTCAGGGTGGCGACGACCGTGGCGTGGTCTTTGGCCAGATCCTTCAGCATGTCCTGGGCCGAAGCGGTGGGGTCGCCGTCCTTGATCGAGGTCAGGTTGCCGAAAGCGTCGGCGCCCATCGGCGCGGTCTGGCCGAGGGCGCGAATACGCTCGGCGATCTCGTCAATCGAGGTCCAGATTTCGTTGTACTGTTCCTCCAGCAGCAGGTGCAGGCCGCGGAAATTCGGACCGACCACGTTCCAGTGATACCCATGGGTCTTCTGGTAAATGGTGAAGGTGTCCGCCAGAACCTTGGACAGTTCCAGGCCTACCTTCTTGCTGTTGTCAACGCCGGATTCGCTCATGATATTATCTCCTCAGACAGGGGTTCCGTATGTGATGGGTCACATATGAGAATACCACCATAAAGATACAATGAGGGAGTCGGGTCCAGTCGAATATTTCCTGTGAAACCTGCTTTGCGTCACTTCGACAAGGTGGAACTGTCATAAAACGTGATAGTTCGTGAGCGCAAAGAGGTTGCAATGCGCCATCATCGGATTATTTTATACATACCTTATGCTGAAAATGAGCATAAGTATTTGGAGAGAAACGATGGCCGATACGGCTGCCCCCCTTGAGTTTACCCCGGCAATCGAAGCCGGAACGGCGGACATCTATGCCCGCCTGCAAGGCAAGGTATCGCCGCTGGAATGGCAGCTTCAGGCCCCGCTGATCCATGCGATCAATACGCTCAAGGCCGAGATGAACGCCGTCATTCTGGCGCACAACTATATGACGCCGGATATCTTCCACGGCGTGGGTGATTATGTCGGCGACAGCCTGGGTCTGGCCCGTGAAGCCGCCAAGTCATCGGCCGATATCATCGTGCAGGGCGGCGTCCACTTCATGGCCGAGACTTCGAAGATCCTCGCCCCGCAAAAGACCGTGCTGATCCCCGACATGCGCGCCGGCTGCTCGCTGGCCTCGTCTGTCACCGGCGAACAGGTGCGCCTGATCAAGCAAAAATATCCCGGCCTGCCGGTCGTCACCTATGTCAATACCACGGCTGATGTGAAGGCCGAAACCGACATCTGCTGCACCTCGGCCAATGCGGTGCAAGTGGTTGAGCATATCGCCGCCGAATGGGGCGTCGATACGGTCATCATGCTGCCGGACCAGTTCCTGGCCAAGAACGTGGCGCGTCAGACCCATATCAAGATCATTGCCTGGGCCGGCGCATGTGAGGTGCATGAGCGCTTTGATGCGCAGGATATCGCCGATGTCCGCGCCGCCCATCCCGGCGCTGTGGTTCTGGCGCACCCGGAATGCCCGCCGGAGGTCATTGCTGCCTCGGACTTCACCGGCTCGACCACGGCGATGAGCGATTACGTCACTAAAAACAAGCCGAAACAGGTGGTGCTGATCACCGAATGCTCGATGGCCGATAATGTCACCGCCGACGCGCCCGGCGTCGAATTCCTGCGCCCGTGCAACCTGTGCCCGCACATGAAGCGCATCACCTTGCAGGGCATTTATGACTCCTTGCGCTTCCATCAGTATGAAGTAACGGTCGATCCGGAGCTGATCCCCCGCGCTGCCCTGGCCGTACAGCGCATGATCGACATGCCCCCGCTGAAAACGCCCGCCCGCTACGATATGATCAAGGCCAGGCATCATGTCGATGTCGAAATGATCAGTTGATCCCTTCTCCCCGTTTGCGGGAGAAGGTGGCCAAAGGCCGGATGAGGGGCATTCCCGGCTGACCGTTTCTGCACACTCGCCCCTCACCCCAACCCTCTCCCCACATGTGGGGAGAGGGGGTTAGGAAGGAGGCCACCTTGGCCGAAGTCTTTATCCATAACGGCCCGCTGGTGATCGGTGCGGGACTGGCCGGCCTGAGCGTCGCGCTCAATACCGCGCCTCACAAGACGCTCGTCCTTGCCCCTGTGGCGCTGGGTGTCGCCTGTTCGTCGGCCTGGGCGCAGGGCGGGATCGCCGCGGCACTTTCCCCTGATGATTCCCCGAAAGCCCACGCCGAGGATACCATTAATGCCGGCGCCGGGATTGTCGATGAACTGGCGGCTAAGACCCTGACTGAGGCTGGCCCGCAAACCGTTCAGCGGTTAAAAGCAATGGGCGCGCCTTTCGATCATAAACCGGACGGTTCCTTCGTGCTTAACCGCGAAGCCGCGCACGGACTGGCCCGCGTGGCGCGCGTCGGCGGCGATCTCGCCGGCAAAGCCATTCTCGAAGCCGTTGTTCACCAGGCGCTCAATGCCCCAAATATTGAAATCTGGGAGCGCGCCCATGCCCTCGGCCTGATCAAATCAGAAAACGGCGTGGTCATCGGCGCGCTGATTCAGCATGCCGACAAGTTGGTCGAGGTATTCGCACCGGTCGTTATCCTGGCCAGCGGCGGCTCGGGCGGGCTGTTCGCCGTCACCACCAATCCGGCCAACCTGCGCGGCGAAGGCATGGCCATGGCGGCATTGGCGGGCGCCGAAATCGCCGATCCGGAATTTGTCCAGTTCCACCCGACAGCACTGAAATTCGGCCTCGATCCCGCGCCGCTCGCTACCGAAGCCCTGCGCGGCGAAGGCGCTACCCTGATCGACAAAAACGGCCACCGCTTTGTCTTTGACGACCACCCCGATGGCGAACTGGCCCCACGCGATATCGTCGCCCGCGCCGTCCACAAGGCGGACCAAAACGGCGGCGCCTTCCTCGATGCGCGCACGGCGATCGGCGAACACTTCCCGGCCGAGTTCCCTACGGTCTTTGCCTCGTGTATGAGCCAGGGCATCGATCCGCGCACCATGCCCATGCCGGTGGCGCCCGCCGCCCACTATCATATGGGCGGCATCAAGACCGATATCTTCGGCCAGACGACGCTTCCGGGCCTTTATGCCGTGGGAGAGTGCGCCTGTACCGGCGTTCACGGCGCCAACCGTCTGGCTTCCAACAGCCTGCTCGAAGCCGCCGCCTTCGGTGAACGCGTCGGCAAGGCCGCCACCGCCAGTCTGAACGGTAATTTCACGCCGGAAACCGCTACTGCCGTTCGCCCTGCCCTGCCCCCCAGCCTCGGCGAAAGCGACCTGCAAGCCCTGCGCGACACCATGGCCCGCGAGGCTGGCGTGGTCCGCGATGAAGCCGGCCTGACCCGCCTGCTGGACCTGATTACCGGCCTCGATGCGCGTTATCCGGGCGCACTTGCCCTGGTCAGCGCGCGCCTGATCGCAACTTGCGCCTTGCATCGGCGCGAGAGTCGCGGTTCTCATTACCGCAGCGACTATCCGCAAAGCGATGCGGCCGGTGCGCGGACCTTCACAAACTGGGCCAAAGTCCAGACCGAAACATATGGGGAGTTGAGTACATGTACCTCACCGGATTGCCTGACCTCCTGATCGAGCCGATCATCCGCGACGCCCTGAAAGAAGATCTGGGGCTGGCCGGTGACGTGACGGCCTCGGCGGTCGTGCCGCCCAAGGCGCGCTTCAAGGCCGAGTTCCGCGCCCGAGGCACGGGCATTTCCGCCGGCATCGATTGCGCCCGGATCGCCATGAGCCTGATGGACCCGCAAATCCGCTTTGAAACCCTGCTGCCCGATGGCAGCGCCGTGAAAAAAGGCGATGTCATCGCCCGCATCGAGGGCAATGCCCGCGCCATACTGGCCGCCGAACGCGTGGCGCTCAATCTTTTGTGCCACCTTTCCGGCGTCGCCTCGCTGACGGCGGATTATGTCGGCGCGATCGAGGGTCTGAAAAGCAAGATCGTCTGCACCCGCAAGACCCTGCCTTCCTTGCGCGCCCTGCAAAAACATGCCGTCAAGTGCGGCGGCGGCTATAGTCACCGCTACGGTCTTGATGACGCCATCCTGATCAAGGATAACCATATCGCTATCTGCGGCGGGGTGGGACCTGCCATGGAACGCGCCAAGGCCGGAGTGGGCCACACCATGAAGATCGAGATCGAGGTGGACAGCATCGCCCAGCTCAAACAGGCCCTGCCCTACGGCCCGGATGTGCTGCTGCTCGATAACTTCTCATTGGATATGTATGCAGAGGCCGTGAAACTGGCCGGCGGCAAGGCGATCCTGGAAGCCTCCGGCGGGGTTAATATGGAGACCGTGCGCGCCATCGCCGAAACCGGCGTGGATGTCATCTCGGTCGGCGCCCTCACCCATTCGGCACCGAACTTCGATATTGGTCTGGACGCTGTATAAGGTCAGCCGTATTCGCGCTTCAGCCACCCCATGATCTTGTCCGAAATAACGACCACCGGCCCGGCAATCAGAAACAGCACGACAATGCCGGTAATACCGCTGATAAGTTCGTGCCGCGTTAGCGCCGGATCAAGAAACGGATACGGCACCTCATGCACAAAGGCCCAGCGGATATAGACAAGAACGAGATAAGCCGCCGGCGGCACCAGCCACCACAGCAGGGTTTTGAAACGCGCCTTACCATTGGCGCTGACCAACCACCACGCCGCCATCAGGCTTGGCGTGACATAGTGCAGGATCACGTCGCAGATTAGGAACGATCCCTTCGGCGACCATAACGGCGCGAGGATAAAATGATAGACGATCCCCACCACCAGCATCAATGTGGTGATCGCGCCGCCTGTGCTTCGCCTGCGGAAACAGGGCAGCGCTTTTGCCGGCAATAGTTGTCCCGCATGGCTGATCACCACGGCGATATTGGACAGGATCGTGAAAAACGAAAAATAGAACAGGACCGAAAGCCAGAAACTGCGACCCGCCGCCATCGAAGCCGGAATGGTCAGGCTGAATTGCAGTAAAAGCCCGGTCAGGCCAGCCAGCAACCCGCCGCCCGCGATGATCCGCGCCAGTGTCTTCATGCCCCACCTCCGATATCGCGGAGCCTAGCGTTTTTTTCGGCGCTTAGATACCGCCCTTTACGAAGGAAAGCCTGGACACCTGCTGACTGAGCGGTTTATCGACCAGGGCGTCGAACAGGAAAGCCACGATAATCGCCGCCACGACGCCCGCGCCCCACAGGCACCATTGCACAGATATGCTCAGCCCGAAATGTGCGATCAGTTTCGGACTGAGGCCGAACCACACCGCACCGACCAGCGAATGGGTCAGAAACAGGGCGAAGGACGCCCGGCCCATGCGGTGGGTGACGATGTTTTCATGAAAGGTCACCCCGCCCGAAACCGCCAGGACACCACCCAGCAGGACAAGGATCAGGCTGTCGATCACAGCGTTTCGCGGCACCAGACTGAGGCCGCTGATAGCAACAAATGCGCCGGCGATGCTCAGCCAGAAAACCGGTTTCGATACCCGCAGCCCCGTCGTCATGCGCTCGATCAGGTTTCCCAGCAGGAACAGCGGAATGGCGCGCAACAGCCCCCAGGCGAAAGGCAGATCGACCAGGGCGTGATGGGCGAGGCTCAGCGCCAGGCCATGTCCGGCCAGCAGGACAATCACCGACAAACCCATCATCACCGGCAAAGAGCGTTTGTAGATATAGGGAATATAAAAGCTGAACAGGCCGTAACAGACAAGCAGGACCGACAGGGTCCAGGTTGGTGTGTTCCACGATTCCGTGTGCATCATGCCCCAACCGTGGACGAGAAAAGCCTGGGCAAAGAAATCCGGCACGCCATATTTTTCGGCATGATTGGGCGCGAAACCGACCGCCGCCGACGCCGCGACAAACGCGCCGAACGCCAGCAGCACAAGAATATGCGACGGCCACAGACGGGCGAACCGGCGCAGAAAGAAGTGCGTACGGCGCATATGCGAGGTCACCAACCGCTGGCCATAGGCGCGTGACAGGATATAGCCGGAGAGAAACAGGAAAAAATCCGTCGCCAGCCAGCCTTGTTTAAAGATCGGAAACAGGGTGGCGAAATCGACCGGCGCGGTGCTACCATAATGGAACAACAAAATGAAGCTGGCCGCCATGAAGCGCAGCACATCGAGGCTGGCACCGCCAGCCCTGGGCTGGACATCAGGCGCATGATGGCTGCGCGGAATAGCGAAAGAGAAGGGTTTCACCCCTTCCCTTTAACATTCAACGGTTAAAATTAGGTCTTCGCCGGGGTAACGGGCTTTGGGACTTCGCGCTTGATGCCGGCCTTCTCACCCGGCTTCATGAACTTGACCAGAACACGCTGGCCGATCAGGAACGGCGTGTTGTCGGCGGATACCACCACCTCGACCACGCGTTCATCGGAGGCTTCGTTACCACCATCCGATTTCAGCTTGCGCGCGCCGAAAGTGGCGGCGATACGGATAACCTTGCCGACATACACCTTGGACGGATCGGCTTCCGGTACGATCTCGGCCTCCTGGCCGATCTTGACATCCGGAATGGAGCTTTCGACGATTTCCGAGCGGATGATATGCGGAATGGCCGGTTCGAGATCGAACATGGTCGAAACATTGAGCGTCGAGGCTCCGGCGCCCGGATTGGCGTAGCGGCGGATGATCTTGCCATCCATCGGTGCGCGGATGATGGTCAGGTCCTGCTGATATTCCGCCTGAGCCAGTTGTGAACGCGCCACCGCAACTCCGGCCTGCTGGGCTTCCAGCGTGGCCTTGGCGCTGTCGATGGCGTCACGCGCCTGATCGAGCTTCTGCTGCGCCACGAAATTGCTGGGCGCCAGTTCTTTCAGGCGGTCATATTCGCGCTGGGCGGTGCGGATGTTGACCTGGGTCAGGGCCAGCGCCGACTGGGCCTGATTGACCGAGGCGCGGGCGTTATTGACCGCCAGCAAGGTATCCTCATCTTCCTGACGGGCGAGAATCTGGCCCTTGGTGACCATATCGCCTTCCTGCACGAAGACCTGATCGACAATGCCGGCGCGGCGGGCGGCCACTTCAATCACCCCGCCCTCGACATCGACCTTGCCGGCGGCGATGGCGGCGTAGGGAGATGGCGGCGCCTTGACTTCCGCCGCCTTGCCGCCGGGCGCACCCGGTTTCTGGCAGGCGGAAAGCGACAGGCCGGAGAAAGCCAGAAAGCCGAAAACAATGGCGGTTGAAGCGGCGAATTTACGAGACATGAGGTTTCTCTGTTTCAAAATTTAAGCGATGACGGGCGGTTCGGCGACCATGGTGTCGCTGAGAATCTTGCCGTCTTCCATATGAATGACACGATCTGCATAGGCTTCGAGGCGCGGGTCGTGGGTCACGACGACGACCGCCGCCCCACGTTCCTTGGCCGCCTGGTGCAGCAACTTGATGACCACCTGGCCGCTGACCGAATCGAGCGCCGAGGTCGGTTCGTCGGCGAAGATCAGTTGCGGCATCTTGGACAGGGCGCGGGCGATGGCGACGCGCTGCTTTTCCCCGCCGGACAGTTCCGCCGGCTTTTGCCTGAGGCGATGGCTGAGGCCAACCGAACCCAGCACCTCCACGGCCCGGCGATGGGCCTCGCCGTGCGACACCTTCTGGTATTTCAGCACCTGCTCGACCTGCTCGGTGGCGTTCAGCGCCGGGAACAGGTTGAACCCCTGAAAGATGAAACCGCAGTGATCGAGGCGGAACCTGTCGATCTTGCCGCGCTTCTTCTTCCACAGGTTTTCACCGAGCGCCATGACCTCGCCCTCGTCGGGCTTCATCAGGCCGGACAGCGCCGCGATCAAGGTCGATTTACCGGAACCCGACGGTCCCATGACCATGGTGACCTGACCGTGGTAGGCGGTGAAATCGACCCCCTTGAGCACGGCCTGCTTCACCTTGCCGATCTTGTAACTCTTGCCGAGTCCCTTGGCGCTGATCGCCAGTTTTCCATTATGATCCGTCATGCCACTCATCTCAGCAAGTCCGCCGGTTGGCTCTTCTTGAGGACGCCGAGCGAGAACAGGCCCGACAGGATGGCGATCAGCATCAGGCCGATGGTGACCGGAATGACGATGAACAGCGGGAAGTCCATCGGCACAGCCGCCGAATGCGCCGCGAAACCGACCAGACCGGTCAGGATGGCGGTCACGGCCAGGCCGGCGACGCCCACCCAGAAACTCAGTTCCATGATGATCAGCCGCAGTGCGCCCATCGAGACACCCAGGGCGCGCAGGCTGGCGAATTCCTTGATATTGGCCATGATGGCGCCTTGCAGTGTCTGCCAGGTGATGACGATGCCGATAAAGATACCGACCAGAACCGCAAAACCGATCATCATCGAAATGCCGCCTTCCTTGAGCATGGATTTCTGGCTGGCCTTTGAAAGCTGTTCGCGCGTCCAGGCCTTGTACTGGCCATGAGCGATGACGTTCAGTTCATTAGCGACCTTTGCCGCCTTGGTCGGGTCCTTGATCTTGACCACCAGCGGACCGACGCGCGGGCCTTCATCGACGACATAGATCAGCTTGCCGGTCTGGTAGGAAACGAACACCTGCGAATTGAACATGGACGGATAGCCATCCACCGCCGCGCCGACGGTTACGGTGCGGCCATTCATCTTGGCCTTGTCCCCCACCTTGACGCCGAGCTTGTTCAGGCTGGAACGATCGAGTACGACCGTAAAGGGCTGTTGCAGCGCCTGGATCACTTCATCGCTAAAATCGGTAGGCAGGGTCACCGCGCCCTTGACCGGATCGACCACCACGACCTGAACGCCGTCGCCCTTGGCGGGCTGGCCGTCCTTGGGGAAGTTCGACCAGAAAGCCCAGCTTCCGTTCAACGGCTGGACTTCAACCACGTCCGGATGCTGGTAAATGGTGGGAATGAGGCGGCGCGGCTGGCCGGAATTATTACCGAACAGGCCCTCGGCCTGGGGCGGCAGGATCATGACCTGGGCCGGCGATTTATCCACCGTGGCGGTGAAGGACTTGGCCATGCCCATGAACATGCCGGACATGGCGAGCACAAGCAGGCCCGCCACGGCCAAGGCGATGACGGCCGCCATATACCGTCGCCATTCATAGATCAGGGTCGATAGAGCTAGGGACATATTACCACTTTTAGGTGCGCAATGCACGATAGGGGCAACATCTATAAGTTTTTCATAAAGGTCTAATTAAATCGGCGTAACATAGGTTACGGATGTGACCTGTTGTGTTTATGCCCGCGCCCTTGGAATTATCCGTTTCCCGGCGCACCAAAGGTTTCAGAGGTCCTTGCCGGCGGCGATGAAATAGGCAATGCCCGTCCACAATGAAATGATCGCCGCGATCCACACCAATGCGTAACCGGCCGTCAGCACCGCGCCGGACCCATTCGGCTCCAGACCGAAGGCCGACCAGGCATCGGCGAACAAGAGCACCCCCAGCGCGATAAGCTGGATGGTGGTCTTGATCTTGCCGAGGAAGCTGACCGGCACCTTGACGCCTTTCGCCGCCGCCGTTTCACGCAGGGCGCTGACCGCGAATTCGCGGAACAGGATGAAAGCCGCCGGCAAAGCAAACCACGGATCACCGGAATGGATGGCGAAGACACCGAGAATGGTGCCACACACCAGAATCTTGTCGGCGATCGGGTCGAGAATAGCGCCCAGCTGGCTTTCGGCGTGCAGCTTGCGCGCCAGTATGCCATCGAACAGATCGGTCAGTGCGGCGATGATAAAAACATAGACGCTCCAGCGCTGCATACCGAACAGCATGTCCGCCTGCGCGATCAGGAAGGGTATACCGCCCGCCATGCCGGCCAGCAGGACGAAAATCACCACGCCGAACACCAGGCGGACGCCCGTCAGGAGGTTGGGGATCGGATTGACTTTTTCGCCGGTCATGCTGGTTTCTGCCTTGGGAATGCGTCGTTTCCGCGCATACTAGACAAGAAAGAGGACGCGCCAAAGCCTTTTATCGGCTCCGGCGCGCTTTATGACCTATTGCATCCGCAGCGAGTCCACGATCGCGCCCGAGTCCGTGGTCAGTTTCAGGGCATAGGCGCCGGCATTGACCAGGGTCGGCGTCTCGACGGTCCCTTCCTGCCAGACGCCCTTTTCACCGGCGGGCAGACCAAGCGCCATATCGGCGGCGATAATGCCACTTTCGTCAGTCAGGGTCAGGCGGCCGGTTAAGGCTCCCTGATAGCGGAACGTGAAGCTGTGCTTCGCCGCCGCGCCGTAACTGGTGGGCCAGGTCAGGCTGCCGCCGGCCTGCACCTCGGCATAGCCCTGCCCGCCATAGGCTTTCAGGCGGGAGGCCACCGCCGCCTTGTCAAACACCGCCGTTTCCGCCTCATACAGACCCGCCGTTTTGGACAGGCTGAACACGCCCGGCGCGTAGGGCGACGGCAGGTGGCGGCGTATCAGCACCGGACCTTGCGCCGTCACGGTATCGCCTGCGGCGAATCTGCGGATGGCGAAATGCACTGCGCCGCCGCCTTTACCGATCCATTGCGCTTTCAGGTCTGTCCCGGCCCAGCCCGCGGGCGTGGCTTCGCCATCGCGCAAAGGCAGATAGACATCGGAATCGACGCGGGTGCGGAATGTGCCTGTGGTCCAGTCACTATCAAGCAGGTCCATCGGCAGGCGGCTCCAGGTCAGATTATCCAGGCCGACCGCATCGCCATTATCGAGAAAGCTGTGCGCCTCTTTCCCCTCGATCAGGTCCGTGCCGTCGCTGGCATAAAGCGCCCCCTTCCCCGCCTTGCGGATGGCGATGGCGGAAATGACGGCCTGGCCGGCGGCGACACGCGGGAAATTGATAACGATCCGGCCATTGACCGAAGCCGCTCTGACAACCTTTTTCAGGGCACACCCGAAACCGGCTTCCCTGTAGATATCGATATCGGTCAGCGCCGTCCGGCCGTTGACCGCCACATCGAACAGACGCCAGCCGGTGGCGTTGATGCCGGTGCGGCCATACCATGGTTCAGCGAAATAAAGCTCTATTTCGTAATCGCCTTTCGGCGCGGCGAAGCTGTAGGTCAGGCGCTCACGGCCGAAACGATAGGTCTTGAACAGGCCCTGCTCGGACGTGCCTTCGACGGCATCGTACTGGATACGCCGGCTGCCCAGCGCCGGATCGAGATCGGGATAATCATCGGCCCAGCTTTTCCAGCCCCATTGCGCGCCATTGGTCAGGTGACGGTCGCCCAGCCACAATTGCCCATCGGCATCTGTATAGTCCGAACCGCCGGCATTGACGCGATAGAGATAGCTTGCGCCCGCCGCGCCTTTGGTAATATCGCGCCGGTCGGTGACCAGAGCCGCCAGGTCCGGGGCGGGTGGCAGATTATTGAGGGTCACCACATCACGCGCCACGGCTTTGGCATTCTTTGGGCCGCCGGTCAGGCAGGTCGCCGACAGGGCATTATAACGAATATCGGCATTATCCCAGACGAAGGGTCTGCCATCGGCGGGCCTGTCCTTCACGCCCAGCGATATCCGGCCGGTGACATCGTTGAACAACTCAACGCGGTCGCAATTGGAATAGACCTCGATGCCCGACTTGATCCCCGGCTCCGTCCAGCGGTCCGGCCAGGTGTGCGACACGATGTAAACCACCGGCGTCTGTGTGGCCGGTATGCCACGGGCGCGCAGCAGGTAATAGGCATCGAGCGGTTCGCCCCACAGAGTCATCAGCCCCTTGTTGTTGGCGGGACCGACATGCTCCAGCGGACGGATGCCGTCGAAAATCTGCGTGCCGTCAACACGCATCGGCCGGCCGGGATTTTCGTGGGTATTGAGCAGCCAGACAAAATCGCCGACCACCTGATCGCCGACCGAACGCGCCAGCCGTGACTTGGTTTCGATGATCTGGCTCATCGTGCTTTCGTCATATACGCCGGTTGCCGGATAGGGACGTTCCGAATGCCGGCCCAGCGAACGCCACGCGCCATATTCGCCGACCAAACCTTGCTTCTTCAGTTCCTCGCCGTATTTTTCCGGATCACCGCCATAGGTGCCGGACCAGTTCTGCGGCACGTTCCAGTCCGATCCCTTGCCGCCGTTGCAGGTGACGATCAAGCGCTGGACCGAGGCGGTGGGGTCGAGATCGCGGATCACCGCCATGGCCTCGGCGACGAAATCCTCCGGCAGGATGCTTTCGTTTTGCAGTCCCCACAGGAAATTGGCCGGATTGTTGCGGCGTTCGCGCACCCAATCGCCGAGCAATGACAGGAAATTGGCCCGGAAGGCCGGAGTGTCGTTCCAGTTATGGGCGCTGAACTGCGGCCACCACATCAGCCCTTCCTGTTCGAGGATCGTCTGGTAATGCAGGTTATGCGGATAATGGGCATCGCGGAAAGCATTGAAGCCGCCGGCCTTGACCTGTTCGATCCGCGCCCTGATTTCTTCCGGCGCAAAGGCGTGCGAGCCGCCCAGCAGGTGTTCATATTCGGCGATGCCATGGAGAAAGACTGGCCGGCCATTGACCACCAGTTGCCGCGTGCCGTCGGGGTTTGCGGCGATCTCCAGATAGCGGATGCCGTAGGGTGTCTCGGATTCATCGATCATCTGGCCGTTTTCGATCAGGCGGGCGCGCAAGGTATAGAGATAGGGCGTTTCCGGCGACCACAGATGCGGATGGGCGATGGTCGGGAAAACCTGGTCGATGCGCGCCTTTTCACCAGCGACCAGTTCGGTTTTGCGCGTTACGCTGGCGACGACCTTGCCATCCCTGTCGACCAGTTCATCAACCAGTTGGAAAGTGCGCGCCCGGTCTGACAGGTTTTCCAGTTCGCTGCGCACATTGAGCGTGGCGCTGGCAGCGGTGATCGTGTCCTTCGTGCCCCAGGCATAGAGGCCGAAGGGCTGCACGCGCAGGGCCGACTTGACGATGACATGCACCGGCCGGAAAATACCGAAGGGCTGCGAACCCTCGGCGAAACCGTTCATCGGGCTGTCATCGCCAGGTGCCCACGGCAAATCCTTGATCCCCGCCGGATTATCGACGCGCACCGCCAGCAGGTTCCGGCCTTTCCGCACGGCTTCGGTGACATCGAGGGTAAAACTGGTCAGTCCGCCGCCATGCCGGCCGACCGGCCGGCCATTGAGCCAGACGGCAGCATAGGCATTGACGCCCTCGAACATCAGGAAGACACGCTCGTCCGGCCCGTGCGCGGGAATGTCGATCATCTTGCGATACCAGGCCGTGCCGTGGCGGCTGCCATTGACCACCTGACGGGCATAGGCATAGCCCTGCCAGTTATGCGGCACCGATACGGACTCCCAGTTCGTATCTGCGAAAGCCGGCGCCTGATAGGCCCCGTCCGAACCGGCCTCGCCCGTCTCGAACAGCGCCGAACGCCATGGCCCGGTGATCTCATGATCGGAGGCCACCGCCGGAAAGGCCGCGAACAGCAGAAGGATAAACAGACGCGCAAACAGGCGAGACACCGACATAGGCCGTGGTCCTTTCAACAGATTGCCCGTTTAGCAGAAATGCGGCGCGGATACATGCCCGCGCCGTCATCTTTTGGTGTTCTACCAGTTCCACATGGTCCCGTCCTGCAAACGCGCGACGGGAAGCTGCATGGGCTGGTAAGGGTATTTCGCCGCCAGGCTCTCGTCGATATCGACGCCATGGCCCGGCGTGTCGCCGACCTTGAGATAACCATCGGCAAAGCTGTAATCATGCGGGAAGACTTCATCCGTTTCCGGCGTGTGACGCATATATTCCTGAATGCCGAAATTGGGCACCCAGGTATCGAAATGCAGGGCCGCGCCCATGCACACCGGCGACAGGTCGGTAGCGCCGTGCGAACCGGTGCGCACCTGATACATAGACGCCAGGTCGGCGATCCGGCGCAGGTGCGTGATGCCGCCGGCATGGACCACCGTAGTGCGGATATAGTCTATAAGCTGGTTCTGGATCAGGTCCTTGCAGTCCCAGATGGTATTGAAAATCTCACCGACGGCCAGAGGCGTCGTGGTGTGCTGGCGGATCAGTTTGAAGGCCTCCTGGTTTTCGGCAGGAGTCGCATCCTCCATCCAGAACAGGCGGTAAGGCTCCAGATCCTTGCCGAGCCGTCCGGCCTCGATCGGCGTCAGGCGATGGTGGACATCGTGCAGCAGTTCGACGCCGAAACCGTGGACATCACGCAGCTTCTCGAACAGTTTCGGCGCGAAATTCAGATAGGAACTGGTGTTCCACAGGGTTTCGGTCGGCAGGGTGCCGTCGGCGGGTTCGTAATACATATCGCCGCGGCCAACGCCGTAAGCCCCCTTGACGCCGGGAATACCCGATTGCGCACGGATCGCCTTGTAGCCCAGGCTCATATAGCGCCCGACCTCATCGACCGTATGCTCGATATCGGAACCGTTGGCGTGGCCGTAAACCAGCACGCCATCGCGCGAGCGGCCGCCGAGCAATTGATAAAGCGGCATCCCCGCCAGTTTGGCCTTGATGTCCCACAGGGCGGTATCGACCGCCGCGATCGCCGACATGGTGACCGGCCCGCGCCGCCAGTAGGCGCCGCGATAGAGAAACTGCCAGATATCCTCGATACGTTGGGCGTCCTTGCCGATCAGATTGGGGATGACGTGATCCTCAAGATAGGACACGACCGAAAGTTCGCGGCCATTGAGGGTGGCGTCGCCGATGCCGTACACGCCCTGGTCGGTTTCGATCTTCAGGGTGACGAAGTTGCGCCCCGGCGAGGTGACGATAACGCGCGCCGCGCGAATGATCGCGGCACTGACATGGACCTGCGTGCCGGTAATTTTATTCAATTGCATGGATACTGACTTAAGTCTGACAAAGTTATCAGACCAATATACACGGCACCCGACAACGAAACAAGCCGCAATTCAGGCCACAGGCCACTTTTGTACGCCGCCGCCCCAATCGTCAGCCGATTATCGGCCAAGCCCCGCTTGTCCGCGCAGTCGCGCCGTCTCGTTACGCACGCGGTTGATGGCGTCGGTTTCGGTGACGATCAGCAGGTTTTCAATAACCCGTCCGAGGTGATCGCGCATGGCGTTGCGCGCCGCGTCGGGATTGCGCGCCATGATGGCGTCTACGATGGCGCGGTGATCGTCGATCTGCGGCTTGACCCCGGCCGAGCGCGAGCGGCGCAGCATTTCCATGGTCAGGGGCGAACGTTCACGCACTTCCCACAAGGTTTTGACCACCAGCAACAGGGCGTCATTATGCGTGGCGCCGGCGATGCCAAGGTGGAAGTCGCGGTCCGCCGCCTCATCGTGCGTCAGGGTTTCGCCTTCGTTGTTCTCGTCGATCATCCGGCTGAGAATCTGTTCCAGTTCGGCGATTTCCTCATCCGTGGCCATGCTGGCCGCGATGGCCGCCGTCTCGCCCTCGACCACGCGCCGCGCCGCCGTCAGTTCAAACGCGCCGATATCCAGCTCGCTGGTGGCCAGGCCATCCGCCGGCGGGGCCGTGACATAGACGCCCGATCCGCGCCGTGCCGCCACCAGTCCGAGAATTTCCATGCCGATCATGGCTTCGCGGATCGTCAGACGGCTGACCTGAAAGCGCTCAACCAGAACCCGTTCCGGCGGCAGACGGTCGCCCTCGCGGAAGCGCCCCTCGGCGATATCCGCCTGCAAGGCCGCGATAATATTCTGATAAAGCTTCTGATTATCCGCCGCCATTGCGTTCCTGTCATCCGTCGCCAGTCGTCCCGACTCCGTAAATATATCAGACCTCCCCATCAGTCCAATTCATTTCGCAACCGATTGCCGCAGATGGGCATCAGCGAAGCGGATATACTGGCTCCAGTCCCAGGCGGTGATCCCGTGTACGCCGGTCCGGTTGTGAAAACCGATTGTGGTGTGGACCGGCGTATCGGGCGGCGGCATATCGGCCACCCCCAGTCCGTCCGCACCCAGAAGACGGTAGACCGGATCAGCCGCCTTCGCCGCCAGGAACTGGCCCTTCGGATCGCCCCACAGGTCCTCGGTGGCGGCGGCAATGTAGACCGGGCGCGGGGCGATCAGGGCGATCAGTTCGTGGGCATCGACCGGCAAATCCTGTTCGCGCGATGCGAAGGTCTTGAAGCGCGGCGCGAACCAGTAGGTGTTCATCACCCGGATGGATTCACCGAAATTGCGGCGATAGAGCTTGGCGCCGCCCTCGCCGGACTCATTGGACACTACCAGGGCGAAGCGGGGGTCACTGGCGCCGGCCCATAAAGCCGCCTTACCATAACGCGAATGACCGATGACGATGACGCGCTTCGCATCCACCTGTCTGTCGGTCGCCAGATAGTCATAGACTCGGCTCAGGCCCCAGGCCCAGGTGGCGATGGCGCCCCAGTGATCGGGCGCGGAACTTTGCGTGCCGTAATAAGGATGGATGCTTTCGGCGATCATGCCGTCGCTGTCCGGATAAAGATCGCCCGGCGCGAAGGTCGCCACACCGTAACCCGCCGCCAATATCTGCCTCAGCGGCCATTCTGCCGCATCCTGGCCGCGAGAGGCCGCCGTAGCGTGATGCCTGATGATGCCGGGCGACTGGTAATCAGTTAGCCAGGTGGTGGTGATATCGATGGCCGGATCGGGATCGATCGACTGATTACCATGGAAGTTGAGGCCGACAAAGACCGGCGCGGCCTTCACGCCATTAGGCAGATAGAGCAGAACGCGCATCTGCGGCCCCTGGTCCTTGCCATCGAGATAAATCGTGACCTGTTTGCGCGTGGCGAGGCCGTCCAATGCCTTCGGATCGTTGTCGGTCACCACAAACCGCATATGCTTCGGCGTGGGCGGCGATACGCCGAAGATGTCATCCGCGAACAGTTTGAGCAGTTCCGGGCGGCGTTCCTTCTGCCACATCCCCGCGGACGTGACAGGCCGTCCGTCCTGCATCACCAGCGGATCCGGCAGGGTATGGCCGCCCGCCAGCGCCTCGTCAAAATTACCGTCAAGCCCCGCTGTGACGGGTGTGGCCGCCTGAACAGCGCCCGCCAGAAGGCACGCACTCAGAACAAGCGCAAAGAATCGCATGGCCATCTCCGAAAAGGGAAAAAGGCGCACGCCGGATGGCATACGCCTTCGTCACATCAACTCAGCCTAGTAGGCGTAATGGAAGCCGATTTCAAAGCTGTGATCAAGCTGGTTGGCCAGGGTCGGCAGCAGCGGTGCGCTATAGTCGCCGCTGACATTGGCCACATCGGCACGGGGAGACGGTCCGTAATACTGATGCTGGAAAGATTTGGTCAGATTGACAGCATCGAACTTGATCGACATCCGGTCGTTCAGCTTGTAGGTGGCCGAGAAATCCAGCGATTCCAGCGGATCGACCATCAGAGGCCGCGCGAAGGTGTCGCCCGATGTCGTCTGAATGTACTTGTCGCGCCAGTTATATGACAGGTGCATCGAGATCGGCCCCTTTTCATAGATGCCGGTCAGGTTGTAGCTGTTCTTCGACAATTGTTCGGCCGCCACATTGTAGAAATGCTGGACGTTGGCCGAGTCGAGATAGAAGGTTGAAAGCGCGCTGTCGACATAGGTGTAGTTGGCCTGGACACCGAGACCCGACCAGATGCCCGGCAGGAAGTCGAAGAACTGCTGGTAATTGATCTCGTACCCCTTGATATCGCCGGTGCCGGCATTGCGCGGACGGCTGATCTGATAGGAAACACCGTCGATCTGCTCGGTCACGGCGAACTTCTGGATGAACCCGGTCACGTCCTTCTGGAACAGCGACATGGCGAGCATGTTCGAGCGGCCGAAATAATATTCCAGCGAGGCATCGTACTGATCGGCCTTGACCGGCTCCAGCGCCGGATTGCCGCCGGAGCCGGTGGCACTGGTCACATTGAGCACCAGGGCGGGCGACAGGTTGCCGAATTCCGGCCGCGAGATCGCCTTGGAATAGGCCAGGCGCAGGAACAGGTCGTCGGTGAACTTGGCGCGGACGTTCAGGCTCGGCAGCACATTGTCATACGGCTTGCCGCCCTTGATCGGCTGGTAAACGCCATTGTCATCCTTTTGGTACACCGAATTGACGCCATCGGTATGGACCGACCGCACACCAATATTGCCATCCACCGGCACCGGCAGATTATCGAAGGCGAACTGGGCCTCGAGATAGGCGCCCGTCACCTTTTCATTGTAGCTGTAATAGTTGCTGACCGGATAGGGCTGGTCATCGGGCGAAACCCCGACCAGTATCCGTGTATCGCGCATGTTCTTGAGAATATCGTCCTTGACCGTGATCCACTGGTTCAGCGAACTGTCTTCACCATCGAACAGGTTATTCGGTGTCGTTTCGGTGACTGCGGAAAGCGGCACGCTCAGGCCGGAGTTCGATGGGCTGAAGGAGACGCTGTAGACGTTATTGGTGGCGGTGTGGTCGGAATAATAAAGGCCGCCAAGAACCGCCTTGATCGGGCCGCTATCGAAATCATAGCGGACATCGACCTTGGCGACACTTTCCTTGCCGACCGTGCGCTGGCCGAGATCGCTGTAGCTGGCATAGGCGAAATTGGCCGGATCCGTGGCGTCAAAGCCGGTCAGGGCGATATCGGGCTGACTGCCGGACAAATCGATCGTGGCGCCGGGCGCGCGGCCCTGCAAGGTGATAGAGCGGCTGTAGAATGGACCGGCGCTGCGTTCGACGGACAGTTCGGCGCCCACAGTCAGGTGATCGTGATGATACTTGCCGCCGAAGGCCGCATTATAATTGTTGTACGGGTTGTCGGAGAAGCCCTGCTGGGTCTGGACAATCGGATTGGTGAAAGTCGCGGTATCGACGATATTGGTGCCCGGCTTGAGGGTGATCGGTCCGGCGACCGCGCCATCGGCGGCGGCGTATTTCACGGTCAGCACCTTGGTCGACGAATGACCGCCGGAATAGGTCCACAACAGGTCGCTATAGAGGGTCAGGTCTTCGTTGGGCTTCCATTGCAGCGACGAATAGACCGCGCCGCGACGGCGCTCACCCAGTTCATACTGCGCCTTGGCGGTCGTCGGAATCTGGATGGCGTCGGCATTATTGGCGCTGTTAAGCTGGCCGTCGCCATTAAAATCATAGATATCGTTGCGGGTGACATAGGCATTGGTGCCGGTCTGATAACCGCCGGAATCGATCTGCTCATACTGGAAGCCCAGGAGGGCGCCGAATTCGCCGTGCGAGGTGTTCCAGCGATTGGAGACGATGCCGGAGAGGCGCGGCGTCACATCACCGTGCGTATTGCTATAGTTACCGGCGACCGTGCCGGAAACATGGAACCCCTTGAAATCGAACGGGCGGGCGGCGTGGACATTGATCAGCCCGCCAAGACCGCCTTCGATCTGATCGGCGGTCGCCGTCTTGTAGACATCGACGCCTGACAGGATATCGGCCGAGAAATCGAGCAGGGTCGCCGAACGGTTGGCGACGGTGAACAGCAGACGGCCGTTCAGGGTGGTCATGACCTGCTTGAGGCCATGGACGACATAGGCATTGCCTTCGCCGCGCGTGTTGCGTGAAATCTGAACACCGGGAATGCGCTGGAGCGTTTCGGCGATATTGGTATCCGGCAGCTTACCGATATCCTCGGCGACAATTGAATCGACTATCTGCGCCGACTTGCGCTTGATGTCCGTGGCGTTTTGCAGGCTCTTGCGCAGGCCGGTAACGACAACGACGGTATCATCCGCCGGCGCGGCAACGGCCTCCGTTTCCTGGGCGAAAACCGGCGCGGCCATCATGACAAGCGCCACGCAGGCGCCCGACGCCATTAAACTGGCTTTGATCGACATATAAGTAATCCCTTTGTTTCCCTGGCCTCTGGTCGCGGCCCTGTGTGCTTGATTTGGCTTTGGCGCGCGGCGCTGTCTTGATGAAGCGCCGTCTGTTTAGTGATCTACAGTTATCAGACAGGTTTGTCAAATAATTTGTATGATGGATTATGTATGATATTTAAAGCGCTCAGATAAAATCAGAAAGCCTCAAAATCCGCGCTTCCCCCGCCTTGAGGGAAATCCGCGTATGACCATCACCGGCATATACCGTCCGGGTTCCAACAAATGCGCTGCGAATCCGTGCGTCCTTCAGCTTCCCCCCCGTCCAGGCGATATCGATCTCGGCGCCACCGCGCAGGCGCAGCCCCCTCACCTCGCCGTCCCGCCAGGCGGCCGGCAGGGCCGGCAGCAGGCGAATCGTTTCGCCGCGGCTTTGCACCAGCATTTCGGCGATCCCCCGCACACCGCCGAAATTACCGTCGATCTGGAACGGCGGATGGGCGTCGAACATATTGGGATAGGTGCGCCCGGAACTCAGCAGCATGGACAGAACCTTGTGGGCATGGTCGCCCTCATGCAGGTGCGCCCACAGGTTCAGCCGCCAACCCAGCCCCCAGCCGGTGGCTTCGTCGCCGCGCGTTTCCAGCGATACCCGCGCCGCCCGCGCCAGTTCGGGGGTTTCATCCAGATTGATCTGCTGGCTGGGGAACAGGCCATAGAGATGCGAGATATGGCGGTGGTGGAGGTCCTGCGCGCCGGCGTCCCAGTCCTGCTGCCATTCCTGAAGCTGCCCCTGCGCGCCGGTTTTATCCGGCGGCAGGCGATCGCGCATGGCGACAATCTCGGCACGCAAGGCCTTGTCACGCCTAAGGATTTCCGCGGCGCGCACCGTCTGTCCGAAGAGATCGCGCAGCAACTGATTGTCGAGCGTCGGGCCAGCGCAAAGCGTGCTGCCACGTCCGTGGTTATTCTCCGGCGACAGCGACGGATTGGTGACCATGAAACCGCTATTCGGGTCCTTGACCAGCGTATCGAGGAAGAACAGCGATGCCCCCTGCATCAGCGGATATACGCGCGCCAGGAAGGCTTCATCGCGTGTATAATCGTAATGATCCCACAGATGGGTGCAGAGCCAGGCGCCGCCGGTCGGCCACAGGCCGGTCTGCATATGATCGACCGGCCCGGAGGCACGCCACAGGTCGGTATTATGGTGCGCCACCCAGCCACGCGCGCCATACATCTCCTTAGCCGTGCGCGCCCCGGACTGCGCCAGTTCCTCGATCATATTGACCAGCGGCGCGAAGCACTCGCCAAGGTTGGTCACGTCCGCCGGCCAGTAGTTCATCTCGGCATTGATATTGATGGTATATTTGCTGCCCCAGGGCGGCGTGTTGCTGTCGTTCCATATGCCTTGCAGATTGGCCGGCTGGCTGCCACGCGACGAGGCGATCAGCAGATAGCGGCCAAACTGAAAATAGAGCGCCGCCAGTGATGGATCATCGCTGTCGGCCACGTGCTCGATCCGGTTGCTGGTCACCTGCGCGGCACGTTTGCCGGCCGGAAGATCGAGCGAGACGCGGCTGAACAACGGCGTATAATCAGCCGTGTGCGCCGCCATCAACGCGGTAAAATCCTTGTCTCGCGCTGCCGACAAATGCTTGCGCGTCAAGGCATCCGGATCACCGTTGACATCCGCCGGGCCGCGATAGCTGGTCGCCATGGCCACGCGGACAGTCACCGCCTTCGCGCCGCGCACCTCCAGTTGCGGCCCATTGGGGCGAATTGCGCCCTCTTCCGTGCTGACCTGCGCCCGCACCTGAAACCGCAAGGCGCCGGGGACGCCGCGATCGGCATTATTGACACCGGCCATGACCAGGGTGTCGCCTTCCGGCGCGATATCGGCGCGCAGACCCGAAGACAGAGAAAGGTTTAGTGCCAGCGGACCACCTTCAGCACGAACCGAAATGATCAGAAGATTATCGGGATACGAGGCGATAATCTCCCGGACATATCTGACACGATCAGCGGTGAAGCTGACCCGGCTGACCGCCGCGCCGATATCCAGTTCGCGCCGGTAATCGCTGGCCGAGGTTTCATCGACATCGCAAAGGTCGAGCCACAGATCCCCCACGCACTGATAGGCCATTTCACGCATGGGGACGGACTGCACATGCGCCTCGGCATAAGTTTCCGCTTCAGCGTACTTGCCGTCGAAGATCAGTTTGCGGATGACCGGCAAGGCCTCTCGCGCCGCCGGATTGACATTGCTGTAAGGCCCGCCTGACCAAAGCGTATCCTCGTTCAATTGCAGGCGTTCGCGCTTGATACCGCCGAAAACCATGGCGCCCAGCCGGCCATTGCCGACCGGATTGGCTTCCACCCACTGGCTGGCCGGCTTATCATACCACATTAAGGACGGTGTTTTTGCCGGACCACACACAGCTTCGTCCGCCGTCTGCGCAAAGACTGGCGCGACCGAAGCGGCCAGCATGCCGGCCATGCCAGCCTCGATCAGGGTACGTCGGGTCATGTTCATCGGGATTTCCTCGGCATTTGTCGCCCCAATTTCAAGAGGTCTGATGTATTATGTTTATTGACACATCATATCACCGCCATCAAGTGATCAAATTTATCGGACATGCCGCAAAAAGACCTCAAAAATACGGGTGGAACGCGGCCACACATGAAAATGCCTTAACAACAAGACCTTTATGACAACCGATAATCACACAAACAGGTTGCAATCAGCGGGGTAATATCTTAGATTAGTCAGATAGCCTTGACGTGTTGTCAGCTTTCCCCGACTCGTATGGCTCTCAAGGCTCCCTTCCTGACTTGCCCCCGCTCCGCACGGAACGGGGGCTTTTTGTCACCGGCCATGCTATAATCGCGGTCAAATTGGAAAGGAAAGCGCATGTCCCTGCATATCAAACGCGTTTACGAACCAGCGGAAACAAAGGACGGACAGCGCATCCTGGTCGATCGCATCTGGCCGCGTGGCCTGACCAAGGAAAAGGCGGCGGTCGATACCTGGCTGAAGACCGTGGCTCCGACGACAGAACTGCGCAAATGGTTCAATCACGATCCGGCGCTCTGGGCGGAATTTCGCGCCCGCTACGCCCATGAACTGGACGCCAATCCCGAAGCCGTCAAACAGTTGCGCGATCTGATCAAGGCCGGAAAGACCACCCTGCTCTTCGCGGCGCACGACCCGGCGCATAACAACGCCGCCGCCCTCGCCGATTATCTGAATGGCGATTTGCCTTAGCGAATGAACAGCAGCGCCGGCTTTTCGATCAGCCGCCTGAGTTGCTGGACATAGGATGCCGCGTCAAAACCGTCGATAATCCGGTGATCGAAGGAGGATGACAGGTTCATCAAGGTGCGGATCACCACCTGGCCATCCCTTACCACAGGCCGCTCGACCAGTTTGTTCGGACCGAGGATGGCGACTTCCGGTGCATTGATCACCGGCGTCGCCGCTATGCCGCCGAGCGTGCCGAGGCTGGTCAGGGTGATCGTTGAACCGCTTAAATCTTCACGGCCGGCCGTGCCGTCACGCGCCGTCTCAGTGACGCGCGCCAGTTCGCGGGCACAGCCCCACAGGTCGAGCGTTTCGGCATGACGGACTACCGGCACCACAAGGCCGTTCGGCGTCTGGGTGGCAATGCCGATATGAACAGCGTCATAGGCATGCAATATGCCGGCTTCGTCATCATAGCGGGCGTTGACATTGGGGAATTCCGGCCGCAGCTTCACCACCGCCTGCATGAAGAAGGGCAGCAGGGTCAGCTTGGGCTGGTCGGTTTTGCGACTGTCGTTCAGTTCCTTGCGCAAGGCTTCCAGTTCGGTCAGGTCGAATTCCTCGACATAGGCGAAGTGCGGAATATTACGCTTGGCGGCCTGCATCTTCTCGGCGATCTTGCGGCGCAGACCGACGATACGGATTTCGGTCACGCCATCGGATTTGACTGGTGCATTTTCCGGTTCGGCATAGGCGTCCAGATCATCCGGCAGGATGCGCCCTTCCGGTCCGGTGCCGGTTACGGAAGACAGGGGAACGCCAATATCACTGGCACGCTGGCGCGTGGCCGGCGCCGCCAGAGGGGCAGAGACTGGCATGGATTTCGGCGCGGGCGATTCCGGCTTTGCGGTTTCCACCTTGGCGGCCGACGCCGCCTCGCCATAGCCCGCCACGTCCAGTTCGACCAGAATCGAGCCGACCGGTGCGAAATCACCGGTTTCGCCATGCACCGCCAGAACCGTGCCGGTCACCGGCGAGGTGATCTCCACCGACGCCTTGTCGGTTAGCATATCGACTAGCGGCGCGTCTTCCTGGACCACATCGCCGGCCTTGACATACCAGGCGCCGATTTCGGCCTCGGCCACGCCTTCGCCGACATCGGGCAGACGGAAAAGATAGAGGCCCATAGGTCAGTTCTCCATGGCAGAATTGAGCGCCCTTATGATGCGGGCGGGTCCGGGGAAATAGTCCCATTCAAAGGCGTGCGGATAAGGCGTATCCCAGCCGCAAACCCGGCCGATCGGCGCCTTCAGATAGTAGAAGCAGCGTTCCTGTATCAGGGCGGAAAGCTCGGCGCCGAAACCGCCGAAACGCGACGCCTCGTGGACAATAACACAGCGACCGGTCTTTTTTACCGACGCGGTAACGGTGTCGATATCGAGCGGCACGATCGAGCGCAAATCGATCAGTTCGGCGTCGAGGCCGCTTTCCTCGATAGCCGACAGCGCCACATGCACCATGGTGCCGTAGGCGAGCACGGTCACTTCATTGCCCGGCCGGGTGATCGCCGCCCTGCCGAGCGGCACGGTATAATGGCCTTCCGGCACCTCGGCGTCCTTATGACCGGCCCAGGTCTTCATTGCCTGGTCCGGACGGCCCTCGAACGGGCCGTTATAGAGGCGCTTCGGCTCCAGGAAGACCACCGGGTCATCGCATTCGATGGCGGAAATCAGCAATCCCTTGGCATCATAGGGATTGGAGGGGATGATCGTTTTCAGGCCAGTGATATGGGCGAAAATAGCTTCCGGCGATTGGCTATGCGTCTGGCCGCCGAAGATGCCGCCGCCATAGGGCGAGCGCACGGTCAGGGGCGCCCAGAATTCGCCGTTGGAACGGTAACGCAGGCGGGCGGCTTCGGAAACAAGCTGATCAAAGGCCGGCAGGATATAGTCGGCAAACTGTATTTCCACCACCGGCCGCAGCCCATAGGCGCCCATGCCGATAGCGGCGGCGATGATGCCGCCCTCGCTGATCGGCGCATCGAAACAGCGCGTCAGGCCGTGCTTTTCCTGAAGCTTGTCGGTGACGCGGAAAACACCACCAAAATAACCGACATCCTCGCCAAAGATCAGGGTGTCGGGATCGCTGGCGAGGGTGATATCGAGCGCGTTATTGAGCGCTTGGATCATGTTCATGCTGGCCATATTACAATCCCAGCTCCTTGCCCAGTTCTTGGCGCTGCTCGATCACGCGCCAGTCCGGTTCCTTAAAAACACCCTCGAACATCTCAGCCACAGACGGCTTTGACTTGCCGAGCGTGCCCACCGCCTCGCCTTCGCGGACAGCCGCATTAATAGCTTCGGTGAGTTCAGCGGTCAGGGCGTCATGACGCGCCTCGTCCCATTCGCCGATGACGGTCAGATGCGCTTTCAGACGCACGATGGGGTCGCCCAACGGCCAGTGGACCGGCTCATCGATCGGGCGGTACTTGGTCGGGTCGTCGCTGGTCGAGTGGCCGGCGGCGCGATAGGTGAAAAACTCGATCAGGGTCGAACCAAGATTGGCGTGGGCGCGTTCGGCGGCCCATTGGGTGGCGGCGCAGACCGCCAGGAAGTCGTTGCCATCGACGCGCAGGCCCGGAATGCCGTAACCGATGGCCTTGGCGGCGAAGGTGGTATCACGCGGATTGGCGATGCCGGCGAAGGTCGAGATCGCCCACTGGTTATTGGTGACGCACAGGATCGCCGGAGCACGGTAGACGCCGGCGAAGGTCAGGGCCTCGTGGAAATCGCCCTCGGCGGTCGTACCCTCGCCGACATAACCAAGCGCGATCTTGTCGTCATTCTTGTAAGCCGAGGCCATGGCCCAGCCGACCGCATGACCGAAACGGCTGCCGAGATTGCCGGACAGCGAATAGAAGCCGTATTCCCGCGCCGAATAGAGCACCGGCAGTTGACGGCCTTTCAGCGGGTCTTTTTCGTTGGAAAATATCTGGTGGACGAGATTGATCAACGGATAGTCCCGCGCCATCAGCCAGCTCAGAACACGGTAGGTCGGGAAGCACATGTCGCCCTGCCCCAGCATCAGGGATTGCGCCGCACCGATGGCCTCCTCGCCGGTCGATTTCATATAGAAGCTGGTCTTGCCCTGGCGTTGAAGGCGGAACAGCTTGTCATCGAAGAGACGCGTCAGCAGCATGGCGCGCAGACCCTTGCGCAGCACGTCCGGGGAGATATCCGGCGCCCACGGCCCCACGGCACAGCCGTTTTCATCAAGCACGCGCACCAGCGAAAACGGCATGTCGCGCATATCGGCTTCGCAGCCCAGCGGCTCCGGCCGGCGTACCGATCCGGCTTCGGGCACGATCAGGCCGTCGAAATTGACAGGCTCCCCCGGCCGCGCCTGCGGCTTGGGGATATGGAGCTGGAGACGTTTCTCATCCGGCATGTGACCGCATTCCCTGTGTCGGCTTTTTTGTCAGCTTGCCACGGAGAGCCGAGTAAAATCTTCCTTTCTTTGCTGGAAACCGGCCAAAAACGAAATCGTTATCCTGCGGATGCCGCGGAAGGCAGAAAAACTATCCTGTGCGTCATATGGATCGCCTCCAGAAAGGCTTCATCGTGGCTGACCACCAGAAGCGCACCGTCATAGGCGCGCAAGCCGGCTTCGACCGCCTCGATGGAGTCGATATCGAGATGGTTGGTCGGCTCGTCGAGGATCAGCAGTTCCGGCGGCGCGTCCCCGCCCAGAACACAGGCCAGTCCGGCGCGCAACATCTGTCCGCCACTGAGAGTAGACACAGGTTGCAGAGCCGCATCCGCCCGGAACATGAACCGCGCCAGGGCGGCCCGGCAGCTATTTTCGTCGGATCGCGGATGCAGGCGGCGAAAATTATCGCGGATCGACAGGGCCGGATCAAGCAGGCTCACCGACTGGTCCAGCAGGGCGTAGCGGTCCGTCACCCGCACCTTGCCCGCCCATGGCTGAATCCTGCCGGTGATCAGCTTAAGCAGGGTTGTCTTGCCGGTGCCGTTTGGTCCGGTGATGGCGACGCGTTCGGGACCGGTCAGGGTCAGGGAGAAATCGCGGATGACCGCCCGATCCTGATAACCCGCTGTCACCCCGTCGATCTGCAAAACTGCCCGGCTGGCCGGCAATCCGGTCGGCGGCACGAAGACCGACAAGGGCTGAAGAATTTCGATCCGCTCGCGCGCATCTGTCGCCGCTGTCATGGCCTCATGGCGTTGCCGTTCCGCCAGGCGGGCATTGTCACCGCCGGTATTTTCGCTGCGGTTCTTCCGGGCGCCCAGAAGGATATGCGGGGCATCACCCTTCGCGGCCTTTTTCCGCCCCATGCTGTCCTTGTGGGCCTTGCGTTCGGCCGCTATCTGCGCGGTGCGGGCGGCGGTATCGATGCGTTTTTCGGCGTCGGCCAGATCAGCCTGCGCCGCCGCCAGTTCCAGCGTCTTGCGGGCGCGATAATGACTCCAATTGCCGCCGTAACGCGTGGCGCCGAGCGTGGTCAGTTCGACAATGGCGTCCATGCTTTCCAGCAGTTCGCGGTCGTGGCTGATAACGATGCCCCCCTTTCGCCAGCCGGAAAGCAGGTCAAACACCGCCTGCCGTCCTTCGCGGTCGAGATTATTGGTCGGCTCATCGAGAAGCAGAAAATCCGGCTCGGAAAAGACCAAAGCCGCCACCCCCGCCCGCGTTTGCTGCCCACCGGAGAGCGTGGTCAGCCGCGTCTCCGGCGCGACCTCCAGGCCGACACGGGCCAACGCGGCGATCATCCGCGCCTTCAACGTCCAGTCGGCGGCCTCGAAATCCGCCATCGTGGCCTCACCGGATTCAGCGCGGTTCAGGATCGCCAAAGCTTCCGTGACGCCAAACAGATCGGCCACGGTTTCCTCCTGGCCGGCCTGAACCGTCTGGCGCAGGACGCCCAGCGAACCGGCAACAGAGATATGCCCTGCCTGGAGCGGCAGGGCGCCGGATATCAGGTTAAACAGGGTCGTCTTGCCTGTGCCGTTGCGGCCGACAAGTCCGGTGCGTTCGGCGCCGAAGGTCAGGTCAAGATGGGAAAACAGCGTGCGGTCGTCAATCGACCACGACAGGTCGGACAGAATAACAGACATGGATATGGATTTCCTCGGAGGTCAACAAAAGGCGTTTATCTCTGAGTGTTGAAATCACATGCGTCGGCTTATCCTGTTCGGTGGCTGTCCGGCTGATTTAGGCGGTAAGGCCCGATTTTGCAAGACTGACCTCGATAGAAAGCTCTGCCTCCTGACGGGGTTTGAAGGTCACCACGTCGCCGGCAAGCTTCACCGTCCTGCCGCCAAGCCTGACGCTTTTCACCTTCCAGCCCTTCGGCAGACGCAGGCTCAACTGCACCTCTTGGGGCCGACCTTCGCCATGGAAATTAACCCGGCCACTGACCTTTTCGCCACCGCCTTGCAGAACCAGATCGACCTTGCCCCAACGGGTCGGCGCGCCATCGATGCGGATCGGCCGGCCGGAGGCGAACCAGTCGCGCGGAATGGCCTTGCCAAGATAAAGCGTCTCACTGTCCGACGCCTCGAACACCAGCATCCAGCGGACCAGCTTCGGGATAGTCAATTGCGCCGGGATGCAATAGAGCGGCAGATCACCATCGATGCCTGTCACTTCGCCCGCCACCCAGGTGCCGGGGGTGTGCGAATGATAGCGGTGCGAATGCAGGAACAGCAGGTATTCCTCGATGCGGCCCGAACGCAGAAGCTGCTGGGCATAGCCATAGGAGATAAAGCCCAGTTGACTGCGTGAGGTTTCATTGGCCGGGGCGATGTTGGCCACCACGCCGATGCAGGTGCCGCCATGGCCGCGCACGCCGTCGATCACCGTTTGCGCCAGATCATCCGGCAGGACATCGGCGTGCAGCATTTCGGCATAGACGCGGTGCGCCCAGCCCTGTTCGGTGCGCTGCTTCTTCTCGCGTGCCTCGGCATAGGCTTCGCGATGGGTCAATTTCGCGCCCGGCAGAACGGCGACATAAGGTGGTGTCAGGTCCTCACGGACATTGGCGCGCAAGGTTTTTACCAGTTGCGCCTGCAGCTGATCGGCCCGGCGGTTCCAGTCGGCCACCAAAGCCGCCTGATCCGGTGCGATGAGTGGCCAGACGCGGGCGATATCACGCCAGCCACGCACGGCGAAGGCGGAATTGTTCCAGTAAGGCTTCCACCATAGGGTCGGATCGGGATGCAAACAGGCATCGGATTCGCTCCAGCCGTCGATCAGACCGAAACCGGCGTCAGAAGCAGGCTTTTTCAGGCTGAGATCGTGCATTTCGGTGAGAATAGCCGCCGTGTTGGCGATCTTCTCCGCATGTTTGCGCAGGGTGGCGACATCGCCGGTATAGGCCAGATAACGCGCCAGCAGGCTTAAGGTCAGACCGAATTGCGGCGTTTCCGGCCCGCGCATATTGATCATGCCGTCCGGCGCGGTGAACGCATTGAAATAGTTGTCGAGCACCGCCCTGGCCTGATCGAAACGCCCCCATTCGAGATTAGCGTAAAGCGATGAGGTGAAGATATCCTGGAAGCCGTCATATTCCGGGCCGAAATAGTCGCGGTCGACCACGCCGTATTTCGGATAGACGCCCTGTGGCCGCGTCATCAATTCCTTGGCGAAGGCGTGGGTGACCATATCCCCCAATGCCGTGTCCGGAATGGTCAGGGCGCACTGATCCCTCACCTCGTTCTGCCAGTAGGCGGCGAAATCGAACAGCCCTTTGTAGAAATCGCTGGCGGTCGGTTCCATCCGGCGCGGCGGATAGGGCGCGTAGGAATAGCCGAAGGCCGTCTTCACCGGCTGGCCGTTGTCGTACTGGATGGTGCGGTGCCAAGTCTGGACCAGCAGAGCGTCCGGCGCGTTGACGTCGGCAAAGACCAACAGATCATAATACCGCGTCGGCGATACCTCGATAATCTTGTGAATCGCCGGCAACCAGCCGCTGAGCATCCCTTCCCAGCGCTTTTTCGCCATATCGTCGCCCTGCAATTCCGGGAAGGCGTGTTCCGGGCGATAACCGCGGGTGCGGCCATTGGGAAAGACCGGCATGGTATCGCCCTGCTGGCGCGTGCCGACAAAATTGGTCCAGGCCATGCGGGTGTAAAGGCCTTCCGGCGTATAGTTCCAGCCTGCCGGCGGCGCGGCCCGGCGCACCTCTTCCGGGTCGGGGTCGCTACCGCCGGCCAGCAGCTTGTTGGCCAGCAGATCGGCATCCGCCAGGCAGATGTCTTTCAGCGCCAGGCCGAGATAAGAGGGCTTGATATCGTCGAAACAGGCTTCCAGCCGCTTGGTCAAAACCAATGCCCGGTTGCCGTTTACAAACGTGATGACGCCATCGTGCCTGGTTTGATCTTCATAAACCGTCCAGCCATCGAACGCCGCCAGTTTCGCATGGCCCGTCACCGGCGCATCGCCCGCCGATATGAATTTCGGCCCGGCCGGCGCCGATCCGGCGAAGGCGGGCGCGGCCACAGCGGTGACTGTGGATCCCATGAGAAAGGCGCGGCGGTCAAAACGAACGGACATTGGAAGGCTCCTTGGCGTCAAAAAAATGGCGTCGCCGGCCTTCACCGACGACGCCCTGGGGTACGCTTACACAGTCACATGCCTAGAAGGCGGACGAGATGCCGATGAAGAACATCCGGCCCAGCGGATCGTAGGTGCTGGGGAAGGTGTTGCCGTTGCCGTTCTCGAAGAGCAGGCCGCCCATGATGGCCGGCGGGTCCTTGTCGAACAGGTTGTTGATACCGGCACGAAGAACGAGGCCATGCGGCAGGTCCTTTGTCGCCGCCAGGTCGAAGTAGTTGTAGGCTTCGATCTTGGCGTTGAGCGTTGACTTGGTGCCGGTCAGGTACTGATCGTCGCTGTTGGTCGCCAGGTCGGTTTCACCGAAGTAACGCCAGTTGAGCGAGATCGAGGACGGCGCCCAGACCGAGGCCCAGCCGGGGGTCCAGGTGGTGCGCAGGTTGTGGCGCCACTTGGGCGAAGGCTGGCCGCAGGTGCCGCCGAAATAACCGGTGCAGTCATAGGAGCCGAGGCCCGGCAGGACTTCGGTTTCCAGCGAGTTCAGCAGGGTGCCGACAAAGGAGAAGTTCAGGTTGCCGAACTGGGTATCGAGCGCGTAGGAACCGGTGAAATCGACGCCGGTGGTTTCGAGGTAGCCGGTGTTGACATTGGTGGAAACGATATAACCGCCGCTCGTATCGCTGCCATAAAGAGCGCCATTGCGTTCATTACGGTGGATAAGACCGCAGTAGAACGAGTCACCCGTGGCGATACACTGGGAAAGCGCCGTCTGAGCCTGTACCGAGCCGATATAACCGTCGATATGGATTTTGAAATAGTCGACGCTGAGGGCGAGACTGCGGACAGCGCGCGGCGTGAAGACCAGACCGAAGGTGGTGGTCTTGGCCGTTTCCGGGTCAAGATCCGGATTTCCACCGCCCAGGGCGGTGCCGACATCCGCCGGCGTATCCGGGATGCCGGTAGCCAGTTGCGATGCCGTGGCGCCGGTCAGGGCGCACTTCTCGGCACCGGAAGCGCCGAGTTTGGAAATCTGGCTCCTGGAACACGGATCGATCAGGGCCACGTTGCCAACAGCCTGGGACGAAAACAGTTCGTTGATATCGGCGGCACGCATGGCCTTGTTGTAGCTGGCGCGGAACAGGATGTCCGGCGTCGGCGCATAACGGATTTCGATCTTGGAGGTTTCCGTCTTCTTCGAGTCCCCCTCAGCCTTGGACGAAGACACATCATAATTGGATGTCCGGTAACCCAGAGACGTATTCAGGGAGTAGATCCACGGCTTGTCCGAAACAATCGGCACTTCGATTTCGGTGAAGAGTTCGTCGACCGAAACCTTGCCATCCGCATTGGAAGCATAGGACAGTTGCGATTCATCCAGCTTCACGTCCAGCGTTTCCTGACGGTGCTCGCCACCGAGGACGATAGCGACGCCATCGTCGGCCCACGGAGACTTGATGCCGTACTTGCCGAGATCGCCGCTAACAAAAGCATTGAACACATCGATGGTTTGTTCATTGCGCGTGAAGGTCGGTGCATAAATAAAGGCATAGGCTTCCGCCGAAGGCCCATTGGCGCTGAAGACATCGATCGGCTTACAGCCGTTGGAGTCATCCTTACAGACAATCTGACCGTTCACTTCAACAGCCTGAAGCGCCTGCGCCGCCTTGTCCTGATTGATGTCGTTCTGATAGTTGAACTGACCGATCGTCGTGGCGTGCATGAAGTTGGCGTCATAGCTCCAGGCGTCATTGATCGCACCACGGAAGCCACCGGTGAAACGGTAATTGGTATGACGCATGTCGTTACGGCGCGGTGTGCCGGTAACGGCGCGCAAGGCGACCCAGGTGATGGCATCGTCGGTGGATGTCGTAGAACCGCACAGAAGCATCTTCTGCTCGTCGCTCATCAACGGATTATCGCAGTTGACGGTGAAATCGCGGCCCGACCAGATGGCCGAAGGCGCGACCTGGCTGATCGAGTGGTCGTCCATGAACATGAAGCTGCCATAGGCTTCGACATGTTCATTGACCTTGTAATTGGCGAAAACGCCGGCCTGGTAACGCTCGGAATTGCGCAGGGTATAATTGTCAGGCGCATAGTTGTAGGCGAATGACGAATCGTTATCGACCCATGTCTTCGAGCCGTCCTTGTTATTGGCATAGGCATGCTGGGCGTTTGGCCCGGTCTGTGGCAGGAACCAGCCATAACCGTGCGTGCCCGACCCGCCGCAGCGGAAGGTCGAACCGGCATCATCGTTGAACTCAAGGGCACAGTTGGAATAGTCACGGGCATCCTGGCGGACGGCTTCCATCTTGCGATAGCCGAAATAGGCCATCACATTACCCTTGCCGTCATCGATATCACCGCCGGCGGCGACGTTAAAGTCGTACTTCTGGCCATCCCAGACGTTTTTCTTGGCGAGCGCTATGCCCTTGGCGGACTGGATGCCGCGCAGGTAATCGTCATCATTGGTATGCTGGTAGATGCTGTACTGGGCATCGACGCGGACGCCCTTCAGCTTCTTGCGCATGATAAAGTTGACGACGCCGGACATGGCGTCCGAACCGTAAACCGACGAGGCGCCGCCGGTCAGAACATCGGTGCGCTCGACGAGGGTCGAGGGGATAAAGTTGAGGTCGACGCCGAGCGTCGGCAGGAAGCGCTGGCCGTCGATCAGGACCAGCGAGCGGTTGCCACCCAGGCTGCGCAGATTAACGCCCGCCGTACCGTCGGAATTGTTCGACTGGTTTTCATTGTTGCCGGCCTCGATCTGCGGCAAGGTCTTCAGGAAAGAATCCACGGCAATCGCACCCTGGAGCTTAACCTCCTTGGCGTCCACCGTGGTGATCGGCGACGCGCTCTTCAGGTTCGGACGGCGGATACGCGTACCGGTAACAACGACCGTGGTGGCCTGCGCTTCATCGGCGGCCTGAACCGTTTCCTGAGCCTCATCCTGCGCAAAGGCTGGCGAAATGACGCAGGCGGAACCCAGAGCCACCATGGCGACCCCGGTCATGATCAGCGCTTTCTTGTTTATTTTCATTGTTAAATCCCTTTTTGCAAGCGCCAAACAAATTACCCGTTTGAAGGGCTGCATTCCGCAGAACCGCCGCAATTTGACGCAGGGAAAAAACAATCACCACTTTCATAATACGTCAATTATAAATTATACGATTGAGTTACATAAAGTATACGATATTGCCTGATTTTTGATATGTGAGACTTTTATGTCATGGTTAAGCGGCAATTTTCACTTTGTGGAATAAAGGAAACCGCTATCATTGCCCCCATCAGCCCCTCTTCCCGCCAATGGCGTAAAAGCTCCTTTCTTCTTCCCCATTCAGGCGCATCATGATCGCTGTAACCGCTTTTGAATCCGTCACCCAGGAAGACTTCACTACCCGTATCCGCCCGGCCGGCCAACCGGCCCTGCTCAGGGGAATCGTCGGCGAATGGCCGGCGGTCGGTTTGGGGCGCATGTCAGACGAAGCCCTGATCGATTATCTGAAAGCACATAACACCAACGAGCCGGTTGGCGTCTATCTTGGCGCGCCGGAGATCCGCGGCAATTTCTTCTATGGCGCCGATACCCGCAGTGAAAATTTCCGCCATGGCCCGACACCGCTTCCCATGGCGCTTGACCGTATTCTTCAGGAACGCGCCAATGCGAATCCCTGGTCGGTTTATGTGCAATCCGCGCCGCTCCGTAAGCATATGCCGGACTTTGCCGAAGAAAATCGCCTGGGTCTTCTGCCCGGCATCGAGCCGCGCATCTGGATTGGTAATGAGTCCGTCACCCGCGCCCATTATGATCTCAATTACAACATCGCCTGCGTGGTGACCGGCCGCCGGCGTTTCTGTCTTTTTCCACCGGAGCAACTGGTCAATCTCTATCCCGGCCCGTTCGACCGTACCATCGGCGGCGTGCCGGTCAGCATGGTGGACGTCGAAAATCCCGATCTGGAACGCTACCCCCGGTTCGCCGAAGCGCAAAAGACCATGCTGACCGCCGAACTGGAAGCCGGCGACGCCCTCTATATCCCTTACGGCTGGTGGCATCAGGTCCATTCGCTGTCGCGTTTCAATGTCCTGGTCAATTACTGGTGGAATGAAACCACTTTGCCCGCCGGCCCCTATGACGCCCTGTTCCACGCCATACTGGCCATCCGCGACATGCCCGAAGACCAGCAGGCTTTGTGGAAGCCACTGTTCGATCATTATGTCTTTACCGGAGGCGGCGATCCGCTTGCCCACCTGAAAAACGGCGACAAGGGGTCGCTCGGTCCGTTGACGCCCGAACGGGTCCGGCAGATCAAGGCGTTCCTGCGCAAATCACTGGAACCGTAAGCGCCGGGGTTTCCCTTCGGTCAAAAATGCGCTAGGCGGCATGTAACCGAGGGAACATCATAAAATGACCAACCACCAAGCCCCGCTCAATTCGCCTTTCAAGGTGCTGATCGCCAGCCTGGCCGGCACGACCATCGAATTCTTCGACTTTTATGTCTACGCCACGGCGGCGGTACTGGTCTTCCCGACCCTGTTCTTCCCGTCCAGCGACCCGACTTCGGCGATGCTGCAATCCTTCGCCACCTTCTCCATCGCCTTCTTCGCCCGGCCTGTCGGCGCCATAGTCTTCGGCCATTTCGGCGATCGCATCGGCCGCAAGGCGACGCTGGTGGCCGCCCTCCTGACCATGGGCATCTCGACCGTGGTGATCGGTCTTTTGCCCGGCTTCAACCAGATCGGCGTCATTGCACCGCTACTGCTGTCCATCTGCCGTTTCGGACAGGGGTTCGGCCTGGGCGGCGAATGGGGTGGCGCGGTCCTGCTGGCCACCGAAAACGCCCCGGAAGGCAAGCGTTCGTGGTACGGCATGTTCCCGCAACTGGGCGCCCCGATCGGGCTTTTCCTGTCCTCCGGCATCTTCTGGGTGCTGCTGCACTTCATCTCGCAGGACGCGCTTCTGAGCTGGGGCTGGCGCATCCCCTTCATCTCCTCGATCGTCCTGGTCATGGTCGGCTTGTGGATGCGGCTGTCGATCACCGAAACCCCCGAATTCCAGAAGGCCATAGACAGCGAGGAACGCGTCAAGGTGCCGCTGAGCGAAATCTTCCGACGCCACAAGCGCAGCCTGTTCCTCGGCACCTTCGTCGCTCTGGTCACCTTCGTCCTGTTTTATATCAGCACCGCTTACCTGATGTCGTATAATGTCAAGGTCCGGCACATTCCCTTCCTCGACGCCCTGGCGATCCAGATCTTCAGCTCCATTTCGTTCGGCATCTTCATTCCGCTGTCGGCCTGGCTGGCGGAACGCTTCGGCCGCCGCGAAGTGCTGATCGGCACGACCGTTCTGATCGGCGCCTTTTCCTTCCTGCTGCCGGTCCTGATGGGCGGCAGCGAGGCCGGCATCTTCGTGTTCGCCATCGTCGCCATGGCGCTGATGGGCATGACCTACGCCCCTATCGGCACGGCGCTGGCCGCCCCCTTCCCGACCAGCGTGCGCTATACCGGCGCCTCGATGACCTTCAATCTGGCGGGGATTGTCGGCGCATCGCTGGCGCCCTACGCCGCGACCTGGCTGCAGGCGCATTACGGCCTGACCTATGTCGGTTATTACCTGCTGGCGGCGGCGGTGATCACGCTTCTCTGCATCCTGGCCTCGCGCAAGAACGAGGTCTGAAAAAGTTCCACAGCGTTTCCGATGCGGGGCTTTTCCTTTAAGCGGTTGTGCCGGCAGCCGCGGCAGTAAATAGCTTGACACCGAACACCGGTCCGGCGGTCTTGCCTTCCTTTGGGTCGAACTTGATCGTCACCTTGGCCTTGCCCTTGGTCAGCTCCAGCGGGATCGGATAATCGACATCGATCCAGGCACCGGGCTGGCGGCCGGTCAGACGTTCGTGGGCGATCGCCACGCCATCGACCAGAATATCGAAGACGCGGTTGTTTTCCGAACCCCAGTAGGTCGCTTGCAGGATCAGCGGCCCCATTTCCTTGCCGTCGCGCTGGGTCTTCATCTCGAAGGAGAAAAAACCAAGCGTGCGGGCGTCACGGCCCTGACGGCCACGATAAACGACGGGGTATGAGATTTCCGATTGCAGATTGTGGTCGCGTTCGGGCTGCATTTCGCCGAGGTGCATGACATCGACCGAGCGCGCCGCCTCGTCCTTGAGCCGCGCCTGTTCGGCCCGGTAGGCCACCTGCGCCTCGGCCCATTCGGCGTCATTGTACTTGCTGAAATAAACAGCGTTGCGGCGGGTATATTGCGCGTAGAAAGGCTTAAAAGTCATATCGCCCGGACGACCGATGCCATTTGTCCGGTAAACTGCCTGCTCGACCGACACTGGCGTGAAACCGGCCAGCAGATCGGCCCCCACCAGCGCCGGCGCATCGCCTTCCCAATTCTCCTCGGCGCTCCCCAGGTCGGCGGCCATGACCATCGGGCCGCGCATCAGGGCCACCACCTTCTCGTCACCGGCGGCGTGCTCAAAACGCAGATCCAGCGGCAGGTCGAGCGTCACCACATCGCCGGCGCGCCACTTGCGGCGGATCAGGGCATAACCTTTCGATGTGGTCGCCATCGCCGCCTTGCCGTTGACGAGAACTTTCGAGCTTGCGGCCCAACCCGGAATACGCAGGGCGACAGTGAAGATTTTCGCGCCGGAAAGCTGGCTGACCTTGAAAGCGATATTCCCCTCATAGGGATATTTGGTATTCAGCTCAAAAGCCGCCTTTTGCGCCGTCCAGTTCAGTTTCGACGGAATATAGAGATTGACGAACAGGGTGTCGCCGTTTTCCCAGTAGATCGAATCGCCGTGCTTGGAATGGCTTTCGATGCCGGAGAGCACACAGCACCAGAAATCATTGTCCGGTGAGGAAAATTCGCGCGCCGTACCCGACATCAGCGGCATCATGTAGGTGAACATGCCGGTTTCCGGATTCTGATGCGACAAAATGTGATTCAGATGGGCGCGTTCATAATAGTCGAAATAAGCCCCTTCCGGCGACCAGCTATAAAGATGCCGCGTCAGTTTCAGCATATTGTAGGTGTTACAGCTTTCGCAGGTCTGCTCGGTAATATGCTGGGCGATGGTGTCCGGCTCGAAGAAATATTCGCGGTCGGCATTGCCGCCGATGGCGAAACTGTGATGCTGGGTCACACGCTGCCAGAAGAAGGCCGCGGCCTTGCCGTCATCGGCCCTGCCGGTCAGTTCATGCAGGCGCGCCAGGCCCACGACTTTCGGCACCTGGGTATTGGCGTGATTATTGGCCAGCTTGTCCTCGCCCGCCTTCATCGGATCAAGCATGCGGCGATCATAGATTTTTTCGGAAAGCGCCAACCAGCGCGGGTCCTTTGTGCGGCTGTAAAGCTCGGCGAAGCTCTCATTCAGGCCGCCATATTCGCAGTTCAACAGCTTTTGAGTCTGCTCGTCATCAAGGGCGGCGAAGACCTTTTCGATATAACCGCCAAAACCGACGGCCACCGCGATGGCTTTTGTGTTGCCGCAGTATTTATCGGCGTCGAGCAAACCGGCGAACAGCTTGTGCAGGCTGTAAAGCGGCGACCAGGCGCCGTTCAGGTCGAAACCAGCCGAGCGGATATCGCCCGCCATCACTTCCGGAAAGATTTCCTTGCCATTGACGAGCGATCCGTCCTTTCGCTTGCGCATGATGGCGCCCGTATAGCCATCACCCTGTGCGGCCTGGACCTTCACCAGTTCGTCGACGATATAGTTGACGCGGTTCAGGCATTCGACATTGCCGGTCTGGGCGTACATCAGGGAGAGCGCACTGAGATAATGGCCCAGCCCCTCGCCGGCGATCGTATCGGATTCCCAGCCGCCATAGATCTCGCCCTTGACCGGCAGGCCGGCAAACTTATGATAGTTATGCAGGAAGCGGTCCGGCGACAGGAACATCAGGTATTTGCTATTGACCTCGACCGCATTCAGGAAGGGCGATGGCAGGAGACGCACATCGCTCATCGGCACCGCCTGCGCCACTGACGGCAGGGTCACGCCCTTGTCCCCCGCACAGGCTGCGCCGCCGATTGTCGTCAGAAGCGCACCACCAGCCACGCCGCGCAGCAGGAAACGGCGGTCCAGGGCGGTCAAATCTGGCAGGATCGGGCGGGTCATTTCATAGCCTCGTTATGTGAATCCGGGAGTTGCGCCACAATGATTATACTGTATACAATTGTCTGGCAATACATATAAATGTGAGGTTACGTTGATGAAACCCCTGCTGCACGCCACCGCCCTTGCCGTCGTCCTGACCTCGCTGAGCGCCCTGCCCGCCCTGGCCGATAGCGCGACGGATCAACAGTTCGAGTCCATATACAAGGCCGAATGGGACTGGCGCAGCCAGCAGGAAGCGGCCAATGAAGACAGCCCTTCCGGCGAGGTGGCGGCGCATCTGCCGGACGTTTCAGAAAAAGCGCAACAGGCCAAGCTGGCCCGCTGGCAGGACGTGCTGAAACAACTCGACGGCATCGATGTGAAGGCGCTCTCGCCTAAGGACGCCGAGGACTATCAGGTCTACCGCTTCCAGATCGAAACCCTGATCGCCGATCAGAAATTCAAGGTCTACCAGCGCCCTCTGAGCGGCGACACGTCCTTCTGGGGTGATCTGGCCGGCATGGCGCGCGGCAGTTTCCACAGCGAAACCGATTACCGCAACTATATCGCGCAGCTCAACGACATGCCGCGCTACTTCAAGGACAACACCGACAATATGCGCGCCGGCCTGAAGCGCGGCTTCACCCTGCCGCAGATCTCGCTGCAGGGCCGTGACGCCACCATCACCAGCGTGACCGACGCCAAGTCGATAGAAGACAATATCTATTACACGCCTTTCAAGTCGCTGCCCGCCACCATTCCCGCCGACAAGCAGGCCGAACTGCGCAAGGCCGCCGCTGAGGCTATCACCAAATCGGTTCTGCCGGCGCACAAGACCCTGCTGAAATTCATGCGCGAGGCATATATTCCCGGCGCCGCCAAGTCGATCGCCGCCTATGACCTGCCCGATGGCAAGGCGTTCTACCAGTCGCAAGTGCGCGAATACGCCACGACCGACATGACGCCGGAGCAGATTCACCAGATCGGCCTCGATGAAGTGGCCAAGATCAAGGCGGAAATGCTGGCCATCAAGGAACAGGTCGGTTTCAAGGGTGATTTGCCCGCCTTCAACGACTTCCTGCGTACCGATCCACAGTTCTATGTCACCACCCCTCAGGCCCTGCTTGACCGCGCCGCCTGGACCGCCAAGGAATTTGACGGCAAGGCCGCGCAATATTTCGGCCGTCTGCCCCGTTCGCGCTTCGGCATCATCCCCGTGCCCGACGATATCGCCCCCTTCTACACCGGTGGCCGCGGCGGCCCCGGCGTCTATCTGGTCAATACCTGGAATCTGCCCGCGCGTCCGCTTTATTCCTTGCCGGCCCTGACCCTGCATGAATCAGCGCCCGGCCACGCTTTCCAGATGCCGCTGGCCGCCGAAAATAAAGATCTGCCGCCTTTCCGTCAGTTCACCTACATCTCAGCCTATGGCGAGGGCTGGGCGCTCTATTCCGAACGCCTGGGCGTCGAGATGGGCATGTATCACACACCTTACGAGACTTATGGCATGTTGAGCTACCAGATGTGGCGCGCCTGCCGGCTGGTGGTCGATACAGGCATCCACGCCAAGGGCTGGACGCGCGAACAGGCGCAAAACTACCTGCTGGAAAACACCGCGCTCTCCAGGCATGAAGTGACCACGGAAGTGGATCGCTATATCGCCTGGCCAGGTCAGGCGTTAAGTTATTATCTCGGTGAAATGGCCATCTGGAAGGCTCGTCACAAAGCCGAGGCCGCGCTCGTTGAAAAGTTCGATCTGCGCCAGTTCCATGACGCCGTGCTGCAACTGGGTTCGGTGCCGCTGCCGGTGCTGGAGGCGCGTGTGGACCGCTTTATCGCCGAAGGTGGCAAAGGCCCTTACGCCGACGAGGAATAAACATGAAACACGGACTGCTGGCCATCACCCTGGCCCTGTGTCTGTCATCCAGCCCCGTGCTGGCGACAGACACCGACCGCGCCGTCATGGCCAGGGCGGAAATCCCGTCCTTCGACGCCCGCGCGATCATGACGCCGCCGGCCCGGCTGAACCTCGATCCGTTTTACCGGAAATATGCCGATGCCGGCGGCATCCCCATCATCGGCTCACAGAATGTACCCGATACCGGCATCCTGGTGGCGCGCGATATCGTGCTCTACATGCTGTCCGAGCGCCCGGATATCCGCGACCAGTTGATCCGCAACGGCGCCCGCATCGGCATCATGGCCATTGACGAAACCACCACGGATATCCCTGAACAGCGCGACTGGAAGAAACCGGCTATCGATGATCCGCGCCTGTCGAAATGCGATGTGCGTGACTACGCCAAAACCATCGGCCTGCAAAGCGACCGCGATTACTGGGCGCAGCGGGCACGCGGCATGGGCGGCACCTACACCACCGGCGCGGCGGAAAATATCATGGGCGTTCCCGGCACGCGCTATTACGGCGAAAATATCCTGGTCCACGAATTTTCACACAGCATTTTCGAAGCCATCCGCACCGCCGATCCGGCGCTTGAGGCGCGTATCGAAACCGCCTACGTCCATGCCAAGGAAAAGCGCCTGTGGCAGGGCGCTTACATGGCCAATACGCTCGATGAATACTGGGCCGAGGGTACGCAGTTCTGGTTCAATTCCAACAAGGCCTACATCACCGACACCCTGACCGTGGTCAATGCCGACGACTTCCAGGCGCACGACCCGGAATTCTACGCCATCCTGTCAGAGGTCTACCGCTGGGACCACCGCATCCCGGCCGACGCCTACTACATGCACCCCGCCCGCATGAACAGCGCCCATATCCACCTCGACGATACCGGCAAGGCCAAGGATGACTGTTTCTCCTGAAGCGATCAGAATCCGAGCCGGGCCATAGTCTCCGGCTTGACGCGGCTTTCGTCGCGCAGGCGCTCAAGAATGGCTTCCGCATCCGATACCGGCGCATGACGCAACTGACGCGCCACTACGGTGAAATCACCGGGAGTCAGGTTGCATAATCCCGACAATCCCGCCGGCGCCGGCATGGCGAAAAATCGCTCGAAGGCGCGTCGCAGACGCTCCGGGCCAAGCGGCTTCAAGTCAAGCTTGAAGACAAAACGGCGCAAGGTGGCCGGATCGAGTTGGCCTGGATGATTGGTCGCGGCCACCACTGGCAACGGATGCCGGTCCAGCCAGGTCAACATTTCGTTCACCTGACCGACTTCCCATGAAGCCCGCGCCCGCATGCGGTCGAACAACAGGGAATCCGCCTCGTCAAACAACAGAACGCCTTCTTGCCGCCGCGCCTCTTCAAAAGCCCGAGCGATATTCCGTTCGGTTTCTCCGACCCATTTCGATAACAGATCGGATGCCCGGCGCACCAGTAGCGGCCGGTCAAGCATATGCGCCAGGTGATGCGCCAAGGCCGTCTTGCCGGTGCCCGGCGGTCCCGTCAGCAACAAGGAGACATCCAGCGTGCCCTGATCGCTGCCTGAAGCCCGGATGCTGCTGAACAGGGCTTCCAGCGGACGATCGGTTTCATAAAGCGCCATGTCCAGATTGTCCGGACCTTCCGCCGGTAACTCCCCGCCGCGCAGGGCGCGCACCAGCGATGCCGCCGCCCGCGCGCCGCAGTCCGCTTCCCCGGCCAGCCGAGCCGCCTTCACCGCAACGCGCAACACACTGGCCGCTTCTGGCGCCTGGTCGATCAACCGGCCGATCGTTTCATTCGGCTGACCACCCTCGTCCGTGGCGATCCGTCCGAGAATACGGTGCGCCGCCTGGCGCGGCGGCAGGTCGAGCTTGAGTATAAAACTCATCCGCCGCAGGATGGCGTCATCCACATTGCCGATGGCATTGGTGACCCAGATAACCGGCGCCGCGTTGGTTTCCAGAATCCGGTTGACGAATACCTTGCTGCCTTCCCGCTGCGAGAACCAGTCTCCGCGTGACCGCTGTGCGCCACCGATCAGGTCTTCCATCTCATCGAACAGGAGAACGGCGCCGCTACGGTCACTCAGCACGCGCTGCGCCAGGAGGAGCGCCAGCACACGGTCGCTTCGCGTCGGCTCTTCCCCATCTTCATCGGCTTCACCGATACCATGCAGCGGGCATCCCGCCGCCGTGGCCAGGATACGCGCCAATTCCGTCTTGCCGCTGCCCGGCGGGCCATGGATCAGGATATTGACGCCATGCGCCCGCTCGCGTGCCGCGCCCTCAAGCAGCCGCACCAGAAAACCGGCATCGCGGACATGGGTAAAATCGGCCAGGCCAAGGCTTGATACCTGGCGACGACCGGCCAAGGCTTCCGCCAGGGCGTCAGCGGCCGGTTGACGATCCAGAATCCGCGCCAACGGCCAGCGGATTTCCACCGGATTATCTTGCCTAGCCCGCACGCCGAACGTGATCAGACCCAGTTTCAGGGCCTCGCTGCACCGAACCCGGCGGCCCGTCTCCCCGGCTTCCGCACCCGCCAGTTCCCCCAGCACAGCCGGAAAATCACGGATATCGTCCGCAATAATGCCCAGAAGGCTGGCCAGACGCGGCAGACGATCGCACGCGATCATCAGGGTCAGCAGCCCGGCGTCGAACGGCGCGAAATGCAGCAACCGACCCAATTCGTCGGCGAGGTCGAGCACCTGCGGACGCGGTTCCTGCGGCGCGGGCGCGCTTTCCAGGCACGTCAGGAAATGCGCCCAGTCCGTTTCCGTCTTGATCGTCTTCCTGCCGGTCTTCCTGGAGGTCCATGCCTCTCCCAGCAACCAGGCGCTGTTGGCGTCGACCCACGACATCAGGCGTTGCGCAGGGCCTGAATCCGGCGCGATATCGCGCGCGATCTGGCGCACAAGGCGCCAAACGATAGAATGTTCAGTCATTGTCTTGTCTTCGTCTTTGTGTTCTTGCGCGGCGTGCGCCGTTGCGCACATTCCGCGATGTTCCGTTTCAATTATTCAGAACCAGATGTGGCTCGGGCGTTCCCGCCCTGCCACGGCGCCGGAGCGGCGCCTAGACGAAGGGCAGGATCGCGGCGGGCCTGAGGCTCCGGCTGTTATTCGATCCCAGCAATTCATATTCTCCATCTGGCCGCGCATATCGCGGCATGGCCGAAGCTATAGTTAATTCCGCAACAATACACAAGCCACACCAACCCATATGCCACACATTGTTGCCATAAAACAACATCATTATAATGGCTCCTCCATGCGCATCGGGAAACGCTGACGGTTTGACAAAGCGATTTGGCACATAGTAAGGGTAATTGTCTGACATTTTGCAGAGACAAAAAATGCCCCTCTTCAACCGCCGTCGTTTCCTAACCACATCCGCAGGTGCCGGTCTGATGCTTCCTACTTTCGCGCAGGCGGCTGACACCGCATCGAAAATTGTCAATCCGCTGGTGCTTCAGCGCGCCGATCCGCAGATTTTCAGGCACGATGACGGTTATTACTACATGATGGCCTCGGTGCCGGAATATGACCGGCTGGCTATCCGCCGCGCCCGCACCCTGGCTGGACTATCAACAGCGGAAGAGGCTGTGGTCTGGCACCGCCCCGAAAGTGGAAAGATGGCCGGCTATATCTGGGCGCCGGAACTGCACCATTTCGATGGCCAATGGCATATCTATTTTGCTGCCGGCAATGGCGACGACAAGTTCCACATCCGCACCTATGTGCTTTCATGCGCGGACGCCAATCCTTTGACCGGTCAGTGGAGCCTGACCGGCCAACTCGAAACACCATGGGATACCTTTACCCTGGATTCAACGACCTTCGTTCATCGCGGCGTGCGCTATCTGTGCTGGGCGCAACACGAGCCGGGAATCGACACCAACAGCAATCTCTACCTGGCCCCCCTGGCCACGCCTACCACGCTCGCCGCCAGACCCGCCCGCCTGACCGTGCCGACCTATGACTGGGAAACGATCGGCTTCAAGGTCAATGAAGGCCCGGCCATGCTGGCGCGCAACGGCCGGCTATTCCTGACCTATTCGGCCGCCGCTACCGATTATCATTACTGCATGGGCCTGCTGACCGCGCGTGACGACGCCGATATCATGGATCCGGCGGCGTGGTCCAAATCACCGGAACCGGTATTCAAAAGCGCACCTGATCACAACATCTGGGGACCAGGCCATAACAGCTTCACGGTCGATGAAAACGGGCGTGACATGCTGGTTTACCACGCCCGCGACTACCGCGATATTCAGGGCGATCCCTTGTTCGATCCAAACCGCCACACCCGCATCCAGCCGATCAACTATACGGCAGAGGGTGTACCGGATTTCGGCGAACCGGCCGCCAACGGACCACTCTAAACCCGGTCGATCGCCTCCTGCGGTTCAGTGAACCACTTCGCACCGTTTTCTGTCACGTACATATGATCTTCCAGCCGGACGCCAAAGGTATCCGGCACCACGATCATCGGTTCGTTGGAGAAACACATGCCCGGCGCCAGCGGCGTTGTGTCGCCGCGCACCAGAAAGGCCGGTTCGTGAATGCTCAGGCCGATGCCATGGCCCGTGCGATGCGGCGTGCCCGGCAGATTGTAGTCAGGCCCCAGACCATGTTTTTCCAGCACGGCGCGCGCGGCATAGTCCACCGCTTCGCACGGCAGGCCAACCTCGACGCGCGCGAAGGCAGCGGCCTGTGCTTCTTTTTCGATATTCCAGATACGTTGATATTCAGGCTTCGGTCGGCCGAAAATATAGGTGCGGGTGATGTCCGACGTATAGCCCTGCACATAACAGCCGGTATCGACCAGCACCAGATAGCCCTCCTTCAGGCGCTGCTCGCCGGGCAAGCCGTGCGGAAAAGCCGTGCCGCGCCCGAACTGGGTGATAACGAAAGAATTGCCCGACGCGCCCAGCCTGCGGTGCGCCGCCTCGATAAAGGTGTTCACTTCCTTCGTGGTGATCCCTTCATAAAGCATCCGCGCCGTGGCTTTGTGGACAAGAATGGTCATGTCCTTGGCCTGCTGCATCAGGGCCAGTTCCGCCGCCGACTTGTACATGCGGCAGCCGTTGATGACCGATGACGCTTCCCTGATCTCCAGACCGGTTTCGCGGCCCAGACGGCTGACCATCTCGAACGACATGGCCGGATCGACGGCGATCACCTTTGCGCCCCAGTCCTTCGTCGCCTGGCCGATCAGGGCATGCGGACTTTCGTGCTCCTGCCACAGGCGGAATTCAGCGGTGATCTTCATATCGGCTTCCAGTGATCCCAGTTCGAAGAACGGACAGATCATCAGCGGATCCCCGGTGACAGGCAGCAACATCCCGACCAGCCGTTCGGAGGCCCCCCACGGCACGCCGGCGAAATAGTTGAGGCTGGCACCGGCCCCAACCAGCAGGGCGTCGGCGCCCATGTCGCGCGTCAGTCTGCGCGCCTTCTCGATCCGCGCCAGACGCTCGGCGATGGTAATGGCCGGCGCCTGATGGGGATAGACCGACAGTTTGGCCAGTTCGGCTTCGGGGGTGGATGAACCGATCATGGTGTATTCCTTACTTGAAGCGAGACAGATCAAAGGCCGCGGGCGCCTCGCCGCCCTTGATCATGCCGGCGACGATTTCACCGGTGACCGCCGCGAGCGTCAAACCCAGATGTTGGTGGCCGAAGGCATAATAAAGATTGCGGGCGCGCGCCGACCGGCCGATTGCGGGCAGATAATCCGGCAGGGTCGGCCGTGTGCCGATCCATTCTTGGCCCTTACCTTTAAACGGCAGGCCAAGTTCATCGACATGTCGGCGCAGGCGCGCCCACTTGCGCGAATCCGGCGCGGCATCGGTCCGGTTGAACTCCACGAAGCTGGCGGCGCGCAGCCCGCTTTCAAAGCCGGTCACGATCATCGAGCGATCCTCAAAGACCACCGGCGGGAAACCTTGCGGCCAGCCATGATCCGGCGTCTGGATATGATAACCGCGCTCGGCGATCATCGGCACGGTTTCGCCCATGCTTTCCAGCAGAGCCTTGGAACCGATGCCCGCGGCCACCACGACCGCATCCGCCGTCAGAGGTTCGCCCCCCGAAAGCAGGATCAGCACACGATCCTCATGCACCACCAGCCGTTCCACGCGTTCGCGCAAATAGCGTCCGCCGCGTTCAATAAACCGTTCGCGCAGCGCTTCCAGCATCCGCCGGGTGTCGGAGATCTGCGCCGTGCCCGAAAAACGAATCGCACCATGGATTTTCCGGCGCGTCAGCGCCGATAGCTGCGCCATTTCCTCATCTGTCGCCGGTTTCACGGTGGCGGTACCGGTATCGGCGGCGGACCAGGATCTCACGCCCCTGGCGGTGCTTTCCGGTGTCTCCCACACGACAAAGTGGCCGTCTTCGCGCAAAAGGTCAGGCGCGCCGATATCGGACACGCGCCGCCGCCATGCCGCCATGGCTTCGTTCAGCAATCCTTTCAAAGCCATCTTGCCATGCGCGAACCGCTTTGGCTGCGCGGCAGCCAACAGACGCAATGAAAACGGCAGCCAGGCAAAAAACCCTTGCAGCGGCAGGGAAAGCGCTCCCCCACGCATGAACCACCGACGCCAGGCGGATGTCACGGTCGCCATGGAGGCCAGCGGCTCGACCTGCTCGGTGGCGATATGGCCGGCATTGCCATAGGAGGCCGATGTTTCATTACCGATATCGCACAAGGTTACCTGCCAACCTTCCGCCTGAAGCTGAAGCGCGATATTCAGACCAACCACGCCGCCACCGATTACCAAACTATTCCAAGGCGCCGCCATCGTCCGTCATCATCCTTGTTGCCATAAATCATCGCATATAGTATACGGTATATATTCTGACGCAAGCTCCAGGAGCACTTATATGACCATCGATTGGCGGGGCGTATTTCCGGCCGTAACGACGCAATTCACCGAAGACCTTTCAATCGATTATGCCGAAACGCAACGCGTTGTCGATGACCTGATCAGGGACGGGGTGACCGGGATCA